>Ga0335085_10000140_pt1 | contig 230253 bp, 319 predicted proteins | sample Lox_Sample_45_FD_206712 | JGI IMG/M metagenome (GOLD analysis project Ga0335085, IMG submission 206712) | Soil microbial communities from Loxahatchee National Wildlife Refuge, Florida, United States - Lox_Sample_4.5 | ecosystem: Environmental > Terrestrial > Soil > Wetlands | place: USA... | reverse complement strand
TCATACACGGTCACGAAGAATTACCAAAGCGACGCCCTGTCCACGGTTGACCTCCAGACCGTGACTGTTTACACCGCTCAACTTCCAGTCGCTCCGTTGGCACCCTGGGCATTCAATCTTGCGCTCGTCGGGCAAAACATCGCCGTCGTGCCTGGAATCACTCCAGGAACAGCTCAGCTTTACAACACGCAGCTTTTGAGCAGCGACCCAGCCTTTCCGTCTTACGTCAACCTCCTGACTGGCCAAGCCGTGCTGTCAACCATCGGCGTGGTCGGTGACTTGACACTGTCACTCATCACGATTCAAGGCTACACGACGGAGCGGACCATCAACGTCTACGCCAATTACACGGGCCTGTCCACGCCTGAAAAACGACAGGAAATTCGCACACGCATTCGAACGTGGGCTGAAGGACTTGGGATTGGGTCAACCCTTTACGGGGACACGGCCCAAGGAGTCACCATCTCGCAGTCAAATTTAACGGCCGTCATCGAGGCAACTCCAGACGTTGACAGCGTCACCAAGCTTTCGCTTGGAACGCCACTGAACAGCAGTTCCAGTGTCGTCGCGGGTGAGACCGAGCTTCTAAAGGTGGGCAATATAATCCTAAATGGAAACACGGACTAGTGGTCGAACACCGAGCTTACTATCAGCCACATGGCTAACAAAAGCAGGGCTAATAACGCGCCAAAAATTCCGACATTGAGAAACACAGCTGACAAGCCTCCTTCATCACGGTAGATCTCCAACAACTTGGGGACAAAGAAACCGATGATGATTAAAATCCCAAGCGTTCCTTTGACGATTCGCACGACTTTATTAGACTTCGATGACATAAACGAATCCTTTAGGGCACTCCTTAGTTTTAAGCCGCTTGGCCCCGATGGCCTTCCACATCTTAATCGCGTCATCTGACCACGTCCCAGACCGATCGGCACAGATCTTGCCGTAACGTGGCAAGATCATCATCAGAAAGCGGCGCATGATGCCGCGCCCACGAATGTTGACGTCAATCGCCTCAGACTTCAACCCAACAAACTTGGCGTGCTTGTTTGTAATCGAGTCACGAAGAAACAAGTTGGCCACGGTCCACATGTCTGAGCCAATTTCACGCGTCAGCACAACTTGGCCAACCTTGTGCCGCAGACTGTTTGACAGTTTTGGCGCAAAGAAGTCCCACACGTGAAAGCCATCAACGCCACACGTCAGCCTTGCCTCGAACTCATCGACCTGAATCGTGTCCTGAACCTTGATTGTAACGAACGTGGACATTAGGGTTGTTGAAACTCGAACTCGTTGGCTTTGCCGTGGCCGGTTCCGGTCGGCATCTCCTGGCCAAGCATTTTGTAGAGGTCTTCCTCGGAAATGACTGGCACATTGTGCTTCGCGGCGTCTTGACGCTTCCGACCGCCGCCTTCACCAGCAATGAGGTAATTGACCTTTCGACCCACTGAGTCTTTGACGATGCCGCCCGCCGCTTCAATTCGCGAAACAACTTGTTCGCGCGATCCAGATTGCAGCGCGCCGGTGATCACGAAGACCTTCCCAGAAAGCGGACCGTCGTGGCGCTCTTCAGCAAAGACAAGACCAACCTCTTGAAGCTGAATGAGGTAGTCTTGGTTTTCCTCAACATACTTGGAAAATTCACCCGCGTTGACCGTGCCAATGACAGAAGCAAGCTCCGGCATGTGGTCGACGATGTCGGCAATGTTGCTCCACTTCTGAGCCAAGGCCTTGGCGTTAGTTGACCCAAGTCCATTGATGCCTAGCGCCTTCAGCTTACGCCAGAGCGGAGCCGTCTTGATGCGCTCCCGTTCGCGCATGAACTTACTTGCGGCCGACCCTGTGAATAGACTGCAGACTTCAGTTTTGGACATCTTAAAAACGTCCAGGAGCGTCAACCGGCCATTGTCCACGAGGGCTCGGCAAGTCGCCTCACCAGACCCATTCATGTCAAGGCACCCTTTTCCAAGGGAATAGATTAGGCCCTGGACAAGGCGTTCCTTGCAGCGCGCATTGACGCAGAAGTAGTGGACGCCGTCTCGGTGCAATGGCTCGTTGCAACTTGGGCAGGTTTCAGGCATTGGCCAGACGGGCTTCTGGCTGAAATCGGCGACGGTCTTTTCAGCGGCTGCCGGAGCATCGGCGTCAAGGCCGCCAGTGGCTTCGCTGTCGAGCACGCCCTCGATGAAGCAAAATCGGCCAAATTCAACGCCGACAACCTGTGGGATAATTTCGCCCGCCTTTTGGATGATGACCCTGTCACCCACATTGATTCGCATCCTGACGATCTCATCGATGTTGCTCAAGCTGGCGTTTTTAACCGTCGTTCCGGCCAATTGGACCGGCTCGATGCGAGCGTTTGGCGTGATTTGGCCCGTGCGACCAACGGTCAGTTCAATGCCAAGAAGCTTTGTCGCTTTGCGCTCAGCCGGAAACTTGTAGGCCACGGCCCAACGTGGTGTCGACGTGGCCAGGCCCAGTTCAGTTCGCAGTGGAATTGAGGCGATCTTGAAAACGACGCCATCGATGTCGTAAGGGTAATCATTGCGTTCCTTGCTGATTTTTTCGATGATCGCGTCGACCTCATCAGCGTCCAACTTGCAGGAATAAACGTGGGTGTTCGGCGTGGTAAAGCCAAGAAGGTTGAGCATGCCGATCATGGCCGCGTGTGACTCGACGTCCAAGCCAAAGGCCTGATAAGCCACGAACTTAAGGTGCCGGCGAGCCACTTCACGCGAGTCCTTCAGCTTCATGGTTCCAGCGGCCGCATTGCGTGGGTTGGCAAAGGGTTCAAGGTTGTTTTCGGCCCGTTCGGCGTTGAGCTCATTCAAGGTTTGCCGGCTCATGTAAACCTCACCACGAACTTCAAACGTGAGGTTTGTGCTTCGCACCTTGGCGTCCGGGACAACGTCGATAGGGACCGACACGATCGTTCGAGCATTTGCCGTGACGTCATCGCCGACAGCTCCGTCACCACGCGTCACGGCTTGGACCAGCTTGCCATTCTCATAGTGAAGTGACAGGGACAGGCCGTCAATTTTTGGCTCAACAACGACCTCGACGTCGGTGTCAAAGCTTTCGCCAAGAGCCGAGACGAAAAATCCGACGGTCTCTTCGGTCGTGAACGACTTGGCCAGGCTTTGCATCGGCCGAACGTGCTGGACCTTTGAGAAGTCGTTGACGAGGTCACACCCAACCCGCACTGTCGGGCTGTTTGGGTCGGCAAATTCAGGGTGCGCTCTTTCAAGCTCAAGAAGCTCGCGGAATATCTGGTCGAACGTCTCGTCAGGGATTGTCGGCTTGTTGAGAATGAAGTAATTGTGGTTGTGCGTGTGGATGATTTGACGCAGCTCTTTGATTCTGTCAGAGATGGAGATCGTGTCATTCATGTAGGTAATATACCACGCTTACCGTGGTTTGTAAACAAAAATTTTCAGCTTGCCAGACGCTTAAATATCGTCAAGCGGGTGCGGCGTCAAATTGGCCATGGGCGAAGTGTGGTCAAACTGGACGTTGACGAACTCGTCAAACGGGATGGCCTTCTTCTCGGCGATCTTGGCCAAGACCCGCACCAGGTCGCGGCGTGCGTTGGCTTCATTCTCGAATCGAAGGGCCAGTTCAATGACGAAGTCATCGTCCGTCCGGACAACCGACTCCTGAAGGCAGGCCACGACGGCAGCCCTCAAGTGCGGGCCCCACTGGCTGTAGCAAAAACTTGACTGCAGCTTGCGTTGAAGCCACTCAGGGAATTGAAGGTCTTCCGGTCGCAGCCGCTTAAAGAGCTCGCGATATTCCGGCAGGATGTATTGTGGTTCATTCATCGACTGAGAGTTCCGATTCTCTGAAGAACAGCTCCATCATGCGAATGTAGAATGAGGCCGTTCCCTTGCTTTCTCCAGCTCGCCGGCAGTGGATCACGTTGGCGTCAACTTCAACAACGACCCATGATGGACAGTCGTCACTTTGTCCAACGATGTCACCGACTTTAGCCTCACCGCCATTTGAATAACGCCAAGCACTCGGCGATGATTTTCGCTTGCGATGACGTTTCATCATCGACGTTGAGCACTTGCCATCGTCAAAAACCTCCTCCTTCAAAACGGACGGACGCTTGACGTAGACGACCTTTGGGGCGTCCGTCGTCAAGACCGTCGAAGAATCAGGAAGAAGCAGCTGAGTCGGCATTTGGGTCGGCACCATGGAGATGTGGCCATTGCCGTTATTGCTCTTCTTCCTCTTTGAGGGTGCGACCATCATCGCGTGAGCGCACTTCATGCAGTATCGAGCGTCAGGGAGAACGGCGACCTTCTCCTGCTCAATGGGCTTGTAACATGAAAGGCAGATTGACACGGTTAGACAGGATTCGTGGTCGTGGTCGCTGACTCAGGCGCCGGGGCCGACTCAAAGTTGGGTGACGGCGGCTCGCCAGGTTCTCCAGTAGCTGGAGTCGACCCGATATTCTCTTGAATGGGCGTCTCGTCCTTGACTTCCTCGGACGTAAACTGGTCCTCCATTGCGACGGGCTTTTGGTCAAGGCGCTTGTGCTCCTTCAGGCCATTGGCCTCGATCTTGTAAATGATCCCTTCAGGAAAGTCGTTGAATGAGCCACGGTCATACTCAATGACCTTCGACAGCGACTTGAGCGAGTCATCGATGATCTCGTGAGTTGACCCGACAATCGTCACCATGTGGTCCTCAATTTCCTCGTCCTTCGGCGGAACGATGTATCGCCAAATGACTGACGTGGCCGTGGCCTCTTTGGCCATGCGCAGCGTAAAGGCTTCGTCGCCCTTAAGCCACACCAAGGCCATGCACCCTTCGATCAGTGAAAAGTTCTCAGTGTGGATGTATGGACCAAGGACCTTCGAATCGGTCTGAATGTTTCGGCAATAGTGAACACACCACTCGGCGCTTTTCCTGCTCTCATCGTCAGTCGCGGAATTGGCCACCTGAGAGTAGTGGTCGATCAAGCGCTGTTGCAACGACTTCCAGTTTTGGATCTTGCCATTGTGCGCAAAGAAATACCGCCAATAAAGGAACGGGTGTGCGTTCCTGTTGTCAATTGGCATGCCAGGACTGGCGCGACGAGTGTGAGCAATGCCGCTCATGGCCCGACGAGCGTCACCCAAAAACTTGTTGTTTTCAGGGTCGCTGACAAATTCATTGGCCGGAACTGCCTGACGATATGACACCGTGCTTGACGCCAAGCGAAATGCAACGCCAGTCGAGTCACGCCCACGCCGCTCAGACTTGAGAAGCAACTGAGTCAGCAGGCCTTTTGGAAGTTTTCCTTTCCAGGAGATGATGGCACACATACTTGTCCTTAATATATCACGTTTCTGCGATTTGTAAACAATTAAACGTCAGTCACGATTTTCCTCGACCGGACCGTCATTTTCAGCCGGGATTTGAGGCGTCTGTGGTTCAGCAAGCCGTTCAGCCCCACGTAAAATTGCGTCATGCGACGGGATGCCAGCTTGTCGAGCTTCACGTGGAGCGCGCTCTCTTCGAGCTTCACGCTCGGCCAGCACATTCAGCGGGCGACGAAGCGGTCGATGTGGCCGCGGCGGTGCTGGCTGAGGAGTCAACTGAGGCAGAGCCGGCGATGGCGGTTCAGCCGGCAGCACCACGCTCTCGTCGACCGTCGACTTGAGCTTGGCCAGTGTCGCAAAGTCCGACGCAAGCTCTTCGGAAAACACGCACCGCATCATGGCCAGCGATGATGGCAAGTAGGCCACGAAAGCTGCAATCTTCATCCACAGGACTGTCCAAGCGCTGATGTAGTCGTAAGACGCTGTGTTGCCAAGAGCCCGGATTTCGATCGTTCCAAGAGCCGTCGATGAACCACGCCCTGGACGCGTGTCGTTGCCCACTCGCCGAGTCTCAATGAGGTTCATCCAGCAATACCGCTTGGGATTATCGAACTTTCTGGCGACCACATTTCCAGTCGGATAAAATTGGCAGATGTCGTCAGAGGAGTATCGTGAACGAATGAAGTTCGAGTGGTGATTTCCACGGCGGCTTTCAGGAACGACGTCAAAAATCTTGGGCTCCAGGAGCATGCCGACTGTCAGCATGGTCCGAACTCGCTCTGGCTCCCACTTCGAGTGGGTCACGCTGTCACTTGCCGGGCGGCCGAGGTGAATGTGAACGCCGCACGACTTGTTGACGTGAGCGACGCATAAACAGAGGTCGCGGATGGCATTCAGTGAAGTGCCCCAGTTGATGGCCAATCGCTCACCGGCGTTGGTCATGCGAACATCGACGCTCAGCACAGGCGTGATGTATTCAAAGCCGCCGCCCTCTTCAAGTGTCCGAGGAAGCGGTTGCCCGTGGTCGTCAGTGATGGAGTGATCGTAACGCTTTGTGAAGTTCCACATTTGGGCCAAGACCTGCGATTCAGAGGAGGCTCGCACGCCTTCCAACTCAATCCCGAATGTCAGTTTCTCATCAACGTTTGGCATAAACTCTGGGATGAATATACCACAACGAACCGAAGTTGTAAACAAAAAATTGAAAAAATTTACAGGCCCTTCTTTTGGGCAAGCCAGTCCGGAATAGTAATGTGGTGCTCAGGCCACCTTTCACCCTCCTTGACTGGCCACTTTTGACAGCGTTCAATTTGACTTCGTGGAATGAGAATCATGTCAAAGTCATCCGGATTTCGTGAACTCGGAATGCGTGAATAAATCCTCGACAAACCGCCGGGATTGTCTCTGACAAACCACAGTCGAACGTTCATTCTTGAAGCTCCGTTGGCAAAGCGTGGTCGCCGCTGTTCCGCGTCCTGCTTTGGCGCGCTCTAACGGCCACATGATCGTCAGGATCCGGGGCATACTCGATCTCCTCATTCACCTCCATTCGGTATGTCTCAAGGTCAAGCGTGCCTCGAAAATACTGCATCGACTTTTGATTGCGGGCCAGGAAAAAGAACAGGCGAAAGATGTTGTTCAACTTCTCCTGCTCCGTCATGCAAATTCCAAACGCGTAGTCGACAATGCCTCCTTTTTCGAAAGACCCTTGGAATGACGTCATGTTCGGGACAGCTTTTGACACGGTCTCCGCGTTGCAGCGTTCAGGCATGAAGACTGGGCACTCGAGGTTTGTTCCGAACGCTCTAGCCTCACTGAAGATGTTAGCCGACAACCGGTGGTCTTTCGCTTCACCGACTGGCTTCGAGTATTTGACGCGCTCGGCATAGTCAATGAAGATGGCCTTCGGTTCCAGCCCCATGGCCTTGATGGCCAGCGCGTGATTTTGAATGTCTGAAATCGTGGCCGTGTTGGACGCAAAGCCCTTAAACAAAAGCCGTGAACGAAACCCGATTGTCGCAAAAGCCTGGTTGAACTGCTCGATGAAAAGGTCCGGATTCTGAAAGATTGACGCCAGTGGAAGGCGGGCCAATCGACAGGCCTGGCGAAGCAACGCAATCTCTTGGCTGATCTCGCAGGTGTAATAGAGCACGTCAACGTCAACGGCTGGCGAAACCATGTTGAATGCAAAATTCAAACACAAGGTCGTTTTGCAGGACTTGGGTGGGGCCAATGGGACAATGAGCTCACCTGGCATAAAGCCCCATGGGAAGTGGTTGTCAATCAGCGGATACCCGCACCTGACGCCGTAGCCGCGTGACGTCACCTTCCTGATCGTCTTGGCCGTGTCCGTTGGGTCGAACAGAAGCCCCATCTCATTCAAGTCATTGCAGACGTTGACAGCCTTGGTGAACTCCGTCACGTAGTCAAAAGGCGTTCCCTCACGCATGGACTCAAGTGACCGACGGTGCGTCGCGATGATCTCACGCTCCTTGATGAAGTTGGCCACCTTGTCCTTGACCTTGCGCCAGTGCCGCGTCGTGTCCATGTCCTCAAGCTTCTTGACGTAGTCCGAGAGCTGGGTCTTGTCCATCCCGTGGCGGACGGCCTCCGATCTGGAGAGCTCATAGAGCATCGGAAAAGACGGCGGCGTGGTGTAGATGCCAATATATTCAAGCATGACCTTCGCGATGACCGACGCTTGCAACCCGGTAAAGTGGCGCGCTGAAAGGTTGATCGTGAGAAAGCCAAACTCCTGGTGTTCCTTGACAATGCAAGACAGGATTAAGTCTTGAAATTCTGGCGAAAAATTAAAGGATTGGTCTGAAACTTCAGGCATTCAAAGCTCTTTCGATCATAAGTCGCCAAGCAGGCGCAGCAACTCAACGCGCCGAATGGCCAAACCTAAAGATGTCCAAAAATGAACGGCATCCGTGAATTGCGGCTCGAAGAGAAAATCGTGTTCATTCAAGCGATAGCGATGAAGAACGAGCCGCATCGCGTCCTTAAGAACGAGACCACGAAGTTTAAACACTGTCAGTGCGTGGGCCTTGTGTTTTAAAAGCGCCCGCCTAGCTTGAGCGACGTTGGACCGGAAGTGGCTCGTCTCACCGGTCTTTTCAATCAGACCATTCAAGTGCGGCTTGAGAACGGTGTCCAAATAACTGTCCTCAATGGCCAGCCAAAACGGGTCAAAAGCCAGCTCGCGAAACCTGTAAAGGTTCCAAAATGAAATCTCATTCTCCTTGTTGATGATGGCGTCAATGACGAAATCACCGAAGATCTGCTCACTGCTCAAAAATCGGCCACGGGAAGCTGACGGCCGAGTCAGTTCGATGGACGTCAAGTCAAATTGGCCAAACTTAACCCGGCACATCTCCTTGTATTGCTCGTAGCGTGAAATTGCACTTGGCCCGAACAGCATGTTCGCCCAAAATACCTGGTCCTTGTCAGCGGCAAAAGCACTGGTCATGACCGCGAGCATGAACAGCTGGCGTGAGCACCCAAGCTGGTCGCAGATCTCATCGTAACGCGTTTCATAGTCGTCAATGCGTGAGATCTTATCTTTCGCTGGCCGGTCATAGACGATGACGTGGGTCAAGTCATACAGCTGGTCCAAGCTTTCCTTAACGGCCACGTCCTCAGCCAGCTTTTTTGGCGCCAGTTCGACTTGGACGCTTTCAATCGGGACGCGTTGTTTTCTAGCTTGATTTGAGTTCTGACACGCCGGACGGTGCGGGCACACGACACAAGGCTGAAGACTTTCGGTCCAAAGTCCAAAACAAGGCAAAGGCGATGGCGGCCGCGGTGTTCTCATCTAGAGCAGTGCTTAGAATTATATGTCCAACAAGCAGCTTGATCTGATTAACGTCCCACAGCCACGACGTCAGAAGAAGCCGCGCCACATATTTCAGGACTACGATGGTCGGCCGCTCGACCTCAAGTCAGTCAACAAAGTTTTTCGCGACACATTGAAGTGGGTCCACGGAGTTCAAGGGGATGAACGCAACCAGGTTACAAGCTTTGACCCAGTTAACCCGCTTAATGGCTCGCTGCTCATTCCAGGGCCGGACTCACCCATCTGCGCAAAGTGTGGACTGCACACCAGCGGCGCTAAAAACCCATTTATCAATTACGCCGGAAGTGAAGAGCCGCTTATCACCGTCATCTACGAAAGCGTGTCCGCCCGTGAAGATGACTCTGGCGACCTTGGAAAAGACGGCGTGTCAGGGTTTGTCCACAAGGTCATGGCCGAATTGGCCATCGAGACAAAGTTTGACCTCAGTCGGATTCGGTGGGTCCCGATCACCCGGTGTTCCGCGCGAATAGGAAAGCGGCCCGACTTCGGCACCAAAGGAGGGTGGTGCAGAAATCACGTCATCCAAGAGCTGCGTGACCACACGCCAAAGGTCATCATGCCCATTGGCAGCGTTGTCCTTGGTCTGCTAAGCCACAAGTCAAATGCCCAAGATTGGGGTGGCCGCGTGTTGACGTGGCGCGGCTGGCCTGACGATTGGCTGACGGACAAGGAAAATGTCCTGCCACGCCCAGACCCACGCGACCCAGAACACTCCACCATCACTGGCCACCCGCTCTTTGGGCCAATTCCAACTGAAAGAGTGACGCTCCTTCCGATTCAAAATCCACGAATCGTCTGGGCCACGCAAAACAGGCAGGTCATTGACCGGTGGCGGCTTCACGTCAAAAAGGCCATGACCGTGGCCGTCAATGGCATCCAACCACCGAACTATTTTCGGCCCTGGTATGACATCTCCACTGACGTCGAGCACATCAAGTCGAAATTGATGTGGATCATTGAGCACCCTGGAACTGAGGTGACGTTCGACACCGAAACGAGCGGCCTCAAGCCGTGGGGTTGGAAGATGATCAAGAAACAACTTCTTGACGTTCGGCAGGGCGTCGTCTTCAAGATGTTTCGATGGGTTGACGACCAAGGGCAGCCGCAGTCCATTGGCTTTCCGTGGGACTACCCTGAAAGCCCGCTTCTTGGCCACCTCGATGAGCTACGACCCTACGTCCTCGAAGTTTTTCGTGTCTCCAACGTCGTTGGCCACAACCTGACCTTTGACGCCCTTTTCGAGATGGCCGACCTTGGCCCTGATAGCATTGACGTCATCGCGCCGTCCATGAAGTTTGACACGTGGCATGAAGCTTACACGCTCCGCCAGCAACGTGGATCGCTTGGCCTTGAGCTCCTCGCCTACACATACGCGCCGGACATTGCAGGCTACGAAGAGGACTTTACGCTCCTCATTGAGCTGTTCAAGGAGCAGATGCACCCAGATTTTGGTGGGCACTACGCCCGGTGTCCCACGGAGTATTGGGACACGCACCTTAAGTGCTACGTCATGGGTGACGTTGAGGCAACCCACCTGTGCCACCGGGCGCTCCAGAATAAGCTTGAGGAGGCGCCTGTCTACCAGATCCCACTGGCCCACGTGACCAACCGTGGCCGGTTCAGGCGGTTTACGCCCATTTCACGCAACACGGTCTACAATAAGGTCATCTCGCCGGCCTCACGCACGCTCATCAAGATGATGGCCCGTGGAATGCACGTCGACCTCGCTGAGCTTCAAAACCAAGAGACATTTCTTCCACGCCAAATCGCTGAGGCAAAGCACAAAATTCGTGAAAGCGACCCACGCATTCTCAGCTGGTGTGACGTGCAGGTAGCCAACGACCCGGAGTGGGAGTTTGACCTCGAAAACAAGGAAGTCCTCAAAGGACTGTTATTTGACGTCCTCGAGTATCCAGTCAAGGCCTTAACTGAAGGAGGCCGAAAGCTCTACGGTGACGACGCTGACTTTAGCCTGTTACCGAAAGATGAGCTGCTCAAGTATGCGGCCGTCGACAAATACACGCTGAACGCGCTGGCCGCTGAACACGAGTCAATCAGGCCTATGCTCGACTACCGGCGCCTCTTCAAGGCTTGGTCGAGCTACATCAGGCCAATGCGCAATGCGTTCTCCGAAGGACTTGACAAGAAACACCGAGAGAAGCACCCGCACCTGATGGCTGATGGTTGTGTCCACGGACAGTTCATCATCCCGGGCACTCGCTCTGGGAGGCTGGCCGCGCATGACCCCAACCTTCAGCAGCTTCCAACAAAGTCCTTCGTCAAGCGCATCTACAATTCCAGGTGGGCCAGCGAAGACGGTGGCATCATGTCGTATGACCTGAGCCAGATTGAGTTGCGCCTCATTGCCGCCGCGTGTGGCGATTCGGCCATGGTCGACGCTTACTGGAATGGGATTGACTTGCACTCACTGTCACACAGCAAGATCTTCAACCGACCCTATGAGGAATGCACGAAGGAGTTTGACGAGTGGCTCCAGCAACAGGGACGAACCGAAGAGTCGAAGAAGTGCAAAATCCAGCGTAAAATTTCAAAGACGATCAACTTTCTCACGGGGTATGGTGGCGGAGCCAATGGCCTGCAAGGCACGCTCGCGGCTGACTCTGTCTACTTCACGCTCGAGGCCTGTGAAGAGTTCCTTGAGGCCTTCTTCGACAGCTATCCAACGCTGAAAAATTACCTTGCCGCATACAAGCAGTTCATCCTCGAATATGGCGTGGCCGTCTCCATCCTCGGGCGCGTTCGAGTCTTCGAAGAGGTGTTCAGCGATGACCGAGGACTGGTCAACAAGGCCTTGCGAGCTGGGTGCAATCACCTCATCCAAGCCACGGCCTCAGACATGATGCTGATTTGCCTGTGCGTCATTGAGGACCTAATGCGACAGGCCGAACTGGAATCGAAGCTAGTCCTAACCGTCCACGACTCCTTGGCCATCGACTTCCGACGGCGGTCAGAGTTGCCGACTATCCATGAGATCGTCATGTCGGTCCTTCAAAACATGCCAGAGGTGATGCAGCTCTGGTTCGGCGACGACGTCGACCTCAGTTGGATGATCGTGCCATTTGACGGCGACGGTGAAATCGGCAAGAACTACTACGACCTGCGCACCATTCCTAAGACAGGTGACATCGATTGGGACAAGTTGCTAGATGAGCGACAGGACCAATAAGGTAGTTAAAATGCGTGGCCCAAATAGCGTTACCGTCGTGGGTAACTCGCGTTCCATACACGACAGCGCCGGAATCGGAAGTAGCGGTCGTCGAGCTTAATGATTGCTACAATGTGGACGCCTTTGGCCGTCTACGTGTCAGCAACCCGATAACACTCTTCGAGTCACAGACCCAATACAACTCCGACACGCTGCGGATGGAGACAGGAAACAGCGGAACTGACGCCATTGCTCCATCTTGGTCATCAAGCACTAGGATGGTAACACTGCAAGTCAACGCTGGCTCCTCTGGCGGGACGTCATTCACCCAAAGTTTTCAATACGTTCCTTATCAGCCAGGAAAGTCACAGTTGATTTTCATGACCGGCGTGCTCAACTCCGCAGTAGCTGGTGCAGTCAAGCGCTTTGGCTACGGGGACGCGTCCAATGGCATCTTCTACGAACAGAATGGCACCAGTGGGCTCCAGTTTAACCGCCGCACGTCAACCAGTGGCAGCATCGTCAACAACACCGTTACCCAAGCGAACTGGAACTTGGACAGGCTCGACGGGACCGGTTACAGCGGGATCACGTTAGACCCGACCAAGGACTTCATCCTTGTCATCGACCTGCAGTTCCTCTCAATGGGCCGTGTCCGAGTTGGCTTTGACTTTAACGGCGTCATCACCTATGCGCACCAATTTGTGAGCGCCAACGTCCTGAGCGTCCCATACATGCAGACGGCCACGCTTCCAGTCATGGCCGAAGTGGTTGCCGCAAGTGGCCTTGGAAGTCCCGCGTCGGCCCAGTTTAAATGCGCGACTGTCATCAGTGAAGGCGGCCTCGAATTTGGGCTTGGAAGAAACTTTTCAACCAACGGCTCAGTCACCGCGGCCAAGGACACTCGCACGCAGGCCGTCTCACTCCGTCCGCTGACCACGTTCAATGGGCTTACAAATCGTGGACTCTTCGTGCTTGATTCGATTGAAATCCTGTCAGGAGCGAATCAAGTGCTGTGGGAACTCGTCATCGGTTGCAACTTCAGCCCGGCTCCGAGTTACGCGGCCGTCAACAGCACCTATTCATTTATTGAGGCCGCAACTGGGGCAACGTATTCAAACTTGACTGGCGGCCTCGTCATCCAATCGGGGTTTGTTCCAACGGGTGGAACTGCCGGCAAGCAATCAGTGTCGAAGGACATCGCAATGAGTTACCCGATCAGTTTGGACCGCTCAGGGGCCGTTCGGTCACTTGGCACGCTCACTTTGCTGCTCACCAGTTATACCGGGACGAGCGCCTGCTCGTTTTCCATCAATTGGCTCGAGCTAAGATAAAGCTCGAGTTGTAATCGATCACAGCAGCGTCAGCGATGGCGCAGGCTTCGGTGTTGTTGAAGCCCATCTCAATGGCCCAGAAATACTGGTCCTCAGCGATGGTCTTTGAGACGGCGGCTTCCAGCCTGTCCAAGTCTTCCCTGGCGCTTCCGTCATCAATAGCAAGTTCTGCTCCGTCAAGAATGTCGTCGGTCATCATGGCCACACTATACCACAACAACCGTAATTTGTAAACAAAAAAGTGAACCAAAATTCAAACACAATCCTGGTCGTTATCCTGGCGATTCTTGCGGCGCTCCAGATCGTTTCTTCCGTGGTCTTGATTCTCGCTTTTAAGTCGACGTTAAGGGCCCTGCAAGACCTGTTTAAAAAGTCGACGTCGGACACCACTCAGCCCATCCCAAGCACAAGCTGGTCAACGTTGCTTCCACTGACCAGGCCAACTCGACCGGCAACCCCAGAAAATCAGGCCCTGACTGTTGAAGACCAAAAACAGGACAACACACGTGAGCTCGACAAGGTGCGTGAGCTAGACAAAATTCACAGCCCAAGCACGAATCTCGAAGTTGAAGAGGAGGTCGAACGGTGCGTTTCCTGCGGTGGCCAAAGGGAAGCAATACACCGAACCATCGGTGAGAACAACGTCGTCACCACCTATGTCTGCAAGGAGTGCGGTAACGTGACCAAGGAATGATCAGCGAGACAGTCCAAAAGCGCCAGGTCCACCGCTTCCGGACGTAGGTGCCGCGCCGCCCATCATCTGCCTGGCGTAGCCGAACATCTGGTGCTGGCGGTCAGTCGCCTGCTGGCCTGGAGGCGCCACAAACTTTGGCTGGGCTACACGTTGAAGCTCTTCAGGCCGATATAAAGCCACTCCGCCTTGAGCTTTCTTCGGCGTCTTCTTGACATTTCCCGCCGTGTCCGTTCCAGTGCCAAATGAGACGCGCACGCCGTCCTTGTCAATCGAGTGAACGGTGCCGGTGTAGCTCTCGCCGTCCTCACCAACTGTGACGGTGTCACCTTGGCCAAGTTCGTCACGTGAATTTTCCATCTCCTCAATCTTGCCAAGCTGGTGCGTCACGTGAAGGCGCCCATCCGTCTCGGGCGTTCCCTCAACCCACCGCAAGCGAATCGCCTCCGCGAGCTCGTCCGGCTCAAGCAAGCCAGCGGGTATAAACGATGAAAAATTGACGACCCGATGCTCGAGTAACTTTGTCGCGATTTGCTTTCTCATAGTGCAGGCTCTGGTTTTTCAGCTTCTCCAGGTTTTGGAAATTCAGGTTGTGCTCCGGTCGGCATCTCCTTCTCTGGGCCAAACATGGACGGGAGTTGAGCGCCAAGTGGTTTTTTGCCGGTCATGCCCTTGGGCGGTTCATTGCCGCCGACTGGCATTCGAGGGAGCTTGTTTTCAGACGAGGTGATTCGACGAAGTGACGCCTCGAGGTTCATGAAGAAATTCTGCAGCGGCCACTCGCGCGCCGCTTCCAAACTCGCGGCCCCAATTAAAGCGTTGACGGCCTCAATGTTCGTGTTGCCGTCCAGCTTGTTCGCGGGATTCTCCCAAATCTCAATGAACTTCTCAAGGGTCTTGGCGTAGTCAGCATTTTTCTCCTTGTAGGAGCGGGCCAAGTTGTAAAGCTGAATGCGAATCTTGCGCTCCTGCCAGTCCGTCAGGTCCTCACCGTCATAAAATTCGACCAAGGCCCGTTGAGTATTACGCAAGGCCTGCGACGCCCACTCTTGGTCAAAGCCAAACTCGCTCATCTTTTAAAAGTGTGGCCACAGTCCTGGCACTCAAACTCGCTCTGTCCGCTGACGGTCTTCTGTTTAACGTGCCCGGTGTGGCATTTTGGGCAGGTAACAGTGTTGTCCGTGTTGTCTTTCTTGGACTCTGAACGACGCAGCATTTCGTCCACTACTTGGGCGGCGTTCGACAGGTTGTCGACAATCTTTCGACTCTCAGTGTAGGTCGCCGTCTCTTCCTTTTTCTTCAACTGGTCCTTGCGTCCTGTGAGGTCATTGACTTCCTTATAGGCCGCGACGGCCTCGCGGTCCATGGCCATGATGTCGGCGTCTTCAGACTCATGTCCTTTGGTGTCACCTGGCTCGACCTCGCCGATGTCAAGGAAATTGACTCGAAACTTGGGCGTGTCACCCAGGGCCGAAGTGTCGTCGCAGTATGTGGCGACCCACCCATACGAAGCGAGGTCATAAAGCTTTCCGCCATCGACAAGCTGGCCGACAAATGCTTGATAATCAGCGGTATTGTCAAACTCCGCGAACAAGCCCGACGCGTCAGACTTGAGGTTGTTGCCAAGGCCCTCAATGCCAGCCTTCTTTAAGGCAGAAACCAGCGGTTGCTTGTCCAACACCTTGACAGGCACAGCGGCGCTCAGCTCCTCAAAGAACGGCTGGTCATCACCAAGCGAGGCCAGTTCTTTCGAGCTATGAAAGAGAAATTCAACAAGTTGATTGACGGTCTTCATGTTTTACGCCATCACGCTTAACTAACATGTCACACAGAGCCTGGTGGCGGCATCCGCAGTCTATCCATACCAAAGAACCATAAACTTGTAAACAAAATTTCCATGAGCGATACCAAGCGTCAAATGGCCGACTTCTTTCCGCTTAAAATTCCGCGGCAGTCTCAGGTCGAAGCCATGCGCTTTATGGACGAGGCCATTGGGCGCGGTTACGAACACATTGTCATTGAGGCGCCAACTGGGGCAGGCAAGAGTTTGTTGGGAGCCACGGCCTGCCTTTCACACGGGAGTGGATACTATCTCGTCACACAAAAATTGCTCCAAGACCAGCTTGAAAGTGAACTGGCCGCTGACCGGACACTGGGGTGCTTTTTGCTTAAATCCGCCGTCGAGTATCCTTGCCAGCGCCATAAAAATTGTGCGCTCGGTGGCATTCGAAAGTGTGAACGATTTAAGGAAGGCGCGTGCTCCTACTCTCAGGCCAGGCTTGATTTTATGGGTTCGCGGATTGGAGTGACAAACTACCCATTCTTCCTGACGGAACGACTCTACGTCAACAAGCTTGGCGCAAGGCCGATCTTGGTCCTAGACGAGTGCCACTCCGTCGAAAAACAAATCATCAACGCCGTTGAGTTTGCGATCAACTCGAAGCAACTCAAGAAGTGGAACGTCGACATTGAGATCCTTCGAACGACTGACCTTGGCCAGTTTCTCAGCTGGATTAAACTTCAACTGATGCCACGCCTTGTTGAGGTCTCAGAAAACCTGCTGATCATGTCCGACGGCCAAGCTGATGACAAGCTTACGCGTGAGGCCATCGCCATTTCACAGCACGTCAGTAAGCTTAAGACGGCCATCACGCTCTATGAAAAAGACCCGACTGACTGGGTCTATTGGCAACAAGAGCAGGAAGATGGCACGTTCGAAGCGCTTATCCGCCCGCTGAATGCAGCTCCATTTGCCCCGCTCTTGTTCGATTCAGCCAAGGTCAAGGTTCACATGTCGGCTTTCCCAGGGCAGAAGGCCGTCTACTGCCGGTCACTCGGCATTGACCCGGCGAAGGTCATGTGGGCCAAGTTGACGAGCTCATTCGCCCCAGACAAGCGACCCATCATGCTGACCTATGTCGGCCAGATGCGCAAGGCCTGCCAAGAGCAGACGCTGCCGAAAGCCATCAAGTTTATCACGATGATTCTTGACAAGCACGCGGGTGAGAAGGGCCTTATTCACTCCAACAGCTACGCTATCCAAAAGGAGATTGTGACCGCTCTTGGCCGAACCAGGCACAGGGCAAGGATCATCGCGCCGCTAAGCAGTGAAGACCGTGAAACGGCCTTTGAGCTGCACAAAAATTCTGTAGACCCGACAGTCATCATCAGCCCATCAATGACTGAAGGCTTCGACTTCATGGGAAACCTAGCCAGGTGGCAAGTCATTGTCAAAGTTCCATTTCCAAATCTTGGCGACAGGCAGGTCCACGCAAAGATGCAGCGTGACCCTGAGTGGTATCAAGTTGAAACGGTCAAGACGATTGTCCAGATGTCCGGGCGAATTGTCAGGTCTGATGACGACTGGGGAGTGACATACTTCCTAGACGCTGACTTTGAGATGATTTACGGACGCTACTCCGGTTTCTTCCCGAATTGGTGGAAACAGGCCGTTCAAAGACTCCACTAGTCGACTGTGGTCACCGTCCCACCAACTCGGCTTTCGGCCCAAAAATCTTCGACGAAGACCGGCAGTGAGATTCGAGCCATCCATGGCTGATACGCCGCAAGGATTGGCGTGCACAGCGTGCCGGCCACGCGTGCAGTCACTTGGAGTGGGACCGTGTCGTTGATGACCTCTTCCTCAAGCGTGACACTGCGTGGAAACACGTTTTGGTCGAAGTCATACTTGAGTCCCATTGGAATGATGGCCGGCCGACCAATGTCGCCCGGTCCGCCTTCACGCAGGGCGAGGTCAAACCTGGCTTCGCTTTCACGCAGGTAGTTGAGCCACGCGTTTGTGGAGTCGAGCGTCCAATACCGCTGAGTTACGACAGTGCCACCGATTGTTCCATACACGAGAACAGTCGGGTCAAAACCAGGATCGACTAGGATGCTGGCGTTAAACGCGTCAACGACCGATTCAGCCGCGCGCTCGACCATCTCGCTCTTCCACGCCTCAAACCCATCAGCATTCTTTGTCACCTCAACCGAGTGGTAGTTCATCGCGTCGACCGCAAAGATGCTGAGTGGCGTCGTGTCCGCGTCCGTCGCGTTTGGAGTCACGATGACCGTGTCCTCCCACAGGAGCGTCAAGACCGGGTCAATCAGCTGCTCCGTCGTTTCAAAGGCAAACGAAAGAACGTCCAACCTATACGGAAGCATGTCCACCTCGACGGTCGCCGGCCCAGTTGAACCTAGAAAGGCGGACAATGAATAGGTCTGTTCAGCGCTTTGCCGCGTAAAGACAATGCGTTCAATGCGAAGTTGGTTTGACGCGTCTGGCGGTCCCCACGCCAGCGACAGAGTGACTGGACCGGCCGGAGCGTTGATGGCATAGTTGGCCGAGTCGACTTCACCGTTGTCCTTTGTGAAGCGCAGCCCCAAGGCCGACACGACATTCGTCCCAAGTTGGACCAAAAATGGCCACGACGTCGGCGCCGTTCCGAGCACGTTCGTAAAATAAACCGTCATTGACCACAGCCCTGGAGTCAACTGGATGCCCCACAGGATTGTGCCGCCTGACGCTGGAAAGTCCGTTGCAAAACCCGTTGGTGTCCCACCGACGCCCTTAGCGCCGTCAACAACCACTTCAGGAACCGACGCGGCAAGCAGCGCGACTCGCGTCGTCCCAGGGTCGAGTGTTCCAGCCACGATTGTCGTCAATGTCCCAGCTTGGACAAAGACGGCCGCTCCGTGACTTTCATAAGCGTCGCCCATCGCCGTCAGTCCAGGGTCGGTGACGTGGGCGGCTTGAACTTCCTTGACGGAAAGCAAGTTGACCTGCGTGGCCTTCTTACGCCAAAATTCAACGTCCTTCGCCTCGTCGAGCGCCGGCAAGACCTCAATTGGCCCGGAAATCGTGCCGCCCACAGCATAAGGTTGTGGGTAGGGCAACGCAGGAGACTCCGTTTCGTCAGTCCAGGCCAGCGTGTGACGCAGCTTGTCATAGGTGACACGCATCCGCCCTTCAATCCCAGGCTCAGCTTGCCACACCTTCGTGTTCGAATCCTCAGAGATGAGGACGTAACTTTCGGCCTCATGCGACCCGTCTGAAGATTGAACAATCAGCCGACTGGCCATCAAAAACGGGTTGCTCAACAACTGAGACAGCGAGGCGACGTTCAGTGCAAGCTGGTTGTCGTTGTTGGCCAGGTCTTCGTCAGGCGACTTAAACGTGTCAATGGCCATCGGAAGGATCGGACTGACCGAAACCCCAGTTGGCGCCCCTTCAGCCAGCGACCAGGCGACGGACAGTTCCACTGGACCCGGCAATGTCCCGCTGATGACAGCGTCAGGCACCATCTTCGTGACCTGGCGAAGCCCTTCAAGGATGACCAAGTCACGCTGCAGAAGGTCTTGGTCGGTCGTGTAGGAGTCCCCAGGAACTGAGCTTGGCTTGACGTGAGCAACCGTTCCTGCCACGTTGGTGATCGGTGCCATCTCGCCTGGAATGTCGACACCCTGGGGCTCAGGCGGCGCTGAATACGCCACGGTGCCACCCCAGACAGTCGCGACGGTCGCGGCCACATCAGCAATCGAGTTGGCCAGTGCAATGTCCCGGCGTGACAACTGGGCGTCACGACGAGCGGCCGTGGACCAGTCAAAGACGATGCCAGACTGCTGGTCAAGGTCGCTTGTCAGCGTTCCGGCACTGGCCCAGACGAGAATGTCGTCACGGTTGAGGATGATGGTTGCGTCGAACATCAGTTGTAAACTTTGATGACACCACTGACCGTTACTTCAACGTCGTCGACGTTTGTGGTGTTGTTTGTCACGGCGACCGTCACCACGTCAGGGCCGTGAACGATGCGCCTTGTTCGTGAAGGCAACGAAGCCAGGCCAATGTTTGGAAGTGAAAGGAAGAAAATCGGCACCGCTCCAGGAGTGCTTAGGCGGTAAAATTCTTGGGTGTAAAGGCCGACGTAGACAAGTCCAAAGCTGCTGTTGATGAAGGCTGGTGAGCTGCCGACAATCGTGAAGTAGTCAGGGTCGAGCGTCGTCGACACGTCAACTGTCACGACCGTTGGACTGACGTAGGCCACGATGGTTGACCGAGTTCCTGCCTCCCACTGGATAAATGACCCGACGTCTTGAGGTTGAAAGATTGGCGTGTTGGCCGTGACCGTAAATCCAAGCTGTGAAGCGAACGTCAACAAGCTGCTGCGGATGGCCGGAGCCGTCGTCAAGAGGTGCATCGTCAACCACGCGAGGTCGAGGCGCGACGTTTCATCAAGTTGAATGGTCGCCAGCGTGATCGTTTCACCCGCCTGCATCTTGCCCTGTGGCATGGCAATGGGAAACGCCGTTGAGTTCGCAAAGTCCTCAGTAGTGACAAAGCCCATGGCTATGAAGAGTTGACCCGTAAGACGCCTGAAACGAGAAGCCTAAGGTCCACGTCGACGCAGTTGTTGATGATGACAAACGAGTAATTCCCAGGGGCGTCGATGATTAGCGATGGCGCGGACTCGTCACGCACAACGACCCCCTGAGTTGAGACTGAGATGACATCGGCCACGGTGCCAACAAACTGGACGGTCGCCGGATCAATGGAATTTCCAACGATGTCCTTGACGATGCCTAAATAAGCCAGTCCGCGGTTGTTGTTCACCAATCCAATCGAGACTGGATTGCACGCGTCATTCAGGGTGATGACCACGTTGTTTCGAATGGCGTCAAGCAGCTGGAGCAGCATGAACCTGAACTCGGCCGTCGTTGACCCGCTGATTGGGACCGTCGCGACGACAAGCCACGCGTTCGCTGTCACACGAGTCCCTGGAAGTGAGATTGGAACGTCAATCGTGTTTCGCAACACGCTGTCAGTGATGTAGGCCATATCAAGCGTTGTTCAATAAGCCAAGCGCCGTCAACCTCGACTTCAGGGGTATGCGCAGCGTTGAGCCAACACGCACTCCCATCAGCATGTCGTGAATGTTGTTGACTTCGGCGATGACTGGCGCCAATTCAGGCGTCTGGTAAAATGCGTAGGACACAAGGTCAAGCCTGTGTTGTGCTTGGACCGTCATCGTAAAAACCTGGTCTGTCGGGTCAGGAAACACTGGTGGACGCATTAACCCGTAGACAGGAAATCCGTCAATGACATAGAGCGGCGTTGCCACAAACATCGAGAACGCCGGTCGGGTTACCTGGTCCAGAATGAGTTGGTCTGCAGTCGTGTTGTCCACAACTATCTAACCGTCTTTGCTGAGGATCGAAGGATGACGCTGTCGGCAAAAAACGTAAAGATCACAAGCAGAAGGTGGGCCTGTCGGATCGTGTCGACATTGTGCGGCAGCAGAGAAACTCCACCACGTGGATGGCCTATCGCGCTTCGGTCCAAATCTAAACCACACGCATTCCCTGGAACGGTGATGTGCTCTGGACCCCACTCACCCCACTGAACCCGAATCGAGTGGACGTCATAAAGGTGATGGGCACGCGGGCCATATTTTTTCTCCTGCAGGCCACGGTCAGTCTTCCACCGCTCCAGTGGGTCCTCGTCAGGGTCAAACATTCCGTCATAGCCACAGCCGTCAAGCCACTCACGGTGCAAGTTGCTAATGCCCGTGTTGACCATGTCTTGAGTGAGATCAGACCTGGCGACGGCCTCCTTGAACGCAAGCCAGAGTGAGACGCAGAATCCACACCCAGAAACCTCTTTTGGACGTGGGCAGAGACCTTGAATGTGGTAAAACATACGTGGCTGACGTTTGAACCGTCAGCCACTTAGAACATGGCTACTTCCTGACTGCTTCGGCCCCAATTGTTCTGAACCCGTAAAAACTTTTTGAATGACAACATCATGGCCAGACTCGAGAATTTGACGAATGCAATTGGCCAGTCTTTGATTGTGTGGATGGCTGCCGGTGCGCTTAACCGTAGCGACATGCCACAGCATTCTATGTCCTTGACCTTTACCCACATAAAACACCCCACAAGGACCAGAAAGCGTGTAAACGTAAAACGCATTATTGGTTTGTATTACATTCCTCATGCACTTTACAGAACCTCTTTACGCGTGATGCCACATGTAGCCGCCAGCCGCTTGACTCAAGGACTGGTGAACCACACTTGACACGTGGCGAATTTGGTTGCCGTATTGGTCCGTGCGTTTATCATCTTTGAGGACATAGACCATATTCAGACATGTCGGCCAATTTGCTTGGTCTCCATTCGGAACCAGTGGTTTTTCGTCATCCCACGTTCCAGTGCCCCAGACTTGTGTCACGAGCGCCGCGTGTTCGACTCTGTCCTCATCAACGAAGATTACGTGCTGACCTTTTATGACGGTTCGCGTCATTTGCAATCACCTCGCTTTCTACCGCTGGTGCGGATGTCAAAGAACGGCCTAACTACTCAGGGCGTTTTGAACCATGTCCCGCATGCACAACTTTATGTCAAGCTGAAATTGATCGGCCTCGTCAGGCCCGATGAGCAGGACAAACTCGCACCTATTTTGCCAGGAACCTCTGACTTTAACCTCCATGACTTGGTCTCCTGGTTTTCTGTGGCCCAGGACAAAGGCGTAAAATGTTGGCTTTGAGTCATTCCGAGTCCTGTCGATGTATCGATACTTTGAGACGAACGGACGAAAATCTGCCTTAATCTCAAAGCAACGGTCTGGCTTGATGCGTTCGCCCATGTAGACTTTTTCCACGTCCATTTCGTGAAATGTCTTCAACAGATTAAGGAGCTCTGTCAGTGGTCGATCTAAGATAAATTCATAGTGAGATGGAGAAACGCCCATTCGGCTGACGGCCTCACGAAATTCCGCCTCCACGTTAGAAGGATGGGCCTTAAATTTAAAGCAAAACCTATCTGGATGAATTAGATGAATTAGAATATAGGACTCATCTAATAGATCTTCAATGTAGATTTTACGCTTTGACCCATTTAACCCTACAAATTGACCTCTGATAGTCCAATAGAGCCGATGACGTGAGTGAGAAATCACAAAAAATTCGCAATCAATGAATGGCGTGATCTTTTTTCTTGGCTTCTTTCCAAGGACGTATTCTGGCATAAAGTCTAAGGGTTAGACCGACGAATTCTGACTGGAGTCCCTGGTTCAGATTGAAATTCAACCCAGGAACTTTGACTGTAATCGGCGCTCGTCCATCGAGCGGCCCCGTCAATGTCGTGATAGCCCGGCTCGATGTATGTGACGCACCCTGAGCAGGCCATAAAGAGCAGGACAACAAACTTCTTCATGGCCCCAGTATACCACGAATCCTAAATTTGTAAACAACTAAATGATCGTGATCGAATCGACCTGCGGGTGTTCGATGTTGACTGGAATTTCAATGGGCGGCTTCTCTGCCTCCTCGTTGGCGAAGACATTTTCCTGAAACACGGACGGTGGAGCTGACGTCGTCTGCTTGCCCATCTCGCTTGCTGAACTGACCGCATTCCAATACGCTCCAGCGGCACCGTCAGTCGTGTCTTTCGACCCGCCCTCTGGCTTTTCAACGCGGTCGCCGAAGTCAAGCAGCGCTTCACATTCCTTGATCATCTGGTTTTGGCGATAAGTTCGGATGCGGTGTTCACTGAATCCACGGCGCCACTCATGGTATGGCGCCGACGTCCTGTCCAACGAGACGTTGCCGACGTTAAAACCAGCCGCTTCGAGCGTCTGGAGTGGAAGGACCGACTGCCACTGGTCCGCGGTGATTAACCCGAAGTGGAAGCCGCACTTGTCACGCAGCCAAAAGAAGAAGTTGAAGATCTTCCCAATCGAAATTGGCTTTCGCTGCCCAGCGATAATGGTCAGGACAAAGTCATACTCGACGATGAGCCGATATTCCTTGAAGACCTCGCCGAGCTTTTGGTCCTCAACCAACTGCCGCCCGAGAAGGTGGCAGATGCTGACGCCGGCCATGGTCTCGGTGGCCAAGTCGATGTGGGCGAATCGCAGCATGTCAGGGTGTCTGCGCGGCACGACCTGGCTGCGATGGAGCATCAAGAATGAGTTGTGGTCCAGGTAGTCCCAGACGTTCTTGTCGTCCTCCATCGAGATCGGCATCAGCTCAGTCAAGCACGGGTTTTTCAGTCCGTCCTTAATGGCCATGTCGATGCAGATCTCGATGTCAATCGTCGATGGGAACAACCGATGCGTGCCGCCAACGGAAATGCCGCTAATCGCCTGAAGTGAGCCACGGCAGTCGCGTCGATAGACGTCGAAATACCGCTCTGGCACATACTCAACCGAACAACCTGGAGCAGGTTGCTCCAGAGTTTGCTCTTCAGGGGTGCCAGACGCCAGCAGCAGTTTACCATCGGCGTCAAACCACCCACGAAGAATCGTCGGCTCAATGTTGCGCAAGCCGTAAGAAACCCTGAACCACCGGTCTTGGTTGAGGTCTTCAAGAAGGTGCGCGCGGGCAACGTAAGTTGAAAACCGATACACCTTCTGGTGTGGGTCACCTGACTCAGCAATCTCCTTGACGATTTGCTCGGTGAATGATGACTCGTCAGCTGCAGATGAGGAGAGCAGTGAGATGGCCGGAAGGTAGGTGGCCTTCTTCTGGAAGCGTGACTTAAACCGCTTCCTCGCCTCGTTGAACATCTGGTAGGCTTTTAAATTTGGGTTCGATTCAATGCGAAAGTTGCCTTCGTCAAAGAGAATCCCCATCACGCTTTTACCGATGAAGTGCCAGCCTTTTGACCCCGCGTTGATCATGACGTTGTTGCCAAGGTCAATGACCTGTGAGCGATACATCATGTTTGGGTCAAACCCGCACTCCTCAATGAAGAACGGGCTGTTCGCCATGAAGTTCAGCGCGTCGCCAAAGGCAGTCTCTTGAACCTGGGCCCGCGTGATGGAGATGATCGTGTAGAAAAGCTGCGTGCCCCTCGACATCGAGAAGAAGTTATACGGGTTTCTCAGGAGCCTAGCCAAGGCAATGCGGTAGAGCAAGATGACGACGGAGATGAAGCTTTTGCCAACGCCCAAGCTGCCAGTGACAACCGCGTTATGGATTTTTGAGTCGAGGTCAAAGTCAGTCAGCAGCACCTTTCGCCATATTGGAAAAATGCCTTCATTTTCGTCCGTGTGGCAGGTCACCTCACCCAGCCAATACGGGTCGTCAATGAACTCCTCGATGGTCGGCGGAGCCTTGATGTAGTCAACCCGCCACAGCCGGTCAAGGGCCTCCTTGTCGTTGCCCTGCCTAATCGAATCAATCAGCTCGTAGAAAAACTCGAGGCTTGTTGGGTCAAGATTGGCGAGAACCCTTGTCGCGTCCTCACCATCTAAGATCAAGTCAAGGGACCGATCGACATCGGTCGTGTGGCCCGTGTGGATGATTGGCGGGCCAACTGGCTCGATAATCGGACTTTCGGTCTGCTTGTCAGCCATCGCTCATGCCTTAACCTTTTTATCCCTAACCAATTTTGAGAGTTTGTAAACTAGCTTTCTAACTAGCTCGCGGTTGTAAGGCGAGCCCTTGACTCGCTTGGCCAGCTCAACCTCCTGGGCCTTGGTCGCAAACGTAACCTTGTTCAGCATCGTCGTCACGTCACCGCCCGCGGCAGCACCCTCACTAACGGCGCTTTGAATGTCAGAAATTTCCTCACGAACCGTGCGGTAAAATGAAAGGCTTTCGGCCGGGGTAAACTTTCCATCCGCGGCATAGCCCATCACGACTTGCTCCAGTTTCGACCGAATGATGAGGAATTTTGCGAGGCGCGTGTAGTCGTGTGAAAGTTGGAGGCTGCGAACGAGCTTGGCCCGTTCTTCCTGGTTCCCAGTCAGCTGAATGATTGGGACTTTGAGGTCGTCAACGCTCTCGCCAGTCCGCATCGCCTCAACCAAGTCCTGCAAAACGGATAGCGATGGGTCAGTGGTTAGGAGCTCAGCCCCGGTTTCAGGGGCGTCTAGACAGGCCTTAAGAAATTGTCCAGGGTTGAGAAGGACCTCGAGTGGAATCGCAACGGAAGCCTGAACCGACGGTGGTGGCGTCGATTGTTTCTCAACCGAAGAGGATTTGTTTCGCTTCGATGATTGGGACGGAAGCGCCTTGTCCTTCGTTGGTTGACTTGGACTTGGCGATTTTTCGTCGGCGTTCATCTGCTTGGGTCTTAGCGGAGGACTCGTCAAGTGGACCAGTCACCTGGCGCCCGTCAACGAGCACGCACCACTTCCCGTTAGCGTCTTCACTCATATGACAAGATACAGAACTTCGGCTCGTGTGTAAACTCGCATTAGTTACGGCGTGCTGGCAAAGAAACTGATTGAGTCTGCCTTTGAAGTTGAAGACCCAGAGGACCTGGCGGCCGAGTTCATCCAGGACGAGGTCGGCCAATATGACTGGCAGGACAACCTGCATTCACTCTGGAAGACTCTTGGCAGCGAAGGGCTGAGGAATGCCGTGGCCTTGTGGATGGAAGAGACTGGGCGCAACGGGGACGCTTTTAAGGTAATCCAGGAACTGGGCCGCCTCTTGCGCGAGTATCCGCTTACTCGGTGGCAGCAGATGATTCGCCAGCGGGTGCCGCAACCGGTCCCAAGACGCGGGCAAATTGTTCGGCGGCAGATTGTAGCGCCATCAAAATTGGGTCCAGGGGAGCCGGTATAGGCGAGTCATCACTGGCCGATTCAACTTCAACCGGGGCGCGCTTTCGCTTGGCGCTTGGGGCAAATCCAGGCATTGGCACGTCAACTGTCCCAATGATCGTTCGTCCTCGACTTGGCGAGATCGGCGTCTCCTCACGAATAATCTGACCCGGCGTAAGGCGGCCGATGAGCCACATCGTGGTCGAGTCACGGCTTGTCACCCCGTCCTCAGAGCCCACCAGAATCCCAGGACTGACGCGTATCCCGTTTCCGTCAGTTCGAATGCCAGTCGCCTCGGCCCAGTTTGGGCCCACTTCGACCAGCTTGGCTGAACAGTCGGTCAAGCGAACGCACGCCCAGCAGCTGTGGTGATACCACACGACGTCAAGTTCACGAATGTGGCGATGAACGTCGAGAACGGGCGGTCGCTTTGCCGCCGGCTTTGGCTTACTTTCCTTTTCGTCTGGCATAACGTTGATCACTCGCCGTATTGACCACTTGGACGAAGCTGGAACCACTTCTTAACCAAGTCAAGATTATCGCGCTGGTCACCATTCAAAGAACCAAGTTCAGTTGGACTTGGAACGCGGCCCATGGCGCGCACAAGCGCAATGACGTCAGCCAGGTCTTTCTCACGAACCGAGTTAAGCTTCAGCTTAACCAAGTCAACCCAATCAGCGACTGGAAAGTCAGTGTCGACAAAGTCAGGGTTGGCGTTGATCGACTTCGGTGAACGCCCGCCAGACGGAAATTTTTGTCCAGGAACAATGAAGTCAACCGTGCCACCCGAAGGACTCACCCAGCTGTCGACGCCAATCGCTTCGTGGTCGATCGTCCAACCACGCGGCAACTGACGCGGAACTTTTTCAACCCAGAGGTCCAGGTCAACGGTCGGCCTGAAATTCTTGGTTGGGTCAACGTTCAGGTAACTGAGGACGCCAACGGACCCGATGACCAGCGGCTTGACACCCGCGTCCTTGAGAAATCGAATGAGCTGAATGGCCTCGCCAGCGCTCGGCGGAACGTGGACGTCCTGTGATTCGGCCAGCGACTTCACGCGACACTGGCACAGGTAAATCGCCATCAAGTCAAGTTTGCCTTTGTCAAATGTCATCATAACCATTATACATACAATCCGAATTTTGTAAACAAAAATTAACGAGAATTATCGACAATGTCCTGGGCCATGATCATCATCGACTCGAGGTTTGAAACGACCAGGTGGCAGATGACGTCGTCGCCGTGGGCCGGCTTCATCCGCAGGCTAGAGCTCTGGCCCACGCACCTCCCCGTCTCGACGTCGAATTCGCCGGCCGACGTCGCCTCGAAGTTTTTGTCGTCCAGTTTTACGTCCGAATGGCTGATATGGCCGGCCATGAAGACCGGGTAGCGCATCCCTGATGGTTTGTGAGTGAACATCACGTATTTCATAAAGCTTGTTGACCACGCTCGTTGGGTGAAGTTTTGGAGTCGGTTCACCTTTGTCGAAGACGTAGATCCGATCTCGGTTAAAAGCCGTCACTGGAAGGTGATTGGAGTAGTTCAAACGAACGGCGTCCAGCGGAGTATTGGAGTCGATGCAGTTTCGAACGGTCCTTGAGAAGAAGTCATTCGAGGCCGTCACCTGCTCCTGCGTGGTTGGGACGCTGTAAATTTGGGCCTCCATCACCTCGGAGATGAACATCCCTGAGACAAGCCCGGTCAGTTTGTGCCGAATGGCGTAACCGTCGGCGTTGCACCAGATAAAGAGGCCCGGCTTTAGTTTGATGAGCGGCCCAAACTCATGGCTGATCATGAAGCCGTCCCAGAAGAGACCGTCAAAGCAACCATGGCCAAGCATGTAGACTTGATCGTGACTAGCCAGAGCTTCCGCGATCTGGCGCCTCGAACCATTCGTCATGACCGTGCAGTCAGGCCGGCCATCGTAAATGGCCTTGAGAAAGTCCGTTGTCGAATCCTTAAGGTGGAGAACGAGAGTTTTCATCGGTGAAAAATGCACCTCGGCCCTTTTTCAGTCATGACGGTCGGCAGTTTAGGATGGTAAGCCCCACAGAAGATGTAGTGGTGCCCGTGGTCAACGAGAAGACGCTGAGTGCAGCGCATTTGTTGACCCAGTTCGTCAAGTATCGGCTTGTCTTCCTTGTCAAGCCACGGCCGTTCGATGGGCGTGCCACGAGGTTTCTCAGCGTCATTGATCGTTTTTCTCATAATCCACAATTGTGTTCACCCAAAAATTCGACCGTGTCGTCAAGGTCCTTTTCAAGGAGTTCGAGGTAGGTCTTTTCGTCGCGCACGACAGCCACCATTGCCTCAACGGCCTCCTCATCAACGCCTGTCATGTTGGCAATTTTTTCGATGCTGTTGAACCCTTGGGCAAGGCAAAGCGCCACCTCTTTCTCCTGGTCCGTCAGCTTGCACGGCGCGTTGGCAAGCAGGGAGGTGATCGGCACCCGCTCGACCCTTCCAGTGGCTAGCACGCCGATCAGGGCGTAGTCATCGACGACGCCCAGTATGTCACCGAGCATCCCGGTGTCGCTTTTTAGCAACTGGCCTTCAGTCAAGCCAAGCCGCTTTCGTAGTTCAGGCAGTGTCATATGACCTCCAATCTTTTTGCGATTGTTTGAAGTTCCTCGTTAGAGATTGGGTAGTTGAGCGCGGTAAAACCGCCCAGCGCCACGTAGACGGCGCATCGTTTACCACCGCCAAGTTCAATGGGAAGTGTGATGGCTTTCCTCATTGGTGGCGAGATGTTGTGCTCTACCTGGTCGATGTGGCCCTTGTCTAAGGTAAGCGGTTCCTCACCGATGGCCAACCGTTTAATCCGAATTGGACGCTGGTCTTCGTCGTCCATGATGTGCGCCTGCACGAAACGCAAGGCGTCAACTTGGGCGTCACCGACACTGTCGGCGTCAGTCTCGAACTCAAATTCAGCGATTAGTCTTGCTTTAAATGTTTTCACGCGGTTTAATCTCCGTTAGTTGGACTTCCTCACTGTAGTAGCCATTGGATCTTCCATACCATCGAAGAACGACCTGGCCTTTTATTGTCGTAATCCGATAAAATGTCCAGGTAAAATTCTCGTCATCGGACTTTCCCTTTACGACGCCAGTTTCAAGAAGTTCGTGAATTGTCTGGCGGTCATTGTTCGACATCTCGGCTTGAACGATCGGTTCACCGATGATGTCGCTGAGCTCACCGCAGATGTCGTCAAGTTGAACGTCGACGTCATTGCCGCAATCCGACTCGAAGTTGTGCATCCTAAAAAGACGCCCATCGGCTGAAAGAAGAAAGACTTCAGTGTCACCGACAGTCGCGTTAACCTCAGTCAACGTCAAACCGACAAGCACGTTAAATGGCAAGTCGCTCATAGCCCACAGTCGTAGGTTTGCGTGGGCTGCGCCACGGAAGTTTCAGGCTGCGTAGCTGGTGTTCCCTTAGCCACGGCGACCAAGTCAGCCGGGAGCTGACCACGATAGCGATTGACCAGCTTCTGACCTAGCAGGGCTTGCCGCGGGCTGAGATAATTGAGCGTGGCCAGCCGATGCCCAACCGCCGTGTCAAGCTTGTTGAAGCCCTGGCCATCCAGCTCAACGGCTCCGTCACAGACCCGCGCGAGCATTCGCAGACCGGTGTGAATGGCCTTCATCTGGGCCTCGGGCATCACGAGGGTCGTCTCACGATATTCCTTCATCGTGATGGTGACTGCCGACTTGTCCGTGTTTCCGGACAGGTTCGGGAACAGCGGCTCGTCGCCGTCTTTCTCATCGCCCATGGCTGAGTCAATGATGGCCAGCTTCTCAAGGAGGATGTCAATCATCCGCCCGTCGAGCGAGTCTTCGAGGATGACGTAGGCAAACAGCGTGGACAGCTCTTGGCCTTTGCGATGCAGGCGGCTTTCAGCTTGGTCCAAGTTTGTGGGAACCCAATCGAGTTCGGCAAAGATGGCCACGCTGCCCGCGGTCATGTTCAGCCCAAGTCCACCAGCGAGGATGGAGCTGACCAGCACGCGGCAGTCAGGGTCGGTCTGAAAGCGATCCAGAGCGGCTTGACCAGCCTGTTGACTGACTTGGCCGTGGATAAGCCCAGAGCCAGGAAACGCAGCGTGAATGGCCTCGAGCACGTCAACGTGATGGGCGAAGACGACGATCTTCTCGCTCGTTGCGTCAAGGAACCCTTTGACCTGCTCGATGACGTCGGGGACTTTGGCCTTGGCCGTCTCGTGGCGGGCCTTCGAAATCTCAGCGAAGCAAACGGTGTTGGCGCTGCGAAGGCGGGCAAGCGCTGACTTATATTCAGCCTCATTGCCACTGGCCTTGGCTAACTCGAGCTCGACGTGGCTTTCGAGAAGCTGCTTCTCAAACTTGGCCATAACTTCGCGCTCGTGGGCGAGGGCATTCTCGTAACCTTCCTTGCCGATGATGATGGTCTGGCGGCGCTTCGCCGGGAGCTCAGTCAGCACGTCCTTCTTCATCCGGCGAATCATCACGCTCGTCCGAAGCAGGCGCTGCAGTTCAGCGAGGCGAGTTTCATTCGCGTAGTAGACGTAGCGGCGGAAAAACTTGTTGCGGTCATTCCAGGTGACCGGGTCAAGGAGGTTGAGGACGGTGAACAGCTCGCCAATGCGATTCTGAATCGGGGTGCCAGTCATGCCGATCTTGCGCGCCGTCTCCTTGGCGATGTTGGTGACCGTCCGAGTGCGCTGCGCACCAGGGTTTTTGATGTAGTGAATTTCGTCCATCACAACGAGGTCCCACTTGCGGGCCAGGATCTCGGCCTCAAACTTGGCGCAAGACGTATAAGCGATGATGACCACGTTCGTGGCGGGAAGAATGCCGTTGGTCAAGCCGACAGTCATCGGCCGAGTAAGCCACTTGTTCAACTCACGGGACCAATTGATCTTGAGGCGAGACGGACAGATGACCAGGACATTTTTGATCGTCGCGTCGTTGTTGATGACGCCAATGGCCTCGATGGTCTTGCCCAGGCCCATCTCGTCGCCAAACAGCGTGCCGTTGCGCCCTTGCGCAAACTCGATGGCCGCCAGCTGGTAGGGCATGTATGCGAGGCCGTCGGGAGATGGGACGGTGATGTCGCTGACCTTTTTGTAAGAGGCGGCGACCTTCGCGGCGGTCTCTTCCATGAAGTCCTTCGGCGGGTCAGTCCACCAATTGACGGTCCAGACACCCTGATACTCGGTCCAACCAAGGCCAGCGTCCTTGAGCACCTGCCTGTTGGTCTTCCAAATGGCGCGAAATTCTTGGGTCGGTTCGGCCGTGCGCAAGCAGCGGATGCCGCGCGACGTCTGACGAATCTGAGGCTCACTCCACTTGAGGAGCTTCTCAATCTCAACTGTGGTCGTTGTCATGGAGGGAATATATCACGTCTCCTGCCATTTGTAAACAAAAAAATGTAAAAAGTTTTGACGCCTGGGGCGTAACAGTGACGTTTAAAGACCGTCAAACAGCGTATTTTAGCGGCTCAATCACGCGCTCCGTGAGCGAAATGGACCGCCGGGGATTGTTTTGACTGATAGATAAAACGTGATCAACAGCATCTCAAAAATTCTCGGGAATGTGGTCGAAGCCCGTGACATCGCCCGTCAAAGTGGCGCCATCATGGAGGGGCTTAAGTCTAAAAACGAAGAAGAACTTAAGAAGCACTACATTCAATTTCTTCAAAGCGGCAACTCACTCAAGCCAATCGGTGACGTGACCCTGCGCCCGGCACTTCAAGCATTCGCGTATCGCATTGAAAGCTCGATGGAAGGCCCGGTCTACACCAAGTTTGCGCCAAAGACCGACGAGCTTTACCTGTTCGAGTCCAGCCCGATGCGAAAGGTCCTTGACGAGATCGACCGATTCTGGGGCCTGAAGGAAAACTTCAATCAGCTTGGTTTTCTCCACAACCGAGGCATCCTCGTGGAGGGCCCGCCCGGGTGCGGCAAGTCATCGATGTTTCAACAGGTCAGTGAGATGATGGTCAACCGCGGCGACATCATCTTCTTCACGACGGAAGTTGGCACGCTGCGTGAGGGCCTGAAGAATTACCGTGAGGTCGAGCCAGAGCGCAAGGTCGTGGTCGTCTTCGAAGACCTTGATGAAATTGTCGGCTATTCAGAGCGGTCCATGCTCCAGCTCCTCGACGGCGACGCCCAGATTCAAAACATCCTTTACCTTGGCAGCACGAACTACCTTGACCGAATCCCACCGCGGCTGCGCCGACCTGGCCGGTTTGACAAGGTCATTCACCTTGGGCCGCCAGCCCTCGAAGCCCGCAAGGTCTACTTGACCAAGAAGCTCGAAGCCGTTGAAAAACCAGAGCAGATTCAGTGGCTCGCCGAGCAGACCAATGGCATGTCATTTGGACACCTGCGCGAACTGATCGTCGGCGCTTACGCGTTGAAGGAACCAGTCCGCGAGGTTCTCCAGCGCCTCAAGTCGTCGGTCATCGTTGACAACAGCACGAATGGCGTGGCTCGACTGGGCTAAAGCTCACCGACATCGGGCGCATACTTGTCTGAGTCGCCCATCCCGACAAACAGTTCCTTGATTCGCTGCATGTCAACGAGCGACGTCGGCTGGGCTTGAGACTCGCTCCACACGACCGGAACCATCAGCCAAACATGCGGCTTGAACAACGTCTGTGGAGCGCTTGAAAACTGCGTGGCCAGTGAAATAGCCCTGTCGAGGTCGGCCTCCGTGCTGATGGAAACCAGGCTAAAGTCACGGTCATAATACTGAAGCACCTCAAAATAAAATTGTCCAGCACCAATCGCAGTTTTGATCTGGTCATCCGATAAAAGGCGCCCAGCTGGCAGTGGTTCGTCGCTCATGCTATACTTAAGCCCGTGAACGCAAGACACCTGATTGACGCTCTGATTGATGAGCGTAAACTAACGACCCAAGCTCGCAAGAATTTGCCCGGCGGTGACTTTGTCTTTCCAAAAGAACGCCGCTATCCAATTCATGACAAAGCCCACGCCAGAAATGCCCTGGCACGAGTTTCGCAGCACGGCACTCCGGCTGAAAAAGCCAAAGTGCGCGCGGCTGTTCATCGGAAATTCCCTGACATTGGCCACGCAAAAACTGAAGACTAGTAGTTCTCATCTGTATGTCTAAAGCGTTCTCCGACGGCACGCGTGCCGATTACGCCATGCTCAACCAAGTCATGGCCCGATATCACCACGAACTCGTTGACGCCCAGTCCAGGGTGTCATTGAACTTCGTCAAGGCCTTTGACAAGGACGACGAGCCAACCCCGGCCCTCAAGCACGCCGGGCACTATTGCGAAGCCTACGTAAAGCTGATTAGCCGGAGGCGTAAGTTGCGCGACCCGCACGAGGCCGAAATTGACATTGACGGCCACATGTGGGAGGAGAAGAACGACCAGCAGCGTGAAGCTTTGCTTGACCACGAGCTTTCCCACATCAAGGTTGTCACCGACCGCCATGGAATTCCGAAACGCGATGAGGACGAGCGGGTCCAGTTAAAGCTGGTGCCTGATGACATCTTCATCACCGGGTTCCTTAGCGTCATTCGCCACTACGGCCAGAATGCAGGTGAATACCAGTCCATCTCCTCGGCAATGCAGGCTGCAGCGGCTGAACTTGCCGCGATGGTGGTCAGTCAGAATGGCGCTGAGACCGAGAATGCGGCTGCGGCTGAAGCTTTGGCCACGGCAGCTTAAGAACTCGGCGAATTTCATCCGGCCTGCGAATGTTTTTGAGGCATTCCTTCTGTTCGCAAAGCTCAATCGGGTCCATGAGATACCGATTGCAGTGCGTGCAGAATTCAACGTAGTTGTAGGACCCTTCAATCAGCCGCATCGAGACACGTCGGACCTCCATGTCAATTCTCGCGTAGTGGTCCTGGAGAAACTCGAAGTCCTTTGCGACAAGCTTGATCCGCTTCATTAACATCAGCTCGTGAAATCGTTTGAGCGCTGACTTCTTGAACGTGCCAATCAGCTCGATCGTGTCCGACGTGAGCGCCCAGACGTCGTGGTCGTCGTGGTCCTCGCCAAGGATGACGATGTGAAGATCCTCGGAAGCCTCAAAACAACGCATCGCCACCCTTTCGAATGATGACGCGCCCACTGTGATCTTGATTGTCGTCGTCTTGAACACGTTGCCAAGGCGACGATGGAGACTATGTTGTTGGCTGAGTTGAGTCGCCTTCGTCAACGTCGTCGCCACTCTCACGAGTTAACTTAGGCATCTCTACTTTCGGAGGAGGCGTTGAATCGTCATCGACAACAACTTCCTGCTTCGCCGGGCCTGAGAACTCGCGATCAATACTATGAACAGCATTCTTTAAAATTTCGATCGCCTTTTTCTCACGCTTCTCATCTTTTTTCCACGCGTCATCGTCCAAGCGACGCATGACAGCACGTGAGATGATCTCTGACAAGATGCGCGGTGGGATGGCGTCCAATTCCCACGATGAGTTGCCAAATTTCGCACAATAGTCCGGCGCTCGACTGTCCGACATCTTGGCCGGATTTGGCGGCAAGTTGAGCTTCTGAACCTGGCTCATGTTCAACGCGAGGCGCTTGACGTCGATGGGAAGCCTTGAAAACATGGTCAGTCGGTCACGGATGTCTCGCGTCATGTCGATGCCACTTGGGTCATGGTCGCCAAGGTAAAGCACGACAACTTGCTTGCCGGCCTCGGCCTTCTTCGCCAAGCGCTTGGCCGCCGCATAAAGGGCCGACGCTGAGCTGTAGCCTTTGTTCGAGCTGTAGGTGATGCCCCAATAACTGCAGACGGGTGAAAGCACGCCCTCAAGGGCCTGCTTCTCGGCCATCACCTCGATGTAAAATGGCTGGTGAATCCAGCGGTTCAGCTTGAAGGTCTTGACGAGCTGGCTGACGGCCTTTCCAGGGCCGGAAAATTTCCGAGTCACGATGGCGTGGCGCCCACGGTCAACGATCATGTCCCAGTCGACCAGGCCTGCCATTCTCGCCTCGTTGATGAGAGCGCCCAGTTTCTCATAGGAGCGCGGGACGTTTGGGATGATGTTCTTGGTCACCAGCACGTAGTAGAGCTGACGGAGTGACAAATCGTAGCCCTGACGAGCATACCCGTCAATGATCCGGTTGCAGACCTTGATGAGCGCGCCCTCCTGCTCAGTAAAGCTGATGTCTTGAAATCGCTCCTTCATGACCGCAAGAGTCCATCGAGCTTTTTTAACGTGGTTTCAACAGTCCAGTCTTTCATGAACCAACCCTCTTTAATGCCAGCTCTATCTCTCCACAAAATTTCTACTCGACCGGCTGGCGTCAACGTCAACGACATGTATCCTCCAGTCGTGTTAAATTCCAAACAGGTATCCTTTTTAGTGGCGATAGCTTGGGAAGAAAGCTGCACAATTTGCTCTTTTAAGTTCATGTGTTACTCCTCGGCGTAAAGGTCATCGTCGTCCGGGACCGCTCCAACACCTTCGACTTTTTTCGTCCACGGGCTCTCGCCCCAGATGGTGATCGTGTTCCACGTCTTCATCGTCACCGGTTTTGGTGAGAGCTTGACGTCATTCACCACGGACCACGCAATGAGGTTGGCCAATCGAATCAGGTTGGCCACGATCGTAAACCCGCGAAGCTGTTGGTTTTGAATTTTGAGGATGTCCTCGAACGTGATTGTGACTGGAGCAGATTTGTTCCCGTCCCACGACGCATTTTCAACCTTGCAGATGTCCCGGAAAACCAGCGTCTGACCGTCACGGCTGTAATCAGGGTCGTATGCCGACGTCGCCTGCAAGGATCGGCCGAAGTGGTATGCCATGTGGTTTCGGCCCTTGGCAAAAAGCCTGAACATGCGCATGACCTGATCGTATGTCATGCTGACGTTGAAGATGAACGTGATGACTTCCAGGTCCGCGTCGAGGTCGTCGAGCATGTCGACAAGCATGGAAGCGTCCTTGGCCAGGTCGGCGTATTTGAGCTTGTCGCTCGACCACCCGTTGGACTTTACCGTCATCTGAAAATCGATCGTGGCGATGTTCATGGGTGGAATATACCACAAGTTCCATAATTTGTAAACAATTATTTTTCTGTTTACAAATTACGGCCGGTCGTTATATTTGAGCCATGAATCGAACTCTGATCGTCCCAGGACTGAGCTTTCCCCTGTTCCCGATGCGGCCAACCAAAGGCCAAGAATTGACGGCGTCAAAGATTACAGAACTGATGACGCGCATGAAAAACGGCGACGTCGTCCAGCGAAAGCTCAACGGTGACCGTGCCGTCTTGGCCGTCATCAATGGACAGGTTCAAATCATCAATCGACGAGCCGAACAATTTCGTCACCCGGCGCTCAACGCCAAAGACTTCACACACGTCAGCAAACTGATGGTCCTCGACGGTGAGGTCTACAAGTCAAAATTCTACCCGTTTGAGGCTCTCTGCGTCGACGGCTTTTCACTCCTCGACCAAGGACCGGACGTGCGCCAAGCCGCGGCTGTCAAGATCAGTGGACAACTTGGACTTCCGTGGATGTTTTCAGTGACAGAGGACTGGCTGCTTGGGGAGCTGCTCACTGAGCACACGCTTCGATCTGAGTTCGAGGGCGTTGTGTTGAAACGAAAAGGCACTCCTTATCGGCCGCTTGGAAGTCCCGAACAAGACTCTTCGGACTGGTTTAAGTTCAAGTATCGTGTGATCGCGAACTGACTTCGCCATTTCCATTCTGATGGCGTAATTCAGCGACCATCGATTCAACGCGATTGACCCGCCTCTCAACGAGGTCCAACCGATCGTCCTCGACATCAAAGCGATGATATACTTCCCCGTGCGTTCTGGCTGACAGAATGAACACGGATGAACCGACAATGATGAAGATGATCGACGTTGGAAGAGCCACGGGGGTGGCATTCGTCGGCCACGTATAAAGATTTGGCTGGTTGAAGATGTAGCCCATTGCAAAAAACGTGGCGATGGCAATGGTCAGCAAGCTTAATATGCTGGCCACCATTTTAGCGTTGAACTTTCCCATAAGACCCGTAACGAGACCTGTGAGCAACGACGTCAACCCGGTGCTTAGCCAGGCGAATTTGACGATGCTTTTCACGGACTTTTTTCTAAACGTTGAACCCGCTGTTCAAGCTGACTAATTCGTTGATCGGCCCTGGCATCTTCATCCCTCAGGCTAATCAACGTTCTCAAAACCTCTTGCTGCGTTTTGACCAAATCATCGACAGTAGCTTTACGCTCGTCGAATTGAGTCCTTAATCTAACTATCTCCTCACGGCTTTGAACGATTGAGTTTGCCATCCATGAGATGGCCCCCAGCATGACTGCGACTAAGATCATCTGAATGGCCTGAAGCAGGCTTGTTCCTCCTTTTGTCTGTTCTCGGCCCATAATCATGTCCTGACCTCCCAGGCTATGAGATGAGTCGACAGATCGAGTCTTTCGCAGATTCTTCCGCAGATTCTCCCGGACGAACTTTCTGTGAAGCTCGAGTCAATGCTCCAGCTGCCCGTCCAAGTCCGGACGAGAGTTTTTGTCGAGCTACATCGGCCACGCGTTTAAGTGACTGACGGACCTTGCCCATGGCCTGAGTGAAAAATTGACTGAATGACGAATTGACGTTATATTCCGTGCGAAGGATGCTAGAAATTGCGTCAAGAACCTCGGTGTGAATCGCGTAATAGTCGTGGTCGGCTCGTTCAAAAGTCCGATGAACGTCTTTGTCAAGACCCTCACGCAGCTCCTTTTCCAGTTCATTCTTTGCTTCCTCACGGGCTAAGTCGTAGAGCTCATTCTGCTCCTCCATGGCTTCTTTTTGGAGTTCCTCAGCTCTCTTTTCACCCGCTTCGTAAGCCTGGTCCTCGTCAGCATATGTCATGCTCGAACGCTCAATCTCCTCATCGTGGCCATGCAGGCGTGACCGCTTAATCGCCCAGTAAAACTGGCCTTCGGTCTCTGACTCATCGACCGAAAGTTCGATCATGTCCTTGAGCACATCCTCCGTGGCGTCGTCAACCCTGCGCTTGTCGATGTCAGTTCCGCCCGTAAGCTCGTTGAGCCTGTCCCAATCCTCATCGTAAAAGGCGTTGCCGATGTCCTCATCCCACTCGCGGCCGGTCAACTTGGGCAGGGTCATGTCCTCGCCAAAATTCGAGGCATACTCCTCCAACTCATCGATGATCGCTAACACCCGGCCTAAAACTGGAAATCGTTCCTTGAATCGGTCACCAAATTCACGCAGCCTGTCGATCGTGTCTTCGTAATAATTGTTGTCGATCCACTGTGTGAATCCGCCATTTTCAACTTGATAGTTGAGGTTCCCGAAGACGACTGCAAGTTGTTCGGGTTCCGCCAAAGCGTCTAGAAAATTACGATGACCGGACTGCTTTTCACGGTTGTCGAATGCCCGATTAACCTGCTGTCGACCAGCCTTTTGCTCATAGCCCGCGTAAGCGCGGTCCATGGTGTCTTGAAAGATGTCTTCAGGCTCCTTATCGGGAAGATTTGGAGGGCGCCAGATCTCATCAATCTGGCGCTCAAACAGCTGGTCGATAGTAGCTTTTGCCTGTCTCATCTTGGGCTAACTACGAGCCCTGAGATTCAGACGGTGTAGATTCGGACGACGGCGTCGGCGGAGTTGCTGTCGTTTCACTGCGTTCTGCGGTTGGAGTTGTTTCCGCTGAGCTAGAAGCTTGGCCCATGTTCAAGTGGCTCGTTCCTCCTTGTCCCCATGAGACAATCCAATCGCCGGAAGTAGTGGTAGCGTTGCTGATTGAAATTTCTGGCATCGTCTGCGTCGTCTGAGTAGCAAATGACGTCACCACAGGCGTTGAGCTTATAAACTGAGGCTGCTGAATCGGTGAATAAGCCGTCGATGGCGGAGGCGGAGATGACGCGGGGCTTCGCACCTCTACTTCCGGCACTCGTCGCCTCACACGGCGTGTCCGTTGTGGGAGCGATGTGTCTCCACGGTCCCAACTTGGCCGGCAGTCGACCGACGGGATTTTAGGAACGACCCGCGTCATTTCAAAGAAACCCGACACTAACTCGTTCGCCAGCTTATACCGCTCGATCGCCCACTTGCGCCCGGTGAGGTAGAGTTCCTTAAGGTCTTCACTAATCCATGGGCCATAAAATCCGGACTGACCAAGCATCGTCTGGAAGAGCGAGCGGTCATCCTTGCTGCGAGCCATGCCCCAGTTAATCGTTCGGTCCTTGACCGTGTTGATCACGCACTGAAGAAACGTCACGTAGCCAATGATGAAGTATGGGCTGAGTGACCCGGGCATGATGCGAAACTCAAGCGTCCTGATGTCCGGCCAACGGCGCCCATTCAGCCAGACATTCTTGTCAGTCCACGTGTGAATCCACCAGTCATTGCGCTGAAATGACGCCCGCTTGATTGAGTTGATCGTAGCTGGTGAAAGCCGCTTGCAGTAGATGTTTGTCCGCCTAGCCGGAGGCACCATGAGAAAAAAGGCGAACTCATACCGTGTGAAAAATCGAAAGACGTTTTCAAGTTGAAGCGAACTGAAGTCACCGCCGCCGATGTGAACGTGAAGCCCGCACCTCTCTGTCGCAGTTCCACCGACATTGGCGATCAAGGCGCCGACACCAGCAGCATCAACCAGCTCCTCATAGGTCTGCAATATCGGGCTGACGGCTTCAAACCCACATGACGAGTCGGTCTTAAGGTCCCACAGGTCGCCGTCAGAGTGGCGCCACCGGCCGTAATTGTGACAGTCGATCCCCTTAGAGCGAAGCTCGCGTTCAACACGGTCAAGATTTGACCCGCTAAACTCGAGTTCAAACCCAACTGATGTCGTCAAGTTCATTATCGAAGAAAGCCGAATGTCTGGTCACCGTATCCGGTCACGCGCCCATTTTTATCGCGAGTTGCGTTGTCTCGTGAGTCGTAGCTGCCTTGAGGCCGGCCGTTGACGTCACGGACCGTTTTGCGGCTGCTGTCCTCGGTCACGTAACCGATGGCACGTCCATTTTTGTCTCGAAGTGCATCACTCATGGAACCAATATACCACACTTCTGAGGTTTGTAAACAATTATTTTCTGGAGATCAGGACGACGCCGGTTTCGCGCTTTTCCAACCGCTTCCAAGACCAATCACGATCGTTATATCGAAGAATGCCGATGTCGCCAACATTGACGTCATGGTTGGAAACGTAAATGCAGTGTGATTGTCCTTGTCGATCCGTCACCGAAAACGTGTCTTCGTCATAGACTTGGTTAACCGTGGCCAGAAGTGAATGCATCCACGCCCGCCTTGCTGGAGGCCAAAGGTCGTCATGGAAGACATCACAGTAGCTGCAGTAGTGTCGCTCGACGTCCGTTGGATTAAAGCTCGTCATGTGGCACCGAAGACACGTGATGCTTCGACCATCAGGCGAAATCATGAACGTGTGGACTTCGTTTTTTCCAAGGAGACATTCTCCACATGTAACGTCCTTCCAGTCACTTGACCACTTATGGTTGTCAGGCCACAGCGAAGGGGGCCCTTCCCGCATGCAGGCTGACATGCCGTGGCCCAAGTAGTGGACGATTTGTCTTGACACACTAAGCAGAACTGCCTAGCATCTTCAAGATCTTTGGGATGTCTGACTCGTAGATGTGGAGACTGTGGGCGAGGTGAAAATACTCGCCAACTTGGAGATTTGGATAAGTCGGCTTCAGCTCGTCGGCCATCAATTCCATGAGCTTAATGAAAAACGGAAGGTCATAGACGAGGCCCTTAAAACAATCATTTGACCGCATCACGATGGAGAAGTTCAGCTTGTCGTCGCGGATGACAAAGTGACCGTGCATCGTGCAGACTTGGTCGCGGTTGCCGACCCACTGGTGACGTGGCAGGCTAAACCGAAGGAATGCTTGTCTGGTGTCCTTATCTTGAAGCATGGAATTGCGGGCCCACTCCCACGGAGTCCGCATGGCCAAACTTCCATTCATCCGTCCTGGTTCAAAATGTGGGACCTCCATTGTTGGGTCACCACAGCTTTTCTCGTGCCAAATCAAATAACCGTAGGCCGAATTGATGGTCCCATCTGGGTTGGCAATTTTCTTCCAGAATTGGCTTGCCTTTGCAAAGTCACTGACGCTATTCGAACCGCTAAGATAAAGCTCCATCTCCTTGTGGGTATACTCCGCAATGACCTTGTTCCGTTCTAGGTCACACGTTCGAATTGGGGCTGAAGATGGGTGCCTGATTTTGAATGACGCGTTTAAGACTTCACGCGTTTGCTGGCCCCTTGGACCGGTCGGTTTTCCATTGTCCATGACGTTAGCCAAACACGTCAGATAGGCCACTTCGGTTTCGTTTAAAAGAAAGTCGCTAAGTCTCCACTCCCTCGGTGTCTTGGCTGAGCTCGACGTTGTCTGCAATGTTGACATTGAGCAAGTTTAGGTCGTCAGGTGACAAGAACACGAAGGCGTCCTTTTGCGGGATGTTTGGAGCCTTAAGGATGCGTCGAACCACCGAGGTGTCTTGGTCATTGGACCGCACAACGACCAGGCCGTTGACGTCAAGTTGAAGAGCTTCACGATTTTTCTTGGACATGAGGCACGTCTGGCTTGGCATGCCGCACATCGCACCGACTTGCAAATTGAGCGTCTTCACGAGCCATAATCTACACGGGAGAGAGACGTTTGTAAACAAAAATACGTTACTTCTTGGACTTCTTCTTACTGCCGTTCCGGTGAACGATGTCTGGATAAAAGACGTTCGCCGCCGGCGTATTCATCGACTGCATTGGAATCAATTCATTCATGACTTCCTGCATGAACTTCGAGTGGGCCCGCTGTGTCAAGACCATCAACGTGAGCAGGCCTTTTTCGGTGTTGTTCAGCTTTTCCACTGACGGGCGAAGAAGGTCGCACATCTTAGGGTCCAGCCCATGAAACAAAACCTTCTCGAGTTTTTTGCCAATTTTCTTGTCCGACTTCTTGCCTTTTTTCATCACGTGACTTTCTCAACTGCAACCGAGACTGCTTCCGCAATTCGTGCAAGTGTAACACGTCCCACTACGCTGCGCCACGTGGCCGCAATGTGGGCACGTCTTTACCTCGTCACTGACGCTGGAAACTTCGTCATCGTGGTCAAATTCAAGGGCCATCCAGTGGAATATGTAGTCGATGATCGAGGCCGACATCCGGATTTTTGGATTTGTCGTAATGCCAGATGGCTCGAAGTGAGTTGACCGAAACTTGCGGATTAAAGCTTCGAGTGGCACGCCATACTGCAGCGCCAAACTTGTCAGCGTGCCAATCGTGTCCATCAGGCCGCCTACCGTCGAACCCTCCTTGGCCATCGTGATGAACAGCTCACCTGGCATGTCGTTTTCAAAGAGGCCGACAGTCAGGTAACCCTCATGGCCACCAACGCTGAACTTGTGCGTCACGGCCTTCCGGGTGTCAGGGAGCCGGTGTCGATTTGGGAGATAAACACCGTGGCCATTTAACGCCGGGTCCGCTGCTTTGTCTTGACCAAACTTTTTGACGTTTAATGGCTGGGCTCGTTTAGAGCCATCACGGTAGATGGCCACACACTTCAGACCAGACTTCCACGCTTCCACGTAAGCCTGCTTCACGTCTTCGACCGTGGAGCTTTCTGGCATGTTGATCGTCTTTGAAATCGCCCCAGAGATGAACGGCTGAACTGCAGCCATCATCTGGACGTGGGCCATGTATGGGATGGAGCGCTTGCTCGGCCCGGCCGGCAGTGACGTGTCAAAGACGTCGTGGTGGTCGTCAATCCTGAGCGGCGACTTGATGTCCTCGCTGATGGCCTCAAGGTGGCCATATTTCTCCACGTGTTTGATCGCGGCATCAATTTCAGGCTCACTGTAGCCGAGCTGGCGAAGCACCCGACCGATGGAGCGATTGACGATCGTCAAGGACCCGCCACCGATGAGCGACTTAACCTTGACCAAGCTAAGCTCTGGCTCTATCCCGGTCGTGTCGCAGTCCATCATGAATGCGATCGTTCCAGTTGGCGCAATGACCGTTGCCTGGGCGTTGCGCACACCGTGGCAGTTGAACAGTCCAATCGCCCGCAGCCAACACTCGTTTGCGGCGGCATCGAGATAGCGGTGCCCTGGAGTCTTGAGCTTGCTCGCGTGTGCGGCGTGGAGGTTTAAGACGTCGCGCATCGACTCAACATTGTTCGCCTTGACCGGGTGCTTGACGTGCGAACAGCGCGCGTCATAGAACCCCGGAAACGGTCCCAGCGTCTTGGCCATTCCAGCCGACGTGGCGTAAGCTTCACCCGTCATGATGGCCGTAATCGAAGCGGCAATGCTACGGCCTTGGTCAGAGTTATATGGAATGCCAAGGCCCATCAACAGCGAGCCAAGGTTCGCAAAGCCAAGCCCTACAGTCCTGAAGATGTGCGAGTTCTCGGCAATCGTCTTGGTTGGATAGCTCGAGTTGTCAAACAAGATCTCTTGGGCCGTAAAGATGAGCCGCACCGCGGCTTTGAACCGCTCGACGTTGAACACCTCGCCTTCCATGAACTTGACGAGGTTAATTGAGGCGAGGTTGCACGACGTGTTGTTGATGAAGACATATTCAGCACATGGGTTTGTGCTGTGAATCGGCTCCGTTCCAGCACACGTGTGGTAACGCTGGATGACGCCGTCAAACTGCACGCCTGGGTCACCACAGAACCAAGCTGCTTCGGCCATCTTGTGCAGCAAGTCCTTGGCGTCTTTCTTCTCAACCCGGTCTCCACTCGTGACCGCTTTTGTCCACCACGTTCCATCGCCATTCGTGGCTGCCTTCATGAACTGGTCGCTGACTCGAACAGAAAGGTTCTCATTCTGATACATCACGCTCGAGTAGGCGTCACCGTTAATGGAGCCATCATAGCCTGACTCGATTAGGGCCCGCGCTTTTCGTTCCTCAACTGGCTTCGCGTTAATGAACTCCTCGATGTCAGGGTGCCAGTCACGGATGGTGTTCATCTTCGCCGCACGACGAGTTCGGCCGCCTGACTTGACGATGCCAGCAACCTGGTCGTAGACGCGCAAAAAACTCATCGGGCCTGACGGCGACCCACCGCCGGAGAGTTTCTCACGAAATGAACGAATGGGCGTCAGGTCCGTCCCAGTTCCGCTTCCAAACTTGAAGAGCATCGCCTCAGTCTTGGCCAAGTCAAGGAGTGCCTCCATGTTGTCAGCGACGGACACGATGAAGCAAGCCGAGCACTGTGGCTTCTCATACATCGTCCTGACCCTCACAGCTTCGCCGAGGTCTTGGTCCCAAGCCCACCCGCCTTCACTGCCGCGCCCGGCTTCATATTGGTGGAACAGCCCAACGTTAAACCAAACGGGCGAATTAAAAGACGCGTGTTGATGCAGGCAAAGCCAGCAAAGTTCGTTGTAGAAGAGCGTCTCGTCGTCAGGGTGAACGTATCGTCCTTCAACGGCCCACGTCGCAATGGTGTCACACACGCGATGAATCAACTGGCGCACGGAGTGTTCACGCTGGTCGGTGTTCTTTTCGCCCCAAAAATACTTCGAAGCGACGATCTTGACAGCCAGGTCGGACCAAAATTCTGGAGTCTCGACGCCCTTCTGCGTGAAGACGACCTTACCCTTGTCATCGGTGATGTCGACGTCTCGCTTGATCCACGTGACGTCGTCAAATGGGCAAATTCCTGACTTTGAAAAGACTCGCGTCAGGCGAGCTGGTTCAGGTGCAGCAGAAGCGTCGTCAATTATCGGTTTTGGTAGGTCATCTAAGATCTCAACGCGCTCATTCAGTGTTGGCATTGGCTCATTCATAGTGAAATTCGTTCTACCCTAGCATGCGTGGACTGATCTGCATAGATGACTTTAGCCACGAAATGGTTGACTTGATTCAAAAAGTGGTCGGACCGACGGTTAAGTCAAGTGTGATTCGCGTGGATAAGTCGTCATCGTCAAGACGCTTTATCTACTTGACCGAAATCGTCAGAAAATCGATTGATCTTTCGTGTGATCATCTCGTCATTGTTTGCACAAACTGGGTTAAAGAACTTGCCGATTCATCAGAGAATTTTCTCGCAGCCGCTCGCGCCATCGACAGAGTCATGCTTCGATTTGGAGCTGTCAACATCATCACGTCTAGCACGCTCCAAAAGGCCTTGCTCAAGTGTGAGACACTCCAAGCTCCACGCCCGGACGTCATCGTGTGGACAGGTTCGCACACGCCGCGCGTCGCCATCGAACGAATGACGGCGCTTCGCCATTCACAGTTTCCGGAAGCCCTTGACCCTAGGCTCAAAAATCTGAGCGGGCACATTCGAGCGCGGGCCGTCTTAGTAGGTGAAGAAATCAACCGATATTTGGACTTCGAACATTGGCCATTTTTCGACGACCGGGACGCCGCCAGTTACATTAGCTTGGCCCTTGAAAAAAGCAACGTGCTTGAATCGGACCTAATGTGGACAAACATCATTCACCCGACTGAAGCCAACCTGATTCAGGCTTTGATGGTCTGGAAACCAACGTTGAAGATCATCGCCATGGGCAACGTAGCCCACGAAGGCTTGAGAAAATTAGGGTTGACACCGATTCGGCGAGTCAGCCACCCGGCCTGGGTCAGGCGGTTTAAGCACAACCAAATTGACCACTATTCAGAAGTCCTCGACCGGGCAATTAGGGACTAGTAGATTATTTTTGATATGGCAGACGCTCTTGAACAACCCTGCTGTGAGTGCGGGAGAATGACGATTGGCCGGTGTGAGCACTGTGACGACAACGTCTGTGCTGCATGCTACGAAGACCACACGAAAACGCATGGAGACGTTGAAAATTTGGAGCCAAAAGCCTCGACCAGGTCTGATGGGCTAATCGAGGGAACGCCTGACGAACTTGGCCTCTAAATGAAGAAGGCGGGCCGCCAAAACCGGCCCGCCAAAACGTCCTACGACGTTTACGACGACATCAGATAGAACTTGCAACTTTAAGTTGTTAACAAATTATTTACCGCTTATCCCGCCGATTTTGGCCAGCTCGTCCAGCTTCTCAGTCGGTGCGGCCAGGCCGCCAATTGCGGTGTAAATGGCCATGGAGTCCTTGTTTCCGCTGTAGATGCCACGGTGCACCATGCTGTTTGTTTTCAACAACCTTGTCAATTGATCGAAGGCCTGGTCGAGGTGCTCGTGCGGCACTTGGCTTAAGACGCTCTTTCCAGCAATAACGATTGCCGCGGCGACCGTTCCAGTTGACAGGTTGACACCTCCTGCAAGAATGTTTTTCTTCAAGTTGTCTCGCAGTGCGGAGCTGATTTGGCCGGCCTCCGACCAGTTGGCGACGGGCGTGGCCCCAAAGACGATCAGGCCTGAGTCGAGGATCGACTTGTAATCAGCCGGGTCGAACGCGGTGTATGTCGAATTTTGAACGCAGATCATGTTGAAGAGGTCAAACAGCCGACAGACGCTTTGATTGGCCGTGTCCCAGAATGGATCGATCGCGAGCCCAGGATAGAGTGAGCTCATTCGCTCGTTGTCAAGAACGATAAGCGGTGAGACAAAGCCCTGTTCAACGTAGGCGACCAATGATAACAAGACGGTGTGAGCGTTGATGCTTGGACGCCGGCCTTCGGTCACCTTGGGCAGGGCAACGATGACGCCGACCTTGTCAGTCGGACACTTGCTGGCAACCTGAAGCTCACGCGCTTTGTCGACAAGGCCGATCACCGTTCCAGCGCCAGTTCCACCGCCGGCCCCAACACAGATGATTGTTCGGTCATACACTTGGCCAAATGACGCCCGCATCAGGTCTAGGACATTTTCAGCGTTTTTATCAAACGCTGCCTTCGCCACGGCTGGGTCTTTGCCAGCACCTCCTTCTCCATCGCCGATAACGAGTTTCTTAACGTCGGCTGGGAGCGACGCCAGGTCCTGACGCGCCGTGTTGATCGCGCAAACGCGCTTGTAGCCCAGGGCGCGGAATGTCGCCGCAATTCTCCCGCCACCCTGGCCAGACCCGATAAAGCTGAATCGAAACGCTCCCTTCCGTTCATCCGCAATTTCCTGCCTCGCCACGACTTGCGGCAGTGGAATGTCTGGAGTTAGAACGTCAAATTCCGGCACCTGTTGGTTCTCTTCACTCATAAATCTAGTTGGCAAAGCGTCCTTTGTTAGGAACCACGCTCTTGGCACGGTCGTCCCAAATCTCTTCACAGTTCTCGTCTTTTTCGTTGGTCACTTCGAGCTTTCCAAGCCCATGTTTGACTGTCCACTGCTGAATGAGCGGAATTTGCCTAGGGTCACCCGCTCGCGCGGTGAAGACCTTCACCTTGCGTCCGGCCCGCAATGCGCGCTTAACCTTCTCAAGCATGCCAGGCACTGGCTCACCGATGGAATCAATGCCAGAGCCCTCTTTGTGGGTGGCCAAAGTAGCGTCAAGGTCGACACCTAGCCAAGGTTCTGAACCTCGCCGTGATCGGCCTGTCAACAATTCTGTCATGGTAGTTTAAGTAGCAAACGATGGACGCGCCAATCATAACCGGCCCTGGAGTCACGCCTGACTTTAACTTGACCCCAATGCGGATCCACGAGCTGGCTCTGCAGTGGTGGTGCCACACGCACTTCTTTGTTGCTGACGGGTATCCAGTCCCGGTCGTCTTCGCAAAGCCGATGGACGCCTTTGCGGACTTTAAGCAGCAGTGGTCCAATCCTGACAATCCTTACCTTTACCTGCTCAAGGCCAAGAACAAAAATGGCTCCCCGCTCTACGAGCCGTATCCATCGCCAGCGCGATACCCGCTCATCTCCATCACGCGGCGGCGCCAATCGTATCGAAACTATGGGACATTTTCAACCCACCGGGCCCGCCACATCAGCTGGCCCACCGTTTCCAATGACGTCGTAAAACAGGACCTCGGGAACGTCCGCGTCAGAAACAGGCCGATTGGCTTGAACTTTCACCTGGACGTCACGTATTGGTGCCTGCGTCCCGACACTCAGGCCCTATTCATGCAGCGCGTCTGGGCATGCTTCTGGCGAAACGGGGCGCAACCCCAGACGTGGATCAGGGCGAAGTATCCGACTGAGGAAAATGTGATGCTGATCAGGCTGTGCCTTGAGTCCGACGTGTCCGACGCCACTGAGGATGACCGTGGAAGCCAGCAGATTCGATACCAGACGACGTTCTCAGTCCGGGTTGAAGGCTACCAGGTCGACATGCAAGACCTCGTCCTGCCGGCCTTGTGGCAAGTGACCACGAACTTGAACGCGGTCGTCGCGCCTGACACGTTGGAGCAGTTGATGACGTCGACCGTAGACTTGCGTGACATCGACGAGAACCCGGTCATTGACAACAGGGCTGGAATCCCCGTTGCTGGAACCATCACGTGGACTCCACCTTAAGCAGCTTCGCTGAATACTTGTGGGCCATCGCCATTAACGCTTCAGCGTTTCCTTTTGCGTCATCGACCGGGTGGTGCGTGTGCTCAGTTACACGCAGGCTCTTCCAGTCATTGGCGCACCGCCAATTCTTGACAAGCCCGGCATAGAAATCGCCAATGCGTCTTGCTGAAAAGCCGAATGGGTTATGCCCGACAAAGTGGTGGAAGTAGTAATTGATCCACTGCCAATCAAAGGCCGGGTTATCCGAGATAAACTGATACTTGGTCTTGCCCAAGCTAGTCAGCCACATTTCAAACCCGAGCATCGTGGTTTCAGGATGCATAAAAGTTAGGTGCTCTTCGCGCGTGTGACCACTAACTGCTAGGGCCTGTGGGTCCCACTTTGCGCCAGGCAACGGGGCCGTTCGACCGAAAAATGTGCGACTGGTGTCTTCAACCACGACGGCACCGAAACACACCATTGAATAGTCAACAGGACAGGGCCCGTCAGACTCAACGTCAACGATAATCATCATAGGATTCTACGCTTTGGGATTTTACGGCACCACTGTTCAATCCACCAGTGTTCGCCGCGGTCTTCAGCCGGCCACCAAGTTCGATTTGGGGCCCGCTCTGAAATGCAGTGTTTGTCAGTCGGGTCGCTGACGTTCGTCATGTTGTAGCCCGTAGCTGGATCGTAGCTCTCGCAGAGGTAAATTTGCGTGCTCTCGTGCTTAAAGCTGTGCGTGGCCCAGTGCCGACCGACGATGTTAGGCTTGATGAAATCAGGCATGGCTTAATAATTTTCAACTCTGATTGGACTTGGAGATCTTTTTGGCGGCAACGGCCGGTGGACATTGGTGGGCCGAACGATCCCCGGCATTGGCCAGACCGAGACAGTGTAGTAGCGATCCTCCGGCAGGTCACACCACTTGCGCACTTTAGCGTCAGCGGCCAGCGGGTCCTTGATGTATTCTTCGAATTGTTCGTGGGTAAGCGTCGTCATGTTTGTGGCGGAGGCAGGGTGGCCGGCATTGGCGGAGGCGGTGTAAGACTGGCCGCTCGGCTCTTCAAAGCCTCAATCATCTGCTTCAGGTCGGCCTCAGCCTTAAACTCATAGGACGTGACATAAGCTGTCGAGTTGGCCCGCTTGAAGATGAGGCCCTTGGCCAAGAGGTCATCAATGATCCGCTTTGTCACGGCCAGGTTGATGTCGATCTTGCGAGACAGGCCATAAAGACCGATTGGCTTCTCAGCGATGGCTTCCAAGGCGAGGCGAAGTTCAGCGTCGTCAGGCTTCTGATTCAGGTAATTGTATCGCCACTCCACCCAGTCGGCGACGCCCGTTGAACCGGACTTGGACTCCCAGGCGTGAAGCACGGCCAAGAGGTCGCGAAGTTGAATGGACCGCGCACTAAGGACTTCGTCGAAGAGGTCTTTGCACTGGGCCAACTCAGTCAATGCCGCAAGGAAGCAAGGCCACCCGTAGACCACGCCAAATCGCTTGCTGACACTGCCCTGTCGAAATTCAATGCTGCGGTCGGCCTCGTCACGGCAAGCTAGCATGTTCGTGTTGACTGCCCGATAGCGGTTGGCCACGTTTTTCGCGGAGCCACGACTGCTGACAAGCGGCGTCAAATTGTAGGCCTGGGCGAATGACGCCGGAGTGTGATGTCGGAGTGACGTCCACGAATAGGCTTCGCAGTAGGTGTTGCTGACTCGAGAAGGCGCCACAAGCTTGTTGATGACGTCCTGGAATTTCGTGTAAATCAAGCAAAGGTTGTATGCGTCCTCGTGTGAATAGTTGTTGCCCTGGACATGAACGTGAAAGCCGCCAGAGCGGTGAACGTTCACATCTTTAATCGACTGACAGAATCGTTCACACCGTTCCTTCGATGTTGACGGTGTGCACGGTCCGTTGAACGTGTATTCGTAGCCGTGCGTGAGCGAGCCGTCACCCTTTTTGATCCAGCCTTGAATGTCTGGAAGGTCGCTGAGGTCCCCATTGTTGCCGAGATCAATCTCGATCTCAAGGCCCAGTTTGCGGTCCGAGACCACGTTTGGAACAGGCGCGTTGTCAATCCGTATCATGCCGTTAATATACCACACTAACCTTGATTTGTAAACAAAAATGTGGATGATTTTAACAGCGCCAGGACCGCGTCTTGAATGCCGCGGTTCTTTGACTCGCGCCCACCAGCGACGTTGATCGTGAATTGAAGCCCGCTTCCGTAGTGATGCCACCTGGCGTAAAGCATCTCAAGCCACTTGTCAACCTCGTTCATGTTCGGCTTGTTGACGTCAACGTGCCGCCACTCCTTCCCATACTTCTTTGCGAAGGCAATCGTCAGCCATGACCCGCTGGCCACTTCACTGAGCGGGCAGCGTGTAAAGACGATCGTGCAGTCGGCCTCTCTCACGTTTAACTCAGTCCTGACACGATAATCTGACGATGCCGACTCAGTCATCTCGGTGAAGATCATCGGCACCACCCCGTCTTCGGCCTTTCGACGCAAAGGCACATAGCCTCCATACGGGATGTTGTTGTCGCGAGCAAAAATTAAACCAGCACGATCGGCCCCCGTCTGACCACCGGAGATAATCTTGATGGAACGATGCATGGTCGATAGAACGTTCTTCAGCTCATGCGTCACGTCGTTGTCTTTGGCGGGCAATATGGCAGTGAAGGAAAAGCCTCAGCGGCTGAATTTTTGGCCAAGAAACTGAGGGCTGAATACCCGGGACTCCACTTGACCGTCATTGGTGAAAACGGCCCGAACTCCGGACACACGAGCACCCAAGGGTCAACGCGCTCCATCCCGGCTTCAAGCTTTTGGGCCGACTCGATCTTGATGGGCCCAGACTCAGTCATCGAACTCGAACTTCTTCAACGAGACTGGCGCGCCGTCAAAAAGCCGATTTACATCCACGAGCACGCGGCCGTCTTAATGCCTGAGATGAAGGCCGACGAATCCGACCTGGTAAGGCGAATTTCGTCAACTGGGTCAGGGACAGGGATGGCCCGGGCAGGGAAGTTTATCCACCGCCGTGTTGAGTCAGTCATTGAACATGACTTCTTCTCACTCAACCAGGACATCGTCGTCGTTGACAACGAGGCCTACTTCAACCTGATCTCGCACATCAGTTCCAACTTGGCCATCTTTGAGTGCTCACAAGGCCTGTTGCTCGACACGAATTTTGGGCTCTTTCCACACGTCACGTCACGCTCAACGCTGCCGAGGGTTGCAGTTGAGCGCAATGGGCTTGGTGGACTTGACTGGAGCTACTATGGCGTCTTTAGGACATATCCGATACGGACTGGCGGGCCGTCTGGGCCGTGTGCTGGAAAGGAGCTGACGTGGGCGTCATTGGGCGTAAAGCCCGAAATCACAACCGTGACGAAGCGCGTGCGCCGCGTCTTTGAATTTTCAACGGGTGAATTTATGCGCAGCCTTCAGCTTGCGCGCCCAGACGGGCTGATGTTCACGTTCCTTGACTATCTCGGGCTGACCAACTTGGACCAGAATGACCTGGACAACTTTCTGGAGTGGGTCGACTTCCATAGACTGACGCCCTACGCCAAGCGGCTAGACATGTTCGTCAGCTGTCAAACCGGGAATTTTGTCCATTTGCAATGACTTCCAGCGTGGCAATGAACTTCTGGATGGCCGCGTTGAGGTCATGCATCGGGTGGTCCTTGTAAAAAGTTATGCCACCGTATGACCCTCCGCGAGTGGTTCCAATAACCCACCCTTGGCTGCTCTTTAACACCATGACGTGCAAGCCAGAGACAACTGGAACTCTTCCAATTTCAGACCGTAAAAGAGATGAAGGTGTGAAGGCCATTCGACCGAATCCGTAAAACTCGCCGTGAACGTCACCCGATTCAAGGCCGTGTCCAACCTTCTTGCGCAAATACTCCTGCGGGATGTCGATGTTAAGGCTGTGATAATCAGTAATGTCCTGGTTAATGAAGTAAAGATTGTCCACGTTGGCCAGCTGTCCAGCGGCAATAGACTGAACCTGCCGGATCTCGTCAGCGTCCATCGGGACAAACGTCAAGTCAGACGTTTCAACCAACCGGTCGATAAGATTGCGGGCGTTCAACGGCGCTCCGTTCCAAACATAGACCGAACCTGTTGCTTGGACTTCTCCAAACAATCAGGGCAGTAGCCGTGACTGACGTTATTCGGGTCCCTAGGTTTTGCGTCGACCCACTGGTTTGACTGCGGGTCAAATAGCCGCCCACAGTAGAGGCACTGTTTTTCAAGGTCCTCATCCTTCTTGACTGGCCCAAGGTCCTCTGGAAAGCCACTACCAGCGTCAACTTCACGAACGATGGCCTCAATCTCAGGTTCGGAGACTCCGCCTTCCCTGGCCCACTCAATGGTATGCCGCTTGCAGAGCCCGTGGCTTTTACCGTGGCTTCGAATCCCGTGGTCCTTTTCGCACTGCGAACAAGCCCTTTCTAAGGCTTCACGAACTGGCCCCAAGTCCGGTGGGTAAGACTTGGTCTCACGCATGATCTCATCAACTTGGGCGTCAGTCAATCCTTGTTCCCTTGCCCACTGTTCAAGGTGACGCCGGCACGAGCCATGTGACTTGTTAGGGTCTGACTTGTCGTAAATGCCGTGTTCAATTTCGCACTGAACACACGCCCGCTCTGGTGTGACCGAATCGATGATGTCGCGTGCTTTCATTTTGCTACGTATGCCAAGACCTTCTTGTCACCCCTGTCCAATTTTCCGGCCGTTCTGTGCCACCCGTCACGGAGCTTCCCATCAATGACAACGACTGGCGAGTCAATCAAGTCCTCAGCCTCCACCGGCTCACCCTTGTCGGTCTGCCTTAAATCACGCGGCTGGTAAGGTTTGTTTGGGTCTGGCCGCTTGGTCTTGCGATAAAATTCAGCGAACTTGTCATCGGACCTGAGCAGGTCGTCAATGGGAACTGACGTCAACTCAAAGTCACGGCCGGCGATGTCACGCAAGGTTTTTGGCAAAAATCCGCCATGTGACGTGCCAATGTCAAGCAGGTAGTTGACGACCTCCTCGCCAGAGGCTTGGCAGTAACATGCCTCGAAAATGTTGATGACGACTCGAGCTAAACTCGGCATATGCTAACTAGCCCAAATCGTAGCCAGGATTTCCAGGCCGTGGCGTCCATAGCCGTCCCAGCTCATGACGTTTTCCGTGCCCGACCAGTTCGACTTCCTGGGTGCCCCACTCGTGTGGTTCATAGTTCCAATAATCAACGGAATGACCATAAGTTGGACGACCCCACGTCTTACTGTCCTGCGGTGGAATTCCTTGAAACTGAGTTGCACGAACCGTTCGCGTGCCGCGGTCCCACGGCCGATCAATGTCCTCGGCGTCCCTGGTCAATTGCATGATGTGGACTGTTGAACCAGGCGGGTGCTTCATTCTCCGTGTGATCTTGAGAATGTCTCCAGTAATGGCTTTCCGAGGATTTTCACTCCGCGCGACAAATGCTGGGTCGCGCATGCACAGGATCAAGTGTTCACGCTGACGAATGGCCTGACTGAGGTCGTCAGACTCAGCAACTTGGTCAATGACTCGTCGAGCGGTTGACATCACCCATAGGAACACGATGGAATTTTCGATGACGTGGAGGCCCATCATCTTCTGACGTCGGAAGACCATGGTGCCACTGACAGTTTTTCGTTGGACAGTATTGTCCGCATCTTTCCTCAGCCTTGCACCGTCATATTTGCAATGCGTCCATTTCATGGCGTAACGCCAAATTGAAGAAGCTTCACAGGGTCTTTCTTGAGCACCTGCAGGCCTTCCAGAAACGTCCTGGACAGCTCTTCTTTGATCGGCTGTGGCATGGCCAGCCGGTTCGTGACGACGTCGTGGACGAAGCCCTTGAAGTTGTTGAAGACCTCCTGGCCGTTCATCACGCCATACAGTTGGACCATCGTCTCACGCTCGTTGTTCAACGTGACAAGCAGGCAAAATTCCTCCTGGACGTGGTCCTTCGCCTTGACCGTCGTGGCGCCGCACTGCTGGATGAACCTCGTCTCCATGATGGACATGTCCATGATCAGGTTTCCGCTGCGAGCCAAAGCCGACCGCATGCGCGGACTGAATGTGATGGTGCGCGGGGTCTCAGCGATGACGCCAAATCCAAGGGTGTCCATCCACGTCTTGAGCCCTTCGAGACCCTTCTCAAGGTCGTCAATCTCGTCGAGGGTCAAGCGTTCCGATCGTTGAAGTTGTTCGCTCATGTCTTCGACTTCGCTGATTTTTTCACTGGCTTCTTGAAGCCGAACATGGAATTGCAGTCTTCGAGGTAGTTGGTGATTTTGGCAATCTTTCTACCCCTCTCGACGGTTGGCGGTCCGTTCATCACCCGGTCCAAAGCTTCGTGAGCACGCCTCACGCAGACAGTCAGGTGGATTAGATCGGCCTTTAACCTTTTGATTTCATGGTCACGCTCGTAAATTTCATTGTCACGCTCGTAAAGTTGTCGAGCCATGGCCAACGGGTGATCGCTGTAGCGAGTCATGATTTCTTTTTCAAATCGAGTCATAAAAAGAGCGGTGGCCGGGAAGACAATCCCGGCCACCTAGTTGCTGATGCTTTACGATGACACGACCACACCAGCAAAATTGTTACGCAGCTGACTCAGCTTTAACTGCGGGCTTGTCGTTGGTCACGAGCGGCGTCATGGTCACGACGTTCGGCAGCACGTCAAAGAGCTGGCGGTTCTGCACGACGTTGAAGTTGACCCAGCGTTCCTTGTGGAACTGAGGCTTCGGCTGGAGGACCTTGGTCGCGGACAGCGGGTTGGCGACGCCAAGCTTCTTGGCCACGGCGGCGCACGCCTGGTTGAACTGCTCATAAATCTCCTCCTGGAAGTCGCCGTCGGCGTCGAGGAACACCTTGCTGTTGAACGCGGCCTTGAGCGTGAACTGAACATACTGGTTGATGTCCTCGTGGAGGGTCTCGGTGAAGAGAACGTCGACGGGCTCGGCGTCGGCCAGCGGATAGCGGTCTTGACCGGTCAGGCGCAGCTCGCTGCCATTGGGGTCGATAAGCTTGACGCTCGAGAGCGGTTCACCCGGGCCTTTGTCAACGTTGGCTTTGATCCACTCCAGCACGCCAAGCTTTTTGACTTCCGGCTCCATCTCCTTGACCTTGGCTTCGGCGTCCTTCATGGCCAGTTTGGCCTTGTTGAACTCGGTGATCAGCGGAACTTGTTTGGCAACGCCTTCAGCGTCGGTCACCGTGGTCATCGCGTTGATCTCGACGACGGGCATTTCGGACTTGCCGGCTTTGGCCTTGGGAGTTTTGACTGAAATGTCTTTGAGTGCCATATGATTATCTTTCTTTGGTCGTGTTAAGTTTTAACTTACATCCCTAATATACCGCTCTTCTGACATTTGTAAACAAAAAAGTGGAAAAATTTTTAGGGCGCCGGCGGCGCATTAATGTCACTCGGTTGAATACAGACAGCCATGTAATCGGGTGAATCCCAGTAGCTTTTTCCGCCTGGAGTGTTGTTTCGCCACCCGATCGTGTGCAGGTGATACGTCTTGATCTGGCGGCACGGGTTGATGACCGTGATGCCCATCTCGATGGCTTTCTGGGCAAAATATGAATCACACCCAAGAACGCCCATGTAGATCTCATTCTGGAATGGCCTGAGCGGGTGGCGAAAGATCCACGTGTCCTGTGACCCGTGCAGCCCGTCACCTTGCAACCCAGTGGACTCCTTTTTTCCAGGGTCCCAGTTGTGGCGCGTGATGGCGTAAATCGTGTCAGTCTGGATGTTCTCGGCCAGGGCTAAGGTCTCGTCAGTCCAAATGTCTGTGTTGCAAATTGCAATGACCTTTCCTTCAAGGTGCTCGTCCCTGGCCACACGAATAAAGTCGCTATACATCGGCCGACCATCACAGATATGAACGGTGATCTTAGGATGATTCAAAAATAGATGGTCGTCATCGAACGGGAATGGATCACCGAAGTAATGCTCCCGCACCTTCAGCTTCGGATCGCGAGACTTGATAGGATCTTTCCGCTCCCACAGGACGTGAAGCTTTTCGACAATCGGGTTGTCAGCATTTTTCTCGATGCAATACCGAAATTCCTTCAATCGATCACTCGCTAGTTCTCCGGTTAATCGGAACAGAGTAGTCATCACGATCATATGTCAACAAAGAACGTCTTTTCGTCATTTCATTGCGGTGACCAGTTGTTCATGTTAATGTTCCTCAACATTGCGGCCAAACGAACTACGGACGAGTTCGTCTTTTCAGTGCGTCCGGAGTATGTCGACCAGGTTCGTGGAATGGCCAGAAAGTTGCCAAACCTAATCATTACTGACAAGCACGTCGACGGGTCTTTTGATGGGTGGATAGGCCGTGATAACTGGTATCAGACGCGCCGCAACCCGAGCAAGTTCCTCGACTTTCTCATTGAGTTTCACGGCTACATCGCCAAGTTGTTAGGGCTTTCGTGGGCCACGCCGAGCCACAAGGAGATGTTGTTTCCAGCCGAGTCAATGGACCCGAATCACCCTCTCAGCGGCCAGTCATTTGACATGCTCTTCGTCAACTCCACGCCATTGAGCGGGCAGTGCCATGGGTTTTCACAGGGCCTAGTTGACGAGCTGGTTCGCCGCTTTGCTGGAAAGTTTAAACTTGTGGCCACTCACCCTTGCGGCGATGACCGCATCCCCGTGACGACTCAACTCGGGTTGAAACTCAACCAAATCGGTGAACTGGCGTCGCGGTGCAAGTTCGTGGTTGGCGTGGCCAACGCCCCATTCCTGGCCACGTTCAATGAGCTCGCTTTTCCACACGTCAAGCGGTGGGTCAACTACAGCCACGACCTCGTGAACTTTGACGACCGCGTGGTTCTCGTCAATGGCGTCGATCAACTCGAGCGTGAACTCAACAACCTCAATGATTAAAAAATTTTACTTTCTACGCGTCTTTGGCTTGTGGTTGTCTACCCTGATCTCGTGTGAGCTTGTGGGTGACGTCCGCGAATTAAAGCCAGGGTCTCTTCTCGTCATTCGCGTTAAAGGCGCCCAAAGGCGGATGCACATATACCAAGCTATTCATCGAGTTTTGAAAGGAAAGCTGCCACAGGGTATCATTGTCTTCTTTTTGAAAGACAATGAATTTATTGACTCGTTTGGCCCTGAAACGGCCAAGACCCTTTGCACAACATGGCTCCACAACATTAAAAATGACCCAGAACTAGGCGACGCGGCCCAACACCTGCTCACGTTGATTCTACGCCAGAAGGTGTCTAAAGCCCTAACAGACTCTGTCAGGTCTGAAGCTCAAGGTTAGCGCCGTCCAATGGAACATGAGAAGCGACCATGACAAAGCGCCGCTCCGTCCCGTCGTAAGGGTCATTCCACTGAAGCTGGTTCTTTGGCAAGTAGGCAAAGCCCCAGATGTCCCTGACAGCCTTGATTAAAGTCGCGCGAGTCGGACGCAGCGCAAACCGGCTCATTGACGTGCTTGGAACTTCATACCCGTATGAATACGTGTAGTCGTCACCACGGTGACTTTCAAGGTAGTCAAAGGCCATGGTTGGTCCCATCTTGGCGAGGCCTTTCATGATGTTCCAATTCTGCATTGACTCGTTGAGATGATAGTAGACGCCATAGCAGTAGATGAAGTCAACGGTGAAGTTGAACTGCGCTTCAGTCAGGCCGTTCTCCAAGTTACCGCACACGTAACTGAGCCGAGGGTCAGAGCCGAAACGGTCTTGAATCACCTTCAACGACTCCGGCCGGCCGTCGTGGACCGTGACGTGTTTCACGCCCTGCTTCAACAGCCAATCAGTCTGGTCGCCGATGCCAGCGCCTGGCTCAAAAATCGTCTTGTCCTTAATCGGCAGGCCCATCGAGAGGAATTGGTTCCACCGAGCCGGGTTAAGCAGAGCTTGACGTGGAGTGGTCAAGCTCGAGATGACTTCTTCTTTGCTAAACATGTATGAAAGAACTCATTCGCCGCGTCATTGAAATAGCCAGGTCCCACCGTGACATCAACTCACACGGCCACATCGCCAGCAGCCTGAGCGCACTTCCGGTCATCGTGGACATCTACAAGCAATTCGACCACAAGAATGACGTCTTCATCCTTAGCAAGGGTCACGCGTGTGTCGCGTGGTTTGCGGTCTTGGAGAGCCACGGCTTTCACCCTAACGTCATGAAGGTCCACCCTGACATTGACCCGGCCAATGGCATTCCGTCAACAACAGGCAGCCTTGGACACGGCCTTCCAACGGCCGTCGGGATCGCCTACGCCAAGAAGTTTATCCACGCCCCTGGCCACGTCCACGTCCTGCTTGGCGATGGCGAGTGCCTTGAGGGAACGACGTGGGAAAGTTTGAACGTCGCCCGCCGATACAACCTCGATAATCTCACCGTTCACGTCGACGACAACGGGTGGCAGGGCTCGTGCCGGTGTCTCGATCCGTCAATCACTAAGCTCATGAACCAAGTGTTCCCAATCAAGACATACGGACGCCAGAAGGGCTTCGGTGTCAAGCTTTTCGAAGCCCACCCTGACTGGCACGTTCACTTCCTAACCGACCCTGAATTTCAATCGATCATGTCCGAACTATGAGAAAACAGTTTGCCGAATCCATTGCCGCGTTAGGCCTGCAAGACGGGCGTGTCCACCTCATCACTGGCGACGTCGGCGGAGCGATGTTCGACACGTTTCGCGCGCTCTGCCCGCGGAGGCACATTGAGTTTGGAATTGCCGAGCAGAGCATGGTTGGATTTGCCGCCGGGATGGCCATCGCCGGTCTGCGTCCGATCGTCTACACGATCACGCCATTCCTGCTTGAGCGGGCCTTTGAGCAAGTCAAGCTTGACATTGACTTCCAAAAACTGCCGGTCGGCTTAGTTGGCTACGCGGACTACCCAACCTACGGCCCAAGCCACAACGAACTTGACGCACTGTCAATGACTGGAATGTTCCGAAACATCCAGGCCAAATTTCCGGCGTCAGTCGACGGCCTCATTCGAGCCATGAAGTCAATTGACTATGAACGACCGTGGTTCATCAGCCTGAAGAAAGTGCCAGCGTAGTTTAACCGTGCCGAGCAACAAGTATTCAGACCTGAAGATAGTTCACTTCCCGGACAAGCTCAAGTCGTTCAGAAAAGGCACCATCAGTGCGCCTATTTACGTCCGGGTCAAGCCAATCAATCTCTGCAACCATCACTGTTGGTGGTGTGTCTATCACGCGCCAGAGATGTCCCAGATGCACAAGGAGATGGCCGTGCGTGACCGCATCAAGCTCGAGAAGATGATTGAGCTTCTCGACGACTTTTCCGACATTGGGGTCAAGGCCTTGACGTTCTCTGGTGGCGGTGAGCCGCTCATCCACCCAGACATCGTGCCGATGATGCGATACACGCTTGAGCGGAACATCGACCTCTCCATCATCACCAACGGGTCCTTTCTGAGTGACGAGCGGGCAGAGACTCTCGCCAACGCCAAGTGGGTTCGCGTGTCAATGGACTACTCGTGCAAGGAGGAGCTGGCAAAGTTCCGCCACGTCCATGAGTCGATGTTCGACGAGATCATGGTCAACATTGCGGCCTTTGCAAAAAGAAAGTCAAAGACCTGCGACCTCTACGTCAACTTCATCGTCCACGCCGACAACTGCTCCAAGCTATTCCAATTCTCACAGCAGCTTAAGGACTGCGGCGTTCAGAACGTGCGCTTCAGCCCGATGTGGCTTTCACCCGGCTTCCACGAGTATCACCGCAAGATCGCTGCACGGGTGCAGGTTCAACTCGACCAGATTCGCGACAAGATCGTTGACAAGACGTTCTCGGTCAACACGACCTATGACTTGATGTCATCGGCCCACAACAGCTTTCGAACCTATCACCGGTGCTATTTCATGCAGATTGTCCCGGTCGTTGGCGCGGACTTAAACGTCTATGCTTGCCACAACAAGGCCTATGATGAGACTGGCGCAATCGGGTCAATCAAGGACCGAAAGTTTAGCGAGCTGTGGTTCAGCGACGAGGCCAAGGCAAGGTTTGACGGCTTAGACCCGGTCAGAGACTGCTGCCACCAATGTGCGAACAATGAAAAAAATCTTCTCATTCACGAAATTCTTAACACGTCAACTGACAATTTCGTCTGAGAATCACTGTTGAAGCCATCTCACTTTGATCTTTAACCGCGTTACGATGGGCCACAACGCGATCAATCCAGGCGTTAAATTCGTCGACACTGTTGTCGCGTTTTGAATAGTTGCACTGTTTACAGCAGGGCACCGAGTTTTTGACAGTGTAACCTTTTAGATTATCCAATCGGTCAATCCCATTATGAATGATGTAAAATGACGCAAGTCTATTTCGACCTCCAATAAAATGACGACTGGCCGGAGGACTCCCACAGAAATGGCAGTTTTGACGCGTTAATCTTCGGACATCATCGAGAGTTAACTCAAACTCAAGACCTCGATCTTTGGCATGAAATTTGATCGTAGAAAAGAGAATTTTATCACGAGCAGACTCGTAATCGATTGGACCCAGTGTTTGTCGACGAAGTATTGACTTAAGACATCCACATGATCGAGTAATACCCCTAGCGACATTGGCTATAAATGTTTCAAATTCATCACCGCAAACACACTTGAAAATTCCTCGATGAACGGTTCGAGATCTCCTTACTAAAATCAAACCACTTTCAAATTGATGTCCAGGTAAATAACGCACGAACCTGAGAACACTGCTGTTCTTAAATCGCGAGAAGAAACCAATGTCCGCAAAATCAGACGACTTTGGGGTTGACAACGCGGGCTACTCAATAATCGGGTGGCACCGTGACATGGTGACGTGTGGGGTGTGCGTCAACTGCCAAACCCTCCTCATTAAATCATCCGACTTCCACTCCATCTACGGCTACGATGGATTCTTGTGTTCCGAGTGCTGGAACTCGGCAATAACCGAAGATGACCTTCAGGAGACAAAACGAAACCGTCCGGTAATGGCGGACGGTTCACAACTTCCGGTCATCGAAATCAAGGCCTTCTAGCGCGACCCAGCCGCTTCACGCGAGGCCGATGCTTCACGCGACGCGGACGCTTCACGGGAAGCTGATGCGGATCCACGCGAAGCCCGAGAAGCAAACCCAGCTCGGCTTCCGGACCCTTCGGCGGAGCGGCTGCCGCGCATTCCAGGGCCGCATTCTTTAACTTCTTCACGGGCCAAAAGTTGGTCACAGATCTGGTTAGCTAACTGTTCGTTTTTCATATCGTTCGTAACCTAAATATACTCACAAGCTGAGACTTGGCTCCCAGGGCTTTTTGGGCCGATTTACGCACCACTCCTTCCAGCTGAGTAGCTTGCTCCAAATTGCGTCTGAAACCTGGTCAATGGCGCCGCTAGATTCGATGCACGCAACGCGCGCATTATGAGTCATGATGTGCTCGTAGCCTTCACGCACCCTAGCAAAAAAGGCCTGGTCTAGCGACTCAAACTTGTCAGTTGGCGGAGCTCCACGCTGAATTTGTCGGCGTTCCTTCGTGCCCTTGGCCGCCCACAGGTAAAAGGTAATGTCTGGGATGACGTCACCGATGGCGACGTTGACAACGTCTTCGGCCTTCTGTCCCAATTCACGCCCGTAACCCTGATAGGCGATGGTCGAGTCATGAAAGCGATCGGCAATTACGGTAACGCCTTCATTCAAAGCTGGCAAGATGACTGTGCTGACAAGTTGCGAGCGGCTAGCGTTCATCAAGAGCAGCTCAGCTTCCGGGCACAGGTCGTTGTTTGGGTCCTTTAGGATCGATCGGCATGTTTCGCCAAACGGCGTCCCACCAGGTTCTCGGACCAAGATGGCCGGGATGCGCGAGGCCTTAAGCCGAGCCGTCAAGATGCTTGCTTGTGTGGTCTTTCCGACACACTCGTCCCCTTCGAAACTAATGAAGATTGCCATTCTACGTGATTTGGGTTAAGTTGAATCGCTGGCTTAAAACGAATCTGCGGTGAATCCCAGTTCGTTCGCTTCGGGTGGAGTTTACGCGTCTCAGCTTCACAGTAGGCCGCGACCTCAGCTTCCGTCCCTGAAAACACGCCAAGACTTCGCCCTTCAACGCAAGGTGACTCCACCACTCCGAAACCGTCTTCTTCGTAAACGATGTAGTTCACTGGTTTTAGAACTTACGGATTTAACTTGAGCGTCGATTGCCGGATGTGCAGCCAAGGCCGAGCTTCATATAGAAGGCGAGATGTAGTGCCAGCTGTCTTGACGATGGTAATCCAGTTATACAGCGCGCTTTCGGTGATGTCGGTCGAATCAGAGAAGATAGTTGAACTGTCAACCTTTGCCGTAATCCCAGACGCGTCAAATTCGGCCCCAAGTCTGTGAGCCGTCGCTGAGGTAAACGTCACAGCCACGCCGGTGTCAGTTGCCACGAGGGCGCCGCCAGTGCCGTGAAGAAACCACCAGTTGTTGGTTGATGAGGACGTCCCTGTGTAACCGGTGACGTTGCCAGGGTCGTAAAGGAAGCCGCACGCGGCCGTGGTTGGCACAGCCGCAACGTTGTTTCCGAAACCTATGTAGACGTAAAATTGGTCGGTGGGCGTGCCGCCCGTTGACACGATGTAATTGCCACCAAATCCATACGCTTCATCTGTGCTCAGTCCTGGTTCACCTCCCGTCCACACCTTATACGCTCCTGTCGTCGTCGTGCCAGTGCTGATGTAGCCAAACCGGCCAAGGTCGCTGCGGGACGAGCCTTCACCCTGGCCAGCGCCAGTTCCAGAGGCTTGAACATTGCGCGGCATTGACCCACCGGTGCTCGGAAGGATGATTTCATTCCAGTATATAGTTGATTTGCTCGTGATACGGTTGACTCTCGCTTCAGCACAATTGAAGACATAAGCCGAAAGCGTCGTGGTGGCAATGATATTGTCTCGCATCGTGCGCCAGTTGGTGCCATCGGAGACGACGCGCTCACCTGTCCCAGCAGGCGTCAACACGTCAGAGCAGTAAACTTCAACTCCCTGGTAGGCCGATGCTGTCGGCAGAGTGGCGACGGTGAACACACCCGGTCGGATGCCGCCGTTGGCGTAAGTCACGCCATTGGTTCCGACTTGGAATGATCCATACCGCTGGTGGTTGTCCACCTGAAATGAGTTTGTCGGGTCAGGTGTCCACCCGCCAACTGCCACTGTTCCGTATCCAGCGCTGCCGTCGTATGGAGGAGCGCCGGATGCCCAGATGAACCCCTGGCCTATGTTGCCAAGTTCCACGGTTCCGTCCTGCCACCCAGAAACCATCTGCACTAGGTGGCCACGCGAAGCAAAGTTCCATGCAAAGCCGCTCGGGGGAGTCCCGTATTGACCGGCACCGAGCGAGATCCCCATCCCGTTAAAAGCCGTGGCGGCATATGCCGCGAAAATCCCGTTCGTGACAAGCGGGTTCGTGGTCGAAAGGATGCCATTGGTGTAATTCATCGAAGCCTTGGTCTGCGCGTTGGACGCGAAGATGCCATCCCCGGCGACGTAGGTGTAAAGGCCAGTCAATGGATTGGTTACCGTCAACACCCTAGACGTAAGGTTCGAGGTCACAGTCAAGTTGCCTCCAGCAAACGTATTCCCGTTTGTGTTGACCAAAAAAGCTCGATTCATCTGGGCGTTGTCCACCTGGAAGCTGTTTGTTGGGTCAGGCTCCAGTCTTCCTCCAATTTCAAATGTTCCAAAAGTCGCCGTGCCGTCATAAGGAGGCGCGTCTTTGCCCACGGTGAAAAGCTGGCCAATGCTTCCTTGGTCAACTCGGCCATCGAGACGTTGCACGCTAACAACCGTGCGATTTGTGGTGCCAAAAAGCGTCGAAGCCTGCCAAGTTGAACCGCCATAGCCGGCCAACTGCAACGTGCCGTAGCCAATGCTAGTGTCAAAGCCGAGGCCAAAAGAGTATCGTGCCGCTGTGGCGTTCGTCCCACGCAGTGAAGTGGATGAGAGCGTGATACCATTTTTCGTCGTCGTGTTCGTCACGCTAATGCTTGTTGACACGGCGATGTTCCCAACAGCGTCAACACTTTCAACCTGGTCAAGTGGCCGTGGAATGTAGGCGAGGAAGAGGATCGCGCTATTTGTTGGAACAGCCGTAGCCTTTAAAGTTCCACCAGTTATGGTCACGTTGGTGTTGTTGAAGACGTCAAGGACGACGACTGGATTGGTATCGTAACCAAGCACTGGCAGGTAACACGTAATGTCCTGCGCGGCGTTAGTTTTGCGATTGTAAAGAAGGATGGCTTTTTCCGCTAGACCGTAGGTCGTGTCAACAAGCGGCCGTTGGTCCACGTCAACCCAGTTTGTGCGCCACAACACCTGGCCTTGAATGACACCCGGGTCTTTGCAGATTAACCTCCAGGCTTTGTTCCTCAAGTCAGCATTCTGCTGCGGCCTGGAGATCCACGGGTAGTCTATCTCGTTGAGCACCTGGTCCGAGCACTCGATGGCCGAAAAGGCCATGATGGTTCGGTCATGGATGACCGTCGTGTTGAGCCGCATGTTGTTGCGGAAGATGTGATGGCCTGGTCCAATGAGGTCTGAACGCAGCATGTCCAAGTCGAACCGAATATACTCCGACCATGGAGTGTCGTCGCCCACGTTTATCGTCCCTGTAGCGGGTCCATTCGACCACATCAAGACCTGGTTGGTGAAGTATCCCAACTGGTCCCACTCGTTGATGCTTGCGGGCATCCACGGATCAGGATATTGTGGAATGCCGGCACTCTTGATCTCCATTGGGCGGCCACACTTTGCGACCTCCTGGTGAAGCAGTTGAAAGTAAGCGGACACGCCGTTGGTGGTGCAGTCAACCAGCATTCCAGGGTTTTGCCTAGGCGTGGTGAATGACCCCTGAAAATCGACCTCGATGGCGTCAAACCCGATCGCCGCAAAGTTCGTCACGTCCGTGTGGATCTTCTCAAATGGCGTCCCAACGAACGTTCCATTGTAAGTCGTAAAGTCAGAGTTGTAGAGATACGCGGTCGGTTCAGTGTAGATGCACACGTAAAACCCGTTGCTGTGGCAGTAGTCCACGGCAATCTGCATTCCTTCCGGAAACAGGTTCGTGTTCCAAAGGATGGCCCCAGAGCTGTCGCGGTAAGGTGAGTTGCACCCGACACTGATCATGATCCAGTTGAACCCGGCGTCACGCAAGCCGTCCCCTATCATCCAGGCAACGACGTTTGTAATCGTGTAAGTGGTGTCATTAGCCAGGCTGTTAGTCCAGCCAACGTCTGGACCATGGAGATACCACAGTTGAAACATCCCTTGTGGAACGTGACGCGGAACTGGCAGCGTGCTCCTGAGCGTGACCATGGAGTTGGTTCCGCTGACGTTGCCAATTTGCTCCCCGATTAAGGCATTTGCCGAGAGGAGATTTTGGGCTGAAGCACTCGCCAGGTTGGTGATTGACAGATTGTTTCCATCAAAGTCACTCTGAAGAAACCCACGAAGAATTGGGGTTCTCGAGGCAGCGGCAATGGTCAACAAGGCCAAGGCGACAATCGCTGAGAGCGCGATGAGACGGTTTGTTTTCATGGAAAGATGACGTAGTTCAACACGTAGTCTGTTGAGTCAGTCATGCCGCTCAACTCAAAGTCAAAACCGTCCGTGGTCAACGTCCCTGAATTGTCATTGGCAAAGATCATCAACCCGCCTGATGGCCTGGAAATGGAAAGTATGACGCGTGATGGGGTGAATCCAAGGCCAAGTCCGGTGACGCTGCCAGAGTCATCGCCATTTCCGAGTGGCCAAGACCCACTGACTGGTGAAACGGCCGGTGTAACCTCGAGCACCCAGTTGCTATTGGTGATCCCACCGACAAGCCTGTAGAGCTGCTGGATGTCGACGACCCAGCACGTCATGCCCTCCATTCGGCGCTCAGTCGTGATGGCGTCACGGTCGGCCGTCGTGGCCGCGGTCTTGTGACCGCCCGCGAAATAATTGAGGTTGCCTAGGCTAAAGGTGTTGTCCGTGTCGCCGCTGGTGATTTCGGCTGCAATGACTGTGCCTAAGACTTGCATTAGACGACGACAACAGGGTAGCTCCCAGTCAAGATGTTCGTTGAGCGGTAGATGTTGTAGCTCACCCCGCCGTAGCTCCTGGTCGTCAACACCCAAGCCGTTGTGAGCAACCCGCTGATGTAAAACGCCGGGCTTCCAAAGGCGACTGGGAAGGCGAAGTAGAGATACTGCGCCGACGGGTTTAACGTCACCGAGAGTGCTCGGCTCGTCTGAACGGCGCTGCTCAGCGCCGCAATCTCTGGGTCAGTAATTGTCGGGTCGGCTTGCACGCCCCAATAAACGGCCATCGGCGATGACACCGGAGCCGATGAGCGCGTGACCGTCACTTCGGCATAGTCACCGCTTTCGTTGGTGCCATCGGACGAGTAAGCTCGCACGCGGAAGTCAGACTCAGACCCGAACGTTGAGATGATGTGGGCGTTGTCGAGGACGAAGACCTCCACGCCCGGGTCAAGCTTCGTCTCAAGCATCAATTGTCCGGCGATTGTGTAGAAGCGCAGAATCGTCGACAATGTAAGGTCAGACGACCAGGTGACGACCGCGCTGTCGCCTGGGCCGTATGTCGCCGCGATGGCGGCACTGTTGACTCGCAAGTTGGCCGGCGCAGCTAGAGCGCTTTCACGAACCTCGATGTAGACATTTCGCGTGTCAGACCCGTCCGTGTTTGTTGCGCTCACGGTCAGCGTGCCGATGCCGACGGCCGCAAGCACGCCACTAATCGTCCCGCCCACAAAAATAAGACCTGGAGCAAGCTGTGAAACTGAGAGAGTCACCGGGAGTGAGCCCATCACAGTAGGGACGTAGATGAACTGCTCGCCGATCGTCCCGACCACGTTAAGCTGCGATGACAGGAGGATCGGTGGGATGGCCTCGGTTACCGAGTCACCCACGGCGTCCGTCGCCGTCAACGTCCCCTTGATGACTGGGCCCGACGCGATGACCTGGACTGGATTGCCGTAGCGTGTGACGCCCGATGGGTCATCAAATACCCACGCGTAACTCAGTGGGCTGTTGCCAGGGTCCGTCACGTAGGCGCTCACCGTCGTCAAGTTCCCTGGGGTGACGATGCCGAGAATGTCGAAATGGTTGATGACTGGGGCCGACGCTGGCTCGAACACGACTGAGAGGTCGCTCGTCCCAGTCTTTCCGGTGGCCGTCGTGACGGTGATCGTCACCGTCACAGTGCCAGCCGACTCAGCGGAGCAGTCGACAATGACTGAGTTTTGCGTCGCGCCACCGCCAAGGACCCTAGAAGTTCCACTGAGGTGCTGGTCGCTGGACCAGCCGTTGGCGACGAGCAAGGCCCAGTCAAACGAGACGATGGCCTCGCCGTCAAGGTCAGTCGCCACGGCCGTCAGCGTCACGCTCGCGTTTGGCCCAAGCTTCAGTGACGGCGGCGACGCGCTTGCGACGACAAGGACTGGCCTGCTCGGCTTGGTGCGGAACATCAGCGGGTAGGTGTTGGACGACCCGTAGTCATCGGTCAACACCAAGTCCTCCTCGGCGTCAGTTGTCACCGTCACCCCAAAATTGAGCGTCCCATACAGCGTCCCAGAGACGGTTGAAGAAGTTGACTGAATGGTGCCCGCAAGCGTGCCGTAAATCTTCGACCCCGGGAACGCCCCACTTGGCGCTGAGTCTGGGTCGGTAGCAACGACGGTCACCGTTGAGCTGTATGGCGCAACAGAGTCATTCTTGCTGACGACAACGTTCACAATGACCGGGGCAAAGTCCACGAGCGTTGTCGCTGAGTCTAAAGCCGTGTCACCGACTTCATTGATTGCCGTGACCGTCACCGTGCATGAGCCGCCAGCGTTGGCAACTTTGTCTTGAGATGTGACCGTCGCGTCAGTCGTTCGAACCTCACCGTCCCAAAACTGCCAGACAAGGCTGACCGCGTTGGCGACGCCCGAGACGGTGTAAGTCAGCGTGTCGCCTTCGAGGCCAGTGAGTGGCCCAGAGACGGTGACGGTCGGTGCGCTTGGCGCCGATGGATCAGGCAGCGACCAAGGACTGGACGCGAGGAGGATGTCCTCGGCCCGCCGCATGCTCAGTCCAGTGATTGTCTCGCTCGGGACCGACGCGAGAAACCCAGTCATGAGCGGACGCAAGTCAGCCTCGGACTCGTGAATCCAGTCAACGATTGACCCAGACGGGCCGACAACTCCAACCCACCCTCCAGGGATTGTCCCACCTGGGTAGATTGGGTTGACGACATGAGTCGTTGCAATGACCTGGGTCAAGTCAGCTGGCGAGTCAACTCGATAGAGGACCGGAAGCCTCGACTCAATCGTGAACCCGTAGACGGCTAGGGCGTAGCCGATGTTGAGCTGTGGGAAGTCAAGCTTCCCACCCCACGCAAGCTCAAGCAACCACCCTGACGCAATGGCAGAGTCTAACTCAAAGTCAAGTGTGACGTAGCCACGCGGGTCGACTTGGCCATCACCACGAACTGTCAGTGAGTAAGTTGAACTTTGGGCGATGGTGACGTCGACTTGCAGCCCAACAAAGTCGCTAGCCACCTGCCCAATGTTCCCGGCGTCGAGCGTCAACCGGTAAGGTCCTGCTGAAAGGGCCGTCGCCACGTAAAACGTCAGCTTGCCACGTGAGTCGATGGCCGCAACGGGAGGGTTCTGCCCTAGCCCAAACGAGTTCTGGTCAACCCACTCGTCGATGCCCGCAATGTCCACGACAACACTCGTTGGGCTGTAGAGGAACATGTTGGCCCCGTGGTCCACCGTGCCAGTCGTGACGATGGACCCGGTTGTCATGACCTCAAGGGCCTCATGGCCCGCGTCAACGAGTGCGCTCCCCATGCCGCCCAAGTCTTCCTCAATCGCGACGAGAGCTGGGCCACCGATAGTCGACTTAACCTCGATGTCCCACGACTTCCCAGAGCCACTGAACCATGCCCGGTGTGCCGTGATGTTGCGGTTTGCCTCCGGTTCCCAAGGCCCAAACTCACCCTCCCAAATTGGGTTGTCACCAATGACGCCCATCGACGACGCGACCACGGCCCTTGAGTCAGCGAGGACCAGTGAAAACTGCGAGCCCAAGGTCCACGGCTCAACGATGGCTTGGCCACCGCCGAACCCTAGGTCTTCAACTCGAATGTCGTCAAAGACGCGGGCCGCCTTGAGGAGGATGCTGACGCTCTCCTTTTCAAGAAGCCAAGTCGCCATCGTGCCACCAACAATGGTGGGACTCGGCCCGCCAGGGTAGACAAAGCCACTTCGCGCCCACGTCAGCAAGGCATACCCAGACCCCTGCTCCGTTGGGACGACCGAAGGCCACCGAGCTTGCGGAGCCTCGTGGATGACTCGGCGCCGCATCGCCTTCAACTCGGTGTCCGTCTTCTCACTTGTCCAAATTCGAAGGTCGTAGACGTAGAAAGTCAGGAGGTCGCAGGAAATGGACGCCTCAATCGACCCAGTCAGGTCGGCCGTGTCGGCGAATGGACCGCCACTGAACGTCGGCGCCGGGTCAACGTCAGTTTCGGCGTAGAGCAAGAAGCGTGAAACTACCGACCCGTCAAAGACGATGGCCAGGTAGTAGTCAACGCCAAGGCTGACGCTCGTCGAGGCCTCAGTGGTCCACGTGCCGCCGCTCCAAACCTCAACTCGAAGCGTGTAGCTCCCTGAGCTGCTCTCAACGGTGACTCGCAGACTGTCAATCGCAAAGAGTGTGGACGTGCCGTCGCCTAGGTCGTTGACGAGCTGAAATCGCTCGGTCAATGTCATCGAGCCAAAAGCTGTGGCTTCGTGGAATGGAAGCGTAATTGACCGCTCACGCGGAACGTGAAGCGCCCACCCCCAGTCCTCAATGAGCGTGCGATCCGTGTCAAGGAAACCGTCAAGGTCAGTCGAACCACCCCACACCCGCTCAAAGACGGTCAGGTTGGACTCAGGGTGCTCGTTAAATGGCCACCATTCCCACAGCCCATCACGAAACGTGGGGGTAAAAAATGACTGTGGGTCACTGACGAGCACGCCATAGACGAGGCCCGTTGGCGTTAAGATCGGGTCGTTTGAAATGACCGTCCCGGCGACAGTCCCAGGAACCGCGATGGCGAAGCATGGGTCGCCAAACTCGTCGCTAACTGCGGCTGAAGTTTGAAGTGGAAGCGCGCTAGTCAGTCCCTTAACTGTGGACAAGGTGTATGGGACGTTGCTTTGATCGAGGACCGTTGGAATGGTCAGCGTGGCGATGGCGTGACAGGACGGTCCAGTGAGGTCCATGTCCGTCATGAGCCGACGCTCACGATCGCCCGTCAGCGACCGGTGCCATGGCGCGTCATCAAACAACTCGAAGTCAACCGTCCCTGGCACCGTTCCATAGACGGTGATTGTCTCGAACTCATCGAACTTACGGGTGCCGTTGTAGTAAGCCGAAATCTCGTCATCGGTCATGTTGCGGCTCCAGAAGGCCGCCTCATCAATCCACCCGTAAAAGCAGTTTGGGATGTTAAGGTAGTTCGACGAACCACTTACCCAAAACAGCCTAAAGTCTGTGTGCGTGTGCGAGCGAGCGCTGTTGCATGGGGTCGTGATCCTCGGGGCTCCATTGACGGAAATCCAACTGACCTTGTTGACGTCATCGTAACCGCACGCGAAGAAAAACCAGACGTTGGTGACAAACGCACCAGCCCCAGAATCTAGCAAGATGTCCGTTCCATCATTCTGGAAGACGTGCCACTCAAAGTTGCCAAATGGGTAGTAGTTGTAGATCCCAAACTCAATGTCATTGCCCAAGCCATGGACTGGGTCGGCCGTTTGGCACTGCGACAGGACCCACTGATAAAAAGGTTGAGCCGCTGGAAACTGCTTGGCCCAGAATGTCAGTGAAAACGACTTGTTGGAGATGTTGAAGGCGTCATTGATCAGGAGGCCATACGACGTTGATGACCCATAGGCGCAGGTGCCAACAATGCCAATGTCACTCGACACTTGGTTCCCAAAATAGCCGGTGTCTGGGGTGAGGTCGTGCCCATCCTCAGAGTCGACGCGAACGTGCCCTATCGACTCTTCCAGCTTCCAATAGGCGTCCAGTCCAGGTTGTTCAGTGTGCCAAGGACGCGGTGAATCAGGGCTGATGATGTCGCTCTCAGGACGTCCAATGGCGCTTTGAAGGCGGGTCGTTGGCTCTGGCCGAACGACGTGCGGGTCGAGGTCAATCCACGATGCCGAGACCTGGACTCCAGCCGGAAAACCTGGCGGAACATTCGCCGTCCAATCACCCGTGACCAGGTTGAAGTCGAGCGTCAGGTCGCTGTAGTATGTGCCAGCGATTGTGCCCGCATTTCCAACATAGTGAATGATGTTGGGGTTTGCGGCGTCACGTTCTCCGGCGAACCTGACTTCAATTGCCATGACCTAACTAGGAAAACCAGAAATTTCCTGAGTTTAACCTCACTCAGGAAGAGGAAGATCCTCGCGTTCGTCGTCCTCAGGCTCAGTTGGTTGACGAACCCGTGACGTGGGAGCTGGCTTCTTTTCCCTCTTTTCACCAGTCAATTTCTGATAGCGAGACTGAGAGATCTTCTGAAATTGGTCACCGCTGGTCAACTGGGCCTTGATCAAGTCTGGCCGAACGACGGCGAGCTCGTGCAGGTCTTCGTCACTAAGGTCATTGATGCTGAAGTTGTTCGATGGCAAGTATCCCATCCCGTTCAGCTTCTTGACCATCTTGTTCTTCAACAGCTCAAGAATGTCCTTGTGGTAGGCTTTGTCCGGCTTTTTGTTGCCGAAGCCCTTCATCTCACCGAGGGCGCCCGTTCGAGGATCGAAGATGAACGTCAGCTTCGGCTCGAAGAAGCCCATGAACTTCGTTGACGGCACGCGCAGTGACAGCAGCTTGTCGCCGGCCTTGCCACCTTGGTTGCCGCAGTGGCCCATGAGCTTGCCTTCATACTCGTTGCCGTGGCAGTCGAGTGACACCCACTTTGCCCCGTCTGGAAGCTGAATGATGGTCTTGCCTTCAGGCAGCTTTTCAATCGCCTCAAGTGAGCTGCCAATCTGGTTCAACTCTTGGTAGACTGCGTCCGTTGGGCGGTCAGTGCCGTCGGGGTTCGTGTATCTCAGGTTGGCGATGCCCAGGGCCACGGCAATTGGCCCGCGCATTGGCGCGAGCTCGGCGGCCTTGCGCTCAATGTCACGCCACCCACAGTTGCAGTGTCCACCCTTTGTGGCTGGACAGTCTTCCTTGTGGCCCATGCCTTCGCCGCCGGCTCCGCGCACGACCAGCTTCAACACTGTCGGGTTGATCTTGTCGATGTCAAACTTTCCAAGGCGTGCGGCCTTCTGCCGCAAGTTCGTGAAGACCGTCTCAAACTGCGACGTCCCAATGCCAGGCTGAAGCTGGATGAAGAAGCAGACTTCCTTGACGGCCTTTTCGAGTGAGTAGCCCTGCGAGTCAAGCTTCTTCGCGCGGTAAAACCACTTGCCCTTGACTGGCTTTTTAGGGTTCGCCGGGTCAATGTCAAGGCTGAGGTAGATGAACGCACGGCGAAAGACTCGGGCCATCCAGAAGACGCCGTCATTGGACTGCACGACGTTGCGGGCCCACTTGAAGAGGTTCTCGATCTTCTTGCGCTGCTTTTGATTGCACTCAGACCAATACTGAGTGTGCTCAATCATTTGGAGCATGAGGCCTTGGCGAGAAGTCATCGCACCACCTCACCGTCAAGCTCTTGGTGAATTCGTCTCACTAGGTTCATACGACGAATGATTGTCTCTTGATCCAAGTCAGCGTCTTCCGGCTCTGGAAAGACCTGGGCATATTCGGCATCGTCGGCCTCAAGAAGGAGGTCGGCAATCATCTCCGGGTCGCCGACCTCAATCAAATCTCGGGCTGTAAATCGTCTAAGTCCGGTCACGTTGTAAGAACAGGTTATCGATAGCCAGACGAGCTGCTGACTCGCCAATGTCGCGGTCTACCTTGTCGCCATACGCGTCAACCTCAGCCCATGGCACGGCCTTGTCATACTTGTCGACCACTTTCTTCTTGAACGGCCCAATGTCAAAGTTGACAGGCTTGGACCAGTAGGCCGTCCCACCATTGACGAGCAAATACTCGGCGTCACGATACGGTGATTCAATGACCATTTGGTCTGACTCGACGCTTGGGTCCTCGCCCAAATAATAGAGGTCGCCGTCCTCGATGCCATAGAAAAAGACCGTTGCACTACCGCGAACAAATCCAACGTGAGTCAAATAGTCTGACTTCTCGTTGTCATTAAGCAAAACCAGGCCATCAAACCCAACATCTTTTTCAACCTGAAATGGCCACTCAGGATCGACCTCTTGGCCGAGCTCCCACAGCCTGCCGTTGACATTGACTCGAATCACCCGTGCCTCATTTCAAATTTGGCCTTGAAGATCCTGGCCTTTAGCCAAGCTTGGCACTCGTCACTGATGAATGTCTGGATGGCCGGCAAGTGTTCAGCGTTGGCAAGGTAGCTGACGATGTCACTGATGAAGTAGCGATTAAGGCACTCGCGAAAGACGCCGCCGACAGGAACCCCAAACCTGTCATCAATCTCCTTGACAATTTGCTCGCGTAATTCTGTTGAAACCTCGCGTAATCCTGTTGAACGAGACCAAGACCACAAGCTTCCAAACCAGGCGCCCATTTCAGCTAACGTATGGCCGACTTGCTGAAGTCGGTAGTTGGCCTTCATCCCGTCTTCCTCGTAGACGGCATCGATGATCATCAGCGCGCTCATGTTTCAAGGTATGAACTGACCTCTTTGCGCTTGGCCTCAATGGCCCGACGGTGGAGTTCCTCACCCTCGGCAGGGTTGACAACGACGAAATAGGTTAAGCGAAAATCCTGTGGGTGGTCGCGGGTGGTCACCTGGACCACCTTGTCTCCTGGCTTCATCATGTTGGCCAAGGCCGCTAAGGACGCTGCCGGACCGCCACCCAACACCCCTTTATTTCCAACAACGTATCGGAAACCCTTGAGAACCCACAGCAGGTCGTCACCGATGAGGTCGTAGTTGAGTGACTGGTCCATCATGACGTATGGCTCGTCATTCTTTTCAATCCACTCGCGCGCGGCCGAGACGGCCTCGTCATAAACTTGCTTAGTCTCCTTTGGATACTGCCTCTTGGCCTGGTCGAAATTGAGTGTCTTGCACGTTTCACGTTGTTCAGGCGTCATTGGAACGGTCGTCTTAAAGACCTTCGTCTCACCGCTCGAAAGGATTGCAGTCGCCTTGCACAAGAAGTTGCCGTTCCACCCGTCCAACTCAGTCGTATACGTTATCCGCGGCCGGTCATGCTCAGGCTTCCTAGTCAGGTGGCGTGGCATCTCGTAAAGAAGCGAGTCAATCAACGCTTTGGCACCGAATGTCATCAATCTATAAACCTCCCTGCGAGTCGAGAATCGACTGCGGAGTCCTGAGTCACCTCCCAATCGCCAAGACTGACCTTGTCTGGGGTGCGTTCGATGGGCGCGGTAAGAATGAGTGTCCTTGACTTGACGTAGATGCATAGCATGACGACCTCCTTACGATCCGGCTCGTCGTGGATGATGCCAGTCGGAAACATCTTGTCCGCCATCTTCTTGACGTCTTCCTTGTTTGGGTCTTTCCTGTTTACTGGCCGCTCGACTATCCACGATTCAGCGACAAAAGTGACGGCATCGCAATCACGCCTGAAATCACGAATGACTTGCGAGACCACATTTTTGTCACTGGGGTCTTGGATTACCGGAATTTTGACCGTCCCAAATCGTCCCTGCTTGGTGAAGAAGACAGACGCCGGCATCATGGTCTCGTGCATCTTCACGCTAAATTGAGTGGCGAAGTCAATGGAAGCCGAGACAAGCGCCTCTGGAAGCGGCCCAATTTTCAGCGTTGTGACGTCGAACATGGGCGCACTTTACACCCTCACCTTAGATTTGTAAACAATTATTTGTAAAGTGAGTCGATGACGATCTGTGAGTCGCTCAGCAGACCTCCAACATGACGCTGGATGGAACGTCGAACTGCTAAAGTATCAGGATAAAAAACACTGCGTCTGAACCCGTCTTTGACCTCCACGTTGTGTAAAATTTTACCAGCATCGCGAAGCTTAAACAATTCATTTTCAAGCCACAGCCGGCAATGTCGACCCATCGGTCCAAGAGAATTGCAAAATTTAAGAGGATAATTACCACGCCCCCAACCTGCCGCTTCATTAGACGCAAGATATTCGGCCATCAGCCGCCTCCTAAACCTGCGAAGATGACCACCACGGTTCATCCATTTTTCCACGCGTCTGGGTCAATGCCAAACTCGTCGCCACCCTCCTCGCCACCTTCGCCACCTTCGGGTTCCTCAAGCGTCCCGTGCTTTTCAGCCTCAATGTCATCACGAATGGACTTGGCCATCTCACGCAGCAGGCGCTCGGCTTCTGGCCCACCGGCCTGAATGGTCCGCATGGTCTGGTTGAACTCAGCCGCCGGCAACGCGGCAATCCGGTTGTAGAGGTGCAGTGTCACCTCGTCATCATCCGCACCGATGGCGTTGACAAACCGCATCCACAGCCCGCGGCCCATGATCATCGCCCACGACTCCTCGTCAGCTAGGTCAGCTTTGGCAATGACGCCCTTGGCAACGGCAGGGTCCTTTGGCAAGCCTTCATAGGCGGCCAATTCAAGAAAGCCCTTGGCCAGCTCTTGGACGAGCATCGGGAAGATCATTGCCCTGACCTTGATGGTTGGCACGTCGGACATGTCAAGTTCCATTGAACCACCCGCCGCCCCGGGTGTGCGAGCGGCCTGACCAACGGCCTCGTCTGGCAACGCAAAATAGCCCAACTCAGTCCCGGCCATCGCCATCCCGTAGAGCGTCGGCAAGCCGGGTGAGATCTTCTCAATCTTCGAGTTGATCAGTTGGTAGGCGTAGTTCTTCGAGACCGCTCCGCCAGCAATCAAGGCGTTAAGGACGCGCCGCTTGGCCACCTCGTCGTCAAAGCCGGCCATCTCTTGGAAGGCCGCAAATTCCTCCTGCTGCGTCGGCGTTACTTCATCCGACGACAAGGCGACGAGGCGAAGGTCACCCTGCGCGCCAAGCTTAGCGTCGATCTTGAACTCACCCTTTTCATATGGCTCCTTCAGCGCCTTAAACTCAGGTTGCTCAAGCAGCAAGTCGATGGCCAGCTTTTCAAGCGCGCGGCGATAGGGCTTCTCCATCCCCATCGCGTCTTCAACGGCCTGAAACATGGACTGGGCGATGGTCTGAAATGTGTAAGTCTGATCGCCAGGTTCGTTGCCATGAAGCCGATTGAAGAACGTCTGGATCCGCGCAAGGGTGTCCCTGTATTGGCCGCCGCCCACGACCTCTTCCCAGTTGACTTCCTTCTGCCCTGGCTGTGGCGTAAAGGGTGGGTAGGCCGGATTTTTGGCCATCGGGTGTTCACCCCGCGTGAACTGTCGCCGACGCTCCGGGTGAACAAAGTTCGGATATTGGCCTGGGTCTAGCGCCATCTCAAAGACAGAATCAACTAGCCTGCGCGCATTCTCGCTCATTGACTTAAGTAGCGTTCTTGTCGAGCATGTAACTGACGCCTAGCCGGTCAACGATGTGTGGGTCGACCAACTCGTTGTGCTCGTCATAATACTCAATCTTACGCAGCCCAAACCAGACCCCATGATGGAACAGTTCATCTCGGTTCATCGACTCGAGCTCATTAACGAACTCTGGCAACCACCAGCCAGAATCCCATCTCCTGTCCATGATGACGTTCGGCGTCAGGTAGCGATGTGATTCAGCGTATTTGCTTAGCTTGCGCACACCAACGCCCACAGGGATCGTGGCTTCAATGGTCTCAACTGACCTTTCATTGGGCGAAGTTGGCCGTGTGTCGCCCAGATAGACGTCAACCCACAGTTTTACGTGGTCAATTTTCGTCGTCTCCTCGCTGAGCTTATGCCCAATGAACCGGCGATAAAGCGGCTGGGTGTCGTAAGGCGTGCCATCGGCATGAACCCACCGGATTTTGCCCATGCTGTGAAATTTAACATTGACTCCAGGCTTGGGTGAAAGAAGAGCTCGGTCTTCGTCAGACAGAATCATGTTGCCAAGGTTATTATACGGCTCGCCATAAACAAAGGCATACCAAATGGCGTCAGTGGCCCACTTCTCGGCCCAAAGCCAATCGACGTGTCTGTTAACTGGCAACTTGACATTGATCGTCCGAAACTTGTCTCGTTGGTCCTGTTGACACAGCCTAAAAGTCACATCAGTCTCACCACACAGGTCGCCATATAGGTCCGCGTAGCCACCTCCACCTTCGCCGAGCAACCCGCGTGTAAAATCGGCCTCCAATGGCCGCAAGTCATAGGGTGTGCCGTCAGGGTTGATCCACTCAAACTTGACCGATTCTGGCGGCGGGTGATTCTCCGGGTGAGCAAGCGGCCACGTGATCCGGCGTTGAATCCACTCGATGATTTTAGCCCGCCTTGGCCGCGAACCTAATCGCATGATGAACGGGTGCTTGTCGATCAAGTTGTTGACCACGGCGTCGACAAGCTTGTTTGCGATGCGTGGACGAATAAAGTCCGCAAAATCAGCGCTGTAGCTCATCTCGCCATGCGACCACTCGCGTAGTAAGTTCCACGGCACGACCCCGGTTGGAATCTCCCCAGTGCCAATGACCGTCACGCTCCCAGTCACCGACGCGGGAACTCTGACCGTAGCCTTGAGGTGCAACCCAGCCACTTCGTCAATAATTTCACGCGCAGTCATTGCCAAAAATGGCCACTTCATCGGTAACGGCGAAAAACATCGTCAATCACTGACTTGGACGAACTTTCATGTTGTAGGCTCTTGTCAAGTTGTTGGCGGACATACTCGCCGTCAAGTCGCCTCGTGTCAAACGGTTCTTGGTTTCGATCGAGCCACGTGAACGTGGCGTTTTTCCAATCGATGGTGTAGTTTTTCGGCAGGGGTCCTGACCTCTTTCCAAGTTGAGAAGCCGCTTCCGCAAACTGGTCACGAACGCTGTCAAACACGACAGAATCAATCTGGCCTATTCGGCCAGGAAACCCGGTCATGGATGAAAAATTTTCGACCCACTTCCTAAGCTCAGGCCACGTCGGTGCATTCACCCATGTCGGTGAATTCACATGTGCCGGCGAGGCCGCACGTGGCATGATCGTCGCGACGCAGTGGGCGACAAAATACTGGCCCTCAATCTCGCCCGGCACGTCGACCTTAACAGCAAATGGAAGTTCCTCAGCCATGAAGTTCTCTTCCTAATGCTACGAACGCCATATCGTCATACTCCACTCCAAAGACGAGCGTGTTGTCCAAAGAAATGGCAAACATGGCAAGGATACGGCGATATTTCATTAGCTTATTGGAATGGATTAAGACGGACCGCCAGAAAAACCAATCGTAAGTTTTCTATCACAATTAAATATGGCTGGGAACTTTTTCTTAAACAGCATAAATGTTGTGCTTTAACCGGAGTTGAACTGACATTTTCTAGACACTGGAGACAGGCCAAATCTAGTAGACAATGGATGCAATGTAGTGACAACGGCCATACTGCATCTCTTGACCGTATTGATTCTTCAAAAGGTTACATTATTGGAAATGTCCAGTGGGTTCACAAAGTCATCAATGTGATAAAATGGAATTTACCACCTGAAGAATTTATCAGGTGGTGCCGTCTCGTGGCTGATTATTCTAGACACTAGACACCGGTCCTGCGAAACCTGGCTTTGGGGCGTGGGTTTACTCCAGGGCGAGGCGTCGGGTGCCATGGCCTCACGCCAGGTTTAGTCGGCTGAGCCGGACGCGTTGGCGTCGTCGGGCGTGGGCGCACTGGCGGTGGAGCGACAAGCGGCGCCGGCCCCATGTCACGGCCAGGAACGCCAGACGCACTCGTGAACTCATCGATGACTTTTCTTGCATTTGACATAACATCTTCGTCTGTGTTTAACAATCTGCCGACGCGATCCCTAAGGAATGGGCGAATGTCGTATGGCCGCCCATCGCCATGTTGATACCCTATTACCCCTACCACAGCCACGCCTAAGTGTAAACCTTTTTCGGTTTCAATGCGCTGGGCCTCCTCAGGCGATTGGGCTTTAAACTCGTGCCACCACATAATCGACCCTTCACTCGTATCGCGCTGAAAGACCCAATTTTCAATCTCATCAAATGAACAGTGCTCAGGAACTGGAACGGTCACGATGGCGTCATCCCACTCTTCCAAGTTATAGCCACGATTATCAGGAGCAGTGGCCTCGTCATGAGCCCAAGGCGGGCCATAGATGCGTAACTTAACCACGACATGGAGGTCAGGGTGTGGGCGAAAATCGTCAAGTGACTCAAGCGTGCCACCACCAAGCATTGACCTGACGTTTGCCCTTGCGATGGCCCGACTCAAAAAGTGCCTGAACTCAGGCGTTCGAAGCGTGGCCAAGGCTTCGGGGTGTTCCTGCCCATTGACCGGGTCCATGTGGTCGGCAATGATCTCAGGGCTCCAACGCTGAAGTGTCCACCCAACCTGCCGTGGGTGGACGCCCATAAAATACCTCAACCAGTTGGCGACGTCCTGGCCGTAGTGAAACTCGACGTCACTGAGAACCTTTTCGCCAAGTTTGTTGTGGTAATAGCCACTTTCATGCCACAGCTTCTTTATTTCCACGTAGAGCTTGCGCGCGTCTTGAAGGCAGCGGTCCCACTCATCTTCAGCTTCGCCAAGAATGTCTCGAACTCGGCCAGCTTCAAGCGGGCGGATGTCGTAAGGCGTGCCATCAGCGTGGCACCACCCAAGAATCTCGACAACCTCAAACTCCTCCTTGACGTCATAGCGTGGAGTCAGTTCATACCGCCACTCCTCGACCTTTTTCCACGTCTCCGGGCTCTGTTTCTGGACGATGTCGACCAGGTCGACCTCATGATCCATAAGGGCATAGACCCACTCATCGGCGGCTCGCCACGGCCAATTATCTGGAATCGGCACGATGACTGGCGATGCGGCCTGTTCCCCGTAGACTTCCCACTCACGATAACCAAGCTCATAGTCAAGGCGACGCTTCACGACGACGCCCAGGGTGAGCTTGACGCACAGCCCAGGGTGTGGGACGTCCTCCTCAGCGATGTGATGGCTACTCCTCGTTTTCACTTGGCTTGTCAAGCTGCCCCTTGATGAAACCACGAGCGACGTTCTGCAGGTCGACCGGGTTGCCGAAGTAGTCAACGATCTTGACGTCAACGACGTCCGCGTCGACGAGATAATGATCGGCGATCAACGCACCGATCACAGTATAATCCTTTTGATGCTGCCCCCTGAACTCTTTCCACAGTCTCCACTCCCCATTACCTTGCCAGAAACGCTTGCTGGCCAGTGTCAACCCTTTGGCCTCAAGTTCCCCAGGATCGAGGTGAACGTCAACCATAAACGGCCCCATCTTGCGGGTCACTTCACCCTCAACATTCTCGATGGAGACGTTGAACGTCACGCGGGCCAGCCGAACTTCCTCAGGGCTGTTGTAGTGTGGCTCGTTGAGCTTAGCGTCAATGAGTTGTCTGGCCTTCATTTGTCAAGTATGCCTTTCACGCGATCACCGAAAAATGGGCGGACGTCGTAAGGTGTTCCGTCAGCGTGAACGTAGCCGGCAATTCCACCTGGGTAAACAATGGCGCTGACCGTGTTTTTGTCGATGTGGTGTTGCGCTTCGATATATGGCCACCACGTCACAAATGAACCAGGCCTTTCCTTCTGCCTAAGCCAGTATTGAATGTCGTCGAAAGGAACCCCGTCTGGAACTGGCACCACTATCGTCATTACCTTTGGCTCATGGACGGTCGATGTTGCATCATAGCGATAGACGTCAATGTCGATTTGAACACAAAGTCCAGGGTGTGGACGTGACTCACCGAGCAGGCCTGAGACGCGGTCACGCATAAATGGGCGAATGTCGTAGGGCTTGCCGTTCCTGTGGACATAAGCAACGACATAGGGCTCCTCTAGTTGAAGGTTCGGTGAGCGGCCCTTCAACTTGATCCTCTTCCCGTTCCTCATGATGGCGTAGCGCCAATTTCTTACTAGGCCGTATCTTTCCAAGTTTTTTGAGAATTTTGGAAGCTGCTGTTGCATCATGTCCCACAGCTCTATGCCCGCTGGCGATTCAGTGCCATCCCACCACTCTTCAACGCTGTCAAATGGAACTCGGGCTGGAACTGGAACGATCAGGTGAAATGGCTGACTAAACTTGGGTGGTGCCTTGCCAATGCTCAGCGTCACCTTGATGCAAAGGCCTGGGTGTGGCCGGTGTTTAAACCTGGCCTCGATGACGTCCTTCGCGTTCATTGGCCGAGGATGCCTCCAATGCGCTCCCGTTCAACCTGGATGCGCCGACGCTCAAGCTCTTGGCGTTCCTCAGGGGTGAGCAGGACGTAATACACGTATCGCAGACCCGTGTGGGTCATGTCACTCCCTTCGACCTTGAGCACGGACTCCCCTGGCGCGGCGCTTTGGGTCAAAGCCAAGACACTGTCCATCCCCTTGCGTGAGCCCTTGGCGAAGCGAATGAACCGAAATCCCTTGACGAGCGGGGCAGCGTCGTAGTCGAGCTTTATCGACTGCGGGCGCTTGAGCTTTCCATACTTGATTTCACGCTCATTGTCGTAAACCCAGGCCTTGGCCTGGCGCACAACTTCCTCACGCATTGACTGGAGTTTTGCCCAGTTCTTTTCGCGAAGCCTTACCTCAAGCTGGGTCATTGGAAAAGTAGCATAGAAAGAATCACCCCCGCTGACGGCCCTAGCTGCGTGGACCATGGCTGTATCATCGGCATCGGTTGGTTCTGTAACTTCAAAGTGTTTAAACTGGCCATTTGACAGCACGGCCACGGCGAAAGCCTTCAACGCGGGAAGCGTTGAATAAACATCAACACCCACCTTGATGTCGGTGACAGTTGGCTTCTTGCGCCGCCCCAAGATCATGTGGGCCATCTCGTCAATTGTCTGGCGCGCGTTCACTTGAGGGCCTTCTTGACCTTCATCCCTTGGGTCTTGATCATCTCGCGCCTGAGTTTTTCAAGCTGTTCAGGCTTTGCCAAGACGTAGTAGATGCCAGTCAGCCCGCTCGATAATCCAGCTCGATTCACAAGGGCGAGGGTGTCAGGGTGAATGATTCGAACTCGGACGAACGTCTCGTCACCCTCCTTCGTGTTGAGAAACGCCAGCAGGTTGTCAGTGGCATCGTAGCGTGACGAGTCAGTCCACTTCATGCCATGAAACAGGTGGTGCACGTTCGTCGCCGCAATGTCCCATATCGGGACGTGTTTCGTCAGGACGACGTCCACGTTGTTGTCCTTGACCCACTGCTCACTCGGTGGGTGATCGTGGAGCGAATAATACGCCATCTCAATGACCTGCTGAGCTCGACTCTCTGGCAACTTGTCAATCTGCGTCCGCAAGAACTTGGCCTCAAGTGGGCGGATGTCATAAGGCGTGCCGTCTTTGTGGACAAAGTTCATGCGTCGAATCTCAACCATATCAATAAAGGCCACGGGTTCATTGTTGTCCAAGTAATTCCACGCAAGGCGATACCTAATTGGCTGCCCACCATTACGCACACTTGACCACAATTGGTTTTTGCAAGAAATGTGCGCCCGGTGGAGGACATTTTTATACCCAGTTTGTGTCTCCTGTGAGAGTGGGTCGAAGTTTTGCGCCGATTTTTGTGGGCGCACACCAAGCACGCCCTCAACGTCGACGTAAAGGTCGTCTGGGCACCTGAAGTTGTCCTTCACTCGACCTTCTCACTTTTCTGCTGCGCGCGGGCAGCAATCTCATCAATGCTGGCCATCGCGGCCCAAAGGTCAAGCTGGTCCTGCAGCTCAAGGCCAGGCATCGCCTCTTTAGCCAAGCTCACGATCTGCTCTAGTTTCTCAATGGCAGTCGGCTTGGCCTCAGCAAATCGGCGCAAAATCGCGTCATGAGGTCCCATGAAGCTAAGAACGGTCGAGAAGACTTGAAACCCGTTGGCGGTTGCAATCTGTAATCGTCCGCTTGAGCTCAACAAGTTCGTCTGGCGTGACGATGTAGTAGATCGACGTGACGGCCTGCTCATTAGACATGACTCGAATGAGCTTGTCGTTAGCGCCCCTAGGCTGGCTTAAAAACGAAGCCATCAACTCGGCCGAGACGTCGTTGTCAAGGTCGGTGTTGATGACGATAAATCGAAGATCGGCCGTTCGAGGAAACAGCATGGAGGCCTTGACGCCGGAGTAGAGTCTTTCAATTGGTGGAAGGTATTCCGCCCTAATCGCCTGAGCATCAATCCACTTCTTGGCCCGTTTTTCAACCTCAGTGACCAATGACTGTGGAACGCGGTCCTTTAACCGGTTGGCGGTCATGATTGTCAGAAGTGTTGGGTCTACATGGCGAATCGTGGCCGAATCGCACGGGCGTGAAAGACGAAACCGACGTGACCGGCCGTCCACGAGCAAGACCTCACAAGTGACGACAAAGTTGTAACGCCACGTCTTAAAGCCACGCCTCGGCGCCAGGGTCTCAACCCACTTGTTTGTCGAGACACGTGGCTCGTATAGGCAGCCAGAGCGCGAGCCGTCATTATCAAGAAGGAATATTGGCATCGTCCTCCTTTACGCCGAGCCATTGTTCCTCGATCCAACGGTTCTCATGGCACTTCCAAAACGCGGCCTTCTGCTCGTCGGTGACCGCGTCCCAATCGGTCCTTCCGTCAGCTTTGCGCGGCAGTGACGAGACGTGGACGAGCTTGTCCCGTGGGCCAATGGCCTGGCGAACGACGTGCCGCCGACGAACGTGGTAGATGGGCGTCGCGTGTGTTCCAACCGGCGTGTGCTTTGGAAGCGTAAACGCCCGCCCAATAAAGTTTGGGCGCCACAGCGCTGGCTTGTGAACCCCGCGTTTGACGATTGGGTCGCGCAGCTTCGCCTCACGCTCGACATAGCGTGGCTCAAGGGCCGAGATGACAAGCAGCGTCTTCATGAAGAGCGCCACGACTTTACGGCTGACGACTTGCTCGTCAGCAACCGGCAAGTTCATCGTGGTCTCAAGCCCGCTATTAAATTTCCACTGAAGGTATTCAATCGTGTCGATGTCCGAAATTGGGGACGAAAGTTCGTGTGACGCATGATAAGACGCGGCCAGGAAATTTTGGACGACGAAGTCACGGTGGTCAACGAACGTCACGGCCATTCGCGGCTCGTCGACCTGGAATGCAGGAACGCTGAAAGCGATCAACTCAGGGCAGATTTCAATGGGCGGTTTAGTGATGCCGCTGTGCGGCCAGATCGCGCCTGAGACAAATCCGATGTCAACGTTGTAGCCAGTCAGTTCACGCATGAAATCGAGCGGATAGGCGAACGTCAATGCGTTGAGCGGCCACTGAATCTCGCCGAATGACATGTCCTTTGGAACGGCTGTTGCGGCAATGGCCCGAGCAAGCTGGCCATCGATGAAGTAATATGGCATGCGATTGCGGGCCAAGTCAAACGCAATGTGCATGGTGTTGGTCTGTCCCCACATGAGCTTGCCGCTGTTTTGAAAGGCGGCCAGCGATGATGAAACGCAGTAGGCGAGGTCGTGGGCAAAAACGTTGGTGTTTCCGTAGTTGCCACCCGGCACGGTCCCATAGCGGCGCGGCGTCAAGAGCCGCTCAAGGGAGTTGAGCGAATCCACTTCAATGACCGTCGGAACCCAATCAGGCGGTATCATATGTGACAATATACCACACTGGCCGCATTTTGTAAACAAAAATTATTCGACCGCCCGCTCGCACATCCACGCCGCTGGAGCCACGATGAGACGATCGGACAATTCACGCCCGCCACAGTGGGCGGGATAAAAGTCAAAGATGCGAAGGTTGTCCGGGTGCCCCTTTGGGCCGTCCTTAAATTCAAGGCTCGTCAGGTGCTTTAGCAAACTGTCAATTTCGGCCTCGACCTCAATTGCCGTCTTGGCAGGATAAACTCCTGACGTGCACGTCACAGGGCCAGGGTCGCTTATGTCGCGCCAACGATACTCGACAACCCAGTCTGCTGGCTCAGCGTCGTCCAGTTTTCGTGACGCCGTCAGGAGGAAGTTGACGCCCTTCTCCTCGATTTCAAGGAACCACAGGCCGAGATAGTATCGGTCAGGCTCGATGGTAATCGCGGCGTCGGAGATCGACTGTGAGTCAAAGCCCATTCAACTATTTAAGATGTCTGACATTTAGCTCGATAGAACATATCACATTTATGCGATACTTTCACCGCTCAACCACGGGGCTTGTGTTGGCCTTCATGCTGGCCACTACGCACATTTTAATGGCCGCTTACCCAATCAACACCGTCGAGCCATCCCAGTTTAACGTCACCGGCGGGAAGCTTTACATCAACAGTGGACCGGCCATCACAAACTTGACCATCATCAGCTCCGTGGACGTTCCAATGGGGGCGTGGTTTACCAACGGCCTGGAGAGTGTCGCCGCGACCATCACCCCAGCGAGCGTGGCCAGCATCACAAACATGGGTGACGGCATGGTCTTGTCGCACACAAACGGGACCATAGCCATAACCAACGCCATTCGCACGCGGTTCTCACTGCCGTGGGACTGGGACCTTGGAACGGTGAAAGTTGGAATTTTTTCAGTCTGCTCTGGCACCAACTCCTCACTGGCGACAAACATGGTCTACGCCGTCCGCGCCGTGGCTCTCGGCCCAGGTGACAACCTGACCAACGTCACGTTCGGCGCACTGGTCAGGATGACCAACAACGTGGGCACAAACGCGTGGGTCCAAGGACAGGAGGGCGTCACGGCGGCATTGACCGTTGGCAACACGCCAGCCGCCTCCAAAGGAATTGTCTGGGAAATTCAACGCCAGGGCGGGGACGGCGGGGACACGGAGACGAACGTCAACCTGTTCATCTCACAGGTCCGTGTCTATTACAAGCGACTCACGCGTGTTGACTTTCCAACATCTTCACCATGATCCTGGGTGTATTTTCAAGTGCTATGAACTCGCGACTCTCAACTTGGACCCTCATTTTGGCCGTCGGCTTCATCGTGGGGTGCAAGACGCAAACTGTGGTGAAGCCTTCAGGCCCACCATCACCTCCGGGCCTGAAGGCCAAGACCGTAGCTCCGATACCACGGTCCTTGGGCAATAGAATTGGAGTCCCGCTAACCAACGCGGTCAATGTTGGGCTGGCGTGGAACCCGTCGGTCTCACCCGATGTCGTTGGCTACAAGATTTACCAAGGACCAGCGTCGAGGACCTACTCGACCAACTACAACGCGGGCAACACCACAAACTTCATCGTCGCCGTCGACGCCGGGTCAACAAACTTCTTTGCAGCCACCGCTTACACGTCGGCTGGCCTTGAATCACCCTTTTCAACTGAAGCCAGCTATGTCGCCCCGCTTCCAACGCCACCTTCAACGGGTGCAGTCTATTACGTCAACACAACCGTGGAGACCAACTCGGACCTGAAGACGTGGACACCCGCCGCCCAATACCAGCTGGCCATTACGAACGCACCAGGCCTGTTCTTTCGTGCTCGGCTCAGCATCACGGTCACAAACCAGCCCTAACCGCAGTGGGCTAGTTAGACCAGCGTGGCCTACACACTAGACCAACTGTGGACTGAATTGAGGCCCGTATTACGCGGGCTAATCAAGCTGGCCGACTCGATGTCCTACGACGACGAGTCTTACGGCAACTTCCTCGACCTGCTTCTCTCACGCGGCCTCAGCCAAGAGACGGTCGACTACCTGGACCAGCACGTCTTTGTCGGTCACGAGGAAGTCATGGCCCCGGGAGTTGAAGGCACGCGAGCTGAGTCGTCTGGCGCGGTCATCTCACACGTCATTGACAAGATCTTTTACCACCAGGGCTATCACCAGTATGAGACCCGAAAGATGGTCGAGGAGCTCCTCAACCCGGCATTCAAGAGTTGGGTCAAGGTGACGGCCGCTTTGCATGAGTCTGAGCACCGCCGGTTGTTTGGCGACATAGACATGGGAAAGGTGTGGGACGACTGGAAGCCAGTGCTCGATGACCTGCACGACGTGCTATCGCGATATGGTAAGCACGGTGACGTGGACAACTACGACACCTACAGCCGCTTCCTTGAACGCTTGTCACAGCGATGTGGGCAAGAGGTGGCCGAGTGGCTCGTCACCAACTCGGCTGGAACCGACTCTAGGTGGGTCTGCAAGCAGGTCTACAATAGCCAAAACGACCCGGTCATCAAACAAGTCTACCAGGCGATCCTTGACCCGAAATTCCGGTCGTGGTTGAAGATGGAGGCGACCCTTCAAGAGAATAAGTCTAAGTGGACTGACGTTCTCAACAGCGTGGTCTGGGACCTGAACACCCTCTATCAACAGGCCACGGACACGCCGAGGCACGACCCGCACGTAATGGCCGGCGCACAGTATGGTGAGGTTCAAGCCCGGCTCAAGTCTAGAAGGGAGCGAATTTTAGGTGCATACCTTGAACGCGTCAAGCAGCGTTATGGCGACGAAGCGGCCACTATTGTCAAGGCCATCTTAAAACACCCAGGACTTCCAGTTGACGAGTGGATTAAACAAAATCTTGACAATGGAAACTTTACCATAAACGTGCTCGACAAGGTCATAAGCAATGAGTTTGTTGCGTGGTCCAAGGTGACGATGTCACTGCTATCTGAGTCTAGCGCACGCCGACTCATCGATTCTCAATTGGAAATGGCCCAGCATGAGGAGCTTGGAAAGTGAGTGTCGCACGCCAACTGATTGACAACATCGACATGGGTGACGTCAACCGCGGCACACGCACGGTTCGATGGATCTCACGCAAGTTTCCAGACGACTCTAAAGATTATCCAGCTTTTCTTAAACAAGTCGAGCGGCGCTACGGCAAGGAGGTCTCTAACGCGCTCGACGAACTGTTAGCGATTCAAGACAACTGGTCCCACACGAACATGCTTGAACGGACCTTTGCGACTCAACGAATTTCTGACGAGATCGCCCGCAACCTGAGCAATGACGCCTACCAGGTGATCATGTCAAAGGAGTTCGAGAACTGGGTCGCTGTCACCGTTTCGCTTTACGAAGCCGACATGACTGGCACGCTGCCGGACATCGAAGACCTGCGACTTGGAGTTGGGTGGGACGTTTATCTTCAGCCAATCCTTGGGCCACTGCGGTTCATTCCTGGCCAATTAGAGGCCAGTAAGATCGTGTCATTCGTCCTGTCGAAAAATCCAGAAGACAAAGTCGTCATGGTTAGGGCGTCAAAACAGTCATTGAATAGCTGGCTTGTGCTGGCCAACCCCGAAGAGTATGACGAGCTCAAGCGCATGTCCATCGAGGCCGTTGGCAAGGACTTCAGGAGGCTGCTCAAGTGATACCCACGCCTATCCTCTTGGTGGATGTAGCTGACGAGATTGTTAATTTTAGAATGGCATTCACGTCAAATCCTGAAGATGCCGTTACTCGTCAAATGATCGACAAAGTCAAAGCTCGCTTTGGCGATAAAATAAGCGATGAACTGGCTTCTCTCTTGCCCGGAGGCTGGACCATCCTCGTGGACCAGCTTGACATGATGAAACATGGCGATGCCAATGACAAAGCACTTTACGCCACGTTCTCGTCGGACGAGTTTTTAAGCTACTTGAGGCTGTTGATTCAAAAAGCCAAGATGAGAGACGCACTTGAATCCAAGGCGCGTTCTGTCGTCAACAGCCTAATGGAGATGCCATACTATCGGATGCAGCGTGACCTCTCCAGAGCTGGCGATGACTCCGAACTTGACCCAAGCTACAATGTCGCCAACAAAGACCCAATACGCAAAGGCGACGTCATCCTGCCTGAAGCGCCGACAATTGACGTCCACACGGGCGACCACAACATCCTTTACAGGCTGCTTGACCCATACCGGCACTGCGGCGACTCAAACAACAACGAACGAATCGGCCAGTTTGTCGCCACGCAGATGCGTCCAGGCGACACACTTTACAACATCCACCAGCGCGGCGGGTGGAATCAAAGTTTTTGGGTCCTGCTCAACCCGGACGAGCACCGTCGATTGTTAGGCGACATCGTCAGGACGCACCTCAACGAAGGTGACGAGGAGATGGAACAGGCCAGAAAGCGAGCCAAGTTGCGCCGACTGGCCCACATCGTTGGCCTGGCCGAAGTCCTCTTCCCGATCATCAGCTTTGGCCGGCCAAAGCTCAAGATGCTCCTTTACAACCTTGAACAGTCCGGCGCCACACAAGAGCACATTGACATCGTGGCCGACGTCTTCAACTACTGCGGCAACATGCGCGGCGTGCTCGACTACATCCAAGAGTATGTCAGCGAGGAGGACTACACCGAGATGGACACGGGTGAGTTCAAAGACCAGCTTGAGCGAGCCCTCAAGATGCTTGAACGAGGCCGAGTCAGCAGCTTGCTTGGCGAATCCAACGCTGACGTCGTTGGCCGCATGATGGCGCCCGTTGTAAATTACGATCGGCGCGAGTGGGCTTGGTTTAAGCGTTTTCTCAAGGAGGAAGTCGACGATGACTTGCTTCGCGTGCTCGAGGACATCTGGATAACGTGCAACCACGAGGCTGGAATAGTGAACTATGTGTCGCGATACGTCAGTTGGCATGTCATCTCGCAGTTGGCCACCACCGCGTTTCAAGAGGCCTTCCATGACGCATTGGTAAAGACCGAAGGCCGGATATTGCGCCACAAGCTAGGCGAGTCCTCAGCGCGTTCTGTCGTTGATGAGATGGCCCAGTTTCACCACCGACAGCACCCTAGGGACGACTACGGGCCAAGGTTCCAACGCCTCTACTACAACCGCCCTGGAAGGCCAGATTCGACTGAGCTTGAGACGCCCGTGGAAGTTATTGTCATTCCATTTGACGCGACCACGGATGAGGTCATCAGCGCGATCGAGCCATTTCGACACGCCATTGACTACAGCAGCGCCCACTACCAAGACACATTTGAGATGGTGATGCGACTCACCAACGACCAATTTAAGACCGGTGACCGAATCGTCGACCTCGACATGCATGGCGTCCGCACCACTACCGCAAACCCAGACAAGATCGACCACATCTTCCTCCTCGTCGGGAAGGATGAGGAAGAGGCCCTTAAGCGGTTCAAGATCGAACTTCAACGAATCAAGATAAGCCGTAGGCTTGAATCACCATGAGAATCGACGAATACGATGAAAAACTTTGGACAGCTTGCAAACAAGCTGGCCGAGTCTTTTTGGAAGTTCGTCGAGTGGTCTACAAGGGCGGCGCAATCCACCCTGGCGTGGCCGAGCCTCAGATTCAAGCCATCGTTGAGAAGGCCGTTGCACGCTATGGCCCGGAGATCGAGGTGCCGCTTCGACAATTATTAAACCCAAGCCTGAAGGACCACCCGTATGGGATGGAGGACATCGCCTATGAGATTTGGCGCCACCTCCCTTACAAAGAGCGATATCGACCGAATGACATCAACAGCATCAAGGGAATCCAAGCTCAAGGTGGCATCGACGCAATCATGGACGAAGAGGTCCCTGGGTATGAAATCCTGCTCGACGCCAAGTTCCTAGCTTGGATTCAGGTTGAAGCCGCGCTGACTGAGTCCAAGGCGAGGAAACTCATTGACAACTTACGAACACCATCCTAACGTTGCCGGCCAAGTCGTTGACGACATTGGCGGCAAGTTATTCACTTGAAAGTTCTCTTCTACCATGAGTTCTCTTCTACCATGAGTTTTCCAACCCTTTCGGTTGGTCAATCTGCAACGGTTTTAATTGACCACACCCGCCACGTCGTCACCATTGACGAAAACCTCACCGACGACGTCTATGCCGTCAAGTTTGAAGACGGGTCCATCGGTTGGGCCGCTCCTGGTGAAGACTGGTTTGACCTTCAGCCTGAAGGCGTCGAAGACTTCTCGATTTGAATGTTGTTAGGCGTGATGGACATCACGCGTGAGACATTTCCTGGATGCTACGTTAGGGTCAATCCAACCCTAAACCCAAGCAACCCGGTTGAAGCGGCAACGTTCTTCTCTGGCGAGAGCCATGGAACTGGGCCAGTAGCTTCAATCCCAATCTCAATTACGCCATCACCGCCGGCGCCGACTGACACTTTTGTCTTCTTGCCGAGTGACCGAGCAAGCGGGAGCTCATCGCTGCTCATCGACATCTCAGCCAATGGAACAACGCTGCTTTCAGTTCGCGGAAGCGGCCTGGCCACGTCGTCAACCGACGGTTTAAATTGGACCAATTTGGGCTCATCGTCAGGAAACATTTTCTCCCACGCTTTTGGCGCAGGGCTTCTTGTCGGCGTTGGATTCGGCGGTGACGTTGAAAGCAGCCCTGATGGGAATGTCTGGACGCCACAGTCGGTCGCAACGAGCCAGAACCTGTGGAGCATAATCTTTGCCGACAGTCAATTTGTGGCCGTTGGAGACAGCGGGACGATCATCAACTCAACTGACGGTTCAGCGTGGAACGTGCACACCTCAGGCTCCACGGACTTCAGAGGAGTTGCGTTTGGCAATGGCATTTTTATCGGCGTTGGCAAAGGTGGCGGCGCCTCAACATCACCCAATGGCAGTAGTTGGACGATTCAATCAACCGGGGCCTTTGATGACTTTGCGGCGATTTGCTACAGCAGTGACCTAAACCTTTTCGTCGCTGTTGGCGCCAATGGCTTAGTTGCGACCACTTCTGACGGCGTCACGTGGGACATCTATACGATCTTCACCCTGTTTGACATTCACGGCGACCCGCAACCCCCGAACACGACTGATAACTTTACAGGCGTCACATTTGGCAACTCAAAATTTGCCATGTGCTCTGAACAAGGCAATGTCTTTACGTCCACAGACGGCACTTACTGGACTTTAGCGGCGACCGACCCGCACATCGCGTTGAAATCAGAAGCCAGGATCTACTACTTTCAGTCTGGAACGTGGCTGGTCCTTGAAACAAATCCGCCAATTTAAGTTCTTTTCACCGTGCACCGCCGCAGTTTCTTCAAGGTTCTTGCGTCTGGCTTAGTCGTCCTGTCTGGACCTAGGATTTTCGTTCCAAAACTCATCAAGCCAGTCTGGCGCGTGGCCCGCCGTAAAGTGGGCGACTTCCCAAGGTGGATCTTCCCGGTCATTCAAAACATGTCGGAGTGCGATGTCATCGACCAACTTATCTCAGTTCAACCAATGAGTTTGCCAACCAGTCCAATCATGTTCATGGACATCAAGTGTGGCCGAGGCCCGTTCTTAAGGGCGTATGAAGAGACGCTTATTCATCAGCCGAGTGCTGAGCAGTTTAGCCGTGGCCGCAGCCCCGATTTCGTTCCTTCGGAAGCTGGCTAAACCGTCGGCCTTGCCGGTCCTACCCGCCATTAAGGCCGCCGAGTCTACCTGCCACAATTACACCATCTTTTTCAGCTTGACCCAAAATGGCCAAGTCATGCCAATCGGTGAGTCACAGCTTCAGGTGGTGCTCAAGGACGAGAACAAGTGGGTGGTCAATCCACCGGCGTCGAGAACATACATCATCGGTGAAGGCCACCGCATCGACGTCACAACGGTCAATTGGCCTGAAGATGGCGCAGCCGATGCTAGTTGGCCTGACGTTGACGCTCGGGTAAATGTCCAGCCAACCTGCGAGATCGAGTATATCGCCATCGGCGACAAGACTCCTGAAGAGTCACGCCAGATTTTCGCTGACTGGAAGAAGTCACTGCGCAACAAGGCCGCGGATGTCGTCCTCTAAGGAGTTTAAGGCCCACGCACTTCGGCCAAACGGGCCAGGAGATGTCTGGATTGGCCGCCACATGTTCCCTGACGGTGAGCCGTGCAGCACCAGCCGGCCACTCGTCTCGTCGCAGTATGTCGACCAGCACGGGGAGGTGTTCTTCGTCTCATACACGAATGAGCAGGTCAGTGCCAATCGGGATAGGAACTTTGGGTTGTTCTGCCCATACATCCCACTGCTCATCAGTGGACCTATGCCGCTAACACAGTCCAATCCATTAAACCTGGTCAAGCGCACGTTCGCAACGATGCGCACCAAAGAAAACATGAGTGCGTCCATTACCATCCACGTCAGCGCAACATCGCTCCAGGATGCCGTTGCACGTGGTGTGCTGTTTTGTCCGACCATGTTTCCGCTGTCCAAGTGGGTCAAGTGGTCCATGCAGGACAACCACATCTTCATCGGCGACCGCAAGGTTCCCGTTCAGCGAATCATCACGCCAATCGAGTGCTGTTGGGTCAGTCAGTTTGAACGACGAAGCGTCAAAGATTGCCAGAAGCTGGAGGGACTGCGCGTCATTGAAGCCGGACACTTGCGAAGACTGGCGCTCCACGCCGATGAAGAAGAGGACCAAAATGTCATCGAGATGTCGGAGTGCGCCAACATCTACATCCAGGCTTTGTCAAAGGACTGGCCGTTGGTCATCTACGTCGTCTAGCCAAGGCCTCATTTTAGTTTTTCGAGCTCTTCTATGGCCTTTGCCAAAAGTATGCCGCTTTGAGCGGCAGCTGACAACTGGGTAAAGTTCAAGAGGCTTGGCTTGTTTAAGACAGCGGGAATTTCAAACTCTTTGAGCGTGTTCATGACCTCTTCTATGTCATGCCGCAATTGCTTAATGCGAAAATCTCTAATGTCTTCCAATGGGATTGTCTCTTTCATTTGACTAGCATCCACGCCAATCAGCCCACGCGTTAAACATCCGTTGACACTCCAACTTGACTTCCTCAAAGCCGTGAAGGAGAAAAAGCCTGGCCATGCGCCGCTCCACCTCATTGGCCCCGCCTTCGATTTTGAGCCACTGGGAATAGGTGTTGAGGAAGTCGTTGCTGGCCACGAACGAAATGCTGCGTGCCAGCACACCGATCTGATTCGTTGAAAACGGACTCTCCGGCGGAACCGTGCAGACGAAGTGACGCAGACCGAGAGACAGGACGGCGTCGCCAATCCACTCTTCCTTTTTAGGGCCGGCGACGTTGCTTGGGTTCGTCAAGCTTGGAAGCCTTGAACCGGCCACGATTGTTGGGTCGATCTTCATCAGGTCTTTCTTTGACCAACGGGGCCACGAACTTCTTGGTGATCATTGATTTGACTAACGTGTTTGCAAAATGCCGCAACGCGTCATAATCGCCGGCACACCAGGGCTCGTCCTGTGTCAGTAGATCATCTTTCAAGTTAATGTCACACCGGTGCTGGCAATACATCAGCAGGGCTATTCGAGCAATCGTCGAATTGAACAAACCGATGCTCTTTGCCCAACTATCATTACTCGCCAAAAACTCCACGGCGTTCACGTTGGTCACTGGGTCAATCTTCACTAGTCCAGGTGGCCCTTTTGGACCGGGTGGCCCACACGCCCAACACGTCTCACACAGCGTCGTGCCAGGCAATGGAGGCAGGCCAGACTCACAATTCCAACCAGAACATTTTAGGTCACGCATGTCTCGACGATGGCTGGTTCGTGGACCGCGTTGACCTCAACCTTCACGAGGTCCGTCAGGTCCGTCGCGGCCAATTCGGCCTTCGACACGTAGCAGTCGGCCCACATCATAAACGACACGATCTTCATCGTGCCATCAGGACGCTGCGCATGGTTAATGCGAGGAGCGTGCAGGGCGTCGCCGACCTGTTTCCAGCTGAGGTGCCCGTTTTCCCAGTCGACGGCCGTGATTTCACGCAGGGTTGGCGACTTGGCCCACGGTTTAGACGTTCCTCGAAAGACGTTGCCGACTTTCACGTAATCTCGATTGCGTTGAATGCTTCGCATGCAAAAAGCATACACCATCCTTAAGGTTTGTAAACAAAAATTTGTTGACTGTCAAAGTTCTACAGCCCATGATCATTGAACTCTGTGACGCCGAACTGAGCATGCCATCAGACCAGGACCGGAAGCGCCAGCGCGCCCACGTGCTGAACGCCTTCAACAACACCGACGCCAAGTTTTTATTTTATGACGCCAGTGCCGTCTGGCATGGTGGCTATCTCGGTTATTTGGACCAAGCGTGGCGCCGCCACTTTTCAATTGTCTTAAGGCCAGACGACTTGTGGCACATGGCCATGTGCGAGCTTGCCAAGCTCATCCGCGAGAACCCAAAGGAAACTGAGCACATCTTCACGTCAACGCCAGGACAGAAGCAGTTGCTGGTCGTCCCGACAAACGACATTGAGCACATCGATCCAAACCTGATCGTTGACGAGCTTCGCAAAAAGGTGCCCATCACCAGCCTGTTCATGCCTGAGTTTAGCACCACGACAAAGATGGCCATGATCGCCAGGGAGGTTGCCTTTGCCGACGTCTGCTCGCCATACTACAGCTATGGCACGTTTCTGTGCGGCATCCCACGCGTCAGGGTCGACGGCTTCTACGAGGACTGGCTTCGCTGCGTCACAAGCTTTGAAAAGCTGGCGATGTCCTTTGGCGTCGAGACTAAGATCGGCAAGTTTCTGATAAGGTGCATGAACCGCACGGTTCCGATAGCCAGGGCCATGGTTGACGGCGGCAAGGAAGGCCGAGCCAACCTCTTCAAGAAGATGGTCAGGCTGCAGCGCTGCGGCAGTGGGAGCCAGTATGAGATGAATGGCTGGATCCTCGACTACACCTTCGAAGGCTCGCGGAACATTCAAACTGACGAGCTGCCACACCACATCGCGCGGCTCAATTACACGAACCTCGACACCAACCGCCAGTTCACGCTCTTTGCTGGTTGCTGGCACAGCAACCTCAATGACGGGTGGGTCGTCCCTGAATTTGGCCTCGCCCACTGCGAGTGGAAGGCGCGCCAAGTTGAAAAGGGTGAGTGGACTCCCGGGCGCTATGCAAGGGGCTCAACGGTTGTCCGAAACTTCTACATCTACGAGGCCGTGCGTGACACCGACGACCACCCACTGGGTGACCAGAGTAAGGACTGGAAGATGGTTGGCGAGGTCCCGCTCACGCACCAGCGACTTGTCATTGAGTCAACGGAGATAAAGCATGGCACGAATAAGCTGAGCGTCAACTGGACGATTGAAGAGAGCTGACATACGCCTGCCCAGATTCTCTAATGCTGGCGTAGATTTCGACGTCCTTCTTGTAACGTTCCAAGACATCCTGAACCTGCTGCGGTGTAAGCTCTGGCTTTTGCACTGGGCTCTTGTTTGACCACGTGATGGAGCCTAACCCGGTGTCTTTGACAAACTGCTCTAGGTGTTCAGGAAACCTGTATAGTCTCACGTCTTGGCCGATGAGCAGTTCGCACTGCAGGCTAAAGTGGTTGCCCAGCGACCGATCCTCCACCGCCTTGACCATGGCCGACCGATAACGCTCAACCGGGTCGCGAATCAAAGCCAGAACTGGCTTGGTTGGCGCGCCTGAAATGCACGGGCATTGGCCGTGAAATTTTTGCGTGATGGCGAAGTGAATTGACACTGAGCCAACCCTCGAGTTGTTTGGGACTTGGCACGTTGGAAGGTCCCAGTAAGTGACTAGCTTGCCACCTGGCGCAAGGTAAAACATCAGATTACTTCTTGGTAGTATCCGCCGCCGAACGGGGTGGACATCCTCAGCGTCAAACAGCGGTTGAAAAACTTCTGGGCGTTGGCCGAAGACCACCCTTTGTGCATGCACAAGATGGTCCAGTATGACGATGAGCTATAGGCGTAAAGCCACCCAGAAACTGAGTTGAGTCCACCGAATTGCATCTTGCCACCGGACGGAAGGGTGCCAGCCGCAGCGCTTGCTGAAGAGGCCAAACTTGTCCAACTTAGCACGCTGTTTGCGCCATACGCGTCGAGCTGGTTTGCGCCAGTTCGGTTTACTGACAAAAATCCGTAGAGAGCTACGCCAAACGGGTTATTGCCCCACTTGGTGTTGTCCCAGTTCAACTGAAAGTCGGTGTAAGCCGATATGGTGGTCGAGTAAATGTATGCGTGGTGACCGCCGCCACCGCCACCAGCTTGGAAGTCTGGCGGACTTCCGCCACTCGGGTTTGCGATGCCCGAATACATCGAAAGACCAAAGCTGGTTCCAGTTACCACTTGCGATGGCGTCACTCCGGAATTGATGCAAGTCACAGACCCAGTCGTTGCTATGCCTCTTTGGTCAACTGGAGTTGTGACTGTTCCACCCACGTAAGTCCATGGATCAGTGCCATAAGTTCGGTAAAAAGGCGTGAGTGGCGTTATTCTCGTTGGCCCTGGGGCCATGAAGGTGCAGTCGTAGATGTCAGAGTCTAGGCCGTCTGAGACAATCCCGTTATACCAGGCATCGACCGCAATCAGCATCGGCATCGACGGATATGGGTCACCATTAGTTTGAACACGAGTTGCCCAGTCAAGCGTCTTGGCACTGATGGAAATTCCTCCACCAGACTTATGCCGATATGGGACCACGTCCTGAGCGCTGACTACGGCCGCACCAGGCAGCCACAGCGCGCCGGTCTTGATAAAGTTACGTCGGCTTAACTTGGCCTTCATACCACTTGTCTTGCTGAGGAAGGTTGAAATGGCGGCGATAAAGCGGCTCGTATGGGGTGCCAGTCACAGCCTGAAGCAGGCGAGGGTGGTGGCGGTTCATCCGTTGGGCGTATTCCCACGCCGTGAAACCCTGCTTAGACGCCAGGTCAAGCTCGGTGTCAGTGTCGAGATTTTGATGCGGCGGAACGGGCCTCCCGCCATACTGTGAATCGATTAAATCTCGTGACTTCATGGGTTTGTTTCAATTATCAACGAATTAAATACGTCACGTAGTTCTTCACAGTGGCCACGCGGGCCGGCGTCTCATGTGGATCGCAGTTGCACCCTGGCGGTCTCAGTGACCTGCGTGGCCGCCATTTTCACCATGCCCAAGTCAAAGATAAAAACGAACAAAGCAGGCGTTCTCTGGAGCGGTGGGCTCGACTCAACCTACCTCATTTACTACTACCTGAGCACGTTCCAGCACGTCAGCGTCGTCGCCCACTACATCGAGCTCATGAACAACACAACCAAAACCAGGATGGAGCTCAATGCCTGCAAAAAGCTTGCCGAAGTGTTCAACGTGATGTTCCCAAACCGGTTCGAGTGGCATTATGGCACGTCAGTCAACATTTCATATGGAACGGGCGAAGTCACGTTCAAGCAGCTTCCAAGCTGGCTGCTTGGCGCGTTGTTCCTAACCAAGACGGACACTGTGGCAATGGGATACGTCATGAACGATGATGCCATTTCGTTTCTCGATGACATTCAACGAGTTTGGAAGTCCATGCAGTTCATGCGCCATGACCGAGCAATCCTTGAATTCCCACTGGTAAAGGTCAAAAAGGACGAGATCGTCAGTCAACTGCCTGGCGAACTTAAGCAGCACGTGGTGTGGTGTGAGATGCCGAATCAAATCAGCGACACCCAGTTCGAGCCGTGCGGACAATGCCACCCATGCCAACGCAGCCCGCTCATTGCAAAGGCGAAGATGCATGACGGAGTGGCTGAAAAATTGGCTGAAAAATGCCCGGTGTGTCAGTCCATTGTTGCCAAGGAGTGCGTTAACGACGGAGATGGTTCAATCAACCCACTTCGACAACGTTACCTCGTCACTCCGGAACGGTGAGTATGAATCCCGAGGAGAAAGAGTGGAGACCGGAATTGCCAAGCCCCAGTGACTCGAATCACCCACACCAGTCCGTCATCCTCTGGCTGCTCCTGACGATCAGCCTTATCGTCATCGTGGGTTACAACTACACGCGCGAGTCAACCTTGAAAAAGCCGCAGCCAGTCAATGAAATTGTCATTCGCATTGACGCCAAAGACCACCACATTAAGAGCATCGAGGACCAGCAAGGAAAGCCGATCACAAACATGGGCTTCGCCAGCTTGGCCCATCCTAACGGCCCGCTCACTGAGTGGCAGCGTGGTTACTTTGACGGGCTTGACATCGCGCTGCGAGCTTCGACTGAATCCATCAAGAATGGAAAAGCTGACATCGATCAGTTCTATCGCCAAGTCATTTCACAGATAGCGTCGAACGAATCACGAGCGTTCATTGGCCGTTAGAGCCACGTGAACTTGTGGCACTTGCGACATCGCCACCCAAAGCGAGCCGGGAAGTAACTGTGGCATGGGTCGTTGCCACATCGCCCACTCCACCAGTCCGTCAACCTCACCCACAGTCGAATGATTGCAGTCATTGTGGCAATGTGCCACAACAGTGTAGGTTTGTAAACAAAAACTAGCGGCCTAGAATGCGGTGCATCGCCCCGCGGAAGTCAAGGCCGTGCACGACAAGTTCCATGAGTGGAGTCATCGTCGAAGCCTTTGTCGTCTTGCTTGGCCTTATCTCGACATTCCAACCGCTGCTCAAGAGCGGCTCGGTTAATTCATCGATGCTGTCAATCCGCCAGTCTAACTCAACAAACCGAGTCGGGTCGTATGTGACGACATTCCCTTTGGCCTTAGCGCCAGCACCGCTGAGAAACTCCGCAATGGACGAGGCCATGTCCTCAGGCTTGTGTGACGCATACTTGCGGAAAGCCTCACGCCGGTCGTCGTTGCCGTAAAAGTAAGAGACGACAAGCTGGTCGGTCAATCGTGACGTGTCATAGTCAGTCAGCTTGAACAGCTCAGGGTGGCGCGTCAGTTCCCACAGGCCCTCAATGCCGACCAAGTAGTGGTCACATTCAGGGGTCTTGCTAGGACTGGCGATGGCGTCAGCCAGGTCGAGGAGCGTGCAGTCGAGGTGCCTGGCCACATTCAGCCACGCTTCACGCTGCGGCTTGTAGTCGACGTGCGATGACGACCGCGGAAAGTCGAAGTGGAACCCACCAATAAGCTGGTTGATCTCGGTCACCGTGACATTGCGCTTACGCCGCCGCTCAAGGTCGTCAATCAATTGGCGTGACTCACCCATGCTTTAAATATGCCCACGCATAGCGGTCATTGTTGTAGGCCGAATTGCGAAAGTCAAGATAGTGGTCAAATTGAACGACTGGCTTGTAAGGCATGGCGAGATACTGTTCCGCGACCTTTTCGGCGTTGACCAATGAACCTGACGTCGGGTCAGAGCGGTGCTTGCAGACGAGCTCCGACATGTCCTTGACGCCCTTTGGGTAAGCGAAGATCTCAGTCTGAAACTCAGGCCTCAACACCGACCAGAGGAAGAGGTTCTCCTTCAACCCAACACGGTCGTTGTCGTGGGCGCAGATGACCCGCCCTGGCTTGCAGCGCCGAAGCTGGGAGACGAGGATGAAAAGCTGCTCACATGACCACGTGCCACTTGACGGCGAAAAGTAGTGTTTTCCAACCCGGTCCAAGGCCAGCCCATCGAAGATCCCCTCAACGAGCCACACGTCCATGCCTGGCTCAAAATCCGGCGCGTGAGTGTAAAGCCGCGGGCAACACCAGACGTTTGATGAGACATGCAGCAGTGGCACAGAGGCGCCAAACTTGATCTTCGGCACGGTGGACAGCATCCGCAGGTGCACACCAGAGAGCGCCCCATCGCACCCAAAGGCGCTCATCATGATGCCCTTGGGTCTTGAACAGCCCACCCACTTCTGAAGCGCCGGGTGAACCTCGATGCCAAGGTAAATCCGGTGTCGCCGGCTCCTCACTTGGCTAAACGACCGAAAGCTGCGGACCTGCTCCTCGGTCACGCCACGGTCGATGAGCCAGTCCCTCAGTTCAGGCTCGAGGTTGTTGGAGGTGTGGCTGAGGACCGCGTCAATGACGTCTTCGTATCCGTAGATGAAGTCAGGCGAGTCAACCTTCTCTAGGTCGATGTATTTGGCAACGGACTGCCGGTCGAGCTTTGTGTCATCGTCAGGAGTGAGGCGGGCGATTGCTGCGGCGGCCTTGTCAGCCAGGGTGAATTTCTCGTGTGGCAACAGCCCGTCCCCGTGGTCACACTCGTGCCCGCGATAAACCAGTTCCAGCAACTTGGCCCTGTTGCGGCCGTGATGGATGATGCTGAGCGCGTCATCATCGATCGTCATACTTGTCCATGCTGGTAAACACGCCCGCAATGCAGAAGAGCAGGAACACGGCACCGAGGATGAAGAAGGCGGCAGTTTGGTCAGTCATATGTTTGTTAGTTCAAGTCGGCCTGAGCGGCAGACTTAATTCGTTCGCTTAGTGATTGGACGACCTTCATCACCTCTGGGTCGCGACTGTTGAGGCACGTGAATTTGTGGAAGGCCTCGCGCTCGGCCAAGGTCGTCTTGCCCCACACCCGGTTCACCGCGGCCATGATCGGGTGCTCGGGCGTCAGCGGCTTGCCAGTCTGCACGTCAATTACGGCTGGCTTACAGCCTTGGCAGTCATCGTTGAATTTGTCCTTGCTCATTTGGCTAAAATTTCAGACACCGCACGACGGAAGTCACGAACATACGGCCTCCACTTAAGTAGGGCGTTGAAGAATCCACTCGGGCCACTCAGATTTTTGACAAACCCCTTTCGTTGACAGCTGTCGCAGATGCAGGCGTCACTTGACTGCACACGAGACCAGCGGCCACAAACCCAACAATCGGCATGGCATGCAACTCCCATGACAAGCAACAGAACTACGACGGCTCATTGAGCCAATCCGTTGGCCTGTCGACAGCTCCCCAATAGGCCACGAAGGCGTCACGCACGGCGACGATGTCGTCGATGTCCACTGGTTGGATGCGAAAAACGTCAGACGCCGTGTCGCTCGCGCCGGTCTCATCGCCGTGCCACGGGCGGTAAAAGAGGAGCACGCCACGCGGGTATTGCTGCATGAAAAACGTCGCGGCGTCAATCATGTGGTTCAAGTCCTTTAACCCACAGCCCGTGTAGACTTGACTGTCGATGTTGCTGTAGCCGACGTAGGGGACGCACTCCAGCTTAAAGTCTGGCATGGCGCCAGCTTTTGCAATGTCCGCGGGTGTCATCGTCATAACCAGCTACCCTAGTTCACCCAAACCGTTGGCAACACCATCCCACGTTTCAAGATAGAGCTCACGAACGACCGGGTCAACCGCAAGGTCTCGCGGTGCTCCGGCCTTGATGAGTTCTGTCACGGCAACAAGGTCCTTTAACCGGCTACGCCTATCTGACACATAGCTTCCAAGTTTGGTTGAGATAAGGTCGACAAGGCTTGAATAGTTTTGACCCATCTCAGTAGGCATTGGAAAATTAACTGGACAACTTGGCGTCAGACTTTTCCCGCCAGGCATGATGTCAACGTGAACGCCAGAAACAGGGGCGTGAACTCTAAACGGAAGAGGTGAAAGTTGGTAGCCATGGTCCCTCAAGACTTGGCGTGCAGCCGCAACGTCAGGCACTATCAGGTCAACGTCACGCGTGAATGCATCATATCCATACGCGACGACAGCCAAGCCGCCTGTGATGAGAACCGGGATCCCAGCTTGGTTGAGAATGTCGATCGTGTCCTTGGCCGCTCTTGAAACCTCAACACTGGCGGCTTCAAGCATGGCTATCCTGTCAATTAACGAGCGTGACTTCACGTGGAAGAGAATCACTCAAGCTGGTGGATCGTAAACCCGCTTCGCTTGAACTCACGTCCATGCTTCTTGCACAGCACCTTGCGTGACTTGCCATCGTCAGACTTGACGAAGCATGCTGCTGGCTTGCCGCAACGAATGACCTTTCGTCCAACGGCCCTAATGACAACGGTCTTGACAATGCTCTCGCACGTCAGTTTGGTTCGTTTTGCCATATCTGGACCTTCGCCACGTTGCCCCATTGGGCAATAAAGAACACCCGAAAAGCTACCATGTCGTCCTTGCTCACCTCAGTCCACGAACTGTCTTTGCCGTCAACGCCGATGTCAAGCCGATAGTTCCCGGTTGGATACTTGTCCATCAAGTCGAGGACGCGGTCGATGTCAGGAACTCCAAGGCCCCACTCGATGTTCGACCCCTCCCAGCCAAGGTTGCTGATTGTCTGGTCGCCCCAAATGGCGTCGACGTAGTCAATGTCCAAGTGAAAATTAACCTGGCCAGCTACGGCCTGAAGCGTGGCATCATCGACGAGTCGCACGGCTAAACTCCCGGTTCAACTCACGTTTCAACAGGATGCGCTTGACCTTTCGCTGAAGCAAGGTCATGGACTCTAAGTCTGCTTTCCAGTCATCATCAATGACTCGGTTCCACGGGCCCTCGGCCAACTCCACAAATATCGCGAGTTGACCCTTAGTCGTGTCAATAAGGGTGTCCAAGTTATGTAAGGCCTTGTGATAGTGGTGATGCGGGTTGCGGGTCATTCCCAATCATCTCCATCATAGGCACTAAAGTGACGAATCTCCTTCTCAAGTTCGCGCGGCGTCTTCACAATGCTGTCGTAGCCGCTGACGCGGTCTGTGGCAAGGTCTTGAATGTAGATGCCGCCAGGAAATAGCCAGACTGAGACGTAGGCCAAAGCGCTGCGATTGTCAGTCTCACGCTCGAAGGCCATGTGAACGAGTTCCTGCGTCGTGACCTCGATGCCATAGTCGTCATAGAGGTGGGCAATCGTCTCACCGACCATCTCCGCCTCATACTCCTCGTCATCCTCAACTTGTCTCCAATTTCGCTTGCCAGTGGCTTTCTTGATGGCCTGCAAGATCACCGCCGAGGAGTAAACCCGTCCGGCGGCCTTTGACGATGAGAATTTTGTCGCCGTCCTCAATTCGGAGTCTTGGTCGAGCGACCGCTTGACGGTATAGCGCTCAAGGTGCTGGATGAAGAGCTTTGCGGCGTCCTTCAGGTCTTGGCTGACAGGCAGCTTGAGCAGCGTGGTGATCTTGTCACGGATTTCACCGAGGGCGAAGTCAAGCTCCGTCCTGACCGAAGAATACTTCGTCAGTTCAGCCGGCCCTTCGACGAGTCGCTTGATGGCGTTATGCGGGTTGCGGGTCATTAAATAGGCACCAATCCTCGAAATCTAGCTCCTCTTGATTTTTCTCGATAGTGTCTACGTCGATGACAATTTGCACATCGAACTTCACATTTTTGAATCTCTTGCAAAAGCCTGAAGCGACTTCCTGGCATAAGCTGATTCCAGCCAACGGTCTTCTTTCCGTATACATGGTCAAAATCTAAGACAACAAAGTCGTCCTCACCGCAATCTACGCACGGATGAGTTTTAAGATATTCAAAGAGAAATTTTCTATTGGCCGCTCGCCGTTCACGTCGCCAGTTGCTGCCATATTCCTTGTTTCTTAAATTCCATTGTTTGCTATATTGACGATATCGATCAGAGTTTAAACCACGAGAATGTCTCACGTCATTGAAGAACCGGTTCAGGACCGGTGGGCGAGTGAATGTTGACGAGCTCTTGGGCCAGTTCTCGAATTTCAGCCACTTCCTTGTGGGACATTGTGCCACCACAGATTTCGAGGATGCGCCGGCCAATGGCAAGCTCGCGGCCCTCCACCTCTTCTTCTTGGTTGTCAACGAGCTGAACTCGGACGCACTCCTTCAGCTTGTTTAGCGCGTCGACGAGGTCACGCCCGACACGCTTGGTGTTGTCCTTCGACTCGAGAATCCGACTGATGCCAGTGCTCATGTGGCATAACTACGTCAAATCACCCGCAATGACGATGCCCGGGTCGACCGCAAGCCGGTTGAAGTCCACTTATTTCGTGAAATTGACTACGCTGCGTCGTTTTAATCGAAGTATAAACGAACCTGGCAACTCTGGCCCTCTCTTCGACAACGTCAGTTCCTTCAGCTTTAGCTAAGGCCTGACACGAAGCTTCTATTCCTTTGTGGATATTTTGACGAGTTATCGAAAGTTTTTTCATGTAAACAAGAACTCGAAGGTCGTCCTCAACTCATCGTCGGTTGAACCCGTATAGTAGACTGTGACGAAACATGCCGTTGTCGAGTATCAACGACCGAACCACAAGCCACGTCGCCACGTCCAAACGAAGGCCCTCTTGGCGCAGCTTGGCGTGCGTGTCCCGCACAACCATGGCCACTTCTGGGACCGCTCGAGAGCCGAGCTCGAGTATCTGTTTGATGACGCGAAAAAACTCTATGACAGGTTGAAGGTCAAACTCCACCCAAGAACTGAAAATGATGACCACCGGCCGGCGCAAGAGCTTCACGCCCTGTGGCAGCTCATCAAGCGACGGTTCATGACACACTTCTGCCCAGCGCTGATGTCCAACCGCCCGCACCAACCGGCCAGAATCCGCATGTCCATGGAGAAGAAGCCGTTATGCAAAGGCTGTGGCATGCCATTCGACCCATATCGATTACAGCAAAAGTTTTGCAAGGCAAGGTGCAGGATGAAGTGGACGTCAGCCGAGCGGCGCCGGCGTGAGCTGCAAGCTCGACCATTGGTCAAGTGCGCTTGGAAGAAGTGCAACGTCAGGTTCAAGCCAAAGCATGGCAAGCGGTATCACTCCTCAGTCTGCCGAATCCGTGCACAGGCGCGGCGCTCTTACTACAAAAATCGCGAGGTCATCCGTGAGCGTGACCGAATGAGGTATCGTGAAAATCCAGAGCGCCGTAACCGACGCAGGATAAGTTGGAAGACTTGGTGGGCGAGCCAAAGTGAAAGCGTAAAAGAACGGTATCGTCGCTATGACCGAATCAGGCACTGGGCGGCTCGCCGAGCGAAAATCCACATTCGCGACAATGCCGCGTCGGCGCCGTGTGAACATTCGAACACCTCGGGCACTGGAAAAAAGACTGTGGCAAGACAACCCCAATCATCTCCGTCAACTTCTGAACGTGCTCCTGATACTCGTCCTCCCACACAAACCCAGCCCCCGGGTCATAGTAGCCATTGCGATCATAGCTTGGCTCAACAATGATGGCAATGTAACGCTCTTCGAGCTTTTTCTGGGCTTCCCGATTCGGCCAAGTTATGTCAGCCTCACACTTTGAACCGACCCTAGCGACACGCCCATTGATTTCAAGGATGAGCCACCGGATGAAGTCCTTCGGCAACTCGCCCTCAAGCGGTGGCTGGCTAGGGCCGAGTTGAATGGCGTGCATGGACTAAGCACTCAGCTGTTGGACACGAATCGCAATGGCATAGGCCTCTTCGTCAGTCAACCAGCGTTCTGGCACGCAACCAAATGAGCACCGGGTGCGCTCCGTCAGTCCCCAGATGCGGCACACGAGTGGACGAATGGCGTAGACTGAGCACGTGTCGCCTTGAAGCATTGGGCAAGTCCGACAGTGAAGGACCTCTTGGACGCCAATCAGCACGCCGCGAAAGGTGAGCGGGTTCTCGGTGTAGCACCGCGTCTTCCGCGTCTTGAGTGGGCCGACAACCGCTTGGAGCCGCTTCAGTTCAATGCCGGTCATGCCGAATGTCTGGCAACATGCCATGCACTTTCGCTGGCACTCCAACTTCGGCAAGGACGCATAGACGGCGTCAATGGCCGCTAACTTTTGGCTGTTGTTCATACTCCACGACGCGGCCGAATTCGCAGGACTAGCGTGTTGTCGTTCATGACAAGCACCGGGCGTTGAGATGTCTTGAAGATCTTCCAAGCTTCCTCACAGGCGAGCGCCTCGTTCAAGTAGGTCTTTCGTGACTCAACGCCGCACCAGTGACTTCCAGACCAGTATGGTCCGGGCGGCTTGTGGCGCGCTGGTTCTTGGCAAATAAAAATCAATCAATCACCCCTGAATAACCTTGCTTCTTCACGTTCATGATAGCGTGCAGATTCGTAGTCACCGCGCTTTCTGGCGTCCTCTGCTTTGTCCTTGTGGAAATAGAATTCCCGTGCCCGTTCGGCTTGTTCATTTCTAGGCTCCGGGTCTCTGTCACCTTTTGATGAGTGCTCGCTGTGCATACTACTTTGTGGTTTTAGTGATTTCGATACATAGTCCAATCGTCGGCAATGGCAAAATGTAAAGCCGACGATTCTTCTTGTCCCAATAAGCGCCGACCCACAAATCATACCACGCAAAAATGAAGCTGATTTTCATGGCTTTGGCTTCTCCTCGCCGTCGTCGATCTCGTGGCCTAATTTGGCAATTTCGTTGACCTTCACTGCAATCAGTTCAATTTGGTGCTTGTTTGTCTTGAGTGGGTTATCAGTATACGCGGCCATGATTGACGTGGCAATGACATCGTTGTTCGGCCCGAGCGTGTGCGGTATAAGCCGACTCAGCCAGACGTGGCGGCCGTCGGTCAACGTCGCAGGCATTTGCTCATTGACCCACGTCAAAATAGCCAGGAGCGGGTAGCGCGTCTTCCGAACGTGCTTGATGTAGGCGCCCACTTTGTCAAGCAGTTCTGCGATTGGCATCTGGGCCAGTTTTGTCGGGTCAAAGTCACTCATAAAGTGCCAGTTTGCCGTCACCCTGACAGAACTTCAACGTCCTTGCGTATGTAGCCAATATGAAACCTTCACGACTAATACTCGCAGCAACGCTCCTCCTTGCACTCAATTTTACGGCCAAAGCGAACACCGTCACGCTAGGTTGGACGGCCGTGTCGGACGTGACCGTCTCTGGTTACAACGTCTATGAGGGCGGCGCCTCGCACACCTACACAAACAAGGTCGCCGTCTCAGGACGCAACACCACGACGGCCCAGTTTACCGGCTTGGTTGAGGGCGCCACCTATTATTTCGCGGCCACGTCGGTCTCGACAAACGGACTGGAGAGCACATACTCGTCAGAGATCAGCTACCAAGTGCCGTTTGCGGCGCCAGTCATCCTGACCAGCCCGACAAGCTTGACCAACAACTCTGGTTCAACGATCACCCTGTCAGTCAGCGCGAGCGGGTCTAACCTGACATACCAGTGGCTCAAGAACGGCACGAACCTCTCGAATGGTGGAACGGTCAGTGGGGCGACGACCGCGACGTTGACGCTGACGGCAGTCACCGGCCTTGACAACGGCGTCTACACCGTCAAGGTGACCAACCCTGGTGGGTCGGCAACCAGTGCACCGGCAACGCTTTCAGTCATCCCGGTCGCCCCTGGCAACTTCCACGTCACTGGGCCATAGTGTCAATCGGCCGACCCGTTCTTGACGTAACCGTGCCACCCGCAGCCGCCGACAAGCTGGACTGAAAAGGCGCCGGGCGGCACGAACGTCAGGTCATCCATCCCAGTTCCACTTGGGTTCCACCTCCCAGGACCTGGATAAAGCCCGTTCGGGACCTTCCCAGTAAACCAACAGATGACGCCGTGGCAGCCGACTCGACTGCCTAGCTGGCGGAAACACTTTGGGCAGAGGAAGTAGATGCCGTCGGCCTCGGCCAGTGTCTCAACTCGGGTGTGGCCGTCCTCGTGGTGCTTGAGAAATTCAGCGTCGAGCTCACGCAGCGCGGGCATCGTGGTGGTCTTTGTCGTCGTGGAATGACGCGATGCTCAGCTTCAGCTCATGGACGATCAGCGCAAGGTCATTAAGGGCCGCCTCAATCTTGTCCAACCGATTTTCATCAATCTCAATCCGGCCCTCGATGACATGGATGGCCGCTCGCTTCCGCGCGGCCAGGATGAAGATGGCACACCCAATGATGAAGAACCCGATGGCGGTTTGGATGGAGACAGGCGGCTTCATGTCAGCCATCAAGTGTGACAGCATGGCGTAAGTCGAGAGGGCGACTACAAACAGGCCGAGAAGCCCGCTGATGCGGCTAAAAATTGGGTGGTTCCAAATGTTTTTCGCCATGCTGTCTGCTCTTAGTTACATCCGACCCCACGCCATTCTTTAATCATTACATGACTTATTGCGTGGTTTAAATGGGGTAATCACCTACCACTCACATCCGCAGCTCCTCTGGAAACTTCTGGCTGCGAAGCCGCTCAATCAACTGCCAGCAAAACAAGACCTGCTCAACCGACACGCTGTCAACCGAATCAGGCCACGCGTGCAGTTGGTCTAAGACAAAGACCGCGTTGCGAACGTCGTGGCGGTATTGAATGATGTCGAGGTCAACTGACTGGCCGGACTTTACCCAGGCCTTAACGCGGGCGGAGTGCTCGTCTCTTTCCATGCCCAGTAGAACGTGAGGTGAGGAGACGCTTCAACTGCTTTCGCAGGGCCGTCAGTTGCCGTTGAATGAGGCCGATGCGAACAGTTCTTGAGCGAGATTTCATATCCATATCTTCGACGTCTTGTTCCAGACCATGATTGAGCCAACGCCACTTGCTGGATATGCGATGTTCGGGACGTCCTGGTTGACTGGAACGATGCCCTCAGTGTTTGGGTCAGAAACGTAGTCGTAGACCTGCTTCGCATTCTGCTGAATGAACGTGATGATGTTTTGCTGAATGAACGTAATCAGCTGGTCAATCGTCGCGCGCTGGCTCTGTGGAGTTTCGATCGCGACGTCAGACTTCGCAATGATGTCAGTCAGCTTGAACGGCGTTACCGGGTCTGCCGCGGTAAGACCTGAAAATGGAACTCGCTCGTCAACGGCCATACGTTCCTAAGTATGGTTGCTGTTCTGGCATTGAGTATGCTCGCGATGCTCATCGGTGCCCACCTCATTGGCGACTTGATCCTGCAAAATCACTGGATGCAAGCCAAGTCGAAGAGCAGCTTCACCTGCACCGTCCACGTGGTTGCCTATTCAATCCCATTCTGGACCTTGTGGTCCTGCAACGTTGTCACGTGGCCGATCGTCCTGGCCATCTTGGTTGAGCACTGGCTTCAAGACCGATATGCGCTGCACCTGTGGTGGATGAGGCGATTCGGGCAATCACCGGTGACGAAGTGGCCCACTGGCCCGTTCTGCGTTGACCAGGCTTTCCACATCGGGTTTATGTGGGAGCTCGTCCTCCTGATTGGTCACTGGTGACCTGACTTGTTTGTCCAAATCGGCGAGAGCCGGATCTCGTAGACGCCATTGGAGGAACTGCCCTTGGCTGTGTAGACAATTCCACCATGGGCCATGAAGAAGTTGAGCTGAGTCGTCGAGCTCGAGCTGATGGCCTCCCACAGTGCGGCGGTTCCGTCTGACGCAAAGGTCTTCGCGTCACGGTGGGTGACATACAGCGTGTGAAGCGTCAAGACAAAACCGGCAGTGACACCGAGGATCACCCCGGCAATGGTCGCTTCCTTCGTGGTCATAACTTGGAGTCAAACGGCTTTCCAGGGCAGTTGTCACCTTGGGCGCCAATGCTGTCTTCAGCCACGCGCTTGTCCAGCTGAGCCTTGAGGCCTGGGTCTAACTTGACGCACCTGAACCCGCCGGAAAATGCCAGGTATCGGCAGGTCACGTTGTCTTGGCCAACCTTGCAGGTGTTCTTGACATGCTCACTCGGTTCGTCAAATCCATTGCCCATGGCCAGAAGAACAGGGTCGGTGTTCTAGGTCCCATGAACATCATGCCAGACGTAGGAATCCCTAACCTAATGACCGTTGAGGGAGCCATCAGCGCACCGCCAGGGAAATTCATCTACCGTGGCGGGCAGCCCGACAATGACGGCTTTAAGTGGCTCAAGGACAAAGGCGTGACGGACGTCGTCAAGCTCAACACTGAGGGTGAATCGTCTGACGTCGCGGCTGAGGCCCTTGGCATTCGCGTCCACTACATGCCGATCCCGCTTGAAGACCAACTCGTCTTCAAGCCGCGCAAGGACCTCGTCGTCGCGGCCACGTCCATCATCACAACGGCCTTTGAAGTCCCAACGAGCGTGTTCGTCCACTGTGAGCATGGCCAAGACCGAACTGGCCTTGTCATCGGGTGCTACCGAGTTTGGGAACAGGGGTGGACGAAGGACGACGCTTGGACCGAGATGAAAAAGAACGGTTTTCATGAGGAGCTGCTCGGCTTGATGTTGTTTTGGGAGTGGGTCGTCTAACATATGGAACACGAAACAAGCACGATTGGCCCAGGGCCAATCAAGCACTTCAGGGGTGACTACCGCTTTCTGTCAAACTTCCACATGGGAGTCATTCGGGTCGAAGGCGCGCACGAAACTGAAAAGTTCTACCCAAGCGTAGAGCACGCCTATCAAGCCGCGAAGACGCTCAACGAGGACGAGATCGAGGACATCCGCCTGACTGCAACACCCGGCGAGGCTAAGGCCAAAGGCAAGCACTGCACCCTACGCGCCGATTGGGAAGAGGTGAAGCTGGAAGTCATGTTCAACCTGCTCATGATTAAGTTCAGCGACCCGATATTGCGCCATAAGCTCCTAGAGACTGGGGATGCACAGCTAATTGAGGGCAACAGTTGGAACGACCGCTTCTGGGGTTGTGACGACACGACTTGGCGTGGCAAAAACCACCTTGGCCGGTTGCTGATGGTTGTGCGTTCCGTCATTCGCGAGACACGGCCAGATCACCACATGCCCGAAGAGCTGCGCGACCCGTAAAAGCATGAACGCCAACCGCATTGAGTGGAAACTCGAGCAAGCTTTTCGAAACCGGCTTCGTTGTCGAACAATTCGGCGCCTTAGTTATTGGACAGGGGTTCACTTGAGGTTGCGGGTCAAGCAGCTCATATTTGAAGGGCGCAGAATTTGGGAACCTGCGCCCTTCGTTAAGACGTCACCCAAACGAACCTTCACGCAGAGAAACCTGAATGTCTAATCACGGCTTCGTCAACTGGCCAGACTTTGACGACGTGATCTCACTGGGCAGTGGCAGCAGCCTGACTGGGTAGCCCGTTTGTTGTCATGTGGCTAAGAACGTCTCTGGACGTTATTTAAGTCACCATGTTACCAATAACACCAGTTCCAAATCCGATGAAGGCCGATGGCCAAAGCTCTTACATCCTCACGTCCAACCGAACGTGGTATGTTTCACCTGGTGGGGACGACAGCCATGACGGCTCGTCAAGCTACCCATTCCTGACGATTCAACAAGCCATTGACACTGTCAACATGTATGAGATTCTTCGCGGCGTTCAGGCGACCATCCAGCTCGCCGATGGCACCTACAACGTCTCGGCCTCAATCACCTGTGACCGGGGCTCGGGCGGTGGGACGATCGCCGTCATTGGCAACACGACGACACCGTCGAACGTCGTCATTCAAACTGGCTCGGCCATCGGCCAGATCTTCAGCTTTTCTGGCGGCCAGAGTTACCTCATCCAAGGGTTTCGGCTCAAGGCGACCGGCGGCTCGCCGTCAGGGCTGCTCCTGTCCTATGGCGCTCGTGTCACGTTCTCAGCCATTGACTTCAACACTGGCCTGTCGAACCAAATCGTCGTCACCAACGCCAGCGTCCTCATGTCGAATGGCAACTACTCCATCTCTGGCGGAGGGAGCACGCACATCCTCGCGTCTTACGGCGGCATCGTTCAAATCATCAACACGACCGTGACCCTGACCGGGACGCCGGCCTACACTGGCGCGTTCGTCTACTGCCAAATGGTCTCAAACATCCTCTTGACTGGAAACACCTACAGCGGGAGCGCGACGGGCCAGCGATACACCGCCGTGCTTGGCGGGATCATCAACTCGGGCGTGACCTTGCCCGGCAGCATCGCCGGCGCGACGGCGTCCAACGGGCTCTACCAGTAAGCTAGGCGATCGCACGCTTCACCTTCTCGAGCCAGTAGTCGGTCCACAGCATCGTCTTGCAGTTGGGCCACTTCGGCTCGAGCTCCGCCTTGGCCCGGTCCATCGCCGCGTCGGTCAGCTCAGACCAGTCGTCGACAAACATGATCGGAAGGTCGACGAACCAGTCCAACACGGGTGAGCGCTTGCAGATCGGCACGCAGCCAAGGTGCAGCGCTTCCCACGTCCTGTGGGTGTCACTGTCGTGAGCTCCTGGCGGGCACAGGACAAACTCATGCTGTGCCATCAGCTTGATGAACTCAAGGTGGCCCATCAGCTTTGGGTGGTTGTTGGCGTATGGCCGAAGCGTGGCCGACTTGACCTTCTCAGCGGCCGCCATTGCTGGAACTCGCTGGCCTGGGTTGTTGCCGATGGACAGGCAAGCGAAGAGCCGCTTAGTCTTGGGCGTGTTGACGTTGGCTGTTATGTTCTCGAACTTATTGTCGGCTCCCCAAGGCGGGCCAATTGGGATGCCTTGCATCCGCCGCATCTTTGTCCAACAGTTCTGCGCGAACCACGTGGCGTTTTCAGGCAACTGCAAGGCGTGCTGGTCGCCAACTGGCGGGTCAGTCCCCATCGTCACCAAGGCCCACCGCTTGTTGGGTTGCCCGCGGATGATGCCCAGCTTTTCCTGGACATGGTCCCTCGTGTAGAGCGTGTTGCCCAAGGCCAGCACCGCCGGCCTGAAGTCCTCCCACCGCATCGGCCTCATAGGAACTTTTGGTCCTTGACCAGGGCATACTCACCACGCAAGGCGGCAAGGGCCTTGTTGATCTCGTGGTTCTTGCAGCAGCGTTGACAGGCCGGGATGACGGCGACGCCATCCCTGAGCATCGTCGCGCGCCGCTCACCGTTCCAAATCTCCTCGAATGACTGCTCGTTCAAGTTGCCGAAGATGAACTCAGGCTTCCCGAAGTGGTAGGCGCAAACGGCCACGTCACCGTTGTGCCAGACAAATGGAACGAGCCGGTGGCCGTGGCAAAGCGGATAGCCGTGTGGCTTGAGGTAGTCGTTGAACTTGTAGTCGGTCGTGACGACCTCAAAGTTCTCAGTCGAGTAGTCCTGCAGCCACTCAGGGAACTCAACTGGAAGTTGTTTCTCAGCGCTTGTGGCCAACGCTGGGCGCACTTGGAAGTAGTGCACGCCAGAACTGCGAGCCGCCTCAACCATCGCGCGCAGGTGCGTCGCGTTCTCCTGGCACAGGTTGAAGTTGACGCCGACCTTGGTCTTGGCCGCGTAGCCACTCGCTGACTTTGGCACCCTGAACTGCTCAGTCACAGTCAGGCGGATCCACGCCAGCTTCTCAGGGTGGTTGATCGGCTTGTAGCCGTTGGTGAACATCCCCTGTTCGAGGCCAAAACTGGCTGTGAGGTCAATCGCCTCGTTGATCGCCGAATAGACCGACGGGTCGCCGCCTCCAGTCCACGTGATGGCCTTGACGCCCATTCGGGCCATGGCGTCGATTGTCTGCGCAAGCACTGAAAATTTCAGCTCCTCCTTCACGTGGCGCGGGTGATTCGCCTTTGACGACACAAACCAGCACCACGGGCAACGAGCTGGGCAGTCATGGGTCGGGCTGATTTCAATGTTGACTGGCGGTGCGGAGTGGTCGTCAACGAAGGCTTTTACTTGGGTCGGGTAGAAGAGGAGCTTCGATTGGGGCGCAAAACATGACGGCATGCATTACATATTGCCTTGTCAATGGCCTACGTCGCGACGTCCAGCGTGGCCTTCACGCGTTCACGTTCGAGCTTTTGCAGCAATGCACTGGCCTCATCACTGAAGATTGGAACGCGCTTCAGGTGCTCAAGCCACTTCTTGGCGCGGCTATCCAAGACCGCGTTCAAACTTACGAGAGCCGTCTTATAGGCGCTTTGCTGGATGACAAATGTGCGGTTAGCGGAGTCCGTTAACAGGATGAGCGAACGTGGCGCGTCAAACTCGACGGCGTATCGGCCAGGTGGCAGGATGACCTTCTCTCGGCCCCAAAAGTCGCCAATTATGTTTTCCGTCCTTTCTGGCCACTCGTAGACGGCCGTCCCAAACTTGTCGAAAAACGTCACGTATTCGGGCATAGTCAACCATGGTCTGGCCACGCGTGCTCCTTGAGCCGCTCAACAATCTCAGTCGTCGAGACCCCATCCACGCGTGGAATGAGGACGATCTTGCAGCCAACGTCATTAGCCGCGTTGACCTCCTCAGCGTTGAGCTTGTCAAGCGTGTAGTCGCCGCCCTTGACCCAGTGCGTTGGCCTGAACTTGTGGATGAGGTGCGTGATGGTCGGCTCATTGAAGCTCACGACCTGGTCGACGCCCTTCAACGCTGACACGACCTCCATTCGCAAGGAACACGTGTTGATCGGCCGCATTGGTCCCTTGAGATACGCGACCGACGCGTCATCATTGACCGCGACGATGAGCTTGCCAAACTGCCCGCGCAAGAGCGACGCATACTGGATGACGCGGACGTGGGCGACGGTGATGATGTCAAAGCACCCGTTTGTCAGGATTGTGGCTTGGCCCATAAATCAGGCGGCGATGGCTAGACGACGCGGTGTCTTTCGGTCGCTCGCGACAACGGCCATGACCGTCTTTGACCTCACCGTGCCCCAGCCGTTAGTGTTGTAAGACCGGCACTCGTCGGCCTCTTTCTTCGAGAAGAACGGCCCATAGACTTGGGTTTCACCAGTGACCGTCCAGACTTTAATCCTGACCTTTTTAGCTTTCATGGTTGAGTTCTTTTTTGACCATAATTCGAGCGAGCTGTTGGCGAATCTCCGCCAGTTCCTCGGCGGTCCACCGAAACCGCCATGACCCGCGATCCGCCGTCGTGACGGCGTAGTGATTGTAATCGCTAATCAGCTTCAAAAGCCTAGCCTCATCCCAATCAGCGATCGAGCCAACTTCATGCTCAATGACCCGCAAGGTTTCCCACTCCGCGCTTAACGACTCAACCTTGCTCTTGGCAAATGTCGGTAGTCTTATCATCGATTGGAAGTCCCAACTCGTTGCAGTGAAATAGAATCCCAGGTCGCCCGGACAGGGTCGAAGAAACCGTAAATGTGGTGACGAAGACAGGATTGGCAATGACGTAACTGCCGTCGGCCCGCTTGACTAACACCGCGACCTCAGCTTCACTGTGAGTGTCGGCCATCCTCTTAGCCAAGTCAGTTAAGTCGCTCAGTTTCACCTTGAGTCCGTGGATGACGTCGAGATGACGAGCCGCTTGCCGCCAGGCGGGTTCAATTGGGCGCCGTTAGGATTAACGTAGGTCAACTCTAATTTGACGCCATAGGCGTTGACGTCAGCGTAGGTCAGGTCCTTGACGTCCTTGCCAAGCTCCTTCGCGAGGTCATCCGCGGTGATTGACCCGAGGTCGGTCACGGACGTGAACATAAACTCCTTCATTTGCGCCTCTTCTTTTTCTTGGTGATGGCGAGCCCGTGCATGTCAATCAGCGTGTCGCCGTCGACGTTGTGGATCTGGTCGACGTAGTGAGCCGCCAGCAGCTTCGCGTAAATTTCGTTGAATGTTCGCTCGCTGACTGGCAGCTTGACGAAGGTGTGCGTGACGTTCAGGCCCATGCCTGACAGAACTTGCGCTCGCTAAGACTCCTTGAACTGGCCCTTCGTGAGGTAGCCGTGCCACCCACAGGGGTTGATGAGGATGCTTGGCGTGACCGTTGGCTTCTCCTTGTCGCCGTCCCACTTCCACCCTTGTTGAAACGCAGGCTGGAACCTCACACCAGCAAGGTGGTCGTTCCCACACGGGCACATGAACTCCAACCGGGTAAAGTCGTCACACCACCGCGCCATGCCCGGCGGCCCATGAAGGAGGGTGTGCTCGTCCGTTGTGAACTGGATGTTGACGTCACGTGCCATGCCTAAAATAACACCCAAAAGGTCCCTCTGGCTCACCGTTGAGCGCCCAAGTGACCCGCAACCTAGCCACCCACTGCTCATACAGCGGCCCAAGCTGAGGGACCGTCCAACGATAGTGTGGTGCAGGGATGGCCAAGACTTCGTTCCTGACTGCTTCTGGGACGCCTTCCATGATGTCCCACACTGGACCATGGTCTGGGCACGTGGAGTGCCGCAGGACGTAAGGCGGGATGCACCACTCCTCAGTAAGCAGTTGAACCCAGCACTTCGGGCACCGAAAAATGGCCTGGCAATGGCCTTCAATGGCCTTGACTGGAATGGCGTCGTTCATTCCTATTCCCAACGAAGCCGCGACCCTTACCCTTACTGTTTCTTGAAGATCAGAACACAGCACGCATTGGCGCAACCCTCAAAGACGTGGCAACGGCCGGCGAGAGGCATGATGGCTGCTAATTCCCAGCCTGCCGCTCCACGTGTCGTTAAAACTGAGTTAGTGCCCGTCAATATTGGGCACTGGGTTGCACAGCGGTTTGATGTGAACTTCTCCATACAGTCCTGAGGATTGGTCCTCAACGGGCTGTTTTGCAGCAGGTCTACGGCATATGACCATGGCTTGACTGCTGCCATGAATAAAGTATAACTTTCACCCTGATTTTCGCACGACGATCGACTGAACCTGCTTCTCCCTGAACGTGGTCGGAGCCAAGCCGCAGAACGGCCGGGTTACCACGTCAGCGTCTGGACAGCGTGACAAGACCTGCTTCTTGAAGTTCAAGGCGTCGTTAGGGTCTTTAAATTCAAACAGGAACGCCCGTTCTTTGTTTAAGCTAGAGAATGAGCCGGCCCAAAAATAGCCGTCGTTCATGGCTGAAAGTCCAATCAGAACTGTCGCAATGCTATCTGACCCACCCGACCTCTCCGACCCTGGCGTGTAGACAACCACGAACCGCGAGTCCAAGTTCAGCAACTCAATGACGTCACGGGGAGTCATGAAATGGCAATGAAAAACGCGTCGGAAGCATGCCGCCGCGCCCATAGAAATCGACGGATGGACACCGCTTGTGAACTTGCTCTTGAAACGAATTGGCGTCAGGTTCGCTGTCAAACACGAAGACAATGTGTCTTCGTTTGTTACTGAAGCCAGAAGCCATGTGCTGGCCACCATTTAACGCCGCAATGGCGTGAACAGTAGGTCCGATTAGGTCGTCTGAGTCGGCTGGAAAACCCACCTCCATGTAAAAACGCCGAAGCTTCTTGAAGCCATCATCAACGATGTCACGCGCTTTCATGAGAGCATGCCGCTGACATTCTGGCGGGCCAGCCGTTGAATGCGCGCTTCAAACCGCTCCTGCTCCTCTGGGTTCATCAGGACGTAGTCGTGGTGACGCTGAGCCGTTCTGATGTCGAACAACTTGTCGTCTGGCTTCATCAGCTTGTCGATAAACACCGCCACACGCTTCCAATCGTCCATTTGCCAATACTTGGCGTAGCGTTCCACACCATATTCGGCGATGTCCTGCATGTAGCGAATGCCCTCATCATCGAGAACCTGTCGAAACTGATCGTTCGACAGCCATGAAAAATCGCGCGGATTCGCCGCTCTTCTCCAACGCTCTGGATCGGCCCACGTGTCGTCGTCTTGCCGGTTAGCAGTTCCTGAAAGAAATTGGTCGGGCTGAATCGTTGGCTTGCCAGACATCTTCTCAAAGTCCTCAAGTGACTTGTCGAGGTGCGGCTTGATGGTCTCGGTGTAGAGCTTCCAGACGTCTGGGTTCTTGGCGGCCTTTTCCTCCCACTTCTTCAACGTCATTGAAGACATTGAGAAGATGGCCTTCGGCTGGTTGGTCTGCTTCAGCTCACGCCGCTTCTCCCAATCAATGCTACTCGTGTGGCGCTTCGCAAGGTCTCCCCAATTCCTATATTCAAAGACCCGCCCTTGATAGAGGACATTGACCCGAAAATACCACTTCTGTGGCCCACGCTTGCGGTCGTAATACTTCAGCTCAGCGTTTTCAAGGTGAATCTCGTCATACGGCTTGATCGGGCCGATGTAGTATCGCGCCATCTCAAAAATCCTATCAATAGTTTGGCGTGAGTCCATTAAATCCAACCTTGATGATGGGCCAATCTTTTTGCCCACTCTAAGAATGCATCTTTCGACATCGTTCTTTTAGCGACGTTACAAATACTGCAACAACTTACAACATTGTCGAGAGTGTAACCCTTTGAATTTTCAACACGATCAATCCCGTGATGATCCGGAACAACGCTAAATCGCCTGTAGACTGCTCGACCACGTTCAATAAAGACGGCCCACTTTGACTTTTCCGGCATGGAACCGCAATAGAAACACGGACGAATCACTATCTCGGCTATTTGTTCAGGGGTTAATTCAAACGGAAGATTTCGTCTGGCCGCTCCGCATCTGTAATTACTGCGAAGATAGTTGAAAAACACCATCGGGTTTCTTACGCGTGATGCAAAATCAGGGTTGGACCATTGACGTTTCGTAGATTTGGCGATCTTCTTACGCCAATTTTGATCTTTCCACAACCGAACCATTCGTCGTCTACACGCTTGTTTTTGCTTATATGACATAAATGACAGAACGTGCGGTCGTCACGCTATAACTGTCCGCTGTCAAGTGAGCGGACGTCCTTCCTCATCTGGTCGATGCTCCAACCCTTGGTCCACAGCCAGCCTTGGACAAACCCGAGCCAGCGGTTTGCCTTGCCGCGATCGGCCGTTGGCATCTTTGGAATTTCATCAAGCATCCAGAGGACGTGGTCACGCTGTTCATCCTTTTGGGTTGCCGAGACCCAAGTCCGATAGGTGCTGCAGAGTTCAGCGATAGTCATGCCTTGCAGAACGTTCAATATTCTAAGTCTAAATCTGGATTATCTTCATGACTCAACAGATCTTTAACTCTGTTACGGGCCATTCTCTTAATTTCAAGGCCAAACCGCTTACGCTCCTCAGGATTCATCAGGACCCAACAAAGCTCTCCCACACTTTGCGAGGATTTGATTGTTAAAAGTGAATCACCCGGTCTTTCAAGCTTGTTAAGGAAGGTAGCCAAACGATGTTGTGGATCTTTTGCTCCAATCTCGCGGCCACGTCGAGTTGACATTTCGATACCGTATTGGCTAATGGTGTCTATATAGCGAAAACCTTCAACGTCAAGGAAATCGATTAGCTCCTTGCGAGTTAGCCATGGGTAGGTCAACACCTCGTCTGGCTTCCTTGGTGTCAACCTGACGGATGGCCCAAGAAATTGATACGACTCAATTGGCTTGTCCCTGTTATGTGGCATCCCTATAAACTTGAAGCCGTCGAACCGGCGTTCTGGGTGAAGCGACAAGTGCGCATTCACGTCATTAAGCGCCGCTGTAAACTGCGGCTTGATATTCTCGGTGTAAAGCTTCCAAAGGAGTGGGTTTAATTGAATCTTATCTTCAAAGCCTTTCCACGTCCGCGATGACACTGTCTTCACTTTATTGATCAGCCGCTCTGACAGACTGCCATTAATTCGATACCTGTAAATCTTCCCTTTGTGATAAACAGTAGCTGTGAAATACCACTTCTGGTCAAAGCGCCTGCGGTCATAAAACTTCAGCTCGACATCCTCAACGTGAGTCTCGTCGTAAGGTCGCATCGGGCCGACATAATATTGCGCCATCTCGTCAATAACCGTGCGCGCGTTCATTTCACCCTAACCACGACCTTCGGTGCCCGTCGGTCCAGTTGAAGCTTGAAGTTGTCCACGTCGGCGAGGTCATCGAACGTAAAGACGATGAGGCGGTCGTGGTTAATCATACCGCTCTTGAGGTAACTTCCGCCGTTAAGCGTGGCCAGTGAGTGAATGAGCGAGTCAACCTTATCATCGACCTGACAGAAGTCAGTCCGCATGTCCAGTGGAAAATCGCCGCCAGAAATCATGTATCGATGATAAACGCCCGGGAGAAGTGGCATGTCGTGGACGTAGCTCGTGGTCACGACATAAGGTTCACCAAGCTTGTGCGACTTAATCCAACGCTTGAACTTGTCGATGACGCGCGCTACAGCTTTCACGTGGCCTGATGAAGTCCTTCAGCCTTAAAAAGTGGGCTGAGCGCTGGGTTGATTGCGAATGCCGCCACGTCCTCGCCAAAAGCACAGGTAAAGATGTCATATCCGGTGCCCAGCCAAGAGTGTGACCACGCCGCAAATTTGGCCAACTCCTCGCTGTCACACGGTTCACTGACGTGGCTCCGAATGTTGTTTTTGATAAACTCCCACGCGACCATTAGATCGCGTGACGGCTCTTCGAGATATAAGTCAGGATTTGAGTCGTAGGTCATGATCCACTCAAGGACTTCCGTAAAGGACAACTCATTCCCTTTCAAAGCTTCGCTTGCCTTTACCCGAAACCAAGCTTGGATCGGGCTACGGTCCTCGTCGATGACCCGCCTAGCTTTCACTCCATGGCCTTTCGTAAAATGGCTTGAAACTCCGGCGTCCTGCGATACGTGTCAACGGCCATCTCACACGCGGTGCTAAACTGCCACGCCGCCTGAGCTATCCCCATCTCAGTCATGCCGACGGCTTCAGCCGCCGGGATAATTCGGCCCGGGTAGTAAGCGTAGCCGCCGCTCCGCGTGACGTCATACATCTTGCCGTCTTTTTGGTTCCACGCGTGGACAACCCAGTCTGGGTCTTCCGGGTAACGGTCACCGCCAATGAGCGGGACGAGAGATTTCTTGAACTTGTATGGCAGACTGTTCTGGTCGACCAAGAGTCCAACGACGACGTCCGAGCCGGAAGATTTAGCCTCGTCACGGGCGTGGCCAAAACATTGATTTGGATGCAAGGCTCCGCCGCGCCCAATCTTGTAGACCATCGCCGGGTGGAGAGCGAGGCCGAGAATGTGTGAACCCTCCAAGTTCATCGTTAACTGGCTGAACTCACGCCGCAGCTTAGGTGTGACCATGTCATCGTCATCTGGTTTTCGCGGGTTGTCACGCCAACCCTTGGCGACCCTAGCCGCATAGGCCAAGAGTTCAGCGGCTGGTCCTCGGCTCCAGTCAATCTTCTTCAACAGCTTCAAGACTTGGTCGGCGTGAACCGTATCATACTCGCTGGTGCCATAGTTTCCTCGGCCACCAACGTCCGTGCTGTCAATGGCATGATACTTGACCTTGCGCGCCTTGCGCATGGCCATCTCAATGATGTGGTGGGCCTTCATTTTGAAAATCACGCATTTACGGGTTCTTCAACAGGCTGAGAAACACGTCGATTGCTTGCTTCAAGTCCGGAATAGGATGGCCGTAAGACTGCACGTCATCCAACCCTGAAACTTTTCGAAGCACAACCCAACCCTGTTCAGTCTTGAACACCATGATGTAAATCCCAGGGTTAAGCTCTTGGAATTGACCTGGACCAGGCGGCTGAGAGGTAAGAAACGTTTGCCGGCCAAATCCTAAATTCTCTCCACCGTGCCCAGTGTTCAAGACATTTTTGAACTTTCTTCGCAGATAATCCTGTGAGTGGATGATTTTAAATTGTTGGTCGCCAACAATCAAATGAGACCCGATGGCCTCATCCCAAAAGAAGAGGCTATCGACTCGCTTGACTCGTCGATTGGCCAGTGACGCGACAAGTTCCACCTCCTCTGGTTCCATCGGAACAACCGTGATGACCGGATTAGGCTTGGACCACCGAATTGACTGCTCAATGACGTCGCGTGCTTTCATTTTCAATTAAGACGCAGGACGTCGCACCTTGCTGATAGCTGGTTCATAAACTTTTCGGTGTCGCTTGAATCGTCAAACCTGAAGAGCGCTGTCTCAAGCCCATTGACCCAGCCGCTTAAGATGTGGCGGCCACAGTTAAATGCCACTAAAGCCTTGACAACCGAGATCTCGGGCCGCTCACACGTGACCTTGACCTGGTTGGTCAGGTTAAACTTGTAAAGGCGTATCATTCGGTGATCAGAATCTTACCGTCTTCCGTGATGAAAATGGCTAGGTCTTCCGTTGCCAAGTCAACGATGTCGAGTGACACCCCGCTCAGTGAGTCGATAAACTTCGGTGGAAGCGGGTCGGTCGACGTCCCAGAAAAGACCTCAGTCTCACCGTTCGTCGTGAACAGGATCTCGCTCATGTCATATGGTGCAATCCGTTCTTCATCAACGATTGGGATGGCAATGCCGCTCCTTCTTGGAGTCCTAGTTGCCGGCCGCCAGTCCTCAATGACCGAGTTCACCAGCGCGTCTTCGTCAGACAGCTTGTCGTCTGCCAGCTGGACGGCCGTCGCATCGACCTGGGTAAAACTGGCGCCGCCAAATGGCCGGTAAGGCGCGACAGCCGTGTAGCCTGGAATCAAGGTCGGGTTGTCACGCAGCAGCTCGTTCGGTTGGATTGGCTCAACGGGTATTGCTGCTGGTGCCGCCAGCGCGTCAAAGTTACTCGACCGAAACTTGACCTTGCTCAACCGGTCAAACACCGTCAGGCTCCGGCGCTCAGGTGAGAAGTCCTCAAGCTTGAAGGTCGGCATTGGCATTCCTACCGCGTTGTTGGCATACCCGTCAACCACGTCAGTGAACTCGAACCAGATCTCACCACCAGGGTGATCGAAGGTGACCGACGCGTCACGCACGTGAGCCTTTGCGTCAGCCAAACTGGAGTAGCCGCTCGTCGTGTCTGGCTCTGGCAGGTTGACCGCATTCGCAACGCTGCCGGCGTAAAATGTGATGAACCAACCCGGCGAACCGGTCGGCTGCTTGGTGACGACCCACCGGTTCGGGTAGTATTGCCACGCGCCGCCGACATAGGACAGCCTAAAAGTGCCTGGCCCATACGACCCCATGCTGACGCGCTGGGCCGACGTGACGCTCGGCAGCGTGGAGAGGTTGTTAAGCGACCACGCCGACAGCTTGACGCGCAGGCCGTTGAAGGCCGTTCCAGGCGCAATGGCCGACAGCGTGATGCCCGTTGCATTGCCGTCCTCATCCAGCAGCTCGGCGGTTGCTTCTTCCGAAGGGGTTCCGCCTGCAAGCGTGTATTCAACCGGCTGGTCCTCTGGGACTGCTTCAGCTGCAGGTTGTTTGATTCGAGTCCAGCCGGAGTTGTCGGCGCCGGGGGTTCCTGGCGGGTATGCCGTCGCCAGGTATGTTGAGCCGGACAGTGTCGCCACGTCGCCCAGGCCGTATTGCTCGCGCGTGGAGAACTCGCCGCGATAGTTTGGATTGGAATTGCCGAGGAGCGCGACCTGGACGAACGGGGAGTCGCCGTTGACGCTTGTATAAGCTTGCGTTGAGTCTTGGAGTGAGCAGGTCTGGCTCCACAGTGAGAACACGCCGTCCCGGAGAGCCGTGATGTCGTAGGTTGCGTCCTCTGGAACTTGGTCGGCCGTTGGGCGCCGGTCCAACTCTGCGCCGGCGACCACTGCTTCCCTAGGAAGCAGAGAATTGTCCCCACGGACTGCCAACCTGCACCAGAGCGGGCTCAAGATGGCGTCCTGGAAGCCGAGCGCAAACAGCCTCTGGCTCAGCGCCCGAGGGGTGCCCTTGGCCTGCGCATACTGGAGCTGGTCTCGGGCGAGGAGGCGGACCGTTGAGTCAGGCGTGGAGTCAGGCAGCTCCATCACGCCGAGGGTCTTCGCGAGGAGGCGCGCCGTCGACTGCAGTGGCGCCATGGCTTGGTCATGCCCGAGGGCGACGTCGGTCACCTGCCCCGTGTTGAGCCCTAACAGGCTCTCGGCCCACGCCAGCAATGGCGCCTTGTCCACGTTCTGGTAACCGAGGAGCGTGGCGACCGTGTCAAGGTATGGGGTGAGCCACAGGGAGCGGCGAACGGTCTTCCCAAAGCTCGAGGTAAAGGTGACGATGATGGCGTTTGGGGTGCGCCCCTGGTCGATCGTTGGGTCGATCAGCGACTGGTAGCCGTCGACGAGGGCTCGGAGCTGCTCAATGCGGTCCTGGAAACCCGAGATGGCGGCCTCAATTTGCCCCCGCTTGTCCGCTTGGCTGATGACGCGCGGTAAGAGCCGCATCATCATGCCTTCCTTGAATGTCTTGAGTGGGATCATTAGTTTGTGGAGTTCAGTCAGTTTCCAAATTTTGCGTGAGCTCCGCTATCGTGTCTTGAAGCTGGGCCTTGTAGGACTCGAGGTCGGCCGCGATGAAGTAGTCCGACACGGAGTCACCTTTGTTGACTGTCAGGACTAAAATTGTCCCTGGGACGGTGGCCGTGGTGATGAGGATGTCTTGTGGTCTATTCGCCAAGATGATGAAGTCGACGTCCTCCTCATCGGCGTAAACTCCAGAGTCACTGAGGGCATTGATGACATCATCATACTCCATTGTTATCATCGCCGCGTTAGCGGAAATTACCCAGTTCTTTGACCCGGTCGCGGCCATCGTGGCCACCTGGAGTTCATGCGGCGTAAATCGATGCCCTTCCTCTTTTCCTTCAAGGTTTTGGCTGACGACGTATCGTCCCATCGCTTGGCGCAGGTCATTGGCAGCTTGCTTGACGTGCTCGTCGTTAAGCCCGTCAAGCTGCTTCAACACGCCGTTGACCTTGTTGACGAATGAAGCCATGCCAAGGCGCGTGTAATTCGCCTCGCCCAAGATGCGCTTGACTGAGTCGCTCATTTTCTATGAGTTAAGTAGGTGCCTGACATATTCCTGCGGGCTGATGAACTCGACGTAGTAGTAAGCTTGACGGACGCCCCACGTTGGCTTATCGAAGTCACAGACGTAGATGGCCGTCGTCGCGTTGCGAACGATGGAGTTCTTCCGCAGCACTCGGCTTATCCCGTTCCCGTTCGGCTCTGGCTTGAGGTGGATGAGCCCGTCGACGTCCTCGCCGTAAAGCACGTCCTCGCCCTTGGACATCCGCTCACGCCCGTGTCGGGTGACCTCCTCAACCAGGAACCGGTCCGTCCTAGCGTGCGCCTCATGCCACGCAACGGGCGTGCGAACTGCCTTGACATACTGAGTCATTGGTTGAGAAAGAAGTTGACCTTGTCACGCGAGGCGTTGAACTTGACAAGCCAGAATGAGATTGGCATTCCGTTTTTGAAATTCTGGCGAATGTCCTCTTCCACGCTCCCATGATGCCAGCTCTTGGACACGTAGACGCCAGACTCACCGATTGTGCTTGGGCTAAATGTGGCGTGGTGCAGCCACCAGTGGTCAAGCAAGTTGGCGCAGTCGTCAAGCTCGATGCCTAAGACACCAGACTTGATGGAAGTTATCTGGCCAAACCACGGCGGCTCATCACAAACACTAAGCCCGGCCCCCAACCGTTGAAGCATGACTACCTTGTCACGATTGATCTCGTCGATGAGGTGCTTGGCTCGCATCATCGGACCTCATCGTTCTCCTCTTCACGCTGGCCAAGTCCGACCTCTTCGATGAACTTGCGAAGCGCCAAGGTGATGGCGCGCCTGAGCATCTCACGCTCCTCGGGGTTGACCAAGAAGTAAACCTCGTGAAAGCCTATGTCAACTCGGACAACGTCATCGTCAGGCCCTTTTAACTTGAGAAAGGCCGCAATTTTCTTTTCATTAGTGTGGGTGATGAAGCGAATGTCTTGAATGAGCGGCGCGAGATAAGGCCAAAACCTCTCAGGGTTGTCATCAACTGGCTCTGGAAGCTCGATCTTTTCAACTGGCTCTAGCTCATGGCTTGGAAACTCATTTTCCGCCACCCACGCCTCGGCCTTTTCGTAGGCCTCGGCCTTCACGTCATCGAGGGCATTTGGAAACTTGGTGTTCAATGCCTTAAGGTGCCTTGACCACGGAAATGAAAAACGTGAGATCCCACGGCCTCGGGCTGTGAAAAATTTTTGCAAGAGCTCGCGAAGAGCCGTGGCAAACTCAGTCGAAGGCGGGCGAATAACCTGAAACGACCGCTCACGCCGATCAGACAGTTGCACGCTAGAATTAGCGAAAACGGAGATGTTTTGCGCGTTTGCAGGACCTGTAGTGCGCCACGACAAATTAGACCAGCCACGCGAGTGGCGAAGTGAGAGATACTCATCGCCAATCTTTACGCCGGTCGACACGGTGATCACGTGTTTTGGCTCGTCAGGCATGCGATACTCGGCCATCTCACGGATCATACCACAAATCCGTGATTTGTAAACAAAATCTATGAAGTTTCGTGCATTCATCGGCCGAGGATGCCTCCAACGTGTTCACGCGCGTTTCGTTGAATGTCAACCTTAAAGCTGTCAAGCTCCTCAGGGTTGAGCAGGACCCAGAAGGTGCTCGGAAACCCTTGGTCGGCAATCTCCACCTTGGCGAGGACGTCTTCAGGCTTGCGGGCGACTTGGACAAACCGCTCAAGCTGAGCGCCAGGACCCGCACGCGTAAAGCGATACTTGTTCAAGGCGAGGCGAAAGCCGCGGCCGCGGGCGGTGAACCGCAAGTCGGCCCTTGAGCCCTTTCCCATGAAGACCTTTGGCAGGTCATCCTCAACGCTGAACGTGTCAACGGTCTGCTTGATGAGCGGGACGATGCGCTCAATAAAGAACCGAAGGACGTCGCCCTTGCCTGGATCAGCGGCGATCTCGTCCATGACGGAGTTGACAGTTGAATTCTTGTTCCAACCGCCAAAATTAAGCGTGGGGTAGTCAATCGCCGGGCCGTAAGCCGGCGCTGGGTCTATGGCGGTGCCAACCTCAAGGCCGTAGCGTCGAACTATCGATGCTGGCAAGTGGCCGGAGGCTTCATAGGACTTGATCGAGTAATTCTTCCCATAAATGGTGAAACGAAGCTCCCACTTCGTGGCCTGTTCTGGCTTTCCGAACCTCCCCTTGCCCAAGGTAAGCCGAACCTTGCCAACGGAGACCTTTCGCCTGGCCTTCTGGCGCTCACTATGCTGGCCCATCATGTATTCGGCCATCTCGTCAATTTTAGCTCGTGCTGTCATTCGTCATCAAGATAACCACCAGCCACGTCACCTGTCTCGTTAAATGGCGGTTCATCCGGTCCTTCTAATTCGCCAGCGTCAGGCTCCATGATGTTGCTTGCTCGCTCATCAGTGACCTGCTCAGCGCCTTGACATGTTTGAATGAATGGGAAGAAAGCCGGGTGGATGACGGCCACGCAGTCATCACTACTGGCGCTCATACGTGAGTCGTCGCGATACCGCGGCGAACAATGCCACACCTGCCACCCACTCCGCTTGACTGAGGCGATCTTGTGCATCGCGCTGCGCCACAGCCTGCGCTGCTCGTGAAAGTCGGCTTGTTTAGCATAAGCCGTCCACAGCAACGATAGGTTTGTTCGTAGCAGTTCGTAAAAGACGACTTCGAGTGGGTTGCGGCTCAATCGCGCTCGAATGTGCTCGGATGTGTTGTTTAAAATCGCGAAGTAGAGATAGCGCATTCGCTCACTGGCCGGGACCTGTATTTCATCCATCCACTGAATGACGGCTTGAGTTAGCTGGGCAAGGACTGGGTCGTTCGCCGGAATCTGTTCGCCCATCCCACGGGCGAGCACGAGCCGGTGAGCCCGGACGAGCAGCTCCTGGTCATTCACGTCGTCAATGAGTTGCCGCGCCTTCACTTTTGACTGGGATAAATTTGGCGTTTTGCGGGTAGAGCAGTCGGCGAATGGGACGGCCCATTCGCTTTGGAAGGTCATAGGGCGCGGCGTGTGACGTGTCGGCCTTGGCCAGCTTTCCACTGCGCTTGAGGTAGTCAACCATCAGCGGGCGCTCCTCACTCCACATGTATCGCGTAAAGGTTGACGGCATGCGTGTCTCCTTCGCGGCTTCAATGAGCGACGCGAACATGCTCACCCAGTGCGTGATGGTGCCAATGTTCATCGTCCCATGGGCCAGCCGAAACTCAATGTCCTTGCGAAATTCAACCCGCGTCGTGTTGAGCGCCGTCCACCGGTGCAGTGACATCCACTTGAGGATTTTACGAACCTGATAGCCAGTCGGCGTCATTTCCCACTCGGCCTTCAGCCTGCGCACCGTGTCTGGTGTTGGGACGCTCATCGGCTTGCTGATGTCGGCGTGCTCGTCGCCGGTGGCCACGTAGCCTTGGCCAGTCTTATACCGAGCCGGGTGGGCCAGTTTCTTGAAGAAGTCGCGTGAGCGGTTCCACAGCTGGACAAAGCGGATGGCGTGGTCAAAGTCACCGAACCAGTCTTCAGCGTGGAAGTGAATGTGCAGCCCACACGTCGTGTTGTTCGGCATCTTGGCCCTCGGCAGCACCGTGTCAGCCCAGGACGCTCCAGACTGCGGTATGGTGGTGACAGCGTGAGACATCCGGTCAACCCAAACTCGGTCGTTGCGCTTCAGCCATGAAAGGAGCGCCGTCAGCCTTGGCTCAAGGTCGCTCCACGCCGCGCCCTCAAGCTCCTGGTTGGCCGTCTCAAAGCTGGCGTAAAAGATGTCCGTTGAGAGGCTGTGCTGAATGACCGTTGGGTCATCACCGAGGGTGAAGCCACAGTCAGTGAAGACCTGGCGCATCTTGGCCCTGAAACGAGGGTCAGTCACGTGCGTGTCCGCGTCGCGTGACAGGTCGAGGCGAATGAGCATTTCCATCTCGACGCCAATTCGGCCTTGGTTGAGGTTGACCTCGTGAAGGATCATAGCATCTTCAGAAATTCCTCTTTCTGCCGCTTCGAGTAGGTCTTAAACTTCGCTTCTGCCTTGGCCGCAAATGACCGCTCAACGCCAAGGCTCTTCCACACCAGCTCTACCGGCCGCCTTGACCGCGTGTAGCGGGCGCCACGTGGCGACGTGTTGTGCTCCACGACTCGGCGGGCCACGTCAGTCGTGATGCCTGTGTAAAGCGAGTTGTCCACACACCGGACAATGTATAAGTGCCACGCCTTCATCAGCCGATTTCGAAGCCGCCGCACTGGCGTAGGAATGCGATGAACTCGCGAATCGTCGCGACGTCAACGACGTAGTGTTTTGTCTCACGCCGAACAAAGTCCTCAGCGTCAGCTTGCGTTGACCCGGTGCTGTTGATGAGCATCAAGACGATGCTTTGCTTTTCACCCTCACTGAATGGGCGGTGAAAGACGAAGTCATCTGACCGGCCGCGAATAAACTTTTCAATGGCGTCGGCCAGTTCATCGCACTCGGCCTGGGTTCCTAGTCCGCGGTTGTCATTGGAGTCCCAGTAGTCAAAGTCAATGGCGAGCCCAGCGAGCGCGGCCGAACTCTCGATCACCCACAGCAGGGCCTTCCACACCCAACTCGAAACACTGAATCTTGACGAGTCATTTTTTGGATGAAGGTCAAACGACTCCGTCATCGACACAAGGTCGGACGGGTTGTTGAACACCAGTGCGTCGATAAGCGAACGCGATTTCACAGCCTAACTGTCAGTTCGCTGCGCCGCTCCGTCAGGCGTGATGGTAATTTCGATTGAGTCGAACTTGAACTTGGCGAGGCGAATGGTCTTCTTAAAGAGCTTGGCTTGATTTTTCAACTGCTCGATCAAGGTAAGCTGGTCTATCTTGCCTTCCTTGCAGGCGACGAGTGGAATGAGTCCGAGTTGGGTCAATCCTTGCTTTAAGCCGAACTCACCGCTGCCCATTTCGTCCTCGCCGACCCACGCAAAGAGGACCATCTCGCGGACCAATTTTTCATCCACGTCGTCCACCTTGGCAGCACACCACTTGGCGTGCGGTTGAAAGTCCCACGCGCCGCATGACGAGCAATATGAAATTTGGCCACAGGTGTCGCACTCAAAGCCGGTGGTCACTCGCTGCATGCCGACTCCAATGTCGACCTCATCCTGTAAAAGTTGGCCAGTTCCGCCACACTTTGGGCACTTGTCCTTGTTCATTGGGTGTATCTCAAAAGAGCGGGAGCGCGGTTCCTTTGTGAAGCCCGGCTAGCTCGCCAACGGCGGGTCCGGGATTGTGGGATCACGGCGGAACGCGCGCTCCCTAAAATTCAATCCCTGACCACTTCCATCTTCGGCTTCAGGATGTCCTTGCGCCGCTTGGCCGGCATCTTGCGAATGGTCCAGTAGTAGGTGCAGAAGGTGCTAAACGGGCCTTTCGGCATGTCAGCGGCTTGAGCGATCTTGTAGAGGTCGCGCATGGAGGCGCCTTCCTTTTGGGCCTGGACAAGGACGTCGAGGCAGACTGCGATGAACTTCATCATACTATTTTCCTTTTTGTTGGTGGTCAGACAATGTCAGAAACGAGAACGCGAATTCCTTCGACCTCACCTTTGATGCCGCCATATTCGGGGATTGGGCCGATGCTGTCGTAAGAGCCGCACTCCTCGCGGCCTTCAATTGGATTTGGCCGATACCACTTGTAGTTGCTCGGCTCCCACTGGAGCACGATGGCGGAGCAAGCGGCCAAGTTTGGGTGCTTGATGGTGATGACGCACCAAGCCGAAGCCGTCGCAAAGTGGGAGTCGAAAAACTCACGGAAGGTCATGACCTTCTTTCTTGCCTCGAGGAACATCTTCGAGTCGTCAACGACGCGGTCGGCCCTGTCAAGCACCTCCTGCACGTATTGCACCTTGTCAGCGCCATCCAACGGCAGGCGGGCTCTAACGTCACGCAGTGCGGTCACAAGCTTGCTGCAGATGTCCGTTAATGTTTTCATTGAGATAACCACACCCGTTCTGGCACTGACGTCGTTGGATTTCATGCGGTTTGACTTTACGGAAAATTTTGCAATCGAGCCATAATGTGTGAAAGGTTCGAGCTGGCATCAGCGCGAAGCGTCCGTTCAATCGCCGCGTTGACGGCCTTCACCAATGTGTCTAAGGCCGGTTGCCCTGAAACGACGACCAGCCCGTTCGAGCGTTTGTGAAATCGCAGGCCATGCTGCTCAAGGAGAAGCCTGACTTCGTCTTCATTCATGCCAGAAATATACCACGCCAACGTGATTTTGTAAACAAAAATTTTAATCGTGCCTGGCGACAAATCTGTTTACAAAACAATGCACGATGTCGAAAAACCTGTCGGTGTTCTGCTGAGCGCAGGCCATGCTCTTAGGACCGCGGCCTTCGGACCACGAGGTCCCAACTCTTTGCGGTCAACGGGCCACTAGTGCCTGTGCCCGGCGAGTGGAGCAATCTGCTCGCCGACTCTTTCTAAACAAAGTCCGCTACGAAATTTCATGACAGATTATGAGCATCCAACTAATGTCAGCCGTCTGGGCTGATGCCGAAAATATCCACGATCAATCCGATCTCCTTATCCTTCTTATTTTAGCCGATCACGCAAATGACAAAGGGGAATGTTGGCCTGGACTTAAAATCATAACCAAAAAATCCAAAGTTTCTCGACGAACGGTTGAACGTCGACTTAAGTCCATGGCCGAACTCGGTTGGATCGAAGTCAATCATTCACTTCGAAAAAACGGTTCACAAGAATCAAATTCCTACAGACTAAAGAGGTGGGCTGTCACCAAGACAGCCCATGTGGAGGTGGGCTGCCACCAGGGTGTCAGCCTGGGCTGTCATCACGTGACAGCCCTTGAACCATCATCTAACCATCATCTAGTTGATAGGACAGTCCTCTTACGGGGTTCGTCGATTGCGACGAAACCGCCGGTTTTGCTGCCTTCAAACCCACACCCTAACGGCTACCCAGTTCGTCCGAAAAGGGAGAAACAAAAACGGTCCAGAAGGAGGATGTTCGTGAAAAAGCCACCAGCTATCGAGTCTCTTTCAGATGGCCGGTGGCGCAATGCTTAGTTCTTATTCGTATGAACCGTCGTGATGCTCTTAAAGCTTTTGGATTCGTGGCAATCGCGACAACAGCCGACCACGTCCTTCCTAGTCAACCTTGGCCAAGAGCTGGAGGCGTTAGCCCTGACAGTCGATGCTGTGGGACCGTCCAGTGGTCAGCAACTGTTCCTCCAGGAATTTGTTATCAGACTCACAAGTTCAGTTTCATCGATGCCGTCGAATCAGGGAGCGGTCTGCTCAACCGTGATTTTACTCAAGAAAAGGTGTTGCTCATTGTTGGCAACCAAGCGAGAGTTGTCACTATGTCCTTGCCGCATATGGTCTATGCGAAGTGCAAGGATGGACTCTTCGAAGCCGATGACCAAGGGCGAGCCATTTTAGGAACCTTAATTTACCACACGGTGGTTTACGACCGAAATCTTGCTGAAAATGCCTTTTACATCTCAGTCGAAAAACCGTCACCGACCTCAAATGACATCCGACTGCGTCACGTCAAAGGAGAAATTGTTGACTGGCCGAGCTTACTCGCAAAAGTTGATACGTAAACCATGAAAACGAAACGATTCGTAGCGTTCGTGATGTTGCTTACGTTGTCCACTTGCTGGGCAGTCGCTCAGACCAACACGCCAGGAACCAACGCGCCACCTATGCCACCGGCCAACCCAGACATCTTGGGCATGGTCGGGATGTGGAATGCACTCATCATCGCCATCGTCCCACTCGTCATCGCCGGGATTAAGTGGGCCGCGTCTAAGGTTAACGTGAACATCTCAGGCACCATCTGGCCGATTGTGGCCCCGATGCTTGGCGTGTTGGCCAACTGGCTCATAGCCGAAGCGGGCAAGATGCCGGCAAGCAGCTGGCAATTAGGGGCGATGTGTGGAGCCGCTGGCGTTGGCGTGCGCGAGGTCATCGACCAACTGCGCCAGTATTTTGCGTCAAAGGCGACCCCGCCCGCACCGCAACCAATTCAGCCTCCGCAACCACCTCCGGCACCACCAGCGTGACGCGCTACTTCTTCAACAGTTGCCGTCGAATGTCCTGTTCGACGGCACGCTGTTGCATAAACTCACGCGGGGCGTTGGTGTAAGTGTGAGTCGGGTGCAACCGCTTGACTTCAGCGTAGACTTCGGCTAGCTGGTTGCTCTGGGCCTGGAGTTGGACTTCATAGCTTGATAATTTGGTCGAGAGGTTGTCGATCAACGACTTTAAACCGTCTTCAGTGGACCTGACTCGCTGGTCAACCGTTGTCGCCCCATTCCACACGATGACTCCGGCACCAAGAAACACCGACGTCACAAGGACCGTCAAGGCATTCTCAACGATCTTCCTGAAGTTGATGCCTTTCCAATTACTCACTTGGACCCTCCAAAGAGCGACCAACGAACTTGCGCAGCAACTCTTGTCCGTCGGCACCGCCAATCTTGCCAGCCACAGCCGTAATGGCATTGACTAGCTCCGTCCGGTCAATGCCGCCGACAAGCAAGTTTACGAAAAGACTCGGTTCATTCATCACGCCTTGTTCAATGAGTGTGGCAGCCCTAACCCCACACATCAACTCGGCCAACTCGTCGTAACCTTCAAAAGCATAAGGCGGGTCAACCAAATCTTCAATGTGCTCCTCAATGAAGTTGCGCAAAGCCATGCGAGCTTGCCAATCATGGTAGTTGGCAAAAAACTCCTCTTCGACTATGGCCTTGGCTCGGCTCATGTTTGATTCGGTCTCAAACCAAATAGTTTTTCAATAACATCATCGTAAATAGTGGCCGCAATAGTTTCAGTTTTGGAACTTCCAAGCACAAGGTTTTTTCGAAGTTCAGGCGACCACAGCCTGGCCACCCATCGACAGTGTGGCTTATTCCAGCTCACTCCTTTAAACTTTGATTTTGAATTGACTGGCTTTCGATTAATTGGGAGTGTCTGCAACTTACGCGGATAATGCTTATGGCGACTAGACATTGACATCTTTTGGCGTGTTTCTTGACTAACTGGAACTCTATAAATGTGACCACGTGAGATTGCAATTGAATGTTCGGGTGAAACTCCTTTACCGTAAAGTTGTCTACATCTTTCCGCGTATCTTTTGACGCCAAGCGAAATAGCTTGGCGTCTAGCCTCGGTCCAGTCAACGGCCCAGTTAACATTGGTTGAATTAAACAAATTGTCTAATCCGTAAATGTCGATTAAGCGTTTCTCTTCTTGCAAAGCCCTAAATTCATCGTCACTTTCAAAGACCTTAACCGGTTCAAAATCTTTGCCAGAAATGATTAACTCACGAAGACGGCGATAGAGACTGATGGTTTGACGAGACGTCTGAAATGTGGCTTTACGATGAACGTGCATCCGATTCTTGGTCCCTTTACCAACGTAGCAAACGGTGCCACCAGGACGAACAATCAACACATAGACATAAAATCTCACGTCTACGTAGAATCAACCATTTACTGGAGGATCACTTTTCTTAGATGGAACTTCGAATAATGGGTGGGTTAAGCGAAAAATACTGTCTTGCATCATCTTGGTCGAGACATCCGTCGGGTGCTCAATAGCCTGCTTGAAAAGCGGGTGCGGAACGTCCTCAATTGAAGGTTGCTCTTGGCCTTGTTCGGCCTGTTCAGCGGCTGCGACTGCTTGCTGAATGATGGCGTCAAAGCGTTTAGCCGTGCCCTGCTCGTCTTTCATTGCGCACTCATGGCAAATCATCGACCCATTCTCCCCGTATGGCCGGAGCTCTTGGTCAGACTTGTTACAACATGGGCACGTGCCAACTTCAGGCTTGCCAAGCATCACGACAACCATTCGCTCAGAGAGTGTCATCAAGCTAACTAGCGGTGGCATACCACCGCTAAATTTTTGGCCACGTTGAGAGGATGATCACTGGCGCGGCATTCTTGATGACGGTCGAGTAGTATCGTTGAAGGTAGAGAGTCGGAAACGCCGTCGGAGCAAAACCAGACTTCTTGCCAGCACGGTCTTCGTGGACGTGCAGGGACGTGGTTAAGGCCCCGACAATCGCCGGGTGTGGCATCCCAATTTCAGGGTCACCCGGAATGTCGTTGAGAATCCGAATCAGATCGCTCTTTCGCATTGTTTTTCACGAATTGTTGAAGAATGTTAAGCAAGCGCCGTTGGTCTAGTGACAGCTTCACCAACTCATTCAGTGGAAACATCACTAGCTTCAAATTCTCGTCGAACTTCATGACCTCACCGCACTTCAAGCAGATGGTGATGGCTCCTGGGTAAGACTTGCCGCCTTTCGGGCCGACTGATGTGACGGCGTCGACCTTGTTTCCACAACTCGGACAGTGGTCATTGTGGGTGTCGTCGTAGGTCTTGATTTTAACCGGGCCACTCATGTCTGCTCAGAACCTCCATGGCGGCGAACGAACTGCGGGTGTGAGAACCTGACTTCCTCGGTCCACAGCTCGCCGCGTTCACCCGGTTTTCCAAGTGTGAAGCCCACTCTCCCGTTGTGCGTCAACTTGGCGAAGAACGCTGGTTGCCACCCACGGTCGCGGAATTTGACCTCAATCGCGTCACCGGGCTTGAGGTCATAAAAACCTGCGTTGGCGGCCGCCTCACGTCCCTGGGAAGCCCTTTGGTAGCGTTGTGAGTGGATCTGGTTGATGATCTCACCAGCCTTGGACTGGGCCACCCTTGGGTCCTTGGCTTTTCCAATGACCTTGGCGCTCTGCTCAGAAATTTTCCACACCCCACCACCGTCATCGGGCAAGACCACGAGCACGCGCGTCGACGGCACGTGGAGGTTGTAGGCCCGCACAAGCGCGTTGCGCGAACCACGCTTTGTGAACGTGACGTCAGTCACCGTTCCTTGGATGGTTCGGCCACGGGCGTTAAACTCTATCCTGTCTCCAATGTCAATCATATCCTAATCACACCTTGAAGAAAAAGTGAACGACGTTATTTGAACGAAAAGACCTGAATGGGTCGGCCCGATTCAACAGCTGAGCCATAATCTTGCTCGTCTCCTGAATGAAAGCTTCCTCATCCAGAAACCCGCCAGACTTGTGGTTCCACAGGCCGAACGACAAGTGAATGATCTCCAGCCCCATCAGACTCTCCTTGTCAGCAATCATGCGAAGCCCACTGTCAAAGTCAAAGACATGCTCGCGGTCTTGTGGTGGCACGCCACTCTCAAGTGTCTTTAACGCCTTGTCCAACATCTCCCCGGCTGTAACCGACTTGGCGATGGCTCGGTCAAATCTCGATTTGACCAGCTCAAATGACTCTGGCAGAAATGGTAGTGACAACGATTGCATTTTCAAACTCGCTCCACGGAAAGTTTTGGACTTGGGTTAGGGTCATACTCAACCCATTGGTCGCCGTTGTCGCGCCCATTTCGGCCGTAGAGGACGCCAGCGTCGAGGTCCAACAGGCCGACGGTATCACCAGCAAATTCGCTGTAGTTTGGCTCTTTCGGGTTGATGCACTGGTGTGACGTTCGAATCGAATCAATTTCCTCTTGGGTCAAATTCACCCTGTCCGGTTTGCCCCACTCAGAGTTGTTGAGCTTCATGGCCTCGAAATAATCCTGTTTGGTGGCTTTTTCGTTGCCAAAGCAGGCAAAGCAAAGACCCCCATTGTAAACGTGGAGGTGATACTTTCCAGCCTGTTTCACGATAAGTGTAGATGAGCCGATCATGTTTTGGTCCTTTCTATGTTCTTTGCTTTGCCAACAGATTCTCAGACCCGCTTCCAAGGAGGACGGGTCATGCAACGACGTGCTCAATGACCTTGGCGTTAGCCTTGTTGTCTTCTGCCCGTTCTTCGATAACTTGCTCCGCTTCCGCGCGTGTCGAACACACCTCGACGATGGCGTCGTTGTGGTCCCACGGAATGACCGCGATGTAGAGTTTCGTTGGCACTGATGCCGCTGGCCTTGATGCCAACATGTCGATGATCGCTTTCGCCACGGTGCCTGCTTGGTCGGTGTGTCGAATAAGCTTGGCAAAGTGCTCAAGCCCTCGGGTGCCTTGCCAGCAGGCGTTGCAAAGCCGCGTCGACGTCATGAGGGTCGTCGCTCCACAAATTTTACATTGGCAGGAATTATCTTGGTTCATAAGACAAAGTCAGTTAGGTCATTGACAGAAACGCTGTGGTGTTTCCCATCCGCTATCTTGACCAGGGCCGCTAGCGTCCGCGTGTCCACCTCCATGATCGCAACCGGCTGGCCCTTCCAAGAAGCCGTTCGGTAGTAGTTCAACTTCTGTCGGAAGTCACGGCCGTAGCGCTCAATAAGCAGCGATGAGATGGGAGTTTCTTTGATCATGAGTCTCACATTGATCGGTATGTTTCGGACTTGCTCCACGCGACGGACCAGTTTTCATAGTCCTCGTAGATCTCGCTGAGTGGAACACGTTTATGAACAATGCGGCTCCCAAAGATGCCCTTCAGATTGACGCGCTGTGAGCCGACAAAAACTGACGCCACGGACATCCAACCGTCACGATAACGGACCGTGGTGCCGGTCTTGATTTCTTGGCCGTTGCGGTCAATTAAGACCTTCTTGCGGGCGGCTGGTGACACTGACGTTATGCGGTAAAGCAATTCGGCCAGTGGACGTGAGTCGCATTGTCCCTTGAGCAGGAGCACGAGCTCACGATGCTCAGTATTGGTCATTTGAACTGTTTTCATAAACTTATCCATTCCTCCAAATTGACAACTTTCCAAGTCAAGAATTCGACGTGTTTTGGACCAAGCTCGGTGCCATGCCCTGACAAAATAGTGACACTTTCACCGTCGAACCGCACACCGAAAAACGCGTCAACGTCGGTCATGTAGACAACTTCATCGCCCTTGGAGATGTCATCCCTGGTGACTTTAGACCGAAAGACTGGGACCTTTGCCGTGGATCCTTTAACAAACTGATTGAACTTGGCGCTGGTCATACGGCCTCCTTCTCTTTGAGGGACACCTCAGAAAGCTCGAGAAATTCATATTGAGCGCTCGTCCGAGGGTCATACCAGTCGCACCCGGGCCGATACGTCAACCTTCCTTCCGTGAGCTGGTCTCTGACACGCATCGACTCGTAAAGCATGACCTCGTCAGAGAATCTGGCTGCCAGGGCCTGTTGGGCGATCGAGAAGGCCGACTTAAAGTGGTCGTTGTCACGGTGACCGTGGGTTGCGATGGTCTCAACCACAAGTTGGAAGTATTCAGCTGGTTTCATATTAGACCTTCGTAAACAGTTTAGACGGGTGGATAACGCACCGCGGTGACCAGTCGCCATCGCGATGAAGCCACTGAACTTTCACCCTACCGTCAGGCCTAATTTCCTCGATGCGAGCAGGCAAGCAATCATTGCCGAATCCTGGAACAGGCGTTGTAAAAGCTAACGGCAACGCCATTCCGACGGCCAAATTTATTTGAGTAAGGGAAGTTTTCATGTAAATTTTTCAGGTCAGTCGTTTTAATTGTGCAGCAGTTGGAACGTGGCCATGTCCTTCCAGATGACGTCGCTGTTGGTCTTCCGAATGCGCAGCGTCATGATGGCCGTGCGGATGTTGATGTCCTTGATGAGGCTCTGATTCGCCACGATGAGGTCGAAGCACTCCTTGGCTTGGTCCATCGTCACTTCCTCGTTGCTGGCGAGAACCGGCATCAGGTAGTTGATTCGGTCAAGGCGTTCCTGGACATTCATCGTCAGGTCGATGTTCATCGAGCGGCTGCGAACAGGCTGTGGGACGTCGTCGTGTGACAGGTTGCTGATGAAGATGATTCGGCCGGAAAATTCAAAGGAGTTGGGGACCGAGTCGTCACCCTCTTCGTCCTCGCTCGAGGCGGCGCGCTCACGCGACTGCCAGCTGACGGTGCGGTCTTCGAAAGAGTCAAGCGCCGCCTTGAGGATGTTCACGCCGGTCTGCGTCTTGAAGACGGCGTCGCAGTCGTCAACGATGATGAGCCGGCCATTGTTGCGATACAGATATTCGTAAAAACCGCGTGGCGTGGTGTAGCCCTTCAGGACGACAAAGTCGCGGTCGGCTGTCAGGCTCGCCCGCTTCAGCGCTTCAAAGACGCTGCTGGTCTTGCCAAGGCCGCCAGACCCGGTGATGACCAGGGAGCACGTCACGTCGTCAATGACCATGCGGATGAGGTTGGCCATGAAGTCAAACTTCTGCATGATCGTCCACGTCGGCGTCTCGACCATGACTTGCGCTTGGGAGTCATCGGTCGGAGCGAGCGCTGGTTCAGTCGGGCAGAGGTCTTCGTCAGTCAGGGTCTTGAAAACGCGGCGGCCGTCTTGGAGCTGGACTTCGGCAGAGATGCGGGTGACAATGCCAGAAAGTTGCTGGCCGCTTCGAGTGAATTTCAGGTTTTTTGGCAGTTTGGTCGTGTTTGTCATCGTGGTAATACTCTACCATGACGACACGATTTTGTAAACAGAAATTGTAAACAAAATTTTACGACTGGGGCGTGACTTTAAAGGCCTGCTTGAAGAAATTTTACATTGACAGCGGCTGCAATGACTCGAGGCCCAATTTCCGATAAGACCTTGGCACCTCGTAGTCATACCTGTCCCACGGCGGCGGAAACTGTGGGTGCCCATGGGCCGCCTTGCGCTTGTCCATGAACTGACCGATTGTCTTGTGTTCACCTCGCCGTGAGGCCCACAAAAACTGGCCGTAATTCTTGTCGCGGCTAAAGTTGATGAGACCAGCCAGAAATTCCACCCACCCTGAAATTGCGCTGATGCTGAGCGTCGCGTTTGGGAATCGAAACTCCAGCGTGCCGTGGTCCCATGACGACAGCAGATTTACCGCCTGAAGCCGGTCCACATCCATCTCCTTGGCCCACCACCGGACAAAGTCACGCACGCGAGACGTGTCAAACGTCAACTTGCGCCGAACGGTCTTGGACCCGGCAGACATCGTCGTCAGCTCGTCGGATGGAAGGTTCTGAAATCGCTTTACGTCAGTTGGCCTTGGAACTGGAGCTGGCCAAGGCTTGGCATACTCGTGTCCCTGTCCATATGGGCTCGAGGTGTCGAACTTGGACTTCTTTGGCGCAACGGCGTAGCGCGACTTGGCCACCATCGACTCGAGGTCGCCGCGGTCGAGGAACTCGTTGAACACGGCCAAAAACGAGCGAAAGTGGTCGTGGTCACGAAACCAATCATCGATGTCAAAGTGAATGTGCAACGCGCCGGTCATGGTCTGCGAGACGCGACCAATTGGAAGGTGAATTTCATGCTCTCGCGCTGGAACTCGCGGCCTTGCTTGCGACTTGAATTTTATTGGCACCTCGTGGCGCAGCCAACTTGTCAGTTGAGTCAGTCGGCCCTCGATCTCAGTCCATGGGCGTCGGCCGATGTCAATTTCGACCGTCCCATAAAATTGCTCAAACCCTTCGTGCCGCTTTTCCATTGAAAAGTCTGAGCCAACGCCAATGTCCAAGCTTCTGGCAAGCTGTTGAAACTGACGCTTGAATTTGCTGAGGACGAGAATCTCAAGCTCAATCCCAACCTTGCGTGAGCCAAGACCCTCAATCGACTCGAAGAGGACGTCAATGGAGTCTCTGGCCCTCATGCGAACCCGCGCCTTCGATATTCCTGCCACGCGGACTTGACCGTGTCGACAAAGTGAGCCGGTAACTGTCCGTCAGTTTTCTTGACGACTTGGAAGATCTCGTCGGGGGTGTAACCGTCATCAAAGAGACGCATGGCCCGGGCAAAGAGGCTCTTCTGCAGGGAGCGCAAGTGGTCCTGCTCAATGAGGTGGTCAATCGTCGCTCGGGCGTCCATTTGTCATAACTACGCCAATAACGCGGGTGAGAACAATGTTCGCCACGTTGACATCGAAAATGTTTGTCACGTTGACATTATGGCCTTTACGGCCCGTCTCATTTCATTGACCATCTCCAATGATGCCTTGAATTTTAACGAATGTCGAAATGGGTATCGAAAACCCATGGACATGGAAGCCGTTGTGACAAACTCCCCAGACTGGTGTGGCGCAAAGACCCACCGTCTGGCAGTGTCAGGATCAGGAGGCCAAATGCCGTCAATTACCAGGCCATTCTCGTCGTCCTTGACGATCTTGCCATATCAGGAATAATCATCGCTGGTGACTTTGACTATTGGGTCCCACGCCATTAGAAATTCGAGATGATGACCTCAGTTTGTTCACGAACTTCGTGCCGTCCAACGGACGCCTTATACTTGATTGGCACGACTTGGACGTTGAACTCCTGAATCAGTCTCGCCACGCCTGGATTCTCCATCAAATTTGACAGGACAAAGAGCCCGTCAGCCTTGTGGATGGCCAGACACCATGCCATGACGGCTTGGTCATTTTCAGCCGTCCATGAATTTTCCAATCCGTAAAGCCCGTTGACCCTCGCCTCGGACCGCGTGCCATACGGCGGATCAAGGTAGACCACGCTCCGTGAAAGCAGGCCTCTCACACTGATGTTGCTGAGCAGACTGTTGAAGTCATGCGTGTGAAACCACGTCCGATTATTTCGGTGGGCGACTCGGTCGGCAACCAATCCGAATGAATTCAAGTCAAGCTCTCGCTGTCCCCACCCTTGATTAAAGTTTCCGTTGCTTCCAAACCTGACAAGGTTGTTGATGCAGGCCCCACAGAGATACGCAAAGGCCGCGTTAGACCAGGTTAAATTTGCCGCGTTATTAAGGTTTTCACGCCGATGCCCATTCCACTTGTCACGAAGATTGTAATAGCTTTGCTTTAACGTGTTGCGCTGCTCTACTTCATCAGGCGTCAACTCAGCGTGGTTGACAATTTTTTGCTTTAACTTAGGCGACGGTTTTACTGGGTAAGTGGCCCGCAATCGTTCAAGTTGTTCAAGCAAGGCCACGCGGCATGAAACGTCGGCCATGGCCTTGAAGAACCGAATGACGTAGGGGACCTTGTCATTCAGGATGTATTGGCTGAACTTTTCAGGGACATTCAGCCACACGTTCCCAGAGCCAAGAAATGGCTCGACGTAAAGTCCACGATCGGCTATCTCAAATTTTGGCAACAGCCATGGAAGGACACGAACTTTCGATCCAGGCCAGTTGAAAAACTTCAGGTAGCGCTTACCGGGCATGGGACCTCAACGAGTTCAACCCCGCTTAAGGAGTGTTTTCGGATGAACCTTTGGGCCTCGGCACGCGACCCAAAGAATCGCCGGGTAATCAGTGAAGGTGTCCAGAAGTATCGGCCTTCGTAAACGCCAATAAACTGGTCCGCATTGGCCTGCTTAATCACAAATTTCACTTGATCTTCAAGAACCCGCACCGGTAGTTAGCCACATATGAAAAACACTGTGAAACTCGTCTCCATCGTCGTCTTGAGCCTTGCGTCCATCATCACCGCATCCGTCTTTGAAGCCTGCACAACCATGCCACCGGGGTCAAATCAACCTCCAAGTCAGGCCAACATCGACGCGGCGGCCGTCGTCCTTCGAGGCGTCGCTCGAGCCGGAGCACTTGCCGCAATTACGCCGCCAACCGGTCAGACCAATAACGCCGCTTATTTCGCTGCCGCAAGCGACGCGCTTGGCACGTTTATCTCCAGGACGAATTACACGCCAGGTGCTCTTCAACAAGACCTGTTGTCGATCAACGTCCCGGTGCTCCACGACGTTTACGTCCAAATTGCAATCGGTTCGGTCGTTGACCTCTACCAGCTCTACTACGGCCAGTATGTCCAGTCAAACCTGGCCAGCAACGCGCCGGTTGTCGTCGAGTTCGCAACGGCAATCCAAGACGGCTTTAACCAGGCGCTTGGACGCCAAGTGCTCTCACGCTCAATTGGCCTAAAATCGGCCATTCGGCCTGAATCGCAGGCGCAGCACATCTTACCGCGTCCGTGTCCTCGATAAGGATCATCGTCGGTTTGAGCCTGCTGCTCACCGGGTGCGTCCCGATCGGTCAACATCGCACGCTCATTATCGGCATTGGCCTGGTTTCTAGTGGCACGAATCAAGTAACGCAGGCCGTAAAAACTGTGGCCGTGGGAGCCGTCATCACGTCGGCTCCCACGTTTTCAACCTCCATCGGTTTCACGTCGTCCAAGGTTGTCTCCACGTCTGCAACTAATGTAGTCGTCTCACAATAGTGTTCTTAGGAGTGACACTTTAACGGTGTCAGCCAGCCGTTGCCGTCGAGCGGGAACTGGCCAAAACACATCGACGCGATTGAAAGTGAATGACTGTATGAATGACTGGAATGACCGTGTCTCCAAGGCCGCAAAGCTTCTCGGACTCTCCATCGAAAAGTTTCAAGAGATCAGTGGACTCACACCCGAGATGGGTGTTGAAGCCCTCGATGGTGATGACCTCAAGTTCGGTGAGTTTCGCGAGGTCTTCAAGGACAAGTCGCCCATCGTGGCTCGCATGGCCTTTTCGGCCCTCAAGGGTGGAAAAGCTGGTGAAAAATCTGGCAACCGCACTGAGGTGCTCAAAAACATGGGCATCAAGCCCAATCTCGACACCATCGGGGTCGATGAGCTATTGCGGAACTACCTGCCTGGCAAGCCGTCGGACCCCATCACCGTCGCGCTGAAGAAGCGATTCGGTGACAGGCCATTCATCGCCTTCCACGATGACGGCACCGTCGCCGTTGAGGAGACGCTTAACTTCATCAACGACTTCGAACAGGGACTGGTGACCGAAGGCGTCACGGCCACGTTGGTGGACGGCCGCTTGGTGACGCTCTATCCCGCGGGTGTCCTTCCAAACGAGATGGTCGATGAGGACCCGATGTTCCCTGGCAAGCCGCTTCGTGGCGGCTACAGCACCGTCAACCACCGCAACTGGAATAACGTGCAGCCAAACTGCCGGAAGTTCATCAGAATCGTCGTCGAGCGCGGTGAAATTGACACCAACAACACTGAAGCCGTCCTTCGCCTCATCGAGCGGGCCACAAACCCGAATGATGACACCTCAAACCTGGCCAACGCCTACCCGGAAGCTGACTTAAACTTCCGCCAGCTCAAGCAGCGTGATGAGTTGCCTAAGCTCCGCGTTTCATTACGCAACGTCGACGTCAAATCAAACAACCCGTTTGGCGTTAAACGCAACTACTAGACCTCAACCCAAAAGAAGCTGGTCGTCACTCTTGGCGGCCAGCTTCGCTCATATGCCATGAACTTTGACTCTTCCACAAATGACCGATTCATGTCCGTCAATGGACTAACCGCCGTCCTCAACCTGCCAGCTGCTCTGAAGTCTCTAGTGCAAGGTAGCGTGGAACAGGTGCACGGCCTTCCACCTCACCACCCTCGCCGCGCTTTCTTGGTCGATGAATACCCAGCATGTCCACCGCACTGGATGCGCAGCTCAGGCCGGGTCAAATCCTACTTCGTCGCCGTCAAGGAAGACCGTGGGCTGTGGCTTGACTTCAATGACTGCCTTCACCACACGACGAATCACGCGGCCATCGTCGTCAGCATCCAAGGCGTCAACGCCATCACTGGGCTTCCATGTAAGGACGCGACGCTTGAGCAATATCGTGACGAGTGCCCAAAACACAAGAAGCCGTTTGGACCTGACCGATTTTGTGCCCAGTGCAACTTTAAGTGGCCAAAGCAAAATTACCTCTGCAGCACAGGGACGCCACGAGGTGGCCTCTGGATTGACGGGTTTCGCGCTGAAGACGGGGCCATACGTCAGTATGTCTTTACGGCCAATGAAGTCCGGAGTGTGGCCAAGGCGATCCTGAAGGCCGACCGGGTATTCGCCATTGGGATCAGCTTCTTCCTCTCAAAGGAACAGCGGCCTGTCGAGCGGGTGGTCACACGAGGATTGTGCTCATTAAGCGAGGACACGCCAGTCGGTGGTGACTCCACCTATTTCACGGACAACGTCCTTTACGATAAGTCAATAGGAACCCACACATACACGGCCGGTCCAGTAACATTTGCCTCCAGTTTGAAGTTTCAAAGTGGCAACCAAGGCGCCACCGGGCCAAGCGGTCCGGGCGCTGAAGCTCAGATAACATGCAACGCAGCCGCAACGTTGCGTAGCGCGGCCGTCCCACGTAGCATGCCAGTCAAGGTAAAGTCACTTGAGATCGCGGCAGGAGCCAAGATTTCCCAGATGATTTACGATGACCCAATGAACCTGGACTACTGGCAAAATGAACCTGAAGGGCTGATTGTCGTCAACTACGCGCCGGAAGAAGACGTGGAGAAGATCGTGGCCGCTGGCAAGATTGACGTTTCAGGAAGTGACGAAGGCTTTATGCAGAAGATGCCGGTTGGAAACCCGTAAGTCACCCTTCCTCTTCCAAGCGCTTAAGCTCAATGTTACGCCACGCTTCAGTTGGCTTCTCGTCCTCATTTATTGGGCCGCGAATCCAGCCATGTTCGAAACAATACAAGCCGCCACTTGGCGTGCGAGAAACGTCAGGGTAGTAGCAACCACAGTTCGCTGATGTCTGCTGCCCTTGGAAATACGGGCCTTTGGTTTTTGAATTACTTTTCTTGTTCATTTTCTCAGCCAGTTTAGGATCACATCCCCAACTTTGATATTCAAAGGAAGGAGCTTCAACATTCGGATCTGGTTTAGGAACGTTCATAGTTTGATGACCTTTTCAGGAAGAATCGTGTAGTCGACGCTTCCGTCCTCGCGCTCATAGGGAATGACGCGTCCATGGACCAGCACCTTTTGACCCTGAACGAACGGTTCGACCCGCTGCCATAGTTTTGTATAGTGGACCCAGATGTGATGCTCCAGGACGAACTTGACGCCAAAGACGCGGATGTCCTTGAGCATGATGGTGCGGTGTTTTCCAGCCGTCCCTCGGCGGTCCACAATGGCGACAAAATCACCAACCTTATCGGCCTCGGCCCACGTCTTGAGTAGCACTCGTCCTTCTTCCAACTGGCGTCGGTCAGAGTCGATGGCAATGCGGTAGTGTTTGAAAGCCCCAGGCTCTTCACCGATTTTCCGTAACTCATCAAGAAAACTGTCAACTTCTTGGCTGATGAAGAAGCCGTCAAACTGACTTCGCTTTTTAATCGGCTGAATCAAGGTTACGCACGTCCTTCCAAACCTGCTTGATGGCCTTCTTAAGCGTCTTCGATGACACGCACACGCTACCGGCCCAACGTGGATAGCTCATCTCACACGTGTATTGGCCACGCCTGTCTTTCCAGAGGCTGACTACAACGCCGCGCTCGATGGCCTTCTTCAGTATTTCAAGTGGCAATGTCATGCGTCTTGGAGGACTTCAACTTCGGCCTTCTTAAGGCGAAGATACGCCTCAGTGGTCTCGTGATCAACCCACTCAGTGTTGTCTTCGCCGTGGACGAGCAGCATAAGTTCGTTGTGAATCTTAGTCATCCACTGGATCGGATAATAACTTGACCAGTGTGACGAGGCCTCCTCCCAAATATCCAATGGGCCAACGTCCTCGAGGTTAAACCCGAATGACATATACTCACCGATCTTGTCGGTCACGACGCCTTCTTTGTCACGCACTTCGCGATGACGCCAGAGAAGGTTATTCCGATAGTTTGAGTTGAGTGCCCAATTATCAATCAGGTCGTGCAGCACAGTGTGAAGATTAACGGCCATCGCCGTCACCATCGGCTTTGGCATTGGGCTGACGTTGACGTGCAGGCCACCACCGCGCCAAACGTTTCCTTCAGACTCGTAATGTTGGTCACACCCGTGGTCGAGCGTGCGTGTTTCTTTCTTGAACTCCTTAGTAAATTCGATGTGTGCTAAAATTTCATTGTGGAGTGACTTTGGAACTCGCATCTCACCCCAGAAGATGCTGTAGCCCTCAGAGCTAAATGCCCGATCGGCCGTTTGAATTGCGTCGCGCAAGGCGACGACAAGCTCACGTGGAGTCTTGTTTTCCAGCGGCTCGGTTCTGACTTCAGCCAGGCAATCGTAGGTGTCGATCGGGTCCTGCTTGACGTCCATCATGTCCATCTTGGTCTTGATCCGGAACTGCCGCTTGAGTGGAATTTTGGTCCACCGAACGATTTTGTTGTCCTCGTCAAGGATGACGCCTTCGTATTCAAAGCCAATCTTCATGGAGTGGATTATATCACAATTGCCGCGCTTTGTAAACAAAAATTTTCACCGCCTGGCCGCTTTGCGCCTCCGCTGTCTCCAGAGAGGTTTTATGGGCCTGAGAGAGTGAACGCCAGACATCACGGAGTCCGCAAGCTCAGAAACAGGCCGGGCGCCTTCAAAGCGCCATTTCATTCCAGACTGGTCAACGTGCGTGTATGTCTTCGTTTTCATTGTCGTCAATGTCACACTGAAAAAGTTCGGTCGACCGGATGGGCTGAACCTGCCAGTCAATGGGCGTCTGAATCCGCTTGCCATACTTGGTGCAGACGTCAGCATAATCACCCGTCGTGGCTTCGACCTCTTCGGCCGTTCGGTATCCGGACAAGTCGAGCGACTCGCAGCAATAGACGAGCACGTTTGGAATGACGTCACCATCAGTCACCACGCTGAACTTTGACCCAGGCTCGCTGGTAAGGACACCGTTTAACTTGACGTCGACGTGCTTCTTGGAATAGCCATGCTCAAGCCAGTCGACAGTCTCGGCAACGGCCGGTGGCAGTTCATAGACCTCACCGACCAGGGGATAGCCCGTTTCGTCTGGGATGGCCGTGGGGATGCCCATCTCGCCGCCGCGAAAGTGAACAAAGAGCCTAAAGTTCTGGAGCGTCCTGCCAGGCCCAACGAGCTTAGCTCCCCTGGCGACGTCGTGATTGCGGAAACCGTTTCGTAGTGAGCCGTAGAATAGTGCTTTCATTAGCGTTTTTCGGAATTCTGCCGTGGATTAGGGTTTGAACACAATGCGGGGTCCATCTCAACTTGGGCAAAATGGTCGTCGAAGACCTGAACCTCGCCGTCAACGACGGCCATCAACTCCAGGTGTCCTGGTCGATTCGTCTTAACATCACGAACCATGACCGACAGGATGATATTTCCGGAACATTCGTTGCCTTCTTCAGCATACATTGACTGAACGGCCGAACGGACATTGTTAGGGTCATATATCTCAAAGTCGGCTTCACCGTTGTTCTGGCTCAGCACGAAAAAGAGTGGGTGTGGTTTCTGGTTCATGGATAATATTGCTTGTTCATGGATAATATTGCTTGTTCATGTCCTCCCAGTCAGGGTCTTGGCCATGGGCCAGTTTTTCAAGCACCTTCTTGCAATAAGCAGGTGCGTCTCGAATCTCAAATGGCCGGACTGTTCGATTGAGTGGCTTGTCATCCCACTCATACTCGTCACGGTGCTTGACCGCCGTGGCTGGGTCATCGAAGACCATCGCGTAGCGAAACTCATAACGCATCCTGGCAATGTCGTGCCACAGGCTGTGCATGTCTCGGCTGAGCGGTGACGTCTTGCAGCACACGGCCATCTCCTTGGCTTTGGCGCTTCCACTCTTGTCGGAACGAATGCCTTGAAGTGAGATGACGGCCATGATGCACTGACGAACGTCCTCTGGCGTCTCAATGTCGCCAGCGAACAGTTCGCAGTCGTTGACCATCCGCTGTTCCAGAAGCTCGAGGTTTTTAAGAAAGTCCTCGTCTGACTTGCAGGCTCTGGCCAGTTCGGCGACCTCACGGTCGAATGCGTCGAAGTATGAACTCATGATGGGGTCTCTTTCTTGGTATGACGCACTGGTTCAGGGTCTCTGGTGTCAGTGACCTCTTCGACTCTTCCTCCTTAAGGCACTCCTCGTGATACAGGTCTTCCTGATACGGTGCCCCGAGGGAGCCGCCGCAAAAGACACAAAACCCGGCGGATAATCCCTTGAGTGGTTCGCGGGGGTTCAGCACGACACTAGGCGGCCAAACCTCGCGCTCTTTTGCCTCCATCTCCTCGCGAAGCTTTTTGTAATCGGAGTCAGTCAGGCCGAGAAATTCCTTAGTCCTTCGCGGATTGACCGTGAACGTGTATTCATTCATCTCCCAGACCTCGCGATAGGCCCGATCGGCCACAGGGTCGTATTTCAGAAGTTTGACCTTGATCCCGATGGTCGGGACTCCGTGGCTTCCACGAAAGAGGAGGTGCCAACCTTCGATGATTTTGGCGACTTGACTCATATGACCTCAAGGATTGCTCGGCGAATGCCGCACAGGTGAAAAACGAGCCGACGTGGGTGAAAAATGTTGCCGTGGGCTAGGCAGCTGAAATGCAGCGCGATCTGCATTGCCGGCGTTAAAGTGAGCGTTGTCGTGTTCATCGTTGGTGTGAATATACCACAATGGCCGTGATTTGTAAACAAAAAATTTCACAAAATCGCAAGTAGATAAGACAATATGACAAAATCATTAAAATATGTGGCGCTCCTGGCGTTGATTCTTCAAGCCGGGTGTGCGGCGGTCAAGGACCACGTTTTTGTCGCTTCTGGGACGGTGCTCGGGTTTTCAGTCGCCCAGAATCCAGCGACACAACTTTACGAAGCAAAATTGGGCTACGCGCGAACGGAAATTGGGCTCATTCCAACGAACACCAATGGGGTGCCCAGAACAGACGTCATGTTTGAAATCACGTTCGGTGGCTTGCCATCAGGCAGCTTTAGCCAACGCTTGGCCGTCGGCCCAGAAGCTTGCTCAGCAGCCGGTCAAACGATGCTTTTTGCCCGTGACGCCAAAGGACAGTTGCAGGCGTCACCGCAACTGGCCAAGTTCTTGAGCATGACGAACACGCCCACGACAAAATGAGCGACGACGCGGTAAAGCACGTTATTAAAGGAGTCCTAGCCCGAGCCACAACCCGATCATGGCCAGGGCGCATGTATCCTCGCGACGCCTTTGAAAAGTCTCTTAAGGCCCAGTCCAAGCCAAAACGTCCAATCGTCAATGGTCGGCCCATCGAAGGGCTTGAAGCCGTTCACTACGCCTCGACGATCAAGTCGATTGCCAATGAGATTTGGAATCGAAAATGAGCCTTGAAGAAGCCAAGCGACGATTCTTGGTCAACTCCAAGGTCAAAGTTAATCGAAGCGTCACTGAACGCCACCTACGCCGAGTGGGCACCGTCACTAAAGTTTGCCGCGAACTCGGCTACGTCGTCATAAAAGTCAGGCTTGACGAGTGGCTTAACGCGGCCCCGATTACATTTGCTCCTGAGGAACTGACGCCACTATGATCATCATGGGAATTGACTGTGGATACACCCACCCTGGGTGCGCCATTGTTGACTTTGACAACACATCGGCCGACCAGCCCATACTAGACTTCAAGCACGGTGAAACACTTGAGACGGAACGCCGTGAAGACCGGGTGTCTGTGATCTTGGACGACCACCGCCGCATTTCAATGATCAGCAAGTGGCTCCGTGAGACCCATGACAGGTTTCGACCGTCACTCGTCGTGTTGGAACTGCCAACGTCTGGAGCCAGGTCGGCTCTCGCCATCAAGGGAATGGGGTTCGCGACGGCCCTTACGATCGCCACCGTCGAGTCTTATTTCAAGCATGACAAGCTTGAGCTCATCAGCCCTTACGATTCAAAGCTGTGGTGCTGCGGAGACCGGCATGCTGAAAAGGATGAAGTCATCAAGGCCGTCTCAAAATTCTTTCCGAATGTCCCTTGGCCTACGATGAAACGAAAGAAGGGGATCAACTCAGCTTTGGCCGAAGGCATTGCTGACTCACTTGCCGCAATTCTCTACATCGTCAAGTGTGGCAAAGCCGCGTCCAAAGAAGTTGAAGTTCAATAAAGTCACATCTCGCTGAACCCGCGCAGGTTGTCATGTTCTAGAGACCAGGCAACCAATACGCCAAAACGCATATGCCTTCTACTGAACAGAAGACCACACAGAAGACCACGCTCACGGTCGGGTATATCAACCCGCACAAACACCCAATCAACATCGGCCCAATTCCGGCCCTTGGCGGCGGGTTTATTCAACTCGACCCGGGCCAGCCGATTACGACCAAGTCGAAAGTCAAGATCAATGACCCGATTTTCGAACGCTACGTTCGGCCAGGCGGTCTTCAAAAGGAAGTCTCACCAACGCCAGTTCCACTCGTTCTCTGTCCACGACCGCGCCAAGTTGGGCAAGGAAACGTAGGCTTTGCTGGAACTTCAATGCATGGGACCCAACACCCGTCCCCAAACGCCCATGCTGAATCAGGCGTCATTGCGTTTCAAAATTTTGACGACGCCGTCAAGGCCGGGTTCATTCGTGGACGTGGTCAGATGGCGCCTGAATCACCCATCAAGGAGACGACTGGACTGCCTCCAGCCGAACTCTATGAGTCACGTCAGACGCTGGCCTCGACGGTATCAGACCGCGACGTGTCACACAGGCCAAACTTGGACGGTCGGCCATTGACCCCGACAGTCATCACCGTTCCGCCGAAACAACCGCAGCCACAACAAGAATCACAGGGCGTCAGGTTGCCTCCAGGCACCCCAAAGGGCGTGCCGATGGCCGTCATCTCACCACGCCGACAGGAACTTGAAGCCCAACGAATGCAGCAAGAAGCTGAAACTCAAGCCTTGGCCGAAGCGTCCGAATCGCCTGTTGTCGGCGCAGTCGACGAAGCTCCAGTCGTGGAACAAGTAGCTCCTTCAGCCGCTGTGGTTGAAGAAATTTCTGGGTTTAAGCCGCCGACGGACCTTCCTTCGCCGACTTTAAATCAGCCAGCGACGGCTGAAGTCCAGCCTACTAGTGAACCACCCGCTGCGGAAGAGGCCCAACCTCCTGCCACAGAACCCGGTGGAAAGCGGCGATTTAGTTGCCCAATCTGTTCGAGTGAAAAGACGACCTACAATTTTCGGTCGCAGCTTGATGACCACGTGAAGCGGCACCACAAGGACCAATACGAAGTGGTCATGTCGCTCATCCCAAAAACTCCCAGCGCCACGGCCAAGAAGAAGTCGGCGGCCCAAAAGGAAGAGGCCCACTAGTCTGTGTAGAAAGGAACAGGAACCTGCATGGCTTTCAAGTGTTCCATCAGGTCCTTCATCTGAGTGTTGGCCTCTTGACGCTTCTGGTTGTCAAGTGACAGGTCCTTGAATGGCGCAGGAATGGCGTTGCCAAACTTGGCCAGAAACTCCCCGTAGATGTAACGCGCCCTTGCCAAGGCGTAGTCACGAACCCAGTTGGCCCCAACGAAGTCCAGGACGTTCACGTCAGTATATCGCTGGTGGGCCGTGATGCCACAGTGGTAGCGTTCAACAGGGTTGTGGACGTAAAGCACCTTCTCCTGGTCGTCGTAGAGCCAGTCAGGCAACACTGACGTCACGCGCTGCCAGGTCCTTCTCCAGTTGAGGAAGTTGGCATACTCATCAAGGCCAGTCCGCAGCAGAGGAGCCGGCGAAATCAAGTTGCCGTAAAAGATCTCAGTTGGGGTCGGCAGGGTATCGACAAAATCGACATTGACGACAGTGCCAATGTCCTGGCCCTTCATATACATCACGACGTTGCGAATCAGGCGAACCGAGCCATAGCGAATGCGTGGCCGCCAGATGCAATACTCGTTAAATGCGACTGAGATCGCGTCGTAAGCTTGCTGAGTTGTCAACTCAATCGTCCACTGCGGACTGCCAAGCTGGCGAAAGATAAAGTCCTTGAGCTGTTCCCGAGTGTAGGGATACGGCAGCGTGTCTTGGTTGACGCTTTGGTCTGCTTGAACCGTCATCAGCCTAACAATCAGGCTCCGAAGTGCGGGTGGTTGATGACCTGTCCAACGGCCGCTCCAAGGTTGCTGCCACACATGAAGTCATAGGAAAAGGAGTCGGCCTTAAGCTCAAGGAAAACTTGGATATTGCCAATCGACCCGATGTGGGCCAACTCACACTCGACTGACGGTGGCACACGCTCCTTAAATCGGGCCCGAGTTCGAATCATTGGCAGCAGGCGTCGTTGAACCACCAGCCACTCGTCATGGCACTCAGTCTGCGTAAAACACAGCGCGAGATACACGGCTTCCTGACTGAGTCATGCAGCCTAGAACGTTGAACCAAAAATTGATGTATCTAGCGTGTTATGATCACCAAAAGACGTTACGCACACCCACACCCGAAACTTGGCCGGCACGTCAACCACGACAGTGAAAGCCGTCGATTTACCTTCCGAACGGAGGGCCTGCAGATCAAGAGTGTTGTCCACCAAAGGCACATCCCAATCCTCGATCAAGGCGAAGTTGGCTCATGCACTGGAGACGCCGGGATAGGCAACCTTGGCACAAGCCCACTCTTCGACAACCTGGCGCACAACCCATACTCACTCGACCAGGCCGGAGTCTTGAAGCTTTACAATGACGAGGAGAACCTTGACGGTGACGGCCCGTATCCGCCGAATGACAACGGCAGCAGTGGTTTGACGTGCGCAAAGGTCCTGGCCCACGCTGGCGTGATTACCAGCTATCAGCACTGCTTTGACATTAGTTCTGTTTTGCTGGCGTTGTCAGCGTATCCGTTTTTGTTCGGGTGTGACTGGCACGAGAGAATGTTTACGCCAGACGCTGATGGCCGAGTGCGTCCAACTGGGGCCATAGCCGGTGGCCATGAGATACTGTGTCGTGAGTTCGACCAAAACGGTGAAAGACTGATTTTTGACAACTCGTGGGGCGAATCTTGGGGCCTGCGAGGACGATTCTATTTAACGCTTAAAGACTTTGAGAGCCTGCTGAACAATGACGGTGATGTGATTATCCTGATGCCGCCTACCACAGGCATTCCAAGAAGGTCTCGACGTCAACACCACCATCACCACCACGGCAGCAACAAAACCAAAACCTGACTATGTTGGAAACGTTTCAAGAGCACACGTTGGACACGGCGCTCTTGAAACCCGGTTGCACCGTGCTCGACGTCGGTTGCCGTGGCTTTGGCTTTGGAAATGAATTGCGCAAGCGTTTTCATGCCAGGGTCTACGAGGTTGACATTGATGACCTCGGCAATTCCCAGCACTATTACCGCTGTGGCATCGCCGCGGCTGACGGTTATGGTGACGTCAGCCATGACCCGGACCCTTTAGCCCGTCAACTCGTCAGTGGCGATCGCCTCAATGTTTGGACCATCAAGTCTTTCAGCGAAATTGTCGGCGTAGCCCATTGGGACGCTATTAAGTTAGACTGCGAAGGAGGCGAATATGAGATCCTGTGGAACTTGGAACACCCACCAGCCGACCAAATCACGGTGGAATTTCACCAGCACACTCCCGCACGACGCAGCAAGGAGTTTATGGCTGAGCTCGTTCAAAAACTTCGGCGGTGGTATAACGTGCGGCAACACCGGCTCTATGGAAAGCCGAACTCACTAAATTACTGGGACAGCTTATTCATATTAAGAAATCTATGAACATCGTCTTCTGCACCACGTGCAAAGGCCGGGTGCAGCACCTCGAACGAACGCTGCCTCGGAATTTGGCCCACAATCCCGAAGCTCGCTTCGTAGTCGTGGATTACAATGATCAAGACGGCTTGACCAGTTACTTGAAGTCAAATCACGCCAAGGACATCGAAAGTGGTCGGCTCGTCGTCTACCAGTATAAGGAACCTGTTGCGTTCCACATGGCTCACGCGAAGAACCTTGCCCACCGGCTTGGGGCGATCGAGGGCGGTGACGTCTTGGTCAACCTAGACGCGGACAATTTTACAGGTGAAGGCTTTGCCGACTATGTCAGGGAGCAGTTTCAAAGCGGCGATGACATCTTCCTGTGGTCGCGCATGGTCAAGGAAGGTGAAAACCGTCTGCCACGCGGAATTAGTGGCCGAATCGCCGTCTCACGTTCGGCCTTTTTCATAGCCGGTGGCTATGATGAGAAATATCACACCTACAGCCCGGATGACAAGGACTTCAATGCAAGGCTGCGCCGGCTTGGCTTTGACGGCCGTGAAATTGACCCACGCTTTCTGCAGGCCATCCTGCACAATGACAAGATGCGGTTTAAGGACTACCCTGAAGCCGCTTTCAACATCAGCGAAGACTTTCACATTGAGCCACACGCCACGGTAGCCAACAGCGGCGTCATCGGGTGCGGGGCAGTGTTCAAAAACTTTGGCGACGGCGTGATTCACGTCAATCCAGTTCCAACGCGCGTCTTCGGCATAGGCATGCACAAGACGGCCACGACCAGCCTGCACCACGCCCTGACGATACTTGGCTTCAAGTGCGCTCATTGGCCGAGTGCGCACTGGGCCAAAGCCGTTTGGCGTGAGATGAACCAGTTTGGAAGGTCACCCACACTCGAAAGGTGCTACGCGGCCACGGACCTGCCAATCCCGATGCTCTTTCGAAAGCTTGACGCCGCATACCCTAGGTCCAAATTTATCCTGACAATTCGCGATGAGCAAGACTGGTTGACTAGCGTGCGAAACCATTGGGACCCTAGGCTCAACCCGTTTCGCGCGGCTTGGGACAACGACCCTTTTTCCAACCGTGTCCACCAAATACTTTATGGTAGAACGGACTTTGAACCGACCGTATTTTTGGAACGTTATCGAAGACACAACGCCGAAGTCATTGAGCACTTCAAAGACCGGCCCGAGGACCTGTTGGTCATGGACATGGGCAAGGGCGGTGACTGGAGCGAACTGTGCAGGTTTTTAAATGTTCCAAATCCAGACAAACCATATCCGTTGACCAACAAGGCAAATGGAAATAGCGGACATTCCTGACCTCCTACCGGGTGACGTTCTCTTCTACTCCCCGAGTGAACTAGTCGGACTTCTCATCGCCATCAAGACGTGGACGTGGCTCGCTCACGTTGAGTCAGTTTGGCGTGATGACGACGTCGTTGCCGCCCGGATTAACGGGGTCAACATCTACTCAGCTCGCGTCGACAAGCACCTCGTGTGCATCAGGCGTCCGCACTCATTTAACGTCAAAAACGGGCATGAAGCCATCAGGCCGTTTCTCGGAACGCCCTATGAAATTTCAGCCCTTGAGCGCTTCTTCAACCCGTGGTCCAAACATCGAAAGGCGAGCCGCATCTGTTCAAGCATCGTGACACTCTATCTTCGTGGCGGTGGCATCGAACCCTTCAATAGCCGCGTGGATGCTGACGAGATCGCGCCGGCTCAGTTGTGGCAGACCGGAGTCTTGGAGACGATATGGATCAAGGATGGTTGGCTGAAGAGAGCGCTTAAACTGCACCGCCCGCCGCCTGTCTAGTGGCGCCGTCGATATCGTAGTTGCCGCTGTCCAGTTGAGATGGCCCGCCAAACTCGCTCACGATCTCTGTCCTTCTGGCTTCGTTTTTCAATGGCCAAATCACCCAGTGTCTTGGCGAACAAGTCACGCCGCAACGTGCGAACGGACGTGTGCGTCAGGTGGTCAATGAGTTCACGAGCCTTCATTGGCTTAAGTCTATGGAATCTTGGTGATTGACAAAATCGAGAAAAGCTCTGCGCAAGTCACGGTGATAAGTTGAATCCCGAGGAATAGTAGCCGAAGTTGGTCCGAGGACGGCTGACGTCCACCCTTTGTCGGTCTTAAGAAGCGCCCACGAGAAAGCCCCAACGACTCCAAACAGTGGCGGAAGCTCGTGCCCTGTTTCAAGCGAGTATTTTACCCGTTCACGCTGGTAGTTCACGTCGTCAAGGGTGAACTTCAGGCGATATTGACTAGCCATCAGGTCACTGATGTAGTAAGCACTGTCGGCCATGAGGTCGTGAACGAGCTGGCTGATCTCTATCAGGTCATCAGCCGTGAATGGGACGAGGACCTCGCCAAGCGCGTGGTCGTGAACTTCATCAATGACGTCACGGGCCCTCACAGTTCAATCGTGCCCTGCTCGCTTTTCGGACCAGTTCCTTTTGTCAAAGTTCCGACCCAAATCTCATTGTCGTCGGCCCAGTCATAGAGCCGCTGCATGACGTAGTTGAACTCATCCTCATCGGCCTCGTCGTTGAGCATCTCAAACTCGTCGATGATGTCCTCGTATTGGCTCTTCGCGTAGGCTTCCAGCTTGGACACGTCATTCATCTTGCGCCTAAGCCTCTCAACGACAAGCCGGCGAGCCTCACCCGGGTCAACGTCCTCAAACTCAGGAGACCCAAGGTCGATGTCCAGGCCAAACCTCCAGTTACGCTCCAGTAACTGGGTCTCCTTAAGCCCCGCACTCCGACGTAGTCCTGCAATGATGTCTGGCGCTAAATTATACGGATTATCAGATAGTTTTTGAATAGGTTTTGGAAGCTGCTCACCAGATTTTGGATATGGGCCATAAAGAGTCTGGCTCCAGTTATATTCTCTGGAATGTGGCGGTAAGGACGAAAACTCAGAAGATTGAACTAAATCAGTGCTTCCACAATCTGGACATCGTGTAATCGGACCATGCTTATTACTGTAGTGTGGAAAAGTAATACGGCATTGTCGACATGCCTGCACATTTCCGAACTCAGTCAACAATGACTCGTGTGCTTCTTTGTGACTTGCTAGTTCCTTTTGAAACTTATGCCCGCATTTCGGGCACTCAAACTTTGAGGCCTTGCCGCTGTGCCCTTTGAAGATCGTCTTTGAGTGGCACTTTGGACACTTCTCCAAAACAGTGTCACCCACACGGTCGTCCGGACAGAAGCCGCAGTGCTCGTCAATAACCAATCTTGCGTTCACGCACTAACTATGGCCGTGGAATAATGACAGGCTCAAATCGCGTGGCGCTTGAAATTGAGTCTGGCGTCGTCACTGGGTGCAGGAACGTAAATCCCCTGATTGTCTCAAGCGACCTGAACAACTTCATCCCATTTTGGCGCAGCGTCGGGTGCTGCCTGTCGAGGAACCAGGTGATGTGAGCGACGTTGTCAACGCCGTCAACCTTCTTTCGAATGAACCGCCCAATGAGCTGGCGGGCCACCTCAAAGTCGGCTATCGGGTCCGCTATCACGCCGGCCCGCAGCTCATTGATGCTGACACCCTCCTTGACCAGCGGACTGACTAAGATGGCTCCAGGCGTCTTCTTGAGCCAATTAAACGTCTGGTCGCGGGCCTTTGAGTCATGCTCTGAAAACAGCACGCGGACCATGCTGCCATGAACCTTCTGCGCGATGAGGCTCTCCAGGATGTAGACGTGGAGCGTCCTGGTTGCCACCACCAGCGTTTGATAGCCAAGCCCTGAATAGTGCGCGGCCCACTGAGCAATGAGCTCATTGCGCTCCTTGAAGCGAATGATGGCCTTGTCATAGAGCCTGTTGAGGAGGCACCACCGTGAGTTAAGCTGCAGGACCTCGCCATCAATCTGGATGAGGTGAACGTTCGGAATCCGAACTGGCTCGTCACTTGGCTTCTCCTGTGGCTCAAATGCAGGCCCGACGTAGACACCCCGCTTCCACTGCCCACCAATCAAAGCCCACGCGTCAGTGTCAGGCTGTGGCGTGTGGTCCAGTTCCTTGTGCTTGTCCTTCCAAGCTGGGACGTCGACGATGTAGATGATTGGCCTCGCGGTTCGGCCAGCGTCAATCAATTCGCTCGTCTCAATCGTCTCGAGGTATGGCCCAAGCAGGCCGACAATCTTGTGATACTTGACCGGGTCGGCTTCCTTCTTTGAGTCAGACGCGCCGAATCGGAAGTAGGCCGGCATCTCGAGCAGGATCTTCTCAACTGACGGTGAGCAGACGTGGTGTGACTCGTCGGCCAGCACGACCATGAACGACTTAAGCCACTTCTCACGCAGGTTCTTGAAGTGCTTCCAGAGGATGGCGTTCGTGGCGACGACAATCTGACCGTCTTTGTCATGCTCACCTCCACCAAACTGGCTGATTGAGCGGCCTGGAAGGAACTTCTTCATCTCAGCGAAGCTCTGCCGGACGAGCCGCTCAGTTGGCGTGAAATAGAGCAGCCTAGCCGTTGGAAACTTGCGCAAGACCATCTCAGCCGCCGCGGCAAACATCGCCGTCTTTCCTGACGAGACGGCCGCGTGGCAAACCCCGTTGGCCTCAGTCAACCAAGCCACGATGCACCGGAGCTGGTTGTAGTCGAGAAGGAACGGGGCCTTGATGACGTCGTCAGGGATGTCATCAACTGTCATGCCAGCAAATGGACTGGTCATACACTGCGAGAGGTCAAGCGTGATGGAGTGAGCTGAGCATAGTGACTTGACGTCGCCCAAAAAACCACGAAGGCCGACGGCCCTGTCCTTCGTGCCAGGCACGAACTTGATTGGATACGTGTATCCGTTCCACCCCACCTTTCCACCACTTTGCTTGTAGAGGACGTAGGCGTCCGAACGCCAGTAGTCGGGTGGCCGAAACTTCAGCCCATCACAGATTTGGTAGATTTCGGCCCTTTCACCCGAAAGGTAAATCTTGATCGCCGATTCTTTGATCTTGACCACACCAGAAAAGAATTGTTCTAGCAATGTATAATCAAAAGTGATGTATAATCACACTATGAAACGTCGAACTTTTATCAAGTCACTGGCGTTGGCCGGAGCGGCTTTTTCAATCAAACCGGCCATTACGCACGTTCACAAGGAACTTGACAAGACCCCAATCTTACCGCCAGGCGGTGGAGTTCGCGCCAATCAAGCTTACGTCACGACCGTTGTCGGTGGTCGAACCGCCACACTGCACCACCCGTTTGCCACGGCCATCGTTGGCTACAAGGCCATTGACCTGTTTGGCAATGAAGTGCTGCTGAATGTCGACAACAAGGCCAAAGGTCTTGTCGACGTGACCGTTCAAAACTTAAGCGCCTTCAGGCGCATGTTCCCGACGGCCTATAAGGTGGTGTTGCTGGCAAAGTCAAGCAGGCCGAATCTAGCCATTGCCCACGCCACTCCGCCTGAGCAAGTCGAAGCTCAGCTAAAATTCCTGGAACAACGCGGCATCGTTGCACGCCAAACCGGCTTTGACCTGATCAAGGACCAACCTCGCGGTGACAAGTCAACCGAGTGGGAGTTCATGACCGACGACTCTGGCCGACTACGATTCGTTGACCGTGGAACGGGCCGCGAACTTAAAGGGAATCGGTGGGTTCCAATCGAACCGGGCCTGAAGTCGTTTGAAGAAGCGGTGTAGCCAACTGGCCCATCCTGATTTGGTGCAAAATTCTTGGCTTGTTTACAAGCCAAACTGGGTGTTGGCACTCTGGCCAGTATCTCGCCACTGACTCAAGCACAAGGTCCCTAAAGGCCGCGAATCGGTCTTCGTAAGAAGCGTCGCTGAGGATGACCTCCACGACGGGAAGAGTGGTATTAAAGTCATGGTTGGCCGCAACCATCCGCTCCACAAGGCGTTTTCCATCTGGGCCAGTGTAAAAGGCCGTCTCAACGGGGTGGTGTTTTGTGGCCCACGACTTCAACTTGTGAACTCGAAAAATCTCAGTGCTGCTTAGCTGCCTGACCTTGTTCGTCTCGAAGATGATCCAGCTTCCACTCGGGTTGTGCGTGAACTGATATTGAAACGTGCACGCCGTCGTGTTATCGGGCCAGATCGTGTCCGCCTTGCCGTAAGCATTGGTCACGGTCAACCTGGCAATGAATGTGTGGGTGCCGTCGCCACCGCCACCAAACGTGATGACCCCGTTGCTACCGCTATACTGCCCGTAGAATCCAGTTCCATCCGTGAAAAAGAGCGTTGCAGGAGCGCCGCCCTGTTCGACTGACGGCCACGTAATCCAATTGCCATTGAGGTAGTAGTCGTAGTGATACGTAAACGGCCCAGTGCCACCCAAGACATTGGGCGTAGGGTGAAATTCATTGTAAAACGACTCACCTGGACCGGTCGTTGACCAGCTGAAAAACGAAGGGCTGAATGCCCCAAGCCGAGGAACTTTACCAGGGCCAGTTGCGTCAATGGCCGCCGGGAACAGCCACTTCTGCCCGCCGATCAAGACCTGAATCCCATACGTCCCTACCTTCTTTCCACGAACGGCGTGGTTTGAATCATACCAATTCGTGTTTTCGTCGTAAAGACTAAGCGGAGCGGCCGCTAAGCCACCGTGTGAGTTTCCAATGTCCAGTCGGCTGTGGTCCGCTAACTGTCCATTAAGCGTGTCAATGAGAATCGGGACGCTGCTGACAATGTTCTCAGTCGCCAGTCCAACACGTCGTTCAGTCATACCACTATCCTTGCTGGAATGTTAAGCACCGTTGGCTGAACGGCCGGAGGCGTCGGGTTGAACGTGATGACCACAAGGGCATTGCCGAGGCCGACGTGGTCAGAGTTGGTGTAGTTCGTGCCGCTCGTGATGGCGACCTCCTCACCACCTGGAACGTGGACGTTCCCAATGGCTGCGATGACGTGCGCCCGAATGGCTGTTTCAAGCTGGTTGATGGCGTCTTGAAACTCGTCAATTTCGGCCTCAGTGATCAACGACGTTGGCGAAAGTGTTCCCGCCACGGTTGTCGTCGCGTCGAACGTCGTTGGACGTAAGCCAGTCTGTGGAGCTCCAGGCGGTGCAGGCTCAGTGATTGGGTTGTTCAGGACGGTGGAGCCAAGGGCAAAGATCGGCATGTCCAAGAGGACAAGCGTTCCAGACTGTGTGACAGTTCGGAAACGAAACGTGTCGGGAGTTACAACGATGCCGTTGTTGTCCTTCCACGGGACTCCGGTCAAAAGCAGGGAATCAGAGTGGGCTTCAAGGCCAGAATTGACGTGGACTGTAAACAGCTCGCTTAAGTCGAGCAACTGGTTGGTCGCCGACTCCGCCGCTGACTCGGCGATGACCGCTTTGGACTCCATTCAATGGCTAGAACAAGCGTCGTAGACTGCCCGGTCGACTACCTGGCATTGGAATGCTGTCGACGGTAATCTCACTCGTCGATTCAACGAGGCTTCGTGCTGGAACCCTGACGGCCGCTGGAACTGTGGCTGACTCCTCATGTGTCGGTGGTGACCCTTCGGCCTCACGCGAACCTACAGGCAGTGGAAAGTTCTCACCGCCGCGCGACCCTGCTTCCGCTCCCTCAGAAGAACCTGGAGGCATCGGCACCTCGTCTGGATTGAGCAACTCCTGCGGCGTGGTTTCACGCGACGCCGCGAGTTCCTCCTTGGCTCGAGTTTGCTCCAACGTCTGGCCATCGCCCTTTTCCTTCTCTTGGCCAGGACCGGGCAGACGGGGCATGTAAAATTTCAACCTGGCATAAGTCTCGTCAGCAATGGCCCCAACGTGGTGCTGTGAAAGCGCGCCCTCAATGGCCTTCAGCTCCGACCAGCTCAACTCCATCTTGTAATCGTCGTAGCTGTCGTTGACTTTCGTGATGTGCATAAGTTTCTGTTCTAGGTATCGTGTCGTAACTTAACCTGTGACTCGACCGTCGCCACTTGATCGGCTCATTGCGCTAATTCGCCGCCGCCGAGCAGAACCAAACGATGACAACATCCGGCTAGCAATGCGTCATCGCAGGCTAATTCGATGTTTGAACAAAGACAGCGACGTGTTAAATGACATGGACGACGTTGAAAAACTAGGCCCAGTTGAAAACTTTGAACTGACACCACGCGGACGAAATTACCATGAATCTGTTGACAATGTCGGACACAGTGAACCTCGCATTTACGCGAAGCATCGGAACATTCCCGGTCACGTGTCACCCTTACGTTCCTTACGTCTTCGCCAGACCGCAGCACGCGGCCCTAACGCTCCCGCAAGTCAAAGGAAAGGTGTTCCGGTCTTCGTCCCTCGAGCCAAGGTTGAAAAACTTCAACGTCAACGACCCCAAGCGGGGCCGGGTCCTTCTGTATAACGGGTGCGGAGGTTTTGGCGACCAAATTTTGACGTGGCCAATCTCCAAGATCCTCGATGACTATGGCTACGAGGTGCACGTCCTAGCCGACCCTGGAAACGACATTTGCTGGCAGCTGTTTCCGTGGGTCAAGGGCATTCACGTTCTTCCAATTCAATTTTCAATGCTCGAGCTGTTTGACCACCACGCCTTCTTTGAGATCGTCTCAAACATGGACGAACACCAAGACCAGGCCCACCCGGTGGACGCAATGCTCCACAAGATCGGCATTGACCCAACGACTATTGACGTAAGCAGGAAGTCAGTCAAGCCATTTTTCTCAGCGGCTGAGATGGACGAAGAGGCGGCCCTGTTTAAAGGGCAGCACGTCGCAATCTTTCAGCTGCACAGTGGCTCGGTAACTCGGTCATTGATTGCGTCTGAGAGCGTTTACCTCTTGAAAAAGCTCGCTGAAACATTTCCGACCATAGCTTGGGTCGCCATCCACGACAACCTCATGGGTGAAAGCCACCGGAAGGAGCTAACCAAGGACGCGCTCCCTGAAAACATTCAGATTTGCTTCACGCGAAAACTCAGGCTCCTGTGGGCGCTTGCGCAACGGGCCAAGGTCGTGGTGTGCCCAGACAGCATGATGGTCCACATCGCTGGAGTCCTTGAAGTTCCGTGTGTTGGGCTGTGGGGACCGACCAACCCAGACTCTCGTGTGGCCTACTATAAAAATCACCACCCAGTTTGGCCAAAGGAAGCTTGCCCGCACTGCCCATGCTACACTTTCCTGCAAAACTTCCCGCACTTCTGCCCAACGTCAACGACTGGCCCTAGAAACCAGTGTGAAGTCATCTCACACATTCAACCGGCTGACGTCATCTCAGCCGTTGAACGGGCCATGTCAAATGACCGCAATCTGACCGACAATGGTCACGGCCACTAGCTGCTCGGTCGGAGCGTCCACGTCAATCTGCCAGGTGTTGTTGTCATACTGTGACACAACGGCCTGAGTCGTGACATCGCCGCCAACCGTGCTCGCCACGGCGATGCAAACTGTCTGCGACACACTCCAGTCAATGTCGGCCCCATAGGCCTGCGTCGGAAGCCTGACAAGGACTGAGCCACTGAAGATGTGGTGGTATGTCCACATCAGCATGTCCAGCGACGTCGTGTCGCCAGCCACCTTGGTCTGCTGCATCGGCAGGTAATACGTTCCACCGATAGTGCCACCGGACTGGTAGTCGAGGTAGGGTGAGCTGGTCGATGAAAAGTCATCCCACGCGATCAACGTTCCAGAGACCGCCGCGGTCGTGGCCGTGATCCCACTTCCTGCTGGACCGATCGAACCTTGTGGCCCTTGTATCCCCGCTGGACCAATCGACCCCTGCGGGCCCTGTATTCCCTGGTAACCCCGCGGCCCTTGGTCGCCCTGAAGGCCACGCGGCCCTTGGTCGCCCTTTGGCCCAACAACCACCTGCGTGGTGTTGGAAATCGTGATGGCTGAAAGCTGGCTTCGCTCAACGACGAGTGAGCGCACACCGACGAGGATGCTTCCAACCACGTCAGCGTCAGACGTCCCAATGTTGGTCAACACCACAATGAGCTCACCAGGTCCATTGAAGAATGCCGTCGGAGACGTCAACTCGGTCGCCGTGGTCGCTATGGTCGTGCCAGAACTGGCCCCAAACGTGTTGGTGCTATAGAGGACGTCCAGCCTGACTGAGTTGGCCGGAACTGACGCCACGATGGCGTTGCTGACACGGGCCTGATAGCCGTCTGGAATGCGGTAGTTTGAGACCTGCTCGGTCCCTCCAACGCGGATGCGCGTCTTTACGATTGGCAGGTAGACAGGCGGCTCAAAATTGTTCCATGACGCAATGACGGTGTTAAGCGCGTCACGCAATATGGCGTCACGCTTGGCAAGGCACCGTGTGGCAAATGAAATTGACTCCCAGTCCAATGCTGACGTCGGCCCGATGTGGCGAACGTCGCCTTGGTTAAAGTCAATGCCGCCAGCCGACGGAAGATTGACCGTGTTGATCTGGTCCATATGGGTTAAATAGCACCGCGCGGCCACCAGTCAATCGGGTGGTTTTCAAGGAATGCTCGGTGAACCTTAAACTTGAACCGAATCCTCTGACCCAAAATGATCTGTCTCCGACGATTTGGAAAATTCATGCTGACCGTCTTAGACGGAGCCACGATCGGAACTATCTTGCCGACCTTTCCAAACTCAACCTGCTGCCGGTTCAAGACGGCGACGCCTACCAAGTCAATGACTTGGTCATAAATCTCAGTCGCCTGGCGGTAGGTCAGACCACAGTGGTGAAATCGTCGAATAAAGTCATTTCGCGTGACGGCTTTTCGCTTAGGTGGGTTGACCGTTGTGCTCATTGAGAAAGCGTTGAACTAATCTCGATTGCTTGGCCAAGATTGTCCTTCGGGGAAATCTGCAGCGTGATCATGGCCGACGTGTCGCTGAGGCTCTTGACCGTGACGGACTCGACGTTGACTCGAGGCTCGAATTGATTGACGGCAATGCTTAGCTGCTCCTTGCCGACAGTCTCGACAAACTGCAGGTCCTTTTCAAAAATAAGCTGGCGCAACCCCGTCCCGTATGTCGGGTTCATCAAGCGCTCACCGTATGACGTCAAGGCCAGGAGCGTCACATTTGACTCAAGCACCTGCAAGTCACTGCCAATGTTGAAACACCACTGGTCTTGATTTGGAAATCGACGCTGAAGTGGAATGATTGGGCCAAAGATGAACCCATTTGAAACCTGCGTGGACAGCTGAATGGGCGGGCGCGTTCGAATGGTCAGTGGAATGCTGACTGTTGAGGCATCTGGGGTTGGAGCGCGGTGATTTTTGGCCGTGACTTGGATGAGGTAGAGCCCGTCGGCCTGAAAAGTGTGGTAAACGGCCGACTCAAATGGGCTAAACCCTGAGATTACCTGGACGGCCGTTCCGTCGCCCCACGAGATGCTGACGTCCAGGGCATTGGTGTATAGGACAACGTCGTCCGTCGCGGCCAGTTGAACGGCCAGCTTGCGGCCAACAAGCGTCTCGCTGTGGGTAATCGTGATCATCCGTGAAGTTGCGTGGTCCGCTTCGGCATGAACTTGCGCCAGCTCGTTGACTCCCAGACCGTCTTCTGGGAACCGTTGCCATTTGTCATCTTTGAGTCTTGGAGGAAGTGGATTTTACGCTTCGCGTCTGACGCGGCGTTGTCGTTGCGTTCAATCAAGCTGAGGCGATAGCTGTCTTCAGGTGACTTGACGACTTCCTCGTTCAAGGTTTGACCCATTGACAGGACGTCTTCGACTGACTCGTAGCGTGGAAGCGGGGTCAAGCCGTCCTCCTCACCTTCAACCAGCTGTTTGATCTGACGAACTAGACCGCGGCACCTGGGGTTGTTGCGAATTTGAATGTCGATCGCGTCAAGCAACGCTCGCGTCGAAACGTTCTTGAACTGGCCACTGGCGATGGACTCCATCTCCATGGGCTGCATTGGTGAAGGCAGCGCAGTCAAGAACGTGTTGACCACCTCATCAGGGAGGTGAAGGTAGCGGCGAAAGACCAAGTCAATCCAAGCGTCTTTTGGCAAGTTATATTGCTCCATCACACCGCCGAGCGAGGCGAGAAGTTCGGCCTTTGAGTTCAACAGCTCGAGCTTCATCTGGTCCTCGAGGCCGCCGATGTCGCTCATCTTGACGTTAATCGTCAACTCCCTTGGGTCCTTGCCACGCAGCACAGCGTGGAAGTAGCCAAGCCACAGGTAACCGGCAAGAAGCGGGCGGCGAATCGACCGAACCTTGCGCAGTGAGCGAATGTCTGACGCAAGCAACGCTCGGCCAGAAGGTGGGTTCTCGCCATCTTTTGACCCAAGGCCGAACCACATCTTCGGCGCGCCAACAATCGAAAAAAATAGGTCGGTCAGCAGCTCGAGGTCATAGACGTCAGGAACTTGTGTCGTTCCGCCAAGTTTGGTAATCGAGTGCTCAAATCCTTTTGGCTTCGCCACCCACAGAATGGTGTCCAACGCGAGTGGGTTGTAGAATGACCGAAAGTCTGTTGGGTCACTGAGGTTGGTCCCGCCGCCCTGGCCGAATGACTGGCGTGAACGCATCGACCGCCGCCACGCATTGACCGTCTTGATCTGCTCTGTCGGCGGTTGCTCTTGCGTGTCAATGTTAATGACGTATCGGTCGGGCTGAACCTGGCACCGGTGAACGACCATCTGGTCAAGGCCCATTCGCAGCTTTCGATAGATGCCTTCGGCTTCCGCACAGATGGGCTCACCATGTTCAGTCTCTCGGTTTCTGGCGAGGCGGCGAAAGTGCAAGATGTCGAATGGATACCACAGCTCCTCAAGGTGGCCGTTTTTGTTGATCGCAACGCGCTCAATGGGCGTCGCGTTGTCAGGACCTGCCCACACGCTCTCCTTATCTGGCTTGTGCTGGTCCCACATAAAGCCGATGCAGCGACGATTGCGTTCAAGCCAGTAGCGTCGAATCTGGTGAGCTGGGATGAATGACAGTCCTTGGACGCCCTCACCACGGGCGTAGTGAATGCGCTCAAAGTGATTTCCAAGCGCCGCAATTCCATGAGCTTGACTGAATGCGATTGACTCAACGTCGACCCGCTTCGCCATGCGGTTTAAGTCAGCTGTAAATTCACGGTCATTTGACTCATACCAGATTGGGCCTGGGTTAAACTGGTCCCAATTGATGGCTTCCTCACAAAGTTCCTGGAGGACCGCGGCAAGCAGGTCCCAACTGGACATCTCCTCCCACGTGTTAAGCATTTGCCGGTAATTTGCCGGCGCTTTCATCACTTGGGCATACCGTGCCCAGATGTCTGGATTGGCCACGGTCCCCATCTCGAGGAACTCTTTGGTCAGTCCTTGTTCAGCGTCTGGGGTCGCAGCACGTGGAATAAGCATGTCACGCGAAGCGGGCGTTCCAATCATCCCGAGCGTGCTGAAAACTTGGAGCCCTACAGACTTAAGATTCATTGTTTACAAAAAAGTTTACAAAAAACAGTTTACAACGACCAAAGATCGTATTAAATGTAGTCCATGGCTAATAGCAGACACAGTAGAGCCAAAGTAGACGAGAGCGAAGACACTGAGATTGTGGCTTTTCGCATTCCACGGAGCCAAGTAGCTCTGTTGGAAGACCGAATGGCCAAGAATCGCGTTGTCAATATCCGGTCTCATCATCAATTTGCGCGGAAGGTTATTTTAGACTTTCTCGGAAATCGGTGCCTTTACTTAAACGCTACCGACCAGTCAAACGACCCTGCCCTGGGCGCCGCCTAAGTTGTTTGATCCGCCGGTAAGTTGAAGTGGCATGACTCCGTGCTCAGGCTCCACGTTCATCTTCGGAGCTAGGTCGTTGTTCTTCAACCTCACCTGCATTCCAGTGTAAGTTGTCGAGTCCTTTTCATAGACAACAACTTGGACGTCTCGAGCACCGGCGATCTTTGCCAAGTCCTGGTGGAACTCTCGCGGAACTTGGTGGAACTCCAACTGGATAACGACGTCGTCACCATCTTCGAACGTGGCTGCATTGACAAATGAGGCCAAGAGTGGCGGTGATTCGAAGAGGCGCATCATCAGGCGGTCGAAATACGCCTGAACGTTCGGTTCGCCTAAATCGGCCTCGATGATGTAAGTGAGGAACTGGTCGTCTTTCACAAGTTAACTACGCTAAAAAGGCGAGGGCCGCCACAGGCCCTCGCCTCGCTCTTATCACCTTAGAACTGGCGAACTGGAATTTACGGGCTGTTAATCCCGCTAATGTTGCCGCTCGCTTGGTCAACCGTGCCCCATTTCGGGATGAGGTTGCCAGTGTCGAAGCCATCGTCGTAACCCCAACCTTTGCGCCCACCAACAACGATGTCAATCTGCGCACCGCGCAGGTCCGACTTGTTGTCCATGACGACGCTGACGTTTGCCACAGCCGCTTTGGGAGTAGTCGCCCCGCCGCCAGAGACGATGCCGCTGGTGCCATCGTATCCAGAACCGAAGAAGCCCAGCTTTTCGGCCGTGAGGTTGACGTGGATCGTCTTGTATCCGCCGGCGACGATGTCCACGTAATTGCCGACATTCTTCCAGCCAGATGGGCTGGTAATGCCATCATACTCCTTCAGCTGAAAACGCAAGACCGGACCAGACGTTGTTCCGCCGGCAGGACCTGAAGGACCACCTTGTCCGCCGGTAACCGGCGGGCTAATGTTCTTGACTAATAGCTCGAACACCCCCAAGCGGTCGTTTGTGCGCGTGGCATAACCGGCCAGTTTGTTGATGTCAGTGCCGAAGCCAATGTCACTGATTTGGTTCATGTGAGTTTACGTTGTTTGTTCGTGTCAGGCCACCTGGCCGTGTGGCTAGCTAACCTTTATTCTGGTTCAGCTTCGCCGGCTATTGAACATCAACGACATTGCACATAATCAATGAACCGAATCCGCTACAAGATCGACTCCAACTTGAAGGAATTCATCAGCTGACAGGCCATGAAGCTCCGCTGGCGGTCGCTGCTTGAAAAACCGCTGAATGACGTCCGAAGCGTCAAATGACACTGGGCCAGTCTTGGTCGCGCCGGACTTTGCGGCCAGTTGTGTGGCTATGCCGTCATAGATTGGCTTCGCCTGGCGCATCTTGGGATGGTTGAAATAGCGTTCCACATCGGCCTGTGAGTTAAGGACGACGCGATACCTGTCCTCGTCAGTTCCAATGTCCACAGAAGGCCCTGAATCAACCACATTAAGCCATTCGTCAATAGTGACTTGTTTGTAGACTGGAAATCCGTAGATCGGCGCCCACTGTAGAGTTAGCTCCGGAAGGTCCAACAAAGCCACGCGCTTGTCCTCGCCAGCCTCACCAAAGTCCTGCTGAAATGGCGACCCAATGTAGTGAATCGTCTGCGTAATGGACTGTGGGTGATGGACGTGGCCAAGCAGGACCAGCGTCGCTCGCTTGAGAATGCCAACGTGCACGCCACCTTTCAAGATGCGACCATCTCTGTCACGAGTCCCTTCCACTTGAAAGTGTCCAAGCACCAGTTGGCGCGTGCCGTCCTTGAGAAGGTTCTCATCAAGCCACGTTTCAAGGTCAAAAGCTTCATCAGGATATGGGCAGAGCAGGACACGCACTCCGCAGATTTCCCTGACAACAGGCGTGTCGTAGACCTGAAACACTCCGGTAAATGCTCGGCCAGAGTGGACCTTTCCAGATTTTACATGCTGGTCGTGGTTGCCGACAAGCTTAAGGTTGTTGTCGCACGTGACCTTGAACCACTCAAGGCAGGCGAATAAATTGTCCAGTGTCGGAACAGGGATTGAGTTTCGATCGTCGAACGTGTCACCTAAGTCCCACAGGCCGTCACAGCACGCCTCCTCGAATAACTCCAACAGCACCTCGAAAAACAGCTTGACCCGCCACCGTTGGAGCGGCAGAGTTGGGTCGTGGAAACACCGTTCACTGCCTTCGCCTGCCTGTAAATCCGTATAGATCAGGTATCTCATTAAACGGTGACGGCCTTGGGTGACGTCTCTGAAGGCTTGACCAATCGACGAACGACTGGCTGATACTCAAGCAAGGCTTCCTTGAGATTTTTCGACCAAGTCTTGTCCATGTATTGACTATAAAGCTCGTCGACAGTCACGACGCGAATGTCAGAGTGCTTTTCAGGCTCCATGTTCATCAGCGTCCCAAGCGACTTCACCTTGGCGGCGACAAGCAGCAGCACCCAGTGCCAGTTGTCCTCGCCAGGAACTGAGCGGATGATGTTTTCGTAGAAACCAATCTTGTGGATTGGGCCTGTGTCCATCTCAATGTTGAGCTCTTCCTTCAGTTCCACCTTGAACTGGTGCCAGAATGGGAGTCCAATCTCGTGAAGACCAGACGGCATGCTCCACGCGTTCTTGGCACTCCTGACCTTATTTGACCTAAAAAAGATTGGAAATCGGCCGTGCTCGTCAAACGCAAAACCAATGACAGACGTATACGGTCTGGCGTCTTCAAACTTCTTCCAAACTATGGGTTGTTCAGCTACCGTGGCGGTAGTAGTTGGCTCTATATTCATGATTTTGCCTAAGTGTTAATGTTGTTGAAGTTCAATCACGACCAAGACGATTAAAACACTACAAAAAGTTAACCGTAGTTCTAACTTTAAGCATGACTGTGAGTAAATTGTATGAGCTTCAATTGAGCGGCCGGCCGATTCTCGTTGTTTCGATCGACACGACTCTGCCAGTCAAGCCATCGCCAAAGGTTTTTATCCCTTGGATTCGACAACTCGTCCTGCGCGCTTTAATGCATCACCTTTCACGGTGAGCTGGATATTTGTGGGAGCCTGCATGCTCCCATGGATGAATTTTTCCTCAATCCACCCGTAGAGATCTCTGTCCAGATAAATCGGATTGCACCGGCTTCTCGTCAGGGCAATTTCATCGCCAATTTGGAAGTCAGCCTTGACTCCGGTGCCCTTCTGAACGACGGTATAAGTCTGCAGTTCGTGAGTCGTATTTTCAATTTGCGGGAGCACGAGCTTTGAGTCCGCGAAGATGCTGCGCAACGCAACCTTGACTAGGACCCACGACCCAACAACGTGGAAATACTCGAGGTCAAAGTATGGCTCACTGAGGATGCCGATCATGTCCAAGTTGTGGAGAAAGAAGACAAGCCCATGCTCTGAATCCACGTAAGACGAGTTGACGGCGTGGAGGCGCTCCAGTTGGAAAAAGCAAATGTCACCCGGCTTGACGAACATTGGGTTCGGCTTGCCACCGACAATCCCGTCACCGACAGCGAGAACTCGCCCTAGTCGGTTAAAAGACTCGTCCATCTTGCTCGGAATGAGGACGCCATTTTTTGTCTTGACCTCAGTGTCAACAAGCTTAATGACGACTCGCTGGCCCAACGGTTTCAGCCGGTTAAGCGGAACGGGTAGCGGTGGTGCATTTTTCGGGAGACCATCCTTGTCCAATTGATCATCCATAAAAAGGTAAGCGGCGGTGTGCTAGAGACTACGTCTTCAATTGAAAGAACTTAGACTATCAAACAAAACTTCAAGTTCAGACACTAACGTATAAGGTTTTCGTTTTTGAACCGACTCGACGGCGAGCTGAGCGTTGTCGTTTGGGTCAGTTTTCTTTCCGTCGACACGTGGCATCTTGGCTATCGAAACACGCAGCCTGTTCGACAACTTGGACCCAGCTTCAACCCACGCATTTAACGTGGAGTCTGAGTCATAAAGAACACAGACTTCTTCAATGCAGTTGAAGGCGGCTAACTTGGCCAACTGAATTGAGCTGATGGCGTGCTTAAAGACGCATACCGTCGTAAAATCCGTCCCAAGTTTTTCGAGCGAAAGCACGTTTAAAATGGCCTCCACAGCCACGACTAGCTTAGGTTGGCGCAGTCGTATGGCGTCAATGTTGTAGACCCAATTCTGCATCCCGTATGGGCACTGCTTGCGATTTGGAAATCGCTTGGTTTTACCGCTCGAGTCGTCCACGTAAGTTCGGCCTTGATAATAGACAAGGCGGCCATACTCACGGACTGGAAAAATCGCATACGGCTCCCACAGCGAGTCCTCCGTCGTAAACCCAACGTCGGCGTTGACCATGTCATCCAACGTCAAACGCTTGCGATTGGCCATCCGCTCAATCAACTTGACATAGCCAGACGACATGTTCTTTCTTACGCTTTTGAAGCCCTTTGGGAGCGTCACGTTGACGACGCTTGGAATAAATGGCTCGGAGTTGATTGACTCCAGAAGTTTCTCAGCTTCACTCAGGTCTGGCGGTGGGGCAACGTCGTCGACATTAAACCCCAGTCGACGACACCACCAGATGAAGTTGCCCGCATGCCCTGGGATATTTCCACACTTCCAGCAGTTCGTCAAGCCATTGCTGACATTCACCGACCTGTTTCCAGTGGCGTCATCGCACTGTGGACACAGGAAGACAAGCTCGTCACCGGAACAGCGGTCTGGGACAATCGTGAACAGGTCCCTGACGATTGTCTTGTAGTCGGTTGCCATATGTGCTATTTAGAATATGAGCGAAAGACTGTTTGAACACATTCGACACTGCAAGCAATTTGAGTCGAAGAAGCCGCCGATGACGCTCGAGGAAGCTGGCAAAGAGCTCGGGCCAAAGGCTCCAGTCAACTTTGGCGTCTCGCTGGTCAAGCGGCTGGCTGAAGCCAAGAAGAAGGAAGCCGAAGCTGCGCAGCCTGCGCAACGCAACCCGTCAATCTTGCACTCCTAAGAGAACGGAACAGGCAGGACGTCGTCCGCGTAAAAATCAGCGTTAATTTCCACAAATCGAGCTCCTTCACAGCTTAGCTCAGGGCCCACGGTGAGCGAGCCAATCCAGCAGTTTTTAAAGACGTAGGAGGCGGACACTTTCAGCCCATTTGGCAGAAGGTCCATGTTTGTCGAAGTCGGCACAGGGCTTGACGGTTGAACGCCCGTCGAAAACGGGTTGACCAACCCCTGTTGCGACACGAAATTTTTAACCTTTGAAAAGAAGTCAGTGCCAGTCGCCGATTGCGGCGTTGCAGCCGCGGCCTGTGGTAAGTCTTGCCCACAAAGAAACGTCGTGCGAATGTCAAAGCCGTAGTTCACCTTGAAATCCTTGTCTAGGTAAAGTGAAAACTCCGTTGACATTCCACCACGACCGGCCCGTGATAAAATGCGCCACAGAAACAGCAGCGTGTAGATGCTGCTTCGCATCACGTCATCGTCATTGTTTGTGATGGTCGGCACCTCGTGAACGAAGACCATTCTCCCTGGACTTGGCGGTTGGTCCCAGCCAGGCGTGTTGTAAGGGCGCGTGTCGCGGTAGACCACTTCTGGCGTTATCGACACCTGCGGCATGGAGACGGCTCGAGCGAAGTAACGAATGTCACGCTTGTCAGCTAGTGAGTTGACTTGGCGGGCAAAGTCGCCTATCGTGCTTGCCGCCACGCCAAATCTTGCGGACCAGCGCGGTCCTTCCTGGTTCTGGATGTCTGAGTTTCCAGCGATGATCGCGTTGTAGACGGGCGTTAAGTCGAGAATCCACAGGTCACTTCGTTGTGGCTCAAAGTTGCTTCCAACTTTGCCCCACGGGTTAACGGCGTCAATGATCATACGATACCTAAGTTAAATAATGGCAAACCTAAATGGAATTTATGGCGGTCTGGTCGAGGAAAATCGTGACCAGACCCAAATGGGGCGACTTAAGGTCCGGGTCCCCGCAGTCTATGGGTTGGCCAATGAGGTCCCGACAGACCGCCTGCCGTGGGCCTTGCCGCGTGGTCTGCCATTTGGCAACACTAACAGCTCTGGTGGAATGAGTTGGCTTCCGGCTGTTGGAGACAACGTGTGGGTTCAGTTTCTCGATGGTGAACCAGAAAAGCCAATCTGGGAGTGGGCCACAGCCCCTGTTGGAAAATCATTGAAGCTTCACAGTTACGACGACAGTGGGCCAAGCAGAAGCATCCTCACGCGGTATGGCCACAGCATCCAATTTTCGGACACGCAAGTCGTCTTAACCACGCAGCAAGGTCACCAGCTTGTCATTGAAACGAGTGGCGCGGCCAGCGGTGGAAAGACGACCATCCAGACGCCAAAAGGCCAAAGCATCTCACTTAACGACCTTGGCCAAAACATCGTCATCCAAGGCCTTGACAGCGCGGTCGTGTCCGCGGCGACGACAATTCTCAACGCGCCAACGTCCACGCTCCTCAAGACTGGACGATTTTCACTTTCATGTGGAAACTGCCTCATTACGGTCCAGGGCAACTCAGTCACAATCACAACTGGAACGGGCGCGACGATCGCCATCAGTGAGCTTGGAAACGTGGCCATCACCTCATCCACAGCCTTTACAATCGGCATTGACTCAGACCGAGTTCAGATCGGTTCAGGAAAAGGAACGACTGGCATCATCGTTGAGGAGGGAAAAATTTCAATGACCGCGCCGCAGTTTGTCATGAACACCGCCGCGGCGTCCATTGGCTCAGCAAGTGGCTACCCAATCCTGCTCTTGACGCCCACTATGCTGCAGTATCTGTTGACACACCAGCACCCAAATGGGAATGACGGGTCACCGACTGGCCCACCCATTCCAACGGCAGGTCTTTTTCCACAGGATTCAGCTACAACTCGCATTCAAGCAAGCTAATGGCCATCTCACCGACAACAACAACATCAACTGGAAGCGGGTTCATCACCGTCACGCCAAGCCAGCCAAGTGCGGCCGTTTCGAACTCGCCAAACTTTAACTTCGCAGTCATCATTCAAGTTCCGCTCCCGATTATTGGCGTGGACGTCAAGTCACTGGTGGCTGACTACGTCCTTGCGGCCCTGTCGGTCTTGAAAATACCTGAGGCCATCCAGTCTCTCCTGACCAACGGGACCAAGATCATCCAAAACATCGTTGATGACGCGACCAAGCTCATTCAGGCCATCCCGCAGGCCACGTTTTCAATCGTGTTTCGCGTTGGCGACGTCGTTGTTCTCAACGTCTTGCTCGTTGCCCAACAGACTCCAGTTCAAGTTCAAACTCCAACCTACCAGTTGGCCTTGCCGAATTTTGCCGTTGAGTTCCCGATTTCCATTCCGTTTCCAATTCCGCCGCCTGTGGTGATCCACGTCCCAATTCCAGTTCCGTCAGTGTCGATCTCAACCCCAGTCATTGTCAGCGGGGGTGAAGTCTCCGTTGAATCAGACGTGGTGCCCCAGCCGGTTAAGAGCCCGATCGTCTTACCGAACATCTGAGCATAGTTAAGCCGAATGAGCTCTATGAGACTATCTGGCTTCCTCTCGATCGCCAGCATTATCCTTGAAGATGGGCAAGTGATGTCAGCGCGAGAGGCTCGAAAGGCCGGGTTGCTTGACGTGCCTGACCTGGCGACTGAAGACTGGCCGACCATTGGGCCGGATGAGTTGCCCATTGGAACGAACGTTCACACTGACGCTGGTCGTCAGCTCATGATCTACTGCTGGGGCGGCCGCAGCCCAGTCACAGACTACATCGCCTCACAGTTTGGCATTGGAACTGGGACCACACCAGAGACCGTGGGTGACTTGGCCCTTGAAGCGCCATTGACATTTTATGACAGCGATGCGGACAGCGTGCCAGACAGCGAACTAAAGCCGGTCAACTCGATTGACTATCCTGAGCCGTTCATCGCCAGAGTTTCAATCACCATCGCCGACACCGAGGCCCAGGGCGTCCTTATCACGGAAGCTGGCTTGTTTTCTGGCAATGGCACGCTGTTGAATCGAGCCATCTTGGACGCCCCAATCAACAAGGGGACATCAGCCAGAAACTTTCTGTGGCGCCTTCGTTTCTAACCTTCAATACTTATTGCATCTTGAAAACTTTCGTCCAAGACACCAACGCCGTTGGAGAGACTGACGGCACCATGTTCACCATCATTCAAGGCGGGTTGAATGACAACATCTTCACGCTCGAGAACACTGGGGCCAACACGATCAACTATCACTTTCAACAGCTCGAAGGGGACGGGACGTGGTCTGACCTTGCAAACATCTCGGACGACAGTCCGTTGAACTCAACCCTCGTGGCCGGTCAAATTAAGAGCATCGTTGTCACCGGGACCTTCACGCAGCTCCGGCTCAATGCCAGCGCCTCAGGGAGCTCGGTCCTTGACTTTACACTGACCAGGAATTACACTCGTTCAAGCGGCGGGGCTATCCCGTTGATGAGCCTGTAACTTTCTCACCGCGCATCCAGCGGTCAAACTCGTTGATGTTCTGCGACGTCTTGTCGCTGGCAGCCCATGGCATAGCCATCTCTCGCTCAATCTTGCGCGCCTCAGTGTCATCCAGCGCTACTGGCGCAGGTTCAGGAACGCCTTCTATTGTCGTGTCCAACAGCGTCACGCTCAAACACTCGAGAAACTGAGCCTGCTGTTCATCGTTCATCTGACTGACGATGATCTCGATGACCTGGTCGAACGGCGTCTCACGTGGGATGGTTGAAAATAGCTTTTTGACCTTTCCCTCACCCCACTTGTGCACGCCCTTGATGCCGTCCCCGATATCCCCAATGATGGCCAGTGCAATGGCGACTTGGATTGGGTGGTGAACATGCCATCGCTCACAGATGACCCGCCGCGTCAAGAGCATCTTCGAGTGAACGTCATAAAACGAGACTCGGTCACATTGGAGCTGCGAGAGGTCCTTGTCCGAACTAACGACCACCACATGATCAGCTTTAGTCTGCTCTGACGCAGAAGCGACAACGTCGTCCGCTTCATGGTCATCAAGCATGACTTGAGCACTTCCAGTCAATGGCGTCAACCTCGTAGAAAAGTCAGCCAATTTCGGATGATAATCTTCAGGCTTTGGAGTTGGCCGATGTTTAGCCGTCTTAGGAGCCCCGTCCCAACAAAAAAGAAGCCTATCAATGTGCCGTGAAAAGTAAGATTCGTCATTTCGAATCATCTTGACGATTGACTTCATGGCCACTTTCACAGGATCACGCCCGTGCTTAACCGCCGAATAATACGCGTGAGCGAAAAATCCATTCCCGTCAATTATGAGGTCAGTCATGCCTGTATTTGAGTTAGATCAATAACCTATGAAATACATAATGACGGAGGAACACCGTAAAAATCTTCGAAAAGAAAAACGTGCTCAATACATTCAAGAACACCCAATCGGGTCTGAAATCGGTCGTTTCAAAGTCATCGGTTACGAGTGGGCCCAAAATTCACGTTACGGTGGAAAACTGCTGTGGTGCTTCAAACTTCAATGCACCTGCGGAAACGTCAAATTAGTTCCACCATCGTCTTTATTCGGCAGGAAAAACCATAGCATGAAACAGTGCGCTCAATGCGCCCAAAAGATCAGAACTGCCGCGGCCACCAGGGTCACTCGCATTAACTCATTTGAAGCCGGATTCACGCGAGTCTTCAACTCGATATATCAACGATCTCTCAGAATGAATGTTGAATTTAACCTCGACAAGGAATTGGCCAAAAGACTTATGCAAAGCGACTGTCACTATTGTGGATGCAGACCTTACCCAGTCGAATATAGAAATGGCCTTGGAAGATTTAACCCGACAAGATTCTGTTACATGGGGATTGACCGAGTTGACTCCAAGCGAGGTTACATTGATGACAATGTGGTCCCGTGTTGCAAGCAGTGTAACATCGCAAAAAACGCCTTCACAGTCACGGCTTTTCTGGCCTGGGCCCGACGATTGGCCGAGCATCAGGGCTGGTGCCAGAGCCGCGCAGATTCAGGTGAATCATCTCCGAACACTTCGGACACCCAACTGCAACACTAGCTTTCTGCCAGCCAACGTCACACCGGAACTCGTGGCCGCACTTCGGGCATTTGACGGTGTCACGATTCTCCATTAACACGGGCATCAACTACTAGTTCCACTAAAGTTTTTCCACCGTGTTTCGCCACATTCAAAAAATTTTTGCGCCATGTTTCTCCATCTTTGCCAGTTCGTGTGATTTTACCAAAATATCGTCTTGTCCAGCCGGTTGGAAGTGGATATAGCTTCAATGGCCTTATTGAAAGCGGCACTGAGGATTGGGTTGATTTCACATTAGTCTTTGGACGACCAACATTTGAAATACTTCTGACGTAGTCCTGACGATTTCTCTCCACACCTAAAAAATGGTGTAATGGATTAATGCATAAGACATCCAGACAATGTTTACAGTTAGGTAAAACATACACGTCATCTGGTAGACTTAAGCCGTGAAAAAATTCAAATGCCGCACGACGTGCAACTATAATGGGATAGTTGCCACTTCCAGTTTTCAAGAATGACTTGAAAAATATTGGCTGTTGAATTTTACCCTGACCAACCGTGCCAGTCCATCGAATACACCTGGCGATGGTAGATGCCCTGATTGTTGGACGATCGTGCTCATGGCCGGACAAACGTTCATCTCGTGTAATAACTGAGTCGAGAACGTCAAAATCGACATCAAAATCAACGTAGACATCAGCATAAAATCGAAGTGCGGCATCAATCGAATATCCGTTGCTTTGAAGCCACCTTTTATCAACATGACAAAATTTTCTAACTAAGTTTTTGACTTGAGGAGTAAACCTTCTACGTCTTCTCAATTCAGCTCTTCGACTATTTTCAGCGGCCTGTCGGAGAAGGAATAAACGTCCAGTTTCAGTTTTATACCACTTCTTTGGGCCAGGGCGATTTTTGACTAATTTTCGAATTTGATTCACCTTTGAAACTCGATAAATTTTAATACAATCAGGACAACCTTTTAATTTCCCGTCAAAAGCTTGTCGTTGAACCTGATACGGCCCGTGATCCGGACACTCAACATTGATGACCTCAAGCCACTTATTCACTGTAAACAATTATTTTACCACATTCTTGGGACGTTTTTCGTCTTTTCTTGAAGTTCCGAAAACGTCTCAATGACCCAGTCAATGGCGTAATCTGGGACTCGGGTTAGGTCGATTACCGCCCCTCGCACAAAAAATGCCGTCGTCGCCAAGGTCGACCAGTGGACCTTGAGTGCTTTAAGCGACGCGGCTACGAAAAAAGTTGCGGTCAAAGCTAATCGTGTAGACGAACTGCTTTCCGCAGTAGTCACAGACGAAGGTGACATCGCTGTCGAGGCGCGGGTGAAGCGCGTCAATCTGTTCACTCAAGTAGTCTTGGTCAACTGGGTCAAGGCGCCTAAGATAGGACACGATCTCCGCAACACTGTCTGGCTTTCCACCGCCGACTGACACGATGGCGCGGCACATGCGAGCCGTCACCGGCGGGACCATCGCTGCGGCCTCAGGGGTCATGTTTTCAATGGCCTTTTCATCCTTAAGCCGCAGTGGACGAATCTCAATCTCGTCCTTAATGCTGGGCAGGACGATGGTGTCAGTCCCGCCCCACCCCTTGGGTTTCTCAGCCAGTTTGCGAAGCTGCCTTGGAACGTCTAGCGTCACCACGTTGTTCGTCTTGCGGCAGTTCGTGCAGACGGGCGAAAAGTCAATTTTGTTGCCGTGACGAAGCGATCGCGAGACCAGAAGGATGGTGCTTGCGTCGCCAACAAAGAGGTCGTCCAGGTCACAGCCGTTAAGTTCAGCGAGTTTAGGGATCACGTCAAAGACGCTGCTGTCCGTGTTGCGGCCTGACTTGACAAGCCAGTCGTCAACCTGGACATCCCATGGGTAAACTGTAATCTGGCCGTCAGGGAATGCCTTTGGGTTGGCCGCTCCTTGGGACAAAAGCGTAATGGTCTGTTTCAACCGTTCACGTGAGGGAACGTCAATTGTAAGTTTGGTCTTGATTGCCATGCCAACCACAAAGAACAGTTCTACCCAACGATGAGCAAGTTGATCGCTTTTTCTGGTGCGTGTCATTCGGGCAAGTCCACGATGATTCGAAAGATTGCCGAAAGGACAAACTATAACGGGGTCGTCGTTCTTGGCGACTGCATTCGTGACCGGGCTAGCATTGACAACATTGACGCCCTTCGACGGGACCCAGTCCGATACATTGAACTGCAAATTGAAATCATCAGCGAGAAGTTCAACGCTGAACAGGCCGCCCTCAAGAAACACCCGAATTCCATCATCCTGACCGACCGGTCACTTGCCGATTCATTTTTCTACTACGTTTTTTACGTTGACAAGTCAATGTTGACAAGCTTGCAGCTCGAAAAATACACGAGCTTCTTCAAGTGGCTTTACTTTCGAACGCTGACCACCGCAAGAACCTACGACCACATCTTCCTGTTTCGGCCGTTGCCTAAAAAGGAGTCTGATGCGATGCGCCCAAACGAACTGGGGCTTCTCCAGGATGTCGAGTTCTTGTTTATCCGGACGCTTATCCACGGCTTCTACCAGTCGTCCCAAATAACCGAAGTCAGCGCTGACAATGAAACCGATGTCAATACCATCAACAGCATCATCGACGCCTACATTGCAAAAGGATGAAAAACTTGGGCTGAAATTTTCAAGCTGTATCGACCAACTCTGCAAGGCTCCAGTTGTCGAAGACCACCAGGGCGTTCGTTGGCTCGAGTTGCTGAATTTTCACTTTAGCGTCGAAGTCCCAGGGGCGGTCTTTTTCACCCAAACCTCAAGGCCTGAAGACGACATTGACTACGTCGGTGCCCAATTGGCGTGGTATGCCAAAGCCGATCAGCGTCTTCATGGCATCGACAAGTATCGGCCAGACATGTGGAAACGCATCACGGACAACGTCGCAGCCAAACATCGTGACGGCAGCATTCCAGAAGACACGCGTGTCGACATCAACTCGAATTACGGCCAGTATGTCTTCGAGGAAGGACAGCTTGAGTTGGCCATCAAGCGGTTGGCAAAGGACCCGATGTCAAGGCAAGCCGTCGTCCTGTTTAACCGTCCCAGGGTCAATCTCAGTGACACAAAAGACCACATTTGCACGACCAGTTTGCAATTTTTAGTGCGTGACGGTGCGCTTCACGCCATTGCGACAATGCGGTCCAATGAACTGTGGAATGGATTTCGATATGACGTGGCCTTCTTTACGTTTTTGATGGACTATGTCCGTGCCGAACTTTGGGGAAAAGGCCGAAGTGGCATTAAGATGGGTTATTACCACCACAATGTCGGTTCATTCCACGTTCGAGATGACACGCTTATAGTCGGTGAACCCGCTGGCATGGCTCTGACATTTCCTCCGCTAGAGCCCGGCGAAGCCTCGATGTTGCTTCATGACCTGCTGACGATTGAAGGAAACTTGACAGCTCCAATTTCACCTGCCATGAGGTCGCTGTTCTGCACCACGTCTCGTGGCAATTCAAAATATGTCCACTACCAGTGCGTCATGAACCTGCTATTTAACGCGATAGACAAGCGAAAGTGAACAACCTACTTCTCACACTCGGACACAATGCCTCGGCCATCTGGACCGACGGCGTTGACGTTATTGGATACGAAGAAGAGCGGCTTACTCGCAAGAAAAGTGACTCACGCTTCCCAATCAACGCCATCAATGAGGTCATCAAGCACACCAAGCTCAAGAAGGACGTGACGGTTTACGTCTCACACTGGTTTGACTGTGAAAATCTTGAAAAAGCCCGTCACGCAAGGCTCCAGAAGTATTGGCAGCCTGACGTGCTTCGCACGTTCCTGCCAAAGTGCAAGATCGTGTCCGTAGACCACAGATTTACACACCACGACTCACACGCTTGGGCGGCCGTGGAATTTTACCGACGCCACATGCGCCAAGTGCCGGAGGGGGACGTCCACATCGTCGTCAGTGACGGTTTTGGCACAGCCCAAGAGGTGTTTTCCATCTACGTCATTCAGCCGGACACCGAGCGTTGGACGCCACAACTTCTTTCACGGATCTACGGTTACGACAAGTCACTTGGATTGCTTTACCAGTATGCCACTGAATTTGTCGGGATGACGATGAACCAAGACGAGTATAAATTTCTAGGCTATGAGAGTCACGTCAACGAAGTCCTCCGTAGCCGGGAAATCGAGTGGCTTCGTCAGATGGCAAAAGACCACGCCGAAGAGTGGGCCTCGATTTGCAGCGCAAATTTTCTCCGCCCTCAGGAGTCGAAACTCGATGACTTCATCCAAGTTAACGACATGGAGTCGGCCAGACGAAAAATCAGGGCAAGGCTGAGAAAGATCGTCAAGGCCCTAAATACCGTTAACCAGTGGGAAACTCGAGTCGTGGTTGGCCACTACATTCAAACGGTCATCGAAGAAGCCTACCGGTTCATCTTGACGTGGAGCCGAGTCAAGCACGTCATCGTGACAGGCGGCGTGCACTACAACGTCAAGCTAAACCACTCCATTCTCAGCTCCATCTCCGGCCAGTTTTGCGCAGTTCCACTTGCTGGTGACCAAGGAGCGGCGATCGGAGTCTACGCCTCCAAGGGATATTCATTTCCGTTCACGTCGCTCAAGTGGGGAAGGCGTGACCTTTCGTTCAGGCGAATCATGCTCAATGGCGACGAGCTTGACGTTCGCGTTGCCCACACGCTTGACGACTACATTGAGCAGGTCTTGCAATTGTTGAAGGCCAACAAACTTGTCAACACCATCCACGGAAACATGGAGTTTGGCCCGCGAGCACTCTGCAACACGTCCACGCTAGCCGTTCCGACGAGTGAAAATGTTGACACCATCAATTACATCAACGGCCGAAATACGGTCATGCCATTTGCCCCGGTCGTTTCATCCAGGTGGGCGAAGTGGGCCTTTGAATCAAACCTCAACAGAGTTGTCGGTTCAGAACGCTACATGATCACGACGCTCAATTACGTCCGTCCTGTGGATAATTTTATGGGCGTCGCCCACGTTTATCCTGACCAAAGTTCATGGTCAGGAAGGCCGCAAATCATTTACCCGACAGAACCCGCTCCAATTCGACGCATCCTTGAGGAGTGCGGAACTCCGTTGATAAACACGTCGTTCAACGTCCACGGCGTGCCAATTGTTTTCAGCGTCGAAGACGCCATAAACGACCTGCGGTTCAACGCAAAAAAGGCAGACCAGCAGACATGCCCGGCACTGGTCATCGGAAATTTTTAGTGAAAAGAATACCGCTTACGCAAAATAAATCGGCTTTAGTCGATGATGAAGATTTTGAATGGCTTAGTCTACGAAAATGGTATGCGGTAAAGAGTCAAACAAAACATAAAACTTACTGGTATGCCAAGAGCGTCCCGTCGGCCGGTGAGAAGAGTGTTTACATGCACCGTGAAATAGCTGCAAAAATTGGATTGCCAGAGGTTGATCACGAAAACGGTGACGGTCTGAATAATACACGGTCAAATCTTCGACCAGCGACCCATGCCCAAAATACCGCAAATAGACGTAAAACCCCAAATCGTTCAAGTCAATTTAAAGGAGTTAGTTGGAATAAGCAAAATCGAAAATGGAGTGTTAGCGTTCAACACAATTTTATTGGGCAGTTTGACGATGAAGCGGAAGCGGCCGTGGTTTATGATCGTCAAGCCAGAAAAATTTTTGGTTCCTTTGCCAAATTAAATTTTTAACGTTTTTCTGTTTACAAAATCCAATTTCGTGGTATGATATGGCCCAAGAGTGCAATTTGCGCTTGAAACTATGAGAATCAATCAAAGAACTGATGCCGAGTTGACTGCGGCCCTCGCCGAAGTCGAACGTGCCCTCCTCGAGGACGTCAAGACGTCTGGCCGTGCAAAGAAATCCACGGTCCTTCGCGTCCTTTCGAACAAAGGCTGGTGCTCGCCGGGCAGTGCTGGAGTTGAGGCTTCATTCCAATCAGCGTTGACCGCTAAAAACCTGCTTGGAAATGACTCCCCGTTCCGCAAGCTCATGCTCGGTCAATCCATCACGCCGCCAGCCACGTCTGAACGTGCGCCGGAAGGCCGACAAGAACCCGTAACTGCTGCAGCAACGACCACCGCTGTGGCACCTGTTCAACCAGGCCCGGGCGATTTTACGGTGGTGAACCTCAAGGCAGTGAGCTTGTTACAGTCGAAGAACGGCCGATGCGACATCCGCTTCATTGGATCGGACGAAGGCTTAGTTGGCGAAGTCGACGCTTCGTTCTTACGTTCCAACTGCAACCTGCTCGAGTTCGCGATTTAACCAATGCGCTTCGGCGGTTCAACAGGATTGGCGCGCTCGTCTATGGACCAACGGCGTTCACAGCCGGCATGCTTCTTGCCATTGGCGAGAATCGGTGGCTGTGGGTTTTGCCAGCAGTTTGGTTCGTTGGCATGCTCTTCAGCCACCTGGTCTTCAACCGATGCGTCCTCGTTGAACTTGTTGCCCGACTCAAGCGGTTTTACGCGGGTGCACTACAAAAACAGCAGAAGTATGTCGAACAATCGTATCGGCCAATTAGGCGTGTTACCCACGTTGAGGTCGAACTTGAAGTGACCGACATCAAAGAACCGGAGAAAATCAATGAAACCAACGCACATACTGATTGCCAAGGGGGAGACCTTTGTGTCGATCAACACCCAGGACCTGAAGGTTGTGAAAATCAACCCAGGGAGGGAGACTGCGACGGTCATCACAAGCTCGACTACGACCGACTTGAAGTGCATGACCAAGGCGAGACTGGACCGCCTGTCGAAGGAGTTGAACGAACGTTACAACCTCCTCCACCTCCCTTCGATGCAAGCCAGGAACTCCAACCGAGATAATACGCTTCTCGTCATCGAGGATGGCGAGACGAAGGTCTACATCTGGCCGAAGGCCCTGTTCACCATCGCCAAACGCGGCACGCGAGTGACTGTCAAGGCCTACAAGACCGAGATGACGGTCGACGACTTAACCGGTCGTGTCAGAGCTGAAGACCTGGCCCGCTTCCATGGGCTGGTCAAAGTGAACATTCGTTAGCGTCCGTCAGTTGTCAAAAAAGACCCGCAAGGTGGCAAGCCCTGCGGGTCTTTTCGTTCCTGTTCAACCCCATCTGTCTGTCACTCAACTCCAACTTCAAGCAAAGATCATGTTCGACGCGTCGACACTCACCGGGTAAAACCTGTCGATTTGCAGGCGGAACGTCAACGTGACTGGCACGTTGCCCTCAAGCATGTTGGCGTCCGTCGGCTTGAGGTTGATCGGCATGCATCCTTCGAGCTGATACTGCATGCCAATTTGAAGCGCGTTCGGGTCGACTTCCATTTGGTCGATGATGTCGGGAGTCAACTTTCTCGGGATGAGCCACGCGAAAAACCCGTAAGTCTTGATCTGAGTCGTGCGAACAACTGAGCCAGTTCGAGGGTTCGACGTCAGGTAGTGCCAGCGATAGAGCAGTTGAGCCGTCGGCTGGGTGAATGCGTAGCGAACAGGGACCTCGATCGGCCCTGTCGGCGTGTCAGACCCGAGGATGTGGTTGACCTGGTTGAGATACTTCATCTCAAAGGTCTGCTGCGCGCGTTCAGGGAACGGAAACGACTGGACGGCGAACGACACGTTCTCCTGCCAGTTTCCCATGCCGCCAATGACAGCCGGCAGGTTGATCCAAAACCGGAACAGGTCTGTGCGTTGTGGGTCAAGGTTTGACCCTTGGCTGCCCCATTCATTTTTGTAGAGCATTTTGCTCATAACGGCTTAGATGGATTTACTAATTTTTCGCTGACGATAAAAATCATCTTTTCCACAGCTTATCTACAGTTCTTGGAATCAATGACGGTAGCATTCTTTGAAGCACTTCTTGATCCTGACGCAAGACTCATTCAACTTGTTAGAGCCATTCATCCTGGACGCCCTGGACGTAATACCGTTTTCACTTCGTGTGGTTTCACTATAGTAAATAATCGCGACTATGACCGCCTCAACAAACATAGATGGCATCTTGGACATAACGGTTACGCCAATCATGCAAATTTACAGATGGCCTACTGGATCATTAATGTGCCGCGTGGTTGCGAACCCGATCACATTAATAGAGAGCGTCTTGACAACCGTCGTTGCAATCTTAGAGTGGCCACAGAAGTGCAACAACAGGGTAATCGGCCAAAAGACCGACGATCAGGTCTAACATCAAAATTTAAAGGTGTTCATCTCCATTCCAAGACTGGCCTTTGGAAGGCTAAAATCCAAGTCAACAAAAAAGGCCGACTAATTGGAATGTTTCGAAGTGAACTTGCTGCAGCCAAAGCCTACAATAGAGCGGCCAGAAAAGCCTTCGGTCGATTTGCCGTAATCAACGACATTAGACCCACTAGCCCGTGATGTTGGTGATCGTAGCGCCCGAAGGATCGACAATCAGGTTGACGTAGAGCCGCTCCAGTGACCCAAATGGAATGAAGTCCACGTTGACAATGGCTGCGTGCTGGTTTTGCACTTCGGGCGTGTTGATCGAGTTGTCCGCGGCCACATTGTAGTCCGAAATACCACGGTCAGACTTGACCCCTTCAAACAGCGACCGAAGGTCGTTCGTGAAGAGGACGATCAGCTCCTGGTCGTTGGGGTCGAAGATATACTTCCGACCAAGCTGCCCAATGTTCAGTGCCAGGTAGTTGACCAGCGTCGCCACACTCAGCTGGATCAGCTTGGAGTTGGTCCGCTGAAGTGTCCTGTCGCCCCAGACCAAGATTTGACCAAAGTCATCCAGGATGGGCGTGATGGACTGCCCTGATGCCATGAAGCCATTTCGCGTGTCATCATCGACCGTGGCAAACTCGACGCTGTTGGCAATCGAGATGACGCCACGATTCACGCCGGAAGCCGCATACCACGGCTTAAAGTGGTCAAACGTAAAGGCCCGTTGGCGAGCCAAGGCGATTGTCGGCGGGATACTGATGGAGTTGCCCGTAAATGGGTCAGTGATGCTGATCCAATTCCATGGCAGCGAAGCCTGCCAAGCTGTAATGGCCGCACGCGAGCCAGAATAGTCTCCAGCGCCATTGCTCCAATCAACGATCTGTCGGCCGTTTATCCCACTTGGCGAGTCAATGAGCGCCTCAGCAAAAATCTTCGTGGCAATGAGGATCATTTCCTGGTGCACTGCTAAGTCGGTGATGCCAGGACAGATGAGGTCGCTCAAGTTGTAATTCGAGCCAGGGCGTGTGAAGGCCCGCAGCCCGGTGTAAGCTCCAGTCGAAGACAGCGTGCCGATGACGTCCTGCGTGGTCATCACTTCGCCGTCAAAGCCTTGGCCATAGTTGAGTGACTCGTCGCCAAAGACCGCAAAATTGACCTTCTGCGAAGCGCCAGACCAGCCGTTCATCGTGTTGGCGGGCGGACTAGAGCCAAGCATGCCAATTGGGTTGCCAGCGGTGTCAGTCAAGATGGCGATGTTTTGTGAGAGCCCGTTGATGCGAGCTGGGAAGTAGTCCGTTGAGCTCGAATCCATCGACAAGTTGTCGATCGTCTCAACCAGTGTGCCGTCAACGTAGACGAGCAACTTCTTCGTGCCAGCGTTGGCGCCAGGAGACACCGTGACCCACAGTCCATTTGCAACGCCGTCACTGTTTGCCCACGTGCCGGCAGAGGCGGCAATCATGTGAATGGCTAGCGTCGTGACAAGGTTGCCGTTTGCGTCGCGGTGAGCCTTATAGATGTTGCCAGCTGAATAGTTGTCCTGCAGCGACACGGCCTGGTAACCGATGTTCGTCACATTTGACGGGTAAAGATTGACGTGCGTCCCACCAATGATTTCTTGGACCATCGCCTCATAGGTCGTCGACCGGCCACCTCCACTGGTTTGAACGATCTTGATGAGGTCGCCAGGGGCAAGAATGGCCACGGTGATAGCCGTCGCACCATCGGCCACGGCGATCGTTCCATCGGCCACGCCCTCGACAAGCTTCAACGACCCAGTGGCCGTCGGCGCCGACGTGTAGACTCGAATAAAGCTTCCCTGAGCAACCACCGTTCCGGTAGTCTGAGTTTGCGCGGCGCCATTGATGAGGGTCTCACCAACGCCGTTGGTGTAGTCGTAAGACGCTCCAGGAGTCGTGTCGATGGTCACATAACCACCCACAGGGGCTTCACCCGTAAGCAGCTCTGGCCCAAGTTCGCCAGGCACGTTGAAGGTGATCTGACTGCTGAGGTCGCTTGTGAGAACGACGAACTCACCATTGCACCCGCTAACGGCCGCGTTGGCGATGTGGACGTAATCGCCGACTTGGTAACGTGGCATGTTGGACATTGTCAGCGTGGCCACGCCGCTGGAAACGACAAGGCTGGTAATTGGCAGCGGCCCAACAAAGCCATCGACGTCAAAACTGTAGGACGTCTTGCTCCCTGTCACGAAGCCGGCGCTTTCAACATAGTTGCTATCGCCGTAGACAATGGAACTGAGGAATGACTCGGCGTTGGACGCGGCGTCCGTGGCTTCACTCCGGTCAATGAACGCGCTGACGTAGTCGTCGGCCAGTTCAACCGCTTCAGGACCAGTGCTCACCAATTGAAGGCCAGTCGGGTTGATGACGTTGCCTGAAGGAATGTAGTCTGAGACCCTCGCGTTAACCGTCGAAATCTTGCCGGCCTCGACGATGCGAATGTAGTCGCCAAGTTGAAAGTCCTTGGCCGATGAGGTGTAAATCTTGTATGGGTCTGGCGACCCTGAGCCAACGACACTCGCCGCGTCACTTGCGACGGCAGAGTAGACGTGGCCGACCCGGTTAAACCAGGTGCCGTCGGAAAAGTCACCCACAGCCGCAACGGCTTGGGCAGGCATTGGGTTCGACGTAACTGGCTTTCCAAACTGGCTGACGAATGAAGTAACGGATGGCGTCCGAGTCGGGACGTTCATTGGCCCCTTGGATGCCACGCCCGTGACGCCGAGACTATATCGGCTAACGATGTTCGTCGGAAAGCTGTTGTCAAGGACGTTGACGTAGACCCCGGGAAACGTTTGAATTGTGATGTCTTGGCTCATAGCCTTAAATCCGTCGTAACTACTTCGCTTTTACAAAGCGCATGAACGCGTTCCACGTCTTCGTCGTGTCGCCAGAAGGAGGCGCCCCTAAAAGCGGTCCACCGCTCATGGAACTACCGCCGGTTTGCAACAAACTGGCCGCTGTAGCCGCGCCTGCAGATTCAACTAGCGTGATCTTTGGTGGAGCTTCCTTCCCTAACGCGGCGTCTTCCATGGCTTTCTGGATATTCGCCGGAGTTGGATTTTGGGCGTGAACATTCGGAGTTTGTAGCGAGCTCTGCGTGCTCGACTGCGGTGGCTCCTTGGCTAAAATGGCCGCAATTACCGGGTCCTGCTCAGGCGGCCTGGGTTGCGTGACGACGTTCGGATCGCGCACTGTCGTGACTGACATCGTGGCGTCAAAGGCCACAAAAGCGTTCTTGTTAATGCCTTCGACGAGCTTGTCCAAGCGGTCGGCCACTGGGAACAGGTCACCAGCTTGAGACTCGCGAATCCACTTGGAGACCTCATTAAGACTGTCAACGAGCGATTCTTTTGTCGGCTTGCTGCCGCTGCCTTCAGACTCCCTGCTTGCCGGCGGGTCCTCGCGGAACCATGGACGCGCTCGCCGTTGTCGATCAAGCAGAGTCGTCGACGGCACCATTACGGGCGCCACTTCATCCTCGCCCAAAAGTCGCCGGATTGAGTCCATTACTTGTTGACTGGAATGAGAAGGTTGGTCATCATTACGACGGGTTCGGCCACGTTCGGGAACTTGACGTGCGCCACGCCCTGTTCAGGCACGACTTTCGTCACACGGCCCACTTGACCCTCAAACGGGTAATAGTCGTTGTCCGTCACGGTGACCTCATCGCCTTCAGAGACGTTGTTCAGCCCAATGAGCTGATTCGCCGCCTCCATGATGCTGGCCTTATTCCGTAAGTCTACTTTCGAGATGATCGCTTCGATGTTCATGCGTATTTGACCCATCTGTGGCTAATTACAGCGGGCAATCTATCTAATCAGACTCGCCAGAAAGACCGAGTCAATGTCCATTGACTCATGCCAGTAACACCCTGTGCGAAGGACGGTCATGACTTGGGAATCCGATGGTTCTGAGACGACCTTTAACTGGCCTTCTTCAATCGTGACCCGCAACCGCTTCGCCAACCCCTCAAACTGCGTGAGGCGTTTTTGAATCAACTCAGACTCCGTCATGTCCTTTCGCAGGGCGGCAAAGGCGTCAAGGAGATTTTTGTGCAGGAGCTTTCTGTCAACGGACTCATTCAAGCCGTTGCTTAAGTCAACCATCAACTCATCAACCTCGTTCATTCAGCTGATAAGATCGGCCCAGAGCTGTGCTCGCCTGAGCCAGCCACTCCCGGATTGACCATGGGCTTTGCGTCACCTTCGAGGGCAATTTCACTGTGGCAGTTTAAACCCATCCAGACATTGGTTTGTTGCCAGTAAGCCTCGCGTGGAATCTCGACTTCAACGATTAGAAATCGATAGCCGTTGTAGTAGATGAAGTCGCCCTTAAGCGGCCAGTAGTCGAACTTTTCAAGGTGGTTGTGGGCGAGGAGAAAGACGTCACGCTGCTTTGGCGTCAAGACGTTCGTCTTCGGATCAAGCGTCCACTGCTTTTTCTCCTTGCCGATATTGACCGTTGGAAGTTTTAACTCTCGAGAAAATTGAGTTCGGTCAGTCAGTGGCATGTGCCACAGCGGGTCAATGCGAGCGACTGAGCGATCAACTTCGAAAAATACGGGCTGCGGCTGTGGCGTGTAGCGCTGGATCCACTCGGCGTAAATCTTAAGAGCCGTTTGAGTGTCAGCAAGCCGGAACAGGTTTGGGTCATATGTAAAATCGCGACGTTCTAAAAAACGCATAAGCTATTGAAACTACGTTAAATCACATATGAGAAGTGAATTGTCTGAAAATCTCAAAAGGCTAGCCGAGGAACTTGACCCGTCGAGTGAAGTCCAAGTCAATGATGACTCGTCAGCCGTCGTCACCACGGAAAACGGCCAGACGGTCAAAATTGACGCTCGAGACTGCTGCAAGTTTTTCGCAACCGTCGGGTCGGTCAAATCCTTTTGCGAGGCCATCGGCAACACCAACATGGCGTCCATTGAGCTTTATTCCGTCACGCTCCCGGATGACGCCTGGCTCGAGCTCGAAGAGCGGTTTAACCTTGTCGAGGAGGTCTAAAATTATTTTTGAAAGTTTTTGTTTACAAACTCGAGCACTTGTGGTATATTCACTGGTATGGAACAAGTGCATATTGAGTCATTCAGAGACCTGATGGGCGGCCACAAGTCTGGCAAGATCATTTGCGCCGTTCACAATCAAGTTGTTCGCACGCTGACTGTCGAAGGCGACGACGTCAAAATTGTCTGCGGTGACGGCTCGCAAATCACGGTAAAACTTGACACGGCGATCACCTATCAGGCGTGGTTTATGGACCGTGGAAGCCTCCTCTTCGACAACGACAAGAAAATCTGCACGGAGTTAGACTGCATCGTCTTTGATGACGAACCTGAAAAACGGTTTCGAATCGTTCCGTTCAGGGGCCAGCAAGAAACCGCGTTCTCTGCTTAAAGCTATGTGTGCCATCATTGGATTTGCCGGTCACATGACCAACTCGGTCTTGCGCTGCCTTTATCACGAAGCGCGCATGTTTGGCCCGCACTCCGTTGGGCTCGTCTACTTCGACAAGGACGAGATGAAGTTTAAGGTCTTCAAGAAGGCCATTGACCCGCTGCGATTTCTCCGAAACTGCAACCACCGAATTGAGCGTGCAGCTCGGTTCAACCTTGGATACGGTCACGTCCGCTACGCCACGCACGGTGGCGTCAATGACCAGAACGCCCACCCATTCACGTATCCAAATGGAGCGGACAGCGACATCATCTTTGCCCACAACGGCGTCATCCACAACTACCTCAGCATCGCAAGTGAGTATGGCCTTGGCCACATCCCAGTCGATAGCCAGTGTGCCGGTCCACTGATCAAGCACCACGCCCTCAACAAGGCCCAAGGTTCAACCGGGTTGATTTGGGTTGAGACTGGGACGAACGCTGGCCTTTACGTCTATCGACACCACCAGGGCCTGGAGTGCGCGCTTTGCACCGTTGACGGCCGACCAGTCACGATCATCGCGTCTCGAACAGCGATCATCAATAATGTTGCCCGCCGATTACCGCACACGTTTCAAATCAAAAGGTTTGAACAGCTCCGGGAATACGTTGCCTACGTCGTGTTTGAGACTGGTCTTGTTGAGGCGTGGAACTGCATCCCACAAGCTCCAGTTGCATACAAGCCAGCGGCGCTTCCGATCTCCTGCCGGCACCTTGTCGAATCGGACGCCGAGCCAGAAGCTGACGATGAGGACGAGGTCAATGAGGCGATCCTTTCCCAAGATGAGATCGCGCAGGTTGCCAGGGACATCGCCAACCGGTTCAACATCCTCATCGTGTCGGAGCCGTTCAATGACAACCTTCGCATCTACAACACGACTCCAGACCAAGTGCTTGAGGTCATCTCCGACCTAGTCGTCGGTGACGATGAATTCACGCTGCATGGCGCGACTCACCAGGAGGATGACGCTTGGTCAAACCGAGTTTTGGCTACTCGTGGCGCGGATGGCAACATCGAGTGCAACAACGAAGACGTCAAGAAGCTGGTCAACCACATCGCCGTGTAATGGCTTCCGTTTAGACTAGTTGACGTCGCCACGTGTCATTGTCACCTGCGACGTCACAGTCCCAACGGCGATGGAGTGACTCACCTCACTGACCGAATATCGCCCACTCCATGGGTTGAATTCACGGGTGCTCTGGGTGAGGTCCAGGTCGACCAGGTCGTCAATCCTCAGCAGGAGCTGCACTGTCTTCAGCTTGATGACGTAATTGCTGAGGTGGACAGTGTCAAAGCGGCTCTGGGCAAGCTTGATGGCTTCATCGAACTGATTCACCCCGACGGTCCAACTCGTCGTGACTGGCCCATTGACAATGCCGCTCAAATCAGGCCGGTGCTTTCCAAGCACGAGTCCAGACGGACTGGTCAACCGCGTGCTCACTGCCCCAGTGTAGGGGTCAAAGATGTAGCTCTTCAGCCCAGCGGCGCCGGCATACACGTTTTCTTGTGTCCGGTCCATGTGGGTGATTTCAGTTGAAGAGTCAAAGAAAAATCGGACTGCGACGGGCGTCTTTTTATACCCCGTCGTATGGAAGTGCAGTTCCTGGTCCCTGACGTAAGAGCAGAAGTCACCACGTCCAGCGGGCGTGATTGCCCTGGCCATGAGGCGCCCAACAAGGAAATCATGGTCGCTTGCTTGGGTCTGGATGAGGCTAAATTGGCCGGCCGTTGGCTCAACGACTGGGGTCAACTGGTAGGCCGACGCAAATTGCCCAACAATCGAGCTGATCAATCCCTGCCAAGACGTCTTTGGAGTAGCCCGCCTCATCTCAGCGAAGCGGTCCGCAGTTCGCATGACAAACGCATGGCTGTTCGGCTTCGGCGACGCTGAGAGGCCAAGGATCAAGTGCTCTTGCCAAGGCTGCCAACTGACCTTCCCAGCCGCACTGGTTCCAAGCCTGACGAAGACCCGTGGCGTGGACGTCAACAACAGGTCGTGAAATGTGTCGTTAAAGACCTTGATGTAGGCCGACGAGATAAAGTATGTCCAGACCGCTGGGCAGTTGAGCTTTTCGTGGATGACGACCTTTTCGGTGATCAGGCCAGGAAGTGGCTGAAAGCCCTGTTTGACCTTAAAGCCAAACTGGGTGATGACTTGCGAGTTTGGTGTTGACATTGAGTCAGGAACTTAATCCCGACTCAGTAACCGGTCAACAATAGCCTCGGCCATTTTGCGCCGGCCACCTTCGGGCATGCTAGGAGTATGCACTGACGCGCCATGCATCGAGTGCTGCACCGTCCCGACGGCATCTTTGCTGTCAAACTTGCCAACCGTCCGGCCCTTGTTGAAGAGCTGGTTGCCGAGCTTATACCACATCGACTGCTTCTTCGACATCCCACCTGGGCTTGAAGGAGCAAGGTCGGCCGACGTCATGCGGGCGTAGCGTTTGCCAATCGATGGGATTGGCAAGCTGCCAATGTCGTCACGCTCGTGAAGTCTCATGAAGGCCACGGGAAGGCCGACCACTTCGGCTGAGTCAGTTGGTTGACTGGATACTTGGTGTCACTCTTGTCGAAGGCCATCTGGTCCCACTGAATGAGCGACTCAAGTTGGATCCGGCAGTTCGTCGGGCCGCCACCTTCACAGAACATCTCAAGGTATGGCTTCGACGTTTGGAAATTAACTTCCACGACGGCCGCACCAGAGACATAGATCGACTTTCCAAGGTCGGCGCCTCCAGCGGGGCTGTAAAGCTCGCACCGCGTCCCAGACCCTGAAAGAATCGGCGTGGTTCGGTCGTCCAGTGGCACGAACCCAAGTTGAACGGTTTTATCCTGCAGGTTCGTGATGACGGCTGAAACCCCAGTCAACCTCGTTGGCGGAATCGTCGTCGCTGCAAGAAGCGACGCATAGAGGCGAACCGTCGAGTAGCCTGAAATAAACGGCGCCTGTAAGTCAGTGCGCCGCTGTTGCGGTTGTGGATACTGCCCTGGATACATGGTTAATCCTCTCGGCCACGCACACTCAACCCGCGGCCACGGCTGCCTTCAAATTCGCGGCTTGAACTGCCACCAAACTCACGGCCTTCACTGCCGCCAAACTCACGGCTTCCACCGAACTCTCGGCTAGCACTGCCAAACTCACGGCCTTCACTGCCCAGCTCCTCAGGCGAAAAACGACTGCCATAGCGGTCTTCACCGCCAAGTTCAAGGTCACCCGCTCCGGGTTCAGGAAATTCAGCTTCACCCTCACCTTCAGGGCCAGCAATCGTCTGTTCACCGCTGCTGATGGCCTTGACCGCCGGGATCAGCTCGGCGATGCCGGCATTGATTGAGCGAAGCAAATTCAGCGCTTCGCTCTCAGGCGTCACATCACCACCCTCGCCTTCCGGCTTGGGCGTAGAAGCTACAGTGCCGCCTTGGCTTCCAACAGCCGGGTTACCCGACATAGCATTGCCCATGGCCACTTGAGCCGTATCGTCGGTCATCTCCTTCAGGAGTTGCTGCGCTTCAAAAAGGTTCATGTCAAGTTTTCTTTCAGCTGCTTTATCTACAGACTCTTCCTTCTGAGGTGGTTTTCGCTTTATCCTCTTTTCGGGCTGAGGTAAACCTGGTTTCTCAGGAGGCAGTTCCGTCGGGTTTGTAGGACCTGACGGCAATGTAGGGGTCTGAGTCGGTGATGGTAGTTCAATCGGCTCAGGCAAAGTTGGCGGTGGCGGTGGTTCAGCTTGAGGAATTTTCTCAATGGCTCCTGGAACTTCAGGTTCACCCGTCGGGGTCTTGCCCATCGCCCGGTCAATGGCGCTTGGTTCACCCTGCCGTCGTCGAAGCCTGGCCAAGAGCGTGGTGTAGTCACGGGCCTTAGCCGCTCGCATGGCTTCAGGCTCAATTGAGTGCCGGTGCTGAGCGTAGCCAATGAGGCGCTTCAAGACGTCACCGTTGTCCGGTTGGTCAGAGGCTAGCACTTCGAGCGAGTTGTCAATCCAGTTCCGCAGCGCCAAAACGTGCTTGCAAAGCCCAGGGGTCCCGGTTGGGTTGGTGATCCTTGGAGCTCGGTTAAGCGCCTGATTCATGCTCTGCGGTCCAACTCGGCTGGCGCCATGCTGTTTATCGGCCCAGGCCCAACGGTATCGGAAGTCAGGACAGGTGCAGTCCACGATGCAGTCAACGTCCATCAGCGGGCGGCGGTGCAGTGGCTTGATGAACTTGATGTAGCCCTTGTGCCGAAGTCCGGTCGTTGACGGTGAGCTCTTGAAGTTGAAGAGATAATACATCGCGTTCTCAACCGCGCGAATGTTGAGCGGTGGGCCGTGAACGGTCAAGCTTCGAACAATGCGCTCGGGAGTCGACATGTTCATCAGCTGGCGGAATGACATGTTCTCGTCAAGCCGCTGTGATTCACCTAAAGACTGGTTGACTGAGAGGCGGGCCAGTTTCACCATCTCCTGTTCATTGGCCAACACATAAAATTGAAAGTCGTTGATGATGACCTCAACAACACTGTCACCCGTCTCCATGAGGTTTGCGAAAGCAGCCATGACCTTCATCGGGCTTCCACTCATGTCCCAAGCCCTAATGTAACGAAAGTCCTTGATCAACTCCTCTGCTTCACTCGACTCAAACCAGCTACCACCACTAACACTGATGTTAAAGGCTTTGATCGGCGCCATGGCCTTAGCGCCACGAAATCCACGGCCGGCTGGAAGCGTGTAGCAGACTTCGAGAATTTCGCGTGAGTTAGCCACGGTAAGATGCCGCTAAGTTGGCCAGAGTTCTCTTAGACTCGTTGAATGAACGTTCAATGGCCTGCGGGCTTGACGCAGATTCTAAAGTTTTGTAGTGCAATGACTTCACCGACCCGATTGAGTCAAAAATTGCCGTCACATAAATTACGGAAGCGCCAACGTCACTCTCCAAGACGTGCTCGAACGCCAGCTCACGCGGACGAACGGCGGCGTCGATGAGACACTTCGCTTCCACTGGCTAAGTAAACGCCGCCCAGTGCGGCATTTAAACGGCTCGTTTCACATTTTTGTTTACAAATTTAGGAAGTGCAGTATATTGGTTCCATGATATTTGGATCATTAATCGTCACATACATCGCCATCAAACTGTTCGCGTTCGCCGAAAAGGGAAGGCTTCAAGCGTTCATGGTGGCGTTTTTAATCACCGTGCCAATAATGTCGTTCCTTATTTTCATCGCTCTTGGCTGTTTCGCCTCTGTTTTTGGCCTGGACATCGACGCCATGTCACGCCACGACTCTGACGTCTTCTGTGGCACACTTCTGCTATTTTCAGCGATACTCGCAACTGTAATCATGCTGACCATAATAGCCAGGGCCAATGAAGAAACCCGCTTCGATCCTGAAGCAACCAAAAGAAAAATCCAACTTACGCTTGAAAATATAGAAATCGGTGAAAAGTTGGCCGCTAAAATGGAGTCCCAAGGGAAAGACGCAAGTCAGCTAAGAGCCGAACTTTCCGGGCATAAAGCTGAAATTTTAAAGGTCAAAGACGAATTTCAGAAAGTCTGCATAAATCACTCCGGCCATGAAAACCAACCATTTGACACGGCTGGATTTGTAACGATTCTCGTAATTGCACTTGTCGTCGCCACCGTTTTTATCGCTTTGGGTCCTAGTTATTGACGTGAACGCTCGAATGGTCATCGACTCTGCAATCGACCCAACTGGGTCTGGAATCCGATATGGAGTCATCATAAATCCAGGTTGGGGCTCGACGTCCTATCTCGATGGGAAAACATTTGTCGACGCGTGCGAAGCACATCTTTGGCATCACTATTCATCCATAAGCAGCGACTTGGAAGCTCTTAAACAGTATATTCAAAAAGAGATGTCTCCAGAGACGAAAGTGGGCATCATAATCCGCATGGTTAAACTTGGAGAAGTGACTATCTTTCAAAAACTCGAAGGCCACGATCGTGCACGGTGGGAACTTTTTGGCCGAAGAAAGCGGGTCAACGAACCGGGAATTTTGACCGACATTGAGAATGCAACTGACATCGACCGTGATGACGTAATCCTATGGAAGCAATTTCCTGGCGACACACGTCCTGGAAAACTAGTCTATGCCGGCGTAGTGTTTTATGGTGAACCGGACACAAAAGAAAATGACCCAGAGTGGACGCCAAGGACCCGCAAAAAGCCAGTCGTCACAAAACTCGGCCAACCGCGCAAACTTCGTTAGTTAAAGCGTGGCTAACATTCACGAGACCGAACAGATTGTCAAGCAGATAGTAAAGCACACCGAGGACGTCTACAAGGGAACGTTCAAAACCCTCGGCGCTCTCAAGGACGCACTTCGACCGTCTGAGCCGCTTGGTGCCTTGGCCCACACCATCATGCCAAGTCTCATCAAGAACGTTCATAGATGGCATGACATTTGGACAAAGGGAAAGCCTGAAATTGAAGCCACGTCAAACGCCATAGCGTCCATTACCCGTCAAATTGGGATTTTAGGCCAAGGACTTCCAAGGGTGACAACAGAGATGCTTAATCAGGCCCATGCAATAAAAGACGCTGGACTTCGTCACGCCAAAATTCAGGCATCGGTAAATGACCTTGTGGGTGACCAAGTCGACATGGCCAATCGCTATATTACCCTTCAAGAAAACTTAGAAAAACTTCAACACAAACAAGTCGAAGAGAACAAGGCCCTTATTGAATATGAAAAAATTCGGCGCCTTCACCTCATTGAACAATCCGTTGAAATAGCCGTAATTGGGACAGGGCTATCCAAGGCCGTCAAGTGGAGCAACGAATTTAACCGGTCGTTGATTCAAGCCAATTCAGACTTGGAAGTTCGTGGCAGACTTTTTGACGTTGGTCTAACCGCACAAATCAAGACTGGGTCATCAATCACCGAAACGGCTTCGATGATGATGTCTCTAACAAACAACGCTTTTAAGTTTGAGGACGAGTTCAAGGACGTCCTTAAAACTTCAATTCAAGTCAGCGAAGGCCTAGGATTAAGTGCCGAACAAACGGCCAAGTTGGCCAGAACGGCCGCGATTCTGAACCAACCATTCAAGCAACTGGCCGACACGATGGCCACAATTCTTGACAATACCCGATTAACAGCGGCCGAAGCTGAAAGCATGCTCGATGCCCTTGGCCGGTCATACATCGTTATTGGAGGTGCGTCACGCGGGGCACTCGAAGTTATCACTCGTGTTGAAGGCGAGCTTAAAAAACGAACAGGTGAGGTCGGCAACGTCCAACGATTGGTCAGTTCAATGGCCGGCACAGCCCAAGGAGCCATGCTTGCTCAAGTCTTCGGGCTTTCTCCCGAGGCGCTTCAAAGCAGTGGAGGAGTTCAGACTTTGCTTACGCGGCTGGCCGCCAGAGTTCAACAAGACACCGCCGGAAAAACCGGAGTTGGGCGGCTCCAAGTCTTGGAAAACATCAGCCAGCAATTGACTGGCGGGACCATGAGCACGCAAGCTCTTGCGAAGCTTGCCGAGTCGATGCGCGACGTCAACTCCCAGACACTGACTCGAGTTACGATTGAAGACCGGTGGCGAAAACAGTTAACTGACACAAACGCGGCCGTTCATCGTTTGACTGGGTCACTTGAAGCCTTGATAATGCGCGGCTTTACGCCAACATTGAGATTCATTCGTTGGACTTCATCGTTGTTGGCCGACGTTGTTGGAAAAATCGGTGGTAGTGAGACCGCATCAAAAATCACGGTAACCGGCGCGACGATCTTTCTTACGCTTACCGCAATTAAAGCAGGTTATAGAATTGGCGCTCTAGCCGCGGCTATACTTGGTTTAGGAAAAAGTGCTGAAATTGCTACTGGGCAACAACTGGCGTTGAATTTAGGCGAAGCCGCTGGCGTTGGCGCTGGAAAAGGAGGCGGAATTTTGAGGTGGGCCAAGGGGCTATTCTCGGCCAGTGGCATAGCCGGTCTTGGTCGACTCGTCGTTGGAATCATCACCACAGCCGGACTCATACCGATTGTCGTAGCGGGTCTTCTTAGTGGAGGCTTGATTTATCTTTTTGGCCGCTCCATGAGCAAAGCCATTGACAAGGAGATGGAGTCAGCCCGACACCTAAAGCTTGTGCTTTCACACGGCAATGACATTCGAAGCCAATTTGCCAAGGAACAACTGGCGGCCGTAATGGCTGGTCCTGACAGTGTTCGACGCCTATGGGGTGGTTATGAAGGAAACCAGGTGGTTGGCCGATTTCTCACTGGGCTGCGCAGGCCTGAAGATGTCGTTGCTCGACTTCACACCCTCGAAAATGAGGAGATTCAACGTGCCACTGACAGGCAAGCCGCTTTGGCCATATTAAGCGCCAAAAATGAGAAAGCGGCCAAAGACCTGGCCGATCTTGCTGAAAACAGCCGTGAACAGCTAAAAATCGAACGAGAACGAAACACTCGTGAGACCGATGACTCAAGAAAATACCGAGAAGAGCTTAATCGTCAGGCCAATGAGCGAGAACATAAAGCTCTGAGTGAACCGGAAAAGCCGCTTCCGTGGTGGGCCAGAATTACCGACCCTCGAGGAGTTCCCTGATTATGTCACTTGTTGAAGATTTTAGAAGTTTCGGTTCTAGCTTTACGGACCAACCAGCGTCACCAGACCAAAGTCCGTCGACCAACAGCGTCGTTGCAAGCCGGCTTGACTATCGCCGTCCAGGAAGTGCCCAAGGACGCCTGATTGGTCTCTCCATTGATTCAGGAGCCTTAGCCTGGTTGTCATCAGGCCAGAACCCGTTCACATCGACCGGAGGCGCGTTGGTCATCACCTTTCCTTCGATGCCTCAAGTCATTGAACTTGCCAGGTCAGCCGACTTTCAGGTCGCCCCAATTTACATGGCTCCTGACGGCATCCATCGGTATATCGCGACAAAACCGATGGAGCTTCCGCTCTCGTTCCAACTCTCAATCCACGACCACGAGTATGCGATTCACGGGGCGCTGACGCTTCTTGCGACCGCGGCCAAGTTGCACGCCTTTGTGCTACCAATCAGCACGAACCCGGACATCATTTCTGGCTACTATGCCGGGGCTGTTCAAGGGCTAAAACAACCTGGAACCTCAACGTCAGCCACGACAGGACTGACTGGAGACGCCACGACACCAAACACAGTCGATGCCAAAACGGGGGCACAGCAGGACCCGAATAAGCAAGATACGGTCCAAGAACAGACGAGCATCGGCAACTACAGCGGCGGTGAGGACTCCACGTATCCACCGATCCCGGCAATGCTGAACTTGATCTCTGACGGGCGTGATGACAACGTCAGCCTTGGTGTCAATTGCGTTGGCTACATCAATGCAGTCAGGACCCGGTTGAAGGGACCTTGGTTGCGCCCGCCAAACGCAAGCGGGATGAACATGCCGTCGGTCCTGGAAGCCGAGTTCACGTTCGTCCACTATCCTGGATACACGAATTCATTCAAGCAAAACACCACAGTCAATGTCGCCGTCCGCAACGCTTACGCGGATGACGTTCGTGACAACTTCTACAACACGCTCAAGTTGACGACGAAGTCGGCGATGTCATTCCGAGGCTTGACCGCGTCTTAGGCCTTTCGACTGAGAAGCGCGTTCATTCAGGCCAAAGAACTTGATTTTTGGCCAATCACTTTTTTGTTTACAAACCACGGATTTGTGGTATATTGACCCCAAGATGAAATTAACCGTTCGCCACTCGTCAGCCCCGGAATTTAAAGCCGGTGACAAAGTTCACCTGCATAAAAAGGGAACTCCTGGCATCGTCGTCGAGCACGTGCGTCGTCATCGCCCGGAACGTATCACTCTCCTCGAAGCTGATATTCGATTTGTCAATACCAACCGTGACGAAACCACGCTCGAGATTGCTGGCTGGGTGTCAGTGCCTTGCAACGGCGTCAGCGTCACGACTGAAACATACACCTCCCGATTCTTGATCCTACAATGAAAAATCCAGAGTTCAAATACGTTGTCACTTGGGACGGCTACAGCCAAGGAAGCCGAGACGGAGGTTACGCCGAACGCAAAATCTGCGGTGTCACGGACCTTGAGCATTGCAGCACCGTCGTAAACATGCACAAAGATGCGTCACCGCGGGCTTACCACCTCCAGTCGGAACTTGACGTGGCTGAATTTTTCCGCCAACACGAAGCTGCAGTAGAAAAAGAGAAGGCCGAAAAGAAAGCCGCGCTTGATAAACTCACTGACCACGACCGCAAAGTTTTGGGATTATGAAATTCGTCTACCTTGAAAATCGTGGCCTCCAAGATGGAGGCGAGTGCAACAAGTTTTTCCAATTGGACGATGACGGACACCAGGTCATCTCGACATGGGGAGCCATCGGGGCCAAGGGCCAAACGAAGGTGCTTGTCGTGTCAGAAGACCCAGCCGTGCGACAGGCCGCTTGGGACAAAAAGTTTAAAGAAAAGACCAAGCGCAAAGACAACCCATATCAGGTCATCCGGTCAAGTGGAACCGAAGCAGGCCGATCCGTGACAGACACGCCAAACGTCAAAGTCATTGAAGAGCGCCCAAGCTCAGTTGGCCGGCGCTTTGGGGTTGAGGTTGAAACCCACTCAAACTTGGCCCCAGCTCAAATCGCCGGCAAGATGCAAGAACGAGGCCTGAAAGTCAACCTTCGAACGGGCGACTACTTTCACTCCGATGGCCGGCAGTGGGACGTCAAGCGCGACGGCTCCTGCGGTTACGAGTTTGCGTCACCGATCCTCTCAGGCGAAGCCGGCATCTTTGACGCCAAGCTCGCCGTCGAAAAAATTCGCGAGGTCTGTCCAAACGCGGTCAACTCGAAGTGTGGGCTTCACGTCACCATCGACGTCAGCGACCACAATCCAGCGGACCTGAAGCGGCTCGCCATTGCCTACCTCAAGGCCCAAGAATTTTTCTACGCTGAGTGCAACGAAAGCCGCCAGCACAACCACTACTGCGAACGCAACCCAACCCACCGCATCATGGACATGATCGAGTCACAGAGCATCGAGCGCGTCCTTGATGGCTGCGGTGGGTGGCGCAACCACAGTGACCGCTATCACGGCCTGAACTGGACCAGGACATTCAGTCGAAAGGTCGTTGAATTTCGCATGATGGAGTCGACCGTCGCCATGCGCAAGGTCGGCGCGTGGATCCGGATGTGTGTCGGATTTGTTGACGGCGTGAAGGCTTCTGGGGTGACGTTTAAAAGCGCTGAGACGTTCACCCAGGAGACGTTTGAGAAAATCTGCGCAGGAACATGGAACGTATGAACGAGAACGTAAAGAAGGCCGTTGAGCAGATAACCAAGGAACTGAACGACAAGGGCCTCGTCGTCGAAGGAGGCTGGCGCGCCTACGAGATCCTAACTGGATTGGACAAAATGAGTGAGGTTCAAAGGCGAGAATGCCGCAAGGCGTTCTTCTTCGGGGCCCACCACTTGTTTGCCAGCATCATGACGGTCCTCGAGCCAGGAGTCGAAGAGACCAAAAATGACCTGAACCGTCTATCGCTGATAGACGCTGAATTGCGCAAGTTTATAGACACCAATAAGCCATAAGGAACCTATGCCAAATCGATATTACAGCCACAACAACTCGCACAGGCCTTACGAGGTGCTTGAGCGTGACAACGACACCGTCCACTACCGAGCCGTCGGAAACGGTGGCTCGCGGTTCAAGCTTTCACTTGTGAACTTCCGACGAAGGTTTACAGCCATCCCTGACGACAAGGCCTTGATCATTGACCGGTTCATCGTCGAATTTGAAACCTACCCATACGACAATGACGGGTGTGTTGACATGACGCTCATTGACAGCGTCATCGCCGCGGCCAACAGCTCTGAGTCAGAATCGAAACTCGCCGAAATTTTTCAGGACTGCAACGCCGGGCCTGGTGACCTTGTGCGCCCAAAAAATAGCTTTTCGCGGGTGGTGCTAGACCCCAGCGCCCAGGGAGAGGTCGACGCGACGGTGGCCTCAATCAAGTTGCGCAAGGAGATCGACGAAGCCTTCAACCTGACAGCCATTTGCCCAGTTCGCAGGTCAGTCTACTGTTTCTACGGGCCGCCTGGAACTGGCAAGACCATCACAATCCACGCCATCGCCGAAAAACTCGGCAAACTCCTCTACCAAGTCGACTACGGCCAAGTTCAAGGGTCTGAAAGCCGAAAGGCCATTTTCGCCAGGGCCAAGCGCTACAACGCCATCCTCTTCCTCGATGAAGCCGACTCACTGTGCGCCGCCAGGACATTCTGGCCGTCAGCCACGGCCCAACGGCTTAACGCCGACAAGAATGTCTTCATCCAAACACTTGACGCCTATGACGGGCCCGTGCTGATGGCAACGAACCTGCTGAATCATTTTGACGAGGCGTTCATGCGCCGTGTCAGCCGCTACGTCAAGTTTGACCTGCCGGACCTTGACATGCGCAAGGCCATTTTCTCACTGCACCTGCCGCCAGCGAATGGCCGAGTTGAAGTTGACCTCATCGAGGCCGCGCAAGCTTCAAGTGGCCTGTCTGGTGGTGACATCCAGAACGTATGCTTCAACTCCATCGACGCGGCGTGCATCGGCATCGAACGCTCCAGGTGGAAAGTGACCACCGCGCACGTCCGAACCGAGATTCTTAAGGTCAATCAAGCCAAACATGACAACCTGATCGGCAACCAAGCTCTCAAGCGAGGTGGCCGTGTCACGGTTGAATCCGTAGGAGAAGAGTGATAGAGCTCGAATATTGGTATATCGACGACGACCGAAAACCTGCTTGCGCGACAAACGTTGAGGAGCTCAGCAGGGTTTTTAGCTCGTCGTCAAGGGGTGAATGGGCCAAGCGAGTGGTCCTTAAAAAAGACCGCATCAATCGGGCTGAAGTCAGCACGGTTATACTTCCGATCAACATCACGTTTACGCCGGGCCCACTTTGGGAGACGATGGTCTTTGGCGATGAACGACTCAGCGCGTTCCAAAATCGGTGCATCGGATCCATCGAACAGGCCGAGTCAATGCATGAGGAAGTCTGCAAGCTCGTGAGAAACTTCTACGAAACATGACCGCGTTTTTCACATTTCTCACGGTGTGGTTGCTGCCCTATTTGGCCTGGGTCTCGATCGAAGACGCCTTTGACCTTCGCCTCAGCCTGGTCGTTCAATGCATCATCTCAATCATGCTGTCAATTTTCACAAGTTATCTATGGAAATTATGGGTAAAGATCAGCAAGTAACCAGAGGGGTGTTTGTCGACCTCATCCAGTCAGTTCGCTGCCAGTGCCAGCAGCTTAACGACCCACAGGTGCAAATCCACGGCTGCGTTTGTGGACTCCAGGAGCGCGTTCTTCGCGCCTACGCGGCCGACAATGAGGCAATGAACGGGCCCATGCGGCCAATGACTGACCAGGAACGCTGGTGGTGCATCGAAGAAGCCGTCCGCGCAAGCGAAGGAAGCCGCGACGAGTCTCAGTTGTTAACAATCTCTGACAAGAGCCTCGCCAAGGAGGTTCTGGCATCCTGGAAAGAGTATGTCGACGACCACTTTTGACCATGAAAATCTCTGAAGTCAGCATCGGCCGGACGGTCAGCCTTGGCCAGTTTGAAAACTTCCGCCTTGACATGACGGCCGTCATCGAGGAGCGTGATGACCCGGCTGACGTCATCGGCAGCTTGACTGTCGAGGTTGAGGAGCTGTCGAAGGAACTTAAGGAGCGATGGCAGAACCGACCTCCACCCGCGGTCAATCCGATCAAGCGATGACGGCTACCACCGAAACTTCCTCGCGTGAAGCATCCGTCGACGACGGGCCAACCGCTCCTTAGCCGTAAGAGTCTTTGGCACGCCTTTTCCACCATGGCCAAGAATGTGGCCGACCGTCACACGGTTCTTCTTGCAAATAGGACACTTCATACGGCAACTTGAGCCTTGATTGCCGGGTGTGGATCGTAGCCACAAAAGACGAAGTCCTCAAACTGGAAGTCGTAGATGCTCGTGATGTCCGGTCTTCCCCAAGCCAGTCTTGGCAGCGGCCTCGGCTCACGATTCAGTTGCTCACGACACTGGTCGATGTGGTTGAGGTAAATGTGCAGATCGCCGAATGAGATGATCAACCGGCCAACGGCCAAACCAGTCACGGCCGCGAGCATGTGCGTAAGCAGGGCGTATGACGCAATGTTGAATGGCAAGCCGAGAAAAAGGTCGATGCTTCGCGCGTAGAGGTGAAGGCTCAACGAATTTCGGTCAAAGTCACTGATGATGTGGTCGTCACCTTGATTTGGCTCTTCAACGTAGCACTGCCAAAGTGTGTGGCACGGTGGCAACCTCATCTGTGGAATCATCGAGACATTCCAAGCGCTGACAATGTGCCGCCGACTGAATGGGTTGTCCTTTAAGTCTCGAATGAGGTTGTCGATTTGATTCACGACCACCTCACGGTAGATGGGTTCACGCGGGCCCAAGTTATCATCCTCTATCCAGTCCTTTTTAAGGCCGTGCCACTTGACCCACTGCTCCCCATAGACCGGACCAAGGTCACCGTGCTCGTCGGCCCACTCATTCCAAATCGTGACGCCACGCTCCTTAAGCCAGTCGTTGTTAGTCAACCCTTTGAGGAACCAAAGCAGCTCGTAAACGATGCTTTTGGTGTGGAGTTTCTTTGTCGTTAAGAGTGGAAACCCCTTCTGCAAGTCGATCTTAATCTGTTCACCAAACACGCCGACGGTCCCTACTCCAGTCCTGTCCTTTCGTCGCTTCCCTTGAAGCACGCGGTGCATTAAGTCGAGATATTCTTTCATGCGATTAGAATTTTTCTAGCGTTCACCGAAACCATGTCAGGTTTGTCGCTGGGCCCGAACCACAGGAGACACCAGCCGTCCAGCCTGTAAAAAGCCCGCCACATTTTACCCTCATATGCTCCGGTTGGCTGTGAGTTTGAGTAGTCGTGGAGCAGGTTGAAAGTCGTTTGACCCATCAACGCGTGGGTCTCATCGACCTCAATGTCAAAGCGATTGGGTTGTTCCCAGTATTGAGACAGCGGGTGAGTCATTGGCGGGATTAGGTGGGACTTTTCAGACCGCGCCATCGCCGCTTCAACTGCTGTCTTCAACTCAGCCATTCACCAACCTTTCGATCGCGGCCTTAATCGTGTGGCCATGGCAAGGCTTTGGAACACACCAACACATCAGGATCACGTCCTTACCCTGACGCACCAACCCAGCAATGCGTGCGCACTCAGCAAACATCAGTCCACGGGCTGCAAAGTCGGCGTCCAAGTCATCCTGGAAGCGATCAATGCACTGCTGGCGTGTCATTGACGAGCTTGGAATGTATGGGTTTCCGAGGACGTTTGGGCGGTCGATGTTGACGATGACCTCGCCGGCCTCTGGCTTATACTCGTCACTGGCATTTGCCCGCTTATTTCCGACTCGAATCATGCTCATTTGCAGTGTTCATACCACCTGTCATAGGCCTCGGCGTAAGTCTTTCCACGTGCGATGGTGAAACACTTCGGACAGCGAATCTTGTGCTCAGTGTCAGTGATGATGACCTCAGGTGACACCCAGCATCGGTCACGCGGTGGAAGTATCTCGATGCTCGTTGGAAAGTGGTCCATGATGGAATTTTTCAGGACGCTGCACTCGCTAGCTTTCACCATTCCAAACCCAATGAGGTCGACGGTCCCAGCTTCAGTGATGCCTGAAACTTGGGCCAAACTGCCACGATAGTAGAGAAACTTTCCAACCTCAAAACCAACTTGGAAATTCCCAAAAATAGCTTCAAGTGTCGTCATCGTTCCCATGATTGGAACGGACGGCACGATTGAAACTTCCTTCTCAATCTCTATCGGTTGATCCATTTTAACGTGGTCCCTTTCGTGACAGTCTTCTCTGCCAGGAGAACATAGTCAGCGTAATTCATCACCTCGTCACTGTGGTCAACGATAAAGATGAGCTGGTCAAGCCTGTTGGCCTTGTCCTTGAGATATTGGTAGAAGACTGAACGCACGTGAGCTGGAAAATTCTTAGTCACTTCATCGAACCACACAAAATTGACCAAGCCATGAACCTGGCTAATCTCAGCTAAGGCTTCACTGATGATCAAGTTGGCTAAGCTGCTCTCGCCCTTGCTCGTCATGTCCAACTCGTCGGCGCCCTCAACAGCCTTTACGTTGACGACCAACTCGTCGCGCTCTTCACCCGATTGAAGTTCATGCCGCGTGTCGAATGTCACCTCGATCATGCCGCCAACCATGACCTGGGAGACCCGCTTGGTCACGGCGTTGAGCGGGCCAATCGCCTCACGCAAGAGCATGTTCATGATGCCCTTTGGGTCGAACGCGTTGATCCAGTAGTTGATGACTCCAACCGAGGAGCGCCCGTCCGTGAGGTCTTTTTCAAGTTTTACCAGGGTTGAGCCTAACTCCTGAAGTTGGTTCTCCTTTGCGGCAAGTTCGGTCTCCGCCTTGACAATGCCACTCTTGTCCGGCCCACGGCTAAGACGCTCAATCGTCAACTCAATCTGGCGGACGTCCCTCGTGATGGAGTCACCTTGCTCGCCAAGTTTCCGGTGTTCGACACTCAGCTTGACCGTTGAATTTTTGACGTTAAGCTGGCTCAAGCTTTCACAGACAGCATCAAATTCACCTTGAAGCTTCGACACCTGAAGTTGAGCTGCCTCAAGCTTTTGCTTGCTCTCAAGCTCTTCCATCTGAGCGCGTTCAAGGGACTCGGTTAGTCGAGCCTTGTGCTCATGGTCCAAGGTCCACGGTTGTCCACACGTCGGACACGTCTCTGGCTTGTGGAGCGATTTCCACGCCGCGGCCTTGGAGTCCTGTTTTCGCGTGTAGTCTTGAATGAGGCCTCGAATCGGCTCCCTGGCCATCTTCAACTGCCCGTCCAGCTCAAGGCGCTTGTTTTCAAGCGCGGCGTAGCTTTCGGCCTTTTCCTTGGTGATGCGTTCAATTTCCTTACTGATGGCCGCTTGACGCGTCTCGATCTTGGCCAGCTCTTCCGTCAGCTTTTGCAGGTCGTCACTTTCCTTTTTTAACCTTTCAACCTGTTCAGCGAGCGACTTGTCGTAAGCGACTTGGGCGTCGACTCGGCTTCTGCTCAGTGAGACGATGGCCGTTTCACACGCGGCAATCGCCCTTCGAGTGTCAGCAACCCGAGTCTCGTTCAATGACATCTCCTCGCTGATGACGTCCAAGACTTTGCGGCTTCTCTTCGAGACAGCCGACCACCGCGGCTGGCGAAGCGCGACCATGAGGAGCTCGACGGCGTCACGCTGTGAAAGCTCATCAAACTGGAGTTTGTCACCGTTGATGAACGTGACCCACCGGGCCAGCTCTGGAACGACTCCAATGACCCGGGTCAGCTCTTCTTTTGTCAGGCTTACGTGTGAACGGCTGATCGGCTCACCGGAGCCAACCTGGAAGCGCAGTCCTTCGCCAGTTTTGCTCAATTCCTGGCACTTGTAGCCAGTTTCGATGACAAAGTCCTCGCCACGAAGATCGCCGGCCACCCTGACATACGTGTTGCCTCGCTTGTGCCTGCTGAGTTTTGAAGCCAGTTTGTCCGGCACCCCAAGAACGGCCCGTGAGATGGCCGTTCCAAAATTCGTTTTTCCCGCTCCAGACCCGTCGAGGTGGCCTTCAGATGCCAAGTTGTTTCCCAGAAGAAAGATCAGCCCCTTCGGTGGGAATTCCACCTCCGCTTCCTGAATTGTCGTCCAGTTTCGGATCGTTATCTTCCGCAGGTTGAATTCTGCCATGACGTTTCTTTAAAAGAATCTGTTTTGCGTAGGTTGAGTAGGCCTCAATCTCGTGCGGGCACTCAAGCCACTCTTCCAAAGTCAGGAGATTCTTCTTGAGCGCCACACGCAGAAGTTCAAACACGTTGTGACAACCAAGCAGTTGAAAGACGTCCGTGCGGTGTTTTTCAATCGTCTTAACCGTAATTCCAAGCAAGAACGACATGTGCTTGTTCGTCAATCCGAGAACGATTAGCAAGGCGACGTCAAATTGACGAGACGTCAATTCAGAAAATGACTCGACCCGCTTAAGTTTTTTGAGCGACACTCTAGACTCTGGTAATGGAGCCGGCAATGGAGCTGGCGATGGAATTGGAGCAGGCAGTTGCATAAACTTGTTGTGCTTGCCATTTAGGTGGTTGTCAAGAATGTGGCGCGTTGCCCGGTCCCAGGACATAGTTCACATGTAAGAACTTAAGGCATCGCCCTGTGAACCTTGGCCAAGGTGTCCATGTCAAGCTCTCTCGCGATCCAGCCAATTGAGAAGTCGCCCACCGAAATGAGACGCACGATGTTTAACCACCTCGAATTGAGGCCACGCTGAAGTGACTCACCCACTGTCGCATCGTCATCTTCGTTTGAAAAGGTGATGCCGCGGTAGTCGTATTTCTCGGCCAGTTCATTCATCCGCTGGCGTAGTTCCTTCTCCTCGTTGACAAGGACCGTTCTAATTGCCATCTCAGTTTGCGTCATACGGATTAGAACATACCACGAATCCGTCGTTTGTAAACAAAAAACCGGCCGGGCTTTCGCCCGGCCGGATATATGGCACCGTGATCTACGACTGAACTCGGTTAGCCGATTGCGCCAGTGAAGTTGGTCGGAGCGTTGATCTCCATACCGCGGCAGAACATCTTGCTGTTCACCATCTTCTTGGCAAACGAGGTCGCAAAACCGCGCTGGTGCAAGAAGTCCGGGAGCATGATGTCCGGCGTAGTGTAGAGCTTTTGATACTCGGCCAGGACAAAGCCAGTCTGGACGAACTGGCGCCCGCGGAATCCCACCATCCACTCGTTATTCGGATAGTGCGGGTCGGCGAACACCTTCTTGTCGGCCAAGTCGCCGATGTAGGTGATGCCCTGCATTTCCACGCGGTTGGCACGGGCAACGAACTGAGGCAGGGTGACAACGACCGTCGTCGGCTGCAAGCCAAGCAGGAGCCAATTGCCTGTCGCCTGGTTGGTAGCGCCGAAGATGAACATCGATGCCGTCTGCACAGCGTCGTTGAAGCTGAACTTGTGGGTCTGGTAGTTCGTGTTCGAGGGAGGCACAGCGTCCCAGACAACGAAACCAGCATCGGCTCGCGCGCGAAGGTCGAAGATGACCTGGCGGTGTTTTTGGTATTGCAGCGCATTCGTGATGGAGTTCACGATCGTCGGCTCGGCGCCGATGTTATACATGCTCTGCAGGTTTTGGTCGGCTTCCTCGGACCAGACGGCCTTGAGCTTCATGACCTTCGCGGTCACGGGGGTCGAGGTGAGCTTCATCTCGTAACCCATCACGCTCTGGTTGCCTTCCGAGTTATACTGGTAGGTCACCGTGTAAGCGTCAGACGCTCCAGGCCCCGTCACAGTGATGACGCCAGTCGCGTAATCGACTGAGCCGCTGACGATAGACCCGGACGCGCCAAGCAAACCGTTGCCATCGTCCTGAACGGTGTCAGAGCCGACTGTCACGACGATCGTTCCAGGCCGCAGTGGCGTCCAGTCGCACGTGATCTTGTTCGACGCCATGTTGCCCGGCTCGTCCTGAATCAGTTCGTCCGAGTCACCGTCACGGTCAGAAGCACCCTGAGTGGCGCGCCACATTGGAGCACCCTGAGGAATGCGACCTTTCCGACGGTCAGTCACGATGTCCATGTAGACGATCTGCGACACTGGGCCGGCCATCGGTTGAACCGAGACGAGCTGGTCGATGACGTCGTTTTCGGACATGTTCGCGATGATCGGGAAGATCCACTTGTCGAACGTGCCCAGGTTCTGGGTGCGGGTCACTTCGTCGAGGCGCCCGAACTTGCGTCGCGCGTTCTCGAGAAGGACGGCCGCATACGCCTGCTTTTCAGGCGCCATGTGCTCGACCAGGTCTTTCCAACCTTTCGCCTTCCACAACCCTTTCGGGTCGCCTTCTTCAACACCGACCGGCGTCCTGGCGAGGTGTGCACCCCACTCATAGATTTCGGTCGTGTTACATGCTTGGCCCCCGTCTGAAACCAATTCCGGGCGGCCTTCCATTGACAGGATAACCATATGTGTTTTCCTTAGTTGATCGTTGTTGTTTGGTTACGCAGCCGCGGCGGCTTCGACTGGCCTTCCTGACAACCGACGAGCAATGGCAATGCTCTCTTTGAGCGTGCCGGGATGCCGCGTGTGTTGGACGACCGTTGGCTGCTTCAGTCCGCCCTGCGATTGTGCCGTCGCGTTAGACGTTGAGCGCTGGGCCTCGTTCAACGGCTGGGGTTGGCCCTGAGGAGCGGCTTGTGCCGGCTGACCTTGAGGCTTGCCCTGCGGTTGGCCCTGATTTTCAACGACCTGGCCCGTGCCGTTCTTCGGCAACAGGGATTCGCGCACGTCGGCGACATCATCCGGGTGTTTCGCTTCGTCGAGCTTCTTCTTCACCTCGGGGTTCTTCACCGCCTCGGCAAATTCGAGCTCAACAACGCGCCGTCCCAGCTCAGTGGTATTTGACTTCCACCGATCCGACATGACGTCGAGGGTGTCGCACGAAAGGTTATACTTGTCCTCGTAAAGGGCTGCGAGGGCTTGAAAATGCTCGGCTTCCTGTTTCCAGGCACGAACGGCTTCGAGCAGCTTGGCGTTCACCGAAGCAAGCTTGCCATTCTTGCTAATGGCTTCGGTGAGGTGCTTTTTGATGGTCTTCGCGGCATCGACCGTAGCACTGAGCACCGACAGGGTTTTCTGGCGTTCGGTCAATAACCGCGCGCTTTCAGCCCTCGGTCCAGTGATGGCTTCGTCGAACTTCGACTCAACTTCCTCGATGGACTTGTGGATCTGGCCAGCCTCGTAGGAACGAGTCTGATCTTCAGCTTGCCACTTGGCCACGTCGTTGTGGAGTCCACGAAGCTGATTTCGGCTTTCGCTGAGTTGCGTCGGCGTCATCGACTTCGGGTTCAAAGCCGCGATTGTGAGTAACTTTTGACGAATCGCGTCCATATGATTTTCGTTGGTTGAGGGGACTTGAGGCGCCGCCCCAGTAGGCGCGGGTTTCGGCGGCGTCGCCTGACCCGAAATTCCTTGATTCTCCTTGATCACCCTGTTTTCCCTGTTTTCGGCCATGGTGATCTTGGCCACCCGCTTCGCGTTAAACTCAGACTCGAGACGAACTTTCTCGTCCTGCGGAAGTAAGTTTGCCTTTTGGGCGACGGCGTCTCGCTCACTCTCACTGAGAGCCATCCAAGTTCGCCCATAGTCACGCTCGCTTAACGCCTGGTAGACGCACCACATGTTGACGCCAGGCGTTGACTCACCGAGACGTCGACCAGAACGTAGCTGGCCAGTGCTCTCAACGGCGCCTGCCGCTTCAAGCTCGCATTGCGTAAATGACGGGTGGAAGACGGCGTCCCAACCCTCACAGACGTAGTCCTCTTGGACGACGTCGTGGCCTTCAGTGTCCTTTTCGAGGGAACCGTAACCACGGCTTGAAACAAGCGGGTTGTAACCAGCTTCAATGAGGGCCCTTAGCTTTTGGCCTTCGGGCGTGTTGATGAGACGCAGTTCGCCTTGAACGGTTCCATCCTCATTGAGCTTTGCACTGACGAGAAGGTGGGAAATTGGAGAGTTGAGGGTGACTTGACCGTCCTTGGGGTGTTCGAGCAGGCCGACAGAGCGATTACGCTCAATCAGCTTCATCAGTTTGGAGTCCGGCTGGAACTGCCGCTCCCATACCTTTCGCGGGTAGATGCGGTTGTTCCCGTTTAGCGTGTCACAAAGTGATAAACGCCCGGAAATGTGAATGAATTTTCGGCCATTGACTTCGCTCTCAGTAATCCGCTGCGGACCGCTGGAAACGACGAATTCGCCGACTGTATCTTCAAGCAACAGCTTTTTGTCGCCCACGTTGACTACACAGTCCAGAAAAGCCACTAGCGGTTCGGGCACAGGTTAAAACTCCACCCTGGAGCGTTGAAGATCAACAAACCGTTGCCTGGTAATTTTACGCCGGAGGATCGCTTTCGGTCAGGACATGGTCAAGGGCTTCAAGCTTAGGATCGACGGGCGACCTCTTGACCGGTCTTGGGTTGGCGATGATAACGGTTCGGAATTTTGGGAAGTTCCAGCAATAGTCGAGCACATCCTCGAGCTTGTCGACGTCACCGCCTCTGGCCCTGAACCAGTCACGCGTCTCATCAGGTGTAAGTGACTGCGTTGGTGAGGTTAACGACAGCTGTTTCGAGTATGGGTCCTCGACGTAGAGGTCGAACATCTCTGAAAACGGCTCCCTCTTGATGAGGACTTTTAGCGGCGGAGGCATTGTTCTTGATGCTATCTATGGCATCACTGATTTGCATCCTAACATACAACCGTTTCGAGGTTCTTAACCGCCTCCTCAAAGGCCTCGTTGACCACACCCCGCTTGAGCACACCATCGCAATCTTCGACGACTGCAGCACCAAGGACAATACCCAGCCTAACTTGCTCACACTGCCAGAAGGCCTGGACAGAGTCAGGCCAGAGATTACGGCGCTGGCGACAAAGCTTGAGTGTCGACACGCCTTAAAACACGTCGGCGCTCATGACGTCCACGTCTTTCTTGGCGACAACAACCTTGGCGTCGCTGGAAACTCGAATCGAGCAATCGCCTTGTTTGACCTGCTCAAGGGCAACGACCACCTCTTTCTCTTGAATGATGACCTCCTCTTCTTTGGTGACGCCACGTCAACTTATGCCAAGGCCCACAATGAGTTAGACATCGGACTGCTGTGTTTTAACAACCTGCAAGGTGACGTCTATCGATGGGCCACGGTGCCAATCCGTGGGTGGAACGTCAAGATCTTTGAGCGCATGACCGGCGCCGCCATGTCGATTACCAGGAACTTGTTCAACCGCATCGGTTACTTCGACACACGCTTTCCAAAGATGGAAAATGAACACTGTGATTACACGAATCGAGCCAGGCTGACTGGCTTCATGAACGTGTTAGGAAAGCCACAAGGGTGCATTGACATTGAGACAGGTTTCCCACCACAACTTGACCACCAGCACGACGCAACTCCAACAGTCAGCGGACTAACGCGGCAGGAGTGGAACCGTGAGAGCATGACCACGATGTCCCAGAAAGTCCGTGAATATCAGATGGGCCGCTTTCATGAGCCATTCTCACTTCGCTCCACGCCATACGTCAACTGCCACGCCGGGTTTGACCGCGGAGTTCCGGTGGCGAAGATGCTCGGAGTAGACAAGCCCAAGGGAGTCATCATTCCACATGACTAAGCCAAAGCCATACAAGTCAGTTAAGGCGAAACTCGTAAAGCTAGGAATCTGCCCATGCGGCGAGCATGTCGTAGTTGACAAGGTCAAGGTTGGAAAAATCTATCGAGTCGTCCCAGAGATGACTGACAAGCTGACTTTCGTGTGCGGTAAATGTGGCCAACAGCAAAGTGTCGTTGGGGTGTGGACCATTGGGTCGCAGAAGTCTGGCTACCTTCCGATCGACCTCTTTGACTTCCCTGGAAAGGACGTCAGGTCATTTTCGGCATAAGCTGTAGACAATCAACGTGATTACCCCTAGCGGGATGACCACATACAGAATCAACGCCGTGACAAGGTAGGTGACATTGCATTGATTATTCCACTTTGGAATAATTGACATACTGGAGCAGCGCCCAAAGGCCGCTAGGCCTCAGAACAAGACAAGCACTCAGGGCAAAGCAGTTTGTCGCCTCGATGTTCCAGGTCATCCGATCGACAACCGCAGCCTGAACACGTCCCGGAACACTCTTCAACCTGGCCGTCACGGGAAAGAAGGACGTCGCAAATCTGTTCGGCCAGGTCCAAGCTTTCATGCCGGCTGCGCTTTCCAGTCGGGTTCCACCCATGATCGACAGCATTCAGAAGCCGCTCTTGGGCCTTGGCCTTCTTCAACGTCGTGTGCTTGGCGTGCACTCCATGCGGAGTTGAGACACGGTAACGACCTCCAGAAGTTTTACGAATCGTGACTGGCATATGCTTATTTACTTGGATTTTAGGTGCTTCGAGACCACCTTACGATGAACCATCGTTTCGGCCCGCTGCAGTTCATCAGCTCGTTCAGGCTGGCAAAGCACAAAAATCGTTTCACCGGAGTCCCTCTCTGTCACCTTGAAGAGTTTGTCTCCGGGTTCCGCGGCTTGGTTGATAAACTCATAGAAAAGCCTTGTGACCTCCCCGATCTTGGCGTCAATCTGCTCAATCTCATATGGCTTTAAGTCACTATAATAGTCCTGGTTCATCTCGCGAGCTTGAGCCCGTTGCTGCCCTGGAGTCAAGCCGCCGAACATGATGTCGTCATCAGGGTCCCTGCCAATAAGGTCCTTGATTGACGTCTGAATCGGGTCGATGTCAAGAAAGATGTATTTGAAGTCCGGTTTGATCTCCTTTTCAAAAGCCCGGATGTCGCTGACGTAAAGTGTCGGTGGCGTGTCTTGGATCGCTAACTCATGCTTCCGTTTGCTCTTTTTTCCAAGAACGTAACGCGGCATCTCACAGAGGAGCTGGTCGATGATTAAGCGAGCTTTCAAGCTGGCTTATCTACGGAAACATCAATGCCGAAGAAGATGGTGGTCCTAGGACCAGACTCCTTAACCTGAATTTGGTTAAACGTGAAGCCTGTCTTTGACCCTATGGATTCAATGAGGGCGCCAACATCAGATTCTGGCAGTGGCTCAAAGAGCGACGTCCACAAACCCGCATTTGTATTAGGAACCTCAAAAATAAAGGCCGTAGTCTGAGGAAGCAGGTGCTTGGAGAGCAAGTCAGTCAGGACCGAGACTTGTCGACCAATCAGTCCGTTACAAAAGACTACGACCTCATTAAAGAACCCTTTTTCCTCACCTCGAATGGAATTAAGTGTAAGTTTGCGAGCCGCGCCGTCATTCGTCGATCGCAAGTCAATGCAGGTTCCAAATCGACCGTAACCTTGGTCAGTCAGGACTGTCACCATGTCCAAGCTCTTGGACTCATCAATCGCAAGCCTTGGAGGAGGGTTGATTAGACAACGGGCCGTTCCTGAATAGTCCTCGTTAGCGAGGTAGTGCATCCAGAAAGCGTTCGTCGTGTGGATCTTAAACTTGGACGCCTGCTCTGCGTTCGAAATTCCATTGACGACAGCCATTTGCCCAAGGTGAAGTTGTGTCCACACGTCGTTGGCGATGTCTTGAACCTCAAAGACGTTGAAAAGGTCACGCGTCATCGTAGGCTGATGGCGCGATAAGTCAAGAAGAAGACTGTGCGACCTAGTTTGAAATGGGTCCATGCTATCCACCCGCTTGGCCCGCAGGAACGCCTGTTCGTAGAAATCGAACGGCCAACCGGGCAGACGTAGCCGGCATCTCATCAAGCGACGCTTGGATGATGACGGCAAAGTAAGCCACTCGAAACAGCAAGATGATGGCCCACGTCAAGAGCTCAACAATGGTGATCAAAAATGCAATTGTAGCAATGGCCCACCGATGGTCAATGTTCGTAAAGATGACTGTGACAACCTGACCGATGATGGTGCCGACCAAGATAAAGACCATCAAGAAGTCAATGGTCGTGATCCACCCTCGCTTGCGCAAGAGCGCGTAAAGCTCACCAATTGGCATGTCTGGCTGTGGCATGTTAGCCCTCCGTTTCGACCTTTCGAATCACCTCGCTCGAGTGGCGCTCAATCAATTCGATCCCTTCCTCAACACTCGCCGTGTCCGGGAGATACCACCCGTTGCGACGCTTGTCCAACAAGGACTTGAGCTCCTCTGACGGGTTGCAAAAACGCAGGCGAATGTGCTCGCTGGGTTGACTCGTCATCACGCAAAAGATCTGTGGTGGACGCTGAGCGCCGAACGATTCGCGGTGACGAAAATAGGTGTCCTGGTTGATGATTGACCTTGCGAACGTCTCGTTGAGGTAGGAGAGAATGCCGTCATTGCGGTCGTTCGCCACAGGAAGCTGCGGCTGCTCGTTGACGATAAGCGTCGGAATGCGAATCTGCTTCACACCCAGCACCGATGGGTGCAGGACGACGGCGTCAAGCCCAAGAGTCGCCGACTCCACGCGACAGGCTTCACGCTGCCCGCAGAGGCGACAGGTTTTGTCGGTGGCGTCGTGAAGGACGCCAAAGCAGTCAAGTGAAAGTCCGTTGTAGCTTGGGACCTTGAGGCCCACCTTGACCAGGCACTCTCTCAGCTCTGGGCTGGTTTCGAGCTTGTCGTAGTTTCGACGGGCGGCAAGAAGCATGGCGCGGCGTGCAACGATCTTGCTTAGTGACCGCGGCACTTGAACGCCAAAAGCCTCGCTCAGTGAAGCCAAGGCCTGGTTATATTCCATCTCCTGCTGGTGAAGTTCCGGGTCGTTGTCCATACGCTTAAAGTCTTCGTATTTCCGTCGAATAGACTGCTCGATCTTTTTAAACCATTCTTGGTCAAGGCCGACGCCTTCAGCCAAAGTTTCATTGGTCAACTTGACCTCGAATTTTCGATTCTTATCCGCCCCACGTTCGGCCTTCAACGTGGCCAGCGTGGTCATTCGCTGACGAGCCTCGTTTTCAAGCTGACTGCCAACGGCCGGAGGCTGAAGCGTGTTGTAAACCAGCTGTTCAATTGGGGTCAGGTAACTTCGAAACTCGTCGAACTCGCCGTCCGGTCCGTCGCCTGACACGGGCTCGCTTTCACAAGGCGGTTGACAGTTGCTTTCCGGGTCGTCCAGACTGACCTCCACGCGCTTGGTCGAAACAAAGTCTTCAGGCTTAGTGGGAACAGTGCCGCGAGGCGGTGGACGCATCCCGGTGCGCTTGGCCGTGCCACGATATTTCTGCACTTGACCCTTGACGTGGTTGCTGAGGCACGTCTTGGCCCGGCGAAAGAAGTCCAGCCGGGTTCTGCACTTTTCAAAATAGCCACGATCCCAAAGAACGCTGAATTTTTCCCACTGTGAACCAACCAGTTCGTCGGTGTGAAGGTGAACACAGGACAAGTCCGTGTAGGTGTGGGCCAGCTTCTGCATCAGGTGTTCGAGGTCGTCTTTGACGTCTTCGAACTTCTGTGGCAAGTGACTTAACGGTCCTCTTGACACACGAAACAACTGGTCAATCGGCGGCGTTAAGATGGAGTCTAGGGTTAGTTCATTGTTGGTTAGTATAGGCGTCGTCATGTTCGTCGTAGATGAAGTATTCACCTGATATTTTCGGGTCATGGAGTTGCGCCATGTCTCGAAAAAGCTGTTCAGCGCTTTTGGCAGGCCGCTTGTGCTTCTTAACGATCGCGCTGACTGAATCCGGGTCGAGGTCGCTTTGGCCGATCTCTTCGTGGATCTGATAATCCTTCTTCAACCGCACAATTTCTTCAGCCGTCGGAAACTTAATTCGCATCCCATGGAACATTGCAATGAGGTCCTTCAGGCCGCCACTGCGACAATGGGGGCATGACCGTTCCCAAGGAATGATGGTCAAAAAATCAGGAAGGTAGGTGTAGGAGTATTTGCAGCAAATCAAGTCCTGCTCAGTCATCGGGATGCTGATCTTGTCCCGCATGACGTTGCGCAAGGCGATAAGGCACCACGTGTAGAAAAAGCGCACGTGGTCCGCGGACAGTCCCCACGCGAATGACGCCCCTTCAATGGCGGCTTCCTTGACGTGATTGTCCTCAATGATGCACTCGAGCAAATAGTGAATCGTGCCAATCTCCTGTGGGTGTCCCCATCGGCACGTAATCTGACGCAGTCGCTGCCTAACTTCGCTGGCCGAGTCGTGCTTGTCGACTTCGTGGTCCTCGCTGCCAAGCCACTTCTCAAGGCTTTCGTCTGTCGTGTGAATCTTGTTGCGGAACCCAATCTCCTTGGTTATCTCGGCACGAAACGCGTTCTTGGCGCACTTTGAAAACCAAGAAAAGAGCCGCCCTTTTTCGGGGTCCCAACGTAGGAGCCAGATGACGACCTTTTCTTGGGCGGCTGACGTGAGCTGGGAAAGTGGAACTGTGAGGTGAAATTCCTCATGCATCGCCAACCGCTCAAACATTGGCGTGGAGAGGATGATGATCTGCTCGAGAAGCCGCATCGCGGCGGCCGCGGCTTCGCTGCTTCCAGCCTGGCCTTCGGCATTGAGCTCTTGCCACTTCTTCGCCATGGGCTCCAGCTTCGCAGCATGGAAGATGTGTTGGCCCTCAGGGACAACTTCACCCGGCTGATTCTCGTCAAGAACTTCTACTGTGGCTGCCATGTCACAAGACTGTAATGAAGTCTACGGGTCTAATAAACACAAAAGGCCGAACCTAAACTTCTGGTTCGAGCCTTCCGCCCAGTCGATGTTGGGCACGCACTTACGTGCGCTGTGTATAGAACTTCGACTTCTTAGCTGATCTTGATGTTGGCCGCAGCCACATACTCTTCCTTGATCTCCTCGAGCTTTTTGCGTCGAGCGTCGGCGCCGGAGTGCGAGTCAGAGTATTTGGCGATGTTGATGGCCGAAAGGAGAAGGCTGACAATGGAGATGGTCTGGTCCACCGTGGTCTTCTGCGGCTTGCTGCCCTTTTCGGACTTGTTGTTGTCGTTCGGAGGAGGCGGAGGTTCGGCAACCTGGGCGACGGCTTCGGTGTTGATGTTGAGGACCTTCTGGGCGCAAAGAACGATGTCCTTCTTGAGAACGGTGAAGGGTTCCTTTTTGGCTTCGAGCAGGGCCTGAGTCACCGACACGGCCTCTTGGGTGAAACGTTCGGTTGTGCCTCCACGGCCCTTGATGTTGACGTCTTTCTTGCCGAGACGTTCCTTGAGTGTGGCGTCCGACCGAAGGACCTGCTCAACGCGTTTGACGCGCGCTGCGCTGGGCATCTCAACGGCGGGTGCAGCTGTCGGAGTCGCTGCGGACTCGTCTTTCTTTGTTGCTTCCATATGTTTTTCAGGTGATTAGCCAATCGTAGGCTTCATCGTTGCCAGAACCCTAACCTGTTTTCATGAAGTTGTAAACAAGAATTTTACGGTTCATTTGGAATGCTCAAGACAGCCCCCGTTCGAGGAATCAACGGTATTGCTGGGGCGTCACTTACACTCTCACAGGTTGCTGGTTCTGTGTCATTTTGAACCGGCGACCCGTCACTTCCAGTTTCATTTTGTTCACCTTCCTCTTCGCCCGTGGACTTGTCCTCAATGGCCCTGACGTTAGTCAGGCACCGGTCCTTGTGAATGTAGTCGATGGCCGCTCTCCACATCATGTCAATGTCAGCCTTATGAGCGGCGTAGAACGCCACCCAATCGGCACGACTCGGCATTCGCGGGTCCTCATCATCCTCGAGGTCGTTGAACGTCGTCATCGGAATTTCGAACTTCCGAAAGTGGAACCGAAGAAACTTGTCATCCTCAAATTGAACGAACTTCAGGTAAAGCAGGGTTTCAAGAATCGAGTATTCATTGTTCAGCCCACTCGGACTTATGTCACCGTAGATGTTCGGGGCCGAGTCAAAAAGCAGGATGAGCCGACCTTCGCGAAGCGGCTTCTTTAACCTGTTTTTGGTGCTGATAAAGCTGATGACATACCCCTGTTGAAATTGGTATTCCTCGTCGAGAACGAACTTGACTGGAAGCTGTTCAAAAAGAACTCGGGTTGAGGCGAAGAATTTGAGCGCCTTGCCACCGGGTGAATTGAACTTTTTGTCAGGAGCAATGTATCGGCTCTTGTTGCCGAACGTCTCGTTGGCCTGGTTGCTGGCGATGAAGATGACGTTCTCGTTGCCGATGCGGCGAACCATTCGGCGAAAGCCCTCTTTGAGCTTTTTCGGCATGCGAGGATAATCTTCCTCGCCCCAGTCCTTGGTGTATTCCTCAATTGATGACGTTGACGCAATAGTGTCAACGATAAAGACGGTCAGGAATTTCTTTGGCTTGTAAGTCTTGCCGTCCTTTTCAGCCTTCTTGCGTTTTTCTTCCTCATTCTTGGCCGACAGCTTCACCTCGTCAAGGACGTTGTCGACGGTCTTCCACAGGTCTTCAATGACGTCACACTCCGTCAGGATGCCATCAATCTTGACGCCGTCAATGATGATCTCGTTGTTTGACGACTCGATGGAGTGCTCATTATCGAAATAGCACACGACAACTTCAGTGTCGTCCTCGATCTTTGACAGGGAGCCATCAGGGTTGTAAATCCACAGGTCCTTTAGGAAGGCTTGCTTGCAAACCTTCTTGACAAAGGCCGTCTTTCCTGAGGCCTCGGGACCGTAGACCTCCATGACGCGGCCTATTGGGATCGGACCGACGATGTCGTCAAATGGGTCAAGGCCGCTTCGAATGACGTGTTTCACGGATGAAAACATCCGTGAACTATTCATTCGCATCACCTGGATCTGGCCATTCTCAAAGTTGCGTGGGGATGACCGCTGGATGCGTGAGATGCAACGCCCAATCAGGTCAAGTTTCTTTCCCTTTGGAGCTGCGGGTGCAGCACCGGGGCTTTGCGCACGTCGGCGAGCCATTCAATCACCTTCTGTTCGAAGCGTTGGCTATCGCCCCACGCAGCTTGGAGCTCAGGTTAGTGCGACCGACTAAAGGTGCACCAGCCGGCGGCTGCGACGCGACTGGAGCGGCTTGAGCGTTATTGGCGATGCCCTCAGCCGAGACTTGCGGAGGCGGGTTGTCATCGACTTGAACGTTAGGGTTCGGGGGAGCTGGGTCACGGTGCTCATCAGTGACGTTGTCCTCAGTAGGGTCGATGGTTGACGCCGCGTTGGGGTTGCCGCCAACTGCTGGCGCTGGAGACTGACGCGCCCGCAGTCGGTCACCGAGTGACGGCTGTTGATTTTGTGCCGGAGCTGAAACTGTGGGAAGCGCTGGTGGAGTTGCTGACACCGACGGCGGCATGTTGGCCGCCTTTGGAACGACAACAGTTGGCGGAGAAACTCGCGGAGCTGAAACGGTGGGAGCTGCACTCGGGGCCGAAACTCGAGGCGGAGCAACTTGGGCTTGAGTTACAGCTGGAGGTGCTTGACGTGGCGCGCTAACCTGTGGCGCGCTGACTTGTGGGGCCCTGGCGACGGCCGGAGGACGTTGCGGCGCCAAGTCTCCAGCGTCATCATCGGAAGACCGCTCCCTAAAATTCGTGGTGCGCCGACCTCGTGGGTCTTGCTTGGGAGCTTCACGGGCCAGTTCCTCGAGCTTGATCAACGCGGCCTGAGTTTGTTCATCGTTGAGCGGTGTCAGCGTCGGAACTCGAATTTTACTCCACGCGAAGTTTATGATTTCCTGGATTTGCTCTGGCGTGCCCTCGGTGATTGGGCCAGAGTCATGCTTCTGAAGACTGACGCCCTTCGTAGTGCCACGGGCCCAGAAGTTCGACCCGGTCATGAAGTCAAGCACATTCGACGGGTGGCGCCGGTCGTTGTAATTCTTTCGAAAAATGCTGATGAATTCGTCGAACCCCCATTGGCTGTGCCAATATTCCCATGGGGTCCACAGTTCCTCGGGGTCTTCGATAATCTCAACCTCACCACGGTGCTTTGCAAGCTCGCGTTCGTAGACAAAGCAATACATCAACCACTGCTGCGTGGCTGAGCCCTTAAACCCTGCGTTCTTGACGGCGCTCGTTGGGCTTCCACGCATGTCATTGCACGTCGCACAGAGTTCACAGTCGTAGTTCGGGTCGCCTCCAGCTTCAGGGTCAGTCTCACGTGGGCAAAAGTAAGGCTTGCGAAAGATCCAGTGATTGGCGACCTTGAGGTAAAATTTGTTCGTGGGACCGAAAGTGTAAGGAATATAACGAATCAGCCACGAGTCGTTCTCCTCAATTTTCACCTGACGAAAGCCACGTCGTTTTGATTGGATTGCCTTCTGCTCGCCGTCGAGCATGGCCATCATTTCTGGGGATGGAGTGAAGTCTGGATTCATGTGGTCTCGTAATCTTTTCGTCGTGTAGCTTCAGTTGATCGAATCAAGTCGAACTTGACCCGGAAGGTCTCGAGTTGGTTTTTTAATCGTGAAACCCAACCTTCAAGAACAGCAAGGTTTTCGTTGGCTTCTTTGACACTCTCTTGAAGTTCGATGGCATACTCAACGGCCTTGTCAGTCGGCTTTCCAGAGAGGCCTTCGTCTTCATCAAAGCCATTTTTGCGGAAGTCAAAAAAGGCCGCAGCTTCACGTCGCTTCAGTTCACACTTGGCCAGTTCACGCGACTCAATCATCTCCTGGAGTTTTTCATTGATCCACTCGATGATGGCCGGCAACTCAGCCGCCGCTTCACTGATGTCAACGTATTCCTTCGTCAGGTAATGGCTGACGTTGAGGCTGTAGTCGCCTAACGTGATGTGACGAAGTGTTGGAAGCTCTGGAAAATCACTCATTCGACGGCCACTTTTCGTGGGTTGTCTTTTTCAATGCGATCCAGCTTCTCTAGAACCATCGATGGCTCGACGGCCATGGCCACTTCACAACAACGCTGATGTTCATGCCTTGGGCACAGGTCTGTAGGAAACCCGCTGAACGCGTAACAGGGCGCGTGGTAACAAGCCTGGCGCGGCCAAACAGCCGACGCCATGTAGGGCGCATCGTAACCAATGCGAATGGCCGGGTTTAAGTTGCTCCACAATGAAATGGCCGGCGTGCGTAGCGCCTGGGCAATGTAAAGTGGGCCACTGTCAAGGCAGAAAACGCACCTCGCTTGGTTGATAACCGACATGGACAGGCGCAGTGGAACGTCACCGATCAAGTTGATGATTGGGTTTTTAGAACTGATGTTGCCCAAAGATGCCACAAAATCGGCCGCACTCATGTCAGGCGCTGGAAGCTTGTGCTTCATCTCGCCAAGAACGATGACTGGCCGCTGGTCCGCGAGTTCCTTCAACAGGCTCAACCACATTCCATATGGAAAAGCTCGAAGCGAGCTGTAACAGAATGGCGCGACAACGTAGTATGGGATCTTTCGAAAGTCAATATTCTTGTCGTTGTAGATGAAGAAAAACAAGCTGTTCAGGTTGGCTTCGTCTTTTTCATCGAGACACACCGTGGGTCGTTTGAACTTCGGGTCAATCTGTTCTGGGTCAAGGCCTACGGACCTGAAAAGAGCGTCGTAGACGTTCAACTGGTCGTCTTCGCCATTGTGCTCAGTCACCGTTGGAACGATCCAATGGTAGTCAAATGACCGGAGCGAGTCGATGATCGTCGGCCCATAATACGGCATGCGACCAGCAAGGGACGGGTGATTAAACAAGACCTGTCCACGGTCAGACAAGGCGTAAATGTAAATCTTCGCCCCAAAGGCCGTGACTGACTGAATGTAGTTGATCACCCCGGTCATGAAAAGCAGGTCGCCAATGCCTCGGTCACGGTGACGTTCAACGTAAATCTTTCGGTCAACGAGGTTGGCCGCGGCACGCAGAGGCTTATAGGTTGAGCAAGACTCAAGAGATGAGACCGTGTCAACATATTCAGCCGCGTATCCAAGGTGGTCCGACATGAACAGGTATCGGTAGGGCGGTTTAAACTCCCAAACCTCCTCGTCGTTTCGCACCATGCAGAATGGCCGCTTGAAGGTGGTAATCACTGCAGATGGAATGACCATCTGCTCATTGTCGTCTGCCATAGGTTCGAAAGAACTTAAAGGTAAACCCCGCCACTGGCACTTGAGCGCGGTGTCTTTTCCTCAATCTTGCCAGTGGGTTTCGACGTTACGCCAAGTTGTTCGGCATAGACGTCAGTTAACTTGATGTGGCACTCATAGTTGCGCCGGTCACGCGTTACTTTGCGCTCACGCATAAGCCGGTTGAAGAGCGCGACGACTTCAACACTGCCGTCCCTAAGCCTGTCGCCTGGGTTGAGGTATTGTCTGACGACCTTCTCAACGAGGTCCCAATATAAGACGCGTTTCCCGTGCTGGTGAGCGTCAAGTAAGATGTCTATGATGAGCTTCTCCTGACGCACCATTGACTCAGTCTGGACGCCTTTAGGCGAGCAAATTTTTAACGGCGAGCGGCGACGAAGACACCAACTCGGTAATTTCTGTGTGTCGGTTCTTGGCATGGTGGGCGGTTCAAAAACTTGGCCATCTCAACGATGTTCGGTCGAGGCGCCTGGACCGCTTCAGTAGGCAGTCCAAGAAATGGCCGAATTGACGGAGGAATCTCCTCGATCTCCTTCATTGTCCAGGCTCGAACAAGTGGCCAGATTTGATAGGGCTTATACATGTGGGCGTCACGCATGCCAGGCTTAATGTTCGGCAGTTTGCGTTGAACCCACCCCTCAAAATCATAGTCAGGGTCGTCGTAGTGGCCGCCACCACGCATCTTTGCGACGATCTCCTCGGTGGTCTTTCGAGTGGCGGTAAAGTGAATCACGCCACGAATTGGAATTGTCGTGGCGGACTGAGTCGGGGTTCGGCACACCTTGAACAGGTTTCCCTTTCGAACGTAAATGACCGCGTTGTCAGACGCCTGGTCAACGGGATACCCGGGCAGTCCAATCACCGGGATCATCGGACACTGCAATGCCGCGTGCTCCTTGACACATGGCGCGACGGCCTCCATAAATTTGCTATACCAAATCTCGTCGCCATCGACAACAATCACGTGGTTGACGCCGTGGTCCCACATGTAGGTCAATGACTGGTTCCGAAACTCGGTCTCGACACTGAGACGATTTGCGTGGCCCTCAAAATTCACTGGCAAGTGAACGGAGTTGGCCTTGCACCCAAGGTCGCACAGCATCTTCGCAACAAGATCAACCTGCTTTGAGTCACTCTCCTTGACGGGGTTGCCGTCCCAGTAGTGACTTGGAACGAACAGGTAAAAGTGGCGGATGCCCGAAGTCGCCATTCGGTAGCACGTGTCAAACAGGCAAAAGTCGTCGCGAACAGCTTGAACATAGACGGCAAAGTCATCGAGTTCAAGTTGAAAAATTGGACGCGTATACGCATCGCTGCGCGGGCCCATGTCGAGCGGAAATTTCTGGGCCCGACGATATTTGAAGAGGCTCTCACCCAACTGCCACCTCAGATTTGACGCGTGACTTAGGTCATGGTTGTCACGTGGCCGCTTTCCACAGTCAGGGTGTTTGTGCTCAAAGAGCAAGTTCATCGCCTCGATGACGACCTTGTCCTGGTAGGCGTGCGACGTAAACTCGGTGTCGTTAAACATGCTCAGGTAGCCAGGGTAAAACATGTAGCCGAACCGGTTATACCGAGCGCGTGTCAAAATGGACAGGGTGCACAGGTCTGGGTTGTAGCCGTCCCAGACTTTCACGACGCGATCTTCAAAAATCCAGCCTTTGTCTGACACGCCCAAAAGCTGCTCATCCCACGAGTCAGGTGGGACAAAATCGTCAGCGATCGCGATGAGAACCGAGCCTTTTGTGGACTGAGCGGCCAGGTTCCAGCCCTTGACGCAAGAGAACGGCCGTTCCGTCTGGACAAGCACGCACTCAGCCTTGGCTTCCGTTGCAGCTTGAAAAGACGCCGTGTCGCCCTCGTCCACGGCGACAATCACTTCAACATTTTCCGGGTGCGCGGCCTTTTTACGCCACAGTTGAATGACTTGAGGAATAAACTCAGGCCGGACTGACGTGTAGCAAAGTGAGAAAATCATGCTGTCTTATGCACAATGTAAGCGGTCATGCGGTCATAAGCAAGAACACACGTTCTAAAGCGCTGCCCGAATGCGTGTCCAAAACGTAAGTAAGACGTGGAAAATACAAATCTAACGCGCTACGTTGACATCGACTTCAGCTCGAATCAACAAGCGCTGTTGGCGCGAATCCAAGAGCGTTGGCCAACAAACTGGAATGACTTTCTGCCGAGTGATTTCGGCGTAATTCTCGTCGACCTGATGTCGTGGAACATGGCCACGATGGCCTTTCTCATCAACCGACAAGCGGGTGAAGTGTTTGTTCCAACGTTCACGCTGCGCGAGTCCGCAGTTCGGATTGGCGCGCTCGGCGGCTATCGCCTGCATGGGCCAACCCCGGCTTCTGTGCTCTGTGAGGTCTCCATTCAAAGCGTGCTGGACAGCTCAGTCACCATCCAAAAGGGAACCGTCGTCAAGGCCAGTGACGACACCCCGTTCGAAGTCAGTCAGGACTACACGATCCTCCCAGGCGACACGACTCCGGTGACTCCTGTGGTCACGTTTTCGCCCAGTGAGGTTGGGAGCAATGTCCTCGCAACGCTCGTGCTCGTCACTCCAGGCTCTGAAAATGTTGACACGGTGGACAGCTCAATCGACTTGACGCAGTATGTCACCGTAGGCCAGACGTTTCGATTGTCCGCTGGTTCGACGCCCTACACGATTACGTCGATAAGCGCCGCGCCAGGAGCCATCAGCAACAACCGCCTCGTTCTAGACTCAGCCTATCAAGGCAGTGCCGCTTTAACGACAGCGGCCGAAGTGGTTGACGAGCGCGTCCTGATCCTTCAAGGCCAGACCGTGACGGATCAAACCACGGCTCCTGCGCAAGACACGTCCAACTTCTTTCTCACGCTGAGTCGAACGCCCGTCATTGACGGGTCCGTCGTTGTTACGGTCAACGGGGTGACGTGGACCGAGGTTCAGTCGGCTATCGACCTCGGGCCTTCATCCACGTCATTCATCACGAAGGAAACGACTCTCGGAGTTACCGTCATCCAGTTTGGTGACGGCCAACTTGGCCAAGCAGTGCCGGCCAACTCGGTGATCGTGGCGACATATCGTGTCGGCGGTGGCCCTGCAGGAAACGTCCCGACTGGCTCAATCAACACGTCGGTCATCGGGTTTGTCTCCAACACGCAGAACCCGGTAACGGTGTCCATCACCAACCAAACTTCAAGCGGGCAGGGCGGCCAAAGTGAGGAGACACTTGAGGAGGCGAGAACCCACATCCCGTTGGCTTTTAAGGCCAACGACCGAGCCGTCACGCTTGACGACTGCCAAGAAGTCGCGCGGGCATTCCCGGATGGCTCCGTTGCTTTTGCCAGGGCATTCGCCAACGCCACGAACTCAATCCTTGAGAGCAACGTCATAACGCTCTACGCGTGGACAACGGGCCCGAGTGGCTCGCTTGTCCCGCTGTCCTCTGGCTTGAAGCTCCTCTTGAAGGACTGGATGACGTCACGGGCCATGGGCACGGACTACATCGTCATCGCCGATGGGACGAGTCGAGCCGCTCCAATCGCGTTCAGGTTCAAGGTCGCCAGCGGTGCAAGTCTCACCGACACCATTCAACGCTTGAACCTGCTCCTTCAGGGGCTCATCAACGCCCTGCGTCCTGGCGACTCGATTGTCTACTCTGACCTCGTCAGCCAGATCAGTTCAACGAGCGGCGTGGCGTCCGTCATCTTGGCCACGCCAAACAATGACCTGACGACGAACAGTTCGACAGAGCTGTTCACCATCCCGTCTGACAACTTTTCATACACGGTCACGAAGAATTACCAAAGCGACGCCCTGTCCACGGTTGACCTCCAGACCGTGACTGTTTACACCGCTCAACTTCCAGTCGCTCCGTTGGCACCCTGGGCATTCAATCTTGCGCTCG
>Ga0335085_10000139_pt1 | contig 230271 bp, 198 predicted proteins | sample Lox_Sample_45_FD_206712 | JGI IMG/M metagenome (GOLD analysis project Ga0335085, IMG submission 206712) | Soil microbial communities from Loxahatchee National Wildlife Refuge, Florida, United States - Lox_Sample_4.5 | ecosystem: Environmental > Terrestrial > Soil > Wetlands | place: USA... | reverse complement strand
AAGGCCCGCGCCGTGTACTCGGTGTCGTAGCGCGAGACGCGGCCCGGGGCCCACGGCTCCAGGAGGTCGCGGACGAGGACCGCGAGCCGCTCCGTCGTCCGCCGGCCCTCGTTCTCGGTGAACGCCTCGTCGAACGGCACGGAAAGGAGCGCGATCGCGGCCTGCGGGCCCGTGGTTCCCGCGAGCGTGTTCGGGCCCTGGTTGTGGAGGTTGTACCCGACGGACGGCTTCAGCCGGTCGCGAACCGACTTGAGGAAGCGGCCCTCGGGCGTCTGGAGGCGGTGCGCGTCGCGGTTGATGTCGATCCCCTGCGCGTTCGTGCGGCGCGTCCTCTCGGCGCCGTCGGGGTTCAGCATCGGGATCACGGCGAGCGTGAGCCTCGAGAGGAGGCTCTTCGTCCCGGGCGTCTCGCGTGTCGTGCCGAGGTAGTTCAGGACGTCGAGGAGCGCGACGGTCGCCGTCGGCTCGTCGCCGTGCATCTGGGACCAGAGGAGGACCGTCGTCGGTCCGTCGCCCACGAGAAGGAGCGGGATCGGGCGCCCCTCGCACGAGACGCCCTCGTCGGCGACCCGGAAGAGGCCGGGATGGCGCACGGCGAGAGCGTCGAGCTCGGCGCGCAGCCCGGCGTTCTTGAGGGCGAACGGGTCGCCCGTGTAAACGCGCGCCGCCGGCCACGCGTTCCAGAGTTCCTCGGAGGGCGCGGCGGCCGGAGCCGACACGGGAAGGGCGGCGAGGAGCAGGGTCGCGATCGTTCGGATGTAGGGCATGGCAGACCGATTGTAGATAATGACCCCAGCGGCCATGCCCCTCGAACCGGGTTCCCGCCTCGGGCCCTTCGAGATCCTGACCCGGCTCGGAGCCGGGGGGATGGGAGAGGTCTGGCGCGCGCGCGACACGCGTCTCCAGCGCGACGTCGCGATCAAGGTCCTGCCGGAGGCGTTCGCGCAGGATCCCGACCGCCTCGCGCGCTTCACCCGCGAGGCTCACGTCCTCGCGTCGCTGAACCACCCGAACATCGCGGCGATCTACAGCCTCGAGGAGATCGACGGCGTCCGTTTTCTCGTCCTCGAGCTCGTGAGCGGCGAGACGCTCAAGCAGCGCATCCTGCGCGCGCCCCTTCCCATGAACGAGGCGCTCCGCTTCGCGCTCCAGATCGCCGACGCGCTCGAGGCCGCGCACGCCAAGGGAATCCTCCACCGCGACCTCAAGCCGGCCAACGTCAACGTGACGCCGGAGGGCAGGGTCAAGCTCCTCGACTTCGGCCTCGCGAAGGCCTTCGCGCTCGGCGCGGCTTCGCCCGAGATCTCGCACTCGCCCACGCTCGCGGCCGACCCCACGCACCAGGGCGTCGTCCTCGGGACCGCGAGCTACATGAGCCCCGAGCAGGCGCGCAGCCGCGTGCTCGACGCCCGCTCGGACCTCTGGGCCTTCGGCTGCGTCCTCTACGAGATGCTCGCGGGAAAGAAGGCGTTCGACGGCGAGAGCGTCTCGGACATCCTCGTCGCGATCCTCGACCGAGAGCCCGACTGGGCCGCGCTGCCGCCCGCGGCGCCGCCCGCCCTCAGGGACCTCATCGCGCGCCTGCTCCGGAAGGACCCGGCCGAGCGCCCCGGGGACGTGCGCGAGACGCGCGCGCTCCTCGAGAGCGCCGCCGGCTCGCGGACGACCGCCGTCTTCGCGGTGTCCTCCCGCTCGGCGTCGGTCGCGCGCCGGGGAGGCCGCCGCGCGTTCCTCGCGGCTGCGGCCGCGCTCCTCGTCGCCGGCGGCGTCCTGCTCTGGCTGTCCGTGAAGGGGCGTGACACCAAGGCGCTGCCCGCGTCGAAGCTGCTCGCGATCCTCCCGGCGACGGACCTGACGGGCCGCGAGGACGGCCGCCAGCTCTGCGACGGCGTGACGATCAGCCTCGGCGTGAAGCTCCAGAGCGTCCCGAACCTCGCGATCATGCTGCCGTCGAGCCCGGCGATGCTCAAGGAGACGGACGCCGCGAAGTGGGCGCGCGACACCGGCGCGAACCTCCTCGTCCAGCCCGCCGTGCGCCAGATGGGCGATACGCGCCAGCTTTCGTTCTCGATCTCGAGGGCGGGCTCGCCGGTCCAGATCGCCGCGGGAGAGGTCACGGGACCCGCCGCCGAGCACTTCCGGCTCGAGGACGAGCTGACGAAGAAGCTCGTGAGCGCCCTCGAGCTCCAGCTCGGGAGCGGCGCCGGGCCGAGCCCGGCCTCCGGATCCGTCCCGGCGGGCCCTCCGCAGACGGACTACGTCGTCGCGCTCGGTCACCTCGAGCGCTACGAGGACAAGGCGTCCGTCGACAAGGCGGTCGACCTCCTCGTCCGGATCCCCGGTGGCGATCGCTCGGCGGCCGTACAGGCTGCTCTTTCGCGCGCGTACCTCGCGTCCTTCAACCTCACGAAGGACACGGCGCTCGCGGGCCTCGCGCGGGAGGCGGCGCAGCACGCGATCGCGCTCGAACCCGACCTGCCGGATGCCCAGGTGACGCTCGGACAGGTCCTGACCGCGACCGGCCGGAGCTCCGAGGCGATCGTCGTCCTCCGGAAAGCGGTCGAGCGCGACCCGGGCAGCGCGCCGGCGATCCTCGCGCTCTCGTCGGCGCTCCTCAAGGGTCGGGACGTCGCGGGAGCCGAGCGGACCCTCCTCCGGCTCGTCGAGCTCCGGCCCACGTCCTGGGCGGGCTTCAACCGCCTCGGCAATCTCTATCTCCGGACGAGCCGGTACGAGAAGGCGATCGGGGCCTACCGGCGCGCGATCGTCCTGAACCCCGACGCCGCGCTCGTCCACTTCAACCTGGGCGGGGCCCTCCTGAGGCTCGGGCGGTTCGAGGAGGCGCGCGCGGCTCTCGACGATTCGATCCGGATCCGGCCCGTGCCCCAGGCGTACTCCAACCTCGGCGTCGCGCACTACCTCCTCGGACGCTTCCCGGAGGCCGCTGCGGCGTTCCAGCGCGCCGTCGACCTCGCCCCGAAGAACTACCGCTGGCACGTCTACCTCGGGGACGCCCTCTCACATATTCCGGCTCAGGCGGTGAACGCGCGCGCCGCGTACACGGCGGCGCTTCCTCTCGTCACCTCCGAGCTCTCGGTGAACCCGGCCGACGCCGTGAGCGTCGTCTTCCTCGGGCGGTGCCTCGCCCGGACGGGCGAGCCCGAGCGGGCCTGGTCCGAGATCCGGCGCGGCGTCGCGCTCGCTCCCGACGACCAGGAGGTCCTCGAGCCGGCCGCCGCCGCGGCGATGCTCCTCGGCCGGAAGGCCGAGGCGCTCGCCTGGCTCGAGAAGGCCGTCGCCCGCGGCTACGGCCTCGTCGAGATCCAGCACGACCCCGACTTCGCGCCGCTCCGCGGCGAGCCCGCGTTCCAGAAGCTGCCGTCACTCGCCCCGACCCCCACGACCGCATCCCCGACAACAGGAGAAGAAAGATGAAGAGTTCGAAGAGGTTCCCTCCCCTTCTCGCGGCCGCAGCGACCCTCGTTTTCGTCGGCTGTGCCAAAGCCGAGGCGCCGCCGGTCAAAGTCGCGAGCCACGCGTGCATGGGGCCGGCGACGACCGTCACGGTCTTCGTCGACAGCGACGGGAAGACGAACAACAAGGTCGTCTACGTCTGCGAAGGCAAGGACTCGGTCGACTGGGTCGCCGCGGACGAGAAGGCGTTCGTCTCCGACGACATCGGGTGGAAGAACGGCGAATCGCCGTTCAGTGAAAGGCCCGCGCACGTGACCCACGGCAATCGGAAGGTCCTCCACTCGAAGCCACCGAAGGCCGGAACGGCCAGGCACAGTTTCGACTACGACGCGTGGCTCGTGCTGCCGGACGGATCGAAGATCAAGATCGACCCGCGCATCGAGGTCATGGACTAGCCTCGGTCAGCGCAGCTTCTTGACCGCCGCGCGGAACGCGCGGCGGGCCTCGTCCGAGTCGATCTCGAGCTCGCACTTCGTGATCACGTGCGACATGTTGCCGGCGCCCTTCGCGGCCTTCTTGACGAGGACGCGCGCGAGCGGGCCGACGTGCTTGGCGAGCTCCGCCTCGAGGAGGAGGAGGTCCTCCGGCGGCAGCGAGCTCCCGCCGCCGGCCGGTCCGGTCGATGCGGGGGCGCCGCCCGCTCCCGGTCCCGTGCCTCCGCGCGAGCGCTCGGGAGCCGCGGACCTCGGGGCGGCGGGCGAAGCCGCCGGTGCCGGGCGCTCCCGCGCCGGCAGCGACGCCTGGGAGGGCGGCGGGACCGCCCGCGCGGGGGCCGGAGGAGTCGCGACGCGGCCGGCGACGAGGCATTTCGAGCGGAAGACTTCCCGGCGGGCGCCCGACTCGACCTGCCCGGCGAGGTCCTCGCAGAGCGCTTCGAGAGTCGGCGAGGACTTCGCGGCGCGACGGACGAGGACGCTCGCCATCGGTCCGACGTCGGCGGCGAGGAGGTCCTCGATCCGGTGCAGGGTCCCGGAATCGAAGGCGGGATGCGGAAGCGGCGCGGGCGCCGGCTCCGCGGCATGCGCGCGCGTCTCCGGCGACGACGGAGGCCTCTCCCTCACGAGGGTCTCGACGGCGGTCTCTCCGGGCTCGTCGGGCTCGGGAGTCTCGCCGGTCTGCAGGCGATAGAGGTCGCGGTCGAGGGCGTCCACGTCCGGATACCTCTCGTCCCGGCTCTTCGCCATCATCTTGCGGATGACGCGGCAGATCCCCTCCGAGAGCGCGGGCACGTACGTGCGCGGGTCCGCGAGGGGCTGCACGAGGTGCATGGACATGACGAGCGCGCCCGACGAGCCCGGGAACGGCGTGTGCCCCGTCACGAGGTGGTAGAGCGTCGCGCCGAGCGAGTAGATGTCCGCGCGCGCGTCGATGTCCCTCGAGCCGCGGATCTGCTCGGGCGAGATGTAGTGCGGCGTCCCGACGGCCTGCCCCGTCTGCGTCAGGGACTGGTCCTCGTCCACGCGCTTGGCGATGCCGAGGTCGACGAGCTTCACCTCGCCCTTGCTCGTGAGCATGAGGTTGTCGGGCTTGATGTCGCGGTGGACGAGCCCTTCGGCGTGCGCGACCGCGAGGGCACGCGCCGCGTGCCTCACGACGAGAAGGGCGTCGCGCTCGCCGAAATGGCCGCGCCTCAGGTACGCGCCCAGCGAGTGTCCGTCGACGTACTCCATCGCGAGGTAGTAGGTCTCGTCGACCTGCCCGAAGTCGTAGATCTGGACGATGTTCGGATGGTTCAGGCGCGCGGCCGCGCGGGCCTCCTTGAGGAAGCGCTGGACGAAACCCGCGTCGCTCCCGAACTGCGGCGCGAGCGTTTTGAGGGCGACGAGCCGCTCGAGCGTGAGGTCCCTGGCTCGATAGACCTTTCCCATCCCTCCCGAGCCGAGCTCGGCCAGGATCTCGTAGTCGCCGAAGCGCGAGCCGGGAGCGAGCGTCGTCACCGCCAACGGCCGGTCCCCCGGGTCACTCGTCCTCGAGCATCTTGAGGGCCTTGACGAGGCTGATCCGCATCCGGTTGAACGAGCCGGCGAGGATGGAGACCTCGTCGCGCCCCTTCACCGGTACCGCCGGGACGTCGAGGTTGCCGGTCGAGACCGCGTCGGCCATCGACGACAGCCGCTTGATCGGCCGGATGACGACGAACCAGAGGAGGATGTTGAGGAACAGGAGGATGAAGCCGAACACGCCGACGAGCGTTCCCATGAGAGTGTGGAAGGCCTTCGTCGCCATCGCGATCGGGACCGCCATCGGCACGGTCACGATCTGGGAGCCGACGGTCTCGTTGAGCTTCCATCCGTATCCGTTGTTCGTGCCGTAGGCCTTCACGACGGACGCGGGAGCCATCTCCGGCGTCGTGTGACAGCTCAGGCAGCCCTGGTCCGTGATCTTGATCGGACGCGCGAGATAGAGCGAGCGCCCGAGCGGGCCCTCGCGCTCGCCGATGACCTCGGTGAGCTTCGCGTTCGCCCGGAAGGCGTTCACGACGTCCGCCTCCCAGTCGACGGTCCTGTCGCGCGGGTTCGTGGGGTTCAGAGTCGCTTCCTTGTAGGTGTATTCGGGGTTGCTTTCCCGGAGGTTGTTGAAGATCTCCGTCGCCGAGTACGCGGGCACGGACTGCGGCAGGAACTCCTCGGCGAGCCGCGGCGCGAGGAGCGGCTTGATCTGCTTGTTCGTGTAGCCGCGCGTCGCGAGGGCGGTTTCCATCATGATGCGCGCGTGCTGGATGATCTGGGTCCGGGCGTTCCCCTGGAGAAGCTGGTCCGACAGGTACGCCGCCGGAACGAGCGCGATCGCGAAGACGAGAATCAGGATCAAGTTGAACTTGACGAAGAGAGACATCGGCGGCCCCTTTTGCGATTGATTCTAACGCGCGTGCATCCGGCGCGCCGAAGCCTCAGCCCGGCTCGGGACCCCGCTCCAGCCCGAACTTCTCGATCCGGTACCGGATCTGGTCGCGATTGAGGCCGAGGAGCTTCCCGGCGCGCGTCTGGTTGCCGCCGCTCCGCTTCAGGGCCTGGACGACGAGGTCCTTCTCGAGCGTCTCGAGGGCGACGCCGCCCGCGGGCAGCTCGAATCCCGACGCGAGCGGGGCCGGCGGCGCGAGGATGGAGACGTCCTCCGCTCTCAGGAGGTCGCCCTCGGCGAGGAGGACCGCACGCTCGAGGACGTTGCGCAGCTCGCGCACGTTGCCCGGCCACGGATAGGCGTCGAGCGCCGCGCGCGCGTCCGGCGCGAGGCCGCGCACCTTCTTCCCGAACTCGCGGTTGAAGCCCTCGACGAAGCGCGCGGCGAGGAGCGCCACGTCGCCCGTCCTCTCCCGGAGGGGCGGGAGCGCGACCGGGAGGACGCGGAGGCGGTAGTAGAGGTCCTCGCGGAACCGGCCGGCGCGCACGGCGTCCTCGAGGTTGCGGTTCGTCGCGGCGATGACGCGGACGTCGACGCGGATGTCCGCCGAGCCTCCCACCCGCCGGAAGGCCTTCTCCTCGAGGAACCGCAGGAGCTTGGCCTGCAGGAGGAGGGACATCTCCCCGATCTCGTCCAGGAAGACGCTCCCGCCGTCCGCCTGCTCGAGGAGACCCTGCTTGAGACCCTTCGCGTCCGTGAAGGCGCCGCGCTCGTGCCCGAAGAGCTCGCTCTCGAGGAGGGTCTCCGGGATCGCCGAGCAAGTGACGTTCACGAAGGGGGCGGCGGCTCGGGCGCTCCCGTAATGCACCGCCTTCGCCGCGAGGTCCTTCCCCGTTCCGCTCTCGCCGGTCAGGAGCACCGTCGAGGCCGGGCTCGAGGCGATCCGCCGGAGGAGCTCCTTGGCCCTCGCCATCGGGGCCGACTCGCCGACGATCGCGTCGAACGAGAAGGGAGCCGCCGCCCGCTCGCGGAGCGCAGTCACCTCGCGCCTGAGGCGCGTCGTCTCGAGCGCCTGCTGGGCGAGAAGGAGCATCTCCTCGTCGTGGACCGGCTTGTTGACGTAATGGAACGCCCCGAGCTTGATCGCCTCGACGGCGCTCGCGACGCTCTCGTGCGCCGTGAGCATGATGACGACGGCGTCCGGCCTCAGGGCCTTGATCTTCGGGAGGAGCGCGACGCCGTCCGTGTCCGGAAGGCGGTAGTCGAGGATGACGAGGTCGACCTCGTCCGCGCACGCGCGGAGGGCGCCGGCCCCGTCGCCCGCTTCGGCGACGTCGTAGCCCGCCGCCTCGAGACGCTGCCTCAGGGACCAGCGGATGAGCTTCTCGTCGTCGACGACGAGGACGCGGGCCGCCGCCATCTGAGTCTCATTCTAGACGGCGGGGAGCCCTCCCGCGCCCGAGGCGGCGAGCGTCGCCCCGACGAGGCCGACGACCGCGTCGAAATCGAAGGGTTTCGGCAGGAAGTGGGCCGCGCCGAGCGCGAGCGCCTGCGCGCTGGAGCCCGGCGAGTCGTACGCGGACATGACGATGACCGGGCACTCCGGCGCCATCCGCCGCACCGAGCGGAGGACGCCGAGACCGTCCAGCTCGGGCAGCGCGAGGTCGAGGAGGACGAGCGCGGGCGTCCCGGCCGCGAAGGCGTCGAGCGCCTCGAGCCCCGTCTCCGCCTCGACCACTTCGTAGCCGGCGGCCGTCAGGCGCTCCTTCAGGGACCAGCGGATGAGCCCCTCGTCGTCCACGACGAGGATCGCCGCGGTCACGAGGCCCTCCGGAAGCGACCGCGTCTCGATTCCCGGTATCCTCCGGGCCATCCATGGACGACTCCCGCCGGAAGGGCCCGGACCCGGCTAGCCGCGATCTCGGCGACGTCGCGTACGCTCTCGACCAGTCCGCGATCGTCGCGCGCACGGACCAGCGCGGGATCATCAACTACGTCAACGGGAAGTTCTGCGAGATCTCCGGCTACACCCGCGAGGAGCTCCTCGGGCAGGACCACCGGATCATCAACTCCGGCTACCACCCGAAGGAGTTCATGAAGGAACTCTGGAAGACGATCGCAGGGGGGCGGATCTGGCGCGGCGAAATCCGCAACCGAGCCAAGGACGGGCGCATCTACTGGGTCGACACGACGATCGTGCCCTTCCTGAACGCCGACGGGAAGCCCTACCAGTACCTCTCGATCCGCGCCGACATCACGGACCGCAAGCGCGCCGAGGAAGCCCTGCGGCGCGCGGCGGCGATCATCGACTCGACGGACGACGCCGTCATCGGCAAGACGCTCGAGGGCGTCGTCACGACGTGGAACGCGGGCGCCGAGAGGCTCTACGGATGGACGGCCGCGGAGATCCTCGGACAGCCGGTCACGCGGCTCCTGCCGGAGGACCTCAGGGGCGAATACGAGACGCTCGTCGCGGCGGTCCTCGCGGGCGGGCGCGTCGTGCGCCGCGAGACGCGGCGCCGGCGCAAGGACGGCTCCTCGATGGACGTCACCCTGACCCTCTCGCCGATCCGGGACGACTTCGGACGCATCGCCGGGACGTCGGCGATCGAGCGCGACGTCACGGAGGTCAAGAGAGCCGAGAGCGCGCTGAGGGAGCAGGCGGCGCTCGTGAGGCTCGGCGAGATGGCCGCGATCGTCGCGCACGAGGTGAAGAACCCGCTCGCGGGAATCGGCGGCGCCCTCCAGATCATCCGCGAGCGCCTCCCCGGCGAGAGCTCCGACCGGGCGGTCGTCGGCGAGATCCTCGCGCGCCTCGAGGGGCTGAACGCCCTCGTTCGCGATCTCCTCGTCTTCGCGCGGCCGCGCGCGCCGCGCCTCGGGGCCCTGCCCGTCCTGCCCCTCCTCGAGGAGAGCGCCCGCGAGCTCCGGCGGGACCGCGCCCTTAAGGGCCTGAAGATCGAGGTCTCCGCCGAGGGCGAGCCGCCCGTCGTGAACGGCGATGCCGAGCTCCTCAGGAGCGCGCTCTCGAATCTCGCCCTCAACGCCGCTCAGGCCGCCGGACGCAAGGGCTCCGTGGACATCGTCGCATCGGCCCGCGGGGGGTTCGGCGAGGTGCGCATCTCGGACAGTGGCCCGGGAATCCCGGAGGAGATCCGCGCGAGGATCTTCGAGCCGTTCTTCACGACGAAGCATCGCGGGAGCGGCCTCGGGCTGCCGGTCGCGCGGCGCGTCGTGGAGTCGCACGCGGGCACTCTCGAGCTCGTGTGCCCGCCGGCCGGCGGAACCGTCGCACTCGTTCGGCTGCCGCTCTTCCCGCGTCCCTGAGCCTCCGCCGCGGGCGCGGGCGTCAGGCACTGGCCGCGAGGGCGGGCGCGGACTCCACGTCGAACCGGCCGACCCAGCCTCTCCGAAGGGACAGGGAAACCGCCTCGACCTGACTGTGGACGCCGAGCTTCCTCAGGATGTTCTGGATGTGGTTGCGGATCGTCGCGTGCGAGAGCCCGAGCCGCGCGGCGATGTTGAGCGCGGCGTAGCCGTCGGCGAGGAGCGCGACGATTCCGCGCTCGCGGTGGGACAGCGGGCACGATTCGGAGGAGGGCGGCTCGGCCCTGAGGAGGTAGATCGTGCGGTCCGTCCTTCCGCCGCCGGGGATCTCGAGGACGCAGGCGCCGCCGATCGTGTCGAGGATTCCGTCCGAGAGCACCTCGTCGAGGGTGCAGCCGACGACGGCGTCGCCTTCGACCCCGAGGAGCTTCTCGGCGCCGCGGTTCCAGTACACGATTCTCCTCTTCCGGTCGGTCGCGAACGCGGGCGGCTCGATGAACGACGGGGAAACGGAGGCGACCGGAGAGCGGCTCGGCTTCATCATGGCTTTGCTCCTTGCGCTCCCCATGGCGCAAGCGTGATGCCAGCCGCAGGAGGGTCTTTTCGGGGGCGGACGCGCGGACTATTTCGCGTTCGCGCGGGGAATCCCGCGCCGTCCGTCATCCGGGGCGCTGGCGGGCGACCCCGGCTCCGGGCCGCGTCGTGCGAGCCGGTGGCGTCGACGGGCGGACGGCGGGCAGATGCCCGGGTCCCGGCGCCGTCGTGTGGAAGGCCGGGTGAGGGCGGACGCGGGGCCGCCTCGCGCCGCCCCCGTACCAGGCGGGAATCCACGCTGTCTCGTACGCGGGAGCCGGCGGCGCGACGACCTCCGGCGGAGGGGGCGAGATCGCCTCGTCCTCCCACTCGTACGCCGGTACGTAGACCTCGCGGCTCCACGGCACCGTCGTCTCGACCGCCGAGAAGCCGCCGACGGCCCTGCGGCCCTCGCGGAGCTCCCGCGCGACGTCCGAGAGGCTGCGGGGCGCGGCGCTCACCGGAGCGGCGCCGGCGGTGCCCGTGAGGGTCAGCTCCACGGTCGGAGACGGAATCGTCTCGAGGACGGCGAGAAGAGCGAGGGCGGTGAGCACGGCGGGGTTCCCCCTCCTCTCGAAGCATAGGGCGCCGGAAGTCCGGAGGCCAGCCTCTCGAAGGCAGGGGGCCTCCCGCGATGGGCGGAGCCGAAGAAGTAAGCTCGCCCGGGCCGCGCGCGCGGCGAAGGGGGCGGCGATGGCGAAGAAGGTCCCGGGAACGAAGGCGGTTCCGGCTGCGTTTCCCCTGCGCCTCGCGACCTTCACGCCGAAACGGGGAGGCTCGACCCGGCTCGGCGCCGTCACGGGCCAGGACCGCGTCCTCGACCTCCGAGCCGCGGCGCGAAGGCTGAGGGTGAAGCTCGTGTTCGATCCCGCGGACATGGTTTCGCTGATCGCGTCGGGCGCGGCGGGGCTCGCTCAGGTCCGCACGCTCGTTTCGAAGGCGGGCCGGGAGGGGACGCCGCTCGAGGACGTCCGGCTGGCCGCCCCGATTCCGGTCCCCCTCCGGAACGTCTACGCCGTCGGGTGGAACTACCTCGAGCACTTCGAGGAGGGAAAGTCCCTGAGGGACGCCGGCCAGACGCTTCCGGAGCACCCCGTCTTCTTCACGAAGGGGACGAACGCCGTCAACGGTCCGTACGACCCGATTCCGTACGACCCCGCCGTCTCGACGCTCATCGACTGGGAGGTGGAGCTGGCGGTCGTCATCGGCCGGAAGGGAAAGAACGTCTCCGAGGACCGGGCGATGGAGCACGTCTTCGGGTTCTCGGTCCTCAACGACACGACCGCGCGCGACGTCCAGCAGAAGAGGCACGGCGGCCAGTGGTTCAAAGGGAAGAGCCTCGACGCTCACGCGCCGTTCGGCCCGTGGATCGTCACCGCGGGAGGCTTCGCCTACGAAGACCTCCGCCTCCTCACCCGCGTGAACGGCGTCGTCAAGCAGGAGGGCTCGACGCGGCAGATGTATTTCAAGGTGCCCCGGATCATCGCGGAGCTGTCCCTCGGCCTGACGATCGAGCCGGGCGACATCATCGCGACGGGAACGCCCCCGGGCATCGGCCACGCGCGCAAGCCGCCGGAGTACCTCAAGCCGGGCGACGTCATGGAAACGGAGATCGAAGGGATCGGCGTCCTCCGGAACGTGATCACGCGGGTGTGACGCCCGCGCGCTCCGGCGCCGCCGGCTTTCCCGGACGCTCCGGGAGGAGGAGAATCTCCTTCGCACCGGGAGGTGCTCCATGTCGATCGTGGACATGGCCTGTCTCCTCTGCGGCGGAACCGCTCTCGGCGCCAGGAGCGCGACCGCGGAGATCGAGCTGCGCTGCGGCGTCTGCGGCGCCTACACGATCACGGTCGGCGCGGTGAACGCTCTGCGGCAGAGCCCGGAGAAATCGGCCCTCGTCCGGGCGGAGGTCGAGCGCCGGCGCGCGGAGGGCGACCCGATGCCGCGCGTCGACATGGATCTCCTCGACGCGGCCCGTCCCGCGCGGAATTGATGCAGACGCACCAGTCCCGGCGGCGGACGAACGGCGCTAGTCTCCCCTGAAACGCGAGCCGAAGGAGGACGTCCGATGCCGGATTCCCCGACCCTCGAGGCCCGGGCCTATTCGAAGGTCGACTGGCGCCTCATTCCCTTCCTCTTCCTCTGCTACATCCTCGCGTACCTCGACCGCGTGAACGTGGGCTTCGCGAAGCTCCAGATGGTCAAGGACCTTTCGCTCAGCGACGCCGCGTTCGCGACGGGCGCCGGCATCTTCTTCATCGGCTACTTCTTCTTCGAGGTGCCGAGCAACATCCTCCTCAAGAAGTACGGCGCGCGGGCCTGGATCGCCCGGATCATGATCTCGTGGGGCGTCATCTCGTCGTTGATGATGTTCGTCCACAGCGAGAAGGCGTTCTACGCGATGCGCTTCCTCCTCGGCATCGCCGAAGCGGGCTTCTTCCCCGGGATCATCTTCTACCTGACGCTCTGGTATCCCTCGCGCTTGCGCTCGACGCGGACCGCGCTCTTCGTCTCGGCGATCGCCGTCTCCGGCGTCCTCGGGAACCCGATCTCGGGCGCGATCATGGATTCCCTCAGCGGGACCGCGGGCCTCGCGGGCTGGCAGTGGCTTTTCCTCTTCGAGGGCATCCCGTCGATCCTCGTGGGGATCTGGGTCTTCTTCTACCTCGACAGCAGCATCCTCGAAGCGAAGTGGCTCACGGCCGAGGAGAAGGACCTCCTCGCCCGGAACCTCGACGCCGAGGAGAAGCACAAGAGCGAGGTCCACGTCGCCGACGCGTTCAAGAGCGGAAAGGTCTGGGCGCTCTGCGCGATCTACTTCACGCTCATGATCGGGCTCTACGGCATTTCGTTCTGGCTGCCGACGATCGTCAAGGCGTTCGGCGTGAAGGGCTACCTCCAGGTCGGCCTGATCACGGCCATCCCGTACTTCGTCGCGGTCGTCGGCATGCTGCTCCTCAGCCGCAGCTCCGACCGCACGGGAGAGCGCCGCCTCCATTACGTCCTCAACGTGTCGGCCGGAGCGGTCGGCCTGATCCTCAGCGGCGTCTACGCCTCGAACCCGTACCTGTCGATCGTCTTCCTGTCGGTCGGCACGCTCGGCGTCATCGGCTCGATGCCCGTCTTCTGGCCGATCCCCTCGGCGTTCCTCGCCGGCACGGCCTCGGCCGCCGGAATCGGGCTCGTGAACTCGATCGGCAACCTGGGCGGCTACGTCGGGCCGAACGTGCCGGTCTGGGCGAAGTCCTTCTCCTCGAACCCGTCCGCCGCGCTCTACATCATCGCGGCCGACCTCCTCGTCGGGGCCGTGCTCACCTTCTTCCTCATTCCCGCCGACCTCACCGTGAGGGTGGGCGAGGCTCCCGCGCGGGCCGCCGGGAGGGCGTGACGAGCGCTCCCGCCCGGGACCTGGAAGCGATCTTCCGCGCGGCTCTCGACCGCGTCGATCCCGTGCGGATGATGAAACGCGTCCTCAGGCTCGAGGGCGACGTTCTCCGCGTCCAGACGGAGCTCTCGTCCGCGAGCTTCGACCTCTCCGCGTTCGACCGCGTCGTCGTCACGGGGATGGGAAAGGCCTCCGCCCGCATGGCACTCGGGCTCGAGGAGATCCTCGGCGGGAGGATCGCGGACGGCCTCGTCTCCGTGAAGAAGGGCCACGTCGAGCGGCTCGGGCGCGTGCGCCTCATCGAGGCCGGGCATCCGGTGCCCGACGAGTCCTCGTCGCGCGCCGCCGAGGAGATCCGGGCCTTCGCCGACGCCTGCGACGCGCGCACCCTCGTGATCACCCTGATCTCGGGCGGCGGCTCGGCCCTTCTCTCGGCGCCGGCCCGCGCCGCGGACGGCCGGGAGCTCCTCAGCCTCGACGAGAAGAAGGGCGTCACGCGCGTCCTTCTCGCGTGCGGCGCCACGATCCAGGAGATCAACGCGGTGCGCAAGCACCTCTCGCGGATCAAGGGCGGGCGGCTCGCGCGCGCGTACGCGCCGGCCACGTCGCTCAACCTCATTCTCTCGGACGTCGTCGGCGACGACCTCGACGTCATCGCTTCCGGCCCCACGGTCCCCGACTCGACGACGTTCGCCGACGCCCTCGCGGTCCTGAAGCGCCACGGCGTCGCCGACCGCGTCCCCCGCGCGGCCCTGAAGGCGCTCGAAGAGGGCGCCCTCGGCCTCCACGAGGAGACCGCCAAGCCCGGCGACCCCGCCTTCGAGCGGACGACGAACGTCCTCGTCGGGACGAACCACCAGGCGCTCCTCGCCGCCGAGGCGAAGGCGCGCGAGCTGGGGTACGCGACGCTCGTCCTGACGTCGCGGCTCACCGGCGAGGCGCGCGAGGCGGCTCTCGCGCTGCTCGGAATCGGCGAGGACGTGGCGCTGACCGGCTTTCCGCTGCGCCCGCCCGCATGCCTCATCGCCGGCGGCGAGACCACCGTCACGCTGCGCGGAAGCGGAAAGGGCGGCCGGAACCAGGAGATGGCCCTCGCGTTCCTCGCCGCTCTTCCACGCTCGCGCGCCGCCCGGCGGCTCTCGTTTCTCGCCGCCTCGACCGACGGCAACGACGGCCCCACGGACGCCGCCGGGGCGTTCGCGTCGTTCGAGATCGTCGAGCGCGCCCGCGCTTCCGGGCTCGACGCGTCCGTCTCTCTCGCCGCGAACGACTCGTACCGCTTCCACGAGAGCGCGGGCTCTCTCCTGTCGACCGGCCCCACGAACACGAACGTCTGCGACGTCGCGATTCTGCTCGTGAATTAGGTCCTCGGCCGCGCTCGTGCGTTAACGCAACCGGGCTCCGGCGGCCTCACGGCGCCCTTGCCTCTGCGCCCCGTTCGCATATCATCCGGCGCAATCGCTCCCGGAACCTTCGCTGGCCGTCGATCAGGAACGTTCGCGATTCTTGTTTTTCTCTTCGATTGCAGGAGGTAAGGCCACATGAAAGCGCGTTGGCTGAGGGTATTGACCATTCTCGCGTTCGCCGGCGCGGGTCTCGCGGCGAACGTGGCCCGTTCACAGACCACCGGCGGCATCGAGGGCACCGTCACCGACTCCAACGACGCGCCGCTGCCGGGCGCAGCCGTCGACCTGCAGTCGCCGAGCCTGCAGGGCGGGCGCACCGCCGTGACGAGCGCGGCCGGCCGCTACCGCTTCCCCGCGATTCCACCCGGCACCTACACGGTGACGTGCTCGCTCTCGGGGTTCAAGAAGGTCGAGCGGCGCGGCATCCACGTCAACCTCGACACGACCGTCAGCGTCCCGATCAAGATGGAGATCTCGGTCACCCAGGAGATCGTGGTCTCCGGCGAGGCGCCCGTCGTCGACACGAACGACGCCGCGAACGGCCTCAACATCCGTCAGGACGTCGTCCAGAAGCTCCCGCTCGGCCGGAACTACGCGCAGGCCGTCGAGATCAATCCGGGCGTCGGGATCGACTCCGGCGACACCCAGGGGCGCGCGCAGGCCTTCTCGATCTACGGTGCGACGTCCATCGAGAACCAGTACCTCGTGGACGGCGTCAACACGACGAACGTCATCCGCGGCTTCCAGGGCAAGGCGATCAGCTCCGAGTTCGTCGAGGAAGTCCAGGTCAAGGCGGGCGGCTACGAGGCCGAGTACGGCCGCGCGATGGGCGGCATCGTGAACGTCGTCACGAAGTCGGGCGGGAACGAGTTCCACGGCGACGCCTTCGGCTACTTCAACACGAAGAGCCTCACGGCCGACCGGAAGGGAGACGCCACGACCGATCAGAACTACACCGGCCCTCCGGCCGGCGTCGACACCTCGCAGGCGGACGTCCAGGACATGGGCGTGGACCTCGGGGGCTACGCCATCAAGGACCGGCTCTGGTTCTTCGGCGCCTACAACCGCGTGAATCAGGACGTCGACCAGCTCACCCTCGCCGGAACGGGTCTGCCGAACGCGGGAGAGAACTTCCCGATCACGTACCACGCGGATCTCTTCTCCGGCAAGCTCACGGGCCGGCCCACGGACACGACGACGATCGTCGGGACGATCTTCGGCGACCCCGAGATTCGCACGGGCGCGCAGCGGAACTTCACGTCCGACAACCCGCTCTCCCAGGACGGCACGCGCAAGATCGGCGCGACGGACTTCGCGGTCGGGATCAATCAGCTCTTCGGCGTGTCGGCGCTGGCCGACGTCCGCTACTCCCGCCACCAGGACCGGTACACGCTCACGGGCGAGGGCGCGAGCACCGTGTCCGTTCTCGACTACACGCAGGACCTCGCCAACCCCACCGCCTCCGGCGGCTTCGGCTCGATCCGAGGCTTCCGCGACTACAACCAGTCCAAGAGGGACGCGATCAAGGGGAGCGCGACCCTCTTTTTCGGGGCGCACGAGATCAAGGGCGGCATCGACTTCGAGAACAACCTGACCGAGTCCACCGATATCTACAGCGGCGGCTCGCGCCTGAGGATCTACGCGTGCAACCCGCAGGTCTGCACGGGCGCGATGGCGAACGCCCCGCTCTACTACGGGCACGAGTTCTACACGCTGACGACGGACAAGCAGAACCTCCAGAGCGCCTTCCTCGCCAGCGGCAACACCGTGAGCCCGCGCGTCTACAGGCTCGGCGCCTTCGCGCAGGACGCCTGGAAAGTCCTCCCGAACCTCTCCGTCCACGTCGGCCTGAGGTACGACCAGGAGGACGTCCGCCAGTACGACGGCACGAAGATCTACAACAGCCAGGTCGTCGACGCGAGCGGCCACGTCCTCCAGCAGGGCGGCCAGCAGTTCTTCCTGAAGAACGAGTGGCAGCCGCGCATCGGCATCGCGTGGGACCCGGCCAAGGACGGCTCGACGAAGGTCTCGGCCTCGTACGGCCGCTTCTACTACGCCCTGCCGACCGACCTCACGGTCCGCTCGTACGCCGCCAAGATCGACGCGATCACGTACAACTACAACCCGGGCACGAACCAGGCGGACCTCGCGCAGGACCCGACGATCGGCAAGCAGGCGTTCACGCAGGGCGGTCTCAACCCCGAGCCGTTCCAGGACGACCTCAAGGGGATCTATCAGGACGAGTACGCCATCGGCTTCGAGAAGGCGCTCAGCTCGTCGCTCTCGGTCGGCGTCCGCTACACGTACCGCGACCTCGGCCGCACGATCGAGGACCGGTGCGACTTCGACGCGGGCTACCCGGAGGCCAACAACAACACCTGCGTCATCATCAACCCCGGGTCCTCGAGCCCCTTCGCGACGGGCCAGGGCGTCCACACGTGCGATGGCCGCGACTACATCGACGCGAGCGGCAACTCGGCGCAATCCGAGTGCACGGGACCGCAGACGACGAACGTCGCCATTCCCGCGGCCGAGCGCAAGTTCCACGGCGTCGAGTTCGTCGTGAAGGGCCGCGTCTCGAACCAGCTCTGGGCGCAGTTCAGCTACCTCTGGTCCCACCTCTACGGCAACTACAACGGCGAGGCCTCGATCGCCGAGTTCGCGTACCCCGGCGGCGGCCAGACGGACCCCGGCATCAACGCCGACTACGACTACCCGCTCTTCCTGAACAACGCGTACGGGAACCTCGCCCTCGACCGGCGGCACCAGTTCCGCCTCGACGGGACGTACACCCTGCCGTTCGGCCTGACCATGGCTCTCAGCGCCCACGTGCGCTCCGGATCGCCCCTGTCCGAGTACGGCTACTTCAACAGCGGCTACGGCGCCGAGGGATACCAGGTCGTCCCCGCCGGCAGCGCCGGGCGGACGCCGTGGGACTACGACTTCAACCTCTCGGCTTCGTACGCGTTCCGGGTCAGCGCGGCGACCATCACCCTGTTGGCCCAGGGGTACAACCTCCTGAACCGTCAGGACATTCTCGGCTACAACCAGGACTGTACGATCGCGCCGCCTCCAAGCGTCGCCGCGGTGACGAACTGCTCGGTCGTTTCGAACCCGACGAGCGCGAATCCGAACTACGGCCTCGTGAGCTGGAGGGCCAACCCACGCGTCCTGAAGCTGGGAGCCCGCGTCAGCTTCTAAGAAGCCGGATTCGTTCCCGGAAGAAGGGGAGGCCTTCGGGCCTCCCCTTCGCTTTCCCGAACCCTATGATCGGACCGTGACCGAGCTCCTCACCGGGCGCCTCCGCCTCCGGCCGTTCCGGGCCTCCGATTTCGACGCGCACGCCGCGATCTCTGCCGACCCCGAGGTGATGCGCTACATCCGGGCGGGCGCCCTCTCGCGCGTCGACGCGTGGTGGCAGATGGCGCGCTACGTCGGGCACTGGCAGCTCCGGGGCTACGGGCTTTGGGCGGTCGTCGAGAGGGCGTCGGAGGGCGTCATCGGGCACCTCGGGTTCCTGGACCCCGAGGGCGGGCACGGGTTCGAGATGGGCTGGGCCCTCGCGCGTCACGCGTGGGGGAAGGGCTACGCCCTCGAGGGCACGCGCGCCGCCGTTCACCACGCCTTCACGGCGCTCCAACGCGACCACATCGCGTGCGTCATCCGCCCCGAGAACGCGAGGTCGATCCGCCTCGCCGAGCGCCTCGGCGCGACGCTCGAGGAGGAGATCGAGGAGTCGGGCGCGCGCCTCCTCGTCTACGGAATCCGGCGGACGTAGCAGCGGCGCGCGCTCACTGCGCCGTGTAGCCGCCGTCGATGACGACCGCCTGCCCGGTGATCCCTCCGGCCTGCTCTCCGGCGAGGAAGACGGCGTAGGCGGCGATCTCCGGGGGCGCGAGAAGCCGGCGGATCGGCACGAGCGGGTAGATGACGTCCTCGAGCACGCGGTCCACCGGAACTCTCCGGTTCCGGGCGAGGTCCGAGAGCTGGTTCCGGACGAGCGGCGTGTCGACGTAGCCCGGGCAGAGCGCGTTTACCGTGATGCCGTGCGCGGCGCCCTCGAGGGCCGCGACCCGCGTGAGGCCGATGAGGCCGTGCTTGGCGCTGTTGTAGGCCGCTTTCCCGGCGAAGCCCACGAGGCCGTTGATGGAGGCCATGTTGAGGATGCGGCCGTGACGCCGGCCCTTCATGTGCGGGAAGACGCGCTTCGTCGCGAGGAACGGCGCGATCAGCATGACGCGCAGGAGCAGCTCGAACTTCTCGGCGGGGAACTCCTCCAGGGGAGCCACGTGCTGGAGTCCGGCGTTGTTGACGAGGACGTCGAGCCGTCCGAAGGCGCCGAGCGCCGCGTCGAGGGCCGCCGCGAGCTCCGGCTCGCGCGTCACGTCGCAGCCCAATCCCATCGCCTGGCCGCCCCCGTCGCCGATCGACGCGGCCGCGGCCGAAGCCGCGCCGGCGTCGAGGTCCGCGAGGCAGACGCGCGCGCCCTCCCGGGCGAAGCTCCTGGCGATCTCGAGGCCGATGCCGCTCGCGGCGCCGGTCACGAACGCGGTGCGGTTCTCCAGGCTCCTGTCCATGATTCGAAGCTCCTTCAGAACGAGCGCTTCACGAGCGCGACGACCTCTCCCACGATGCCCCGCCGGAAGGCGAGCACGCAGGCCATGAAGACTCCTCCGGTGATGACGGTGACCCACGAGCCGGTGCCGGCGAGGTAGTTCTCGAGGCCGACGACGAGAAGCGCGCCGACGGAAGGCCCGAAGGGCGTTCCCATCCCGCCCAGAAGCGTCATCAGAATCACGGCGCCCGACCGGTGCCAGTCGACGTCGGAAAGGGTGGCCGACTGGAAGACGAGCGCCTTCATGGCTCCCGCCATGCCGGAGAGGCCGGCCGAGATGACGAACGCGAGGAGCTTGTAGCGGTCCACGTCGTAGCCGAGCGAGATCGCGCGCGGCTCGTTCTCGCGGATCGCGCGCAGCACCTGCCCGAACGGCGAGTGAATGGTCCGGTAGATCACCCAGAAGCCGGCGAGGAAGAGCGCGTAGACGAAGTAGTACATCGGGAGGTTGCCCGAGAGGCCGACGAGTCCGAGCAGCCGGCTGCGCGGGATCCCCTGCAGTCCGTCCTCTCCGCCGGTCCAGGGCATCTGGAGCACGAGGAAGTAGACCATCTGCGCGAAGCCGAGCGTGATCATGGCGAAGTAGATTCCGGACCGCCGGATCGCGAGGGCGCCGAAGACGAGGCCGAGGAGCGCGGCCGAGAGGGTGCCGGCGAGAATTCCGGCCTCGACGGGCAGCCCCCAGCCCTTCACCGCCAGGCCCGTGACGTAGGCCGCCGCGCCGAGGAACGCGGCGTGGCCGAAGGAGAGGAGCCCGGTGTAGCCGAGGAGCAGGTTGAACGCGCTCGCGAAGAGGGCGAGGCACAGCACGTTCATGGCGAAGACCGGATAGACGAAGAAGGGCGCGGTCAGCCCGAGAAGGACGAGGAGGGCGTAGCCCCAGGTCGCGAGCGGGACCGGCCGGCTCATCGGGCGCGTCCGAAAAGGCCGGCCGGCCGCACGAGGAGGACGAGCGCCATCACGGCGAATACGACGACGTCGGAGGCCGGCGGATAGAGGAACTTCGTGAGCCCCTCGACGAGTCCCAGGCCGAGGCCCGTCAGGATCGAGCCGAGGATCGACCCCATGCCTCCGATCACGACGACCGCGAAGACGACGATGATGACGCTCGAGCCCATCAGCGGCGTCACCTGATAGATGGGCGCCGCCATGACGCCCGCGAACGCGGCGAGCGCCACGCCGTAGCCGTACGTCAGGCTGAACATGAGCGGCACGTTGACGCCGAGGCCCTGCAGCAGGACCGGATTCTCGGTCCCGGCCCTGAGATACGCGCCGAGACGCGTCCTCTCGATCACGAACCAGCTGCCGAAGCAGACGGCGAGCGAGACGAGAACGACCCAGGCCCGGTAACGGGGCAGATACATGAACCCCAGGTTCGTCCCTCCCTGGAGCAGCGCCGGAACCGGATAGGAATTGCCCGAGATCCCGAAGGCGTTCTGGAAGATCCCCTCGAGAACGAGCGCGAGGCCGAACGTCAGGAGGAGGCCGTAGAGCGGGTCGAGGCCGTAGAGGCGCCGCAGGCAGAGCCGCTCGAAGACGATCCCGAGCAGGCCGACGACGACGGGCGTCAGGAGGAGCGCCCACCAGTAGCCGACCCCGAGATAACGCAGGCCCATCCACGCGACGAAGGCGCCCAGCATGTACTGGGCGCCGTGCGCGAAGTTCACGACGTTCAGGAGGCCGAAGATGATGGCGAGCCCCAGGCTCAGGAGCGCGTAGAACGACCCGTTGATGAGGCCGATGAGGAGCTGGCCGCTCAGGACCTGGATCATGCCCGGGGGCGCCTCCCGCCTACCTCTTCACGAGCGGACAGCTCGGATCGGGCGGCTCGAAGGCCTCCGCCGCGGGGATCGTCTTGACGATCCTGTAGTAGTCCCACGGGTACTTCGACTCCTCGGGCGACTTCACCTGCGCGAGGTACATGTCGTGGCGGTGCAGGCCGTCGGCGCCGATCCGGCCGTTCTTCGCGAAGAAGTCGTTCACGGGAATCTCGCGCATCTTCGCCATGACCTTGTCCGCGTCGTCCGTGCCGGCGGCCTGGACGGCCGCGAAGTAGTGCATGAGCTCCGAGTAGACGCCGGCCTGGACCATCGTCGGCATCTTCTTCGCGCGTTCGAAGAACCGTTTCGACCAGGCGCGGCTCGCCTCGTCGCGGTCCCAGTAGAACGCCGTGGTCAGGTACATCCCCTTCGCCGTCGCGAGGCCCAGGCTGTGGACGTCCGAGAGGAACACGAGGAGCCCGGCGAGACTCTGCTTCTTCGTGAGACCGAACTCGTTCGCCTGCTTGATCGCGTTGATCGTGTCGGCGCCGGCGTTCGCGAGCCCGACGATCTGCGCGCCGGAGCCCTGCGCCTGGAGAAGATACGAGGAGAAATCGGTCGTGGGAAACGGGGCCTTGACCCCGCCCACGATCTTCCCGCCCGCCGCCTCGACGACCTTCGAGGTGTCCGCCTCCAGCGACTTGCCGAACACGTAATCGGCGGTGATGAAGAACCAGCTCTTTCCGCCCTGCTGTACGACGGCGCGGCCGGTGCCCGCGGCCATCGCGTAGGTGTTGTACGTGTAGTGGACGTTGTAGGCCGTGCACTTCTCGCCCACGATCGGCGTCGATCCCGGGCCCGAGAGGAGCGTGATCCTCCTCTTCTCCGCGGCGATCGGCATGACGGCCAGCGCGGTCGAGGACGTGACGAGGTCCGCGATCACGTCCACCTGCTGCTCGTCGAACCACCGGCGGGCGGTCGTCGAGGCGATGTCGGGCTTGTTCTGGTGATCGGAGCTGATGACGACGATCGGCTTCCCGAGCACCTTGCCGCCGAAGTCCTCCGCGGCCATCTGGGCGGCGACGACCGAGCCGGGACCGGCGAGGTCCGAGTAGGCGCCGGTCATGTCGGTCAGGACGCCGACTTTCACGACCCCGTCGGAGACCTGAGCGGCCGCGGGCCCGGCGGTCGAGACCGCGAGCGCGGCGATCAGCGCGAAATTCCTGTTGGTGCGCGACATGAATCCTCCCTTTCGTTGCCTGTGATCGTTCAGACGCCGAGGAACCTGTGGAGCGACTCCATCGCCCCGGGTAGAGAGTCCTTCGGAATGACGTCGACGATGCGCCCGTGCTCGACGAGGACGTGGCGGTCCGCGAGCGGCGCCACGAACCGGAAGTTCTGCTCGACGAGGATCATCGTGAAGCCGCGCTCCCTGAGGGACGCGACGACGCGGCCGAGCGCCTTCACGATCACGGGCGCGAGCCCCTCGGTGATCTCGTCGAGGAGCAGCAGGCGCGCGCCCACGCGGAGGATCCGCGCCATGGCGAGCATCTGCTGCTCGCCGCCGGAGAGCCGCGCCCCCGGACTCGCGCGCCGCGCGAGGAGATTCGGGAAGAGCCCGTAGATCTCCTCCATGGTCAGGCCGCCGGAACCGACCGTCGGGAGCAGCGTGAGGTTCTCGTGCGCCGAGAGGGTCGCGAAGATGCCCCGTTCCTCGGGGCAGTAGCCGATGCCGAGGCGCACGATGCGGTGCGGCGGCAGGCCGATCGTCTCGCGGCCGTTCATCATGACCGAGCCGGTCCGGCGCGGGACGAGGCCGAGGACGGACTTCAGCGTGGTCGTCCGTCCCGACCCGTTGCGGCCGAGGAGCGTGACGACCTCGCCCCTCTTCACCTCGAGGTCGATCCCATGGAGGACGTGCGACTCCCCGTAGAAGGAATGCAGGTCCGTGATCCGGATCAGCTCGTGACGCGGCTCGAAGGCGCTCGTCACGCTTCCGCTCCGATGTAGGCCTCGAGGACGGCCGGGTCGCGGGACACGTCGGCGTACGGGCCCTCCGCCAGCACGCTTCCCCGGGCGAGGACCGTGATCGTGTCGGAGAGGTCGGCGACGACCGAGAGGTTGTGCTCGACCATGAGGACCGTCCGCCCGGCGGAGAGCCTGCGGATGAGCGTCACGACCCGGCCGACGTCCTCGCGCCCCATTCCCTGGGTCGGCTCGTCGAGGAGCATGAGCTCGGGCTCGAGCGCCAGCGTCGTCGCCAGCTCGAGGGCGCGCTTGCGCCCGTACGAGAGCTCCACGGTGCGCGCCCCCGCCTGCCCCGCGAGGTCGACCGCGTCGAGCAGCTCGAGCGCCCGCGCGTCGAGCACCTCGAGGCTGCGCTGGGAGCGCCAGAAGTGGAACGTCGTCCCGAGACGCCGCTGGAGGGCCACGCGCACGTTCTCGAGGACGGTGAGGTGCGGAAACACGGCCGAGATCTGGAACGAGCGGACGAGCCCCTTCCGCGCCACCTCGGCCGGCCGCAGCCGCGTCACGTCCTCGCCCTTGTAGACGATGGCGCCCGAGGTCGCCGGGAGGAACCGCGTCAGGAGGTTGAAGACCGTCGTCTTTCCCGCGCCGTTCGGGCCGATCAGCGCGTGGATCGTCCCGCGACAAACGCGCAGGTCGACGCCGTCGACCGCGACGAACCCCTGGAACTCCTTCGTCAGTCCTCGCGTCTCGAGGATCGCCTCGTCGATCATGCCCCGTCCCGTGCGGGCGGCCCCGACTCCGAACCCGCCTTCACCGAAAGCCGTTCGCGGATGCTACATCGGCCCTCGAGACTCGCGCCGGACGCCCCCTCAGCCCGTCGACGACGAAGAGGTCGGAGAGAAGCCGCGCGTAGCAGTACGCGCAGCCCCTGCCGTCCGGCGCCGCGCGTAGCTCACGTGGCCCGAGGTCTCGTCGAGGCCTTCCCCATCGGGAATTCGATGCGCGACTTTCCGCCGACGTCTCGCACGACGAGCAGCGTCCGCCGTCCCAGCCCGCCGAGAAGCGCGCGATAGACCTCCCCCATCCCTCCGGCGCCGAGGGGCGCGAGGATCTCGTACGGCCCGAGCCTTTGTCCCGGTGCGAGTGTCATGGGGTCCGACAGATCGTACGGGAGACCGGTCGGCGGCCGGACGCGCCGCGGATCAGACCTTCACGGCCGGGAAGGACCCCGAGATGCGCGCGCGGAGCTTGTGCCAGCGCGCCTCCGTGATCTCGATCGTCGGGGCCGGAAGGAGCCGGTCGAGACCGAACGGCATCTTCTTGGCCCTGGCCTCGAACGCGGCCTCGGCCTGCAGCGCCTCGACGAACTCCGGATCCTCGCGGCGGAGGAAAGCCCGTTCCTTCCTGTTCGGGTGACCGAGCTCGAAGATGGACGCGTTGAATCGCGAAATTTCGACCTTCACGTCTCGGACTCTCTCGCCCCGATTCTAAGCCGTCGCGCGACCGGCGGATTCTGGCATCCGGATTGCGCCCAGGGAACGTGGAAGGGATTTCCCTTCCGGAGAAGAATAAGGAGGGCGTCCCATGCTCCGTTTCCCGTCCGCCGCGCTCGCGGCAATCCTCCTGACCGCCTGGGGCGCGCAAGCTCAGACGGCGAGCCCCGGCGCGGCGCACGCCTCTCCGAAGCCGGACGACGCGTCCCTCCGTGCGGCGGTCGTGGCGAGGCTCGTCGGAGACGCGAGGTTCGCGAGGATCCGGAAGATCGACGTCGATCCCGCGAAGGGCCTCGTCACGCTGACCGGAATGGTTCCGACCGCGGCCGATCGCGCGGCCGCCGGCGAGCTCGTGAGCGGCGTGAAGGGAGTCCAGACCATCTACAACGAGCTCGAGGTCGAGCACGCCGGCCGCTGATCGCCGCCTGCGACGGGATACTCCTCCCCGCGCTCCCTTCCGCCCCGATAATCCCGGCTGAACCGGCGCGGCCGCGGCCGGGCCGGGCGGAGACAACGCGATGAAGACACGCCTCGCCGTTCTCACGCTGACACTGTGCCTCGGAGACGCCTTCGCCGGGGAGCCGCCGCCGCCTTCTCCGGGAGCTCTCATGCTCCCGGATGCCCTGCGCGCGGCCGCGGCGGGGTCGCAGGCGTCCGTTGCCGCCGGGCTGGACCTGCGCGCGGCGCGGGAGGGAACGGCGCGCGCCCGGGCGTCTTACTGGCCCACCCTCTCGGTGTCGGGGAACTGGCAGGCGCGGGACAACGAGATCGTCGCGATCTTCGGAGAGTTCGCCGTTCCGACGACGCAGAAGAACTTCTTCACGGCGGAGGCCAGCCTGACCGAGCTGCTCTGGGACGGCGGGCGGAGGTCGGCGGCGCTCGATGCGTCGCGAGGGTCCGAAGAGGCGACGTCCCTGAAGGGGCGGGCGAGCGTCCAGGCGGCGCAGATCGCGGCCCTCGAGACGTACCTCCACGTTCTCGCCCTGAAGGCCGAGCGGCGCGTCGTGGACCAGCGGGTCGCGAGCCTCGGAGAGCACCTGCGCATCGCCCGCGACCTCTATGATCAGGGGCTCGTGGCCCGGAACGACCTCCTCGGCACGGAGGTGCGCCTGCGAACCGTGAAAGACCAGACCGGCGCGATCGCGGACGGGATCGCCGTGGCGACGCGGACGCTCGGCCGCCTGACGGGCCTGGAGGACGCGACTCTCGTCCTGCCGGAGGATCTCCCGGCGCCGCCCGCCCTTCCCGGCGACCTCGCCTCCCTCAAGCGTCTCGCGGCGTCCTCGAATCCGAGGCTCGCCGCGCTCCGCGCGCGCCTCCGCGTGGACGACGCCTCCACGTCCGCGCGGAAGGGCGAGAGCTGGCCGAGCTTCTACGCGCAGGCCGCGCACACGTATCAGCAGAACGACTACCTCGCGTATCCCAACGCGAACGTCTTCTTCGTGGGCGCGTCGTGGGAGGTGTGGGAGAACGGGGCCCGCAAGGCGGCCGTCCGCCAGTCGGAGATCGCCGCCGACAAGACCCGGAGCGAGATCGGGGACGTCGAGCGCGTCCTCGACATCGAGATCGACGAGGCGTGGCGCGGTTTCGCGCAGGCCCGGCGCCAGGCCGAGACCGCGCGGACGAACGTCGCGTCCGCCGAGGAGAACCTCCGGATCGAAGAGGACCAGTACAAGGCCGGGCTCGCGCGCACGATCGACGTCCTCGACGCCGAGTCCGTCCTCGCCGAGAGCCGCTTCTCCCTCGTGAACGAGCACTACACCGCCTACCTGAAGGAGGGCGTCCTCGCGGCGGCCGCGGGACTGGACCTCCCCTCGACCTTCGCGGGCGGCGCGCCGGCGCCGGAGGGCCGCTGACGTGTCCCGGAAATGGATCGCCCTCGTCGTCATCCTCGCGGTCGCGCTCGTCGTCGCCGCGGCCGGCTACCGGTCGTGGAAGCACGCGCAGGTCCACCCGAGCACCGAGGACGCGTTCGTCGGCGGCGACGTCTATTCCGTGTCCTCGCGCATCCCGGGAACGCTCCTGACCGTGGACGTGTCCGAGAACGAGCCGGTGCGCCAGGGTCAGATTCTCGCGACGCTCGATCCGCGCGACGCCGACGCGCAGGTCGATCAGAGCGAGACCGCGCTCGCCGAGGCCCGCGCCGCGCTCGCGACGCGCCGCGCCGAGATCGAGCAGCAGCGGGCGAAAGCGGCGGCCGACGCGAGCCGCCTCGAGCTGGCCCGGACGAACCTCGCCCGCTACACGGAGCTCATCGGGAAGAATTCCATCCCGCGCGCCCGCTACGACGACGCCGCGGCGGCCGAGTCGGTCGCGGCCGAAGAGCTCACCGCCGCCCGGAAGTCGCTCGCCGCCAAGGAGGCCGACCTCGGTGTCGCCGAGCAGAGGGTCCGGGTCCAGGAATCCCGCCTCAGGACCGCGCGGCTGAACCGCTCCTACTGCGCGATCGCGGCCATCGTGGACGGCGTCGTGAGCAAGCTGACGGCGACGGCGGGCCAGGTCGTCGCGCCGGGCCAGCCGCTCTGCGCCGTCGTCCCGCTCACGGGCGACCACATCTGGGTCGAAGCGAACTTCAAGGAGACCGAGCTCCCCCGCATTCGCATCGGCCAGCCCGCCGTCTTCCACACGGACGTGAATCCCGGCCGCGCGTACCACGGCCGCGTCGAGAGCCTCAGCGCCGGGACGGGGGCCGCCTTCGCGCTCCTGCCGGCGGAGAACGCGACCGGGAACTGGATCAAGATCGTCCAGCGGCTCCCCGTGAGGATCGCGATCGACCCCGAGAGCAACCGGGACGGGTCCCTCCGGCTCGGACTCTCCGTCCACGTCGAGATCGACACGCTCGCCGAACCGGCCCCGAGTCCCGCGGCCGCGTCCGTCCGGACTCCGGTTCCGGGCTGAGAGGACGACACGCACGATGCCGGAACACCCGAGGCCGACGAGCCCCTACCTCATCGCCCTGACGTCCATGCTCGGCACGCTCATGGAGGTCGTGGACACGTCGGTCGCGAACGTGTCGCTCCCCCACATGCAGGGGACGTTCTCGGCGAGCGTGGACGAGATCACCTGGGTCATCACGTCCTATCTCGTCGCGAACGCCGTCATCCTGCCGATCACGGGCTGGCTCGCGAACTACTTCGGCCGGAGGCGCTTCTACCTCTCGTGCCTCGGCCTGTTCACGCTCGCGTCCCTCGGCTCGGGCGCGGCCCCGTCCCTCCCGTTCCTCGTCCTCATGCGGGTCGTCCAGGGGTTCGCCGGCGGCGCGATGGTGCCGATGTCGCAGGCGATCCTCCTCGAGGCGTTCCCGCCGGCGGAGCGCGGCAAGGCGATGGCCATGTTCGGGGTCGGCGTCGTCTTCGGCCCGATCATCGGCCCGACCCTCGGAGGCTGGATCACGGACAACTGGGGCTGGCCCTGGGTTTTCTACATCAACATCCCGATCGGGATCGTCGGGATCGCGCTCGGCCTGACGTACATCCAGGACCCCGGGCACCTCAAGCGCCCGGAGGGCCGGGTCGACTTCCTGAGCTTCGTCTTCATCTGCATGGGCCTCGGAAGCCTCGAGGTCGTCCTGAACCGGGGCCAGCGCTACGACTGGTTCGAGAGCCGTTTCATCAGCCTCTTCGCCCTCGCGGCCGTGACGGGCATCGCCCTCTTCGTCTGGAGGTCCTTCACGGCGGAGCGGCCGCTCGTGGACCTCCGCGTCTTCGACGACCGCGCCTTCGCCTCCGGGACGGTCCTCATGTTCCTTCTCGGGTTCGGGCTCTTCGGCGCGTTCACGATGCTCCCGCTCTTCGCCCAGACGATGCTCGGCTACACGGCGACGTGGGCGGGGCTCGTCCTGTCGCCGGGCGGGCTCGCGTCCCTCCTCGCGATGGTCATCGTCGCGAACCTGATCGGGAAGGTCGACACGCGCCTCCTCGTCTCCGTGGGCGCGCTCCTGAACCTGTTCGCCCTCTGGCTCCTGCGCGGCGTCGATCTCAACGCCGACTTCACGTACGTCATGTTCTCGCGCCTCGTCCAGGGATTCGGCCTCGGGTTCCTGTTCGTCCCGATCTCGACCGCGGCGTTCTCGCACCTCGCGCCGAAGAACATGGGCCAGGCCACCGGGCTCTTCAACCTCCTGCGGAACGAGGGCGGCTCGGTCGGGATCGCCGTGTCGGCCACGGTCCTCGCCCGGCGCGCGCAGGTCCATCATGCGCGCCTCGGCGAGCACCTCTCGGCCTACAGCCCCGTCGTCCACGAGCGCCTGTCCGCGACCGCGCACGGCCTCGCCGCCGCGTCCGGCCTCGACCCGGAGACCGTCCGCGCGCTGTCGCTGCGCCTCCTCGAAGGCAGCCTCTCGAGGCAGGCCGCGGCGAAGGCGTACGTGGACGTCTTCTGGATGCTCATGTTCGCATTCGTCGCCTTCCTCCCGTTCGTCCTGATGCTCTCGTCCGGGGTCGGGCAGAGGCCCGCGGAGGCGCACTGATGTCGAAGGGGCGGATTCTCGTCGTCGACGCGGACGGCGCGGCACGCGAGCACCTGCAGAGGATGCTCGAGATCGACGGGTACGAGACCTCGGCCGCGGCCTCCTGCCGTGCCGCCCGCGAGTCGCTGGAGGCGTCGAGGCCGGACGCGCTCGTCGTGGCCGCGAGGCTCCCGGACGGCGGCGCCCCCGACGTCCTCGCGCGGGCGAAGGGGACCGACCCGGGCCTCCCCTGCATCGTCGTCGCGGCGCCCGACGAGCTCGACGTGGCCGTCCAGGCGATCGCGGAGGGCGCGGATCAGTTTCTCCCGCGACCCGTGCAGCTGCCCGCGCTCCTCCTCGTCGTCGACCGCGTTCTCGAGAACCAGCGAAACAGAAGACGCCGGCTCCGGGACGAGGCCCGCGGGGCGCGCGGAGAGTTGGACCCGTTTCGCGGCGCGAGCCCGGCGATCCGACTCCTCGCCGAGCGCGCCGAGCGCGTCGCCGCCGCGAGCGTCCCGGTCCTCATCCACGGGGAGACGGGGACCGGGAAGGGCGTCCTCGCGGCCTGGATCCACCGCCACGGGGCGCGCCGGCAGGAGTGCTTCCTCGATCTGAACTGCGCGGGGCTCTCTCCCGAGTTTCTCGAGAGCGAGCTCTTCGGGCACGAGAAGGGCGCGTTCACCGGCGCGGTCGCCGCGAAGCTCGGGCTGCTCGAGGTCGCCCACAAGGGGACGCTCTTCCTCGACGAGATCGGAGACGTGCCGCTCCCGGTCCAGCCGAAGCTCCTCAAGGTGCTCGAGGAGAAGAAGTTCCGGCGTCTCGGCGACGTGCGCGAGCGCGAGGTCGACGTCCGCCTCGTCGCCGCCTCGCACGAGCGGCTCGACGCGCTCGTCGAGAGGAAGACGTTCCGGGCCGACCTCTACTTCCGGATCAACACGGTCGTCCTCGAGATCCCGCCGCTCCGGGAGCGGGCCGACGACCTGACCGCGCTCGCCGAGGCCTTCCTCGGACAGATCGCGCGCGACCTCGACCGCGAGCCGATGCCGCTGTCGCCCGCGGCGCTCGCGAAGCTCCGCGCCCATCGCTGGCCGGGGAACATCCGCGAGCTGCGCAACGCGCTCGAGAGGGCCGTTCTCCTGTCGCGCGGGCCGGAGCTCGGGCCCGAGGAGTTCTCCTTCGAGTCCGCGCCTCCTTCGAGCGCGGCGGCGGCCGGAGGAGACGGCAGCCTTCTCGAGACCGAGAAGGACCTCATCCGGAGGACGCTCGAGAAGGAACGCGGGCGCGTGGGCCGCGCGGCGGAGGCGCTCGGCATCTCGCGGAGCTCGCTCTACGAGAAGCTCCGCCGGTACGGGATCGCCGTGTCCAGGAAATAGAAAACGTCGTCCACGAAACGGACGGTGCGTCTCGCCCCCGTGGGGTGCGAACGCGCAACCTCCCGTGGACGATGGAGTTGCGGCCCGCGCGTTCCCGCGCTCGCGGTGGCCCCGCCCTTGCTCCATCGCCCGCGAAAGGAGAACGCCATGAGAACCAGAAACGCGCGGGAAGCGAAACGATCGGACGAACCTTTCTGGGGTTGGCTGATGAGCCTCATGCTCCTCGCCGGACTGATCGTCTCGCTGAACGCTCCGACGAGAGTCGCGACGTCCTTCGTCGAGGTCGGCAGGCCCGAGCGGACGGAGGCCGTCGCGGCGACGGAGGACGCCTCGTCCCCCGCGGCGACGATCGCGGCGAACGACGCGACCCTCGATCTCCAGCTCGACTGAACACGGCTCGCGGCCGCGGGCGGACGCGTGCCGGGCGTCCGCCCGCGATCAGTCCTCGAGATCCTCGCGGAAGACGGGCTGCGCGGGATCCACGCGGCCGTCCAAGACGGCCGCGACGAGGTCTTTCCAGGCCCCGGACGCCTCGGCGAGCGACGGGTGTCCGCGCTCGCGCTGCACCGAGCCGCCGGGCGAATAGACGATCGTGAAGTAGCGCGCCGTACCCTCTTCGAGCCCGGGCACGGCGGCCGGCAGGTCGCGAGCCTCCGCCTGGCCCTGGATGTCCATCAGGGCGACGGTCCAGCGTCGCCCCTTCGGATCGGCGACGACCTGGCGCTCGAGGTACTGCCAGTCGTCCAGGTGCCAGGGAGGCATCGCGGATCAGGCCGGAGTCGCCGGCGACGGAGGCGAGCTGGCGTGTGCGAGCAGCTCATCGAGCGCGCGGGCGACCTGCGCCCCGGTGAACGGCTTCGGAATGAGCACGACGTTCTCGGCCTGGCGCGCCTGAAGCCGGGCGTCCGCCTCTTGCGGCGTATCGCTGATGATCACGATCGGGAGCCCGGCAGACCCCGGATCGCCGCGCACGAGGTCGAGGAGCGACTCGCTCATGTCGAAAACGGAGCAGTCGAGCACGAGCGCGTCCGCGCGCTCGGAGGCGGCGCGCTCGGCGACCGTGACGGCGTAGCCGGTCGCGACGACCTCGAACCCGTGGTCGCGCAGCGCGAAGCTCAGCAGCTCGGCGATCTCGGGCGTGTCGTCGACGAGGAGGACGCGCGGCGGCAGGTTCACGGGACGCCGTCGGCGGCGCCCGGGAGCCGGTCCTTCGGCCCGGCCGCGGGCTCGAGGTCGAACGCCCAGACCCTCCCGCCGGCGACGTACCAGGCCCGCTGGTCGCTCTCGACTTCCGCGCCCCAGGCCTCGAGCGTCCGCATCGAGAACGTGTAGCCTCCGAATTTCTGGCGCACGTGGGAGAGGACCTCGTTCGTGTGCCAGTTGTCCGTGAGCGTCGCGTCCCCGCCGTGCACGCCGAGGATCGTGTAGAAGCGGTCGTGCCGAGCCTCGGGACGCACGTCCCGGTTCGAGCCGCGCTTCTTTCCCTCGAAGACGATGTAGCTTTCGTGCGCCAGCGTTGCGCCGAACGGAGCGGTCTTGTCCGACATGGCGGCTCCGTCCTACACGGTGAGCGCCACGGACTCGGCGGCCTCGGCCGCGCCCATGGCCTGCAGGTTCTTCGCGTCCGCGGCGTTCCGAAGGGCCTCGGGGAGCTCGATTCCCATCATCCGCCACTGCATGTTCGCGAACTGCTGCAGCTTCGCGACGTGCTCGGCGTGAAGGTGGCCGAAGCGCCCCTGGAGCTTGAGGTACTCGGACACCGGCCGCATCGTCTGGGGGCGGAACGAGTAGTCGAACTCGCGCTTGTCCGGGTCCCACTCCCACATCGGGTACAGACCGCACTCGACGACGAGCCGGCCGAGGTCGATCGACCGCGGCGTCTCGTACACGAATCCCTTCTGGCACGGCGTGTAGATCATCATGAACGCAGCGCCCTTGTGGTTGAGCGCCTTTCGCACCTTGTTCATGAGGTCGATCGGGTAGCCGACACTCGCGGTCGCGACGTAGCAGTGCGGGTGGCCCGCCGCCATCATGCGCGCGAGGTCCTTCGGGAACAGGGTCTTCGCCTCGCGCACGAGCGGGCCGGGAGGGGAGAACGTCGTCATTCCGCCGTACGGCGTCCGCGAGGACGCCTGAATGCCCGTGTTCGCGTACTGCTCGTTGTCGTAGCAGATGATGAGGCAGTCGTGGTTCCGGTAGAGCGCTCCCGAGATCGAGGCGAGCCCGATGTCGGACGCGCTCCCGTCGCCCGCCTCGCAGATGATGTTCGGGAACGGCCCCTTCCACTTGCCCTTGCGGATCATCGCTTCGTAGGCGGCGGCAACGCCGGCCGTGAAGCTTCCGGAGCTTCCGATCTGCGTGTGCGCCCAGGGCACGTTGTAGGGCGTGCAGAGATAGGAGCTGTTCGCGACGTACATGCAGCCGGTCGGTCCCACGAGGATCGTGTTGTCGCCCGCCGCTTTGCTCGTCATCCGGTACTGGATCGACGGCCCGCAGCCCGCGCAGGTCCGGTGGCCGGGGACGAACGGCTCCGTTTCCGGCAGCTCGGGGTTGTAGAAGCGCGCGCCCTGGTTCGGGCTCGCGAACAGAGGAAGCAACTGCCGTTCGACCTTGATCGCGGACATGGTGACCTCCGGCCTTCCGGCCCTTACTCCTCGAATCCGACCCAGTGCGTGCGCTTCTCGATCGCCCCGCGCTTCTTCGTGTCGAGCATCTTCTGCGTCATCCAGTAGAACTCCTTCAGCACGATCGCCTCGCCGCCCATCCCGGCCATGAAGGAGCAGACGAGCGGCTTCTTCGGGCTCTCGTAAAGGGCCGCGCAGACCTCGGCGTACAGGACGCCGCCGCCCCCGACCGTTCCGAGCCCGAGGTTCGTCTCGATGACCCCGACGACGGCGCAGCGGCTCAGGGCTTGCTGGACGTGCTCGGTCGGAAAGGGCCGCGTCGTCCTGAGCCGCACCATCCCGACCTTCGCGCCACGCTCCCGCATGTGCCGGATCGCGTGCCGCGCCGTGACCCCGTGCGCGCCCTGGAGGAAGAACACGACCTCGGCGTCCGACGTCATGTACTCCTCGAGCCACGGGTCGTAGCGGCGGCCGAAGATCCGCGCGAACTCCTCGTACGCCTGCTCGATGACGGGCACGGCGCCTTCCATCGCGCGGGCGCGCTCGAGCTGGAGGGGCGGACCCTGCTCCGGCATGATCTGCGGCCCGTGCGAGACGGGCTTGCGCGGGTCGAGCGGATAGGGATGCTTGTACGGCGGCAGGAACTCCCGGACCTGGCCCGCGTCGGGAAGCTCGACGTCGGTCGTGATGTGCGAGACGAAGAAGCCGTCCTGGCAGACCATCTGCGGGAGGAGGACGCGCGGATCCTCGCCGATCCGGTAGCCGAGCAGGTGGTTGTCGAACGCCTCCTGCGCGTCGCAGGACCAGCCCATGAGCCAGCCCATGTCGCGCGCGGAGAGGGCGTCCGTGTGCTCGGAGCCGAAGTCGCCGGGCGGGTCGAGCGTGCGGTCCGCGATCATCATCTGGACCGGCATGCGCGAGCCCGAGATCGGCGAGTAGAGCTCGTAGGCGAACTGGACGCCGACCCCCGAGCTGCCCGTGAAGACGCGGGCTCCGCTCGAGGAGGCGCCGTGCGCGATCGAGAGCTGCGAGTGCTCGCTGTCCGCGACGATGTACTCCGCGTCGAGCTCGCCGTTCGCGACCATCTGGGCGAGGGCGATCATCGTCGCCGTGTACGGCCGGATCGGGTAGGCCGTGATCACGTCCACGTCGGCGAACCGGGCGGCCTGGGCCGCCGCCACGCAGCCGTTCATCCGGACCTTCTTCTTCTGGGCGGGTGCGGTTGCGGTTGCGGTCGACATGTGACTCCTCAGCCTACTTCCAGTTCTCGATGTCCTTGGGCGGGAGGGTCGGGAGCATCCGGAGCTGCTCGGCCTGCCGTCCGTGGAGCCCCTGCGTGATCGCGAAGGCCGTGTCCATGCGGACGACGCCCGTGTCGAAGTCCATCTCGGGCACACCCTCGAGGCAGCCCGTCGGACACTCCTCGATGCAGACCCGGCAGCCCTTGCAGTAATCCACGAGGATCTTGTAGAGGCCGTTGGACCGGACGGACCGCACGATGCACGGCTCGGGACACACGAGGTAGCAGTTGTCGCACGCGTTGCAGGTCCCGCAGCTGAAGCAGCGCCCGGCCTCCTCGACCGCCTGCTCTTTCGAGAACGGCTGGATGACCTCGTCCTGCGTGCGGGCGCGCTTCGTCGGGAGGAGCAGGTCCTGCTTCACGCGCGCGAAGTGCGGGAAGTAGGTCATGTTCAGGCGCGCGAGGTCCGTGATGACGTCGACCGGCGCCGTCCGCTCCTGGAGCGGCAGCCCGCGCACCGCCCGGTCGAGGTTGAACGCGACGCGCTTGCCGTCGCCGACCGCGTTCACTACCATGAGCTGCTGGCCCGTGCCGACCATGGAGATGTCTCCCGCGGCGAAGAACATCGTGTCGCCGAGGCGCCCGAACTTGTCCACCTTGATGCCGCCCCGATCGCTCCGGAAACCGGGCGGCACCCAGGAGATCGAGGCGCGCTGGCCGATCGCGACGATGACGTTGTCCACCGGGAAGCGCTCGGGAGGGACGTCCCGGTCGACGACGATCGGCGACGCGTTGACGGCGCCCGCGAAGTGAGCGGGATGGAGCTCGAACCCCTCGACGCGGCCGTTGCCGACGACGTTCGTCAGGGCCCGTCCGTGGACGAGCACGACACCCTCCTCGAGCATGTCGTGGAGGTCCTCGGCTCCGGCCGGCATCTCCTTCGTGTTCCGCTCGACCGTGATCATCGAGACGTACTCGGCGCCCTGCCGCAGGGCCTCGCGGGCGCAGTCGATCGCGGTGTTCCCGCCGCCGATCACGGCCACGCGCCGGCCGAGCTTGACCTTCGACGTCCCCATCCCGATGTCGCGCAGGAACGGCAGCCCGTAGAGCACGCCTTCCTTGTCCTCTCCCTGGGCGCGAACGCTGTTCGGGTCGGTGAGCCCGACGGCGAGGAGGCAGGCGTCGAAGTCCTTCTCGAGGTCGTCCCACCGGATGTCCCTGCCGATCTCGGTGTTCGTCCGGATGGTGATCCCGAGCTCGATCAGCCGCTCGATCTCGCGGTCGAGGATCTTCTTCGGGAGGACCCACTCCGGGATGCCGCCCCGGTTCAGGCCGCCGGCCTTCGGAGACTTCTCGAAGATCGTGACGGCGTACCCGAGGCGCGCGAGCTGGTACGCGGCGCTGTGCCCGGCCGGGCCCGATCCGACGATGGCGACCTTCTTGCCGTTCGGCTTGCCGGCTTTCACGACGTCCCGGGGGAGCGCCTGCCCGAGGTCGCCGAGGAAGCGCTCGACGGCGCGGATCGAGATCGCCTCGTCGTACTGCCCGCGGTTGCAGGCCTGTTCGCACGGGTGGTAGCAGACGCGGCCCGTCACGGACGGGAACGGCATGTCCTCCTTGATGAGCGCGTACGCGTCGAGGTACTTGCCGCGCTTGACGAGGTCCAGGTAGCCCTGGATCTTCTCGTTCGTCCCGCACGCGTTGTTGCAGGGGGGCATCTTGTCCCGGTACACCGGGCGCGTCGAGCGCCAGTTGCCCGTGGGGAAGAGGTCCTGACCGTCCTTCTGCGACGGGGCCGGCGTGATCCCGGCGAACGGAACCTGGAGCCAGTCGGGAATGTGCGTGCCTTTGGTCGACATGTCTTGCCCTCGGCTCCTTCAGGCGACCGCTCGTCCGATCGGGAGGACGCGCAGCTGGTCGAAGGCGGCTCGGAACGCCGTCTTGTTGGCGATCATGGGTTCGATCGTTTCCACCTTCACGATTCCCGTCGACTTGACGACCGCCGCGATGAGCGGGGCCGCGATGTCGGGTGCGACTTCCTTGGTGCGCTCGGCGGCACCCTCCGTCGAGAGCCGGTCGAGCCCGAGCTCGCCGAGCCGGTAGTAGAGCCACTTGTGGTCCGCGAGGCGGGCGGCGTCGATGCAGACGAGCTGCGCGAGCCGCTCGGGCCCGGGCACGAACCGGAGCACGTACTCCGGCGAGTAGTGCGTGTTGATCACGAGAGTGCCGCCGGGCGGCATCCCGCGCATGTAGTCCCAGCCCTTGACCATCGTCTGCTCGACGAGGACGACGACGTTCGGGTGCTCGTTCTCGTACGTGAGCGCGTTCTCGATCGGCGTCTCGCTCAGGCGGCAGTACTTGCGGGTCGGCGCGTTCGTCCGGTCGGGGTTGTCGACGTAGTTCTCCATCGCCTGCGAGAACTTGCCCTCGAGCCGCCCCGCCGCGGCGACCGAATTGACGATGTCGCGGCCCTCCTTGTCCATGATGATGCCGCGCGTCCATACGGTGAGCTCGGTGTAACTCATGTCGGCGCTCCCTCGAACTGGCTCCGGACCTGACGGACGAAACGGTCGAAGACGTCCGCCAGCTTCTGCTGCTCGGGGACATCCGGCGGCTCCGCCTCGATCGCGACCTCGGTCCGCTCCTCCCCCGCGTCGATCAGGCGGATCGTGCCGAGGTTCGTGTGCTCGATGGCCCAGCCGTCGATCCGGACCGCCGTCACGGCCATGCTCAGTGTCGAGCCCTCGCTCTCCCAGGGCACGACGAGGGCGTTCACGTGACCCTGGCCGCGCGCGCACTCCTCGATCGCGCGCGAGACGGCTCGCGGCGTTCCCGCGGCGGTGAAACTGAGGAAGTGACCCATCCCGGCGTCGGCGACCTCCGTGTTACAGTGTACCAGTGGTCGAACCAGTTCGGGGCCGGATCCTGTCACCGGGTCGAGGGCGTGTCAAGCTCGCTTCCGCCTCCCGGCCGCGCCGCGGCGCCGGCCGGATCGAGCCGGTCCGAAAGACGCGCGTCGCCGAGGAGGTCGCGGACCGCATCCGGGTCCTGATCCTCGACGGCACCTTCCCGCCCGGCCAGGCCCTTCCCGCCGAACGCGCTCTCGCCGACTGGTTCGGGGTCAGCCGCGGGTCGATCCGAGACGCGTTCCGGACGCTCGAGACCCTCGGGCTCCTCGCCACGCGCCACGGCCAAGGGACGTTCCCCCAGGAGCTCGACGTCGACAGGCTCGTGGCGCCGCTCGCCTCGGTCCTGAGCTACCACTACGAGCTGCAGGACGAGCTCCTGGACGTGCGGCTCATGTTCGAGCCCGCCGTCGCGCGCGTCGCCGCGACGCGCGTCACGGACGAGGACATCGCCGAGCTGGAGGAGATCCTCGGCGCGCAGCGCCGGAAGCTCCGGGCCGGACGATCGGCCCTCGCGGAGGTCACGGCCTTTCACGACGCCGTCGCCCGCGCGACCCGCAACCGCGTCGTCGTCCGCATCATGAGCACGCTGAACGACCTCCTCGTCGAGTCGCGCAAGCGGCGGCTCAGGCAGCGAGGCCGTCCCGGCCGGTCCCTTCACGGACACGAGGCCGTCGTCGCGGCCCTGAGGCGGCGCGACGGCGGGGCCGCCGCGGAGGCGATGCGCGAGCACCTCGACCAGATCGCCGACCGCCTCCGGCAGGCGCCGGCTCCCGTCCGCCATGGATGACGCCCTCCGGCAGCAGCGCGACGCCTCCCTCGCCCGGCTCGAGGATCTGATCCGGCGCGGCCGCCGGATCCGGAGCGTGCCGGAGCCCGGGGCCGCCCGGGCCTGGCAGGCGGACTGCGCCGCCGCCGTCCACCAGCTTTCCGGAGGGAGCAAGGCGCACTGGCTCGCGCGCGGCTACAGCGGCGCCTTCCTCGTGGGCCCGGGCTCCGGCGGCGTCGTGCTCGAGGTGGACACGGCGGAGATCGTCGACCGGATTCTCGGCGTTCTCGCGGAGGGTGCGGCGTCGCTGGCCGCGATGGACGACCTCGCCGCGCCGTCCGCGCCGCCGGCGCCCCGGCAGTTCGATTTCGTCCACGACGCGGCCCTCCGGCCCGTCCTCGAGCGGTCCTTCGCGGAGAGCCGCGACGCGCTCCTGCGCGGCGAGTTCGCGCGGGCGCTCGTCCTCTCGTGCGGCGTCCTCGAGGCGCTCCTCGCCGACGCCCTCGAGCACGCGCGAGACGCGTCCGGCGCCGCGCCGGGTGAGCGCCCTGCCGACGGGTCCTTCGAGAGGCGGATCGCGGCCGCCGAGAGCGCGGGCCTCGTCCGCGGCGGCTGCCGGCGCCTCCCGCCCGTCGCGCTGAGGTACCGCGATCTCGCCGACGAGAACGGTGCGCCGCGCTCGGACGCCGCCGTGTCCGAGCGCGACGCCCGCCTCGCCGGGCAGGTCCTGCGCGTCGTCATGAAGGACCTCGACCCCGGCCGCTGAGCCCGGCGCGGTTGCGCTTTCGGTGTTCTAATTCGCTCAAGTCGGTTGCAGACCCGAGACCGGAAGCCCAAGTTCTTCTGAAATCGGCGGTACGAAGATGCGGCTCGCCCGCGCCAAACGCTTCGTCGCAGCGAGCCTTCTCGCCGCGGTGCTCGCGCCGGCGGCGTGGACGGCCCCGATCTGGGCGGACGACTGGGCCGACCTGACGTCCCCGACGGACAACCCAGCGACGCCGGGACCCGATCTCTACAACAACAAGCGCTACGAGGACGACGTCCAGACGATGCCGGACCTCGTGCCGATGCGCCCTCCGCCCCTCGCGGAAGCGCTGGCCGCGCCGGTGTCGGAGGGGCCCGCTTCGGACTTCGCACCGGCTGCGGCGTGGCGGCCCGCCCTCCGCGCTTCGACCTGCCGGGGTCCGCCCGCTCCTTTCGTCTGAGGTCCCACGACGGAAGTACGAGCAGACGAATTGTTGCGGTGCTCGTGCGATCACGAGCACGGAGACCAACGAAAGGCAGGCTCATGAAACGTCGCCCAGAGGTTCCTCTGTTCCTCGCGTGCCTCCTCACGATCACAACGGCCCCGGTGGCCTTCGCGGACGACGACGCCACCAAGGCCCAGGTCGAACAGATGCAGAAGGAGCTCGACGCGCTGAAGGCGCAGGTCGACCAGAACGCCGCGGAAGCGAAGAAGCAAAAGGAGAAGGAGAAAAAGGACGAACAGGACGGCGTCCTCATCCGCCGCAAGCCGGGAGACGCTCTCACGTTCTACCTCAAGCCGGGCGGCGCCGAGGTGACCGTGCACGGCAACCTCGACGTTTCGTTCGACTACGCCACGAAAGGCCTGATGAGCGATTACGGCGACAACGGCGGCATGCCCGTGGGCAACATGGGCTGGCAGCCCGCGATCAGCACCAACCTGTCCTACCTCGGACTGCGCGGAAACATCCCGTTGGCGAAGAACCTCCGCTTCGTCTGGCAGCTCGAGGCCGGAATGGACATCTCCGCCACTCCGGGAACCAAGAACACGACCTCGAACAACAGCGACGCCGTCACCGGCGCGCTGTTCTCCCGCGACAGCTTCCTGGGGTTCTCCGGAGAGTCGTGGGGCACCATCGCCGCCGGAAAGCGAGAGACGCCTTACAAGACCTCGACGGATCGCCTGAATCCGTTCAGCGGGATGCTCGGCGACTATCGCGTCATCATGGGGAACACGGGCGGGGATAACCGCGTGGAGTTCGGTCTCCGCGCGTCGCACGCGATCTGGTGGGAATCCCCGAGCTGGAGCGGCGTCCAGGCGAAGGCGATGTTCGCGCCCGGCCAGAACCGGGACGATACGAGCAGCATCGTTCCCTCGGCCGAGCCGGACTGCGCGGGCAGCAATATCCCCGGGAGCGGCGCGCTGCCCCCGCTGTGCAACGACGGTTCGTTCGGGGACCTGTACAGCTTCAGCCTCTCCTTCCTGAAGGGCCCGCTCTACGTCACGGCCGCCTACGAGATGCACAAGAACGTGAACCGGACGAGTGACCTGCCCGACCTCGATCCCCGGGACGTCGGCGACGAGAGCGCGTTCAAGGTCGGCGCGCAATACGCGTTTCCAAGCAGGACGACGGTCAGTTTCCTGTGGGAGCGGACGAAGCGGGACATCCCCGCCGACCTCGAGTATCAGAACGAGCGCACGCGCCCCACGGCGACCTGGCTCGCGATCACGCAGGCCCTCGGTGCGCACGACAGCATCAGCGTCGGCTGGGCTCATGCGGGATCCACGCCCGGCGATCCGGGCCAGCACAACACGCCCGGCGGCCCCGACCCCGACAACTCGGCCAACATGTACGCGCTCGCCTGGCGGCATGCCATGAGCAAGTACCTCACCGTGTATCTCCACGGGGCCATTACGGACAACGGCCCCGCCTCGCACTACGACCTCGGGGCCGGAGGCCACGGCGTCACCGTGGACTGTCACGACTCGACTCCCGAGGCCGCGTTCGATCCGACGACCGGAGGCGTGACCAACGGCGGGCCGCACTGCTACGCGGGCGGCACGTTGAAGGGCGTGTCGGCCGGGGCTGCCTTCAAGTTCTGATCGGGACGGACCGGCGGGCCCGGGGGCCGAGGCGTCCCGGGAGACCGCGCGGAGCCGGATTGCAGCGTCCGGCTCCGCGCGCCCACGGCGCCGTCAGGTCGCGGGCACCGACCTCGGGCTCAGTTCTCCGGCGATTCGTCTCCTCACGACGGGCCTCAGGATGAAGAGGGCCAGCGCCGCCGACAGGATGTCGAAGATCGCCGCGACGTAGTAGGGCACCTCGAAGGAGCCCGCGTAATGCGCGGCGACGAGCGCGGCTCCGTAGCCCGCGAGGATCGAGGACACGCCCTTGGCCGTGTAGAGGATGCCGTAGTTGCCGGAGGCGTTCTTCGCCCCGAAGACGTCGCCCGTGATCGCCGAGAAGAGGGCGTAGATCTCGCCCCACGCGAGGAACACGAACGGCAGGAGGACGACGAAGAGGATCGGGCTGCCCATGATCTGCGTCATGGCGAAGATGAGGACGCCCTCGAACGCGAAGGCGAAGGCCATCGTGTACTCGCGCCCGAACCGGTCCGAGATCGCGCCCCACATGATCCGGGCGAAGGCGTTCGTGACTCCCGCGAGGGTCGCCGTGAACGGGACGATCGCGATGCCGAGGACCTTCGCGTCCAGCACCTTCAGCGACTTGGCGATCTGCGAGAGATTGCCGGTCGTCATCAGGCCGCCGGTGCACACCATCAGGAACATCGCGTAGAGAAGATAGAACTCCTTCGTCGAGAGCATCCGCGTCCAGGTGAACTGCTCTCCCGTCTGCGCGACCGCCTTGGGCGGCACCCAGCTTCCCCCCGCCGGCACCCACCCCGCGGGAGGGTGCCGCAGGATCAGGGCCGCCGCGATCGCGACGACGCCCTGCCCGACGCCCCAGGCCGTCATCGCGCCCGCCCATCCCATGCTCTGGATCGTCTTCGAGATCGGGATGAGCGTGAGCGCCGCTCCTCCGCCGAACCCCGCGGCCGTCAGGCCGGCCGCCAGTCCCCGCTTGTCCGGGAACCACTTCACGGCGTTCGCGACCGTCGCGATGTAGATGATGCCCGCGCCCGTCCCCGCGATCACGCCGTAGAAGATGTAGAGATGAGAGACGGACGTCGCGACCGTGCCGCCGAGCACCCATCCGAGGAGGATGCAGACCGCGCCCACGAGCATGAGGTTGCGGATGCCGAACTTGTCGATGAAATGGCCGGCGACCGGAACCGGCCACGTCTCGAACAGAATGAAGAGCGTGAAGATCAGCGCGATGTCCTTGTAGGGGACGCCCGGAAACGCCGCCTTCAGGCCCGGGGTGAAGAGCGTGAACGCGTACTGGAAGTTCGAGATGACGATCATCGCGACGACACCGGCGATCAGCTGGATCCACCGGTTGCCGACGACGGGCCCGTACGCGACCCGGGAATCGGGTGTCACCGCTTCTGCCATCGTGTCCTCCTCACCTTCGAGAGAACGACGCCCGTTGCCGGCCGCGGCGCCCGGGCCGCGGCTCGGCGGGCGAGGAAGGTCGCGCGTTTCGGCGCGGATCGTAGGTCGCGGCCGCCCGCCGGGTCAAGGTCCGCTCGCGGTAACGCGCTCGCTCACGGAGTCTTCGCGGGAGCCGGCGCGGCGAGGCCGCGCTCCTCGAGGAGCGGCTCGACGATCGGGTCGCGCCCGCGGAACGCCCTGTAGAGCTCGGCGACGTCCGCCGTGCCCTCGCGCGAGAGGATCATGTCGCGGAAGCGCTGGCCGTTCGCGCGCGTCATCCCCCCGTGCTCCTTGAACCAGAAGTACAGGTCGTCGTCGAGCACCTCGCTCCAGAGATACGCGTAATAGCCGGCCGAGTAGCCGCCCTCCCAGATGTGGGCGAAGTACGTCGTGCGGTAACGCGGCGGCACCTGCGGCAGATCGACGCGGAAGCGCGCGAGGGCGGCGGTCTCGAACGCGTCGACCCGGGGCGTCGGCGCGTCCGCGGGGAGCGTGTGCCACGCGAGGTCGAGAAGCGCCGCCGCGAGGTACTCCGTCGTCGCGTAGCCGGTGTCGAACGTCCTCGTCTTCTTGATCTTCTCGACGAGAGCGGGCGGCATCGGCTTCCCGGTCTCGACGTGGCGGGCGTAGTGCGCGAGAACGGCCGGCTCGAGCGCCCAGTGCTCGTTGAACTGGGACGGCATCTCGACCCAGTCGGTCGGCGTCGCTCCGAGCGTCGGATAGCGGATGTCCGAGAACATGCCGTGGAGGGCATGGCCGAACTCGTGGAAGAGCCCCTTGACGTCGTCGAAGGACAGGAGCGCCGGGCGGCCGGGAGCGGGCTTCGGGACGTTGAGGACGTTCACGACGACGGGCCTCGTCCCGAGGAGCGAGCTCTGGTCGACGAACGTGTCGTCCCACGCGCCACCGCGCTTGTTCGGCCTCTGGAAGTAGTCGCCGTAGTAGAGAGCGAGCGACCGGCCGTCCGCGTCGAAGACCTCGAACACCCGGACGTCGGGGGCGTAGACGGGAAGGTCCTTGCGCTCGCGGAAGGTCAGACCGTAGAGCTCGTGGGCCGCGAAGAAGACGCCGTCCTCGAGCACGCGGTCGAGCGGCAGGTACGGCTTCACCTCGGCCTCGTCGACGTCGTAGTCGGCCTTCCTTACCTTCTCGGCGTAGAGCTCCCAGTCGGCCGCCGAGAGCGTGAAGCCTCCTTTCTCCGCGTCGATGAGCCGCTGCATGCGGGCGGCCTCGTGAACCGCGGCGCCCGTCGCCGGGCCGACGAGGTCGGTCAGGAGCTTGAAGGCTCGCTCCGGCGTCTTCGCCATCTGGTCGTCGAGGACGTAGGCGGCGTGCGTCGGGAAGCCGAGGAGCCGCGCCCGCTGGGCGCGGAGCTGCGCGAGCCGGAGAACGGTCGCCTTCGTGTCGTTCGGGCCCCCGTGGTCGCAGCGGGCCTCCGACGCCGCGAGGATCCGCTGCCGGAGCGTCCGGTTCGTCAGAGACGAGAGGACCGGCTGCTGCGTCGTGTTCTGGAGGTCGAGGACCCATTTCCCCTCGAGTCCCCGCTCCTTCGCGCGACCCGCGGCGGAGGCCAGGTCCCCTTCGCTCAGCCCCGCGAGCTCCCTCCGGTCCGAGACGACGACCGAGGAGGCCTTCGTGTCGGCGAGCAGGAGCTCGGCGAACCGCGTCGTGAGCGTCGCCTCCTCCTCGTTCAGGGCGCGGAGCTTCGCCTTGTCGGCGTCATCGAGCTCGGCGCCGGCGCGGACGAAGTTCGAGTGGACCCGCTGGAGGAGGTAGCGGCTCTCCGAATCGAGCCCGAGCGCGTCGCGCGCGTTCCAGAGGGTCTTCACGCGCGCGTAGAGCTTCGCGTTCAGGTAGATCGCGTCCTGGTGCTTCGCGAGCTTCGGGGCCTCCTCGGCCCGGATCTTCTGCATCGCGTCGTTCGTGTTCGACGCGGCGAGGTTGAAGAACACCTTCGTGACGCGCGTGAGGAGCTGGCCCGAGCGCTCCATCGCCTCGAGCGTGTTCGCGAAGGTCGGCGGGGCCGGGTCGTTCGCGATCGCGTCGATCTCCGCGATCTGCTGCTTCATCCCCTCCTCGATCGCGGGGGCGTAGTCGGCGTCGCGGATCCTGTCGAACGGCGGGGCCTGGTAGAGGAGCGGGCTCTTCTGGAAGAACGGGTTCGTATCCACGGCGGCGGCGGTTCCGGCGAGGAGAATCGCCGCGCCGAGCGGCGCGAGCGGGCGAAGCGAGAGACGCATGATCCTTCCTCCGGGCCGACTCTATGGCAGGAAGGCCGCGTCTTCCATCGGCGCGCGTTCGGCTCGCGGGCCCGGCCTCCCGTCGAGACCTGCCTTCAGCGGCCTCGCGTCGGGCGGCCGTGGACGGGAGAGGGGCGCGTCGGAATCGAAGGAACCGGACGGGTCGCGGGCGCCGACCGATACGCGTGCGGCGGCGCGGGTCGCGCGGGCTCCGGCCGGCGGACGCCGCCTCCATCCACCCGGTGCTCGTCATGGTGCTCGTCGCGATGCTCCCGGCCGCGCGGCGGTCCCACCCAGTAGCCCGCGCCCCAGTCGCCGAAGTCGTAGCCGGGCTCCTCGTACACGCCGCCGACGTACCCCTCGCCCGTCACGGCGCAGCCGGACGGCCACGCGAGCAGCACGATCCCGAGCGCGCGGACGGCCCAGCGCCCGAGCGGGGCGCTCATTTCGGCCCCTCGGCGGCGGCGACGTCCGACCACTCCATCAGGCCGAGGAGGGCTCCCGCCGGGTCGGCCACGAGCGCGACCCGCGCTCCGTGGCGGTCCATGTGGGGCTCGACGACGACGCGCCCGCCCAGCGAGACCGCGCGCGCCGCCGCGTCGGCCGCGTCCGTGACCCGCACGAAGATCAGCCAGTGCGGGCCGCGGCGGACCGCGCCGCCGGGCAGGGAGTTGACGCTCGCCCGCGCGAAGTTCTCGGACGAGAGGATCAGGTGGCTCTGCCCTTCGCTCGGCAGCTCGAAGACCTCGTAGCCGAAGAGAGTCTGGTAGAAGGCCGCCTCGCGGTCCGGGTCCCGGGCGAGGAGCGAGCCCCAGATGAACCCTCCCGGGTCCACCAGGAAATCGCCCGGGTCTCCGCTCGTGGAGGCGAGCACGCCGAAGGCGACGCCTTCGGGATCCGCGAGGACGGCCTGCCGGCCGCGCTTCGGATACGTCTTCGGCTCGAATACGACCGTCGCTCCGTGATCGAGCGCGGCCCGCTTCATCTCGTCGACGTCCCGCACCGCGATGAAGCCCAGCCACGCGGGCCGGCGCTCCGGAGGCTCCGGCCGTTGAATCAGCCCGGCGACGGGCAGGCCGTCGAGAAGCGCGACCGCGTAGCCTCTCTCTCCGGCGCGCAGGTCCTGGAAGGTCCAGCCGAGGAGCCCCGAATAGAAGCGCTCGGCGGCGGCGAGATCCGGTGTCACGAGATCCGCCCAGATGAACTTCCCGACGTGGTGCTCGTCGCTCGCGGGCTCGACGAGCGGCGGCACCTCGAATCTCTGTGCGGCGGCGGGAGCCGCGCAGACGAGAATCGCGCCGAGAAGAGCGGCCCGAGGTCTCATGGCGTCCCTTCCTCTCGTGAAGGAACGGTGCACGGGCCGTGCCAGTCGAACTTACAGCGCGGCGCTACTTCGCGCTTCGGCCTCCGCGAGCGGCCGTTCGGGATGCATCGTGAACGACAGCGCCGCCCCGACGAGAATGACGCCCATCGAGACGATGAACGGGAGAAGCCAGTTGCCGGTCTTCTGGATCAGGTAGCCGCCGATGACCGGCGAGATGATCGCGGCCAGCGCCACGAGCGGTTCTTCTTCCCGTACACGCCCGCCACGAATCTCCTCTACGGCCTGCGCGAGGCCATCACCATGCTGCTCGACGAAGGCCTCGAGAACGTGTTCGCGAGACACCGGCGATTCGGCGACGCGACGCGGGCGGCCGTTCGGCAGTGGGGTCTCGACCTGCTTCCCCTCGACCCGCGGGAGTACTCGAACTCCCTGACGGCGATTCTCATGCCCGAGGGGCACGACGCCGACCGCTTCCGCGCGATCGCGCTCGAGCGGTACGACATCTCGCTCGGTGCGGGTCTCGGGAAGGTGAAGGGGCGCGTGTTTCGGATCGGCCACCTCGGTGACTTCAACGACCTCATGCTCTGCGGCTCGCTCGCGGGCGTCGAGATGGGCCTCCGCGCGGCGGGCGTTCCCCACCGGGCGGGCGGCGTCCAGGCGGCGATGGAGGCGCTGGGCGGCTGAGCTACCGTCCGCCGAGCCGCTCGGCCAGAAGGTCCGCGAGATGGCGGACGCCGATCGGCGAGCTCTCCTTGTCGAGGCCGCCGCGGATCTGCATGAGGCACCCGGGGCAGTCCATCGCGACGGTGCCGGCGCCGGTCTTCCTCACGTTCGCGAGCTTCCGCCCGAGGATCGGCGCGGAGATCTCCGGGAACTTGACGGAATAGGACCCGCCCATCCCGCAGCACATGTCCGCCTCGTCCATCTCGACGAGGGGGAGGCCGGCTTTCGCGAGCAGCTCGCGCGGCTCTTTCGTCACGTGGAGCGTCCGCTTCAGGTGGCACGAGTCGTGGTACGTCACCGCCGCGAGCGCCTTCCCCTCCGGAATCGTGAGCCGTCCCTCCGCGACGAGGCGCGTGACGTAGCTCGAGAAGTCGACGGCCTTCTCTGCGAGCGCCTGCGCCTTCGCCAGCCAGTCGGAGCGGCCTTCGCTCCGGAGAGCCGCGATGAACTCGTGCTTCAGCGCCGCCGTGCAGGTCGGGCAGGCGGAGACGATCGCCTCCACCTCCAGACCGTCGAAGGCGCGGATGTTGTCGATCGCGTTCTGCGCCGCGACGTCGTACGCGCCGGAATAGCGCGCCGGGGCGCCGCAGCAGGTCTGCGCGTCCGGGAAGACGACTTCCACGCCCGCGCGGTTCAGGACCTCGACGACCGACCGGCCGGTCCCGGGGTACGCGAAGTCGATGAGGCAGCCGGCATAGAAGGCGACCTTCCGGTCTCCCTTCGGCTGGGCGATCCCGCGGACCTCGTCGCGGAACGGGACCTCCGCGACGGCGGGAAGGCTCCGATGCTCGGCGAGGCCCGAGAGGAACATCGGGAGGTGCCGGATGAGCCCGTCCTTCTCGAAGGGCTTCTGCGCGAGGGAGGCCGCCCGGAGGACGCCGTGAAAGAGCCGCCGGTCGTTGACGACCTTGAAGATGGCCTTCTGGACGAAAGGCTGCCCCTGCTCCTTCACCTGTCTCCGGCGCACCTCGACGATGAGCTCGGGGATGTCGATCTTCCCGGGGCAGACCTCCACGCAGCTGCCGCACTGGATGCAGAGCCCCTGGATCTCCTTCGACCGCTCGAGGGCGCCGGTCCAGGCCGTCAGGATGGTCCCGATGCCGCCCGTGTACACGTCGCCGAAGACGTGGCCTCCCACGAGGCGGTACACCGGGCAGACGTTGAGGCACGACGCGCACCGGATGCACTGGAGCGCTTCCTTGAAGACCGGATCCCCCGCCATCTCGGAGCGCCGATGGTCCATCAGGACGATGTGGAGCTCCTTCGGCGAGCCGTCGGTGTTCTCCGCGGCGCCCGTGATGATCGAGACGTAGCTCGTGAGGAGCTGACTCGTCGCGCTCCTCGGAAGCGCCTTGAGGATCGGGACGATGTCCGAGAAGGCGGGGACGAGCTTCTCGAGGCCCACGATCGCGACGTGGATCCGCGGGAGCGTCGTGACGAGCCGGGCGTTCCCCTCGTTCGTGACGATCACGAGACTGCCCGTCTCGGCCACCGCGATGTTCGCTCCCGAGATCCCCATGTCCGCCTCGAGGAAGCGTTCCCGGAGCTCGTGCCGTGCGACCTTCACGAGTCTCGGGATCTCGCTCGAGACCCGCTCGTGGACTTCCTTGCTGAAGATCCCGGCGACCTCTTCCTTCGTCAGGTGGATCGCCGGCATCACCATGTGGGAGGGCTTCTGCCCCGCGAGCTGGATGATCCACTCGCCGAGGTCGGTTTCCCGGACGTCGACTCCGGCCTCCTGGAGAGCCTTGTTCAGGTGGATCTCCTCGGAAGCCATCGATTTGGACTTGACGACCTTCTTCACGCCGGACCGTTTTGCGAGGTCCAGGATGTAGGCGCGCACCTTCTCCGGGCCGTCCGCCAGGAAGACCTTCGCGCCCCGTTTCTCCGCCTGCTCCCGGAATCTCGCGACGAGCTCCGGGTAACGGCCCGCCGCGCCGCCCTTGATCTCGGCGATCCTCGCCCGAAGCGACTCGAAGTCGACGCCCTCGTACGCCTTGGCCCGGCTCGTCCGATAGGCCTCGGAGAAGCGGGTCAGCGCCCCGCCGAGGTTGGGGTTCGCGAGGGCGTCCGAGATCTCCCGCCGGAACGTGCCCGTCACGACGGCGCCCCCTCGGCGGCGGCCGCCGGCCCGTCGACGCACAGGACGACGAGCCGGACCGGCCCGTGGACGCCGATCGTGAGCACGCGCTCGATGTCGGCGGTCCGGCTCGGCCCGGTGATGAAGGAGAGGTAGGGCGAGCGGGACGGATCGAGGCGCGGCAGGAGCGCCTCGAGATCCGGAAGAATGGCCCCGGTCCTCAGAAGAGCGACGTGGATCTCGGGGAGGGTCGAGACGAGCCGGAGCGGGACGCTCGAGGCGTCCTGGACGACCGTCCCCGTGTCCGCGAGACCGAAGTCCACGGCGCTGATCCCGACCCTGCTCTCGGCCGCGCTCTTCCTGTCCACGTCGAGAGTCAGGCCGGGGATCTTCGCGGCCAGCTGCTCCGGCCGGACTCCCGCGAGGCCGGGCGTCGCGGCGCAGACTGCCCGCGATCCCGGGCGGTCCGCGACGCCCTCGGACTCGAGAAAGCCCGCGAGGAAGTCCGCGGCCGCCGCGTCGGACGCGACCCGGTGGACTTCGCCGCTCACGGCCTCGGCCCGGGCCCTGAAGGTCTCGAACATGCCGGAGGAAATCATCGTGCCGCGCGCGCCGGCCATCCATGGGCTAGATTGATCAGGGCGCCGGATGGACGGCCGAACCGGAGGAGCCCGCGATGGACCTGAGAAGAACGCGCGGCGTCGCTTCCCTTACCGCCATCCTCGCGCTCGCGGGGTGCGCGAGCGTGTCCGCCCACGGCGTCATCCGGAGCCCCGGCGGAGAACCAGTCCCCGACGCGACGGTCACGCTGAACGAGCCGGAGACCGGAAAGCTCACGGCGCGCGCCGAATCCGACCTCCGCGGCTGCTTCAGCGTCTTCGAGCCGGTCGCCTCCGGCGACCGCCCGTACGTCCTCCACGTGTCCGCCCCGGGCTACAGGCCGTTCGTCCTCACGGTGCGCATGCACGACGCGCCCCTCCTCCTCGTCACGCTCGAGAAGGAAACGAGCCCGAGCGAAAGCGCCTCCCGCCCGATCGCATTCCACGAGCGCTACGCCGTCTACGACGACGCCTGCGCGCCGTTCGGATTCGGCCACTTCTGAGGCGGCGTCCCGGGCGGTCTCAGACGAGGCCGAGCCACTTCCAGTACGTCGCGCCGAGGAGCAGGACGAGGAGGTACGCCGCGATCGTCAGCGGAATGCCGGTCCTCATGAAGTCGCGGAGCATGAACGTGATCGCCGCGATCGTGAAGCGGTCGCGCATCGCCTCGGGCGCGACGACCATGCGCCGGTACGTGCCGACCTTCGCGGAACCGGTCAGCTCGTTGAAGACGGAGGCGACGTCGGCCGCGAGCTCGCTCTCGCAGCTCAGGAGTCCGAGGTGAGGTGTCGAAGCTGTGGTGCGTCGGCGACTTTCGCGAGCCGGTCATCGGCGGGCCCTCCCGGGGCCCTTTCCGTCAATATTCTTCCGCACGTTTCCGGTCGCCATCGCGCGCGAAGGCGCGCCCGCTCCCATAGGCAGGCTGCACTATGGATTCCCGGGCTTTCCGCGCCCTACCATTGCCGGCGTTTCACGGGGGAGTCCCGTAACAGGGGCTGAGAGTGCGGCCTGGACCGCAGACCCTTTGAACCTGACTCTGGTTCATACCAGCGTAGGGAGGAGAAATCGGATGGCCCGAACCCGAGCGACCTGAGGTCCGAGGCTGCCGAGTCGCGAGACCCGGCCACGAAAGAAGGGCACCCGCTCGAGCTGCCTCGCGGCTCTCGGTCCGGCGCGCGGGCCGAAGACGGACGATTCCGTATGAAGGCGAAGATCAACGGCCAGGTCACGGACCTGGAACGAGAGATGACCATCGCGGAGTTCCTGCGCGCGAAGGGCCTGCCCGAGCGGCTCGTCGCCGTGGAGGTCAACGGCCGGTGGCTGAAGCGCGAGGAGTGGGACGCCGCCCTTCTGAAGGCGAACGACGAGGTCGAGGTCGTCCGCATGTTCGCGGGAGGCTGAAGGGGAAGAAACGATGAACGACGCGCTCGAAATCGGAGGCCGCTCGCTCGGCTGCCGGCTCTTTCTCGGGACGGGAAAATTTCCCTCCTACGACCTCATCCCGCGGGTCGTCGCCGCCTCCGGCGCCGAGGTCGTCACCGTGGCGCTCCGTCGGATGGACTTCGAGGCGCCGCCGGAGAACATGGCGACCTACCTTCCCGAAGGCGTCGTCCTCATGACGAACACGTCCGGCGCGCGGAACGCCGCCGAGGCCGTGCGGATCGCCCGCCTCGCGCGCGCGGCCGGGTGCGGCGACTGGATCAAGGTCGAGATCGTCACGGACCAGAAGTACCTCCTGCCGGACAACGCCGAGACGATCAAGGCGACGGAGGTGCTCGCGCGCGAGGGGTTCGTCGTCCTCCCCTACATGTCGCCCGACCTCATGGCCGCGCGAAGGCTCGTCGAGGCCGGCGCCGCCGCCGTGATGCCGCTCGCGTCCCCGATCGGCAGCAACCGCGGGCTGAGGACGAAGGAGCTCGTGCGGATCATGATCGACGAGATCGAACGGCCCGTCATCGTGGACGCGGGGATCGGGCGCCCGTCGGAGGCCGCCGAGGCGATGGAGATGGGCTGCGCCGCGGTGCTCGTCAACACGGCCATCGCGACGGCACGCGATCCGGTCTCGATGGCCGCGGCGTTCGGGCGCGCCGTCGAGGCGGGCCGGCTCGGCCATCGCGCCGGGCTCGGTCCGCTCCACGCCGAGGCCGTGGCCTCGTCCCCGCTGACCGGCTTCCTCAGGGATTGACGGGTCCGACGGAGCTTCGGCGATGTCCTTCTACGAGCGCCTCCTGACCCTGGACGACGCCCTCGCCGATGACCCCGGGTCCTTCGGCGCGGCGGACGTCGAACGGGCGCTCGACGCTCCGTCCGTGACTCGCGAAGGCTTCCGGGCGCTCCTGTCGCCGGCCGCCGTGCCCTTCCTCGAGCGCGCGGCCCGCCGCGCGCAGGACCTGACCGTCCGGAACTTCGGCCGCACGATCCTCCTCTACACGCCGCTCTATCTCTCGAACTACTGCGGCAACGCGTGCCGTTACTGCGGCTTCGCGGCGACGAACCGCATCAAGCGGGCGAAGCTCACGCTGCCGGAGGTCGAGGCCGAGGCGCGGCTCATCGGCGCGATGGGCTTCCGCCACGTCCTCGTCCTCACCGGCGACTCGCGCTCGATGAGCCCGGTCGGCTACATCCGGGACTGCGTCGAGATCCTCCGCGAGCACTTCTCGTCCATCGCGATCGAGGTCTACGCGCTCGAGACCGCCGAGTACGCGGCTCTCGTCGAGGCCGGCGTCGACGGCCTCACGATCTACCAGGAGACCTACGACCGCGCCCTCTACGCCGACCTCCATCCCCGCGGCCCGAAGCGCGACTTCCGGTTCCGGCTGGAGGCGCCGGAACGGGCCTGCGAGGCGGGCGTCCGCGCCGTGAACCTCGGCGCTCTGCTCGGCCTCGGCGACTTCAGGCGCGACGTCCTTCTCCTCGCCCTTCACGCCGACTACCTCCAGCGCACGCGTCCGGACGTGGAGGTGAGCATCTCGCTGCCGCGGCTGCGGCCGCACGGCGGCTCCTTCGAGCCCGCGCACGTCGTCACGGACACGGACCTCGCCTCCGCGCTCGTCGCGCTCAGGCTCTTCCTCCCGCGCGTCGGCCTCACGCTCTCGACGCGGGAGAGCGCCGCGCTTCGCGACCACCTGATCCCGCTCGGCGTGACCTCGATGTCCGCCGGCTCCTCGACCTCCGTGCGCGGGCACCTCGAGCCGTCGGCCGAGCCGCCCCAGTTCGACATCTCCGACCATCGCGACGTGCCGGCGGTGCGGCGCGCGATCGCGTCCGCCGGCTACAAGTCCATCTTCAAGGACTGGGATCCGCTCGGGGAGCGGAGTCCCGTCGAAGGGGGCGGGCGCGGACTCGAGGGGACGCTCCGGTGAGCGATCTCTTCCGTCTCGTCGACGCGAACCTCAACCGCGCGAGCGAGGGCGCCCGGGTCCTCGAGGATCTCGCGCGCCTGCACTTCGACGACGCCGGGGCGTGCGCGTCGCTGCGCGAGCTCCGCCACGCGATCCGTCTCGCGGCCGCGCCCTTCGCCGATCGCCTGATCGGCGCGCGCGACGCGGACGGCGACGTCGGCGCCGAGGTCTCCCGGGAGAGCCGTGCCGACGAGCGGCTTTCGCTCGCCGACCTCTGGAGCGCGAACTTCAAGAGAGTCGAGGAGGCGCTCCGGGTCGTCGAGGAGACGCTCAAGCTCGCGGGCCACTACGAGGTCGCGAAATCCTACGAGGCGCTCCGCTTCCGGGCGTACACGGCCGAGCGGCGGCTCGTCGGGCTCCTCCGGCCGCACCGCGCGAAGGCGGCGCTCGACACGGACCTCTACGGGATCACGGCCGCGGAGTACTCGCTCGGCCGCACGAACGTCCAGGTCGTCGGCGAGATGCTCGCCGCCGGCATCACGCTCGTCCAGTACCGCGAGAAGGACAGGAGCTTCGCCGAGAAGTACGCCGAGTGTCTCGAGATCCGCCGCCTGACCCGCGACGCGGGCGCGGTCCTCATCGTGAACGACCACCCCGATCTCGCGGTCATGGTCGAGGCCGACGGCGTCCACCTCGGACAGGACGACTACCCGGTCGCCGCGGTCCGCTCCCTCGTCGGAGAGTCCATGCTCATCGGAAGGTCGACGCATTCGCCGGACCAGGCGCGGGCCGCGCTCCGCGAGGGCGCCGACTACGTCGGCGTCGGCCCTCTCTTTCCGACATCGACCAAGAAGAACGTCTGCGAGCCCGTGGGTCTCGAGTATCTCGACTTCGCGGTCGCCCGCGTTTCTCTCCCCTTCGTCGCGCTCGGCGGCATCAAGGCCCGGCACGTCGCGGAAGTCCGCCGCCGGGGCGCCCGCTGCATGGCGCTCGTCACCGAAATCGTCGGGGCTCCCGACATTCGAAACCGGATCGGCGAGATCCGGTCCCAGCTGGAGAAAGGGTCCACAGGAACCACATGAGCCATCGGACACAGCTTCAGGCGGCCCGCGCGGGCATCGTCACGCCTCAGATGAGGACCGTCGCCGCGGACGAGGGAATTCCGGTCGAGTCGCTGCGCGAGGCCGTCGCGGCGGGCCGCGTCGTGATCCCGGCGAACCGGCTGCACGCCTCGCTCCATCCCGCGGGGATCGGCGCGGGCCTGAGGACGAAGATCAACGTCAACCTCGGTATCTCGAGGGACTGCCCCGACATCGCGCGCGAGATGGAGAAGGTGGACATCGCGATCGGCATGAAGGCCGACGCGATCATGGATCTCTCTTGCGACGGCGACACGCGGGACTTCCGGCGGCGCGTCGTCGAGCGGTCGTCCGCGATGGTCGGCTCCGTTCCCGCGTACGACGTCCTCGGCTGCTTTCCGCGCGACTTCGCGGACATCACGGGGGACGACTGGTTCTCGGTCGTCGAGGAGCACGTCCGGAGCGGCGTCGACTTCATCACGGTCCACGCGGGCATGAACCGGGAGTCGGCGCGGCGTCTCGAGAGGGCGGACCGGATCACGAACATCGTGTCGCGCGGGGGCTCGCTCCTCTTCGCCTGGATGAAGACGACGGGGAGGGAGAATCCCTTCTTCGAGCACTACGACCGCCTCCTCGATCTGTGCGCCGCGTACGACGTGACGATCAGTCTCGGCGACGCCGGACGCCCCGGGTGCACGCACGACGCCACGGACGGACTGCAGGTCGGGGAGATGCTGGAGCTCGGCGACCTCACGCGGCGCGCGTGGGACCGCGGCGTCCAGGTCATGATCGAGGGGCCGGGTCACATGGCGCTCGACCAGATCGCCGCCAACGTGCTCCTCGAGAAGCGCCTGTGCCACGGCGCGCCGTTCTACGTCCTCGGGCCGCTCGTGACGGACGTCGCGCCCGGGTACGACCACATCACGAGCGCGATCGGCGGCGCGATCGCCGCGGCCGCCGGAGCGGACTTCCTCTGCTACGTGACGCCGGCCGAGCACCTCCGGCTGCCGACGCTCGACGACGTCAAGGAGGGAATCGTCGCCTCGCGCATCGCGGCCCACGCGGCGGACCTCGTGAAGGGCGTTCGGGGAGCGCAGGACTGGGACGACCGCATGAGCCGCGCGCGGCACGATCTCGACTGGGAGAAGATGTTCGCCCTGGCAATCGATCCGGAGAAGGCGCGGCGCTACAGGGCCGAGTCTCTTCCCGAGGACGAGGACACCTGCACGATGTGCGGCCGGCTCTGCGCGGTGCGCACGATGAACGAGGCCCTCCGCGCCTGAGCGCTTCCGGCGGCCGTCGGCGTTCCGGATCGGCGCCGACGAAAGCCGCCCGGTCTCTGTCAGAATCGCCCGACGCAGTCGATGGACGTCACGAGCGACCCGAGTGGCCCCGGCTCGCGCGACGCCGCGATCGGCGGCGACGCGAGGGATTCCGGATTGCGATCGCTGCGGCACGCCGCGCGGGCCCAGGAATGGCTGGCCGCCGGCCTCGCCATGACCGCGGGCTTCGTGGACGCGTACGGCATCATCACGTACGGCACGTACCTGTCGTTCATGAGCGGAAACACGACGCAGGCCGGCACCCGGGCCGCGCAAGGCGACTATGGGGGCGCCCTCGCCTCCTCGGCGGCGATCGTCTCCTTCGTGGGCGGCGGCTTCGCGGGAGCGCTGCTCACGACGGCCGTGGCGCGCCGGACGCGCCGGCTGATCTTCGGGGTCGTCGCGGCGTCCCTCGCGCTGATCATCGGCCTCACGCGGCTCGGTGGGCTGTCGAGCGGGGTTCACGTCGCGCTGCTCGGCTTCGCGATGGGATTCATGAACACCGCGCTGTCCCGCGTGGGCGCCCAGTCCGTGAGCCTGACCTTCGTGACCGGCACGTTGAGCCGGCTCGGAACGCAGCTCGCGCTCGCGCTCCGGCGCGCGGCCGTCCCGGACAGCCACGGAGCCTGGGACACGCACGTGCACAGGGCCCTCGTGATGGCGCGAATCTGGGCCGCGTTCCTGGCCGGCGCCGCCCTGTCGGGGGCCGTGACGCCGCGCGTCGGTGCGTTGGGGCTGCTCGTTCCCCTGCTGATCCTGTCCGCGCTCGCGGTGTTCGACCACACGGCGGGCACACCGGCCTGAGGCCGTGAAGTCCCGCGGATAGAATCTCGTCAGGCGCCTTCGTGACCCTCTCCGCCGGCATTCGTCTCGGCCCGTACGAGATTCTCGCGCCCCTCGGTGCTGGCGGCATGGGGGAGGTGTACCGGGCGAAGGACACGCTACTCGGCCGGGACGTCGCGCTCAAGGTCCTGCCCGAGGAGCTCCTCGAAGGTGAGGAGCGCCGGGCGCGTTTCGAGCGGGAGGCGCGCACGCTCGCGAGCCTGAACCATCCGGGGATCGCCGTCCTCTACTCATTCGAAGAGATCCCTCCGTCGCCTCCGTCCTCCTCGTCCCGCCACATCCTCGTCATGGAGCTCCTCGAGGGCGAGACGCTGCGCGAGCGGCTGTCCGGGGGCGCGCTTCCGGTCCGAAAGGCGGTTGCCTGGGGCGTGGAGATCGCGCGGGCCCTCGCCGCCGCTCACGAGCGCGGGATCGTCCACCGCGATCTGAAGCCGGAGAACCTGTTCGTCACGAAGGACGAGCGCGTCAAGATCCTCGACTTCGGCCTCGCGAAGAAGACGCCTCCGCGGGCGGACGAGGTCGCGGACACGAGAGCGCGGACGCTCACGGCCGGAACGGAAGAGGGCGTCGTGCTCGGCACGGTCGCCTACATGTCGCCCGAGCAGGTGCGGGGCGAGAGCGTCGACCTCCGCTCCGACATCTTCTCTCTCGGCGCGGTCCTCCACGAGATGCTCTCGGGCCGGCGCGCGTTCCAGGGCGCGTCCGCCGCGGAGACCATGAGCGCGATCCTGAACGGGGAGGCGCCCGACCTCGCGGCGACGAGCCCGGCGATCCCGCCCGGCGTCGTCCGGGTCGTCCGCCATTGTCTCGAGAAGAGCCCGCGGGTGAGGTTCCACTCCGCGAGCGACGTCGCGTTCGCACTCGAGGAGGCTTCGGACGCGCCGGCGCCCGGTCTCCCCGCCGACTCGAGGCCGCCCGTCGCGCGAAGCCGCCGGCTCGTCGCGACCGGCGTTCTCGTCCTGGCCGCCCTCGCCATCGTCGCCGTCGCCGCACGAAGGCTCCTCAGGATCCTCCCGGGCGGCGCCACCGCCGGCGGCATCCGGTCGATCGCGGTCCTGCCGCTCGAGAACTTCTCCGGCGACGCCGAGCAGGAGTACTTCGCCGACGGCATGACGGAGGAGCTCATCACGCAGATCGCCCAGATCCGGTCGCTGCGCGTCATCTCGCGGACCTCGGCGATGGCGTACAAGGGGACGAAGAAGAGGATCCCGGAGATCGGGCGCGAGTTGAACGTCGACGCCGTGCTCGAGGGATCCGTTCAGCGGAGCGGCACGCGCGTCCGCGTGACGGCGCAGCTGATTCGCGCCTCCACGGACGAGCATCTCTGGGCCCGGAGCTACGAGCGCGACCTCAAGGACGTCCTCGGCCTCCAGAGCGAGGTGGCGTCGGCCGTCGCCCAGGAGGTCCAGGCCGCGCTGACACCCGACGAGAAAGTTCGCCTGACACGAGCGAGGCCCATCGACCCCGAGGCCCACGAGCTCTACCTCAAGGGGCGTTTCCACTGGAACAAGGCCACGGAGGGAGATCTCGTCGCGGCGATCCGGAACTTCGACGCCGCGCTCGCGAGGGATCCCGGATACGCCCCTGCCTTCGCCGGAATCGCGGATGCGTACGTATCGCTCTCCGACGTCTACCGGGCTCCCTACGAGGTGATGCCCGAGGCGAAGGCGGCCGCCACGAAGGCCCTCCAGCTCGACGATGCGCTCGCGGATGCGCACGTCTCGCTCGCGAACATCCGGCTCTTCTACGACCGCGACTGGTCCGCCGCCGAGCGCGAGGCCCGGCGCGCCCTCGAGCTGAACCCGAATTCGGCGGGAGCGCACGACCTTCTCGCCACCTATTTCGCCGTCCTCGGGCGCGGTGACGAGAACGCCTCGGAGGCGACCCGCGCCCTCGAACTCGATCCCCTCTCCGTGGTCTTTACTTTCGACGCCGGCTGGGGCCGGCTCGCCGCGCGGGACTACGACCGCGCGATCGAGCTCTTTCGTCGCGCCGTCGGGATCGAGCCCGGCTACGGGTTCGCCCACGAGGGGGTGGCGATCGCTAACGTCCTGAAGAACCGGTGTTCCGAGGCGATCGCCGCAGCGGAGGATGGAACGCGTGCCGACGACAGCCCGTTCGTCCTCGCGACCTCCGGCGGCGTCTATGCGGCCTGCGGTCGGCGAGACAGCGCTCGCGAGGTCCTCGCGAAGCTCGCCGGTCCCTACCGGAACCGGTACGTCTGCCCCTACGAGATCGCCGTCATCCAGATCGGGCTCGGCGAGATGGACCTGGCGTTCAAATCGCTCGAGAAGGGTCTCGAGGACCGCTCCGTCTGCGTCCCGTTCCTCAACGTCGACCCGCGCCTCGACCCGATCCGGTCCGATCCGCGGTACCCGGATCTCGTGCGGCGTCTCGCCCTGCAGGCCGGCGCCCGGCGTCGCTCGCTCTTTCGCCCGCCTCAGTCGCGGATCGGCACCGGATCCGCGCCCGCGCCGTGCCTCGCGGCGAGCGCGCGCTCCTTGCGCCGGAAGAACGGGATCCTGTCCAGCACGTTCTCCTGGAAGACCTCGAGGTAGAGGTAGATCACCGGCGTCACGAAGAGGGTGATGCCCTGCGAGACGATCAGGCCGCCGACGACGACGAGGCCGAGCGGCCGCCGGGACGCCCCGTCGGCCCCGACGCCCAGCGCGATCGGCAGCGCCCCGAAGACCGCGGCGAGCGTCGTCATCATGATCGGGCGGAAGCGGTCCATGCTGGCGTCGTGGATCGCCTTCTCGGCCTTCTCGCCGGCGTCCACGCGGTGGCGGGCGAAGTCGACGATGAGGATGCCGTTCTTCTTGACGATCCCCATGAGCATGAACATCCCGACGTAGGCGTAGAGAGAGGCCTGCTCGCGGAACACGAAGAGCGTCAGGAGCCCCCCGACGAGCGCGGTCGGAAGCGTGGAGAGCACCGTGACGGGGTGGATGTAGCTCTCGTAGAGGATCGCGAGGATCACGTACATCACGAACACCGCGAGCAGCATGAGGACCGACATGTCCCTCACGGTGTCCCGGAACGTGAGCGCCTCGCCGAGGAAGGTGGCGCGCAGCGTCGGCGGCACGATCCCCTTGGCCGCCTTCTCGATGAAGTCCGTCGCGTCGCCGATCGCGACGCCGGGCTTCAGGTTGAAGAAGAGCGTCACGCTCGTGAACTGGTTCATGTGGTTGACCGACTGCAGGCCGAGCGTCGTCTTCCACGTGACGAGCTCGTTGAGAGGCACGAGCTGCGACCCGTCGTCCGAGCGGATGTAGAGGAGCCCGAGGTCCCCCGCTCGCCTGCGCTCGGAGTCGCGGACCTCGAGGATCACCTGGTACTGGTCCTCGGGCTTCTTGATGAGGTAGAGGTAGTTCTGCGAGTAGGCGTCCCGGAGGAGCGTCAGGATCCGCGCCTCCGACACGCCCCGGATCCTCGCTTCCTCGCGGCGGATCGAGATCTCGAGGCCGGGCGTCGAGGCGAAGTGGTCGGAGGAGACCGAGGCGAATCCCGGGAACTCGCGGCACTTCGCGATCAGCTTCTGGGCGGCGTCGTAGACCTGGTTCGCGTCGATCCCCGAGAGCGTGTAGGCGTACTGACCCTGGCTCTGGGCGACGGCCCCCGTGGAGATCTGGAGAACCGGCAGCGGCCGGAGGAACGCGAAGAGCCCCGGAATCGAGGAGAGCTTTCCCATGAGCGCGAGCGCGGCCTGCTGGATCGGCGGGCGCTCGCGCGGATCCTTCAGGAAGGTGAACGTGATGCCCTGGTTCGACGAGAGGAAGCCCGTCGCGCCGGTCAGCGTGAAGTCCGTGACGACGCTCGGGTCGCTCTGGAGCGTCTTGTCGACGCGCGCCTGGTACTCCCTCATCTGCTCCGGCGAGGAACCCTCCCGCGCGATGAAGACGCCGAAGACGGCGCTGCTGTCCCCGACCGGAAGGAAGATCTTCGGGATCGCGGCGAAGAGGACGAACGTGCCGACGAGGCACGCGAGCCAGACGGCCGCGCCGAGGCGCCGGTGCTCGAGGAACCACGTGAGCTGGCGGCCGTAGACGAGGAGGACGCGCTTCTCGAGGGCGCCCGCCGTCCGCTCCACCCACGTCTGCTTCTCGCCGTGCCCGCGCTCCTTCAGGAGGCGGGAGCACATGAGGGGCGTGAGCGTCAGGGAGACGAGGCCCGACGCGAAGATCGCGACGACGATCGTGATCGCGAATTCGCGGAAGATGCGGCCCATGAGCCCGGACATCAGGACGAGCGGGATGAAGACCGCCGCGAGCGAGACGGTCATCGACACGATCGTGAAGCTGATCTCCTTCGCGCTTCCGAGCGTCGCCTCGAGCGCGTTCGCGCCACGCTCCATGCGCCGCACCGTGTTCTCGAGGAAGACGATCGCGTCGTCGACGAGGAATCCGATCGCGAGCGTGAGCGCCATGAGGGACAGGTTGTCGAGGCTGTAGCCGAGGAGGCGCATCGCGACGAACGTCAGGAGGAGCGACAGGGGCAGCGCGACCGCCGGGATCAGCGTGTCCGTGGCGCGGCCGAGGAACAGGAAGATGACGAGGACGACGAGAAGGAACGCGAGAATCAGCGTGAACCTCACGTCGTCGACGGAGTTCACGATCGAGCGGGCGCGGTCGTAGATCGGCGTCACGCGGATGGAGGCGGGCAGCTCGGCGTTGACGACGGGCACGAGACCGCGCACGCTCCTCGAGACCTCGACGGCGTTCGCGCCCGCCTGCCGGTAGACGGCGACGACGACGGTCGCCGAGGGAATCTCGTAGCCCCGGGCCCAGAAGCGCATCGAGACGCGCTCGTCCTGCACCGAGTTCTCCACCGTCGCGACGTCCCTGAGGCGGATCGGCGCGCCGTTCTTGCTCCCGACGATGAGGTTCGCGTAGCCGGACGCGTCCTCGAGCTGCCCGCGCGGCCTCAGGATCTCCGTCTGGAAGGGCCCGTCCAGCTGGCCGGTGCCCGTCGAGCTCGTCCCGTTCCTCACGGCCGCCGCGAGATCGTCCACGGAGATGCCCCGCGCCCACATCGCGGAGGGATCGGCCTTGATGCGGATGGCGGACTTCGTGCCGAAGACGACGACGCGCGAGACGCCGGGCAGGATGCTGATCCTCTGGCCGACCTGCGTCGAGGCGTAGTCGTAGAGGCGCCCCGGCGTCACGGAGTCGCTCGTCATCGCGATGTAGAGGATCGGCTGGTCGTTCGGGTTCGACTTCGAGAACGAAGGCGGCGAGGGCAGGTCGACCGGGAGGCTGCCCGTCGCCTGCGAGATCGCCGTCTGCACGTCCGTGGCGGCGGCGTCGATGCTCTTCGTGAGCGCGAACTGGAGAGTGAGCGTCACGCTCCCCTGCGTGCTCTGGGACGTGACGAGCTCGAGCCCATTGATCTGCATGAACTGGCGCTCGAGGGGCGTCGCGATGTTCGCGGCGACCGTCTCGGGGCTCGCGCCCGGGTAGCTCGCGTTGACCTGAATGACCGGGTAGTCCACGGTGGGGAGGTCGTTCACCGGCAGCTGCAGGTAGGCGAGGACCCCGAAGAGGAGGACGGAGGCCGTGAGGACGACCGTCATCACGGGCTTCCGGATGAACCGTTCGGAGAAGTTCATTTCGGCGAGGGCGACGCCGAGCCGGCCGCGGGCGCCGCGCCCGGGGCCTCCTCGATGCGCACCTTCCCGCCCGGCGTCACGCCGAGCTGTCCGGCGACGACGACGCGCTCCCCCGCCTTCACGCCGCTCTCGAGGACGACGAGGTCGTCCTGTCGTTCGCCCGTCTGGACGGGACGAAGCTCCGCCGTGTCGTCTTCCTTCACGACGTAGACGAACGGGCCGTTCGCCGACAGCTGCGGGGCCGCGGCGGGCACGACGACGGCGCCCCGCAGCGTGGCGAGGATCAGCTTCACCTTCACGAACCGGCCCGGCCAGAGGACGTGATGGCGGTTCGCGACGGTCGCGCGGAGCGTCACGGTGCCCGTCCCCTCCTGCACGACGTTGTCGAGGAACGTCACCCGGCCCGTCAGGGGCTCCGCGGGACGATCGGGCAGGCGAACCTCGACGTCCAGCGCCTTTCCGGCCATCCGGCGCTGCACGTCCGTCAGGTCGTGCTCGGTGATCGTGAAGTCGACGTAGATCGGGTCGAGCCGCTCGATGACGAGGAGCGGGCCGCCGTTCGCCGCGACGACGTTTCCCCGGTCGACGAGCCGGTGCCCCGCCCGCCCGTCGATGGGCGACGAGATCGAGCAGTACCGGAGGTTGATGCGCGCCGTCGCGAGCGCCGCCTCGTTCTGCTTCACGTCGGCGTCGGCCACGTCCACGGCGCTCTTCTTCGCGTCGTAGTCCGCCTGCGCGACGATCTGCGTCGCGAGGAGGTTCGTGTAGCGCGCGAGGTCCGCGCGCGCGAGCTCGAGCACGGCCTTCGCGTGGGCGAGGTTCGCTTCGGCGGACGCGACGGCCGCGCGGTACGGGTCCGGGTCGATCGTGAAGAGGGGGTCGCCTTTCTTCAGGTTGGCGCCGTCCTCGAAGTGGATCTCGGAGATCCGGCCGCCGACCTGCGGCTGCACGGACACGACCTCCCGCGCGACGCACTTGCCGACTTCGTCGAGCGTGACCGGGACGTCGCGCTGCGCGGCCGTCGCGACCGACACGGGCGCCGGAGGGCGCTGGAAGGACTGCGGGCCCTTCTTCTGGCAGCCGCCCGCGAGGAGGACCGAAAGGGCGAGGACGGATCCCGTGGAGAGGAAGACTCTGTCGCCGCGTCTCATCGTGGCCGGTATTCTAGTGAGGCCGCTTCATTCGTCCGGTTTTGCGAGGCGGCAGACGAAGCCCCACCCGCCTCCGAGCTCGCCGACGGCGAGGACGAGCTCGTTGCGGCCCTTTCTCAGCGGCAGGTAGACGGCGTCGTTCTCCGCGTTCACGATGCCGAGGAAGCCGGGATCCCGGAAGCCCTGTGCGCTCCGGCCGCGATAGAGGATCTGGCCGTTCAGAAACACGCTCACGTCGTCGCTGTACCCGATCGAGAGCTTCCGGACCTCGTCTCGGTCCGCTTCGATGGACGTCCGCGCGTAGACGAGCTTCATTCCCGGCTGCGGCTCCAGGCGCCTCGAGAAGTCGCCCTGGAACGTCACGCGCGGATGCGGGGCCTCCCGGTAGCGATAGAGAACGACGAGGCCGGGCGGCTCGGCCTCCACGTCCTGCCAGCGGATGGCCGCGCGTCCGGACGGCGCAAGGGGCCGCTCCGGGTCGCGCTCGAGCGCGTCGTACGCGGGCGAAAGGCTCCACGCCGTCAGCGTGCCGGGCGGCATGGGCGGCTCGTGCCGCACCCACGGCGCGTCGGGTGTCGTCCGGACCTCGAAGTTCGAGTAATACGTCGCGCCCGTCAGGACGAACAGCGCCAGCTGGCCCTTCCGGACGCCGCTCTTCAGGTCGTCCATCACGAGGGCGGGCTTGTCCATGTCCTTGACGTAGAGCCTCGCCTGCGCGCCCGCGACCTCGAGCCGCAGGTGGAACCAGACTCCCTTCGGGATGTCGACCGCGCCCGTGAAGCCCGGCCCGTTGAAGAGCTGCCAGTTGCGTCCCGTGTTGAGAACCGGCGTGTACTGCATCGCGTCCGGGGCCCCGGACTTGTGCGTGCGAAGGTAGACCTCCTCGAAGTTCAGGCCGCCGTCCGCGATCCGGAAGTCGAACCCGAAGAACCCGCGGACCGCGGAGGTCGCGACGTCCGCGTCGACGACACCGTCGCGCATCTCGAAGTCCTTCAGGACCGCCGCTCCGCCCTCGAGGAGAAGGCACTTCCTGCCGAGGAACTCGGCGACGCCGGCCTTTCCTTCGAGGTCCCACCTCGGCGAGTCCGCGGGAACGGAGATCGCGGGCGCCGTCTCGGCGGGGGCGGCGGCCCGAAGAAGAAGAGCAAGCAGCACGCCGGGAGCGAGGTCCATGCCGTCCTGATACGGACGGACTTCGAGAACGGTTTCCTCGATCCTCAGGCCGGCGGCGAGAAGAGGGCGTCGCTCAGAGGCGGGTTCACCTCGACCTTGTCCACCACGATTCGGAGCACCTGGGGCCGGCCGGCGGCCCGGACCTCGACGAGGTGAGGGAAGAGGATCCCTCCCGTCCGCCTGTAGTCGCCGAAGGTCGTCTCGATCCGGACCGGCTTCCCGCGCACCCGCCGCACGGCATCGGTCCTCACGAGGCTCGCGGACTCGACGTCGAGATAAGCCGTGAGCGTCCCCCCGCTCTTGAGCGTGAGCTCGAGCTTCCAGGTGTCGCGGCCACCGACGGCTTCGCGGCCGACGAGCTCGATCCGACTCCCCTTTTTCTTCCAGTCGACGAGGGGGCCGTCGATGTCGGCCTGCTCCCGCGCGTCGATCAGGGCCTCTTCGGGCATGGGCCCGGGGCCCGTCTTCCCCTCCAGCGGCGACACCTTCCATCCGCGCGCGCCGTCGGAGGCGAAGACGCTCGTGACGCCCTGGACGGTCAGCTCGAACCGGATCTTGCCGGGACGCTTGATCTCGCGCATCACGAGCCCGTCGCGGCCCGGCCCGGCGTGAACGCGCCCCTCCTGGCGGAGCGTCTTCAAGGCCCTCAGCTTCCCGATCCCGCCGCGGGCCGCCACGTATCGCCGGACGATCTCGTCGACCGTCGGCGGCGCGGGCTCTCCGGCCGCTCCCGGCGCGGGCCGGGCGGCCCGGGCGCCGGGAGAAGCCAGGACGGTCGCGACGAGGGCCGCGGCGAGGCGCCCTCGGACGGATCCGCCGCGCGGGCTCACCTCGGGACCCCCGAAGGACTCGGCCAGGTCGTCACGCCGTAGCCGAACCCGCCCCAGTACACGGGGTTGTTTCTCAATCGGTCGGCTTCGTCCCGGGCTCGCTTCTCGTCCTCCTGCTTCTGCAGCCTGTCCATGCTGGACTTGAATTCCGCGTCCGAGGCGCGCTTTTGGGCCTCGTCGCGCGCCTGGTCCTTCGCGGCGTCCGACTGCGCGAGCTGCACCTCGGCGGGCGTCATCCACTCGCCGTCGTACTTGACGAAGCCGCGGGAACGGTAGCTCTCCTCCTCGGTGAGCCAGCGGCCGTCCATCCTCACGAATCCGAGCGCTTCACGAGCCTCGGCGTCGTCCGGCGCGAGCGCGAGGACTCTCTGGTACGCCGCGCGCGACTGGGCCGAAAGTCCCTTCGCGGACGCCCAGAGGCCAAGGCTGCGCCAGCCGTCGACGTCCTGCGGCCCCAGCTTTGCCGCGCGCGCGTCGTATTCGTCGAGGGGCGAGAGGCCTTTCGAGATCTCCTCGATCTCGTCCATCGGGAGCCCGATCGTCCCGTCTCCGAAGTCGATGACCACCTTCTCCGCGGTCTGCTCGGTGATCCGGCCGGAGAAGCGGCCTCCGGACTTCAGATAGACGACGTCCGCGGCGAGGAGACCGGGCAGAAGGAAGAGCGGGAGAACGAGCTTCTTCACGCGCGCCCGTCGAGTCTGGGATCGGCCGGCCGGCGTTGTCAACCGCGAGGCTTCCGCGCGACGTCCGCCCGGACTACATCGCCGGGTACGGGACGATCGTGCCGCTCGTCGGTCCCCCCGTGTTGCCGGTGATCGTGTTGTTCCCGCGGGTCTGGAACGTCGTGTTGCAGAAGACGCCCACACCCTCGTTGTTCGCGAAGACGCTGTTCGAGTAACGCGCCACGGTCTGGGCGTTCGCGCTGTTGCCGTAGAGACCGGAGCTGCCGTTCTCCGAGCCCGTGCAGAACTCCAGGTTGAGGACGTCCGCCCCGGTGCTCCGCGCGTCTCCGCAGGCCCAGCCGGCTGCGACGGAGTTGTTCGCGGTCGTGTACGTCGCGGTCGTCGTCGAGGCGCCGGGAGACGTCGTCGCCGCTTCATAACCCGCGAAGTTCCCGTCGAGATGGCAATGGTCCACGGACGCCTTCACCAGGCCGGCCGCGTTGGCGAGATTGATTCCGAAGTTACAGGCCTTGATGTCCGTCCTCGTCACGTTGAGCTGCCCCGCCGAGCCCATGTAGATTCCGTCGCCGCTGAACGACGAGAGGGAGCATTTCTCCACGTTGAGCGTGCCGACCGAATTGACCGTGATCCCATTGCCGGTCCCGCCGTTCAGGACCAGTCCCCGCAGCGTCACGACGTCCGTCGACCCGGCGTTGACCGTGATGCCGTCACCCGAGGCCGGATGGATGAAGGCCGTGACTCCGACCGGCGCCTCGATCGTCACGCCCTGCGTGATCGTCACGGCCCCGTAGCCGCCGGAGTCGAGGACGACCGCCTCGCCTCCCGGGTTCAGCTGAAGAACCGCTCCCGCGAGGGTCTTGCACGGCGTCAGGATGTTGTTGCAGGCGTTCGCGTCGTTGCCCGAGCGGGCCGAGACGAAGACGCGGTTGCTCAGGGCGGCCTCGGCGGAGGGAGTCAGCGGGGGAGCGATCAGGATCGCCGCGAGCGTGAGGCCGCATCGGAAGGAATACATGGCATCTCTCCTATTCCTACATCGGCGAGAAGGAGGTGATGGTGCCGAGGGTCGCGCCGGAGACGTTGCCGGTGATGGTGTTGTTTCCGCGCGACTCGACGGCCCCGGAGCTGTTGTTCGTGACGCCGTGCCCCCCGTTGTTCGCGAACGTGCAGTTCGAGAAGAGCGCCGCGCTCTGCGCGTTCACGCTCCCTCCGTAGAGGCCGTTGTCGCCGTTTTCCGATCCCGTGCAGAACTCCAGGTTCAGGACGTCTTTCCCTGTGCTCCCGTTTCCGCAGAGCCAGCCTTCGGAGGCGTTGTTGTTCGCCGTCGAATTCGTCGCCGTCGTCGTCGAGCTGCCGGGGGTCGTCGTGTGGGCGTAGAAGCCGTATCCGTTTCCGTCCAGATGGCACTGATCGATCGACGCCTGCACGACGCCGGTGAGGTTCAGGAGGTAGATCCCCGTGAAGCAGGCCGTGACGTCGGTCCCCTTCACGTTGAGGAGGCCGCCCGAGAGCATCTCGATGCCGTAGTTCGTGAACCCGGTGATGACGCAGTTCTCGACGTTGAGAATGCCGACCGAGTTGACCGTGATCCCGCTGTTCGTTCCGGCGTTCAGGATCAGGCCTCGCAGCGTCACCGTGGCCGACCCCGCGTTGACCGTGATGGCGTCTCCGGAAGGCGGATGGATGAACGCCGTCACGCCGGCGGCCGCCTCGATCGTCAGTCCCTTCGTGATCGTGACCGGCCCGTAGCCCCCCGAGTCGAGCACGATCGCGTCGCCGCCCGGGTTGAGCTGCAGGACCGCGCCCGCGAACGTCTGACAGGGGGTGAGGATGTTGTCGCAGGAGTTGGTGTCGCTGCCGGACCGGGCGGAGACGAAGACGCGGTTCGCGAGGCCGAAGGCCGGCAGCGCGAACGCGAGGCAGCAAGCGGTCAGGGCGAGATGCGCGATGCGTCGTGTGTCCATGAAGTCCTCCGGCTGATTCGAGTCCATTCGCCTCAGTTCGGCTCCGGCTGGGGGGCAGAAGGCTCGGGCTGCGGGACGAGCGTCACGACCGGCCGCAGCTCCGCCCGCTGGCCGAACGGGAGGTCCAGCGCCCCCGCCTGCAGGTCCCCTGCGGCCCGAGTCCCGAGGAAAGTCAGGATTCCGAGCGCCGCCGTACCGGAGAAGCGAGCGATTCTGCGTCGCATGTTCGTTTCCTCCCTTCGCCTCGGTCGGTAAAGGCGAAAACGGGAGGAAAAAACCGTCAACCGGGGGAGAATCGGCCCCTCATGCCCGAGACCCCCTCGCCAGCCGGTGAGGTGACCCGACTGCTCCGCGCATGGAGGCAGGGCGACCGGGGCGCGCTCGAGAGCCTGATCCCGCTCGTCTACGCCGACCTCCACCGGATGGCCGAGCGACGCCTCCGGGGCGAGCGGCCCGGCCACACTCTCCAGCCGACCGCGATCGTGAACGAGGCGTACCTCAGGCTCGTCGGCGCCGAGGGACAGGACTGGGAGAACCGGGCTCATTTCTTCGCGGCGGCCGCCCGGTCCATGCGGCGCATCCTCGTCGACCACGCACGCACCCGCCAGGCGAAGAAGCGCGGCGGCGGCGGGACCCGCTACCTCCTCGACACGACCATCATGGTCGAGCCGCGCGCCGTCGACCTCATCGCCGTCGACGACGCGCTCGAGAAGCTGGCGGCTCTCGACCCGGAGCAGGGCCGGGTCGTCGAGCTGCGGTTCTTCGCCGGCCTGACCGAGGACGAAACCGCGGGCGCGCTCGGGGTCTCGCCGGCCACGGTGCATCGCAAGTGGCTCTCGGCGAAGGCGTACCTCCACCGCGAGCTCGCCGGCCACGCGTCATGACCCCCGAGCGCTGGCAGAGAGTCCAGGAGATCCTCGCCGCGGCCGCGGAGGTCGAGCCGTCGTCGAGAGAGTCGTTCCTCGACGAGGCCTGCCGGGACGACGCGGACCTCCGGGCGGAGGTCACGTCTCTCCTGACCTCCCTCGGCGCCGCCACGCCGGACTTCCTCGAGTCGCCGGCGATCGACGGCGTCTCCGAGCTGTCGCCCGCGGCGGCGCGAGCCGCTTCCCCGTCCCTCCGGCGGGGGACGCGCCTCGGCCCCTACGAGGTCCTCACCCTCCTCGGCGCGGGCGGGATGGGAGAGGTCTACCGGGCGAAGGACACGAGGCTCAACCGCGAGGTGGCGGTCAAGGTCCTTCCGAGGTCGTTCGCGGGCAACCGACCGGCTCTCGCCCGCTTCAAGCGGGAGGCGCAGGCCATCGCCGCGCTGTCCCACCCGAACATCCGGGCGATTCACGACTTCGGAGAGGAGGGCGATGTGCTCTTCGCCGTCGCCGAGCTCCTCGAGGGGCGGACGTTGCAGGAGCGGCTGATGGAGGGGGCCCTTCCCCGGCGAAAGGCAGTCGAAGTCGCGCTCGCGATCGCCCACGGTCTCTCCGCCGCCCACGAGAAGGGGATCGTCCACCGGGATCTGAAGCCCGCCAACGTCTTTCTCACCACGGACGGCGGCGTGAAGATCCTCGACTTCGGCCTCGCCAAGATCGTCTCCCGCCAGACGACGGAGGCCGACGCCCGGACCGCCGAGATCGCCACCGAGCCCGGCCTTCTGATGGGCACGGTCGGATACATGTCGCCCGAGCAGGTGCGCGGAAGGGCGCTCGATCACCGCTCCGACATCTTCTCGTTCGGCGCCATCCTCTACGAGATGCTCTCGGGCCGGCGCGCGTTTCGCGGCGACTCCCCGGCGGAGACCATGTCCGCGATCCTCAAAGAGGATCCCCCCGAGCTCTCCGCCACGAGTCCGAGCGTCTCGCCGGCGCTCGAGCGCGTCGTCCACCACTGCCTCGAGAAGGACCCGGAACAGCGGTTCCAGTCCGCGCGAGATCTCGCCTTCCATCTCGACGCGCTCTCGTCGATCTCGTCGGCTCCCCTCCCGATCTCCCCGGCGCCGGCCGGACCTCGGCGGTTTCTCCTCCTTGCGGCGGGCGTCCTCGCGGGGGTCGCGGCGGCGAGCGTGGTCTGGCGGCTCGCGACGCCGCGGGCGGAGCCGGCCCGCTATCGCCGGCTCACGTTCCGCCGGGGGACGATCCTCTCGGCGCGCTTCGCGAAGGACGGCGACTCGATCGTCTACGGGGCGGCGTGGGACGGCGAGCCGTTCCGGGTGTTCTCCATGCAGGCCGGGAGACGCGAGTCGGCCGCCGTCGCGCTTCCGCCCGCCGACGTCCTCTCGATCTCGGCTTCGGGAGAGCTCGCTCTGGCGCTCGACCGGCGCTTCTCCCGCCGATTCACCTTCGAAGGCACTCTCGCCCGGGCGCCGTTCGCGGGCGGAACGCCCCGCCAGCTGCTCGAGCAGGTGGAGGAGGCCGACTGGGGCCCGGACGGCAACCTCGCCGTCGTTCGGCTCGTGAAGGGAGAGACGCGGCTCGAGTGGCCGGAAGGGCGCGTCCTCGCCCACACGCCCGGCTGGATCAGTCATCCGCGCTTTTCGCCCGACGGGAGTCGGATCGCTTACCTCGAACATCCGGTCGTCGGCGACGACCGAGGCGCCGTGGCCGTCGTGCGCGCGGGAGAGGCCCCGCGTCGCCTGACGTCCGTCCACGACTCGGCGCAGGGGCTCGCGTGGGCGCCCGGTGGCCGCGAGGTCTGGTTCTCGGCCGCCGAAGAGGGAGGAACGAGCCCGGCGCTCCGGGCCGTGACGCTCGGGGGCGAGGTCCGCACGGTCGCTCGCGCCCCGGGACGCCTTCGGCTCCTCGACATCTCTCGCGGCGGTCGAGTCCTCGTCGCCCGGGAGAACTCGGTGACCAGCGTCTTCGTTCGCGGACCCGCGGGGCGCGAGGAGCGCGATCTCTCCTGGCTCGACAGCTCCACGGCCCACGATCTGTCGGCCGACGGCAGGCAGCTTCTCCTCTCCGTGGAAGGGGAGGGAGCGGGCGCCACCCCGAGCGCGGTCTATCTCCGGCCGACGGACGGCTCCCCGCCCGTGCGGCTCGGGGACGGACTCCCCACCATGCTGTCGGCCGACGGAAGGTGGGTCGTCGCCATCGTCTTCGGCTCGCCGGCCCGCCTGTGGCTGATTCCCACGGGACCCGGGGAGCCGAAGCTCGTCCCCCGCGGTGCGATCGACGAGTACCACTGGGCGTTCCTGCTGCCCGACGGCCACCGCATGGTGATCTCGGGCAACGAGAAGGGGCGAGGGGTGCGCCTCTTCGTTCAGGAGGTCGACGGCGCCGCGGCGCGGCCGATCACGTCGGAAGGGGAAGGGTTCCTGATGACACCGTCGCGAAACGGCACGCTCGTCCCGTCGACCGGCCCGACCGGAGAGGAGAGGCTCTATCCGGTGGACGGCGGCGCGCCGCGGCCGCTCCCCGGCGTCCGAAACGGAGACGACGTTCTCCACTGGAGCGCCGACGGCCGCTCGATCCTCGTCGAGCGGCGCCCGAGCCAGCCAACCCGCATCGACCGCGTCGACGTCGCCACAGGTCGGGCCGTTCTCTGGCGCGAGATCGCACCGGCCGATCGAGCCGGAATGATCACCGTCTCCTCGGTCCTGATCTCGGACGACGAGAGCACCCTTTCGTACTCCGTCCGCCGGCTCCTCTCCGAGCTCTACCTGGTCGAAGGGCTGCACTGAAAGCCCATCCCCCTGGCGGCGCGAGCCCTCGTCGTTCCGTCCGCCGGGCGTGCTAGCCTCCCCGCGTGCGTTCTCGCCCCGCCGTCTTCTCGCTCCTCGCGGCCCTCGCCGCGGGCGGGGCCGCGGCGCAGCCGGCGAAATCGGGCTATGACAGGCCGCCGCAGAACGTGCTGGACGTGCTGCGCGCGCCTTCGCCGCCGAATCCCTACGTGAGCCCGACGGACGACAGGATTCTCCTCGTCTCGTGGGTGAGGTATCCGCCCATCGCGCAGGTCGCCGAGCCGTTCCTCAGGCTCGCGGGCGTGCGCGTCGAGCCGCGGACGCGCCGCAAGCACGACACGCCCGGCGGCTACGGCATCGCGCCCTGCGCGCAGACGCTGACGCTCGTCGACGTCCCGACGAGCCGCGAGACCCCGGTGACGCTGCCGCCCGGGGGCTGCGTGGACGGCCTCGCGTGGGCCGCCGACGGGCGGCGGTTCGCGTTCCGGAACACCTCGCAGGACGCCGTCGAGGCGTGGGTGTGCGACGCCTCGACCGGCGTGACCCGGCGTCTCGGCGGCGCCCGGCTGAACCCGATGATGGGCAGCTCGCTTTCGTGGATGCCCGACCAGAAGACGCTGCTCGTCAAGCTGGTGCCGGCGAGCGCCGGGCCGCCGCCCGCGACGTCGGCCGCCTCGGAGGGGCCGGGCATCCAGGAGACGACCGGCGAAAAGGGCGAGAGCAGCACGTACGAGACGCGCGACACGCTCTCGAACAGGCACGACGAGGATCTTTTCGATTACTACGCGACCAGCCAGCTCGCCTTCCTCGACGCGGGCTCGGTCGCGATCACACCGCTGGGCGAGCCCGCGATCATCACGGACGTCGACGCCTCGCCCGACGGCGAGGACCTCCTCGTGACCACGATCCGCAGGCCGTACTCGTACGTCACGACGTACCGGAACTTCGCGCACGACGTCGAGTTGTGGGACCGAGCCGGCCGCAGGATCCTCACGGTCGCGAGCCTGCCCCTCGCGGATCGCGTGCCGATCGCGGGCGTGCCGACCGGACCGCGCGATTTCGAATGGCGTCCCACCGAGCCCGCGACGCTCGTCTGGGCCGAGGCGCTCGACGGCGGCGACTGGAACGCCAAGGTCCCCGCTCGCGACAAGGTCATGTCGCTCGCCGCGCCGTTCAGCGGCGATGCGCACGAGATCGCGCGCACCGAGCAGCGGTTCGCGGGCTTCGACTGGAGCGAGCGGCGCGGCGTGGCCCTGCTCCACGAGTTCGACGAGAACAGACACTGGAGGCGCACGTTCCTCGCCGACGTCGATCATCCGGCGACGAAACCGGCCGTCCTCTGGGACATCTCGAGCGACGAGCGCTACAAGGACCCCGGCCGGCCGGTCTACAAGGCGCTGCCGAACGGGCAGCGGGTCGTACGCGAGGAGGGCGGCGCGATCTTCCTCGCCGGAAGGGGCGCGTCCGTGGACGGGGATCGTCCGTTCCTCGATCGTTTCGACCTCGCGTCCCACGCGTCGGTGCGCCTGTTCCGGAGCGACAGGACCGCGCTCGAGTCCTTCCTCGCGTTCACCGGCCCGACCTCGCGCACGTTCCTGACGTGGCACCAGTCGCCCACGGATCCGCCGAACGCGATGCTCCGCACGCTCGGAAAGGCGAACCCGTCGCCGGAAGCCGGAGAAGCCGCGATCGCGTCGACTCGGCGCGCGGTGACCCGCATCCCGGATCCGACGCCCGAGGTGCGCGGAATCAAACAGCGCCTCGTCAAGTACACGCGCAAGGACGGCACGCCGCTCTCCTTCACGCTCCTCACGCCGCCCGGCTACAAGGAAGGGACGCGCATCCCGGCGATCCTCTACGCGTACCCGCTCGACTACGCGAGCGCGTCGACCGCCGGGCAGGTCAGCGGCTCGGAGCGCGAGTTCATGCGCATCGGGAACTACCGCCTGCTGCTCCTCTCGGGCTACGCGATCATCGACAACGCCGCGTTCCCGATCGTCGGCGACCCGAAAAGGGCGTACGACACGTACCTCGAGCAGCTCGCCGAGGACGCGCGCGCCGCCGTCGACGCCGCCGTCGGCACCGGAGTCGTCGACCGCGACCGCATCGGCGTCACCGGCCACAGCCACGGCGCGCTCATGACGGCGAATCTGATCGCCCACACCGACCTTTTCCGCGCCGGCGTCGCGACGAGCGGCTCGTACAACAAGACGCTCACGCCGTTCGGGTTCCAGAACGAGCGCCGCTCCGTGTGGAAGGGCCAGAGCGTGTACCTTCAGGTCTCGCCGTTCTTCTTCGCCGACACGATCAAGCTCCCGCTCCTGATCATGCACGGCGCGGACGACGCGAACCCGGGCACGACGCCGCTCCAGGCCGTGAAGCTCTACGAGGCGATCCGCGGCAACGGCGGCACCGCGCGCCTCGTGATGCTGCCCCACGAGCCGCACTGGTACGCCGCGATGGAATCGAACGAGCAGCTCGCGTACGAGGAGCTGCGCTGGTTCGACCGCTACGTCAAGGACGCGCCGCCCCGCGGGAAGCCCGCCGAGCCGAGCGCGCCGGCCGCCGCGAAGCCCTGACGGCGCCATGAAGGTGATCGTCGATCTTTCCGTCGTCCCCATCGGGGTCGGCTTGTCCCTTTCGAAGTACGTGGCCGCGTGCGAGCACGTCCTCGAGGAGGCCGGCCTCCAGACGGCGCTCCACGCCAACGGCACGAACGTCGAAGGCGACTGGGACGAGGTGTTCGCCGCGGTGCGGCGATGTCACGAGGTGCTGCACGAGATGGGCGTGCCGCGCGTGAGCGCCACGCTCCGCGTCGGGACGCGCACGGACAAGGCGCAGTCGCTCGAGGACAAGGTCCGGAGCGTCGAGGAGAAGATGAAGCGACGACTCGAAGCTAAGGCTCGCCGACCAGCCTCCAGGTCGGGTCGGGGTCGTACTCGGTGACGGCCGCGGCCCGATCGGCCGTCTCCGCGCCCAGGTTCTTCTCGTACACGCGTCCCTGCTGGTTGACGATGAACGTCATGATTCCCGAGCTCCCCCATTTGTCGGGATACGCGATCAGGGCGAAGCCGGCGATCATGTTGCCGTTGATCACATAGCCGAAGCGGCCGCCCGGCGCGTGCGGGCCCTGGGCCTTGAGGATCCGGAAGAAGTACCCGTGGTAGGGAGAACGCTCCTTCGCCTCGCCGGTCTTGTGCATGCCGGGCGCGTAGCCCTCGGCCCGCTCTTGCGCGATGAGGCTGCCGAGCGGACTGGGCGCCGCTCCCTCGGGAACCTCCCAGAACAGGCCGTCTCGTGTCCCGGGAGAGCTGATGAAATGCTGCGCGTACACGGCGAGCCCGTCGCGGGAGGTGTCCCGCGCCTGGGTGAAGTACTCCCACTGCGCCACCGCGTAGGCGCGGCAGGTCATGATCGCCGAGAGCTCGTTCCGGCCTATCTTGCGGCTGAGGATCTCGTCGAGGCCTGCCGCCGTGTCGAAACGCCACCTGCGGCCGGACCTGACGATCGGGATCGGCGACGGCCAGTGCTCCTCGCCCACGACGAGCGTGTATTTCGCGTCGTCGACCTTCTGGAGCGTCGCGGCCTCTCCGAGCCGTTTGCCGAAGCTCCGGAGGGTGTTGGCGTCCTGGACGGCGTCGCCCGAGAGCAGCTTTTCGCGCTCGGGCCCGTAGATCGCCGCCAGCTTCGTCTCGTCGGCCGCCTTCGCGGCCTCGACGAGCGCCTGCACGGCCTCCTGGGGAGTGGCGAACAGTCTCTGCTTCGGCGTCCTGGGGTCCGCGGCCGAACCCGGCAAGGTGACGAGGGCGAAAGCCAGGACGAGCGTCGCGATGGCGGCCGCCGCGCCACCCCCGGTCCGCGCTTCGCGCCTCATCGGCGCCTCCCTTCGGCAGGATGGGCAGGCGTTTGCGGTCGCGGAGGCTGGACCTGCGCCCGGCTCACCTGCCCCCGCTGGCTCGCGGCGCGCCAATCGAAGCTGCCGCGGGCGGGCGTGAACGCCGAGCCCTCCGACACGTGCGCCGTGGGCGTCTTCGAGACGTGCCCGCGGAATTCGTCGAGTCTCGGATCGCGTGTGTCGATGTTCCGCGCCAGGATCTTGTTCGGCACGATTCCCTGCGGTGAAGGAGACGGACTGCCCGCGCCGTGAACGGCCCGGCGGGATCCGTCGAAGGTCGCCCCGCGGTGCACATCGTCGTACCGGTTCAACGCCTGCGTGTTCACCCGCCGTTGGGTCACGCGCGGATTGACGATGACGTTGCGCTGGTTCGGGTGGACGTACACGCTGTTGACCCGGACATAGGGCCGGCTCCGCTCCACCCATCCCCGGCCGTGCTCCCAGCCGTGATTGAAGACGCGGTGCCCGCGCCAGTCGAGATCGTAGGTGAGCCATGCGCCGATGGGGTAGCGGTCGTGGAAGAACACCGGAGCGTGGAAGAAGAACACGACCGCCGGATCGTAGGCGGGCACGAAGAGAACCTGTGGTTGAGCCGGCCACAGGTCGATGTCGCCGCCGGAATCGACCACCTCCATCTCGGGAGTCGTCTCTAGGTTTCCCGCCGCCCGCGCCATCGCCCGAAGGCGCTGCACCGACGCCATGACGTCCGTCGACTGGTTGACGTAGGCCTGACCGAGCGCGGTCGCCCAGTCGAGCTTGTCGGCCATCATCTCCAGGACTTCGGGGTAGTGCGCGACCGCCTTGACGCTGAGGTCCCACGGCTGTCCGTCGAGGTCGTCCGCGTTGGCGTCGTCGCGCACGAAACGGGCGGCCTCGTCGACCTCGTCCGGGAACGTCGCGGCCACCAGGACCTGAGCGAGGAGCGGATCGGGGTAGAGCGCGACCGGAGCGAGCAGGTTGTCGAGCTGGTCGGGCGTGAACGCTTCGTCGTCCGCGTCCTCCTGCGCCCGAGCCGGGGCGGTCGCGACCATGAGCGCCACGGCAAGTCCGACGGCCAGGGTCATTCGCATGGCGTGCGCCCCATTCCTCCGTCTCTCATGCTAGCTCAACCGCGAGCGACCGGCTCCGCCGGGGTCCCGCGGCGGGCCTTCCTTGACAGGAGCTGAGTCGCAATCGAAACTGACCGCCGCGGCCTCGAGAGTCTGACGCGAGACAGCGATGGAATCCGGGCGGAGGTTTCCGATGTCGTCTGGCCCGCGCGCGATCAGCGGAACGCCCGCCGGCGACGCCGAGACGACACTGGACACCCCGAGCCCCCGGGACGGCGGCGAGCGCCTGGTCCCGTCGGCCGGCGCGGTCTCCGCCGCGGAGGCGTCCGAGGCGACCGACGCGTTCATCCGGCCGGGCCTCGTCGTCAACGGGCGCTACCGCGTCGACCGCCTTCTCGCGCGCGGCGGAATGGGCGGGGTCTACCGCGTCGACGACCAGCTCTTCCCGGGGCGTCCGACCGCCCTCAAGATCTTCCTGCATCCGCTCCGGAACACGGTCGAGCTGTTTCGCGCCGAGTTCCGGACGATGGCGTCTCTCAGGCACCCGAACGTCGCGCGCGTGTACGACTTCGAGCAGGTCGCGGGCCAGGACGCGTTCTTCTTCACGATGGAGCTCCTGCCCGGCGTGTCGCTCGACCGATACCTCGCCGAACCTCGCGCCGAGGCGGAGACGTCCGACGCGGGGTCTCCGTCTCCTCTGCCGCCAATTCCCCCGATGGACGCGTCCGCGGTGCGCGGCCCCTCGGCCGGGCGGAGCGTGCCGTGGGAGGAGGCGCTCGACCTCCTCGTGCCCGTGATCCGCGCGCTCTCCTACCTCCATGGCCGCGGCGTCGTCCACTTCGACCTGAAGCCCGGCAACATCGTCGTCAGCCTGCGCGGCGCGCAGCGCCACGTGAAGGTCCTCGACTTCGGCCTCGCGGGCCTGCGCGGCGCCCGCGGCCTCGTGATGGGGACCCCGCACTACCTCTCACCCGAGATCGCGAGCGGGAGGGAGGGCGACCACCGCTCCGACCTCTACAGCCTCGGCATCATGGCCTACCGCCTGCTCACCGGAGAGACGCCGTTCAGCACGACGCAGGGGCTCGGTGTCCTCCTCAAGCGGAAGCTCGCCGAGCCGGTGCGCTTCGCGGGTGCGCACGCCGAAGGCGTCCCGGCGTGGCTCCGCGCGATCGTCGAGCGGCTCTGCGCGGCCGACCCCGCCCGGCGGCAGGCGAGCGCCGGCGTCCTCCTCGACGAGATCAACCGCGGCGGCGGCCTCGCGTACGAGCTCGAGACGCGCGACGCGCGAGAGAATTATCTCTTCTCGAGCGCCTTCGTCGGCCGCTCCCGCGAGATGGAGGACGTGACCCGTTCGATCGACGCGGGCCTCAAGGGCGAGCGGCACGCCGGCCTCTTCGTCACGGGCCGGAGCGGCCTCGGGAAGTCGCGCCTCATGCGCGAGGTGCGGCAGACGATTCAGCTCCGCGGCGTCCCCTTCCTCGAAGTGGATTGCTTCGAGCGCGACCTGACCGAGTCGGGGCCGGTGGCGAACCTCGTCCTGCAGGCCGCCCGCCTCGCGACGTCCGTGGGCGCGCGGACGCTCCTCGAGACGCACGCACCGGAGATGCTGAAGCTCGTCCCGTCGCTCCCGCTCGACGCGGACGTCGCGCCGACGCCGCCGCTTCCCAACGCCGACGCCGAGCGGCGGCGCGTCATCGAGGCGATCGCCGCGTTCCTCGTCGGGCTCGGCCGGGTCACGCCGTACGTCGCCTACGTGAACGACCTCCAGTGGGCGCGCGGCGGCACGATCGACATCGCGTCCTCTCTCCTCGCGATCCGTGCGGGCGCCGCGGCGGGATCACGGTTCTGTCTTCTCGGCAGCTACCGTGACGACGACCTGACGGGCCGGCCCCTCGCGCGCCTCGTCCAGCCGGGGCCCGAGCGCCCGGCGCCGCGGATCGTCGAGCTCTCCCCTCTGCGAGACGACGACGTCTCCGGCCTGCTTCGTTCCATGCTCGGCCTCTCCGAGCTGCCCGCCGGCCTCGCGTCGCGCGTCGCCGAGTCGAGCGAGGGCCTGCCGTTCTTCGTCGAGGAGATCCTGCGCGACCTCCTCGAGGAAGGCCGGCTCGGGGCGATGGACGGGCCGGGCGCGGCGCTGGCGGACGGCCTGCGCATCGACGCGGCCGCGTCGTTCCTCAAGCGCGCGGCGCGCGTCTCGAGCGGCGAGCGGAGCCTCCTCGACGTCCTCGCCGTCTCCGGGCGCCCCGTGGACACGGGGGTCCTGCAGGAGGTGATCGGCCTTCCCCGGCCGGCGGTCCGCGAGGCCCTCCAGATCCTCGGCGAGAAGCAGATGGTCGTCGCGATCCCCGGCGAGAAGGAGCGCTACAACCTCGCCCACGACCGCATGCGCGAGGCGCTCGACGCCGGCCTGAGCGCCGGGGGCCGGAAGGCCCTCCACCTCAGCCTCGGGCGGAGCCTCGCCCGCGCGCTCGCGGCGGACGGAAGGTGGGAGACGCTCTTCGAGGCCGTCGCCCACTTCGGGCAGGTCCTCGACGGCGAGGGCCCCGGAGCTCTCGCGGACGAAGCCGAGCGCACGCGCGTCGCGCGCCTCCATCTCCGGGCGGCCGTGGCGACGAACGCGACGGGGGCCTTCTCGACCGGCGTCTCCTACCTCGAGCGCGCGCGCTCCCTCCTCCCCCCGCGCGCGTACGAAAGCGACTACGACCTCGCCCTCGCCGCCGACCACGCGCTCGCGGCGACGCTGATCCCGCTCGGGCGCGTGGACGAGGCGCTCGCGGCCGCGGACCGCATCGTCGCGAACGCGCGCGGCGCGCTCGACGAGTCGCCCGGATGGGAAGCCCGCATCCTCGCGTACGCGGCGCTCAACGAGTACCCGAAGGCGATCGCCGCCGGCATCGAGATCTGCGGGCGGCTCGGCCTCGCGCTGCCGTCCGATCCCACGCGCCTCGACATCGCCCGGATCCTCGGCCGCGTCCTCTGGAGGGTGCGGAACATGACGGACGAGTCGCTCGCGACTCTCCCGGCGGTCGAGGATCCGCGCGCGCTCCGCCTCATCCGCATCATGTCGTCGATGACGGCCTGCGCATACGTCTCGCGACCCTACCTGTGGCCCGTCCTCATCGGCAACTGCCTCACGCTCATGCTGCGCCACGGCCGCGGGCCCACGCACGCGCTTCTCTTCGTGTGGTTCGCGACGGCGCTCAACGCCGTCGGCTTCTACGGGGCTTCCGTGCGCTTCTCGCGCCTCGGGACGCGCCTCATGAGCGCGCCCGACGGCGCCGCGTTCCTTCCGAAGCTGCACCACGCGATGGGGCAGTTCGTGTCGCACTGGAACGAGCCCATCGACCGCTCGATCGCGTGGTGCCGCGAGGGCTACGCGCTCGGCCGGCGCGTGGAGGACGCCGAGTTCGCGGGCTACTGCCACATGGGCTGGGCCAAGGCGCGGCTGGAGGCGGGCGACCCGCTCGCCGAGGTGCGCGCGACGGCCCTCGACGCCCTCGAGACGATCCGGGCGTCGGGACAGATCGGCACCGAGGTCATGCACCGGACGACGCTCGAGGCCGTCGACGCTCTCATGGGGCTCGCTCCCGTCCCGGCCGGCGGCGACGGCCCGCCCGCCGCCGAGCTCAGCAACACGCAGAACGGCTTCCGGCTCCTCGACCGCGCCCGCGTCCTGTGCTTCTTCCGCAGGAGCGGCGGTCCCGGGCTCGAGCGCGATCTCCTTGCCGTGAGCGAGATCGGCCTGCCCGCGACGTTCTTCCTGTCCATCGCCCATTACTTCGCGTGCCTCGGCTGGATGCTCGAGGCGCGCCGCGGCGGCGCCTTCACGAGGCTCGCGTGTCTCGCGAGGGTGCGCCTCGCCCGAGGCCGGATCCGCAAGTGGGCGCGGCTCTGCCCGCACAACTTCGAGCACCGCGCCCTCCTCGTCGAGGCCGAGTGGCTCCGAACGACGGGCCGCCGCCGCAAGTCCCTCAGGAGGTACGAGCAGGCGATCGCGGCGGCGGTCGACCACGGCTTCGGGCCCGACGCCGGCCTCGCGCGCGAGCTCCTCGCCGAGACGCTCGTCGAGAGCGGCGACCCGAGCGCCGCGCGCACGCACGTCCGCGCCGCCCTTGCGACGTACCGGGCGTGGGGCGCCGACGCGAAGGCCCTGGACGTCGAGACCCGCTACGCGCCGCTCCTCGGGGCCTGATCGCGCCTCAGATCGAGATGCTGTTCGGGATCATCGACGGCAGCTGGTTCTCGTACGGCAAGGGGCGCGTCCGGTTGCGCTTGCGGATCTCGGCCTCGATGGCGGCGAGCGCCATCCGGAAGTCGACGTTGACCGCTTCGGCCCGCGCGTCGGCGAAGTACGGCCGGCGCGGGTTGTCCGAGTACGTCCCGAACGTGTCGTACTGCACGCTGCTCAGGAGGTACCCGAACGAGAGCTGGTAGAGCGCGACGTCCACGGGCGGGAGGAGGGCGAGGAGTGGGTCGGGCGAGGCGGCCGGCTTCGCGCCCGGGGGCGGCGGCGCGTACGCGGAGCCCGAGACGCTCGGCAGGTACGACATCAGCGGGTATTGCGCGTAGTTCACGTTCGCGTGCTGCGGTCCGGCCGTGTAGACGATGAGCGAGACGACGTCGACGAGATAGTCGAAGCTGTCGAGCCGGGCCGTCCCGCCTTCGGCCGCGAGGCCGCCGAGCCCCTGGAACGCGGCGCCGGCCGGGCTCGTCATCTCCCCGACCCACGCCTGCAGCTCCGTGTCCGCGCGCACGTCGTCGTTGCTCGCGTAGTAGCACGCGAGATACGCGCGGACGTACTCGCGAATCGCGTCCCAGAGGAGGAGCGTGTCGTCGCGGAAGGGAAACTCGGGCAGCCGCTCGCGGTCCACGCCGCGCAGGGCGAACAGCCGGTGCGGCAGGTTCTGGTCGAAGCGCCACGCGAGCCGCGCGTCGAGCACCATTCCGAGGCTGCCGGCGATGCTCGGCGACAGCACCGACGCCACGACGCCGTGCGGAATGATGAGGCTGTGCTTGGCGCCCTCGTTGATGTCGAGCGTGAAGCGGAAGTGGGGCGTCAGGAGCGCGAGGATCGGGTGCTCGGTCGAGAGCTGGCGGTTCGTCGCGACGACGAGCGTCTCGATCGTGAGGTGGCAGGCGCCGAGGTGGGCGACCGTCTCGTGCTGCACGGCGACGGCGTTCAGCACCCAGAACTTCGCGAGCCTCCAGGCGGCGGCGTCGCCGCCGGGAACGAAGATCGGGCATGTCACGGGATCGTGCTTCTGGCCCACCTGGATCGCGACCGGCTGCAGGCTGCCGCGCCCCTCGGGGAAGCCCGGCCCGGGCTCGGGGTTCCAGTAGAAAAGCGCGATCGGCGCCGAGAGATAGCGCTGGTCCCCGTGGAGCCTGCTCGTCGGGACGCCGTCGAGCATCGTGAGGTCGAGAGCGTAGAGGCGCCCGATCTCCGCCGCCCGCGCGAGCGACACGGACGAGTCGCCGGAGGCGGCCTTCAGCATCGCGTCCGTGACGGGCATCTTCGCGAGCAGCGCGCCGAGTTCGAGCGCGAGCTCGGGCGCCTTGCCCGCGGGGAACACGCCCTTGAGGTTCGACGTGTTGAAGCCCGCGATCTGGAGCCAGCCGAAGTACCAGTCGCTTTCCCAGACCTCCTGGCCGGGCGCGAGGCGCATCCACGGCTGCGGCGCGAAGCTCATCACGGCGGGCGGTCCGGGCAGCGCCGGGTACAGCGTCTTGAACTCCGCGAGGTCCTTCGCGTGGAGGTACGCGTCGCCCCTCTCCGGCGTCCTCAGGACCTCGTAGAGCGTGTCCCTGAGAAACGAGGTCACGCCGACATCCGACAGGTCCGCGAGCGATTTGGCGAGCGCCTTCTCGAGCCCTTCCACGAGCGGCGGGACCTCGGACATCTTCTGGTACGCCTCGGCCAGCTCCGGCGGGCCGCCCTCGAGCGACTCGAAGACCCGGACGATCGCGGCGAGGTCCCCGGGGACGTTCAGCGGATTGAGTCCGGAGAACTGCTTCTTCGCGGCGTCGATCGCGCTCTGCAGCGCGACCATCCACGGCATCGGCATGGCCGGCAGGTCGGAGCGCAGCTGCGCCTCGAAGCGCGCGACGAGGACCTTCTTCAGGTTGTCGGCGACCTCGAGGAGGACGGGCGCGACCTTCGCCTTGTAGGCGAGCGTGAACTTCTCGGAGTCGGGCACCTGGGCCGCGAGCGGCGCGGGGTACAGGTAGCTCGACGTGTAGTTGTAGCGCGTCCGCGCGAGCGACAGCTCGTAGGCCCGGTGGCGCGCGCGCTTTTCGTCGTCCTTCTGCGGGAGGGACGGGAGAGAAGACGGGAGAGAAGACGGGAGAGAAGGCGGGAGTCCGGCGACCGCGTCTCCGATCGGGCCTTGAGTCATGCGAGGATGATACGGCTCAGGATTTCCGACTCTTCGAAGGCGTCGACTTGCCGGAGCCGTTGAGGGCGACCGCCTGGCGGACGAGGGCCCTGAACGCGGACGCGTCGACCTTCTCTCCCTCGTGGATGTCGATCGCGCGGCGCGCGTTTCCCTCGAGGCTCGAGTTGAAGAGACGCGCCGGATCCTTCAGAGCGGCGCCCTTGTGGAAGGTGAGCTTCACGACGCTCTTGTACGTCTCGCCGGTGCAGATGATGCCGTCGTGCGACCAGACCGGAGTGCCCATCCACTTCCACTCCTCGACGACCTCCGGATCCGCTTCCTGGACGAGCTTGCGCATTCTGGCGAGCGTTTCGCCGCGCCAGTCGCCGAGTTCGGCGATCCTCTTCGAGATGAGGCTCGATGCCGAAGGAGCACGGCTTCCGACGGACTTCTTCATGCGGACACCCCGCGGAGCTCCGGATGGACCTCGTTCATGGCACGGTGAAGGATACCGTCTCGTCAGAACGCCTCGCCGATTCCCAGGTAGAAGGTCCCGCGGTCCTTTCCCCACGCGTAGTCGAACCGGAGCGTCGCCTTCTCTTTCGGCTCGGCGATCCACCGCACGCCGACGCCGGCCGCGGGGAGGAGATCCTCCGACGCGTACGCGCCGAAGGCGGGCGCCACGCCGCCGACCCCCGCGAAGCCGGCCGCGACCCAGCGCGGGAACACGTGCCAGCGGTACTCGACCTGCACGCCGAACATCGTCTCGTCGTAGTACTTCCCGACGGGATACCCCCGCAGGACGCCCGCCGAGCCGTAGAGGCACTGCAGGAAGAACGGCGCGCGGCCGCCGATCCCGCAGGCGTACAGCTGCGCCGCGAGGGCGTCCTTCTCCCGGACCGGGAAGAAGCCCCGCACGTTGACCTCGTACTTCTCGAACCCGTACTCGCTCCCGAGATCGCGCCCGTAGAAGTCCCAGCGCAGGTCGGCCGCCCAGCCCCTGAGCGGGAAGAACTGGTTGTCGCGCGAGTCGTAGGAGACGACCGGCCCGAGCGCGGCCACGCGGAGGTTCGTCTGGTCCTCCCCGACGCCGGAGGGCAGGCGCGTCTGGACGTTCTCGAGATCCGTCTTCACCTGCGCGAGAACGTACCGAAGTCCTGCGTAGACGCGGTCGAAGACCCTCACCTGCGCCTGCAGGAGGCCGCCGACCGTCTTCTGCCTGACGCCAACTCCGGGCGACGGCGACGTCTCGGCGCCCGGACCGTAGAGGTCGTAACGCAGATCGGCGGCCGCGACCGCCGTCGTCACGCGCCAGCGGTCCTGCCGGAGGTTCAGCCGCACGCCGCCGGCGGCGGCCCAGGACTTCGTGTCGAAGTAGATCCCTCCGAGCCCGGCCGTCGAGGACGGCGAGACCTCGTCCGACCTGGAGGGCCGGAAGAAGAGGAGCGCGGCCGCGCCCAGGCCCGTCCCGATCGTCGGGTTCGAGTTCGGCAGCGGAACCGCGACGAAGGAAGGCTTCCCGGCTTTCCCCGGCGACTCCAGGCTCGAGAGCGAGGGCACCGGGAACGCGCCGGCGAGGGGCGAGGCCGACAGAGCGTCCCCGGACGGCGAGCCGGGCACGGGAACGGCGAGACGGAGGCGATTCTCCTCCACGTCCTGCGCGAGGAGGGGCGCGCCGGAGAGCCACAGGGCGGCCACGAGGACGGCGGGTGTCCTGTACGCTCCGACGAGGATGGAGGCGATCTCGGCATTCGGGGCACGGCGGTGACGGCGGGTCGCCTCGCCTCCCGGGGCCTTCTCTTCCTGCTCGCAGCCGCCTCGGCGGCGCGTCCCGGTCCGTCCGACTCCGCCGACGTCGCCCGGCTCGTCGCCCTCCTTCGCACGAAGGTCCCGCTCGACCCGCCCGCTCCGGGCGGCGACCCGTACGACGAATGGCGCGGCCGGGTGCCGCCCCGGGCCGCTGAGGGGACCGTGTGCGGCGTGAGATTCGGGCCGGACCTCGTTCACTACCGGATCGAAACGTTCTCGTCCGAGGCGAGCGCCCGGGACGCGGGGTTCTCCGTCACGCACACCGGCGCGTGCGGGACCTGCTCGACGCTGCAGGACCTCGCGGTCTACCTCGAAAAACCGGACCTCACGGCACCCGTGCGCCGCTGCGGCGTCCTCCTGAGCGACGCCCGCAGCCTCGCGTGCATCCGGAAGCTCGGTTTCAGCGAGCCGTGCGCGCGCACGTGGTTCTTCGACGCGCGCAACACGCGGCGGGAGTGCTTCGGCGTCTGCCTGTGGAGCTGGATCCGGGCGGAGCTCCCGACGCGTCCCGACGGCCGGCTCAACGCGTGCCTGCAATGCGACGAGGATCGCTCCGGCCCCGTCTTCAAGGCCGCGGCAGGCCGGACACGGCGGAACTCGGGTCTCCGCTCGTCCATCCAAAGGGCGGACGACGAGGTCTCCGCCGTCGTCCACGATTACGTTCCGGAAGCTCGCGCGCCCGAGCAACCGCACTAGAACCGGTAGCCCAGGTTCACGAGGCCGTGCGTGCGGTCGCCGAAGCCGGCCTCGATCACGAACTCGAAGTGGCCCTCGATGATTCCACGCACGCCGACCGTGTAGTTCCACGGCGGCGCCTTGAGATCGACGGCGAACGTCACGGGCTTGCCCCCCGGGCCTTCGACGGTGCCTTCGAAGTGGTCGATCTTCTTGACCCACCGCCCGCCCACGTAGGGCTGGATCGTCCCGCCGTTGTACCCGACCCGGAAGGACGCCGTATACGTGGCGAGCTCGTTTCCCTCCACTCCCGTCTGCTGGGAGACGAGGTGCGTCCACACGGCCGAGCCGTCGGCCGACGCGAAGATCTTCTTCCAGCCTCCTCCCACGACGCCGCCGACGCCGCCGTAGTACCCGGTGAAGTCGAGGTCGAGGAGCACGTCTCCGCGGATAACCTGCGGGGGCGGCCCCGAGACGCCGAGCGGAAGGTCCTCGCCGATCGCCTGCACGTTCAGCTTGACGCCTCCCGCCGTCGCGAAGACGTTCAGGAACGGCAGGACCCAGACATCCGCGCGCGCGCCGTACGTGAACGGGTGGACGTTCGCCGTGCCGCTCACCGAGGCGACCTCGTTGCCCGCGACGGCCGCGGAGAAGTTCTGGACGTCCCAATGGCCCGAGAGGTCCATGAGGACGACGTTGATCCCGTACGGGGGCGGAAGCTGCCGGCCCTCGGCGAGCGACTTCCAGAGCGGAAAGAACGAGTCGTTCGAGGGCGTCCCCGGCTCTCCGATCGGGGCGACCGGCCCGGACTGCTGCGCGGCGACCGAAAGCGCCGTGGCAAGGAGCGGGAACGCGAGGACGAATCGGAACGGGCGCATGGCGCACTCCTTGGGGAGAAGGATACGGCGCGTCGGGGCATCCGCGGGCTAGACTCGAACAGGGCCCCCCGCGCATGACACCGCTTCTCCGCCAGGTCCGGGTTGCCGTCGCGGCGGCCGCGCTCCTCGCCTCGGCGCCGGCGCGCGGACAGGTCCTCATGGGCTACGTGTTCGGCGACCTCCTCGCCTCGAAGACGTTCAACCTCGGCTTCGAGATCGGCCTGAACTTCTCCACGCTCCAGGGGCTCGACGGCGCGGAGAGGACGAACTGGACCGTGTTCGGCCTGTTCGCGGACTGGCGGTTCTCGGAGCACTTCCACCTCGGCGGCGCCGTTCTTCCGATCGCGGGCCGCGGGACCGTCGGGATCACGCCCGCCCCGACCGGCGACGCGGCTTTCGACGCGCTCGTCAAGGGCGCGACGGCGCAGCGGAGCCTCACGTACGTCGAGATCCCGCTCCTCTTGAAATGGGCGCCGAAACGCGAGACGGGACTGCGGGTGGGCGTGGGACCGTCCTTCGGCATCGTGACGGGCGGCACGGACCGCTACGGCCTCGTGAGCGCCGCCGGCGCCGACTACACCGTCGAGCGGGACATCGGACGCGATCTCCCCTCCCTCGACGTCGGGATCTCGGCGGACGTCGAGTGGCGCTTCAAGCTGCTCGCGATCGCGGTACGCTACACGCAGGGCCTCACCGACCTGCGCCTGCCCGGCGAGACGAAGGCGGTCCACTCGCAGGTCCTGACGGGCACGGGCCGGATCGCGCTCGGCAAGAAGAAGGACGCGCCGCCCGCCACCCCCTGAGAGTCCCTCCTCGGAAGAGGTTTCCGGCCCTTTTCTCGGCGCGCCCCCTTGCCGGAACGGGTCCTCTCCCCTATCCCTGGAGAGGAGGTTTCTCATGGATGGCGGGATGAGCCGCGCGGAGTTCCTGAAGGGTTCCATGGCCCTCGGCGTCGTCGCGTCGATGGGGAGCGCCGCCGCGGAGGACGCGCCCGCGTCCGCGAAGGCGCGCGTCACCGAAGTGGACAGCCTGAGGATCTGGTTCCTGGCCGACAACTACTACGACGCCAACAGGCCGGACGGCAAGGGGTTCAAGCGATTTCGCTCGCTCGGCGGAAGGTCGATGCACGCCGAGCACGGCCTCTCCTTCTACGTCGAGACCGTGGTCGCCGGAAAGACCGGCGCCTTCCTGTTCGACTTCGGGCTCGACCCGGTCGGCGTCGCGAACAACGTCTCGCTGCTCGGTCTCGACGTCTGGAAGGCGAACGCCTTCTGCCTGAGCCACGGCCACTACGACCACTTCACGAGCGCCGTCTCCCTGCTCGGGAAGAACCGGGAGTGGATCGCCGAGGGAACGCCGTTCTTCGCCGGAGAGGAGGCGTTCCTCCGGCGCTACAAGTTCCGGCCAGGATCGGCGGACCCGACGGACCTCGGCCAGCTCCGCAGGGAGGACCTGGAAGGCCTCAGGCTGGACGTCGTCGAGGTGAGGTCCGCGCGGGAGGTCGTCCCGGGCGCCTACCTCACCGGGCCGATCGCCCGGGTGACACCCTACGAGAAGGTACCGCCGGCCTACCTCGTCAAGCGAAGAGAGAAGATCGAACCCGACGACTTCCCCGGCGAGCAGGGGCTTTTCTTCGCCGTGAAGGGGAAGGGGCTCGTCGTCCTGTCGGGCTGCGCCCACTCAGGGATCGTCAACACCGTGAAGCAGGCTCAGAAGAGCTCCGGAGTCGAGAAGGTTCACGCGATCCTAGGCGGCTTCCATCTCGTCGACTCGCGACAGCAGGACATACCCGTCACGGTCGCCGACATCAAGGCGTTCAAGCCCGACGTCCTCGTCCCGGCGCACTGCACCGGCTTCGAAGCGGCGGTCGCCTTCTCGCGAGAGATGCCCGAACAGTTCGTCCTGAACACGTCAGGGACCCAGTACACGTTCGGCGCGTGAGGGGCCTTCCCGCTCGATGGGCGGCCGCGCACCTTCGACGCGCCCGACTTCGACGTCCTCTATGATTCGCCCTTTCTCGTCGGCAACCAGGAGGCGCTCTCCTTCGAAGCGTCGGCCACGACGAAGGCTCCGCCCGTCATCGCGAGCGCCACGAACGCGCTGTTCCACTCGTCCAGGCTCCCTGCGGCCGCGACGACTCTGGGAACGTGCAGCGTGAGCACGATCAGGCCGAACATCGTTCCGAGCAGGAGCGCCGCCGGGCGTACCGCCTTGTTCGTCGCGATCGCCGCGGCGGCCGCGAGGAACGCGGCGCCGACGACCTCCGTGAAGAAAAAGGGGCCGGGAACCCACGAGGGGACCAGAGTCGAGAGGAAACCGCGATAGAGGAGATGCTGGAGGCCGAAGACGACGAGCGGGCCCGCGAACAGGAGGCGGCCCATCCTCGACGGCACGCGCGGCCGTCCCTCCACGCCGCTTCCGGCCAGGACCCACGCCGCGCCGCTCATGGCCAGGAGCTCGGCTGCCGCCGCGAGCGGGCTCCCGACGCCGAAGATCCTCGTCCACGGACCGGGGGCGCGCACATGAGCGGCGATGCGGGGAACGTAGAGGAGCAGAGCGTAGACAAAAAGGGTCGCTCCGAGAACGCGCGCGGCGAGCGGCGATCGTGTCTTCGTTCCGATGCCGATGCTCAGCGCGACGAGGAGAACGCCAAATGTGACGTTCCACGCGGGAGCTCCCAGCACCCAGGGAAACATGGCATCGGCGGCTGCACGGGCGAAGAGGAGATGCTCGATGCCAAATGCGAAGATGGCAACCGGAAAGAGGAGGACGCCGAGCCGGTGCATCGGAAGCGAGCTTACGGCGCGGGCGGCCCCGTGAGGTCCGACTTCCGCGCGAGATGCATCCGTTCGTGGGCGACCGCCAGCTTCTCGGCCTCCGGGAAGAGCGTGAGGGCCTTCTCGAGCGAAACGTCGTTCTCGAGGCTCGCCCGGTAGCCGGCCTCGTCTCCGAATCTGCCCGTCAGGATCTCCTCGCGGAGGGCCCGGTCCACCACGAGGCGGTCCTTCTCGTCCGACCAGGCCGCCTTCGCCCCCTTGTCGAAGGAAAGGCCCGGCTTGGCGTCGACGAACTTGAAGAACTCCTCCCGGAAGGCCGGCGTGACCTCGAAGTCCGGCTGGATGTCCGGATGCTTCGCGAGATACGCCACCGCGAACTCGAAGAAGAGACCGCGGGAGTAGAGCGTCGTGACGAAGGGCGAGAGCGCGGGCTCCTTGACGAAGACGTCCGGCGTGATGCCGCCGCCGCCGTACACGACGCGTCCCGCGTCGGTGCGGAAGGCCTCCTTCTTCTGCGAGGAGGCGGCGTCGCCCTCCTCGTCCTCGGGCGAGAAGTACTCGAGGACGTCCTTGTAGTCGCGCTGGATGCAGCGGCCCGACGGCGTGTAGTACTTCTGCGTCGTGAGCGCGAGGCCCGCGCCGTCCGGGAGGTTGTAGTCGGACTGGACGAGGCCCTTGCCCCACGTCGTCTGGCCGGCGATGACGGCGCGGTCGTGGTCCTGGAGGGCGCCCGCCACGATCTCCGAGGCGGAGGCCGACCCCTTGTTCACGAGGACGACGACCGGGATCCGCGCGTGCGTGTTCTTTCCGGGCGCCGCGAAGCTCTGTTCCTGCGAGCCGCCCCGGCCGCGCGTCACGACGACCGTCTCGTTCTTCGAAAGGAAGAAGTCGGACACGGCGATCGCCTGGTCGAGGAGGCCTCCGGGGTTGCCGCGCAGGTCGAGGACGAGCTTTTTCATCCCCTGCTTCTCGAGCTTGTCCCAGTTCCTGGCGAGCTCGGAGGCGGACGTCAGAGTGAAGTCCTTCAGGTGGATGTAGCCGACGCCCGGCCCGACGAGACCCGAGTACGAGACGGAGTTCGTCGGGATCTCGGCGCGCGGAACCGTCACCTCGAGCGGATCGTCGATGCCGGGCCGGAGGATCGTGAGGTGGACCCGTGTTCCCTTCAGGCCCTTGAGCGTCCGGACGACGGCATCCACGGGGAGATCGTCGATGCTCTGCCCCTCGACCTTGTCGATGACGTCGCCGGCCCGGATCCCGAGCCGGTCGGCGGGCGATCCCTCGATGGGCGTGATGATCGTGACCTTCCCGTTGCGCTTGCTGATGATGATCCCGAGCCCGAAGAACGACCCGCGCTGCTTCTCGACCATCGAGGAGTATTCCTCGGGCTCGAGGAAGTCCGTGTGCGGATCGAGCGTGCCGAGCATCCCGTGGATGGACGCGTAGACGAGCTTCGTCGCCGGCACGTCGTCCGCGTACCACGCCCGGGCCGTCGCGAGGAGGTCGGCGTACTCCTTGAAGCCGGGGTTCGTCGCGTCCGAGACGGCGGCGAGGCGCCTGCCGGCGATCCCGCCCGCGACGGCGACGGCGAGGAGGAACACGACGGCCGCGGTAGCGCGCCGCACCGCGCGCGAGCGGGGCGAAACGGCGTTCTCGATCACGTGGGAGGGCCTCCCCGGCGCGAACGACGGTAACACGCGAAGGAAGCTCCACCCCCCGCACGCTCCCCGAAAGGGAAACCTTTCTCCCGGAACTCCGTTACTTCAGCGAGCCATGGCGTCTCAGGCATCGGGTTCCCGGATCGCGAGCGCGCTCGAGCTGCTGCTCGGGGCGGCGGTGGTGATCGGCCACAACGTCTTCCACGTCGTGCCGAACGAGGTTCCGATCCTCTTCGTGGCCGGGCTCCTGTCGTACCGCTTGCGCGATCGGGGATGGGCCGCCATGGGCCTCTCGCGTCCGGTCTCGTGGACCCGCACGATCCAGATCGCGGTCGCCGCGGCCGTGCTGCGGATCGTCCTGGGAGATTTCGTGATCGATCCGATCACGAGTCGCTTCTGGCCGCCGGCCGTCGCGCCCGCCCTGGCCCGCGACATCCCGGGGAACCTCCGGGCGGCGCTTCTCACGCTCCTGATCGTCTGGACGTTCGCGGCGTTCGGCGAGGAGATCGCCTATCGCGGCTACCTCCTCGGCCGGGCGGCCGATCTCGGCGGGAGGTCGTCCGCCGCCTATCTCCTCGGGGTCGTTCTCGTCTCGGTCCTGTTCGGGTACGGCCACTTCTACAAGGGTCCGTCCGGGATCGTCGATTCCGGCGTGGCCGGGCTGATCCTCGGCATCGCGTTTCTGGTTTCGGGCCGGAACCTCTGGGCGTGCATCCTCGCGCACGGCCTCATCGACACGTTCGGGGTCGTGGCGATCTACGCCGGGTGGGCGTCGTGACGATCCGTCATGCCCGATTCCTGCGCGTCGCTCCGCACGACGATTCGGCAGGCGTCCGCGACGCGTCATTCCACGTCGACGCCCGTCGCGTGAGCGGCGAAACATCCTCCGCGCTATTCCGGCGTCCAGGCCGGAACACGCCCCGTCGTCCACGGAGCGCCCGAGGCTTCGGCCTTCGTCTCGAGCTCCTTCAGGTCGGTGTCCACGAGCGTGCGGAGGCTCGCGAGGACGGGCGCGAACTGCTGCGCGGCGATCTCGTACCCGCGCTGCTGCGTGAGGGTCGGAGCGGAGGTCGATGACCAGAGGGCGTCGACGATCCGCTGGACGCGTTCGGCGATCGACGGCGGCACCGGCTCCTGATGCCTCGCGATCTCCTTGTCTCCCGAAAGCTGTTCCTCGATCCCCTTCAGGCCCAGCCTCAGCTCCCTCGCGCGCGCCATCAGAGCGGCGTCGGCCGCGGGAGTGTCGAAGAGCGCCTTCTGCAGCATCTCCAGCCTTTTCTCCGCCTCCTTCGACAGCTCCACCGAGCCCAGCACGGCCCGCTGCAGCCGCGCCGCCTTCCTCTCGAACTCCAGCGCCTTCGCGCGGTCCGGCGCGGGGAGGCTGGCCGTGCCGAGCACCTCGGCCGTGAAGCTCGCCGGCCCCGCCAGCTTCGTCACGACGCCGTCCGTCCTCCTCTCGAGCGTGACGGAGTACTCCCCCGGCATCGCGAGCGGCCCGCGGACAGGCGGCCTGAAGATGCTCTCGGGGTCCTCCTCGGTCTTCGGCGGGCGCGTCGGATTCGATGCCGGATACCGCAGGTCCCACGCCACCCGGTGGAAGCCCGCTTTCACCGGGCCGTCGAGCCGCCGGACGACGTTCCCCGCGCCGTCGGTCACCGTCAGGATGATCGCCGGCTCCTCCTCGCGCTCCTCGGCCCTGAGGGCGTCCCACGGCGGGTAGGCGACATCGCCCCCCTTCGCCGAGATCTTCTTTTCCTCGGCCTGCCGCGCCTTCTTCTTCGTCAGAATCTCGTCCCTGAGGTAGTACGTGAAGACCGCGCCGAACGGCGGGTTCGGGGCCACGAAGAACGACTCCCCCATGAACGCCTTGTCCCTCAGCCCGAGCGGCGTCGACGGCACGTACATCCACGCATTCTTCGTCGGCATGAGAGCCGCTTCCTTCGCGAGCAGGTCGTCCGTCGCGCGGCGGATCGGGGTCAGGTCGTCGAGAACGAAGAAGCCCCGACCGAACGTGGCGGCGACGAGGTCCCCCTCGCGTTTCTGGATCGCGATGTCGCGGACGGCGATCGTCGGCATCCCGCCCTTGAGCGGCACCCAGCGCTTCCCGCCGTCGGGCGAGAAGAAGAGTCCGAACTCCGTTCCGCAGTAGAGAAGGCCGGCCTTCGCCGGATCCTCGACCACCGCGTAGACGGTTCCGCGCGCCGGGAGGTCGCCCGCGATGGAAACCCAGCTCTTCCCCCGGTCGGTGCTTCGAAGGAGGTACGGCCTGAAGTCCCCCATCTGGTGGTTGTCGAAGGCGGCGTAGACGGTGCCCTCGTCGTGGGGCGACGTCTCGAGGTGGGAGACGACCGTGTTCGCGGGGACTCCCGGGAACGTCTCCACCTTCCGCCAGTTCGCCCCGCCGTCCTCGGTCACCTGCACGAGGCCGTCGTCCGTTCCGGCGTACAGGAGGCCTTCCTTCTTCGGCGACTCCGCCAGGGAGACGATGTTCCCGTAAAACGACGTCGACGTGTTCTTCGCGACGGCGTCGGGTCCCCAGACGCGCCCCATCATCTTCAGCTTGTTCCGGTCGATCTGGCGAGTCAGGTCGCCGCTCACCGGTTTCCAGCCGTCCCCCCGGTCGTCGCTCCGGAAGACCCTCTGCGCCCCGAAGTAGAGCCGTGCGTTCGAGAAGGGGCTGATGAGGAGCGGCGAATCCCAGTTCCAGCGAAGCGGCGCTTCGCCCGGCTCCGGCTGCGGCTGGATGTCGATCTCCTCTCCGGACTTTCGGTCGAAGCGGACGAGATTCCCGTACTGCGACTCGGAGTAGACGATGTTCGGATCCTTCGGGTCGACGGCGCTGAAGAAGCCGTCGCCTCCCGTCGTCACGAACCAGTCCGAGTTGACGATCCCGTGGACCGTCGTCGTCCGCGACGGGCCGCCCAGCGACGTGTTGTCCTGCGTCCCGCCGTAGACGAAGTAGAACGGCTTCGACTCGTCCACCGCCACGCGGTAGAACTGCGTGACGGGGAGGTTCGACTTGAACTCCCACGTCGCTCCCCGGTCCCAGCTCTCGTAGACGCCCCCGTCGTTCCCGTTGACGAGGTGGTTCGTGTCCGCCGGATCGATCCAGAGCGCGTGGTTGTCCACGTGCTTGTGCTTTTCGCCCAGCCGCTTCCAGGTCTTCCCGCCGTCCTCGGTCACCATGTTGAAGGTGTCCATCGAGTAGACACGGTCGACGTTCTTCGGGTCGGGAAACAGCTCCTGGTAGTACTGCGGCCCCGGCGCCGAGTACTCGCCCACGCGCGTGAAGCTCTCGCCTCGGTCCGTCGAGCGGTACGTGCCGCGGTCCTTCGGGTCGGTCGCTTCGATCATCGCGTACACGACGTCGGGGTCCGCGGGCGAGACGGCGAGGCCGATCCGCCCCAGATCCGCCTTCGGGATCCCTCTCTCGAGCTTTCGCCACGTCGCGCCGGCGTCCGTCGATTTGTAGATGGCCGACTCCGGCCCGCCGTGCACCATTCCCCACACGTGCCGCCGTCTCTGGTAGGACGTGGCGTAGAGGACGTTCGAGTCGCGCGGGTCCATCCAGAGGTCGGAAGCTCCCGTGTTCGCCGAGATCGACAGGACGGCCTTCCACGTCTTGCCCCCGTCCGTCGTCTTGTAGACGCCCCGGTCGCCCCCGGAGGACCAGAGCGGCCCCTGCGCGGCGACGTAGACGACGTCGGGGTTCTTCGGATCGACCACGATCTTCCCGATGTGCTCCGAAGCCTTCAGCCCGACGTTCTTCCAGTTCTTCCCGCCGTCCAGGGACCGATAGACGCCGTCTCCGTACCCGACGCTTCGCTGCGAGTTGTTCTCCCCCGTTCCCACCCAGATCGCGTTCGGGTTCCCGGGGTCGACCGTGACGCATCCGATCGAGTACGACCCCTCCTTGTCGAACAGGGGTGTCCACGTCGTTCCGGCGTTCGTCGTCTTCCAGACGCCCCCCGAGGCCGCCGCCACGTACCAGACGGCGGGGTGGCCGGGAACGACCGCGATGTCGCCGACGCGGCCGGACGTCACGGCCGGACCGATCTCGCGGAGCTGGATTCCCGAGAACGTGTCGGCCGAGAAGGGCTTTTGCGGATGCTCCGGCTCCTGCGCGTACATCGAGCACGTCGCGGACAGCAGAAGGCCGGGGACGAGTGCGAGCGCGCGGTTCATGTCGGCTCCTTGGAAGGGAGTGTCTTCGGACCTCCGAGAATAGGACAGATCGCAGGCCGCAACGGGATCCGCCGTCGAGCCTGTCGCGCGGCGGGCTACGGTCGGGGACTCTCGTCGATTCGCGTCCAGACGAGCGGTTCGAACTTCCGGAAGTTCAGGATTCGAACGACCCGGCCCTTCTCCTTCACGAAGATCCACTCGCCCAGGCGGCCCTGGACCACGAACGCGTCCGGCGCCAGAGGGATCAGGAGCCGAAGCTTCTGCGTGTCGCGGCCGCCATAAAGCCTCCCGTCGCGCAGCTCGACCGTGAAGGTCCATCCGTCCGGCAGGAGGCGGTACTTTCCGACGAACGCCGGCCAGTCGGCGCCGGAAACCTCCTGAGCCGGCGGATCCCGGGTCACGACGGACGTGTGCGAAGCCACCATGCTCCAGCCCCGTCCCGCGCGGCGATACGTGTCCGTGATCCGGTACTGCGTCGCCAGCCTCTGGCCGAATACGTTCTCCTGTTCGTCGGCGAGGAAGCGCACGACCGCGAGATCGGGAAACTCCTGCACCGTCAGATCCCGGACGACGATGTTCCCGGTGAGGCCCGGAGGCAGGGGCCGGAGTCCGTCGAGGAACTGCTCTTTCGTCATGACCTCTCCTTCCTCCGAGGTGATGACGAACGAGGGGTCCAGGATCCGCTGCCACGGGCTCCAGTCGCCCTTCGCGATCGAATCCATGAGCGCCTGCTCCTCGGCCTGGAACCAATGGACCGTCTCGGGCGACGAGGCGTCCGCGGCACGGGCTCCCGCTTTCCCCGCCAGGCCGAGCAGAACCACGCCTCCGACCGCGAAGGTCCGGAAGCTGCCCCGCGTTCTTTCCGACGACATCGTGCGTCCCTTCCCCGGCGGCCGCCTCTCGCCGAGCCCGATCGACTCTCCCCCGGACCCGCTCCCGGAGCCCCGGAACGAACCCGAATCTACGCTGCAGGAAGCGCAGGCGCCCCCCTCGCGTGCGACATCCCTTGACGAATCAAGAATTATTTATATATTAGGAAGGTGCCTGAAGCGCTCCCGGTCCGGACACTCGCGCGCCGCGCCGGCCTCGAAAGGCTGTCGCGGGTGTTCCACGCCCTCTCCGACGAGACCCGTCTTCGGATCGTCGGCAGGCTCCTGACGGGCGAGAAGTGCGTCTGCGAGCTGACGGACGCTCTCGACGCGGGGCAGTCCCGGCTCTCCTTCCACCTCAAGACGCTCAAGGACGCCGGCCTCGTCACGGACAGGAAGGCCGGCCGCTGGGTCCACTACTCGCTCCGGCCCGACACGCTCGCCGAGATCACGGCGTTCATCGGCTCCGTCCGGGAGGGCGCCTCGCGGTGCTGCTGACGCTCACGTCTGCTTAACCCATCAAGATTTGTTGATTGGCGTTCGTTGATTGAGGACGAGGAGACGCAACCATGAACGACACCCCCATCAAGGACATCGTGAAAGAGCGCTACGCCGCAGCCGCCCTCCGGGCGAAGTCGGGCGGCAGCGCGTGCTGCGGGGGCGCCTCGGCGATCGCGGGCGCCCGGGATCCCATCACCTCGAACCTCTACGGAGCCGACGAGACGCTCGGCCTGCCGTCGGCGGCCGTTTCGGCCTCGCTCGGCTGCGGGAATCCGAGCGCCCTCGCCGAGCTCCACGAGGGCGAGACGGTTCTCGACCTGGGCTCCGGCGGCGGGATCGACGTCCTTCTCTCCTCGAGACGAGTCGGCCCGGCCGGCAGGGTCTACGGCCTCGACATGACGGACGAGATGCTCGCGCTCGCCCGGGAGAACCAGCGGATCGCGAAGGTCACGAACGTCGAGTTTCTGAAGGGCGAGCTCGAGAGCGTCCCTCTTCCGGACGAGAGCGTCGACGTCATCATCTCGAACTGCGTCGTCAACCTCTCGGCGGACAAGGACCGCGCGCTCGCCGAGGCCTTCCGGGTCCTCAAGCCGGGCGGCCGGTTCGCGGTGTCGGACGTCGTCGTGCGCGGCGAGGTGCCGGCGGACGTGCGACGGAACGTCGAGCTCTGGATCGGTTGCCTCGCCGGCGCGATGGAGGAGAAGGAGTTCGAGGAGAGGCTGAAGAGAGCCGGGTTCGTGGACGTGTCGATCACGCCTACGCGGATCTACGACGTCGAGGACGCCCGGGACTTCCTCGCTGCCGCCGGGATCGACGCCGACGCCCTCGCACCGCAGGTGGAGGGAAAGTTCATGAGCGCATTCGTCCGGGCGCGGAAGGAAGCGTGACGTGCGAAAGCCGAGAGTGCTTTTTCTCTGCACCGGCAACTCGGCTCGCAGTCAGATGGCCGAGGGCCTGCTCCGAAAGACGGCGGGAGACCGGTTCGACGTCGTGAGCGCGGGCGTCGAGCCCGCTGGTCTCAATCCCCTGGCGGTCGAGGTGATGGCCGAGATCGGGATCGACATCTCTCACCACCGCTCCAAGCACGCCAGGGAGTTCCTCGGTCACGGCTTTCCGTACCTGATCACCGTTTGCGACCAGGCGAACGAGAAGTGCCCGATCTTCCCGGGCGTCGTCTACCGCGCCCACTGGAGCTTCGAGGACCCGGCGAAGGCGACCGGAACCGGCGCGCAGAAGCTCGCGGTCTTCCGACGCGTGCGCGACGAGATCCGCTCGCGGATCGAGGCGTTCGCGAAGGATCCCCGCGGGGCCGAGATCAGCGCGGAGGCAGCAAGTCCCGTTCCCCTGTGAAGACAGGGGGAGCACGACCGGTCACGTCACTTGCCTCGAGAGCGATCGCGCGGTGCCACGACTCCGTCTTTGCGAGAGGCGGGCAGGGACGCGTTCCGGTTGCGAGTTGTCTGGTCGGTCCGGCACCGAGGTCCGCGCCCGGCCCTAAGATCAGGCGCATGACGGCACCCGCAACCCCCGACCGCGCCGCGGCGTTCCTCGCGATGCATCGACCCGGCGCCGGCTTCATCCTGCCGAATGCCTGGGACGCCGGGTCGGCTCGGATCCTGGAGCAGGCCGGGTTCGCCGCGATCGCCACGACGAGCGCCGGGATCGCCTTCAGCCGTGGCCTCGCAGACGGAGCCATGGAGGGGCCGGAGATGCTCGACGCGATCGCGCGGATCGTGTCGGCAGTCGCGTGCCCGGTGAGCGCCGACCTCGAGTCCGGCTACGGCGCGAGCGCCGACGACGTCGCCGCGACGGTCGAAGCCGCGCTCGAGATCGGGGTGGTCGGAGGCAACCTGGAGGACGTGACCCGGCCCGGAGAACTGCTTCCGGTCGAGGCGGCCTGCGAACGTCTCGCGGCGGCACGGGCCGCCGCGCCGGCCGGCACGTTCGTTCTGAACGCGCGCACCGACGCCTACATGGTCAGGCGTCCCGACGCCTTCGTCGAGACGGTGCGCCGGGCCGAGCGCTACCGGGCCGCCGGCGCCGACTGCATCTTCGTTCCCGGTGTCAGCGCCGCCGAGGAGATCGGCAGACTGACCGCCGCGATCGGCGCGCCCGTGAACGTCGTGGCCGGGCTGGTCGAGCCGGTGCTGGACGCGGCCGCCCTCCGCGCGCTCGGCGTCGCCCGGATCAGCGTCGGCGGCACCCTCACGCGCGCCGTCCTGACCCTGGTCGAAAGGGCCGGCCGGGAGATGGCCGATCACGGGACGTTCGGCTTCGCCCGCGGAGCGATCCCGTACGCCGAGCTGCAGCGGCGCTTCAGCCGCTGAGCGCGGCGAGCGGACGGCGGACGCTCGGGGCGTGGCGAGGCGCTCGCGCTCCCCGACGCTCCGAGGAGTTGGCTATCCTGCGGCCCGTGAGCCGTCGCAGGCCCCGTCCGAAGGCCGCTCGACCCGCCGCCCCCGGCCCCTCCGAAACCTCCCGCGACCCGCGCGCGACCCGGACGGCTCTCGCGGCGCTCCTGGTATCTCTGGTGACCATCTGGGTCTTCCTCCCCGTGCTCGGCTTCGACTTCGTCAACTACGACGACCCGGCTTACGTCGAGGCCAATCCCCACGTGCTCCGCGGCCTGACGGCCGGTGGCGTTGCATGGGCCTTCGGCACGACGCACGCCTCCAACTGGCACCCGCTGACCTGGCTCTCTCACATGGCGGACGTGCAGCTCTTCGGCCTCTCCCCGGCCGGCCATCACGGGACGAGCCTCCTGCTCCACGTCGTCTCCGCCGCGCTCCTGCTCCTCTTGGTCCGCACCTGGACGGGCAGCGTCGGCGTCGCGACGGCCGTGGCGGCCCTTTTCGCCTGGCACCCGGCCCACGTGGAGTCGGTCGCCTGGGTCTCCGAGCGCAAGGACGTGCTCTGTGCCCTGCTGCTCTGGCTGACCTTCGGGGCCTACACCGCGTACGCGCGCCGGCCGCCCTCGGCCCGTGGCCCTCTTCGCCTCGCCGTCGTCGCGCTGCTCCTGGCGCTCGCGCTGATGGCCAAGCCGATGGCGGTCACGGCCCCGTTCCTGATGCTGCTTCTCGACGCGTGGCCGCTCGGCCGGCTGCCGCTCGACGTCGCGCCGGACGCGGCGCGCGTCCGTCCCCTCCTCGTCGAGAAGCTCCCCCTGCTGGCCCTCTCCGCCCTGTCGTGCGTCGTCACCGTCGCCGCGCAGCGCGCCGGCGGCGCCGTGGCGAGCCTGGGCGCGCTTTCGCTGCCCGAGCGCCTGGGCAACGCCGCGGTCGCGCTCGTCGCCTATCTCGGGATGTTCTTCCGGCCTGCCGGCCTGGCCGTCTTCTACCCGCACCCCGGCGCTCCGTCTCCGCTCGCCCTCGGCGGCTCGGTGATGCTCCTCCTGGCCCTGACCTGGGGCGTCTGGCGCGCGCGCCGGCGCTTCCCTTTCCTGCTCGTGGGCTGGCTCTGGTTCGTCGGGAGCCTCGTCCCGGTCATCGGCCTCGTGCAGGTGGGCGAGCAGGCCCTGGCCGACCGCTACACCTACGTCCCCTACGTCGGGCTCGGTCTCGCTCTCGCGGAAGGCGCGCGGCAACTCCTGAAGCTCCAAGCACGCGCGGGTCGCGCGCTCGTCGCGGCGGGCGGCGCCTTTCTCCTCGCGCTCGTCCCTGTCGCGCGAGGGCAGGTCGGCGTCTGGCACGACAGCGTGACTCTCTTCCGTCGAGCGGTGGAGGTCACGCGCGAGAACCACGTGGCGGAGAGGCTCCTCGGCGTCGCGCTCCTGGATTCGGGCGACACGGCCGGGGCGGAGCCTCACCTCCGGGAGGCCGTTCGCCTGAGGCCCCGCTCCGCCGCCGCGCTCAATGCGCTCGGCGTCGCCCTGACGCGGCTCTCCCGCCCGGGTGACGCCGAGGCGGCGCTGGACGCGTTTCGGCGCGCCGTGGCCGCCGACCCCGGCGACCCGGCCTCTCACAACAACCTGGGCAACTCCCTCGAAGCGAAGGGAGACGTCGAGGGCGCGCTCGCCGAGTTTGGCGAGGCGATCCGCCTCGCACCCGGAAGCGCCGCCGGGTACCGCAACAGAGGCCTCACTCTCGCCGAGAAAGGACGGCTCGAGGAGGCCCGGCGCGCGCTGGAGGAGGCGGTGCGCATCGAGCCCGGCCACGCCCCCACGCTGGGCGACCTCGGCACCGTCCTCGCGCAGCTCGGGCGAGACGACGAGGCTCTCGAGCGCTACCGCGAATCCCTGCGGCTCGATCCGGCCTCCCGGCTGGTTCGCCGTCAACTGGCGCGCCTCCTCGCCCGGTCGGGCCGGCTCGAGGACGCGATCGCCGCGCTGCGCCAGGGCCTGGACCGCGACGAGGACGATCACGGCGGACGCGTCCTGTTGACGCAACTCTACCTGGCCGCGGGTCGGCTTGAGGCCGCGCGGCAGGAGATCGCGATTCTCGAGACGAAGGCTCCCGCCGAGGCCCACGACTTGGGGCGCCGGCTGCAGGCCGCCGCGCAGGGCCACCGCTCGCCCTGACGCGAGGTCCGTCTCCTGTACCGGAACGAGCGTGCCGGCCTAGTAGCCGGCCGCCGGGTCGAACGGCTTCGTGGGAAACGTCGCCGCAACCGGGGGCGGCTGGATCACGGGGCTCGACCGGCCCGCCTCCCCGGGGTCGAAGACGACGAAGCCGACTCCGGGCGAGCCGTTGGGGAGCGTGTAGTCGTCCGCCGGGTACGCCGGGCTCCGGAAGCCGGGGTCCTGCACGACGCTCCCCAGGTCCTCCCCGACCTGCACTTGCCATTTCATGAACGTGTAGAACGTCCAGTTGTTCGTGTTGCCGTTGCAGGGCGCGTTCGGCCCCGTGCCGGGACTCGGCTGCACCGCGAAGGCCTTCGCGTCGCCGGCAAATCCCCCGTCGGTGCGCCAGTACATGTTGCTGCTCCATTCCTGGAACTGCGGATAGGGGACACCGCCGGAATAGAGACATCCCCCCTGCACCCAGAACTTCGGCGTCGACGAATTGCTGCGATCGAAATAGAAGAGGTTGTTGCGGACGACGAATTCCTGCGGAATGGCGGAAGGTACGCCGTTTCCATAGGGAAAGTTCACGGACACCATGCCCTGGCGCCCGAAGGCGAGGATGTTGTTCCTGACGATGTTCGCTTCACCGGGGGCGGCGGGACCGTGAGGCGTGTAGACCGGAAATCCCGAAACGCGATAGACGAGATTGTTCTCGACGTCCACCAAACCGGTATTGCTGTCCAGATAGACCCCGTTGCCCCCATAGCCGTTCGGATCCAGGCTGGACGCGTCGGTGACGTCATGAATCCTGTTGTTCAGAATCCTGTTCCCCGCGGCGGTGAACACCGCGTTTCCTCCGTCGATTCGGATGGACCCGCCGTCGTTCATGACGCCCTGCAGCAGGTCGTGGACGTGGTTGAAGGAGATCGTGTTGTTCGCGTTCCCGATGCCGACCGGCGTGGTCGTGTCCGGGATGCCCTGGGACGTCGAGATCGCGCAGTGGTAACCGTCATAGACGTCGTTGTGCGTGTACAGATTGTCGTGTCCCATCCCCTGGCCGATGCCGAAGGAGGCCGGAATCGTCCTTCCGTAGCCCTCGACCACGTCGTTTCGAACGGTCGTCCACTGCGCCTCGTTCGCATCGGTATCCGCCTGCACGTAGGGCTGCCCGATGCGTATCCCCAAGGCGCCTATGTCGTAGAAGGCGCTGTCCGCGATCACGTTGTACGCGACCAGCGCGGAGAGATCGGTGGAGACGCAGTAAGCCGGCGCCGATGCGGCGTTGATGCAGGGAATGAACTCGAGGCCGGCGCCGGAGGTCTGCGTCACGATCCCCGACTCGAACGTGATGTGCTGCGAGTTCTGAAACGACACCGCGGCGCTGATGTCGGGCTCCAGCTCGACCGACTTGTGGCCGGCCGCGGGGACCGTGTAATCGTCGTGCGCGAACGTCAGGCCGCGAAACGTCACGTATTGCAGGTTCGAGGCGACGAGCACCTGCGGCAGCTGCGGGACGACGACGAGGTCCGTGTTCGGGTTCTCGCCGGCTGCGGCGAGATACGTCAGCGTCCACGGCGTCGCCGAGCGGTCCAGAAACCACTGCCCGGGCTGCGTGAGCTCGCTCGGGACGTTTTCCACCAGGTACCGGTTGCCGGCAATGAAGCCCCCCTCGGTCGCGTGGTTCTGTGAGAACCCGGTCGGGCCCGTGAGGTAGACGATCCGATTCGTCGTGTCGACACAGCTGACGCGCAGCTTGGAGGTGCTGAATTGCTCGAAATCCAGCACCTCGACGTCGCCCGCGAGCGCCGGGTTCCCGGCGGGCTGCCCGCAGGGGTTGCCGGCGGCCGCCGCGAGGTTCTTCCACGTGCTCGCGAGGGCGATCGGATCGGTCGCGCCGTACTGGAAGCGGTCGAAGCACTCCCATCCGCTGCCGGTGACATAGACCGCGCAGGCCGCGTTCGGCGCGTTCGCCGGCGGCGGCGGCGCGTCCGGGCCGCTCAGATAGACCGTCGCCGCGATCCGGTAATACTCACCGAGGGAGGTGCTCGAAGACGACCCCAGGCGCGGGCGCAGCCTCCGGACTCCGTTGTAGAAGAGATTCTCGAAGTACTTCGTCTCCGCGGGCAGCTGCGTCTGCCACCTCGTGCCGCCGATGTTGGTCCATCCCGTGACGCGGACTCCGCCGCTGAAGACCGGCGCTTCGCCCGGATAGTTCTCGTAGCTGATCTCGGTGTTTGCGCTGCCCGAGTCGGCCGGAGAGAACTGCTCGGTCGCCGGCAGGAAGTAGGTGCCGCCGCGGAACTGCACGTCCACCTCGCGAAGCCCCGTCTTGTCGAGCGACCGGACGGCGGCTCGGGCGCGGTCGAACGTCGCGAACGGCCCGTCCGTGCGGGGGGAATTCGGGGCGGGAAGCGTTCCGCTCCAGGAATCATTGCCGTCCAGCGCAACGTAGAACCCGGCACGCAGGACGGTCGGCTGGGGTCCGGGGTGGACGATCCGTCGCGGGACCTGCCCGCAGATCACGGATCCGGAGAGGAGCATCACGCTGCCCGTCGTGAAGAGGATCGTCCGTGGGGGCCGATGATCGGGGGACCGCTTCATCCATCACCTTTGAAGATCCTGGAGAGCCACCGCCCTGCGTGATTGTCTCGCGACTTGGTCGCGATTGCATTCTCCCGCGTGGGAGCGACGGCATCAGCGTGCTCTCGGTCGGCACTCTCGTCGTCGAGACCTGTTCCACCACGGGCTTCGTCGCCCTCTATTGAAAGTATCCGTTTACGTCGAGGACGAGATCAACGGTGCCCGTGGAGTCATCGAAGATCGAGAACGCCTCGCCCGTGCTTGCGAAAAAGACGATCGCGTTGTTGGCGCGCGTGCGACCGGTCGTGAAGCTCAGCGTGCTCGTGTCAGGCCGTGTCGCATCTGCGGGAAAGACCACGAGCTCACCCGAGCTACGCACGTTCGTGACGGTCACGTTCGCCGAGATGGCGGCAGCGCCGGCCGGGATGCCACAGGGATTCGTCGACATGTCGAACATCCGCGTGGCACCCGGCTGCAGAGACGGCGCTCCGAGCGGACCCGTCTGGGTTCTCGTGTCGATGACTCGGCAGGGCGGGAGCGTGTAGAAGATTGCCGCCGAGCCGAAGGGTTCCACGGTGATGGCCGCGCTCCCGGGCGCGCTCAAGCATCCCGAGGCATTCGTCTCGGTCACCGACAGAGTCAAGGGCGTCCCGGCGGTTCCGGCCGTGAACGTGATCTGGCTCGTTCCTTGACCGCCCGTGATGGTCCCGTTGCCGATCGTCCACGAATAGGTCGAGCCCGCGTGAGCCGGGACGCTCGCCGTCCGGTTTGGCGAGCCCGCCCCGACGATCGAAGGCGCCGTCACGAAGGGAACGGCCGGCAGCGGGTTGACGACGACGTTCGTCGTTCCAGGCGACGAAGAGCAGCCGCTCACCGTCACCGTGACGGCGTAGGAGCCCGAATTCGCGACAAGGACGTTGGAAATCGTCGGGTTCTGAACCTGCGAAGTGAACCCGTTCGGGCCGGTCCACGAATAAGTCCCGCCTGGGACGGCCTGCGCCCAGAGTGAGATCGTCCCGCCTTCGCAGTACGGGCCTTCATTGAGCGCCGTCGGGATCCACGAGCAAAGGTACGTGAACGCCGATGCGAGGCTTCCCGCCTGAAGATCGGGATTCGTCACGGCCACGGTCACGGGCCCGGCCACGTGGTTCGGTGTGAGCGCATAAATCGTCGTGGCAGAGAAATACGTGACTCCCGCCGCAGGCGTACCACCGAAGCTCACCGTGGCGCCCGGCTGGAAGTCCGTCCCCGAGACCGTGACGACAGTCCCGCCCGAGACGGGTCCGCCTGCGGGAGAGACGCCCGTCACCGTGGGAGAGGGTCCCGGCCCTAGTGTCAAACGGAAGACGACCCCGCCGCCGAGAGGCCCGCCGCGGAACGTCGTGCCGTAGAAACTCCCGTCGGTACCTTGGGTGAGGCTGCCCTGCGGTTCAATTCCGTCGCTCCCTTCGAACGAATAGAGCGTCGTCAGCACCCCTGCCGCTGTGACACTGAAGAGGGTGCCGTAATCGGCGGTCCCGCCGGAATACGTCGTTCCGTAGAAATTCCCGTCCGTCGCCTGCACGAGACTCGCTTGCGGATTGCTCCCGTCGATTCCGGCGAACGGATAGAGCGTCGTCAGCGTTCCCGCCGGCGTCATGCTGAAGACCGTGCCGAGATTGTTCGCTCCGCCGACAGAAGTGGTCCCGTAGAAGTTCCCGTCGGCGCCCTGGACGAGACCGGCCTCGGGGTACTGCCCGTCCGCCCCTGCAAACGAGTGGAGCGTTGTCAGCGCTCCAGCCGGAGAGATTGTGAAGACCGTGCCTTTTCCAGGCGCGGCTCCATACTTCGTCGTCCCGTAGAAGTTGCCGTCGGTCCCTTGCACGAGGCCGGCCATGGGGCCGGATCCGTCGCCACCGGTGAACGAGTAGAGAGTCGTCAGCGCACCGTCGGGCGTGATTCGGAAGACGGTCCCCCAGCTAACGGCACCCCCGTAAGTCGTTCCATAGAGGTTGCCATCGGCTCCCTGAGTGAGGCCGGCTTCCGGAAATTCCCCATCGGCTCCGGAAAATGCATGGAGCGTGGTCAGCGCTCCCGCCGGCGTCATCTTGAATACCGTGCCAAATCCCATCCCCCTCTGGCTCGTTCCGCCGATATTCGTCGTTCCATAGAAGTCTCCGTCAGCTCCTTGCACGAGACCTGAATACGGCCACTCCCCGTCGACGTCGGCGAACGAGTGAAGCGTCGTCAACGTTCCGGAAGGCGTCAACCCGAAAGCGGTTCCATAGCCGCCGGCGCCGCCCAGATATGTCGTTCCATAGAGTCTTCCGTCGCTCCCTTTCACGAGACCGGCTCGTGGAAAGCTCGGCTTGGTGTCTCCAAACGCGTAGAGCGTCGTGAGCGCGCCTGCCGAAGTGATCGTGAAGACGGTCCCGTAGGTTCCGGGGCCGCCGGAGGATGTCGTTCCATAGAAGTTCCCGTCGGTTCCTTGAACGAGGTTGTCTTGCGGAATGCTCCCGTCGCCAAACGCGAACGAGTGGAGCGTCGTCAGGACGCCCGCCGGCGTTATCTTGAACAGGGTGCCGTACCCTGCCGCGCCGCCGCCGCCAGACGTGGTTCCGTAGAAGTTGCCGTCGGTTCCCTGCACGAGGCCGGAAAGCGGCTCAGACCCGTCGCTAAAGCCGAACCAGTGGATCGTTGCAAACGTCCCCGAGGGTGTGATCTTGAAGACCGTGCCGCAAGGGCAGCCAGCGCCGACCCCGTGGTACCCGGCGTACGAGGTCGTTCCATAGAAACTCCCGTCGGCTCCCTGCACGAGGCCAGCCTCCGGATACGCCCCGTCGGGGTCCCAATTGAACGAGTGGAGCGTCGTCAGCGCGCCGTCGGGCGTCATCTTGAAGACGGTTCCGAAGCCAGAGCCGGCCTGCTCCGTGGTGCCGTAGAAGTTCCCGTCGGCTCCCTGTACGAGGCCTCCGGCAGGGTATTGCCCGTTGACGTATGCGAGAAAAGAATGGAGCGTCGTAAGCGCGCCTGACGGCGTGATCCTGAAAGCCGTTCCGCAGTCCCCAGCGCCACCCTGATACGTCGTTCCGTAGAAGCTTCCATCTGTTCCCTGAACGAGACCCGCGTACGGGTTTGCTCCGTCCGTGCCCGAGAACGAGTAGAGCGTGGTCAGCGCCCCTGTCGGCGTCATCCGAAAGACGGTACCCAAACCGCCTGCACCACCCTGAGATGTCGTTCCGTAGAGGTCGCCGTCGCGTCCCTGTACGAGGCCCGCGAAGGGGGTCGCCCCGTCGATGCCCGAGAAGGAGTAGAGCGTCGTCTGCGCTCCCCCTGGCGTCAGGCTGAAGACGCTGCCGTAACCCGCGCCGCCGCGCTGCGTGGTTCCGTAGAAGTTTCCGTCCGTTCCCTGAACCAGCGCATTCGGTGACTGATGATTCGACGTCCCGAAGGCCTGAAGCACCGAATACGACTGGGCGTCGGCCGGACGGTCCAGGAGGCAGACGGCGGCCGACGCCGCGAGGAGGGTGGACCCGGTCAACCGCGTGAGGATGAGCCTTCTCGCCTTTTTGTCCCGTCTCAAGCCCTGCCCCCTTCGCGTTTCTTGTCAACTGATGCCAAATCCGACGGCCCGTCAATCGGGCAGGTGCATCAGGCGCGGCAGTTCGTCCCGAGGTGAACCGAGGTCGACTTGCGGGCGCAAATGACTTCGCGCCGGGCTTCGCTCAACGACAGTTCGTCCGCGCGCTCGCATCCGGAGCGCTGAAGCAGGCGGCGTCGAGATACCGCTGGCCGTCGAGCTCCTGATAGAGGAGCACGGTCTGCCGGCCGCCGGCCGCCGCCGACACGAGCCGTTCGCTCTTCGCCGGCGGGGCGCTCGCCCCGCCGGCGAGCGCCTCGCGGATCACGCGACCGGCGAGCGCGCCCCTCGGCTTCGCCCGCAGGCCCAGCACGTGCGCGATCGTCGGCACGATGTCCGCATTCCCCACCGGGGCGTCGTCGACGAAGCCCGACTTGAAGTCAGGGCCGACGGCCGCCATGTTGTTGAACGTGCAGTCCCGGCCGAAGCCGCCGTGCATGCCCTGGCCTTCCTGGAGCGACGTGTCGGAGACCTGGATCGCCGTCCGGAGGTCGCCGGTGTTCAGGTAGAACACCTTGAACGCGACGACGATGGCGGGCCGCGGGAGGCGCCCGGTGCCGACGAGGCCGATTGCGGAGAGCGGCAGCGTCCCCGGGATGTCGCCGTAGCGGTCGTCGACGAAGACGCCGGAGACGTAGTCGTACGCAAGCAGCCGGGCCACGATCGCCTTCACGGTCGCGGCGCTCCCGTCCGGCACGTAGATCAGGTCCGAGCCGCCGTTCGCCGCGACGATCGCCATGGCGTCGGAGCCGTCCGGCTTGTTCACCTGGTAGCCGAGGAGCGCGCCGCCGGCCGCCGGGTGCTCCCAGACGTCCGCATCGGGGTCCGGGGAATCCAGGTGCAGCTTCCGGTACGCCGGCGTCGCCGCGTCGAGCACGCGCTTCGTGGGGTCGAACACGTTCAGGTGCAGGTCCGACGCGAGGTCGATCGCGAGGAACCCGAACGGCAGCGACCTCTTGTCGGTGTCGAGCTGTCCGTCCGCGCCCAGGTACACGTGCCTCGCCGCGGCGCTCGTGGTCAGGCGTCCCGTCCGGTCGATCTCCCGCCGGCTGATCGTCGCGAACCCGTGGTCCGAGGTGACGACGACGTCGGTGTTCGCCTTGACCGCGGGATGCCGGTCGAGCCACGCGAGGAGCTGCGAGAGGTCCCGGTCCGCGTTCCTCACGCCGAGCAGCGACGTCGGGCCGTTGATTCCCGGAAACAGCGTTCCGAGGCTGTCGCCCTGGTTGTGCTGCGACCCGTCGGGATCGCGCGACCAGTAGACGAGCGCGAACGGCCTCTCGCGATCGCGCTCGAAGCCCGGGAGGATGAACCGCAGCGTGACGTCCACGAGCCACTGCTGCTGCGTGACGTTCGCCGCGAGCGTGCCGGCCTTCGTCCGGCTGCCGGCGCTGCCGTTGTCGTACGGCGACCCGGCTGCGTAGCCGTTGCTCCGGGAGGGCGCCTGGGACGGAAAGCCCGCGTCGAAGAGCTGCTGGACGAGGGCGGGCGGTAGCGGAACGCCCGCGGGCGTCCCGGTCGCGTCGTCGATGAGGATGGTCGACGGCGGCAGCAGGACGCCGTTGTGCGGCGCGATCTGATCGGCGGCCTGGATCGCGGTCGGTCCGAGCTTGCCGATCGCGGCCGTGTTGTAGCCGGCGGCGCGCGCGAGGGCGAGAAGCGTGTCCTCTCCCAGGTAGTTCCCCTCGTAATGGTCGTCGAGGTCGGAGAGGATCTGATCGTTCTCGATGAACGGCACCGGCGTTCCCGGCGCCTTCTTGAAGTTGCCCGACGCGAAGATCGGGTAGCCCGCCCAGACCGCGTTGCTGAAATCCCCGGTGTCGCCGAGAAGGTGCCCGGTGGCGATCGCCGAGGCGTTCGCGGTCGTGAACGTCGGGAAGAGCGAGTGGCTGTTGCGGAAGTGAACCCCCTCGACCCTGACCCTCCACAGCGCCGGCGTGTCGTGCTCGTTCACCGAAACGTACCGCAGGCCGTCGGCGACGAAGACGATCACGTTCCGGCGCTTCGGCGAGGCGATGCCCGCCTGCGGCGCCGCCGCGACGCGGCCCGACGAGAGGAGGAGGGACAACGCGAGGAGTTCACAGGCGCGTCTCATGGAGGTTAGATAGCACGGGTCGCGGACAATCGCCACGTTTCCGCCGGCCGAGGGTGTCGTGGAGGATCGTGACACGGTGTTCGCGACCTCGTGGCGCGCACCGAAATCAAAGCCGACGACGGAGGGAAGGGTGCGCGGCGGGGCGCGTACGATGGGGACAGAGCCGAGCCCTGGGGCATTCGACGGACTCCGGATCGCGATGAGCTGAAATGGGCGTCCCGACCAAGCCCGCGAGCCTGATCTACGGTGTGGACGACGTCCCTCCGCGGGGCGCGATGCTGCTCCTCGCCCTCCAGCACGTTTCCGTGATGTCGGTCGGCTGGATCTTCGTCGTCGTCCTCGTCACGGCCATCGGCGGGACACGGGCCGAGTCCGGAAACGTCATCCGGATGTCCATGATCGCGTCGGGCATCGCGACGATCCTCCAGGCACGGGTCGGGGGCCTCGTCGGCTCCGGCTATCTCTGCCCGTTCTCGTGCGGCCCCTCTTATCTCGCGGCGTCAATCCTCGCCGGGAAAGCCGGAGGATTCCCGCTCATCTTCGGTCTCACGACCGTTTCCGGCATCTTCGAGGGCCTCTTCTCGCGCGTCGTCAAGAGGCTGCGGCCGCTCCTCCCTCCCGAGGTCACGGGGCTCATCGTCGCGATGGTCGGCATCGAGCTGATCGCGCTCGGCTGTACGCGGTTTCTCGGCTACACGGTCCCCGGGGCGCCGCTCGACCCCCGCGTCGTCACCGTCGCTCTCGTGACCCTTGTGGCGATGGTCGCTCCGACGGTCTTCGGCAAGGGCAGGATCCGCCTCTATCCGGTCGTCATCGGCCTCCTCGTCGGGTACGGCGCGGCCTTTGCGCTCGGCCTCCTGGCCCCGGGCCAGCTGCACGGCGTCCTCGACGGGCCGATCGTCGGCCTGCCGCATCGGATTCCGGGCGGCATGGCCTTGGACCTCGCGCTTCTCGGCCCGTTTCTGATCGCAAGCCTCAGCTCCGTCCTGAAGACCGTCGGCGACCTGACCCTCTGCCAGAAGGTGAACGACTCCGAATGGAAAAGGACCGAGATGAAGTCCGTGAGCGGAGGCATTCTCGCCGGCTCCGTCGGTTCCACCCTCGCGGGCCTCCTCGGCGGCGTCGGACAGTCGACGTTTTCCTCGAACGTCGGCCTCTCGATCGCGACGGGCGCCACGAGCCGGGCCGTCGCGCTCCCGGCCGGCCTTCTCCTGATCGCGCTCGCGTTCCTTCCGACGCTCGCGGCGGTCTTTGCGGAGATGCCGGCGCCCGTCATCGGCGCGATGCTCGTCTACGTGGCCTGCTTCATGATTCTCGGCGGATTCCAGGTCGTCACGTCGCGAATGCTCGACGCGAGGCGTACCTTCGTGGTCGGGATCGCGTTCATTTTCGGGCTGAGCGTCAAGATCGTGCCGGACGCGTACGCGCAGGTCCCCCTCGTCCTGCGGCCGTTCTTCACGTCCTCGCTCTCCCTCGCGACGGTTCTCGTCGTCCTCCTCAATCTCCTCTTCCGCATCGGCGTCAGTCGCAAGGCGACGCTCTCGCTCGCCCCCGGCGCCGACAGTCACGCCCGGATCTCGGAGTTTCTCGAGAGGCAGGGGGGGATGTGGGGGATGCGCCCCGAGGTCGTGGTCCGGGCGAACGAAGGCCTTCACGAACTCGTGGTGAGCATCGGAAGGGCGAACGTCGATCCCGCGATCGCGGTCGAGGCACGCTTCGACGAGTTCAACCTGGATCTCGACGTCACCTGGAAGGGCGACATGGTCGCTCTCTCCGATTCCGCGCCGACCGCCGAGTCGCTCAGGCTCAAGCCCGAATCTTTCTTGAAGCTCTCCGGATTCCTGATCCGCCACTACACCGACCGCGTCACGACGGAACAACGCGGAGGCCGCTGCCGGGCGGTCCTGCATTTCGACCACTGACGACGGGTGCCGGGGCGACGTGGCACATCCGCCACGGGACGAGACCAACCGGCGACCGCCTGCGTCTCGTTCCCGGAACGGGATTGCCTCCTTGGAAGCAGGACGAGGAGAAGCTAGCGGGCTCGCGGGCCCTTGCGGGCGAGCGCCGCTCCCTCGGCCTCCCGTCGCTCCACGAGCCGGTGGCTCGCCGTCGCGTCCAGGTCGAGATCGTAGACCTTCTTCAGCTCGAGGATCTTCGCCCTCGACGCGGGTCCGAACGGGGCCTTCCCTTCGAAGGCGTGCAGCACGATGCCCTCGAGGAGGTCGCCGAGAGTCAGGTCGTGGTACTCCGCGAGCCCCTTCAGGACCTTCAGGATCCGCTTCTCCATCCTCAGGCCGGTCTGGACGCGCTCGATGGGGATTCGGGTGGCGTTCTTCATGTTATGAAGATACCGTGGTACCAAGGTAATGTCAAGGTGCTGTCCGGGGAATCGCCGCGGCGGCCCCGATATCGAGTCCCCGACTGCGCCTCGGAAGCGAGGGGCACGCCGTCAGGACGCCGTGCCGGATGGCGCGCTCGTCGTCGAAGGGTCTCCTTTGTCCGGCGCCGGCTCCCAGTCGACGACGTGCCAGGATTCGTCATAGATGTCGTCTCCGGTGATTCCCGCCGCCGGGCCGAACCACGGCCGCGGCGCGACGACCTGCTTGTCCGGGTGCTCGCCGAGGATCGCGGCCATCGCCGAATACGAGCTGTTGCCGATGATGAAGTGCTTGCAGCGCTTCATCAGCCGAAAATCCTCCAGATAGCTTCTGCCTTCCGAGTACTCGAAGCCGTCGCCGAACATTCTCCTGGCTTCACGAACGTCGTCGCTGAAGACGAGAACCCTCTCGGAGCGACCCAGTCGCGCGAGCGCCCTCGCGTAGTAGTCCATCGGCAACGGCGTGTGATAGCCGCCTCCCGCCGCGTAGTCGCCTCTCCGGACGTGCAACGCGACGAGGCCGTTCAGGGGAGGCTCGTCCCTCATGCGCAGGTAATGCCTCACCTCGTCGAGACAGTGGCGGAAATAGCGGCTCGATTGCAGGTATCCATGGAGGCTCGCGCCTGCCGACAAGACGACGTCGTGGTAACCCCAGCCGACGGATCGCTCCGGGAGCGGCGGCCCCTGGTAGCGAGGCAGCGGATGAAGAAGGTGCTTGTATACGTCGATGTCGATGTCCTTCTCGACCGTGAGGCCGTCGAAATTGCGCCAGAGCGGAAAGGCGTAATCGAAGCCGTTCTTCCGGGCGATTCCGATCGTCGAGGCGACCTGAAACGCGCTGTTTCCCAGGCGGCCCAGCCGTCCCAAACGGGAGAAGGTCACAACCCGGCTCATCTCGGACGAATTGTAGAGTGCAAGAAAGCGCGGGCCCGATGCGGCCTCGCTCTTCCGACGGAGGGGCTCCGAGATCGGACGGCGACGGGGACCGGTTCGCGGGGCCGGTCCACCGGCGGAACGCCCTCCCGGATAGAATCTCAGTCGCCCTTCATGACACTTTCCGCCGGCACCCGCCTCGGCTCCTATGAGGTCCTTGCGCCCCTCGGCGCGGGCGGCATGGGCGAGGTCTATCGGGCGAAAGACACCCGCGTCGACCGGGCGGTGGCGCTGAAGGTCCTGCCGGAAGAGTTCTTCGAGAGTGAAGAGAGGAGGGGACGCTTCGAGCGCGAGGCCCGCATGCTCGCGAGCCTGACGCATCCGGGCATCGCCACCCTCTACTCATTCGAGGAAATCCCCGGTTCTTCTCTCTCTTCGGCTCCTTCTTCCTCGTCACGCCACATCCTCGTCATGGAGCTGCTCGAGGGCGAGACGCTGCGCGCGGCGCTCGCGGGCACGAAGGTGTCGACGAAGAAGGCGCTCGAGTGGGCGCGGCAGATCGCGCAGGGCCTCGCGGCGGCACACGAGAAGGGGATCGTCCACCGCGACCTCAAGCCCGAAAACGTCTTCGTCACGAATGACGGGCGGATCAAGATCCTGGACTTCGGCCTCGCCAAGCTCACGCAGGCCGAGGAGAGCCCGAACGTCACGAACCTCCCGACTGCGACGCGGGGCACCGAGCCGGGCATGGTCATGGGGACACTGGGATACATGTCGCCCGAGCAGGTCAAGGGCAGGCCCGCGGATGCGCGGAGCGACATCTTCTCGTTCGGGGCGATCCTGTACGAGATGCTCTCGGGGCGGAGGGCTTTCCACCGCGACACGGCGGCCGAAACGATCTCGGCGATCCTGAAGGAAGACCCGCCGGATCTCTCGGTCACGAACCGGAGCGTTCCACCCGGGCTCGAGCGGCTCGTCGCGCACTGCCTGGAGAAGAATCCCGAGCAGCGCTTCCACTCGGCCCATGACCTCGCGTTCGATCTCGAGTCGGTGTCCGGTTCTTCGGCGGCGAGCGTGCCGCTCACGCTGGCGTCGCCTATGGAACGGAAGCGTCGGCTGCTCGCGGCGGCGTGCATCGTGCTCGTGGCCGGAGCGGTCGGTGCGGCATACCTCGCCGGACGCCGCGCGGCGAACGCTTCCGGGCGGGGCGGCGCCTCGTTCAACCAGCTGACGTTCAGCCTGCAGACGATCTTCAACGCCCGCTTCTCTCCCGACGGCCGGACGATCGTGTACAGCGCGGCCCTGCGGGGCAACACGTCCGAGGTCTTCGCCGTGCGCCCGGAATTTCCCGAGGCGAAGCCCCTGGGCCTTCGGAGCGTGCAGCTCCTCTCCGTCTCCTCCGGCGGCGAGCTCGCGCTCCTGACGGACGCGCGCTATGTCGCCCACAACGTGTACGAGGGTACGTTGGCCCGAATGCCGCTCGAAGGAGGGGCGCCGCGAGACGTTCTCGAGCACGTGCGCGAGGCGGACTGGGCCCCGGACGGCGCGAGTCTGGCCGTGATCCGCGAGGTCGGCGGGAAGGACCGCCTGGAGTTTCCCGTTGGAAGAGTCCTGTGCGAGACGGGCGGTTATTTCAGCGATCTCCGCTTCTCTCCCAAAGGCGGACGGATCGCGTTCTTCGAGCACCCGGTCAAGTGGGACGACCGGGGCCTGGTCGCCGTCGTCGATCTCGCGGGCAAGAAGGTCATCCTTGCCGACGGGTTCTGGGGCGAAGAGGGCCTGGCCTGGTCGTCCGACGGTCAGGAGGTCCTGTTCTCGGCCGGCAACGCTTACAGCGCCTTCAAGGTTCTCGCCGTCACGCTCGCGGGTCGGCGCCGGACCGCGCTCGAGAGCGCGGGTGGCTTGACGATCCGCGACGTGCGCCCGGACGGACGGTGGCTCGCCACCCGCGACGACTTCCTGCAGGGAATGCCGGCCCTGTTGCCGGGGCAGACCGCCGAGCGGGACCTGTCGTGGCTCGACCTCTCGGACAGGCCCGTGCTTTCCGGGGACGGCAAGACGATCGTCTTCACCGAGCAGAGCGGGAGCCTCGGTGCCAACTACGCGGTCTGCCTGCGCCGCACCGACGGCTCTGCCGTCGTCCGGCTCGGCGAGGGCACGCCCGAGGACCTGTCCCCCGACGGGAAGTGGGCGCTCGCCGTCGTGCCGACGTCGCCGCAGCAGCTCGTGCTCTATCCCACCGGCGCCGGAGACGCGCGCCGGCTCGATCGCGGCGGAATCGAGAGCTACGAGTCCGCCGTGTTCTTTCCCGACGGCAAGTCGGTGCTCGCCTGCGGCCACGAGCCGGGGCACGGGTCACGGTGCTACGTTCAGGAGATTGGCGGCGGCACGTCGCGGGCCGTCACGCCGGAGGGCACGACGCGAGGGATGCTCTCGCCGGACGCGAGCCGGATTCTCGTCTACGCCAGCGGCACCGGGCTGGTCATCTACCCGGCGGCGGGGGGCGAGGGGCGACCCGTGCCGGGCACGACGCCCGACGACGGGGCCGTCCGCTGGAGCCGGGACGGGAATTCGCTCTTCGTCTATCACGCGAGTGATGTTCCCCTGCGAATCGCGCGGTTGAACGTCGCGTCCGGCACGCGCGACATCGTGCGGACTCTCGGTCCCGCGGACCTCAGCGGCGTGACCTCGGTCAGCTCGCCGTTTCTCGCGATGGACGAGAAGAGCTACGCGTACTCTTTCCAGAGGACCATCTCCCACCTGTTCCTGGTGGATGGAGCGCGGTGACGCGCCTCGCGGGCTGGGGACGGGCAAGGAGTCGTCCTACGGCGCTTCCTTCTGGTGTCTTCGCGCCGCGCGTCGTAGATTCTCCTCCGAAATGCGCAACCTGCGTGTCGCGGTCTTACTCGTCCTCTTGGACGCCCCGCATGCGGATGCACAGAACCTCCTTCCCAACCCGGCTTTTGCGAGCGGCGTCGGCGGGTGGACCGCCAGCGGTCCGAGCCTGGCCACTTTCCAATGGCTCAATCTTCCGGGGCCGGACGGTCGGCCCGGCATCGCACGCCTCCAGATCTCCGGCCCGGGCTCGGGGTTTGCCTCGGCGTGCGTGCCGGTTGTCGCCGGTCGCACATACAGTTGGGGCGCCTCCTTCCTACCGGAAACCGGTAGCGGGCAGGTGATCCTCGACTTTTTTTCAAACGCGTCATGCCAGGGCACGACGGTCGTGGGAGAGGTCTGGGGACCACCGGCGCTTCCGCCGGGCAGGTGGACGTTCTTGCCCAGCCCCAACGTCCTGGCCCCTCCCTCGGCAATGAGCGTCCTCTTCAGAATCACATGCTCGACCGGAGCGGCCGGTTTCGCGGTCACCGACGTGGATAACGTCTATTTTGGCTTCCAGGGGACGCAGCCACCCGGCATCCAGGACGTGCCCGCATTGACGGCGCCTGTGGCCCTCGCGTTCCTATTCGCCCTCGCACTGTCGGGTCTGCGTCTCCTTCAAAGAGGCTGCTGAATGGCCATTGCGAGCTGCAAATGGCACGACGGCCTTTCTGCAACCTACCTTGAAGGGGTAGGTCCAAAGGAGGCGAAGTGTCGGCACACCGAGCTCGGTCATCCTTCGTTCGAAGAATCGCTCTCGCGTCGTTTGCTCTCGCATTCGGGGGACTCCCGGCGAACGCCCAGAACCTTCTTCTCGATCCTCAGTTCAATCACGGAATCGGTGGGTTTGTAACACTCCCGCCGGGGACACTTCAGTGGTCCGCGGTTCCCGGCCCGGACAATGCGCCCGGCGTCGGAAGCCTGCGCACTCTTGGGCCGGGGCTGGCTTTCGCAAAGGAGTGCGTCCCCGTCGTCGCGGGGCGAACCTACAGCTGGGGTGCGTCTCTTAAACCCGAGTCTGCGGCCGCGTGGGTCATTCTCTACTTCTTCGCAAACGGGACATGCTCGGGGTCGACAATCCTCTCAGAAGTCGATGGTCCAGTGGTCACCGGGAGTGAATGGCAGTTCATGCCGAGCCCGGACGCCACTGCACCGGCAGGCGCCTCGAGCGTTCAGTTCGTCGTGGAGACCACCGTTGGGGGCGCGGGACTTGGAGGAGTCGACATCGACAACGTCTACTTCGGCTTGCAAGGCACGTCACCGCCAGGGTTGCCCTATCTACCCGCGCTCTCCCGGCCGATGGCCTTCCTCCTCGCGGGAGCCCTGGCGGTTGTGGGTATGCGCGTTCTGCAAGGGGCGTTAGCGGGGCGTGCGTAATTCCACATTCCGCACACGCAGCGTCTCAGGCTGAAGAGCACGCCGTGCTGCTCAGGATGATGCGCGAGGCTCCCGAAATTACCACCCGATCAGCAGCCCACCCGTGACGTTGACCGCGCGCTCCGGGCGGCCCCGAAACACGACCTCGTATCCGGGCTCCAGGTACCAGCCCACGTCGGGACTGGGCCAGAACATCAGATCGAGGGCCGCGCCGACACCGAAGAAGGTCCCGCGATCGGGACCGCTCATCGAACGAACGACTTCCGGCCCGAGCCCGATCATGAGCTCGGACTTCGGGCCCAGCGGATAGGGTTTCTTGAAGAGGAGGTCGACCGACAGCTCCGGCTCCGGCCCTCCGAAGGCGCTGATCCCGAGCTCGAGCTCCAGCCAGCGCTCCACGAACGTCTTCTCGACCGCGAGCGTGCCGCCCGTTTGGGTAGACCCACCGGGTGTCTCGACGGCCAGAGCTCCGCCGATCTCCAGGACGGCGCGATGCCCTTCGGCCTCCTGCGCGTGAGCGGCGAAGCACGCGCCGACCGCGAGCACCACGACAAGAAACACGCGGATACGCATCGGTCCTCCTCGCTTCGATTGCATCGAGACCGCGCGCTCGCGTTCTTCGCGATGCGTCGGGTCTCGTGCGGACGTGCCGGGCGCTCAGGCGCGCCCGCGAGGAGGCCTGTCGATCCCTTCGAGCGTCGGGGGCGTGTGCCGCAGCGGCTTCGCCTCCGCGAGCGCCTCCGGGAGCAGCATGAGCGGCGCGGCGAAGCGCTGAAGCGTGGCGACCGGCACCGTCGTGCAGCCGTCGACGCAGAGGAGGTGGCAGTCGGCGCCCGCACAGTCGTCGCCGGCGCACGGATCGGCGTAGGCCGTCAAGGCGAAGAATGCGATGAGCGCCAGCAGGGTCACCGCCGCGAAGCGACGGGCGAACGCGGGCAAGGCGCGCCGGGCGGGCACGGACGCAAGATTACCACGGGCGCAAGCCGGGAACGTCCGTCGACGTTACCTGATCGCGGCTCCCCGCGAGGCGGATCGACTCGACGAAGTTGGTGAGATCGCTCTCCGTTAACCAGCCAAGTCCGGTCCTGCGAGCGCGTCACGCTGTTCTCTGTCTTCGCCGCAGCGTTCATGAGATCTGAGTTAGATTCAGGTCGTGCGAGTGCGCAGGATTTCAGAAAGCACCTGTCTACTCGTGGGGCTGATCCTTCTCTGGTGCCTATCTCGACGTTACGTCTTCGTCTTAGACGACGCCTTTATCTCTCTTCGATATGCGCGAAACCTCGTATCCGGGTATGGGCTCGTCTATAACCCGGGTTTGCCGCCGGTCGAGGGCTACACGAACTTTCTATGGGTCCTTCTGGAGGCGTGTGTCGTCCCGTTCACTCCATGGCCGGAGCACTGGCTCGTGCTCTTCGACACAATCGCGGGACTGCTCGTAGTCGTTGCCGTCTGGTGGGAGCTCATTCGGCGTGATTTGAGCTCGTCCCTGTGGGTCTGGCTCGGCGTTCTGCTGGTCGCCGGACACGAGACACTGGCCGCCTGGATGGGCGGCGGGCTCGAGACGACGCTGTTCATGCTTCTCGTCACCTGCGCGGTCGCGCGGTTTCTCCGCGAGGAGTTCCACGCTCTACCCGGATCGTGGAGCGCCTTGCCGCTGGGTCTGGCGCTTCTCACGAGGCCCGAAGCATATCTCGTGCTCGTTGTGCTCGGCGCCGTTCGCTGCGCAAGGACCCTCGTGAGCCGATCAGGGCGCGGCATCTCCAGCCTGATGAGGTGGCTCGGGCTTTGTGCCGCCTTTGGAGTGCCACACCTGATCTTCAGACGCGTCTATTACGGCGAGTGGGTTCCGAACACGTCCTTCGTAAAGGTATCCGCGCCCTACTTCGATTCGGGCCTCCCGTATCTCCAGATCTTCTGCCGTGCGAATTACCTCAGCGTCGTTCTGTTGGCGACCGTTCTTGTGGCGGGGTTGGCCGCCTGTCGACGCGGAGGGAGCTTTGCCGGAGACCGCGCCGTCCTCAGTCTGCTCGTCATTCTCTGGTTCACGTATGTCGCCTACGCGGGCGGCGATCACTTCGAATTCCGGTTGCTTGCTCCGACCGTGCCCCTCCTGGCCCTCCTGTTCGCACTCTCGGCCAACGACGCGTGGTCAGTGGCGAGCCGACTGAGCAGCGGTCGACCTGCTGTTCTGGCACGGTTTGCGGTCCTCCTTGTTGGGGCCGCGCTCGTCTCTCGCACCCTCATTACCAGTGTCCGGCTCGATTTCGCCGAAGCGCTCTTTCGCCTTCGAATTCTGTCCGCGAACGGGCTGGCCCACGCGAATTACGCCGACATGTGGCGGCCGGCCGGCGAATGGCTCAAGCGCTTCGCCCTACCAACAGAGCGCATTTCGGTGCCGGCCGCGGGAATCATCCCATGGGAATCAAATCTTCTTACTCTCGATTTGCATGGCCTGAACGATCGCACTATCGCCCATCGTCCACTCCTCTTCCATGGCGTTCTCGCACACGAAAAGACTGGCACCTGGGAGGACGTGTTGGCCTTCGGCGTTACCTATCACGTAGATGATCTGCACTTCCGCGCCGAGCCGGGTGCGTTCGGGCAACGTGTCCTCGCCGACAATTCGCGTGTTGTTGTTCAACTGCCGACGCATTCATGGATGAACTTCGGCTCTCCGACGGACCCCGACCTCCTGCGCCGCACTCTTCGGCTTCGCGGCGCCCGCGTATTCCCGGGGCCTAACGAGTCCGAAACGTCGCTACCGGCCGAGACACCGGAGCACCGCGAGCGGTTCGAGGCGTGGGCAACGGCAGTCGCCACCGAGAACCACTTGCGGCACGCGTCCGCCTTCTTCCGAGCGACTCCACGCTAGTGCTAGCAGAGACCGGTACCTCTTGGTACGCGGGTCTCGATCGTGGGGGATCCTGTCGGGGCGCAATGGGAATCGCCGGAGGGCGGAGAAACCGGCCCCTTTTCTGACTGATCCCCGGGTGGATGGCTCACAGCACGGTGGTCCGGGACTATCGGGCGCAGGACGACAAGGCGACGTGACTTCCACCTTCGCGGCCGACCCCGGGCCTATCGTTTTCTCCCCCCGACACCGGGCGCGGCCGCGACTTGTTTCATCCACGCCGCGATCTGGCGTTCGTCGAGGTCGCCTACGGATTCCAGTTCCACGCCCCGCGTGGATCTGCCCATCGCCACCGGCGTTACGGGCGGTACCGGCGTGAGCGTCACGCCGTTCACGAACATGAGCTTGACGTGTTTCGCGAAGCCACCGCAACAGAAGCACCAGCCATCGCCGACGCCGTAGTACGACATGCCCCACTTCACAGAGCGCTGCAGTCCGGGCAGCGTCCTGGCCGCCAGGACATCGACTCTTTCGGCGATGCCGCGCTGCGGTTGCGGCAAGCTGGCGATGTAGGCGAAGACCGGCTTGTCACCGTCCGCTGCCTTAGCGGGGCTTGCTTTGCCGGTGATCATAGTTTCCGGCAGCGTCGTGGCGGCTTTGGCCGGCGCCGCCGCGTGCTTTGCCGGTTTCCGGACCGTAGGCTTGAAAGGCTTGTCTGTCTTGCGGGCGGGCATGTCGTCTCCTGTACCTTGGAAGTATCTCGGCCTGACGATATCGAGTTCAGCGGCGAGTCGGAAGGAGCGGAGCGACCGACGCCGAGTCCGACCATTCAGGGCTGTCAACCGCGCCGCACGGTGCACCGATCTCCGGACTAAGCTCCGGCCCGAGGAGCGCGCCATGTCGGAACTCAAGCTCGCGGCATTCGTCTTCGACGCCTACGGGACGCTCTTCGACGTTCACTCGGTGATCGAGCGGTGCGAGCGCCACTTCCCCGGGCGCGGGACGGAGCTCTCGCGCCTCTGGCGCTCAAAGCAGCTGGAGTACAGCTGGCTGCGAAGCCTCATCGGATGCCACGAGGACTTCTGGCAGCTGACGGGTGACGCCCTCGCTTTCGCCTGCCGGTCTCTTGGGCTGGCCTGCCCGGAAGTGGTCCGCGAGGATCTCATGGCCGCCTACCTTCGACTCGAGACGTTTCCCGAGGTGAAGGGCGCTCTCGCTGATTTGAAGGGAGTCCCTCTGGCGATCCTGTCCAACGGCGCGCCGGAGATGCTCCGGGCCGCGGTCGAGCACCAGAGTCTCGGGGACGCATTCACGGCGGTGATCTCCGTGGAAGAGGCGGGGATCTTCAAACCCCACCCCAGCGTCTACGCGCTCGCACCCAGACGTCTTGGCGTTCCGAAGGAGACCATCGGTTTCGTGTCCTCCAACGGGTGGGATGTGGCCGGTGCAGCGAGCTTCGGGTTTCAGGCCTTCTGGATCAATCGGACGGCGAGTCCGCCCGAGGATTTGCCCGGACGACCCGTCCAGGTGCTCCGGAGCCTGGACGAGTTGACTCGGATCCGCTGAGCCCGGCCGGGGAATGTTCCGAGCGCTTCGCGGCATCTACCGACGCCCGCAGATTCGCGCGCAAGGAGATCCCGTGAAGCGAAACACCTCGAAGAACCGCTACGTTTCCGCTGCCATCGCCGGCATCCTCGCCGGCTCCGCTCTTCTCGCCGCCCCCGCGCGAGGCGACGACAAGCCCGACGCGTCGAAGACGCCCGCAGCCGGCCAGAAGGACAAGAGCTCCTGCAGCGGCCCGAACGGCTGCGGCAGCAAGAAGACCAGCCCTTCGGACGCCGACAAGCACGCCTGCAAGGGCCAGAACGCCTGCAAGGGAAAAGGCGGCTGCAAGAGCGGCGACAACGGCTGCGCCGCGAAGAACTCGTGCAAGGGAAAGGGCGGATGCGCCGTCCCCGCCAAGTCCGAGGCCGCACCCGCCCCGAAGACCGCCTGAGCGTTCGGCACGCAGCCCTGGAAGTCGATTGTTCATGAAGAAGCGGAGGGTTGAGCGGGAACGATACCTTCGTTTCGATGTTCCGAAAACACGGCTTCCGCGTTCTCGCGTCCAAGTGCAAAGAACCCCGCGAGGTCGTCGCGGGGCTTCGGGTCAACCGCGTCTGCTGTGCATGCGCGGGAAAAATTAGATGGCTCCGCAGGTAAGACTCGAACTTACAACCCTTCGGTTAACAGCCGAATGCTCTACCATTGAGCTACTGCGGAATAAGTAAGAAAGAGCCGTGAGCCTCCGTGCGGCAGGCCGCGCGAAGGCGGCGCATCGTACGGGCCCCGGCTCGCGCCGTCAAGGCGTGAGGCGCGTCAGGGCGTCTCGGGAACGAGCCAGCCCGGCTGCCGCGAAGCGGTCGCATCGGACGGATGGCGCGTCTTCGGGAGCGAGGCTCCGAGGGCGACGATCCAGACGAACGCGACGAGCCGCGCCAGCGGGAGGAGATACGCGACCTCGTTCAGGAGGACCGTCAGGGAGCCGATCTCGCAGAGAGCGGCGCCGACGAGCCCGAGCCACATGAGCCATCTCGGGACGAGTCCGGCGAGGCCGGCCGCGAGCGACCCTCCCGCGAGGAAGATCCCGAGCGCGACCGTCGCGCCGACGCCGCCCAGCGCGAACGCGAGAACGTGGAGCGAGTGCGCGGCGACGCCCGGCGCGTACGCGAGGACCCAGGCGAGAAGCGCACCGAGCGCCGTGAAGATCGACGCCGCCGCGCCGCCGAAGAACGCGATGTCCACGCCCGCGACGCGCACGCCGAGGAACCTCAGCCGGCTCACGGTGGTCGCCGTGAAGATACCGAGCGGCACGCTCGCTCCGAGCATGAGGAACGCGAAGAGGCGGGTCGTGCCTTGGTGCTGCGGGAACCAGAGGACGGATCCCGCGTCGAAGGGCGACGGATACGGAGCCCCGGCGAGAAGGACGCCCAGCAAGGCGCCCACGCTGAGCCCGAGGTAGACGAGCGCAACCCAGAGGAGCGACGGGCCCCTGTGCTCGAGATGAGCCGGCGTGTAAGGCATGCCGCCTCCTTCCGCGGAGGCTTCTCGTGCAGGAACGGTGCCCGGGCCTCGCTCCGGATAACCTCGACGGGTGATGGACGCTTCCGGCGCGACCCCGACGGGCCGCTTCGCGCCCTCCCCCACCGGCCCGCTCCACCTCGGGAGCCTCGTCGCGGCGCTCGGCTCGTGGCTCTTCGCGCGCGCGAAGGGCGGGCGGTGGCTCGTCCGCATGGAGGACCTCGACACGCCGCGCGTCGTCCCCGGCGCCGCCGACGACATCCTCAGGACGCTCGAGCGCTTCGGCCTGACGTGGGACGGGGAGGTCGTCCATCAGTCCACGCGGCTCTCGCACTACGAGGCGGCGCTGGAAGATCTTCTGAGAAGGAAAGAGGTCTACGCCTGCGCGTGCTCGCGGTCGGACATCGCGCGGGCCGCGTCGGCGCCGGTGGCGGGAGAAGACGACGGAGACGAAGGTCCTTCGAACGCGCGACGAGCCGCCGCGGATGCCGGAGCCGGCGGCGCCGCGCCCCGAGGCTCGATCTATCCGGGGACGTGCCGTTCGGGCCTCGCGCCCGGCAAAGCCGCGCGTGCCTATCGGTTCAGGACGGCCGGATGCCGCATCTCCTTCGAAGAAGTTCTTCGTGGGCCTCTCTTCGAAGATGTCGAGAAGACGGTCGGAGACTTCGTGGTGAGGCGCGCGGACGGGCCGTACGCCTACCAGCTCGCGGTCGTCGTGGACGACGCGGCGCAGGGCGTGACCGAAGTCGTCCGCGGGTCCGACCTCCTCGGCTCGACCGCCCGCCAGATCGCGCTCCAGCGCGCGCTCTGTCTTCCGACGCCGGCCTACGCGCATCTCCCGCTCGTCCTCGGCGCGGACGGCAGGAAACTCGGCAAGAGAGACGGCGCGCTCCCTCTCGAGACGCTCGGCGACGCGCGCGTCCGGGGCGCGCTCGCCTTCGCGCTCGGCGCGCTGGGCCAGGAGCCCGCGGCGGGATCGCCGCGGGAGATGCTGGAATCGGCGCGCCGCCGGTTCGACCCGGGGCGCGTTCCGGTCAGGCAGCCGGAAGGAGCCGGATCGTGAACGTCCGCGTCGAAGAGCCCGTGTCCTCCTCGGTGACCTTTACGTGCGATCCCTTTTCGACGCCCTTGCCGATCCGCAGCGAGACTCCCGGATCGGCCTCCGAGAGGATCTCCACGCCGTCGCCGTCGTCCCGCTTGAGCGACACGGTATCGCCCTTCCTCTCGACAACCGTCGCCGTGAAGTTCGGCGATCGCGAGCCCGAATCGGCCACGCTCCGGGGCGTCTCGCTCCCCGCGCTCGCGGGAATCGCGAGGAGAAGCGGCCCCGCTGAGAGCAGAACGAAGAGTCCTCCTTTCGCCAGCCATCCGCGTTTCATGGGTACCTCCTGAGGCGCTTTCTGCAACGGTGAAGCCCTCGACGCCGCCGCTGCAACGGGCGTGCCCGTTGAAGCGTCCACAGGGTCGGCACGGCCGGAACCGCCCGCCAAGCATTCCTCGAGGGCCTCGGCGAGCGCCGGAATGACGGCCGCGACCGGCACGACGAGGAGGCGGTCCCACGACCAGCGCACGTGCCAGGCGGGATCGAGCCGGCTGAACGCGAATGCGCCGAGGAGCGCACCGGAATAGAGCGCGGCCCACGCGAGGAGGGCCCGCCGGCGGCGCAGCGTCGCGGGCGCCAGGGCGAGCAGGCCGGCTCCCGCGAGGACGAGGCCGGCGGCCGGGGATGCCTCCGACGCGAGCGCGAGGAACGCCGCGAGCGCCTTGCCCAAAGAGAACGCCGACAGGGCGAAGTCGGTCCGCGGCCGCTGCGGCGCGAGCCGGCTCACGATCAGCGCCCACGGCAGCGCCGCCAGGAACAGGGCCGAGAGGCAGACGACGAGCGCCGCCCGCGCGCGCCGGGCCAGGGCGAGGACGAGGGCGGCGACGAGCGCCGCGACGAGCCCCTCGGGCTTCGTCCACGCGGCGAGGGTGAGGAAGACCGACAGGCGCACCGTCGCGCCTCGGTCGCGCCCCGCGCGCACGGCCTCGCCGGCGGCCGCGAGGACGAAGACGAGGAGCAGGCCCTCCGCGTACCCCGGGTAACGCCTCCAGTACGGAAGGAGGGACACGGCGGCGCCCGCGAGGAGGGAGAACGGGCGCGCCGCTCCGAGAGAGCGCGCGGCTCGCACGGCGAGCAAAGAAGCGCCGACGACGAGAAACACCCACATCGGCGTCGCGACGAGATCGTCGTAGGGCAGGCCGCCGCGCGTCGCGACCGTGAGGAGGAGCGGCCAGAGAGGCGGGTACTCCGGATGGGAAAACGACCCGTCCGGGTCCACCCGGAAGAGGGCGGCGAGAGATCCGGTCCGGTAGAGGGCGCGCGCCTTGAGGCCCCAGATCGCCGTGTAGTCGTTCAGGGCGAAGGGCTCGCGCATCGCGACGACGCCCGCCGTGAAGACGCCGAGGACGAGGAGAAGGAGGGCCGCGACGGCGACGAGGCGCGAGGCGGCGCGGCTCACGGCGTCACCGCGGCCCCGCGGGAACGGCCGGAAGAGCCGCGATCGAGAACTCCGCGCGGCCCGTGTCCCCCCGCGCGAGCGTCACGCGCCGCGGCGCGAGGACGAACGCGGCCTTGCGGCGCATCTCCTCGGCGGCGGCGTCCGGGAGGGAGGGCGGCACGGTGAGGACGACGTCGGCGCCGAGAGGCAGGCGGCGGTCGCGCGCGACGAGCGCGGCGCCGAGCTCGGGGTCGCGCCGGAAGAGGCGCGAGTTGAGGAGGCGCGTCGTCGTGCCGGCCCGCCAGAACTTCCCCATCACCGAAAGCGACGCCGGGAGGGGCTCGACGGATTCCCAGGCCCGGATCGAGAGGAGGAGGAGCGCGGCCGCGGCGAGGAGAGAGGCCGCGGCGCGGCGGAGGGACGGGCTCACCGGCGGCCCAGCGCCCGGCGCAGCGCGCCGAGCCTCGCGGCGAGGGGGCCGGCGTCGGGCGCGAAGAGCGCCGCCCGCAACGACTCGAGCTCCCGGGCGAGCACCTCGGCGACGAACGGGGCGTCCGGGTTTCGGACCTGGATGGACCGCGTCAGGGCCGGGTCCTGGTCGAGGAGCGGCGCGACGAGGGCGAGGAGGTGGCGGAAGGACGTCGTCGCGCGGCCGTCCACGTCGAAGGCGTCTACCTTCAGGCGCTCGAGAGCGCCGGCGCACGCGAGGGCCGCGACGTGGGCGAGGCCCATCGTCCGCGCGGCCCACGGGTCGTGCTCGGCGACGGGCATCCGGCGGATCCGGAGTCCCCGCCCGAAGAAGAGCCGCGCGAGCCTCGCCGCGGCGCGCGCGTCGCCGCAGTCGAGGACGAGGAGGTCGTTGCCCGCCCACCGCGCGCCGGGCCCGAACATCGGGTGCGCCGACGCGATCGCGACGCCCGCCCTGCGGGCCCGCGCGTAGAGAGGCAGGAGCGGCGTCTTGAGGCTCGCGATGTCGAAGACGAGGCCGCGCGGCGCGCGCTCGAGGACGGCCTCGAGCGCCGCGGGCGTCTCGTCGAGCGACGCGGCGACGCAGACGACGTCGGCGCTCGCGGCCGCGTCGAGGTCCGCTGCCGCAAAGCCGGGCACGGGGCCGGCGGGGTCGGCGATCAGGACGCGGCAGCCTCTCTTCCGGAAGAGAGGCGCGAGCCGCCGGCCCATGCGCCCGGCGCCGCCGACGAGCAACAGGGTCTTGCGCGCTGCGCGCGCGCGGGGGCGGCGCGAGGGGCCAGGGCGCCTCGCGCCGCCCCCCGCCTGCTTCATGGCCTGACCTTCACGAACTTCTTGCCGAGACGAAGAAAGACGCTGGCCCTACGGTCCGTGAGAACGACCTGGGCGGGAGACACGATCTTCTCCCAGGCTTCGCCGTCGGACGAAAAAGAGACCGCGCCCTCCTTGACCTTCTGACGAGCGACGTTCTTGCTCGCAGCCAAGCCGGCCGCGACGAGCACGTCCGCCACACCCCTTTCGAAGAAATCTTCTCCGGGAAACAGGCTGCCGAGTGACAACTCTTCCGCCGAGACCGCTCCTCCCGCCCCCGCGAAGCGGCGCTCGAACTCCTCCTGCGCGGCGAACGCCGCGGCCTGCCCGTGGAAATCCGAGACGATCTGGAGGGCGAGGTCCATCTTCAGCTTCTTCGGGTGAAGCGTGCCCGCCGCGGCGGCCGCCTTCATCTCCTCGATCTCGGAGGGGCGGCGGTCCGTCAGGAGCGTCCAGTACGCCCACATCGCGGCGTCCGAGACGGACATGACCTTGCCGAAGATCTCGTCCGGGCTCTCCGTGACGCCGATCGCGTTGTTCAGGGACTTGGACATCTTCTCGACGCCGTCCGTCCCGACGAGGAGCGGCAGCGTCAGAGCGCACTGCGGCTCCTTTCCCCACTCGCGCATGAGGTCGCGGCCGACGAGGAGGTTGAAGAGCTGGTCCGTCCCGCCGAGCTCGACGTCCGCGTCCAGCGCGACGGAGTCGTAGCCCTGGCAGAGCGGGTAGAGGAGCTCGTGGACGGCGATCGGCTTGCCTTCGCGAAACCTCTTCGAAAAGTCGTCGCGCTCGAGGAGGCGCGCGACCGTGTACTTCGAGGAGAGCCGGACGAGCCCCTCGGCCCCGAGCGCGGAGAGCCACTCGGAGTTGAACATCACGCGCGTCTTCACGGGGTCGAGGATCTTGAAGACCTGCGCCTTGTACGTTTCGGCGTTCGCGAGGATCTCGTCCTTCGTGAGCTGCGGGCGCGTGGCTTTCTTGCCCGTCGGGTCGCCGATCATCCCCGTGAAGTCGCCGATCAGGAAGACGACCTCGTGGCCGAGCTCCTGGAAGTGGCGCATCTTGCGGAAGATGACCGTGTGGCCGAGGTGGAGGTCGGGCGCCGAGGGGTCGAAGCCGACCTTCACGCGCAGGGGCTTGCCCGTCTTGACGGAGCGGGCGAGCTTCCTCTCGAGGTCCTCCTTCTTCTCGCAGGCCTCGACGCCCTTGAGGAGGAGGTCCATCTGCTCGGGGACGGGTGAAAACGTGCTCACGGCCGCGCGATTGTAGGGGACGCGCGTCAGGCGAGGAGGGCGGTCAGCCGGGCGAAGAGAAACTCGAGGGCGACCTCGTTCTCGCCGCCCTCCGGGATGATGAGGTCCGCGTAGCGCTTGGACGGCTCGACGAACTCGAGGTGCATCGGGCGGACCGTCTTCTCGTACTGCGAGACGACGCTCTCGAGCGTGCGGCCGCGCTCGGCGATGTCGCGCTTGATGCGGCGGATGAGCCTCACGTCCGAGTCCGTGTCGACGAAGATGCGCACGTCGAAGAGCTTCCGGAGCTCGGGCTCGACGTAGATGAGGATCCCGTCCACGAGGATGACTTTCCGGGGCTCGACGCGGCGGGTCTCCGCCGAGCGGCGGTGGAGCTTGAAGTCGTAGACGGGCATCTCGACGACCATCCCCTGCCGGAGGGCCTTGAGATGCCTCACGAGGAGCTCGGTCTCGAGCGAATCCGGGTGGTCGAAGTTCTTCTGGTCGAGGATGTCCTTCGGGAGGTCGACGAAGTCGCGGTAGTACGCGTCGTGGGAGAGGAACGCGATGCGCTCCTGTCCCACGCGGTTCACGATCGCGCGGGCGACGGTCGTCTTCCCGGACCCGGTGCCGCCCGCGATCCCGATGACGAACGGCGCCGCCCCGCTACTTGAAGGCGTCAAGCATTTCCTTCGCGGTCCCCGCGTCGGAGCCGTTCGGCTCGAGCCTGAGGTACTCGGTCAGGTGCTTCTTCATCTCCGGGATCTTGTTGATGTTCACGTCGCACATCCCGAGAAGGTAGTGCGCCTTCGCGTGGTCGGGCTTGGCCTCGACGACCTTCAGGAGGAGGGGCTCGGCCTCCTTGAACTTGCCCTTGTTGTAGAGGTCGACGGCCTGGTTGTAGATCACGTCGGGCTGGTCCGGGTTCGCCGCGATGTACTTCTTCTCGTACTCGGCGGCCTTCGCCTTGTCGCCCTTGGCGCGATAGGCCTCCATGAGGATGCCGACGAGGGGCGGGTTGTCGGCCTCGAGCGCGAGGGACTTCTCGCCCATGGCGATGGTCCCGTCCCAGTCCTTGCGCCGGACCGCGATCTTCGCCGCGAGGTCGTAGCCGTTCGCCTTGTCGGGTCCCAGCTTCACCGCGTCCTGCGCCTTCGTCCAGGCCGCGTCCATGTCGCCGGCCTGGTAGGCCTCGACGGCGGCGTTGTAGGCCGTCACGAACGGGTCCAGGACCTGCTTGACGACGCCCTTCTCGATCGCCTGATCCTGCGTCAGGAGCTGGACGTTGAGCTCCTCGGTGCTCGCGATCGGGACCTTCTTGTCCTGTTCGACGCCCATGTAGCCCTGCTTCTCGAACTTGTAGTGGTAGACGAGCGTCGCGTCGTTGAGGACCGTCCCCCACCTGCCGTCCTTGTCGGTCTTCAGCTCCATCTTGAAGTTGCCGAGAGACTTCGTCGTGACGGTGACCTTGACGTCGGCGAGCGGCACGCCCTTGCCGTCGGTCACGACGCCCGTGATGCGGCCCTGTCCGACGGCGAGCGCGGCGCCCGCCGCGAGGAGGAGCGCGAGGGCGCCTCCGAGCGCGGTTCTTGAGAGAGTTTTCGGCATGAGTCCTCCGGAAGGAGTCGATTCTAGCGCCCGGAAAACGGCGTTCCCGCGGCCGCCCCGGTCGGGGCTTTCGGACCACTTTCGCACCAAAGAGGCCGGAACGAGACTAGTCTTCCTGCTTCATGCGGCGCCGCCTCATCCTCGGCCTCCTCGCGGCCCTCGGGGCGGCGCTCCTCCTCGTCGCCCTCGGGTTTCTCGCCGGGCGGGCGGCCTCGGGCGGAAGGGGCGCGGCGCCCGTCGTCACCGCCGTCCGTCGGATCGCCCGCCTCGCGACCGTCCAGATGGAGATCTCGGACGTTCTCAGGATCGAGGAAGTGAAGACGATCCTGGTCTTCGACGTTCCGAAGGACGCGACGCTCCGCCTGCGCGGCCGCGTCCTCGGAGGCTTCGACCTCGACAAGGGCTTCGACGTGACCGCCGACGAGGCGCGCCGGATCGTGAGGATCCGCCTCCCGGCCCCGCAGATCATCTCCGTCGACGACCGGCTCGAGTGGTTCGACGAGAAGTCCGGCTTCCTGAACCCGATCACCCCGGACGACCGCACGCGCTGGACGACCTGGGCGCGGGCCGCGCTCGCGAAGTCCGCGAAGGACGCCGGCCTCTACGACACGGCGGCGCAGCACGCGCGCGACCTCTTCTCCGACGCGGCCGCCGCCTTCGGCTGGACGGCCGAGGTGACCGTGAACGGAGCGCCGGTGCCGGCGGCGCCGGCCAAGTTGCCGGGGACCGGAGACCACCGCGACTAGGGCGGCACCCACCGTGATGCGCTTGCATCAGGTGTCGGCGATGGCTTCGCCTGAGATTCTCAGATGACGTTGGACCGCCCGTCGCCTCGACACTCCAATTTGCATCTGAATCGCCCCAAGGGCCGCCGAGGTGGTGCCATGGGACTGTCCCGTACGGGTCCGCCGCTCGTCGCCGCCCTCATCCTCACGACGCTCGCGTCGTCTCTCGATGCCAGCGGCGTCTCCTGGGGTGCGATGACGCCGTTGCCGGCCGGGCCGGCCACCCAGCGCCGCACGAACCGCCACGTACTAATTCTCGAGAAAGTGCGCGACTGCCCGGACACCGCGTCGTCGCGTGCATTCCTGTATGACTCGCAGGGAATCGAGGAGCCCAGGGAGGTTTCGCCCGGCGGTGTACCCTCTGCGATGCCGGGGGCGGCCCTCTGGGAGGGAACGGACGGCACGCTGCGGATCCTGATCTCGACGAACGTCTCCCTTCCGTCGGACCAGAATCCCCAGAACCAGTTCCGGCTGGCCTACAGCGCGGACGGCGGCTTTCATTGGTCGGTCCTGACGCCTCCCGGCTTGCGGGACGGGCTGTTCTACGTGCCCCTCAACTTCGATTTGGGCGGCCCCGTCGCACGCAATCGGTCCTCCACCGTTCGCCTCGGGCCTGACGAGACGCCGTTTCTCTACCTGGGGGAGTACCCCGCCAATGCTGTCTGGGCGATCCATGGAGACGGCTCGACAGAGCGTCTCGCCTCCATGACCCCGAGCGGGAGGATCCTGGGGACCGACGCGGCCGGAACACGAGTTCTCATCGGCGCCGACTCGCTGGTCCCGGCGGCGGGGGGACTCGACCCGGCTCTCGGCACGCCCGGAATCTTCATGGTCGACCTCACCGGTCATGCGTCGAAGATCTTGGACGTCGACATGGGCTGGATCGGAGAAGGATTCATCACTCAGGAGGGCGGCGTGTACCTGGACGGTCACGGCGACCTCAATGCCCCTCCTGAAGGTGCGCCGCACAGCCCTTTCTCCGCTCCGAGCGGTATCGGCTACGTCTGGGGGCGCGTCCTGACCGAGATCGCTACGTCCTCGAGCCAGGTCGCAGCCGACCTCTTCGTCGTCCCGAACGCGGACTTTTCGGGTGCATGGCTGATCCAGAGAAACGCCGACGCGACAATTCTGTCCTCCCATACGCGCGCGTCGGGCCTCGTCCAAGCCTGGAGTGACCCAACGCGACCGCTCGTGGATGCCGTCTACGCGGGAACGTCCGGGACTCGGCTCCTCGTGCAGGCGCATCGCACCCGACCGTTGACGAATCCGACAACCGGGCAGCCGCTCATCTCCGATCCCCTCCTGGCAACGTGGAACGTGGGTGACGTGAGGCCCGCGCGCTATGACGAGCTCTTCCTCGATGCGCCGTACGACACGGGTTTCGTGCATGTCGACGTCGACGCCTTCGCATCAGGGGCAGGCTACGTCCTGTCCCTCGGCGCCGAGAACTTCAATTTCTGCACGGACTTCGGTATCGACGGACTTCTCGTTCGCCGAGTCGAGCAAGTCGGGATCGTACGGGGATCAGACCACCGCCGCCTGGTCATCGCGGCCGCCGCTCGAATCGCGGGCTCGTTTGGCGCAGCATGGCGGACCGACCTCGTCCTCCGCAATCCGGACGTCGCGCCGGTCCGGGTGTCCGTGACTCTTCTCGAGAACCCGGACCTGGCGCCGGCGGGCCTCAACACCGAAGTGCTGGTCCCCGCCTCCTCCGTCATTCGCGTCCGGGATGTCCTCTCGTCGCTGTTCGGACTTTCCGCGGGAGCGGGCGCGCTCCTCCTCGAGCCCGAAGGCTCGCGCGCGATCGAGGCGACGAGCCATACATACACGTCGTCTGCCGCTGGCTCCTATGGGATGTCCGTCCCCGCGGTGGATGCCGCGGCGGCCGTAGGCTCCCGATATCCCGTCAGCTTTTCGGCCGGCCTTCTCGGCGGCGGTTTCCGGACGAATCTCGTCGCGACGGACGTTAGCGGACGCTCGGCCACCGCCGCCTTCGGGCTCGCGGGGCCGGCTTCGCCCGTCGCCGCTTTCACGGCCCCGGCCTCAGGCCAGAATCAGATCTCGGACCTCGGCGCCAGGCTCGGTGTGGCGGCCTCCCAGTCGGGCAGCGTCCTTTTCGCGCCGAGCTCAGGCGAGAGCGTCGTCGGGCTCATCGTCATCGATGACGCGACGAACGACCCGACATGGTTCGGACCCGACGTCCCGACGAGCGTCATGAGAACGATTCCCGCGATCGTCCACGCCGACGGTCTGAACGGGGCTCGCTTCCGGACGGATGTCTTTCTCTTCAACCCGGCGTCGATCCCGCAGACCGTGACGCTCGCCGCGAAGCTCTGGGCTCTCGACACACCGGATGTCGTCTCGACGCTCATCCTCGGGCCGGCGGAGTCCCGCACGATCCCCGACGTCCTCGGTTCGCTCGGGCTCTCGGGCGTCGCCCGCCTTCGCGTCTCGTCCGTACGCGGACAGCCAGCGCTCGAGGGCGGCGTACGCGTGACATCCCGGACGTACACCGTCGCACCTTCCGGCGCCACGTATGGCCTGCCCCTCCCTCCGCTCGAAGACTTCCAGTCCGCGGGGGCCGGTGAGTCGCTCGAGCTGCTCCTCCCGGCGGGAGGTCCCTCCTTCCGGACGAACCTCGCCCTCGTCGACCTCGGTGATGCGCCCAAAGCGGAAGAGCACACGAGCGTGGGCGTCGAGATCTACGCCGATGCCGGAGCATTGCTCGACCGATTCGAAGCGGACGTGCCGATCGCAGGAGGGATCCAGATGACCGATCTCTTCCGGTCGCGAGGCCTCGGGGACGGTCACGCTGCCGCCTGGATCCGGGTCTCACCCGCTGGCGGACGCATCGCCGCCTACGCGACCGTGATCGACCAAGGCACGAACGCTCCCCTCTACGCTCCCGCCTCGCTCGCCCAGCGGTAGACGCCCTCGGCCTTACAGCCGCTTCACGGGCAGCTTGCCGTTGACGTCCTTGAGCGTGTTCGTCGCGATCAGGATGACGTCCACGAGCCACCAGATGCCGCAGCCGCCGAGCGTGAACAGCTTCAGGAGGCCGAGGCCGACGTGGCCGAGGTAGAAGCGGTCGACGCCGAACGTCCCGAGGAAGATCGAGAGCAGGAGGACGACGAGCCAGTCGCGCTCGCCCGGCGCGAGCGGTGTCTGCTGCGAGGCGGCGTACGCCGGCGGCGCGGACACGGGCGGCGCGGCGGCGCCCGGCGCGGCAGCGGGCCCGAGCGCCTCCTTGAACTCCTCACGCGTCCCGAGCGGAACCCACGAGGCCTCGCCGGTCTTGAAAGAAAGGCTCGGCGCGCCGACGCGGCCTTCGCCGATCCACGCGCGCAGCGTCGCCTCGTCGACCGGACCGTACTGGCTGCCGTTGGCCCCGATGACGTAGTACATCGCAGCTCCTCAACCCATGGAACGGATGCCGGTCCGAAAGGTTCCTTCCGGGCCGGGAAGACGTTGAGCCACCGCCGCTTCTTCTCCGGGCGCTCGCGCGGCGCGGACGCCCTCGCGAGCCGTCGGCGGGACGAAAGTCGAGACTGAGACTCTAGATTTCATTTCGGACGACCCTCCCTATGATGCTCCCACGGAGGTGGTCCGTGATCCACGACAGCATCCTCGGAACGATCGGCAACACCCCGGTCGTCCGCATCAACCGCCTCGCGCCCGCCGGCACGACGATTTACGTCAAGTGCGAGGCCTTCAACCCGATGAGCTCCGTGAAGGACCGTCTCGCGATCGCGATGATCGAGGACGCCGAGAGGCGCGGCGCCCTGAAGCCGGGCCAGACCGTCGTCGAGCCGACGTCCGGCAACACGGGGATCGCGCTCGCGATGGTCTGCGCCGTCAAGGGCTATCCGTTCGTCGCGATCATGGCGGACTCGTTCTCCGTCGAGAGGCGCAAGCTCATGAAGGCGCTCGGCGCCAAGGTCGTCCTCTCTCCGGCCGCGAACCGCGCCTCGGGGATGGTCAAGTACGCCGAGGAGCTCGCGAAGAAACACGGCTGGTTCCTTCCCCAGCAGTTCGAGAACCCGTCCAACCCCGAATACCACCGGAACACGACGGGACCCGAGATCCTGCGCGACTTCGCCGGAAAGAGGCTCGACTACTTCGTCTCCGGCATCGGGACCGGCGGGACGATCACGGGCGCCGGCGAGGTCCTCAAGGTCGCGCGGCCGGACGTCCGGATCGTCTTCGTCGAGCCGGCCGCGGCGCCGATGGTGACGAAAGGGACGTGGTCGCCGCACAAGGTCCAGGGCTGGACCACGGACTTCGTCCCGGCGGTCTTCAACACCCGGATCTACGACGAGGCCGTCCTCGTGACCGACGTCGAGGCCCGCGACGCCGCGCGCGAGCTCGCCCGGAAGGAAGGGATCTTCTGCGGGATCTCCTCCGGCGGGACGTTTGCGGCCGCCGTCAAGGTCGCCGAGAAGGCCCCGAAGGGCTCCGTCCTCCTCGCGATGCTTCCGGACACCGGCGAGCGTTACCTTTCGACGATACTGTTCGAGGGAATCACGGAGGAGAGTGACCCAATCCCGACCTGACAGGCGCCGGACGCTGCTCGCCGCCGAGCGGGCCACGGAGAGCCTGTCCCGCCACGGGCGCACGCGGATCGCCCTCGGCTTCCCGAACGCCTACGAGATCGGGATGTCGAACCTCGGATTCCAGTGGGTCTACCGCCTCTTCAACCGCGAGGACGACGTCGCGTGCGACCGGTTCTTCGTCGAGGAGGACGGCGACCTGCGCGGCCCCCGCACGCTCGAGACGGACACGCCGCTCGGAGACTACCCGCTCGTCGCCTTCTCGATCTCGTGGGAGATGGACTACGTGAACTTCCTGAGGCTCCTGCCCGCCGCGCGCATCCCTCTCGCGCGGGGCGAGCGCGGCGAGGGCGACCCGATCGTCCTCGTCGGCGGCGACTGCGCGCGCATCAACCCGGCGCCGCTCGCGCTCTGGGTGGACGTCTTCGCGATGGGCGACGGCGAGAAGATCGTCCCCCGGATCGCCGAGGTCCTCCGCCGGGACCTCACCCGCGACGCGACGCTCGCGGCGCTCGCCGAGGTCAAGGGTCTCTACGTTCCCGCCGTCCACGGCGCGCGCGCCGAGGCGGCCGAGGACGGAAAAATCGTCGTGCAGCAGTTCAAGGCCGCCGAGGGCCCCTCCCGCGAGCCGCCGCACACGACGGTCCTCACGCCCCACACGGAGCTGTCGGACAAGCTCCTGATCGAGATCGCGCGCGGCTGCTCGGAGATGTGCCGCTTCTGCTGGGCTGCGTACGCCATGGCGCCGCAGGTGCGCGTCTCGGCGGAGGGCGTCCTCGCCGTCGCGCGCCGGAACCGTCCGCTCACGGGGCGCGTCGGCCTCATCGCGACGGCCGTGGCGGACCACCCGGACATCCTTCCGATCCTGCGGGGGCTCGCGAAGCTCGAATACCACATCGCCCTCTCCTCCGTGAAGATCGACGCGATCTCCGAGGAGATCCTCGCGATCCTGACCGCGCAGGGCGAGCGTGCGCTCGCGATCGCGCCCGAGGCCGGCAACGAGCGCCTGCGTCGCGCGATCAACAAGAAAGTAACCGACGAGCTGCTGCGCGAGAAGGTGCGGCTCGTCGCGCGGGCCGGGATCACGCAGCTCAAGCTCTACCTGCAGGTCGGCCTCCCCGGCGAGACGGACGGGGATGTCGACGACCTCGTCGTCCTCGTCGACGAGCTGCGCGGGATCTTCCTCGCGGAGGGGCGCCTCCGCGGACGGGTCGGAACGCTCGTTCCGACCGTGAACGCGTTCATCCCGAAGCCGCACACGCCGTTCGAGAACGAGAGCCTCGACGAACCCGCGGCGCTCGAGGAGAAGATGAAGAGGCTCGACGCCGCCTTCCGGAGGATGCCGAACGTGACGTTCCGCGGGATGCCCGTCGTCGAGGCGATCTGGGAGGCCTGGCTCGCGAAGATGGGCCCCGAGGCGGCGCCGATCCTCCTGGAAGCGGCCGCGGGGACGCCCGTGCGCCGCCTCGTCAGGCGCCACGGGGCCACTCTTCTCTCCGTCGCGCGGCCGCACGGCGCCGTCCTCCCCGCGGCGGATCCCGCGCTTCCCCGCGGCGTCTTCGACCCGCACGCGCGCCAGAGCGCGCCCTGGGGCTTCATCGCGAAGAGCTGAGGACACGAGAGAAGAGAAGAGGGAGATTTCTTCGAGTATGAAGATTCGGAAAGAGATCCTTGCCGTCGTCCTGGTGGCATCTTCCTTCGCGGTCGCTTGCGCGACCGCGAAGGCCCCGATGCCGGCGTCCGTGACGCCGGCGGCACCCGCCGCAGCGCCAACGCCGGCGCCCGGGCCGGTGGCCGTGCCGGCGGACGACGATCTCAACGCGGTCGTGTGGACGCAGCTCGCGGTCGAGCACGATCTCGTCTTCCAGGAGATCTATCGCGCCGCCGGGGAGAAGCTCCTCGCCGCCCTGAAGGACCCGGCGTGGGACGCGCTCCCGCGCGGGGAGCGGACCGGGCCGCTCGCCGGCCTCCCTCCCGCGGTGATCCTCGACGTCGACGAGACGATCCTCGACAACTCTCCTTACGCCGCGCTCCTCGTGAGGTCGGGCAAGGAGTACGACGAGTTCTCGTGGCGACAGTGGTGCCTGAAGAAGTCCGCGCGTCCGCTGCCCGGCGCCCTCGAGTTCGTCCGGTCCGCCGAGGGCCACGGCGTGAGCGTCTACTATCTCACGAACCGGGCCGTGGACCTCGGCCCCGCGACGCTCGCGAACCTCCGCGAGGCCGGCTTCCCGGCGCCTCCCGAGTCGTTCCTGGGTCTCGGGACCGTCGTTCCGGGTTGCGAGATGGTCGGCACGGACAAGGGCTGCCGGCGCCGCCTCCTCGGGAAGGGCCACCGGATCCTGATGCAGTTCGGAGACCAGATCGTCGACTTCGTGGACGTCGCCTCGAACACGCCCGACGGCCGCCGCAAGGAGATGGCTCCCTACGACTCGTGGATCGGCGAGAGGTGGTGGGTGCTGCCGAATCCCACGTACGGGTCGTGGGAGCCGGCCCTCTTCGACAACGACTGGACGCAATCGCGCGAGCGCCGGCGAAAGGCCAAGATCGACGCGCTCAGGGCGGAGTGAGGGCCCGCGTCACTCGCCGAGCCTGAGCAGCGCGTCCGCGAGGTCGGACGCCGAGGGCGGGCGGCGATCCGGGCTCTTCGCGAGGCAGGCCGCGACGAGCCGCTCGAGGAGCGCCGGGAGATCGGGCCTCAGCGCCGTCACGGGCCTCGGCTCGTCCGAGAGGTGGTTTCGCATGACCTCGCCCGGCGTCGCGCCGCCGATCGGGCGCACGCCCGTGAACATCTCGTACAGGACGATGCCGATCGCGTAGATGTCGCTCCGCTCGTCCACGGCCTCGCCGCGCGCCTGCTCCGGGCTCATGTAGTACGGCGTCCCGACCGTGGAGCCGTCGCCCGGGTCGTCGCCCCCCGCCGCGCGCGCGATCCCGAAGTCCATGAGCTTCACGACGCCGCTCGGGAGGACCATGATGTTCGGCGGCTTGATGTCGCGGTGCACGATGCCCGCCTCGTGGACGGCCGCGAGGCCGCGGCAGAGCTGCTTGGCGATCTGGAGCCCCGGACCGAGGGCGACGGCGCCGCGCCGGTCGAGGATGTCGCGCAGCGTCGTCCCGGGAACGTACTCCATCGTGAGAAAGCGGACTCCTTCGGCTTCGCCGAGGTCGTGCGTGCGGACGACGTTGCGGTGCGTGATCTTCCGCGCGAGACGGATTTCCTGCTTGAGCGTCTGTGCGGCGCCCGAGCCCTCGTCGAACGCGTCCGGGAGGAGGACCTTGAGCGCGATCTCGTCGTCCAGCTCGCGGTCGACCGCGCGGTAGACGGTCCCCATTCCGCCGCGGCCGAGGAGGGCCGTCACCTCGTAGCGGGCCGCGAAGAGCGTCCCGACCCGCGGGCCCGCGAACGCGCGCGCCGCCGCGTCCGGCGCCGGAGCGCGCGCCGCGAGCGTCTCGCCGCGCGTCGCGTGAGCGTCGCGGCGGATCCCCGCCACCATCTGCTCGAGGGCGGCCTTCTCCTTGAGCTCGCCGACCATCGCCGAGAACGCCCGCGCGAGGGCGCCGACCTCGCCGCCGCCCGCCTCGGGGAGCTTCACGTCGAGGTTCCCCTCGCGGATGGCCGCGGCCCCGCGCGCGAGATCCTCGAGGGGCCGCGCGATGCGCCGGCCCGTCGCGAACGACACGGGCAGCGCGACGAGGAGCGCGAGGGCTCCGACGAGGAGGAGCGTGTCGCGGATATTCCGGAAGGCGGCGGTTTCCTCCTCGCGGGAGCGCGAGACGACGAACGCGCCGAGAGTCTCGCCGGCGGCGCTCTTCAGGGGGACGGCGCCCACGATTCGCCGGTCGCCCGCCACGGAGACGTCCAGCGGCCCCACGGGCCGCCCCTTTTCGAAGAGCGTGTCGACGGCCGCGGGCTGCGCGGCGAGCGCCGGGACGAGCGCGTCCCCCCGAAAGCCTTCGGTGGCGGCCGAGAGCTCGACGGCGGGAGGCTCGCCGCGCCTCGCGACGTTCGCGAGGAAGCCCGCCTGGCCTTTCGTGAGTCCCTGGAGGGTCCTCGCGCGCGCCGCGTCGAGGGGAACGGCGGCGGCGAGGACGCCGACGAGACGCCCCTCCCCGACCGACGGGTCTCCGGAGAGGACGGGGACGGAGGCGACGTACGAGAGCGTCGTCTTCTCGCGGATGACGGCCGTCGACGGCACGCCCTTGAGGGCGTCCGCGACCCATTTCACGGAGGCGAACGAGCGGCGGGTCGCTTCCGTGACGTCCTGGTCGCTCCGGTCGAGAAGGACGCCGCGCTCGTCGAAGAGGAAGACGGCTCCCGCGTCCAGCTTTCCCGCCTGCGCCTTGTCGGCGGTCCAGTCGTGGAGCGTCTTCTGGTCGCGCGTCGAGAAGAGGCTCTTCGTCCCGGGCTCGTCCGCGACGCTCGCGAGCTGGCGGCGCAGGCTCTCCTCGAGGCTGATCTCGTACGACCCGAACGCTCCCGGGAGGTCACGGAGGCTCTCGCGGATGCTCCTCTCGGCGGCCTGGTTCGCCCGCCACGTCCCGACCGCGATCGCGACGCCCAGCGTCGCGACGACGAGGAAGGCCGCCGCGAGGAAGAACTTCGTCGCGAGGCCTCCCCCGCGCGCCGGCGGCGCCTTCGGCGGCGGCGCGGCCGGGCCGGGAGGCGTCACGAGCGTCGTCTCGGCGCGCGCGAGCGTGACGCGCGTCGCCTCGCTGGAGGTCGAGCGGCGGGTGTCAGTACCTCGAGCCATCGTCGTCGGGAGGAGGGTAGTCCTTTCCGTACTTGTTCTTGTGGCTCGTCTCGCGCCACTGGGACCCGTCGAGGGAGACCGCGACGGAGACCGGGCCCGACGCGGGGACGTCGACCACGCCCGTGAAGTCGCCGCCCTTCTCGTCCCACGCGCGGATCGTGGCCCTCCCCTCGGGCACGTTCGCGAGGACGGCCGTCCCGTCGGCCCCGGCCTGCGCCCAGATCGCGCCGTCGATCACGACGAGGACCGCCGCCATCTGCGGGTGGATGTTGCAGTAGATCCTCACGAGGCCCGGGCTCTCGAACGTCATCGTGCGCGAGGCGCCGTTGCGGTAGAGGCCGAGGTCGAAGCGCGCCTTCTCGGACAGGCTGAAGACGTTGTGGTAGATCCCGTCGAGGTTCGGGAACTGGACGGTGCCGCCCTCCGGCACGACCGCGACGTGCGGATCGAAGCGCTTGCTCTTCGATGCGATCTTCGGTCTCGCCGTCGCCGCGGCCGCCTTCGCGGCCGCGGGATCGACGACCCAGACGACGGCGCCCGCGCCGGGGACGGTCTTCTTCTCGGGGGTCAGGACCGAGACGGTCACCCGGATCTCGCCGGCGGCGGCTGGAGGGGCCGCGACGGCGAGCGCGGCCGCGAGGCCGGCGGCGGAGACGCTTCCGAGTCTCCTCACGCGCGGACCATACCAGCGCCCGCGGCCCCGCGCGCGTCGCGCACGCGCCGGACCGCGGCGGCGACGGCGTCCGCGGCCCAGTCGACCTCCTCCTCCGTCGTGAACCGGCCGAGGCCGAGCCGGATGCACTCGTGCGCCTCTTCCTTCGCGAGACCGATCCCGAGAAGGACGTGGCTCGGCTCCACGGAGGCCGACGTGCAGGCCGAGCCCGCGGACACGGCGAGGTCGCGGACCTCCATCATGAGCGTGTCCGACGGCGTCCCGGGGAAACGCACGTTCAGGTTGCCGGGCAGGCACGCCGCCGGATCGCCGTTGCGCGACACGCCCGGGACCGCGGCGCGCAGCCTCTCCCAGAGACGGTCGCGCAGAGCCGTGACGCGCGCGGCTTCGGCCGCGCCCTCCGCCCTCGCCAGGGCCGCGGCCGCTCCGAACCCCACGAGGCCCGGCACGTCGAGCGTGCCGGGCCTCAGGCCGCGCTCGTGCCCGCCGCCGAAGAGGATCGGGTCGAGCGTCACACGCGGGTTCGAGGCCCTCACGAAGAGCGCGCCGACGCCCTTCGGGCCGCAGATCTTGTGCGCCGAGAGCGAGACGAGGTCGACGCCCGAGGCGTGAACGTCGAGCGGGACCTTCCCCGCGGCCTGCGCCGCGTCCGTGTGGAAGAGGACGCCGCGCGCCTTGCAGGCGGCCGCGATCCCGGCAACGTCGTTCACGGTCCCGATCTCGTTGTTCGCGGCCATGACGGTGACGAGGATCGTGTCGCCGCGCAGCGCCGCCGCGACGAGCTCGGCCGTCGTCCGCCCGAGGCGGTCCGGGGCGAGCCACGTCACGTCGAAGCCCTCGGCCTCGAGGCGCCGGCACGGGTCGAGGACGGCCCGGTGCTCGATCGCCGAGACGACGACGTGCCGCCCCTTCGCGCGCCGCGCGCGCGCCGCGCCGAGGACCGCGAGGTTGTCGGCCTCCGTCGCGCCCGAGGTGAAGACGATCTCCCGGGCGTTGGCGCCGACGAGGTCCGCGACCTCGTCGCGGGCCCGCGCCACCGCTGCCTCCGCGCGCATGCCGAAGACGTGCGTGCGGGAAGCCGCGTTCCCGAAGACGTCCGTGAAGTACGGCCGCATCGCCTCGAAGACGCGCGGGTCGACCGGCGTCGTCGCGTGATAATCGAGGTAGACGGGAAGCTTCGGCGCCACGGCCCATCGTCGGCCCGGTGCGACCCGATTGCAAGACGGAGAACGGAGAAGAGAGAGACCGCACCCCATGCGCCACGTCCTCGTCGCGACGACCGAACGCCACGCGCTCCTCGACGAGCTGCGCGCCGTCGCCCCGCCGTCGACGACGTTCCTCGGCGAGCGGGGGCTCGAGAACGTCCTCGAGCGCCTCGCGCGCTCGGCGCGGATCGACGCCGTCCTCACGGACGACCCCGAGATCGTCACGGAGATCTTCCACGAGATCCCCGGCGCGATTCCCGTCTACCTCGTGCGGCCCGACGAGGAGGCCGATTCGATCCTCGCCGCGCTCGACGCGCTGACGGAGGGGTGAGGCGTCAGGCCACGCCCGCCCGCTTGTACTCCGTGCGCATCTCGGACTGGAGGCGGCCGAGGCGGTAGGTGTCGCGGTTCACGAACTTCCCCCATGGGGCGAGCGCGGGGTGGGCCGCCTCGATCTGCCGCCACATCTCCTGGACGAGGAGGCGGTAGTCCGGGTGGCCCTGCGGCATCGAGCGCAGCTCGCAGAGGTGGACGGCCTCGCGCAGGTTGAGCGTCACGCGCCAGCGCACCTTGCACGCGAAGGGCACGACGTACGGGGCCTCGTGCGGATGCTCGCGGACGACGGCCTCGTGGAGGTCGTGCGCCGCCTCCATGCACGCGCGGAACGCGGGCTCGAAGCCCGCCTCCACGATCTCGGGCGGCGTGTCCCACCCGTGGGCCGTCGTGAACGGTTGCCGTTCCTGCGAAAGGAGCCGGTGGCGGTGGAGATCGCGGTAGATCCCGAAGTTCCCGAGAAGGTCGAACGCGTAGGAGGCCTCCTCGAGCGCCCGCGGAGGCTTGTCGCGGCGGTTCCGCCGCGCGAGAGCGAGCTCGCAGTGGAGGCGGGCGCGCTCCTCGGGCGGGAGAGCCGCCACGCGGGCGCGCGCCTCGGCGAGCGGCCCGTCGCCGTACGGATAGAGGAGGGCGGCGAGGACCTTCACGTCCGCGTCCGGGTCGAAGTCGAGGAGCGTCGCCGCGCCGGACGGCGAGGCCGGGGCTCCCGGCGGCAGGATGCGCGCGGCGGCGCCGCGCGTGCGTGCGTCCAGGTCGAGCAGCCAGTCGCTCTTCTTCGCGCGCTTCACGAAGGACGGGATCAGCCGCGAGAGCTCGCCGTGCATCGCGGACCCGAGGTCCCGGCACTCCGCGAGCGGGCTCGCGTAAAGGCGGTTCAGGAGGTGCTCGAAGGCCTGGCCCGTCGCGAAGACGCCGACGTTCGTGAGCGTCGCGCCCGGGAGGTAGCCGCGCATCACGTCGCACGCGTGCGCGCGCACGGTCGCCCCGTAGGCCCGCCGCGCCGCCTTCAGGAGCTCCTCGTCCCTCGCGACGTCCTTCCAGGGCAGCGGCTCCCCCGTCTTCGGGTGCCGCGCGTCGACGGACTCGATCGGAAGGATCTCCTCGATGTGCCGGATCATCGGCTCGATCTGGATGGCATACATCTCGAACAGCCGGTCCATGAGCGCCGTGAAGGCGGCGCCGTGCCGCGAGGCGAGGAGCGATTCCTCGCGGTGCCAGAGGAACCGTCCCGAGGCGTCCTTCTGGTCGAAGCGGACGTAACGCGTCGATTTCTCGAGGAACGAGATCCCGACGCGCGCGTCCTCGAGGGTCTGCGCCGCGACGTTCGAGGCGCGCTCGACGGCGACGTGCGCGGCGCCGAGCTGCGCGACGGAGTCGTCGCCGTAGCCGACGAGCACCCGGTCGTAGAAGGCGCGGGCCCTCCGGAGCGACTCTCCGTCGTCCGCGCCGCCGCCCGAAAGGAGACCCTCGGCGAGACCCTCTTCACCGGCGAACTCGTCGAGGAAGACGCGCCGCAGGCTCTTGGCCGTCCGGCTGTAACGCGAGAAGAGGGCGCCGGACACTTCCTGGGGAAGCCTGAGTCCGAACACGGCGGCGTCGACGTTCGTGAAGAAGCGCCGCAGGACCTCGGCCTCTTCGCGCGTGAACTCCGCCGCCATGCTCCCGCGATCTTAGACCGTCAGTCGGCCGTCACGCGGACCGCCGTGAGCGGGCTGAGCGTCCGGCCCTCCACGGGGCCGGGTGCCGCATAGACGAGAACCCAGTAGCTTCCGGACCCGGAGTCGAGCGGGACGTCGACGCGCACGAGCCCGTTCCGGACCTTCGCCTCGCCTCGCGAGCCGTCCGCGTAGCGGAACGCCGACGGGAGGATCGGCAGGATCTTCTGAGACGCGGCCGGGAACGCGTAGGACCTTCGCCGCGCGATCTCCCCGGCCGACAGCGGCCGCGGGAACCTCTCGTGCGCGATCTCGACGGTGGCGAGGTTCCAGCCCTTCGGGAGCTGGACCGCGACGGGCGCGGTCCGCCCCGCACGCACGCGCTGCCGGGGCAGCTCGACCCACTCGGCGACGTGCCGCGTGAACTCCTCGGTCATCCGGAACTCTCCGCCCTCAAGCGCGACGCCGATCCCGACGTGCGTCCAGTCCGGGTCGAGGACGTTCCGGCGGTGGCCGTCGTCCGGCGGACGCTCGGCCATCATCCGCCCGTGCGCCTCGAGAAGGAGGCCCGTGAGCTCGGCTTCGGAGAACGTCGCGCCGATGCGCGAGCTGCCGCTGAAGTTCTCGCCGCTCCAGTCGACGCCGCCCGCGTCGGCGAAGCGGTCGTAAGGCGCGCGGCCCGCGAGGTCCCAGTGGCCCATGACGCGCGCGAGGGCGGCATCCTGGCAGAACGCGTCGGCCGCCTCCGCCGCCACGAGGTCGTAGGCGACCGCCGGGACGCCGGCCGCCGTCCGGTCCGCGTTGATCCGGGCGAGAAGCGCGACCTTCGCGTCCGGGGCCCGCTCGGCATACGGGATCCTCGCGCGGTCGGATCCACGGCGGACGAGGGGGATGGGCGGGTTCCCGGACGGGCGGGAGGCGCAGCCGGACGCGAGGCCGGCCAGGACGGCGCCGCAGAGGGGAAGACGACGCACCGTAGAATCCTACCCGCCTCATGATCCGCTTCGGAACGTCCGGCTGGCGCTCGGTTCTCGGCGAGGAGTTCACGTTCCCGAACGCGCGCCGCGTCGTGACGGCGATCGCGAAGGTCGCGAAGGCCTCGGGAGAAGCGTCCCGCGGCCTCGTCGTCGCGTCCGACACGCGCTTCCTCAACGAGCGCTTCGTGGACGAAGCCTCGCGCGTCCTCGCCCGCGAGGGCGTCACGCCGCTCCGGACCGACCGCGACGCCCCGACGCCCGTCGTCGCCTTCGCGATCCGCGAGCGGAAGGCGCTCGGCGCGATCAACTTCACGGCGTCGCACAACCCGCCCGAGTACAACGGAGTCAAGTTCTCGACCGCGGACGGTGCGCCGGCGCTGCCGGACGTGACCGCGCGGATCGAGGCGGAGATCGCGAGGACGTCGGACGCCGACGCGGCGCCCGCTCCGCCGGCGGACACGCCGACCTTCGACCCGAGGAAGCCCTACCTCGCCGAGCTCGCCCGGCGCGTGGACGGCGCGGCCCTGAGGAGAGCGGGCCTTCGCGTCGCCGTGGACCCGCGCTTCGGGACGTCCCGCGGCTACCTCGACGCCTTCCTCGCGGAGGCCGGAGTGGACGTCCACCTCATCAACGGCTACCGCGACCCGTACTTCGGCGGCCTCTCGCCGCAGTGCGACGCGCCGAACCTCGCCGCGCTCTCGCGGGTCGTCGTCTCGGAGAACCGCGCTCTGGGCCTCTCGACCGACGGCGACGCGGATCGCTTCGGCGTCCTCGACGCGGACGGGTCGTACGTGAACCCGAACCATTGCCTCATGCTGCTCGCGGACCGGCTCCTCGCGCGAAGGAAGGCCGGAGACCCGCGCGGCGTCGCGCGGTCGGTCGCGACGACGCAAGGCCTCGATGCGGTCGCGAAGGCGTACGGTGCGCCCGTCTTCGAGACTCCCGTCGGGTTCAAGTACATCGGCGAGCTCCTCCTCGAAGGCAGGATCGTCATGGGCGGCGAGGAGTCGGCGGGCTTCACGATGGAGGGCCACGTCCCCGAAAAGGACGGCCCGCTCGCGTGCCTCCTCCTCGCCGAGCTCGTCGCGACGACGGGAAAGACGCTCGGGACCCTCCTGAAGGAGCTCTTCGAGCGCGTCGGACCGTTCTGGCCCGACCGCTCCGACGCGCGCCTCGACCCGAAGCTCGCGGAGGCGATGAAGAAGAGGCTCGCGGAGAGCCCGGACACGTTCGCGGGCCTGAAGGTCCAGTCGATCGACCGCAAGGACGGGCAGAAGCTCCTTCTCGGCGACGGCCGCTGGATCCTCTTCCGCGCCTCGGGCACGGAGCCCGTCGTGCGGATCTACGCGGAGTCTCAGGACAAGCGAGAAACAAACAGACTTCTGGAAGCCGCCAAAGAATATGTTCTTAGAGGGTAAGAGGAAGAGGGGATACGCGTCGAGATTTCTCGTCTATCGGCGGCCGCATCAGCGGCCGCCGCATATAAGCAAAGAAATTCGGAGCCAACATGTACGCCATCGAAAGCATCCACGCCCGCGAGATCCTCGACTCCCGCGGCAACCCCACCATCGAAGTCGAGTGCCTGCTCGAGGGCGGGGCGTCCGCGCGCGCGGGCGTGCCCTCCGGCGCCTCCACCGGCTCGCGCGAGGCGCTCGAGCTCCGGGACGGCGACAAGAAGCGCTACGGCGGCAAGGGCGTCCTCAAGGCCGTCAAGAACGTGAACGAGACGATCGCGCCCGAGGTCCTCGGGATGGACGCGCGCCAGCAGGCCGAGATCGACCGCCTCATGATCGAGCTCGACGGCACCCCGACGAAGTCCGCCCTGGGCGCGAACGCGATCCTCGGCGTCTCGATGTCCGTCTGCCGCGCGGCGGCCGAGGCCTGCGCCCTGCCCCTCTTCCGCTACCTCGGCGGCACGGGAGCCGTCACGCTGCCCGTTCCGATGATGAACGTCGTGAACGGCGGGGCGCACGCCGACAACCCGCTCGACATCCAGGAGTTCATGCTCGTCCCCGCGGGCTTCGAGGACTTTCGGGAGGCCCTGCGCGCCGGTTCGGAAGTCTTCCACGCCCTGAAGGGCCTCCTCAAGGCGAAGGGCCTCGCGACGGGCGTCGGCGACGAGGGCGGCTTCGCGCCGAACCTCGAGTCCACGCGTCAGGCGCTCGACTTCATCGTCGACGCGATCGGAAAAGCCGGATACGAAGCGGGGGGCGACGTCTTCCTCGCTCTGGACAGCGCCGCCAGCGAGTTCTTCGAAAAGGGTCACTACGCCCTCGAGGGCGGAAAGCTCTCCCCCGCCGAGATCGTGCCGTTCTACGAAGGCCTCGTGAAGGACTACCCGATCGTCTCGATCGAGGACGGCTGCGCCGAGGGCGACAAGGCCGGCTGGAAGCTCCTGACGCAGAGGCTCGGCTCGAAGATCCACCTCATCGGCGACGACAACTTCGTGACGAACCCCGGGATCTTCCGACAGGGCATCGCGGACGGCATCGCGAACGGCCTCCTCGTGAAGCTGAACCAGATCGGGACGATCACGGAGACGCTCGAGGCGGTCCGGATGGCGCAGACGGCGAAGTACGCCACGGTCATCTCGCACCGCTCGGGCGAGACGGAGGACACGACGATCGCGGACCTCGCCGTCGCGACGAACGCCGGATTCATCAAGACGGGCTCCCTCTGCCGGTCGGAGCGGATCGCGAAGTACAACCGCCTCCTGCGCATCGAGGAGGACCTCGGCGAGACCGGCGTCTACCCCGGTCTGGCGGCGAAGAAGGGCTGAGTGGCGCACCCCGCTCCATCCGGCCGAAACTGAGCGAAAATGAGGGGTGCGCTTCGAGCGAATCGTCGGAGGTGAGGGGCCGCCCCGCCTCGTGGGCGTCAAGCGCCTGCCCCGGCGCCCCGTCCGGCCGCCTTCTTCCGAGGCGGAGCCGGCCGCGCGCGCGGGACGGACCGACCACGGCGAGGAGGCTCCCGCCGCCCGGCCCGAGGGGCACCACGTGCGTCCCGCGTCGTACGTCCTCGTCTCGCTCCTCCTCTCGGCTCTCTTCTTCGGCATCTTCCTCGTCTCCGACCGCGGGCTCCTGAAGCTCCGCAAGCAGCGGCTCCAGATCGCGAAGGCCCGCGAAGAGGTCGCGCAGCTCGAGGAGGACAACAAGCGGCTCGAGGCCGAGGTCGCCGCGCTCCGGACCGATCCGCGCGCCCTCGAGAAGGTCGCGCGCGAGCAGCTGAACCTCGTCCGGCCGGGCGAGGTCGTGCTCGTCCTGCCGGACGGCTGGGAGCAGCGCGTGAAGCCCGCGGCGCCGCCCGCGCCGGGGCCCGCGTCGCGCTAGGAGACCGCCTCGAGGTCCTTCGCGACCTCGCCGGCGTGGCTCGCCGGCGACACGGACGCGTAGACCTTCGCGATTCTTCCCTTCCGGTCGATCAGGAAGGACATTCTCTTCGCGATGCCGAACGCGAGGTCGACGCCGTACCGCCGGATCACCTCTCCGTCCGCGTCCGCGAGGAGCCGGAACGTCAGCTTGTTCTTCTCCGCGAACTTCTTCTGCGCCTCGACGCCGTCCTTCGAGACGCCGACGACGACGACGTCCCTCGGGAGCTTCGGGCCTTCGTCACGGAAGGCCTGGGCCTCGACCGTTCACCCCGGGGTGTCGGCCTTCGGGAAGAAGTAGAGGACGACGCGATTGCCGCGGAGCTTCGAGAGCGTGACGGACTTCCCGTCCTGGTCTTTCAGCGTGAAGTCCGGCGCCGTGTCTCCGACCTTGAGAGTGGTGCCCGAGAAGAGTCCCATCGCGTCCTCCCTCGCCACTCTAACCCCCCGCGTGTGATGACGGGCGTGGCCCGGCTTGACTCCCGCGCGATCTGTCGCTATGGTCCCCCTCCCTGACGCGGGGTGGAGCAGCCTGGTAGCTCGTTGGGCTCATAACCCAAAGGTCGCAAGTTCAAATCTTGCCCCCGCAACCAATTACGAACCGGGCCCGGCGGCGACGCCGGGCCCTTCGTTTCGGGCGGATTCCGTATCCTTGGAGATTCATGGCCGTCGAGCGCCCGTCCGCCCCGCCCGACCTCGCCCCGCAGGACGTCGTCCTCAGGTTCCTCGAGAGCACGGGACGTCCGTCCGAGACGCGGCTCTACCTCGACCTCTTCCGCGCGCGGCCGCGCGAGCAGTTCGCGGCGCTCGCGATCGACGCGAACGTCATGGCGGCCGCCGCCGACGCGGTCGTCCAGGACGTGAGGTTCCTCGCGGCGCTCGACCTCTTCCCGGCGGTCGTCCTCGGGATCTTCCAGCCGGCCGACGCGGCGGCGCACGCCCGCGTCCTCGCCGGCCACCTCGCGGCGGAAGGCGTCGGCGTCGAGGAGCTGCCGGCGTCGTCCGCCACCCTCGCCGAGGCGCTCGTGAAGACAGTCGGCGCCGGCCGCGTCCCGGTCGTCGTCTTCGAGCCGGCCGGAGGAGAGGAGCCGGCCCGGCGACTCGAGCGGCTCGGCGTCCTCCTGCGCACTCTCCAGACGCGCAAGCTCCTCTTCCTCCACCGGCCCGGCGGGCTCCGCCAGGGCGGCGCTCTCGTCCCGCTCGTGAACCTCACGACGGACGTGCCCGCGCTCGCCGCGAGCCGCGAAATCTCGCGCAAGGAGGCCCTCATCCTCGAAGGCGCCCGGAGGCTCTGCGAGGAGGCGGCTCCTCTCCCCTTCACGGTCGCGATCACCTCGCCCCTCAACGTCCTCCGGGAGCTCTTCACGGTCAAGGGCGCCGGCACGCTCCTGCGCCGCGGCGCGCGCATCACCCGCCGCGACGGCTGGGACGGCGTGGACATGATCCGTCTCCGCGAGCTTCTCGCCTCGAGCTTCGGGCGCCCGCCGCGGGACGCGTTCTACGCGAAGGCGCCCGCGCGCGTCTACCTCGAGGAGGCGTACAGGGGGTGCGCGATCCTCGCGGACGCGCCGCTCGGCGCGTACCTCACGAAGTTCGCGGTCTCCCCCGAGGCGCAGGGGGAGGGCATCGCGCGAGACCTCTGGGAGGCTCTCGCGGCCGACAACCCGGTCGTGTTCTGGCGCGCGCGCCCGACGAACCCGATCAGCGAGTGGTACGGGAAGCTCTGCGACGGCCTCGTGAGGCTCGCGGACTGGACCGTCTACTGGAAGGGCCTGGCTCCGGCGGCGATCCCCGGCGCCGTGGCGTGGGCCGCGGCGCAGCCGGTGGACGTCCCGCCCGCGGCGGCGTGAGGCTCCGGGCGCTGGTTCATCCGCATCAGGGTCAGCCCGTCCGAACTCCGCTAACGTCCCACGCTGGAGGACTCTCCCATGCCCTCGAAGAAGACCGCCCGCAGAACTGCGCCGAAGGCGAAGAACGCCTTCGTCTTCACCGAGACGTTCCAGAAGGGCAAGGACGACACGAAGTACCGCCTCGTCGCGGGTCCGAAGGGTCTCGTGAAGAAGGCGAAGTTCGCCGGGAAGACGATGCTCGTCGTCGACCCGAAGGCGCTCACGGTGCTCGCCCACGAAGCGATGCGCGACGTCTCGTTCCTCCTCCGCCCGAAGCACCAGGAGCAGGTCGCCGCCATTCTTCATGACCCGGCGGCGTCGCCGAACGACCGCTTCATGGCGATGACGCTCCTCCGCAATTCCGTCGTCTCCGCGGGCTTCGAGCTCCCGTTCTGCCAGGACACGGGCACGGCGACCGTCGTCGGGTGGAAGGGCCAGCAGGTGTGGACGGGCGGCGACGACGCGGCGGCCCTCTCGAAGGGGATCTGGAAGACGTACACCGAGGAGAACCTCCGGTACTCGCAGACCGCCGCGCTCGACGTGTACGAGGAGGTCAACACCGGGAACAACCTCCCCGCGCAGATCGACCTCTACGCGACGAAGGGCGACGCCTACAAGTTCCTCTTCGTGGCGAAAGGGGGCGGCTCGGCGAACAAGAGCTACCTCTTCCAGGAGACGAAGGCCCTCCTCAACCCGGACGCGCTGGTCCCGTGGCTCGTCGAGAAGATGAAGACACTCGGCACGGCCGCGTGCCCGCCGTACCACATCGCGTTCGTGATCGGCGGGACGTCCGCCGAGGCGTGCCTCAAGACGGTCAAGCTCGCCTCGACGGGCTACCACGACCACCTCCCGACGACGGGCGACAAGACCGGCCGCGCGTTCCGCGACACCAATCTCGAGAAGGTCCTCCTCGAGAGAGCGCAGGCGATCGGCTTCGGCGCCCAGTTCGGAGGCACGTACTTCGCGCACGACGTGAAGGTCATCCGCCTCCCGCGCCACGGCGCGTCCTGCCCGGTCGGGATGGGCGTCTCGTGCTCGGCCGACCGAAACGTCCTCGCGCGGATCGACGCGAAGGGCCTCTGGCTCGAGGAGCTCGAGCGGAACCCGGCGCGCCTCCTGCCCGAGAAGGCCGTTGCAACGGGGAAAGGCCACGACGGGATCGTCCGCGTCGACCTCAACCGGCCGATGAAGGAGATCCTCGCCGAGCTCACGAGGCATGCCGTGTCGACCCCGCTGGCATTGACAGGCCGTTTGGTCGTCGCGCGCGACATCGCGCACGCGAAGCTCAAGGAGCGCCTCGACAGGGGCGGCGACCTCCCGCAGTACTTCAAGGACCACCCCGTCTACTACGCGGGCCCCGCGAAGACGCCGAAGGGGAAGCCCTCGGGCTCGTTCGGCCCGACGACCGCGGGCCGCATGGACGGCTACGTGGACCTCTTCCAGTCGAAGGGCGGGTCGATGGTCATGATCGCGAAGGGGAACCGCAGCCCGAAGGTCACGGAGGCGTGCAAGAAGTGGGGCGGTTTCTACCTCGGCTCGCCCGGCGGCCCGGCCGCGATCCTCGCCGAGGAGAACATCAAGAAGGTCGAGGTCGTCGAGTTCGAAGAGCTCGGGATGGAAGCCGTCTGGGCGATCGACGTCGTCGACTTCCCCGCGTTCGTTCTCGTGGACGACAAGGGGAACGACTTCTTTCAGAAGATCGCATCCTCTCCCGCGGCCGCGCCGGCCCCGAAGCAGGCGCTCCCGGTGGTGCGCTCGTGAACGAGGTCGACGCCGTCGTCCCCGGCCACGACGTTCTCGCCCTGATCGCGGCGCGCGGCGGGCGCTGCACGGTGGACGAGCTCCGGGGCGCCGCGGCCGCCGCCTTCGGGGAGGGCGCCGTCTTCGGGAACTGCGACGGGGACCGCTTCGACTTCGACGCCCTGCTGGCCTTCCTCGAATCGAAGGGAAAGCTGGCCCTCCTCGGGGAGGACCAGCTCGTGCTCGGCGCCGTCCCGGCCTGCTCAGGCCACTGAACCCGAGGGGGCCGTCCTCGCGCGAAGGCCCCGGGGGAATAATGCGTCCTTCACGGAGCATCTCCTTCCGGAGATCCACGCCGAGATGTCCTTCTTCCGCCCGCGCCCGGCCGACGCCGAATCCCGGCTGAGGGAGGACTTCGACCGCGAGGCGTGGCCGCACTTCCGGGAGATCGCGCGGGCGGCCCTGCGCCTGGCGCGCCGGCCGGCCGAGGCCGAGGACCTCGCCTCCGAGGTCTTCCTCCAGGCGTGGAAGTCCTTCACGAAGTTCGAGCGCGGGACGAACTGCCGGGCCTGGCTCTACAAGATCCTCTGGAACGTCAACCAGCAGAGATCCCGCAAGAGGGTCCCGTTCACGCTCGGCGCCGAAGGCGAGGCGCTGCTCGCCGAGACGCTTGCCGCCGAGGAGCCGACTCCGACCGAGATCAAGGACGAGGAGGTCGGCGCCGCGCTCGACGCGCTGTCGCCCGAGCACCGGCAGATTCTGCTTCTGTCCGACGTCGACGAATTCACCTACAAGGAAATCGCCACCATCCTCCGCGTGCCGATCGGCACGGTCATGTCGCGCCTGTCCCGGGCGCGCGCTGCGCTGCGGGAGAGGGTGCGCGGGACGGCCGCCGCCGCGAGCTTCGCCGCCTCGGCCGTTCGAGGAGGGACACCGTGAACGCCGCCCCGAACGTCCGCGACTACGGCTGCGCCCGGGTGCGCCGCCGGCTGGACTCCTACCTCGCCGGAGAGCTCTCCGTCGACCTCTCGCACGAGATCCTCGAGCACTTCGAGCGGTGCGCGGCGTGCTCGAGCGAGCTCAAGGCGCGCGAGAACCTGCGTGCCGCGGTCCGCCGCGTCGCCGCCGCCGCGCCGGAGCCGCGCGAGGGCTTCGAGGCGGAGCTCCGCGCGCGCCTCGCGCGCGCTCCCGCGCCGTCCGCCGGCGCCCCGGTGACGCTCCTCCTCGCGGCGTCCCTCGTCGCCGCCGCGGGGGCCGGAACGCTCTTCTTTCTCGCGAACGCCGCGAGGACCCACGACGCGAGCCTTACCGCCGCACGCGACGCGAAGGCTTTCCTCTTCGCCGCGCTCAACCACCGGAACTGCGCCCTCCGGGGCCGCTGGGAAACCGTGCCGGCGCCGGCCGCCGGCCAGCTCGGGACGGACCTCGATCCGGACATCCGGGCCGTCGTCGCGAAGGCCGCCGACCGCCTGCCGGGCTACGTGCCCGTCTCCGCGCACGAATGCAGCCTCGCGGGAGAGAAGATCCTCCATCTCATCTACCAGAGGCGCGGCTCGACCTCGGCCGACGACCTCGTCTCGGTGATCGCGACGCGGCCCGGCTCGGCGCTCGCGGCGAACGTGAGGCTCCTCGGCCTCGTGAACGGCGCGCGGGTGGACGGTCTCGCGGTCGTCGGCATGAGCGCGGCGGACGGCCGGCTCGTCTTCCTCGTCACGAACCGGAGCGACCGCGACGCGATGCGCCTCGGGAGGCTCGTCCTTCCCGTGCTCGCGTCGGCGTTCACGGCGCGCTGAAGAGAGAGAAGAGAGAAGCTCGTGCTTCGGACCCGAGCGCAAATGCAAGCGCCGCGGCAGGGGCGATGGTCTGCAACGTTCTTCGAAGCGGGATTTGCGATTTCGCTGTTTGCCGGGGCCTGCGCGCTCGAGTTCGCGGCGTCCGCGCTGGCGCCGCCCGCCGCGGCGGCCGTCCGCTCTTCACCTTCGAAGAGAGTCTCCTCGTCCTCTTCGGACGTTCCCCGTCAGGCCGCCGCCGCTTCGGGCACCCCCGTCCTCGTCGAGCTCTTCACGTCCGAGGGCTGCTCGAGCTGCCCGCCCGCCGACCGGCTTCTCGCGCGCCTCGCGGCCGACCAGCCCGTGGCCGGCGCGCTCGTCGTGCCGCTCTCCCTCCACGTCGATTACTGGAACCGCCTCGGGTGGGTGGACCCGTTCTCGTCGGCCGCCTTCACGGAGCGCCAGGGCGCCTATGCCGCGCGATTCGGAAACGGCGGCCGCGTCTACACGCCGCAGATGGTCGTGGACGGCCTCGCGGAGCTCGTCGGGAGCGACGAGCGCGCCGCCCGGCGCGCGATCGCGGCGTCCGCGACGGGAACGAAGGCGCTCGTGAAGATCGAGGCCGGGGCGGTCCCCGGCTCGGCCCGGGTGACCGTCTCCGGAGCGCCGGGAGCGGGCGCCGATGTCGTCCTGGCCGTCGCCGAGGACGCCGGCGTCTCGGAGGTGACCCGCGGGGAGAACGCGGGAACGAGGCTGACTCATGTCGCGGTCGCACGAGAGATCCGGGTCCTGGGAACCGTGGACGGCGGGGGCCGCTTCGGAGGGAACATCGCCCTCACGGCTCTTCGAGGGACCGGCCCCCGGCACCTTCTCGCGTTCGTGCAGGAACCCGGAACGGGGCGCGTCCTGGGCGCCTCGGTGCCTTTTCGGGCGCCCTGACCCCGACCGCGCCACAATCCTCGACTCGAAGGAAGGAGAGACGACATGATCACCCGCCTCTACCTCAGGATCACCGCGCTCGCCGAGAAGGTCTTCGCGCCCTTCGGGAGCCTCGTCCTCCTCGTCCTCAGGCTCGTCTGGGGGTGGCAGTTCTTCATGACGGGGCTCGGCAAGCTCCAGAACCACACGCGCGTCACGGACTTCTTCACGTCGCTCGGGATCCCGATGCCGGGCCTCAACGCGTGGTTCATCGGCGGGCTGGAGCTCGCCGGGGGCGGGCTCCTCTTCGTCGGGCTCCTCTCGCGTCCGATCGCATTCCTCCTGACGTGCAACATGTGCGTCGCGTACTGGGCGGGCGACCGCCCGGCGTTGCTGGGCGTCTTTCACGACCTCGACGCGTTCCTCAAGGCGGACCCGGCCTGGTTCCTCTTCGCCTCGGTCGTCGTCCTGACGCTCGGGCCCGGCGCGATCTCGGTCGACCGGCTGCTGGGGCGCGCTCTCGAACGACGGCGGGGACGCTCCGCCCGGCCGGCGGCCTGATGCAGGCACTTCACGCCGGCTCCTCGCCCGGCCCTTAAGATCGGTCCGGGGCTGCGGATGCACCGCCCCGGAGGTATCTCATGACGACTCCCGTTCGCGTCGGGATCAACGGGTTCGGCCGGATCGGCCGATGCCTCTTCAAGCACCTCCTCCAGCGCGGCGCGACGTGCGCCGGCATCAACGACCTCGCCGACCTCGGCGACCTCGCCTACCTCCTCAAGTACGACTCGGTCCACGGCTGGTGGGATCACCGCGTCTCGGTCACGGACAAGGAGCTCGTCGTCGACGGCGCGAAGATCCCGTTCTTCTCCTCGAAGGACCCCGCCGCGCTCCCGTGGGCCGCGGCCGGCGCGGACGTCGTCGTCGAGTGCTCCGGCGCGTTCCGCAAGCGCGCCGACGCCGCCAAGCACCTCGCGGGCGGCGCGAAGAAGGTCGTGATCTCGGCGCCGGCCGACGACCCCGACGGCACGTTCGTCCTCGGCGTGAACGGCCACACGTACGATCCGGCGAAGCACCACGTCGTCTCGATGGCCTCCTGCACGACGAACTCGCTCGCGCCCGTCGCGAAGGTCCTCAACGACACGTTCGGCGTCGAGCACCTCATGATCACGACGGTACACGCCTACACGTCGAGCCAGTCCCTCATGGACGCGCCGACGCGGAAGCGCCGGCGCGGCCGCGCCGCGGCGCTCTCGATCGTTCCGACGTCGACGGGCGCCGCGAGGGCCACCGCGCTCGTGATCCCCGAGCTCAAGGGCCGGATGGACGGCATGGCCCTCCGGGTGCCGGTCCCGGACGGGTCGATCACGGACATCGTCGCGACGCTCCGAACGGACGTCACGCCGGAGTCGATCCACGCGGCTCTCGCTGCGGCCGCCGAGACGCCGGCCCTCAAGGGGATTCTCCGTGTCGCGGACGAGGCTCTCGTTTCGCGCGACATCCTCGGCGACACGCACTCGGCGATCGTGGATCGGGACTCGACGATGGTTCTCGCCCGGCGCGTCGCGAAGGTCCTCGTGTGGTACGACAACGAGTGGGGATACGCGGCGCGCCTCGCGGACTTCGCCGCCCTTCTCGCCGACAAGGGCGTCTGATCCGCCTCGCGGCCGGGTGCTAGTCTCTTCCCGCTTGAAGAGTCTCGCGCGCCCGGCGATCGTCGCGGCGCTCGCGGCCGGGGTCGCGGCGCGCGTGTACGTCGCCTTCGCGCGGCCGCTCTGGGCCGACGAGGTCTTCACGCTCACGCTCGCGCGCCGGAGCGTCCCGGACATCCTCGCCGCCCTGCGCGTCGACTCGGGGCCGCCGCTCCACTACCTCGTCGCGCACGTTCTTCTCCTGCCGTTCCCGGCGCCGGGCGCGGGCGACATCGTCGTCCGTCTCCTCTCCGTCGCGGCGTCCCTCCTTCACTTCCCGGTCCTCGTCCGCGTCGGCCGGCGGCTCGGCCGGCCCGAGGCGGGCCGCGCCGCCGCGGCTCTCTATGCCCTTTTCCCGCTCGCCGTTCTCAACGGCGCGGAGGGCCGCGGCTACGCGCTCGCGTCGCTCCTCGCGCTCGTCGCCTTCGAGCGAGCCCTCGCCCTGCGGGAGAGGCCGCGTCCCGGCACGGGTCTCGCGCTCGCGCTCTTTTCGGCCGGCGCGGTCCTGACGCACTACCTCGCGCTCTTCCCCGTCGCCGCCCTCGCCGTTCTCGCGGTGGGCGCGCGGCCCCCCGCGCGACGGGCTCTCGCCCTGGCCGGGCTCGCCGCCGCCGCGCTCGCCGCGCCGTGGGCACCTGTCGCTCTCGCGCAGCCCGCGGAGTCCATGGCCTGGGCGCGCGGCCCGGAATTCGCGCACGCCCTTCGTGACCTCCCGGCGAGCCTCGCGTTCGGGATCGAGCCCCGGGGCGCGTTCGCCGTTCCCCTCGCGATTCTCGGCGGCGTCCTCGTCCTCGCCCTTCTCCTCAGGGAGAGGCGCGGCGTCCTCGCCCCCGTCGCGGGCGTCCTCGCCGGTTCGCTCGCGCTCCTCGCGGTCGCCCAGGCGGCGACGGGCGCGCTCGTCCTCCCGGGGAGGACCGCCCTCGTCTTCCTCCCGCTCGTCGCGCTCCTCCTCGCGTCCGCGCCCGCCGGCGTCCCGCTCGCGTCGGCCGCCCTCGCCGCGGCGTTCCTCGCCCGCACCCTCCCCGACGTCTCCGGGCCCTCGCCCGGCGAGACGCTCGCGCGCCTCCTCGAGGCGCCGGCGCGGGCGGGGAAGACGATCGTCGCCGCCGGGTACTGGGGGCCGGAGCTCTCCTACCGGCTCGCGCGCTCGGGCGCGCCCGGCCACGTCGTGTTCTTCCCCGCGTCGGTCGCCGCGCATCCGGGCTGGTACAGCGAGGAGGGGATTCCGGCCGAGACGTTCGGGGCGGAAGCGGAGGCGCTTCTCGCTCTTCCCGCCCGGCCTTTGGTATTCGTCCTTCCGCGCGGCTCCCGCGCCTCGGCCGCGCTCGCCTCGCGCCTCGGACCGGCGCGCCGCCTCCTCGCCAGCCCGCTCGTCGATGTCGTCGAGACGAAGCCTCGGCCCGCCGCTGGCGGCCGCCCCTGATTTGCCGAAAGCCGGGATCCGTGAGACCCTGACGCCGGCCGGAGCGGCGCGCTCGACGCGCCCCGGCCCGAAAGCGAACCCCCCTCCCATGGCCTTCTCCTCGTTCGGTCTCCACTCCGACCTCCTCCGCGGCGTCAAGGAGCTCGGCTTCACGCGCCCGACGCCCATCCAGACGGACTCGATCCCGCCCGCGATGCAGGGCCGCGACGTCCTCGCCTGCGCGATGACGGGCAGCGGCAAGACGGCCGCGTTTCTTCTCCCGATCCTCCACCGCCTCATGGGCAAGCCGCGCGGCACGACGCGCGCGCTCATTCTCACGCCCACGCGCGAGCTCGCCGCGCAGATCGACGAGCACCTCAAGCAGCTCGCGGTTCACACGGCGATGTCCGGCGCGGCCGTCTTCGGAGGCGTCGGGATGGGCCCGCAGGAGCACGCGTTCCGGAGCGGCGTCGACGTGATCGTCGCGACGCCCGGGCGCCTCCTCGACCACTTCCGCTTCCCGTACGCGAGGCTCTCCGGCCTCGAGGTCCTCGTCCTCGACGAGGCGGACCGCATGCTCGACATGGGCTTCCTCCCCGACATCCGTCGCGTGCTGAGACACCTGCCTCCGCGCCGCCAGACGCTCTTCTTCTCGGCGACGATGCCCCCGCCGATCGCGCAGCTTTCGAAGGAGATGCTCCGGGACCCCGTGCAGGTGAACGTCGAGCGGCAGGCCCTCCCGGCCGTCGGGATCACGCAGGCCGTCTATCCGGTGCCGCAGGACCTCAAGTTCGCGCTGCTCCTCTCCCTCCTCGAGCGGGGCGACTTCAAGAGCGTCCTCGCGTTCACGCGCACGAAGCACCGCGCGAACCGCCTCGCGGACCAGCTCCAGCGCCACGGCGTCGCCTGCGAGCGCATCCACGGGAACCGCAGCCAGGCGCAGCGGACGGCCGCGCTCGCGGGCTTCAAGGACGGAAAGTTCAAGGTGCTCGTCGCGACGGACATCGCGGCGCGCGGCATCGACGTCGAGGCCCTTTCGCACGTCGTGAACTTCGACGTGCCGCACGTCCCCGAGGACTACATCCACCGCGTGGGGCGCACGGCGCGCGCGGAGATGACGGGCGACGCGTTCACGTTCGTCGCGCCGGACGAGGAGGCGGACCTCCGTCAGATCGAGCGCGCGATCGGCAAGCGCCTGCCCCGCGTGACGGTGCCGGAGTTCGACTACACGACCCGGCCGACCGAGCGCTTCGAGGTCCCGCTCGCCGAGCGCATCGCGGCGATCCGCGCGCGCAAGGCGGAGGAACGGAAGAGGGCGAAGGAGAAAGCCGAGAGAAGAATCGCCCATGAACGTGGAATGCAGGAAAGGCAGCAGCGGTCGACCCCGCGGCCTCCCCACGCTGCTCCCGCTCGTTCCCCTTCTCAGCAGATATCCTCTTCACATGGCCCGTCTCATCGACCTCAGCCACACGGTCCGCGCCGGGATGGTCACGTACAAGGGCCTGCCGGGCCCGGTCCTCACAGACCATCTCAGTCGTGAGGCCTCCCGCCCGCTCTACGCGGGCGGGACCACGTTCCAGATCGGGAAGATCGAGATGGTCGCGAACACGGGCACGTACGTGGACGCGCCGTTCCACCGCTTCGAGGACGGAGCGGACCTGTCGCAGCTTCCTCTTGCTTCCCTCGCGCGCCTCGACGGCGTCTGCATCGCGGCGCCGCATGCGCGGGGGCTGGCGACAGGAGAGGATTTCCTAGAAGGTAGAGAGGTCGGAGGGAAGGCCGTGCTCTTCTGCACGGGCTGGTCCGAGCTCTGGGGCTCTCCCTCTTACCTTCGAAGATCTCCTCATCTGACCGCTGCGGCTGCTTCGCGTCTCGTCTCCCGCGGGGCCGCGATCGTCGGGATCGACTCGCACAACATCGACGACACCGACGACAAGACGCGGCCCGTCCACTCGATCCTCCTGCGCGCCGGGATTCCGATCGTCGAGCACCTCGTGAACCTCAAGGCGCTGCCGGCCTCCGGCTTCCGCTTCTACGCGGTGCCCGTCAAGGTCGCGGGAATGGGGACGTTTCCCGTGCGCGCGTTCGCCGAGGTCCCGTAAGTCCTTCGACGGCAAGGCTGAACCCGCGGGGGTCTCCGTCCGTATATTTGGATAGACTGCAGCCTTCCACTCTCGCCGCCGAAGGAGGTTCCTCGTGGGCCTGCTCGACAACCTCAAACAGCAGATCGGCAACCAGCTCGGGTCCCAGTTCATCGAGATCATCCAGTGGCTCGACGACTCGAACGACTCGATGGTCTACCGCTTCCCGGTCTACAACCAGGAGATCAAGATGGGCGCGCAGCTCACGGTTCGCGAGAACCAGGCCGCGCTCCTCATCAACGAGGGCAAAGCGGCCGATCTCTACGGACCGGGGCGCTACGAGCTCACGACGCAGAACATGCCGATCCTGACCACCCTGCGCGGGTGGAAGTACGGCTTCCAGTCGCCCTTCAAGGCCGAGGTCTACTTCTTCAACACGCGGCTCTTCACGGACCTGAAATGGGGAACGACGAACCCCGTCATGATGCGGGACGCGGAGTTCGGCATGATCCGCTTGCGCGCCTTCGGCACGTACGCGATGAAGGTCGCCGACCCGAAGACGTTCTTCGCGACGATCGTCGGAACCCGGGGCCTGACGGCGACGGACGAGATCACGGGCCAGCTCCGCTCGACGATCCTGTCGCGTCTGTCGGACGCGATCGCCGAGTCCAAGATCGCGGCGCTCGACATCGCCTCGAAGTACGACGAGCTCTCCGCTCACGGCAAGCAGGTCCTCGGCCCCGAGTTCTCGAGCTTCGGGCTCGAGCTCGCCCGTTTCTTCATCGAGAACGTCTCGCTCCCCGAGGAGGTCGAGGCCGCGATCGACCAGCGCACGAAGCTCGGCGTCCTCGGCGACAGGATGGGGCAGTACACGCAGCTGCAGGCCGCCGACGCGATGAAGGTCGCCGCCGCCAATCCGGGCGGAGCCGCCGGAGCGGGCGTCGGGATCGGCGCCGGCATCGCGATGGGCGGGATGATGGGAGGCGCGCTCGCGAACGCCGGGTCGGCGGGCCAGAACGTGGTGGGAGGCATGGCGCCGCCGCCGCCGCCGCCCGGCCCGGGCTTCGCGGCACCGCGCTGGTCGCTCACGGTGGACGGCAAGACGTACGGCCCTTACTCCGACGACGCCGTGAAGGGCATGGTCGCCTCGGGACAGGTCGCGCCGGGGACCCTCGCGTGGAAGCCGGGCGCCGCGGGATGGGCGCCCGTCTCGAGCTTCGAAGAGCTCGCCGGCCCGGGCGGATCGGCCCAGGCGCCGCCCCCGCCGCCGCCCGCGGCCCGCTGACGCCGACGTCCCCTGCGCCGTGAACGCGACTTCTCCCGTGGCCGGCGCCGCGCCGGCGAAGGTCCGCAGATTTCCGTGCGGCTCGTGCGGCGCGGACGTCGTCTGGAGCCCCGGGGCGGCGGCGCTCACGTGCCCGTACTGCGGCGCGAAGAGGGACGTTCCGAAGACGCCCGGGCAGGTGACGGAGAGGCCGATCGAGGATGCTCTGAAGGGCGCGTCCGATCTCGGCTGGGGCCTCGCGAGGAAGGCCGTGACCTGCGGGGGCTGCGGCGCGACGACGACGTTCGACGCCGGCGTCGCGGCCGCACGCTGCGCGTTCTGCGGGGCGCCGTCCGTCGTGGAGGCGCCGCCGAGCGGGACGATGGTCCGGCCGGAGGGCGTCCTTCCGTTCCGCGTGGACCGCGACGCGGCGACCGGGAAGTTCCGCCAGTGGCTCTCGTCGCTCTGGTTCCGCCCGGACGACCTTTCGCAGAAGTCCTCCGTCTCCGAGCTGAAGGGCGTCTACGTTCCGTTCTGGACGTTCGACGCCGCGACGCATTCGGCGTGGACCGCGGAAGCCGGCACCGACTACCAGGTCGCGGTTCCGGTCGTGGAGAACGGCCGGTTCCACACGCGCTACGAGACGCGCACCCGCTGGGAAAGGGCCGAGGGCGTCTACGAGCACTTCTTCGACGACGTGCCCGTCGCCGCGTCCCGCGGCCTCCCGCCCGACCTCGCGCTCGGGATCGAGCCGTTCCCGACGGCCGACCTCCTCGCGTACGAGCCGTCGTACCTCTCGGGGTTCTGCGCCGAGGAGTACGCGGTCGGGCCGAAGGAAGCGCTCGCGTCGGCGGAGCGGCGGATGACGCAGGAGCTCTACGCCGCCTGCGGGCGCGAGGTCCCGGGCGACCGATATCGCAATCTCCAGGTCCGAACGGCCTGGTCGGGCCTCGCGTACAAGAACGGCCTCTTCCCGGTCTGGATCGCCGCCTATCAGTACGGCGGGAAGCCCTGGCGTTTCCTCGTGAACGGCGTCACGGGCAAGACGGACGGCAAGGCGCCGTGGTCGTGGGTGAAGATCGGCCTCGCCGTCGCGGCCGCCGTCCTGCTCCTCATCCTCCTCGCGTCGATCGCGAGCTAGGGAGCCGCGGCCTCCCCGATCTCGCGCAGGAGGTTCGTCGCGCCGTCCACCTCGGTCATCGTCCAGAGCATGTACCGGCTGTCGACGTGGATGGACCGCGTGCGCACCGGGTCGAAGAGGTAGTCGGACGCGACCGTGTCGAACGTGCCGTCGAAGAGCAGGCCGCAGAGCTCGCCCTTCGCATTGAGCGTGGCCGAGCCGGAGTTGCCGCCCGTCGTGTCCACCGTCGAGAGGAAGTCGACCGGCACGTCGTTCAGCTTCGGATCGACGTACGGGCTCGTCTTCCCGGCGCGCAGCGCCTTGATCGCGTCGAGCTCGGCCTTCGGCGCGTTGAACTCGCCCTTGCCCGTCGCCTTCTCGACGATGCCCGCGAGCGTCGTCTGCGGTGCGTAGAGAAGGCCGTCGCGCTCCGCGACGCCCAGGACCCGGCCGTACGTGACGCGGAGCGTGGAGTTCGCGTCCGGCGCGACGAGCCCGCCGCTCCGGGCGAGGAGAGCCTCGGCGTAAAGCGGCCCGAGGCGGTAGAGCGCGCCCTCGCGCTCCTTGTTCTTCTCGCGGATCGACTCCTGCAGCGGGTAGAGCTCGGCGGCCAGGAGGACCATCGGGTCCTTCGTCGCCACGAGGCTCGACGTCGGCTTGTCGAGGAGCGAGAGCCGGAAGGCCTTGTCGTAGATCCTCGTGCCCGCGACGAGCCTGTCGAGCCAGGCGTCGATCGCCTTCTCCGCGTCGGCCCCGGCCATTCCGGCCTTCAGGCCGACCGCCTTGTCGAGAACCTCGATGCGCTGGCCCTCGGGAAGCCGCGCGACGTCGACGAGCGCGTAGCGCATGAGGGCGCGGTCCGCCTTCGGATCGAGCGTGCGCTGCGCGCGCTCCTGTCCCTCGCGGATCCGGCTCCAGTTGCGCTCCTGGAAGGCCGGGTCGCGGTCCGCGTCCTTTTTCGCCTTCTCGACGGAGAAGCGGTAGAGCGTCTGCGACGCGCCGAGCGCCGAGCCGACCATCAGGGGGCTGAAGCCGCCCATCTCGATCAGGAGGGCGTTGCGCTCGCGCGTCTGGACGCGCTCTTCGGCGAGCGCGTCGAGGGCCGGGATCACGTCGCCGTACTTCGCCCGGCGGGCGGCGTCGGCGTCGATCCACTTGATGAAGTCCTTCTCCATCGCGAGCTTCTCGGAGAGGAGTCCGCCCTTGATCATCCCCTGGAGGACCCCCTTGTTCTTCGTGAGGCCGTTGTTCAGGCCCCGGATCATCTGCGCGACGTGCAGGGCGGTCTCCTTGTCGTCCTTTCCGAGCTTCTCGAGAATCGCGATCCGGTCCGTGGAGCGCCGGATCGATCGCGGAAGCGTCCACTCGACCGTCTCGCGGACGTCCTCGTACGGCTCGAGGCGATAGGTGCGGCCCGGGTAGCCCGCGACGAAGACGAGGTCGCCCGGGCTCGCGCCCGCAGGCGAGATCTTGAGCCAGTGCTTCGGGCCGAACGGGACGTTTTCCCCGGAGAAGGGAGCGGGCTTGCCGTCCTTTCCGACGTACGCGCGGTAGAAGGACCAGTCGCCCGTGTGGCGCGGCCACTGCCAGTTGTCCGTCTCGCCGCCGAAATTGCCGATGCCCGCGGCGGGCGCGTAGACGAGGCGGACGTCCTGGATCTCCATCTGGGCGATCTCGAACCACTTGAGCCCCTCGAAGAAGGGCGCGACGGTGCAGCGCAGGCCGGCCTTCTCGCATTCGGCCGTCCTCGCCTTCTCGCGCCGCTCGATGACGTCGAATCGCCTGCGGTCGGGCGTTTTCGGGTCGATCCGGCCGGCGATCTCGTCCGTGACCTCCCTCACGGACACCGTGACGAGGACGCGCGAGCCGGGGCCCGCCCAGAGCTCGTCCGCCCGCGTCCTCGCGAGATAGCCGTCGGCCATGAGGTTGTGGTCCGGCTTCGAGTTGTACTGGAGAGCGCCCTGCACACAGTGGTTGTTCGTGACGATGAGGCCCTCGGGCGACACGAACGAGGCGCTGCAGCCGCCGAGCGAGACGATGGCGCCCATCGGCTGGCCGGTCAGGTCCGCGAAGGCCTGCGGGTCGCCCTGGAAGCCCATCGCCGAAAGGCGCGAGGCGAGCTGCGGGATCTGCTGCGGCATCCACATGCCCTCGTCGGCGAGCGCGGTCGCGGACAGGAGCACGAGGACGCCCGCGAGAGCGATGCGTCCGAAGCGAACGTTCACGGATTTCTCCTCTCGGTTCGGGATCGGGATGGCGCGGGTGGGCGCGCGGGCGATGGATTATGCAACGCCGAACGCCGCGGCGCGCCCCTATCATCCGCATCGGTGCTGCTCGCCGGCCTCGCCCTCGCGGCCCTCTCGCTCGTGACGGGGTGGGTCACGGTCGGGGAGGTGCCCGGTCTCCTCGATCCCCACGTCCTGTCTCTCTTCTTCGTGCTGATCGTGGCCGTGGCCTGCGCCCGGAGGTCCGGGCTCTTCGCCCGGGGAGTCCGGGCCGTCCTCTCGAGAGTGCGCACCTCGAGGGCGCTCGCCCTGGCGGCCGTCCTCGTCACGGGGGCGACGGCCGCGCTCGTCACGAACGACGTCGCCCTCCTCCTCGTCGTTCCGTTCACGCTCGCGTTCGAGGCGGCGGCGCCCAGCTTCGAGGCCGCGGGTGTCGTCGTCCTGGAAATCGCGGCCGCGAACGTCATCGGCTGTCTCACGCCGACGGGGACCCCCCAGAATCTCTTCCTCTTCGTGCGCGGCGGATTCACGGCGGGCGCATTCCTGAGGGCGCAAGGCCCGTGGGTGCTCGGCATGGCGGCCGCGACCTCGGCCGCCATCCCTCTCGTCGTCCCGGCGCGCCGGCTCCCGGCGCCGCCCTTGGGACGCGTGAACGTCGAGACGGCGCCCGCCGCCGCCGCCGTGACCCTCCTCGCCCTCGAGCTCCTCGCGATCTTCGCGGTCCTTCCCGTCTGGGTTCCGTTCGCGGCCGCGCTGACCTCGCTCGCGCTGCTCGGCCGCGACGCGTTCCGCGTGGACTTCTCGCTCGTCGGCGTCTTCGCCGCGCTCTTCGTGGGCGTCGAGGGCCTCCGCCGCTCGCCACTCTTCGGGCTCCTCGATCCGCTGCGGCTCTTCGGAACGTCGCCCTCCGGCTTCATGCTCTCGGGAGCGCTCCTCTCGCAGGCGGTCTCGAACGTGCCGGCGGCCCTGCTTCTGTCGCCGGCCGCGACGGGCAGCCCCGGCGCGTTCACCGGCCTTCTCTACGGCGTGAACGCCGGGGGCTGCGGGACGCCCGTCGCCTCTCTCGCGAACCTCATCGGCGCCCGGCTCTACCTCGAAGGCCGGTCGGGCCGGCGACGCTTCTGGACCGTCTTCTTCGCGGTCTCCTTCGGCCTCCTCGCGGCCGCCCTCGCGCTGTCGATTCTCCTCCTCAAGTATTCTCAGCGGCCGTGACAAGGCTCTCGCGGGACCTCGCGGCCGGACTCGACGACCTCCTCTCGCGGGCTTTCGCCGAGGACGGCGAGGACGTGACGTCGCTGGCCGTCTTCGGCCCGGCGGCCCGGCTCGCCGCGCGGATCGTCTGCCGTGAGAGCGCCGTCGTCGCCGGCGCCGCGTTCCTCCCGCGTCTCTTCGCGTTCCTCTCGCCGCCCGCGCGGGTCCGGGTCCTCGTCGAGGACGGGACGGCCGTGCCGTCCGGGACGGCTCTCGCCGAGATCGAGGGTCCCGCGATCACGATCCTCGCCGCCGAGCGCACCGCGCTCAACCTCCTCCAGCGCCTCAGCGGCGTCGCGACGAGGACGAGGGCCTACGTCGACGCCCTGAAGGGGACGAAGGCCGTCCTTCTCGACACGCGGAAGACGACCGCCGGCCTCCGGCTCTTCGAGCGCTACGCCGTGCGCTGCGGCGGCGGCACGAACCACCGCTACGGGCTCGCGTGGGGCTTCCTCGTGAAGGACAACCACGCCGACGGCGCCGGCAGCGTGTGGGAGGCGACGCGCCGCGCGAAGGATTTCCGCTCCCTCAACCGGAGGCTGGCCGGCCTCCTCCTCGAGGCCGAAGCCCGCACGCGGGACGAGGTCCATCAGGCGCTCGACGCCGGCGCCGAGCGCATCCTCCTCGACAACATGACGGCGGCCGCGATCGCCGAGGCCGTCGCCGACGTGCGCCTCTACAACGAGGCGACGCGCGCGCGCGTCACGACGGAGGCCTCCGGGAGGATGACGCCCGAGTCGGCGCGCGCCGCCGCGGAGGCCGGGGTGGATTTCGTGTCCGTCGGCGCGATCACGCATTCGGTGAGGGCCGTCGACATCGCGATGGACGTCGACGCGGGAGCGAAATCGACGGGGGCGAAGAGAAGGATTTCCTTGAAGGTCAAGAAGGCAAAGGACCTCCGGCAACCGGCGCGGCATCGCCGGAAGCCTTCGCGCAGCGCACGCGCGCGCCTTCGAAGAAATCCCCCGTCTTCGGGTCCCCGGTCTCCTCGCCCCTCATGAAATCCCTCCCCTCCCGCTTTCACGTCCCCGTCCTCGTCCTCGGCTCGGGGATCGCCGGCCTGTCCGCGGCCTACCGGCTCGCGCGGCGCGGCGTCAAGGTTCTCGTCCTCACGAAGGCCGCGAACCCCGCCGAGTGCAACACGGCCTGGGCGCAGGGCGGGATCATCTATTTCGGCAAGGGCGACTCGGCGGCTTCGCTCGCGAAGGACATCCTCCGCGCCGGCGCCGGCCTCTGCCGCCCGGAGGCGGTCGAGCTCCTCGCCCGGCGGGGGCCGGAGGTCGTGAGGAGCGTCCTTCTCCGCGAGGTGGGCGTGCCCTTCTCCCGCACGCGGCGGGGCGAACTCGACTTCACCCGCGAGGGCGCGCACTCGATCGCCCGCATCGTCCATTCCGCCGACGCGACCGGGAAGGCCATCGAGACCTCGATCCTCGCGCGCCTCGCGGCCGAGAAGAACGTCACGCTCTGGACGGAGGCGACCGCGATCGACCTCATCACGGCCCGCCACCACTCGACGGACGTCGCGCAGCGGTACGCGCTCCAGGATCCCTGCCTCGGCGCCTATGTCCTCGACCGGGACCACCGGGTCCACACGGTCCTGGCCGATTTCACCGTCCTCGCGACGGGCGGTGTCGGGCGCCTCTTCCTCCACACGACGAACACGCGGCACGCGATCGGGGACGGCCTCGCGATGGCCGAGCGCGCCGGCGCCGCGACGATGAACCTCGAGTACGTCCAGTTCCACCCGACGGCCCTCCACCACGAGGACGCCGAGGGCTTCCTGATCTCCGAGTCGCTGCGCGGCGAGGGCGCGGTCCTCGTCAACCGCGCCGGCGAGGCGTTCATGGGCCGCTACGACCGGCGCCGCGACCTCGCCCCGCGCGACATCGTGACGCGCGCGATCGTCACGGAGATGACCGAGCGCGGCGAGCCCTGCGTCTTCCTGGACCTCGCGCGCCACTTCCGGTCGCACGACGGGCTCGGCATCCGCGAGCGCTTTCCGACGATCGCGGCGCGGTGCGCCGAGCTCGGGATCGACATCGCGACCGAGCCGATCCCCGTCGTGCCCGCGGCGCACTACCACTGCGGCGGCGTCCTCGTGGACCTCGACGGGCGGACGACGATCCGCCGCCTCTACGCCGTCGGCGAGACGAGCTGCACGGGGGTCCACGGCGCGAACCGGCTCGCGTCGACCTCGCTCCTCGAGGGCCTCGTCTGGGGCGACGCGGCCGCGACCGCGATCGCGACGCGGCTCCGGAAGGAGCCGCAGCCGGCGCGCGCTTTCCGCGCGATTCCGGACTGGCGGTCGCCCGGCGACGCGGCGAACGAGGACCCGGCCCTCCTCCAGCAGGACTGGGCGACGATCCGGAACACGATGTGGAACTACGTCGGGATCGTCCGGACGACCGCGCGTCTCGCGCGCGCCGTCGCGGACCTGCGCGACCTCGAAAAGCGGATCCTCCGCTTCTACCAGGTCACGAAGATCTCGAAGGAGATCGTCGACCTCACGCACGGCGTGCGCGCGGCCCACGCGATCGCGACCGCCGCGTTCAAGAACCCCGTCTCGAAGGGCTGCCACTACCGCGAGAACTGAACGCTCCCGTGACGCCCCGCGCGCCCGCTCGCTCGACGGCGTCAGGTCTTCCGGCCCGCCGCGATCGCGAGGACGGCGCCGGCGACGCCCGCGACGAGCCCGACCGTCCGCGCCGTGCCCCAGAAGTCGCGCTTGCTGCGCTCGGACTTCGAGAATGTCGCGCGCATCTCCCCCTCGAACGAGTCGTACCCGCCCCGCTGGCTCGAGGCGACGAGGAAGAGCAGCGCGCCGGCGACGAGGAGAGCGAAACCGAGGCGTCTCGACACGCGCCCAGTATAGAGACGGGATCTCAGTCCGGCACGAGGATCTCGACGCGCCCCTCGGCGGGCCCGACGTCCACGGGCGTCGTCCCGGCTCCGTCGCCGTCCACCTGCACCTCGAGCTCGTAACCGGCCTCCGAGCGCGCCGTGAACGAGCGCACGGCCATCCGCGCGACGCCCTCGAGGGCGAGGTGCCCCGCCTTCCCGCGCGAAAGGCGATGGTAGAAGAGCATGAGCGTCCTCTTCGAGCGCGACGTGAAGAGGACGAGGTCGAGGAGGTCGTCCGCCGGGTCCGCGTGCGGCGAGAGGACCGGGTTCCCGCCGTAGCGCGACGTGTTCGCGGAGAGGACGAACGTCGCCTCCCGCCGGAACGGCCTTCCCTCCGCGTCCAGGCCCTCGACCGTGATCGCCGGAAACTCGTACTTCAGCCACTCGAGGGCCGCGGTCCAGCCGATCCCGGTCCGTCCGAAGAGACGCTTGAGGAGGGGCACGGTGTGCGTCATGACACGCGCGTCGAACCCGACGCCGGCGCCGATCACGCACGCGCGGTCCGCCGCCCGAAAGACCGTGAGGGGGCGCGTCCGCGCCGAGACCAGCGCGGCCTCCGCCGCGCCGGCGCCCGCGACGCCGTACTCGCGCGCGACGACGTTCGTCGTCCCGGCCGGGAGGATCGCGATCGGCACCCGCCGCCCGAGGAGGGCCTCGGCGACCTCGGCGAGCGTGCCGTCGCCGCCCGCGACGGCGACCAGGTCGAGCGCTCCGCCGAGGCGCGACGCGACGAGCTCCGTCGCGTGCCGCGGCCGCTCCGTCGGAATCGCGTCGAGGTCGAGGCCGCGCGCGGCCGCGCGCGAGACGAGTCCGGGCACGTCGACCCGCCGCGCCGCCCCTCCGGCCGCCGGGTTGAAGACGAGGAGGCCGCGCCTCCTTCGGCCGGCGGCCGTCTCAGCCAAACAGCGGCCCCGGACCCGCGGCCGGCTTGAGGCCGAGGTGCCGGTAGGCGAGCGCGGAGGCGACGCGACCTTTCGGCGTGCGCTGGAGGAAGCCCGACTGGAGCAGGAAGGGCTCGTAGAGGTCCTCGAGCGTGCCCTTGTCCTCGCCGAGAGAGTGGGCGAGCGCGGAGAGCCCGACGGGGCCGCCCCCGAAGCGCTCGATCATCGTCGCGAGGATGCGGCGGTCGATCTCGTCGAGGCCGTGGTGGTCCACCTCGAGCTTGTCGAGCGCCGACTCGGCGGCGCGCGCCGAGACGCTCGTCTCGCCGCCGACCTCGGCGTAGTCCCGCACGCGGCGGAGCAGGCGGTTCGCGATGCGCGGCGTTCCCCGGCTCCTCCGCGCGATCTCGCGCGCGGCGTCCGCGTCGACGGGGCAGCCGAGGATCCGGGCCGAGCGCGTCACGATCGTCGCGAGGGCGTCGGCGTCGTAGTAGTCGAGGCGATGCGTGATCCCGAACCGGGAGGTGAAGGGCTGCGAGAGGAGGCCCGCGCGCGTCGTCGCGCCCACGAGCGTGAACGGCGGGAGCCTGAGCTCCACGGTGCGGGCGCCGGGACCGGTGCCGATCACGAGGTCGAGCTTCCCGTCCTCCATCGCGGGGTAGAGGATCTCCTCGACCGCCGGAGGCATCCGGTGGATTTCGTCGATGAAGAGGACGTCGCCCGGCGCGAGGTTCGTCAGGAGCGCCGCGAGGTCGCCCGCCTTCTCGAGGACGGGGCCCGACGTGACGCGGATCTGCGTCTGCATCTCGCGGGCGATGATGTGCGCGAGCGTCGTCTTCCCGAGGCCGGGCGGCCCGCAGAGGAGGACGTGGTCGAGGGGTTCCTGGCGCCGGCGCGCCGCTTCGAGGAAGACGCCGAGCGTCTCCTTGAGCTTCGGCTGCCCGACGAAGTCCGGCAGCGCCCGCGGCCTCAGCGTGATCTCCGGGTCGGCCTCCTCCGTCTGGAGGACGCCCGACAGGATCCGTTCGTCCATGCGCGGATTATGGCGCGAGGCGGCGCCGGTGCGCTCCGCGACGCACGCGCGTGCTGTTTGAGCGAAGCGAGTTCACGCGCGAAGGAGCGGGGCGTACCGGGCCGACGCGCTCGTCATCGGGCCAGAGACTTCAGCGCGGCCTGGAGGATCGCGTTGAGGTCCGAAGCCCCGACGGACGCGACGGCCTTCTCCACGGCCTGCTCGGCCTGCGCGGCCTTGTAGCCGAGGTTCTGGAGGGCGCCGACCGCGTCGTCCACGACGGACGTCTTCGCCACGGGGGGGCCGGCCGCGCTTCCGAGGCCGAAGCCCGAGAGCCTCTCCTTGAGCTCTAGGCCGAGGCGCTCGGCGAGCTTCTTCCCGACGCCCGGGATCGTCGCGAGGAGGCGCGCGTTCTGCGCGGCGATCGCGCCGACGAGCTCCGGCAGCGGCAGGCCCGACAGGACGGTCAGCGCGACCCTGGGCCCGATCCCCGAGACCGAGATGAGGCGCTCGAAGACGAACTTCTCCTCGCGCGTCGCGAAGCCGAAGAGCTGGAGGGCGTCCTCGCGCACGTGCGTGTGGACGTGGAGGACGGCCTTCTCGCCCGCCTTCGGCAACGCCGAGAACGTTCCGAGAGGGATCGAGAGCTCGTATCCGACGCCGTTCACCTCGAGGACGACGCGGTCCGTCCTGAGGTCGAGGATCGTCCCCGACAGGCGCGCGATCACGCCGCCATGTTACGTGGTCCGGCGCTAGGTGCGGGCTCCGCCCATCTGAGAGAGGAACTCCTTGTTGAACTCCACCTTGAGATCGGCGCGCTTGCGCTGGATGAGGGCCTGGAGCACCCGAGACGCCTTCTGGCCGCGGAGCTGCTCCCGGATGGCGTCCTTCTCCTTGTCGAAGGCCGCCGCGTCGAACGGCGTCACGCTCTCGACGCGGAAGACGACGACGCCGCGCGCGTCGACGGCGACGGGGCCCTTCGTCTCGCCCGCCTTCGCGGAGAACACGGCGTCGAGAACGGCCTTCGGCGACCCGAGCCCCGGGATCGGGCCGGCCTTCGGGAACGCGTCGGGCGTCTCGACCTTGACGTTGAGCTTTTTCGCGAGCGCTTCGAGGCTCCCGGCGGAGGCGAGCGTCTGGCGCACGTTCGCGAGCGCGGCCTCGTCCTGCCTCTTCTTCTGGATGTCCGCGATGACGCGGGCCTTGACCTCCGCGAACGGCGGCAGCCCGGGCTTCCGGATCTCGACGCATTTCACGATGGCCTCGCCGCGCGCCGTCGCGACGGGCGCCGGCGACGTCTCGCCTTCCTTGAGCGAGAAGAGCTTCTCCGTGAACTGCGGGTTGAACCCGATGCCGGCGGGGGCGTCGGTTCGCGCGAGGAAATCCGTCTCGTTGAAGGTCACGCCGGGCGACGCGAGCTTGCGGAGGTCGTCGTCGGAGGCCTTGCCGAGCTTCGCGACCTTCTCCGAGAGCGCGGCGGCGAGGCGCTTGGCTTCCTCGCGGGCGCGGTCCTCCTGGAGGCGCTGACGGATGCCGGGAGCGACCTCGAAGAACGGCTGGACGCGTTCGCCGGTGCGCCCGAGGACCTGGATGACGTCGTACCCGAAGCTCGTCTTCACGGGTCCGACGATCTCCATGTCCTTCGCGCCGAAGGCGGCCTGCTCGAATTCCTTGACCATCCGGCCCCTCGGGAAGGACCCGAGGTCGCCGCCGTTCGCCTTCGAGCCGGCGTCGTCGGACTCCGCGCGCGCGAGCGCCGCGAAGTCCGCGCCGGCCTTGAGCTTCCGGATCGCCGCCTCGGCCCTCGCCTTCTGCGCCGCGTCGTTCGCGCCGTCGACCTTGTAGAGGATGTGCCGGGCGTGGATCTCCTCGCCCTTGCGGAACGACTCGGCGTTCGCGGTGTAGTCGGCCTGCACGTCGGCGTCGGACACCTGGATCGACGGAAGGATCTTCGAGGTCTCGACGAGGAGATACTTCGCCTTCCGCTTCTCGGGCTGCATGTAGGAGGTCGGATTCGCCTTGAACCAGGCCTCGGCCTCCGCGTCCGTGACGGCGGCCGGCGCCGCGCCGGGGGACGGAGGCACGAGCGCCCACGCGATCTTCGCCTTCACGTTCCGGTTCTCGTACTCGGCCCGGATCTCGTCGTCGCCGACGACCATCGACTCCGTGAAGAAGCGGTTGAGCTTCTCGAGGACGAGCGCGTCGCGCGTGTCGGCCTCGAAGCTCTCGGGCGAGAGGCGGTTCATCGCCAGGATGCGCCTGTACGTCGCGTCGCCGACGTAGACGCCGTCCCTCACGAAGAGGCCCCGCCCGGACTGCGGATCCTTGATGCCGAGGATGTGCTGCGTGAGCTCCTCGTCGGAGACCTTCAGGCCGAGCGACCTCGCCTCGGCGCGCAGGAGGCGCCGGTCGATCATCCCGTTCAGGACCTGCTCGGGCAGGTTCATCGCCCTCGCGAGCTCCGGGCTGTAGTTCTTTCCGTAGGCCTGCCGGTAGCGGTCCTCGGCGAACGCGTATTCCTTCTGGAATTCGGCCGTCGTGATGCGGATGTCGCCCGCCTTCGCCGCGAGGGTCGGGTCCGTCCCGCCGCGCGACGACCCCATGCCCCAGTCGACGAAGACGAAGAGCACGAAGATGGCGATGACCGCCCAGAGGATCCACTTGAGATGCTTGAAGTTCTCGCGCAGCTGTTTGAGCATTTCGTCTCCGGAAGACCGGGCGCGGCCCGCGGCGCGGGTGCCGCCACCCGAGAGAACGGGAGACGATACTCCAGAGCCAGACGGCGGTAAAGTTGGGGGTCCCGACGGCGCACGGTGGCCGAGTGCGGCTCCGGACGTGCTATAACATCCGTTTCTAGAAGGGTTTCCGGAAAGCGATCCCGATGCCGGACAGGAAAAAGGGCCGAGACCTCGAGTCGCAGCTCGAGTGGTACTACGTTTCGACGCAGACGCTCGTGCGCCTCGTCGTCGGTTTCCTCCTCGTGGCGGGGCTCGTCGCGGGCGGCGTCTTCTTCTTCGTGAAGCGCGACGACTCGGCGCGCCGCGCGCGCCAGGAGGTCGCGGACGCCGAGGACGCGCTCTCCCGCGCGAAGAAACAACAGGACGCGCCGCTCCTCCAGCGCGAGATCGCGTCCGCCGACGAGAAGCTCGCGGACGCCCGCAAGGACCTCGCGGCCGGCCAGAACGAGCGCGCGGCGCGCACCGCTCTCGAGGTGAAGTCCACCGCGCTCAAGATCATGGCGGGCGCCGGCATCAAGAGCGAGGCGCACGTCGCGGACGTCGCGGGAACGGCGGAGATCCAGCGCGCGAGCCGCACGACCTGGGAGACGCTCCGGCAGAGCATGCCTCTCCACGAGGGCGACTTCATCAAGACGGGCCCGAACGGAACGGCCGAGGTCCTCTGGAACGACGGGACGATGTACCGCATCCGCCCCGAGACTCTCTTCGAGGTGCATGCCGTGGCGGGCGGCTCGAACCCGAAGCTCGTCGTCGGCACGACGGACGTCTCGACGGGCGAGAAGAGCATCTCGAAGGTCTCGACGGACGTCGCGACGGCGTCGATCGACGTGAACTCGATGATCGGGATGGAGCAGGACTCGAGCGCGACCTCGGTGTCCTCCTTCCGCGGCCGCACCGTCCTCTCGAACGCGGCCGGCCAGAGCGTGACGCTCGGGGCGCGCGAGCGCGCCGTCGCCCCGCGCGGCGGGCCGATCGGGCCGAAGACGGCCCTCCCGGACTCCCCCTCCCTCCTCGCGCCGGACGACAACCTCCTCCTCGACGTCCGCAAGGGCGACCCGCTGCGCCTGCGCTGGTCGCCGGTCAAGGAAGCGAACGCCTACCAGATCGAGATCGCGGCGAGCCGCCTCTTCGTGAAGGACTCCGTTCTTCCCGGCTTCCCCTCCGAGCGCACCCAGCCCGAGACGCTCATCCAGGTCCACGACCCCGGCCTTTACTTCTGGCACGTCCGTTCCGTGAAGAAAGGCTCGCCGGCGCTCTACTCGGAGTGGACTCCCGAGCGCCGGTTCAAGGCCGTCGGCGGCGACCAGGCCGCCGTCCAGGCCGACGCCCTCCCGCCCGAGCTCGTGATCACCCAGCGCCCGAACGTCGTGGGATCTTCCGTCGTCCTCGTGGGAAGGACCGTCCCCGGCGCACTCGTCACCGTGAACGGCGAGACGACCGACGTGAACACCGACGGCACTTTCCGGAAGATCATCACGATGGGCGGCGAGGGCATGCAGACGATCGTGATCAAGGCCCGCACGGCGGGAGGCGAGACCGTCAAGCGCGAAACGGTACTCATCAGCAACTGACGCCGGCGGCGCCGCCGCCGGATTCCCGAAAGGAAACGACCCTTTGGCCCTGCGCTCCTTCTTCTCGATCTTCTCGTCCGATCTCGCCATCGACCTCGGCACGGCGAACACGCTCGTGTTCGCGGAAGGCCGCGGCATCGTCGTCCGCGAGCCCTCGATCGTCGCGGTGAACAAGATCTCCAACAAGGTGGAGGCCGTCGGCAGCGCCGCCAAGGAGATGCTCGGCCGGACCCCCGGCAACATCGTCGCGATCCGCCCGATGAAGGACGGCGTCATCGCCGACTTCGAGGTCACGGAGCGCATGCTCGACTACTTCATCAAGAAGGCGCACGGCCGCTCCCTCTTCGTGCGCCCGAAGATCGTGATCTCGGTCCCGTCCGACATCACGCAGGTCGAGAAGCGCGCCGTCAAGGACTCCGCGCTCCAGGCGGGCGCGAGCGAGGTCTTCATCGTCGAGCAGGCGATGGCGGCCGCGATCGGCGCGGGCCTCCCGATCACGGAGCCGACGGGCAACATGATCGTGGACATCGGCGGCGGCACGACGGACGTCGCCGTCATCTCGCTCGCGGGCATCGTCTACTCGAAGTCGGTGCGCGTCGCGTCCAACGAGATGGACGAGGCGATCATTCAGTACATCAAGAGGAAGTACAACCTCCTGATCGGCGAGCGCACCGCCGAGGCCATCAAGATCGAGATCGGATCGGCCTACCCGCTCGACGAGCCGATCTCGATGGAGATCAAGGGCCGCGACCTCGTCGAGGGCGTGCCGAAGACGCTCACGCTCACGGACGCGGAGGTGCGCGAGGCTCTCGCGGAAACCGTCGGGATCATCCTCGACGCCGTCCGCGTCGCGCTCGAGCGGACGCCGCCCGAGCTCTCGGCCGACATCATGGACAAGGGCATCGTCCTCACCGGCGGAGGCTCGATGCTCAAGAACCTCGACCGGCGTCTGCGCGAGGAGACCGGTCTTCCGATCGCCACGGCCGAGGAGCCGCTCTCCTCCGTCGCCCTCGGGACCGGCGCGATGCTCGCCGACGTCGACCTCCTGCGGAAGATCAGCCTCGACTAGGCCCGCGTGTCCTCCCCGACCCTCGCCGCCCGCCGACCCGAGATCCTCCTTGCGGTGCTCCTCACGCTCTGCCTCGTCGGGCTCTCGCTCCAGGTACGGCGGCCCGGCGGACGGACCGCGGGAGAGAGCTGGCTCCTCGCGGCCGCATCGCCCTTCGTCGACGCCGTGACGGCCCTCCGCTCCGGCGCGGCGGAGGTCGGGACGTGGGCCTCGTCGCGGCGAACCCTCCTCGCCGCGAACCGCGCGCTCTCGGCGGAGGTCGAGCGCCTCGAGGGCGACCTCCTCCGGCTCCGCGACGCCGAGAGGGACAAGGCGCGCCTCCTCGAGCTCCTCGCCGCGCAGCCCGCCCCTCCCCCCGGCACGGCGCCCGCGCGCCTCATCGCGATCGAGTCCTCGGGCCCCTTCCGGACGGGTCTCCTCGACCGCGGCGCCGCCGACGGCGTGCGCGTGGACGGGGTCGTCGTCGCGCCGGCGGGCCTCGTCGGGCGGGTCATCGCCGTCGGCCCGCACACGGCGCGGCTGCAGCTCCTTTCGGACAAGACCGCCGCCGCGGGCGTCCTTCTGCCCCGGAGCGCGCGCGCCGCGGTCGCCAAGGGCGACGGGAAGGGCGGGATCGCCGTCGAGTACGTCCCGACGATCGAGCCGGTGGAGAGGAACGACCTCATCGTCTCGTCGGGAACCGACGGCGTCTACCCGGGCGGCCTCCCGGTGGGGCGCGTCTCGGCGCTCGCGAAGAAGAGCACGCTCTTCTGGGACATCCAGCTCGAGCCGGCCGCCGACCCGCGGCGCGAGACCATGGTCTTCGTCCTGCCTCCCGTGAAGAGGTCCGACGTCACGGGCGGCCCCGGGGTGGAGGCGCGCCGGTGAAGGCCGTCCGCGTCGGGATCGGCCTCTCCCTCGCCGTCCTCCTGACGCTCGCCGCCGGCGCGCTCCGCGTGCCGGCCCCTCCGGACTTCTTCCTGCTCGTCGTCGCGGACATGGCGCGCGGGGGCGCCGTCGTTCCCGCGATGCTCGCGGGGCTTCCCGCCGGGCTCCTCGAGGACGGCCTCACCGGACCCGGGCACCTCCTCGGGCTGCATGCCTTCACGAAGATCCTCGTCGGCTACCTCCTCGCGACGATCGGCTCGCGCACGATCGTGGAGAAGCCGCTTGCCGTGGGCGGTCTCCTCGCCGGCGCCGTCCTCGCCGAGGCCGCGACGCTCACGTTCCTCCTCTGGGTCCTCCGCGGCGACGTCCTCGCGCCGGCGGGGTGGATCCTCCTCGGCCGCGCGCTGTCGACAGGCCTCGTCGGCGGCGCCCTCCACGCCGGCTCGCGCGTGCCGTGGCGGCAGCGGCGCGAGGCCCGCCGGAGAATGAGGCTCACCTGATGCCCGCCAGCGCCCGCGAAGACCGCCGCCCCGTCCTCTCGCGCATCGACCTCGCGCTCCGGCTCACGTGGGCGGTCCTCGGCCTCCTCGCGGGCGTCTACTGGGTCCACCAGGTCCTGCGCGGCGAGGACTACGAGCGGCAGGCCGAGAACAACCGCCTCCGCCGGGTGCCCGTCACCGCGCCGCGCGGGTTCATCCTGGACCGCAACGGCGCCGTGCTCGCCGAAAACGAGCCGTCCTTCACCCTGCTCCTCTTCCGGCGCGAGACGAAGGACCTCGACGCGTCCCTGCGCTTCGTCGCCGACCTCTTCAACCGCCCCGTGGACGAGCTCAAGCGCCGCGTCGAGCGCGACCGCTCCTACTACGACTTCGTCCCCGTCGTCCTCCAGGAGAACCTCACCGTGTCCGAGGTCGGGGCCGTCCAGGCGCGCGCCCTCGAGCATCCCGAGCTCGTCGTCCAGAAGACGGAGCGCCGCGTCTACACGCTCGGGACCGTCGCCGCGCACCTCCTCGGCCAGCTCGGCGAGGCGACGGCCGAGCAGGTCGCCGCGCGGGCGAAGGCGCATCCGGGCGACGCCTCGATCCCGCGGCCCGGCGAGGCGATCGGCCAGCAGGGCGTCGAGGCCGCGTACCAGGATCTCCTCGCCGGCGTCTCCGGCTCGCGGTCGTACGTGATCGACTCGTTCGGCCGCGAGGTCGGCGAGTCGGGCCACGTCGACCCGCTGCCCGGGAACACGCTGCGGCTCACGATCGACGCGGGCCTCCAGCGGCTCGCCGAGGACTACTTCGTCGGGAAGGTCGGAACCGCCGTCGCGCTCGACCCGAAGACCGGGGAGATCCTCGCGATGGTGTCCGCGCCCGCCTACGACCCGAACCTCTTCACGCGGCGGGTCACGCGCGCCGAGTGGGAGGAGATCCTCACGAATCCGGACCACCCGCTCAACAACCGCGCCCTCCAGAACGTCTACTCGCCGGGCTCGACGTGGAAGCCCTTCATGGCCTACGCGATCCTCAAGCACGGGATCGACCCGAAGGAGCGCGTCTTCTGCCCCGGCGGCCTCACGTTCTACGGCCGCCCGTTCCGCTGCCACGGGACGCACGGGAGCGTGGACCTCGCGACCGCCCTCCAGGTTTCGTGCGACTCGTACTTCTACACGATGGGCAAGCGCCTCGGGATCGACGCGATCGCCGAGACCGGCCGGCTGTTCGGCTTCGGGCGGCCGACCGGGATCGACGTCGCGCACGAGAAGAGCGGCATCGTCCCGTCGTCGGAGTGGAGCCTCGCCGTCCGCAAGCACCCCTGGTACGCGGGCGAGACGATCTCGGTCGCGATCGGGCAGGGGCCCGTTCTCGTCTCGGCGCTCCAGCTCGCCCGCGCGATCTGCGGGATCGCGAACGCGGACGGAGCGCTCCCGACGCCGCACCTCTTCCACATCGGCGAGAACGTGCGCACGGGCGAGCGCTTCGTCTACCGGCCCGAGGTCAAGGAGTCCGTGCCGTGGCCCCGGGGCGCGCGCGAGATCGTCCTCGACGGACTCTGGCGCGTCGTGAACGCCCCCGGCGGCACGGCCTACCACGAGCGCATCGACGGGCTCGACCTCTGCGGCAAGACGGGATCCGTCCAGGTCGTGGCGCAGAAGGAGGCCCGGAAAGGCCACTTCCTTCCGGAGCAGCTGCGCGATCACGGCTGGTTCGTCGGCTTCGCGCCGAAGGACGACCCCGTGATCGCCGTCGCCGTCTTCGCCGAGCACGGCGAGCACGGCAACACGGCCGCGGCGCCGCTCGCGGCGAAGATGGCCGAGTACTGGGTCGCGAGGCAGCGGGCGACACCGCCCCCGGTTCTCGCCCGGGCGGAAGCGCCGCGCGAGCGGACGGCGGACTGAGTGTCGCGCCTCGCCGAGGTCCTCCCGAGACGGGTCGACCTGCGTTTCCTCCTCCTCGCGGCCCTCCTCACGGCGATCGGCATCGTGATGGTCGTCTCGACGACGGCGGGCTCGCCCCGCACCGACCTCGCGGGCAAGCAGGTTCTCTTCGCCGTGGTCGGAATCATCGTGGCCGGGGTCTTTCTCGTGGTCGATTACCGCATCCTCCTCCAGTATTCCCCGGGCCTCTACGGCCTCACGCTCCTCCTCCTCCTCTGGCTGCCGCTCTTCGGGCGGCGGATCGCCGGGGCGAAGTCGTGGATCCGGATCGGAGGCGGCTTCCAGGTCCAGCCTTCCGAGTTCGCGCGGATCTCGATCGCGCTCCTCCTCGCGTGGATCCTCGAGAACGACGACCGGCCGATCCTCAGGACGCGCACGCTCGCGCTGATCGCCGCGGCCGTCGGCGTCCCCATCCTCCTCGTGCTCCTGCAGCCGGACCTCGGCGTCGCCCTCACGTACCTTCCGCTCGTCGTCGCGGCCTACTTTTTCGGCGGCCTCAAGGCGCGCTGGTGGGCCGTTCTCATCGTGGCAGGCTCGCTCGCGATCGGCGGCTCGTGGTTCCTCCTGAAGGACTACCAGAAGGACCGCATTCGCACGTTCCTCGACCCGAATCTCGCGGCGCGCGGCGCCGGATACCAGGTGCGGCAGGCGCGGATCGCGATCGGCTCGGGCGGCATCCTCGGGAAGGGCTGGAAGCAGGGGACGCAGAGCCGCCTCGGCTTCCTGCCGGTCCGTCACACGGACTTCATCTTCGCGGCGCTCGCCGAGGAATGGGGCTTCGTGGGCGTCGCCGTGCTCCTCGGGACCTACGGCTTTCTCATCGCGCGGGCGCTCGCGATCGCGCGGGACGCGCGCGACCGCGGCGGGTCGATGCTCGCGCTCCTCCTCATCGTGAGCATCGCCGCACAGTTCCTCGTGAACGTCGCGATGAACGTCGGCGTCCTGCCGACGACGGGCATCACGCTTCCGTTCCTCTCGTACGGCGGCTCGTCGCTCGTCGCGTCGTGGTGCATGGTCGGCCTGATCCTCTCCGTCGCGTACCGGCGGTACGTGAACGTCTGAGGCGGCGGCTCTCCGCGTACACTCCCCCCCGTGCTGAAGGAGCTCCTCGTCTCCGCCTCCGACCGCGAGACGCGCATCGCCGTCCTCGAGGAGGGGGCCGTCGCCGAGGTCCAGGTCGAGCGCCGCAAACAACGCGGGACGGTCGGGAACATCTACAAGGGGCGCGTGACGCGCGTCCTTCCCGGCATGCAGTCCGCTTTCGTCGACGTGGGCCTCGAGAAGGACGCGTTCCTCTACGTCGCGGACGTCGGCGAGGAGGTCGACGACTTCGACGCGTTCGGCTCGGGCGGCGCGGCCGAGGCGATCTCCGCCGTCGCGGCGACGAACGGCGCCGAGCCGCCCCCGGCCGCGCCCGCCGGCACCTCCGCCGTGCCCGACGAGAGCCTTCCGAAGGCCGTCCTCCCTTCGATCGACGAGCTCCTCCGCGAAGGGCAGGAGCTCGTCGTCCAGGTCACGAAGGACCAGATCGCCCACAAGGGCGTCCGCGTCACGACGCACGTCACGCTCCCGGGCCGCACCCTCGTCTACATGCCGACGATCGACCACATCGGCGTCTCGCGCCGCATCGAGAACGAGGACGAGAGGAGCCGGCTCAAGGACATCCTCACGGCCCTCAAGAAGGGGCCCGGCGGCTACATCGTCCGGACGGCGGGCGAGGGGCGCGCGCCCGAGGAGTTCGCGGCCGACCGGCGCTACCTCACGAAGCTCTGGGAGCAGATCCGCAAGAAGGGCGAGCGCTCGGGCGCGCCGGCCCTCCTGCACCGCGACCTCGACCTCACGCTCCGCGCCGCGCGGGACGTCTTCGGGTCCGACTTCACGACGCTCTTCGTCGACGACGACGAGGAGTACCAGCGCATCGTGGAGTTCCTCGACCAGGTGCAGCCGTCGCTCGTCTCGAAGGTGAAGCTCTACCGCAAGTCCACGCCCCTCTTCGAGGAATACGGCGTCGAGACCGAGATCGAGAACGCCCTCAAGTCGAAGGTCTGGCTCAAGTCCGGCGGCTACATCGTGATCAACCAGACCGAGGCGCTCGTCGCGATCGACGTGAACACGGGGAAGTTCGTCGGCAAGAAACGCCTCGAGGAGACCGTCGTCAAGACGAACCTCGAGGCCGTGCAGGAGATCGTCCGGCAGATCCGTCTCCGCGACCTCGGCGGCCTCCTCGTCGTCGACTTCATCGACATGGAGGAGGAGAAGAACCGGCAGGAACTCGTCGCGGCGCTCGAGGCCGAGCTCCGGAAGGACCGCTCGAAGAACCGGATGCTCCCGGTGTCCGAGTTCGGCCTCGTCGAGATCACGAGGAAGCGCCAGAGGCAGAGCCTCGAGCGGGCCCTCACGATGCCGTGCCCGTACTGCGCGGGCTCGGGCCGGACGAAGAGCGTGCCGACGATCGTCCTCGAGATCCGCCGGGAGATCGCCAAGCGCATCGAGGAAGGCGAGGCCCACTCGCTCATGCTCCGCGTCCACCCCGAGGTCTACCGGTCCCTCGTCGGCGAGGAGCGGCGCCTCGTCGAGGAGCTCGAGGAGAGGATCGGGATGCCGATCCACGTCCAGAGCGACGAGCACCTCCACCACGAGCGCTTCGACATCGTCCTCGAGGCCTGAGGCCTCACCCGCTCAGCGCGGCAGGAGGACGAGGACGCTCGGGTCCGCGTAGGCGACGCGCCAGCCCGCGTCGAAGGCGGCCCTGAGGCGCGCGAGCGTCTCCCCGGACGTCGGCTTCAGGCTCGGGGCGGACCATCCGAAGTTCCAGTTCCTCGACTGCGAAAGGACGACGGCCCCGACCGTGCGGGCCCGCAGCGCCTCCTCGAGAACCGACGCGTGCGCGAGATGAAGGCGCGCCGCCTCCTCGGGCGGCATCTCCTCGGTGAACCCGAACTTCCCCATCTCGAGGCCCGGCAGGACGTCGCGGCCCGCCTCGAGGGCCACCTCCGGGAGCGTGCATGCGACCCGCGCGGAGCTCTCCGTGTGCGCCCGGAGAAAGGCCGCGGCGCGCGCCACGTCGTCCAGCGCCGAAGGCCGGAGAGCCGGCCGGAAGACGAGGGCGCCCGCGGCCGCGAGGAGGACGGCGGCCGCCGCGGCGACGCTCCGGCGCTCCGGGAGCGCCCCGAGCAGGAGGCGGGCGCCGGCGACGGCGAGAACGCCCGTGACGGGCGTCACGTAGCCGCCGTACGGGGCCCGCACGAGGAGGTTCGCGGCCGCCGTCGCGAGCGCCGCGGCGAACAAGGCGCGCGCCGCGCCCGCCCGGACGTCGGCGGCGCGAGAGCGTCTCCAGAGCGCGAGGACCGCGGCCGCGAGGAGCGCCGCCGCCGGCGCGAGGACGAAAGCCTCCTCGAGGGAAGGCGCGCCCCGGCGGCGGATCACGCTCGCGAGATGGAAGCGCACGAGCCAGAAGAGCGTCGCCTCGCGATCCGCGAGGAGGAACGGGCCGAAGACCGCGAGCGTATAGCCCGCGCCGAGAGCGGCCGCGAGACCCGCGAAGGCGAGCCGCTCGTCCCGAACCCGTCCCGCCACGAGCGCGAACGCGAGAATCGCGCCGAACGGCGCGAGCGACAGGCGGCAGCCCGCCGCGAGGACGCCGCACGCGAGCGTGACGGCGAGCCGGGGACGCGGCGCCTCGATCCCGGCGAACGCGAGCGCCGCGAGCGCCACGAAGAGGCCGCCCAGCGCGTAGGTGTTTCCCAGCGTGAGGTTCTCGACCCAGTGCGGCGACAGGAGGAGGAGAGCCGCCGCGACGCTCCCGGCGAGGAGATCCCCCAGGCGCACGGCGAGGAGCATGAGGACGGCCATCTGGAGGACGCCCTGCGCGGCCCCGAGCAGTCTCTGCGGGAGAAGACCGAATCCCGCGAACGCCATCGCGGCCCCGTTCACGTAGGGGACGACCGGCCCCTGCGAGTAGCCGAAGTCCCGGTAGGCGACGAGTCCCGACGCGGCACGGAACGCCGCCTGCGCGTAGAAACCCTCGTCGGAGGACACGTCGAGCGCGAACGCGAAGCCGGCAGCGACGGCCGCGAACAGAACGGACGCCACCACGACGAGGAGAACCCGGGAATTCACGGCCCATTGTGCCGCGCCGTGCCGATTCGGCGTCAAACGAGTGGCACGAAGCGTGCGATCCAGGGGCTGGCGCACTTCAACCTCCTGCCGGCCGCCCCGATGGGCGGCCTTTTTTTTCGAGCGCTTCGCCCCACCCGACCCTCGACGGCCGGCGACCTCTCGCGTGGAACCTCGACGCGGAGCGCGGTATCCTCCGCGCATGAAGCCCGCTCCGCGCCTCTCCCGCTTCGCCTGGAAGGAGCTCCTGCGCGGGCCGCTCGGCGCGCCCGTCCTCCTCGCGCGCGGCGTCCGACCGGTCGGGCGGCTCATGCCGGTCCGCCGCGCGAGTCTCGAGACGTGGCGGCGGCTCTCGGCGCTCCCCGTCCCGACGCGCGTGAAGAAGGCGATCTACCGCGCCCTCTACGTGCTCCCGCTCGGGCCGGGCGACCCCGCGACGGTCCAGCGGGTCGTGAGGCGGCACCGCGCGTTCTTCGCCGCGCGCGCCTGACGCGCGGCCCGGCGCCCGGAGTCAGTTCGAAACGGCCGCCCGGGGCTCGTTCCCGCGGAGAAGCAGGTGGCCGCCGCGGATCGCCGCGCCGCGCAGCGTCACGGCGAGCGCCTCGCCGAGGTCGTTGACGGGCTGGACGGTGATCGCGTCGCGGACCTCGGCGGGCAGATCCGCGAGGTCGGGCTCGTTGTCCTTCGGGATCACGATCGCGCGAATGCCCGCCCGAACGGCGCCGAGGACCTTCTCCTTGAGGCCCCCGATCGGCAGGACGCGGCCCGAGAGCGTGATCTCGCCCGTCATCGCGATGTCGTGCCGCGCCGGGACCCGCGAAAGGGCCGACACGATCGCCGTCGCCATCGCGATGCCGGCCGAGGGCCCGTCCTTCGGGATCGCGCCCGCCGGCACGTGGATGTGCAGGTCGCGCTCGAACGCCTCGTCGGGTATGCCGAGGATGGGCGCGTGCGACCGCGCGTACGTCCACGCGGCGCGCGCCGATTCCTTCATGACGTCGCCGAGCTGGCCCGTGAGGACGACCTCGCCCTTCCCCTTCATGAGCATCGCCTCGATGAACATGATGTCGCCGCCCGCCGGCGTGTAGTACATGCCCGTCGCGAGGCCCACCTGGTCCGTGACGATCTTCTTCTCGGGGTGGACGCGCTTTTTTCCGAGGAGGGGGAACACGTCGGCCGCGTCGAGGGCGGCGGACGCGATCTCTCCGGCCGCGATCTTCCGGGCGACCTTGCGCGCGAGCTTTCCGAGCTCGCGCTCGAGCTGCCTCACGCCCGCCTCGCGCGTGTAGCTCGAGACGACCTCCGCGATCGCCGCGTCCGTCAGCGCGAGCTGCCCGGCCGAGAGGCCGTTCTCCGCGAGCTGGCGCGGGACGAGGTATTGCCTCGCGATCGCGAGCTTCTCCTTCTCCGTGTAACCCGCGAACTCGACGACCTCGAGGCGGTCGAGGAGCGGCCCCGGGATTCCCTGGAGGAAGTTCGCCGTCGCGATGAAGAGGACCTCGGAGAGATCGAACGGGACCCCGAGGTAATGGTCCGTGAACGAGTCGTTCTGCGCCGGGTCGAGGACCTCGAGGAGCGCGCTCGCGGGATCGCCCTGGAACGACACGCCGAGCTTGTCGACCTCGTCGAGGAGGAAGACCGGGTTCTTCGTCCCGGCCTGCTTGAGACCCTGGACGATGCGGCCCGGCATCGCGCCCACGTACGTCCGCCGGTGGCCCCGGATGTCGGCCTCGTCTCGGGCGCCGCCGAGCGAAATGCGCACGTACTTGCGGCCCATGGCGCGCGCGATCGACTTCGCGATGGACGTCTTTCCGACGCCGGGAGGCCCCACGAAAAGGAGGATCCTTCCCTTGCCCGTGGACGCGTCCTTCTTCGGCGCGGGTTCGGCGCCCGGGGCCGGCGTCGCGGCCGCCGCTGCTGCCGCCGCCGCCGCGTCGGCCTTCGCCCGCATCTGGCGCACGGCGAGGAACTCGAGGATGCGGTCCTTGACGTCCGCGAGCGCGTAGTGGTCCTCGTCGAGGATCCGGGCCGCCTCCTTCACGTCGAGCTTGTCCTCGCTTCTCGTGCCCCACGGCAGCTCGGCGACGTTCTCGAGGAACGTGCGGATCACCTGGGACTCCATCGACTCGCGGCCGATGCGCTCGAGGCGCGCGAGCTCGCGGTCGACCTCCTTGCGCACGTCCTCCGGAAGCGGATGCGCCGCGAGCTTCTTCTTCAGCTCCTCGAAGTCGGCGGCGTCCTTGCCCTCGCCTTCCCCGAGCTCCTTCTGGATCGCGCGGAGCTGCTCGCGAAGGAGCATCTCCCTCTGGCGGTCGCCGATCTGCTCCTTGACCTTCTCCTGGATGTCCTCCTGCGCCGAGAGGACGCCGATCTGCCGCTGGACCTGGACGAGGACGCGGCGGAGGCGGTCCTCGACGGAGAGCGTCTCGAGGAGCTGCTGGCGCTCGGCCGGCGGGATGTCGATGTAGCCGGCGACGAGGTCGGCGAGCCGTCCCGGCTCCTCGGCCTGCTCGAGGAACTGCTGGACCGCTTCCTCGGGAAGGCCCATCTTCTCGCCGAGCTCGGCCGCGCGCTCGCGGGCTTCCTTGTGGAGCGCGACGAAGACGGGATCGTTCGCGTCGGGCGGGGGCATCTCCGCCGCGGTGACGACGACGGCCTCGAGCATCCCGCCCTTCTTCTCGAGGATGCGCATCGCGATCCCGCGCCGGCGGCCCTCGAGGACGAGGCGCATGCCGCCGAGGCCGCGCTGGATGGAGCCCACCGCGGCGATCGTGCCGATCGTGTAGAGGCCCTCGGGCGTCACGCGCTCGACGTCCGCCCGCTGCGCGACCGCGAAGACGAGCGGCTCGGGCTGGTGCGAGGCATGGTCGATCGCGCGGAGCGTGCCCGCGCGGCCGGCCGAGATCGGGAAGCTCACGCCGGGAAAGAGGACGGCGTTTCGGAGAGGGAGAACGGGCAGAGTCAGAGTTTCCGTCATGCGGACTACAACGCCTCCGTGGACAAACGTATTCCGCGATTTGAGTCGCGTCAACGCAGATTTATGGAAGATATTTTCCTAGAGTGAGATAGAGACCACTTCGCGCCGACGCCGAAGCCTCTTCGCGAGGACGTCGACACCGCGCAGCGCGGCGTCCGGCGGGAGCGCGGTGAAGCAGAGCCTCACGTGCGTCGGGTAGGGTCCGAAGCTCGGGCCCGGCGCGAGGAGGAGGCCCTCGTCGGCGAGGTCCTCGAGGAGGCCCCCGAGCCCCCGGGCGTCCAGCGCGTCCGCGACGTCGAGGAAGAGGAAGGTGCCGCCCTCCGGCGCCGGCACGCCGAGCCGGCGCGCGGCTTCCTCTCCGGTCGCCGCGTATTCGGCGCGGGCTTCGGCCACCCACGCGTCGCCGCCGCCCGCGAGGATCCGGAGGGCCGCGTGCTGCGAGGCGGTCGGCGCCGAGTAGATCGTATGGGCGCCGATCTTCATGATCGCCTCGAAGGCCGCCTCGGGCACGACGAGCCAGCCGCAGCGCGCGCCCGCGAGCCCCCAGCCCTTCGAGAGTGAGTGCGCGGCGACCGTGCGCTCGGGCGCCTCCGCGTAGACGGGCCGGTGGGCGCCGCCGTAGGCGTAGAGCTCGTAGACCTCGTCCGCGAGAAGCCAGAGGCCGCGCTCTCGGGCGAACGCGGCGAGCGCCGCGACCGTCTCGGGCGGCAGCATCCGGCCCGTCGGGTTACTCGGCGTGTTGACGTAGACCGCCGTCGTCCGAGGCGTGAGGAACGCCCCCACGCGGGCGACCGCGGCCTTCGGCGAGAGGTCGCCGAAAAAGAGCGGGACCTCGACCGGCGTCGCGCCCGCGAGGCGGACATGACCCGCGATGAGCGGCCAGTGCGGGCCGAGGAGGAGGACCTCCTCGCCGGGAGCGACGAGCGCGGCGACGGCCGCCATGAGCCCCGCCGTCGCGCCGCCCGCCACGAGCACGTTCGCGCGGGAGACCGGCTGACCCGTGTCCGCGCGGGCGCGCGCCGCGATCGCGTCGCGCAGCTCGGGCAGGCCGCGCACGTCCGTGTACCGGTTGACTCCCGGCAGGTTCTCCGGCAGTTCCTCGGGGCGGCAGCCCGCGGGCGCCGGGCGCCAGGTATCGCCGACGTGGAGCGGGAAGGTCTCGCCGCGGTGCGCCGCGACCCGGCCGAGCAGGCTCGAGTACGGGCTCGCGGGCAGCGCCGCGGCGGCGGGCGAGGTCTCCGGCGGGCGCGGCACGGCCTGATCCTATCGCCCGTCTCGACGCGCCGCCTCCTCCGACCCTCGAAGGGCTCTCGGTTCACTCTCCGCGACCGCGGACCTCGGGCGCCGGGACGGGAAGCTGGGTCGGCGCGGGCGATCCCGAAGAGGGGGTCATCCGGATGTCGTAGCGGACCGCGGCCTCCCCGACCGTGATCGACGCCGTGAACGTGAAGTAGCCCGTGAAGGTCGCGGTGAGGACGGCCGGACCGGGGCGCAGGCAGCAGAACGCGTAATACCCTTCCTGGCTCCCGCCGGCCGAATTCGTGACCTGATCCTCCGCGCCGTCCTGGTGCAGCCTGACGAGGACGCCCGGCAGCGTGCGCGACGCCGAGCCCGAGCTCGTGGTGACGTATCCGAAGACGCTGCCGTTCGGCGGCGCGGGCGTCGGCGTCGCCGCGGTTGCCGGGGTCGGGGAGGGCGCGGGCGACGCCGCGAGCACGGGCGTCGGGGTCCTGGCGCTGCGGCCGGGCTCCGTCGGTGTCTGAGGCGACCCGCATCCGGCGAGCGCCGCGCACGCGACGATCAGGGGAACAGCCGCCGCTGCGCTCCGGCCGGCTCGCGTGACCATCGAACCGCCTCCCTGATCTTGGGGCAAATCGTATTCCTTCGGGCCTCCGCTCGCACCTTTCGCCACCTGCTCTCGAAAAAAGAGGACAGGCCGGTCTTCCGGATTTCCGGGCGGGAGGATCAGGTGGTGCGCCCTACGGCCGCGCCGCGGGATTCGCCTGCACGAGGATCCCGGCCGGGACACCCGGAATACACTAGGAGGAATCTCAAGGGAGGCCCCCATGTTGAGCCGGTCCCGTCGCCTCTGGGCTGGCCTGCTTCTCTTCTTAGTGGTCGTAGCGACCTCTTCCACTTCGGCGGATCCTGTCAATCAGCGCCTTGACCCTTGGTTACGGATGCTGGCCGGTGAAGTCTCTCGAGGCCGAAACCCGCTCGTCGCTGCTTCCGGATCGCGTCTCCCCGAATTTCTTGATATCGGAACCGGGCCGAAAGGGATTGTCCTGGCTGGCGTACTCGTCCGGACGTCCGACACGACCGCAACACAGGGAGGAATCGTTGTCATCGGCGGAACCGTCGGTGTCACTGCGGGCAGTGTCGTTACCGCTAAAGTGCCGACGGGCTCTCTCGCACTCCTCGCAGAACGGGCGGAGGTCTTCTCCGTGGAGGCGAGCCATATGAACCGCTCTGCGCTGAACGTGAGCCGTGTCGAAGTTGGAGCCGACCTCGTGAACGCCGGAACGTCCCTGGGAGCGCCATACACGGGCCGGGGCGTCGTTGTGGGTGTCGCAGACACCGGGATCGATTATCGTCATCCGGACTTCAATACGTCCGCCGGCACGAGGCTTCTCGGAATCTGGGACATTTCAGGACTGGCTTCGACGTCGCCTCTATCGGCAGCCAGAACCTGCGCCACCGCTTCAATCAACGCCGGGACATGCTCAGAGGTTGATGTCGACGGCCACGGAACACATGTCTCGGGCATTGCGGCTGGTAACGGTAGAGCGCTCGCCGGCTATGCCGGAATGGCTCCGGAAGCCGACATCCTGTTCGCGAAAGCAACGCGTTCCACCTCAGCCGGGCCGAGTTTTGCTGACGCCGACGTGATCGCGGCCTGTCAATGGGTGTTTGATCAGGCACAGTCCTTCGGCGAGCCGGCGGTCGTAAACCTCAGTCTCGTAAGCCAGTACGGACCTCACGACGGAACGACGAACTACGAGACAGGGCTCGCAGCGCTTGAGGGACCCGGGCGCATCATCGTGGTCGCTGCAGGGAACGATGGCCCGGCCGGCGGGGGGCACCTCATTCACGTCGGCTACGCAACAAGTGGTGTCGACTTCAACAGCGGGCTCGAAACGGAGTGGCAGTTCAATGACCTGCCGTCTTCACTAGGCATTGCGCGTGAAGAAGCTATTGACATCTGGTATCCATCTGGTTCGATCTACTTTGGCGTCGCGGTTCGCGACTCAACAGGTGCGGTAATCGGCGGCTGGGTTGGGGTTGGACCGGGATCCAGCGTTTCAGACAAGCTCATGACAACGAGCAGCGGGCAGAGTCTCGGCTATGTTTCGATCGACGCGACCGTGACCGCGGATCCGAATAACGGAAGCCGCCACGTAGTCGTCGACCTGAACAACGGTAACGGGACGGTCGACATGCGCGGCTATACCTACAGCCTCGTAACGTGGGGCTCCGGTGCATTCGACGGGTGGCTGTTCACTTCCGGCAATGCCACCACAAGCCAGTTTTCTACTGCGAGCTCGACTCGCTGGCGCCCTGGAGATGCGGCGCGAACGGTCGCGATTCCCGGCACCGGAAAGCGCGTAATCACCGTTGGCGCCTACACGACGAAAACGCAGTGGATTGATTTCGACGGGACGGTTCAACGCCAGACAAGTTGCGGCGCAGTGGGAGATCTTTACTGTTTCAGCAGCTTCGGTCCGACAAGGGACGGAAGGCTAAAGCCCGACCTAACAGCTCCCGGGCAGGTGATCGTCGCCCCCTTTTCGTCTGCGGCTTCCGGCAACCACCAGCCGAGTGAGGTGCTTCAAGGGGGGTACTACCTGAAGGACCAGGGAACGAGTATGGCCTCGCCGCATGTGGCGGGAATCGTCGCGCTTATGCTCCAGGCGAGCCCCACGCTCACCCCCGAGTTGGTCTTAGCAGCTCTTCAGCAGTCGACCCGTACCGACTCGTTCACCGGTCCGACACCGAATTTCAGTTGGGGTGCCGGCAAAGTGAGCGCGGTCGGCGCGATCAAGGCCGTTACGGGAGGTGCCGCCCCTACTGCACCAGTCGCTAACTTCACCTTTTCGCCATCACGTCCAGGGCCTGGCCAGCTCGTAGTGTTCACTGACCTTTCGACAGGGGTGACAGGGTTGGTGACTAGCTGGGTCTGGGAATTCGGGGATGGCGGGTTCTCATCATCTGAGAACCCGTCGTACTCTTATACGTCCGTCGGCACTTACTCGGTGAACTTAACCGTGTTGAATAGTGCCGGTCGTAGCAGCATCACGAAGACGCTTCAAGTCGGCGCCGCACCGGCACTGAGCCACACGTACGTGCTGCCGTCGAGCGCTCACTCCGTAGGTGCGAACGGAGCCTTCTACACCACCGACCTGTCGATTTCGAATCGCGGCACGACGACAGCAAACCTTTCAATCCAGTTTGTAAGCCACGACCAGAACGGAACAGGGGGGCCGCAGCAGCCTGCCGCACTCCTTCCCGGCGCATCCATTACCTATGCGGATGTACTAGGGTCACTGTTCGGCGTGACGTCCGGTTACGGTGGAATCAGCATTACGAGCGACTCGGGATCCTTGAAGATCGTCGGTGAGACCTCGACTCCGCCGCCGAATGGACAGGGCACGCTCGGACAGTCCGTACCGGGTCTGACGAGCGGAAGTCTTGTAACGCCATCCACAAGTCAGTCGTTGATTGCTCTGAGGCAGGACGCAGGCTTCAGAACAAATGCCGTACTCATGAACGTCTCGAACGCGGCGGCTCACGTTGTGCTACAGCTGTTTGGATCGGACGCTTCTCTCCTCGGCTCATCCACGGTTGACCTCGCACCCTTCGCGATGACACAGATCAGTGGCGTCGTGACGGCACTGGGCGCTCCTTACGGGACGTCAGGCGCCGTTCTCGTCGTGTCGACGACGACGCCAGGTGCTCAGATCGCCTGCTACGCGAGCGTAATCGATAACGTCACCAACGATCCGAGGACGATTCTTCCGTGATCTCGACGTCGCTGGGTTCTTCGAGTAGACGCTCACTCCACACGGATGCGCTTTGACGTCTATCGGGTCGGCTTTCATCGCAGCGCACTAGAAGACACGATCACGTTAAGGTGTCGCCTGCCCTCGCAGTTCGCGCAAAGGCTGCTCGGGCATGCCTCGATCGTGACGACGGAGAAGCACTACGCGTCGCTGGCTTCGTCCGACCTCGGGCCAAGCCTCGAGATCGTCGGTCGTCTCGCCTCACAGCCGCATTCGTCCGAAGCAACCGAGACGCGGCACGATGTTGCCACCCCTCTTCCTGGCAAGATCTCGTCCCGGTCAGCACAAGTGATTTATGGGTAATGAGATAGGGTGGTGCGCCCGAGGCGATTCGAACGCCTGGCCTTCAGATCCGGAGTCTGACGCTCTATCCAGCTGAGCTACGGGCGCATTCCAGGGGCGGGAGAAGCTGGGGTGGAAGACGGGGGTCGAACCCGCGACATTCGGAACCACAATCCGACGCTCTACCGACTGAGCTACTTCCACCTCACTCGATCGGACCGCGGAGGATAACAGAAAGGAGAGCCGCCTCCCGAGGCGGCGGCTCCCGCGGGATCGTCAGGGGTTCGGAGGGTCAGACGGCGAGGACGCCCGTTCGGAGGAGGTACGCGAACGTCTTCCGCTGCTCCTCGTCGAGGAGCGCGTGGACGCGCCCGAGCGCCTTCGCCTGCATGCCGGCCAGCCGCTCGGCGGCCGCGACGCGCGCCTTCGCGGCTTCGGCGGCCTTCGCGGCGTCGAACGCGCCGGCGCCGAAGAGGTCGGCGAGCGCGGCAGTCATCCGCCGGTGGTCGACGGCGGCCTGCGCGCGCTCCGTCTTGAGGTCGTCGAGAATCGCGGCGAGCTGCTCGGTCTGCCCTTCGTCGAGGTCCAGCTTGTAGGCGAGGAAGCGCAGCGGGCGCCTCACGCCGAACGTGCTGCCGCCGAAGGAAGGGCCTTCGTCGCCGAAGCCCTCGCCGCCCTCGTGGCGCCGGTGGGCGGAATAGCCGGCCGGGCCGCAGCCCGCATGGGAGTACGCGTAACGGGGCGCGCCGTGGTGCCGCGCCCACCAGGACATGAATCCAGGATGCATGGGAGCTCTCCTTTCGCCGGGGCGCATCGCTCCCGGCGGGTGCCGATGTCGCGGGCCTCGGGCCTCGCGCAACGAGACGATGCGCGCGTCGCCGGCCGGGTGTCAAGATCCCGTAACATCGAGGGTTCCCATGGACGCGCTCGACGACCTGAGGCGGCGCATCGACGAGACGGACCGGCGGCTGCTGGAGACGCTGGCCGAGCGCCTCCGGCACGTCGCCGAGGTCGGGCGGCTCAAGAGCCGCGGCGTGCCGTTCCTCCGCGACCACGCGCGGGAGGCCGCCCTCCTCGCGAGGGTCGAGGCCCAGGCGAAGGCGCTGGGGCTCGACGCCTTCCGGGCGACCGAGATCTTCCGCGAAGTCATCGCGATGTCCGTCAAGGCGCAGGAGGAAGCGCTCCTCGACCGCGCGGTCGCCGAGCGCTCGCTCGCCAACGCGCACCGCGTCGCGTTCCAGGGCGCGGAGGGCTCCTACAGCCACATCGCGGCCCGCAAGTACTTCGGCGCGGCCGCGACCGCGTTCGCGGGCTTCCCGACCTTCGCGGCCGCCCTCGCCGAAGCCGAGCGGGGCCACGCGGGCTACGCGTTCCTCCCGATCGAGAACACGACGGCGGGCTCGATCAACGAGACGTACGACCTCCTCCGCCACACGGACCTGAAGATCGTCGGGGAGGAGATCCTCGAGGTCCGTCACTGTCTCCTCGCGCTCCCCGGCGCGCGGCTCGAGGAGGTCCGGCGCGTCGCCTCGCATCCGCAGGCCCTCGCGCAGTGCGGGCGCTTCCTCGCGCAGCTCTCCGGCGCGACGGCCGTCCCGTACGTCGACACGGCCGAGGCCGCGCGTTTCGTCCGGGAATCCGGCGACCCCGCGCTCGCGGCCATCGCTTCCGAGGAGGCCGGCGCCCTTCACGGCCTCTCCGTCCTCGCGCGAGACCTCGCCGACCAGGAGGAGAACTGGACGCGGTTCGTCGTCGTGTCCGCGATCCCGATCGCCCTCGACCCGCGCATTCCGGCGAAGACGTCGCTCGTCTTCTCGACGCCGCACCGGCACGGCGCGCTCGCCCACTGCCTGAACGTCCTCGACGCGCACGGCCTGAACCTCACGAAGCTCGAGTCGCGGCCCGTCCCGCGCCACCCCTGGGAGTACCTCTTCTACGTGGACTTCGAGGGATCCGACGCCGAGGACGCCGCCTCCCGCGCGATCGCGGCGCTCTCGGGCGAGTGCCCGTATCTGAAGGTCCTCGGCTCGTACCCGGCGCGCACGACGAAGAAGGGGCGCGTCGACCGCCTCCCGGGCGGCGCGCCGTGATCGTCCTCGTCGACGAAGCCACCGCGAGGAACCCCGCCGCCGAGAAGGAGCTCTTCGACGCTCTCGGGCGATTTCCCGGCATCGAGGTCCGCGTCCACAGGGTCCGCGGCGCCGAGAAGACCGTCACCGAGGTCTATCTCATCGGCGACACGCACCGGCTCGCCGTCGAGGACGTCTCCGTCCTTCCGGGCGTCGAGCGCGTCGTGCGCGTGTCGCAGGAGTACCGCGTCATCGGCCGCCACAAGGACGACCGGCGCGCGAGCGGCTTCACGTACAACGGCGTCGAGTTCTCGCAGGATTCGCTGCGGGTCTTCGCCGGGCTCTGCGCCGTCGACACGCCGGAGAACGCCGACGCGATGTTCTCGGCGCTCGCCTCCTTCGGGCAGACGACGACGCGCATGGGCGCGTACAAGCCGCGGACGAACCCGTACGCCTTCCAGGGCCACGGGAAGAGCTGCCTCCCGTGGGTCTTCGAGAGGGCGGGCCGGCACGGCATCCGCGTCATCGCGATGGAGATCACGCACGAGAGCCACATCGACGAGATCGCGGAGTGCCTCGAGAAAGCCGGCCGGCCGACCGGGGTCATGCTCCAGATCGGGACGCGCAACATCCAGAACTTCGAGCTCCTGAAGACGGTCGGCCGCCAGACGGTCTTCCCCGTCCTCGTGAAGCGCGGCTTCGGGATCACGCTCAACGAGTCTCTGAACGCGGCCGAGTACCTCGCCTCCGAGGGCAACTCGCAGATCGTCTTCGGCCTGCGCGGCGTCAAGACGAACCTCGGCGACCCGCACCGCAACCTCGTGGACTTCGCGCACGTCCCCGTCGTCAAGCGCCTCACGCGCCTCCCCGTGTGCATCGACCCGTCGCACTCCGTCGGGAGCCGCGAGAGGGCGCCGGACGGCGTCCCGGACCTCATGCACGTCACGGCGCAGGGCGTCGCGGCGGGAGCGAACATGGTCCTCGTGGACTTCCACCCGCAGCCCGCGAAGGCTCTCGTCGACGGCCCGCAGGCCCTCCTCCTCTCCGAGCTGGGCTGGTTCCTCGAGGACGTCGCCCTCGCCCGCGCCGCCTACGAGAAGCGCCGGGCGCTCGCGCTCTCTCACGCGGCGGCGCAGGCCTCGCCGGCGCCGTGAGCGCGGTCTTTCGCGAGACGTTCCGCGTGAGGGCCGGCGAGGTCGGTCCTGGCGGCACGATGCGCGTTCCCGCGCTCCTCGATCTCTTCCAGGACGTGGCCGGGACGAACGCGACGGCGCTCGGCTGGGGGTCGGACGCGCTCCTCGCCGAGGGCAAGACGTGGGTCCTCTCGCGCTTTCACCTGCGGCTCGCCGCGCTGCCCGCCTGGCGCGAGGAGATCGCCGTCGAGACGTGGCCGTCCGGCGTCCACCGCGTCTTCGCCCTCCGGGAGTTCCACGCCACGGGCGCGGACGGCCGGCTCCTCGCCGAGGCGACGTCGGCGTGGCTCCTCGTCGCGTTCCCCTCGAAAAAGCCGCTCCGGCAGCCGCCAGAGATCTCGGCGGTCGCGGCGGGCTCGCCGGCGCGCCTGATCCCGGACCTCTTCGACCCGCTTCCGGCGCCCGGCGAGGGCGCCGCGGCCGCGCGCGAGACGCGCATCGGGCGTTTCGACCTCGACCTCAACGCGCACGCGAACAACGTCGCGATCTTCCGCGCCCTCCTCGATGCGCTCGGCGACCCGCCTCCGCCCTTCGACCTCGAGGCCGAGTTCAACGGGGAAGCGTTCGAAGAAGATCTCCTCGAAGGTAAGGCGGACGACGACGGCCGCGCTCGTCGTGTCGCGCTGTTCCGCCGGAGAGATGGGCGGGAGATCGTGCGAGCCGTGCTGACCGCGTGGAGCTGAGCCGACGCTCTCTTTCCTTCGAAGAAATCTCCGCGAAAGCGCGCCCCCCTCTCTCGTCAGTGTTTTCCGGTCGCGAGCGTCGCGAGCTCCTTCTCGATCGCGGCGGCCGCTTCCTCGAGCTGCGGCGTCGGCGCGTCGTCGGACTCCTGAACGATCTCGTAGAGGCGCTCGAGCCTCCGCTCGAGAGCGCCCGCCTTGCTCTCGTCGGCGCCGCGGCGGCGGACCTCGTCGAGCCGCACGAAAACCGCCGCGAGCCGGCGCGCCGCCGCGTGCTCGGCCGCGAGGTCCGCGGACGACGCCTTCACGCGCGGGTCCATCGCGACCGTCAGAGCCTGCGTGAGCGTCGTGCCGTCCACGGAGAGGGACACGGTGTACGTGCCCGGCAGGACGAGCGGCCCCTGGGGCTCCTTCGGCGTGCGGCCGGGGTTCGCGTTGATCGGATACTCGTACGACGAAGCGGGCGGCGGCGCGTATCGCAGGTCCCACACGAACCGGTGCAGCCCGGGCGTCGCCGCGAGCGTCAAAGGCGCGCGCGCCCAGTCCGCGGTCACGACGAGCGGGTCGACGAGCGTCTCGGGCTTGTCGTCGCTCGCGTATCTTCGGACGACGTTCCCGGACGCGTCGCGGATCTCGAGGACGACGGGAGCTGCGGGCGTGCCGCCGAGGAGGTAATCGAGGATCGCGCCGTCGGGCGGGTTCTCGCCCGCCGGCTCCTCGGGCGGCATCGGCGTGTCCGTCCAGCGGCTGCGCCGGACGCGGACGGCCTTTTCCGGGGCGAAGAGGTGCGCCGGAGCCGCGACGACGGCGGCCGTCAGATGCCTGAGCGGGGTCACGTCGTCGAGGATCCAGAACGAGCGCCCGTGCGTCCCGATCACGAGGTCGTCGCCCTTCACGACGAGGTCGCGGACGGACGTGGCGGGCATGTTCAGGCGCAGCGGCTGCCAGTTCTCGCCGTCGTCGAAGGAGACGCAGACCATCCGCTCCGTCGCCGCATACAGGAGTCCCTTCTTCACGGGATCTTCGCGCACGGCGTTCACGGGATCGCCCGGCAGGCCCCTCACGATCTCCGTCCAGGTCTTTCCCCCGTCGTGGGTCCTGTAGACGTGCGGCCCCATGTCGTCGATCCGGATCCGGTTGATCGCGGCGTAGGCCGTGAGGTCGTCGTGCGGCGAGGCCTCGAGCATGGAGACCTTGCTCCAGGGCGTGAGGGAAGGCGGCGTGACGTCGACCCACGTCTTCCCGCCGTCGGCGGTGCGGTGGATGAGGCCGTCGTCCGTGCCGGCCCAGATCACGTCGGCGCTCTTGTAGGCCGGCGCGAGCGTGTAGACGACGCCGCGGCGCTTCATCGACGCGAGGTCCTTCGTCCGGAAGACGCCGATCGACTCCGGCACGGCCGGCTTCTCGCGCGTCAGGTCCGGGCTGACGACGTCCCAGTGGCGGCCGCCGTCCGCCGTCCGGAAGACGACGTTCCCCGCGTAGAAGAGGAGGCGCGGGTCCGCCGGCGAGAAGACGACCGGCTCCGTCCTCAGGAACCGGTACGTCCCGCGCAAAGGCGCGGGCGAGACGTCCTGGACCTCCTTCGTCGAGTGGCGGTAGCGCGTGAGCTTGCCGCCGTAGACGACGTCGGGGTCTCTCGGGTCGGGCGCGACGTAGCCGTACTCCTCGGCGGCGACGGGATGCCAGTCGCGCGGCGTGATCGCGCCGTCGTCGCCGCGGCTCGCGATCCCGACGGACCCGCTCTCCTGCTGCCCGCCGTACACCCAGTACGGGAAGCGGTCGTCCGTCGAGACGTGGTAGAGCTGCGCCGTCGGCTGGTTGTACCAGCTCGACCACGTCGCGCCGCCGTTCACCGAGACGATCGTCCCCTGGTCGGCGGCGAGGAGGATGACGTCGGGGTTCTCCGGGTGGAACCAGATCGTGTGGAAGTCGTCGCCGCCCGGCGCGCCGCGCACGGGCTCGAACGTCTTCCCGCCGTCCGTCGAGCGGTAGACCGACGTGTTCGCGATCCACACGGTGTCTTTCGACCAGGGGTGGACCTTGATCTCGGCGAAATCGTCGCCCCGCCCCCAGAGGCGCTTCTCTCCGTTGATTTTCGTGAACGTCTCGCCCGCGTCGTCCGACACGAAGATGCCGCCTTCCGACTTCTCCTCGCGCCGCCCATCGACCGTCGCGTAGATCCTCTTCGGGTCCGACGGCGCGATGCCGAAGCCGATGCGCCCGCCGCCCTCGGCAAAGCCGGGCAGGCCCTTGCCGATGGCGCGCCACGTCGTCCCGCCGTCCGTCGACTTGTAGAGCCCCGTGCCCGGCCCCTCCCATTCGCCGTTCTCCCAGGGACCCTGCCGCGCGGACCAGAGAGCCGCGTACACGGTGTCGGCGTTCGTCGGATCGAGCGCCACCGCGGCGCCGCCCGTGTCCGCGTCCTTGTAGAGGACCTTCTCCCACGTCTTTCCCGCGTCCGTCGTCCGGAAGATCCCGCGCGTCTCGTTCGCGCCGTAGGGGTGTCCGAGGACGGCGACGAACGCGCGGTCGGCGTTCTTCGGGTCGGCCGCGATCGCCGCGATCTGCTGCGCGTCCTCGAGCCCGATCTTCGTCCACGAGCGGCCCGCGTCGTCGGAGCGGTACATCCCGTCGCCGACGGAGAGGTCCGGGCGCTGCAGGCCTTCGCCGCTCCCGACCCAGACGCGGTCGGGGCGCGACCACGACACCGCGAGGGCGCCGATCGAGCCCGTCGGCTGCGAGTCGAAGATCGGGACCCACGTGCGCCCCGCGTCCGTCGTCTTCCAGACGCCGCCGTTGTTCGCGGCCATGTAGAAGACGTTCGGATTGCCCGGCACGCCGCTCGCGGCGACCGAGCGGCCGCCGCGGAACGGGCCGATCATCCGCCACCGGAGGCCCTGGAAGAGAGACGGAGCGAACGGTTGCGCGGCCGCCGGAGAGGCGGCCGCCGCGAGGGCGAGAAGCGCGACACGGGCGCGGGCGGCGCGGCGGAGACGGCGGGCGAGGGTCACGGTCACCTCCGGGGCCGCCATCCTCCCATACGCCCCGGGGGACGCGACGCGCACACCTCTCCCTCTCGCCAACGTTCGCGCGCCGCGCGGCACCCGCCATGAGGCAGATGCTTCAATGGCGGTGCCGGAGTCCGGGGCTGCATTGTTGGGGAGGAGGGAGACTCCCATGCGGAAAGCCCCGATGGCCGCGGCGCTCGCGCTCCTCGTCGCCGCGGCGGCCCCTCTTGCCGCAGCCGGGCGCGACTGCAGCAAGCTGACGGAGGCGCAGGTCTACGCCAAGTCGTCCAAGACGATCCACGAGGGCACCGTCCCGGTGACGTACCGCGTCTGCGTCTGCGACGCCGAGCCCGTCGTCGAGCTCGTCGCGGACGGCAAGGTGGTCGCCGTCGTGACCGGCGGAGAGTGCGGAGAGGCCACGGGCAGGAAGATCGAGGTCCGCGCGTCCCCCGACCGCGGCGCCACGGTGGGCTATACCGTGGTGACGCCCGCGCGCTGACCGAAGTCGCCCGCGATTCCGGCCCGCGATCCGGCGCGCCCGGCGTGAGCCGCGCTATCCTGCGCGCGCGATGACCTTCCGCACGATCATCGAGCCGTTCCGCATCAAGTCCGTCGAGACGGTCAAGGAAACGACGCCGGAAGCCCGGCGCGCGGCGATCGCGGCCGCCGGGTGGAACGTCTTCCTCCTCCACGCCTCCGACGTCCTCATCGACCTCCTCACGGACTCCGGCACCGGTGCCATGTCGGCCGCCCAGTGGGGGGCGCTCATCCAGGGCGACGAGTCGTACGCGGGAAGCCGGTCGTTCTACCGGTTCCAGAAGGTCGTGCAGGACCTCACGGGTTTCAAGCACGTGATCCCGACGCATCAGGGGCGCGCGGCCGAGCGCATCCTCTTCCACTCCGTCCTCGAGAAGGGCGACGTCGTCCCGAACAACAGCCATTTCGACACGACGCGCGCGAACGTCGAGGCCGAGGGCGCCGAGGCGCGCGACCTCGTGATTGCGGAGGGCCGCGTCCCGTCCCTCGTCCATCCGTTCAAGGGAAACATGGATCTCGCGGCCCTCGAGCGAACGCTCGAGAAGGACGGCGACCGCGTGCCGCTCGTCATGGTGACGGTCACGAACAACTCCGGCGGCGGGCAGCCCGTCTCCCTCGAGAACCTCCGCGGCGTCCGGGCGCTGTGCACGAAGCACCGCAAGCCCTTCTTCCTCGACGCCTGCCGGTTCGCCGAGAACGCGTACTTCGTGAAGCGCCGCGAGAAGGGCCACGAGGGGAGGACGCCCAAGGCGATCGCGCAGGAGATGTTCTCCCTCGCCGACGGATGCACGATGTCGGCCAAGAAGGACGGCCTCGCGAACATCGGCGGCTTCCTCGCGATGAACGACGACGCGTGGGCCGAGAACGCGCGGAACCTCCTGATCCTGACCGAGGGCTTCCCGACGTACGGCGGCCTCGCGGGGTACGACCTCGAGGCGATCGCGCAGGGCCTCGAGGAGGTCGTCGAGGAGAACTACCTCCAGTACCGGATCCGCTCGATCGAGTACCTCGCCGAGAAGCTCGAGGCCGGAGGCGTCCCGATGATCCGCCCCCCCGGCGGGCACGCCGTCTACCTCGACGCGCGGGCGCTCCTCCCGCACATCCCGCCCGTGAAGTACCCCGGCATCGCGCTCGTGAACGCCCTCTACGAGACCGGCGGGATTCGCGGCGTCGAGATCGGGACCGTCATGTTCGGCCTGAAGCCGGACGGCCGCGAGGAGCCGGGCCCGATGGACCTCGTGCGCCTCGCGTTCCCGCGGCGCGTCTACACGCAGTCGCACGTCGACTACGTCGCCGAGGTCGTGCTGGAGGTCGCGCGCAACGCCGCGACGCTCGCCGGGTATCGGATCGTCTCGGCCCCGCGCGTCCTCCGGCATTTCACCGCGAGGTTCGAGCCGATCGTCCCCTGAGACCCGCGAACTGCGCTCCGGCTCTCTTCTCGTTTCCCGAGGAGGACCCCATGGATGCCCGCCGCGCCGCCGCCCTCTTGCCCGTCGCCCTGCTCCTCGTTTCGGCCGGGCCGCGCGCCCGCGCTTCCGCCGACGTCCCGCCGGCGGCATTCCAGGACCCCGAGCGAAGGGCGAAGCTCCTCGCCGCGCTTCCCGAGGTCGAAAAGGCGATGGCCGCCCACGCCGCGGCGAAAAAGTTCCCCGCGTCGGCCGTGGGGCTCGTGATCGACGGCGAGCTCGTGTGGTCGAAGGGCTGGGGCGAGAGGGCCCCGGGCGGCGCCGCGCCCGACCTCGACACCGTGTTCCGGATCGCGTCGATGACGAAGAGCTTCACGGCGCTCGCGATCCTGAGGCTCCGCGACGACGGGAAGCTCGTTCTCGAGGATCCCGTCGCGAAGTGGATCCCGGAGCTCGCCGGGATGCCGAAGGCGACCGCGGACGCGCCCGAAATCACGCTCCGGCACCTCCTCACGCACTCGGAGGGCTTCCCGGAGGACAACCCGTGGGGCGACCGGCAGCTCGCGCGGAGCGACGCGTTTCTCTCGGCCATGGCGAAGGCCGGGATCCCGTTCTCGCACGCGCCCGGGGTCGCGTTCGAATACTCGAACACCGGCTTCGCGCTCCTCGGGCAGGTCGTGGCGCGCGCGTCCGGAATGCGCTACCGCGACTACGTGGACGCGAAGATCCTGAGGCCGCTCGGCATGACGTCGACGTACTGGGAGGCCTCGGCCGTGCCGCCGGGCCGCCTCGCGAGGGGCTACCGGCGCGAAGGCGACGCGCTCGTCGAGGAGCCCGTCCTGGCGGACGGCGCGTTCGACTCGATGGGCGGGCTCTTCTCCACCGTGCGGGACCTCGCGCGGTACACGGCGTATTTCCTCTCGGCCTGGCCGCCGCGCGACGACCCGGACGGCGGGCCCGTGAAGAGGAGCTCGGTCCGCGAGATGCAGCAGGCCGCGCGCTTCATCGGCGCGAGCGCGAAGCCCCCGGCCGAAGGGCGACCGCTCACCCTCTCCGTGACCGGCTACGGCTACGGCCTCGGCGTCATCACCTCGTGCTCGTTCCGGCATGTCGTCACCCACGGAGGCGGGCTCCCCGGCTTCGGCTCGCAGATGTTCTGGCTCCCCGAGCACGGCGTCGCCTTCGTCGGCCTCGCGAACCTCACGTATGCGGGCTGGTTCGCCGGGATCGGCGACGCGGTCTCCGCGCTCGAGAAGACGGGCGCGCTCAAGCCTCGCGTCCCGCAGCCTTCGCCCGCGCTCCGCGCCGCGCAGTCGGCCGTCGACGGTCTCTATGACCGGTGGGACGACGCCGCGTTCGACGCGCTCGCGGCGGAGAACCTCGCCCTCGACACCCCGCGCGAGAAGCGGCGCGCCGCGTTCGCGGCCCTCGCGGCGAAGCACGGCGCCTGCAAGCCCGGCGCGCTCGAGGCCGAGAACGCGCTGAGGGGCAGCTGGACGCGTGCGTGCGAGACGGGCGACATCGTCCTCAAGGTCACGCTCGCGCCGACGAGGCCGCCGAAGGTCCAGGTTCTCGAGGCGGGCTCGGGTCCCCCCGCTCCGCCGGACGAAGCCTGCAGGCCCTGATCAGGGCGAAGCGCGCGGCGGAGACGCCGGAGGTGCCCGGGAGAACCCCTCGCGGTCCGCCGGGAACGGCCCGCACGAAAAACGCCCCCGGCCGGCCGGACCGGGGGCGCACAGAACCGGCCGCCGCGGCGGCCGGAAAAGACCGGGTTACTTCTTCTCGGCGACGGCCGGGACCTTCGACCAGTCGATCGCGCCGTCCTTGCCCTTGGCCGCGGCGACCTTCTTGCCGACCTCGTTGAGCTCGGCCTCGCCCTTCTTCGGCATCTTCGCGACGTGGCAGCTCGAGCAGGTCGCCTTCGGGTCCTTGACGTCCTTGCCGTCCTTGTCGCCGTTCTTGTAGCGCTTCAGGATGTCCGAGGTCGCGAAGGCGGTGCTCCCCAGGACGAGGGCGGCGATGGCGGCGACGGCGGTGGTGGTCTTCTTCATGTCTTTTCTCCTCCGTTGTGTCCCGTCATCGGGACCGGGAGACGCCCCACTCAAGTTAGGTGCCAACGGCGCCGCCGTGTGGATCGCGCTGGCGCGACTCGACTTGCGAGTCGTTCTCCCGGTCGGAACTACAACGGCTGGCCGGCCCCGTCGGGGCGCCGCACGAAATCGTGCTGAAGCAAATGCCTCATTGATCTAGAGGACCATCGTCTCGTGCACGAGCGCCCCGCGCCGGAAGCGGTCCAGCGCCAGCGCCGAGACGTCCACGGTCTCGCTCCGCCCGCGGAGAATCATCTCCGCGATCGCGCGGCCCGCGGCGGGGGCGTGCATGACGCCGTGCCCCGAGAAGCCGGACGCGACGAAGAGGCCCGGGACCTCGGAGGCGGGGCCGAGGACCGCGTGGTGGTCGGGCGTGACCTCGTAGAGGCCCGACCAGCTCCTCCTCGGGTCGAGACCCGAGGCCGCGATCGCCGGGAACCTCTCCTCGAGCGGCCCGGCGAAGCGGAGGAAGAAGTCCGGGTCGAACGCCTCGTTGAAGCCGGGTGGCTCGTCCGCGTTGGACCACGCGATGGCGACGCGACTTCCCTCCCGCCGCACGAGGACGCCGCTGTCGGCGTCGATCGTCATCGGGATCACGGGCGGGAGCGACGGAATTGGCCCGCTCACGAAGATGTGGCGCCTCACGGGCTGGACGGGGACGTCGACGCCGGCGAGGGCCGCCACGCGCCCCGACCACGGGCCCGCCGCGATCACGACGACACCCGCGAGGACGTCGCCCGCTCCGGTCGTCAGGGCGAGGCCGCCGGCGCGTGGCGCGACGGCCGACACGGGCGCGTCGTACAGGATCCGCGCGCCGGCTCGGGAGGCCTCGCGCAGGAAGAAGTTCGCGAGCCCGCCCGGGTCGATGAACCCGTCGCGCGGGCCGAACGTCCCGCCCGCGATCTCTCCCGCGGCGTACGGGGCCATCCGCCGCACGCCCGCGGCGTCGAGGATCTCGACCGCGACGCCGCGCGCGCGCTGAAACGCCGCGGCCGCCTCCATCGCGGCGAGCCTCTTGGGGTCCCCCGTCAGGAAGAGGTAGCCCGCGGTCCGATACATCGGCGGCTCGCCGATCTCGGGCGCCAGCGCGTCGAGGATGTCCATGGAGGCGAGGGACATCGCGATGTTCGCATCCGTCGTGAACTGCGCCCGGATGCCGCCGTTCGCCTTCGACGTCGACCCCGTTCCCGGAAGCGCCTCCTTCTCGAGGAGGAGGACGCGCGTCCCGCCGAGTCGCGCGAGCTGAAAGGCGATGCTGCAGCCGACGACCCCGGCCCCGATGATCGCGACGTCCGCGTGCTCGGTCATCGAGAGGCGAGGCTATCAGCCCGCGAGAAGTCCCCGGGCGGGCGCCGGCCCGCGGACGGGCCGGCGCCCCGAGGTGCTCAGACGAGAGCCGGGACGAAGTCGGCCGCCGGAGCCTCCGAGCGCGGCGGCACGGCGACGGTCGGCAGGTACTTCGGGTCCCACATCGCGGCGGCGACCGCGTTCGGGATCTCCCCGTCCGGGATCTGCCGGCCGAGGCCGGAGTCCCGCGCGACCTTCACGACCGCGGCGGCGACGCTCGCGCTCACGTGGCGGATCCCCGACGTCGACGGGAAGAGGGCGCCCGACGCGAGGTCCGGGGCCTTGACCTCGTCGGCGAGGGCCTTGGCGGCGGCCGCGAACATGGCCTCCGTGACCTCCGCGGCCTCCGAGACGAGGACGCCGAGCCCGACGCCCGGGAAGATGAACGAGTTGTTGGCCTGGGCGATCACGATCTTCCGCCCCGCGTGTGGCACGGGCTCGAACGGGCTGCCGGTCGCGATGAGCGCGCGGCCGTCCGTCCACTTCACGATGTCGACCGGCTTGGCCTCGGTCTTGTTCGTCGGGTTCGACATCGGGAAGATGACCGGCCGTTCGACGTGCTTGGCCATCTCGCGGACCACCGCCTCCGTGAAGGTGTCGGGCTCGCCGGACGTCCCGATGAGCACCGTGGGCTTGACCGCCTTGACGACGGCGAGGAGGTCGCGCGGCGCGCCCTTGCCGAGGCCCATCTTCGCCGCGAGCGCCGCCGGCCACGCGAACGGCCTCTTGTGCACGTCCCGGATCTCGACGTCGTCGACGACGAGGCCCTGGCTGTCGAGGTTCGCGCTCGCGAGCGCGAGCGCCTCGCCCGAGACGCCCTCGCGCTTGAACGTGTCCCGGAGGAGGCGGGCGATGCCGATGCCCGCGGCGCCGGAGCCGAGGAGGACGACGCGCTGGTCCTTGACCGGGATCCCGGTCACGCGACAGCCGGCGAACATCCCCGCGACGGCCATGGCGGCCGTGCCCTGGATGTCGTCGTTGAAGCACGTGACGACCTTCTGATAGCGGTCGAGGAGCCTGAAGGCGTTCACCTTCTTGAAGTCCTCCCACTGGAGGAGCACCTTCGGGAAGCGGCGCTTGACGGCCTGGACGAACTCCTCGACGAGGGCGTCGTACTCGGGGCCCCTCAGGCGCGGGAACCTCCAGCCGAGGTAGAGCGGGTCGTTGAGGAGCGCCTCGTTGTCGGTTCCGACGTCGAGGCTGATCGGCAGGGTCTTCGACGGATGGATCCCGGCGGTCGCGGTGTACAGGGCGAGCTTGCCGATCGGAATTCCCATGCCGCCCGCGCCCTGGTCGCCGAGCCCGAGGATGCGCTCGTTGTCCGTCACGACGATGAGGCGGACGTCCGCGAACGGGGCGTTCCCGAGGATGTCGTAGATCCGTCCCCGGTGCGCCGGCGTGATCCAAAGTCCGCGGGCCCGCCGGAAGATGTGGCTGAACTCCTGACAGGCGCGCCCGACGACCGGCGTATAGACGATCGGAAGGAACTCCTCGACGTGATCCACGAGCACCCGGTAGAAAAGGTGCTCGTTGCGGTCCTGCAGGGCCGCGAGCCCGATGTACTTTTCGAGCACCTCGGACTTGCGCGAGATGTTCGCGTAGGCGCGCTGCGCCTGCTGGTCCATCGTCGAGATGGCGTGGGGCAGGAGCCCCTCGAGGCCGAACGCCTCCCGCTCCTCTTCCGTGAACGCCGTGCCTTTCGTGTACAGGGGGTGCCGGAGCAGCCGGGTGCCCCGGTAGGGCACCTCCAGCCGCGGCGCGCCCTTGGAATCGTGCCGTAGCGAGAACTTCTCCATGTTCCGTTGCCTCCGTTCCCCAAACGTGGGTCCGGGGGTCAACGGGCGGCATGAAGCATTTGCTTCAGTCGGGCAGCATGACGACGAGGTACTTGCTCCCCTTCCAGAAGCGGGCGGGGTCCGTGACCGTCAGGGTGCTCGCCTTCGGCCCGGCGGCGGTGAGCGTGTAGCTGTCCTTCGGGTGGTCCGAGAGGACGCGCGCCTTGTCGGGCGCGGCCGCGATCTCGAAGGTCGTCACCTTGCGCGTGTCGACCTGCTTGAACAGGGTCTCGTCGAACTGGCCCGTGTGCTTCCAGTTTCCCCCGAGGCCGAGCACGGAGCCCTTCTTCTCGACGAGGCCCGCCTTCTTGAGCGCGGCCTGCGGCGCGATGAGGACGTAGGCCGTCGCCATCTGTGTCTCGCGATCCGCGATGACGGCTTCCTTCTGCTGGACGGCCTCTTCCTTCTCCTTCACGGTGCCGCGGAGCTCCTCGGTCGTCTTCGTGAGCTCCTGCGTCTTCTCCTCGAGGGCGGCGATCGTCGCCTCCTTCTCGTCGAGCTGATTCTTCAGCTCGGCGACGAGCCTCTCGAGGGACGTCACCTTCGCGTCCGACACCTTCAGCGACTTCTGAAGGGTCGCGAGCTTGGCGAGGTTGGCGCGGACCGCCTTGCGGATCTCCTCGATCTCGGCCTTGAGCTCGTCGCGCTGGGCGGGGGAAGGCTTGCCTTCCTGGACGACGGCGATCGAGGTCTTGATCGCCTTGAGCTCCTTGACGCGCAGCTCCTCGAGCCCCTTTTGCACGTCGTCGAGCGTCGCCTGCATCTCCGCGGTCGCGGCGCCCGCGGCGCTGAGCTCCCTCTGGGCGCGCGCCTTTTCCTCGGTGAGCACCTTGTTCTCGGCCTGGGCCTTGTCGAGGTCCTTCTTCCACGCGCAGCCCGCGAGCGCGAGCGCGAGAAGGAGAGCGGCGCAAATGCGGGCTTCGGAAAACGTCTTCTTCATGGCGACTCCTCGTTCTCGAATCGAATGCCGTCGAATCCTACTCCCGGTTTCCGAGCGCCGCTGCGACCGCCTTCCCGACCTCCTGCGTGCTCGCGCGGCCGCCGAGGTCGGGCGTCGCAGGGCCCTTCCGGAGCACGGACTCGATCGCCCCGAGGACGGCCGCGGCGGCCTCGGCGTGCCCGAGGTGCTCGAGCATCAGCGCCCCGGACCAGATCTGGCCGATCGGGTTCGCGACGTTCCGGCCGGCGATGTCCGGCGCCGAGCCGTGCACCGGCTCGAAGAGCGAGGGGTATCGACGCTCCGGATTCAGGTTCGCCGACGGCGCGATCGCGATCGTCCCCGTGCACGCGGGGCCGAGGTCCGAGAGGATGTCGCCGAAGAGGTTCGAGCCCACCACGACGTCGAACCAGTCCGGGTGCCTCACGAACTGCGCCGAGAGGATGTCGACGTGGTACTTGTCCGCCCGGACGTCGGGATACTCGGCGGCGACGGCCTCGGCCCGCTCGTCCCAGTAGGGCATCGAGTGGTAGATGCCGTTCGACTTCGTCGCCCACGTGAGGTGCTTCTTCGGGCGCCCCCGCGCGATCTCGAATGCGTAACGGAGGATTCGGTCGATCCCGCGGCGCGAGAAGACGCTCCCCTGGAAGACGAACTCGGAGTCCGTGCCCTCGAGGCACCGGCCTCCGACCGTCGAGTACTCCCCTTCGGAGTTCTCTCTCACGACGATGAAGTCGATGTCGCCCGGCGCGCGTCCCGCGAGGGGCGAGGAGACTCCGGGCATCAGCCTCACGGGACGGACGTTCGCGTACTGGTCGAAGCCGCGGCGGATCTTGATCAGGAGCCCCCAGAGCGAGACGTGGTCGGGCACGCCCGGAAACCCGACGGCCCCGAGGAAGATCGCGTCGTGGTGGCGGATCTGGTCGAGGCCGTCGTCGGGCATCATCTTGCCCGTCTTCGCGTAGTACGCGCAGCTCCACGGAAGCTCGTCCCAGCGGAACGCGAAACCGAACCGCGCGCCCGCCGCCTCGAGCACGCGGATTCCTTCCGGCACGGTCTCCTGCCCGATGCCGTCTCCGGCGATCACGGCGATGCGGTGCGTCTTCACGCGCCCCTCCCTGCGGCGCTCAGGTTACGCCTCGCCCGGCCCGAGGAACGTCGAGGCCCGCGTTGCGGAGCATCCGCCGGAGGTCCGCGTCGGCGCTTCGACACCATCATTCGTGCCGGGCGCGTCCGCGCGGACCGTGACTACCGCTCGCTGGCCCCGATCGTGATCGTGCCCGAGCCCGAGCCCGCCTTGTAGTCGGGATCCCCCCCCGTCCTGGCCGTCACGGCGTGCCTGCCGATTCCCATGGCGCTGATGAGCTTCACGCTGACCGTCGCGTCGCCGGAGGCGTTCGTGACGTCGGCACCCGCCGGGTTTCCGCCGATCTCGAAGACGACCTTCGTGGACGCGCGAGGGGAGCCGTCGCTCGAGCGCGCGACGTGCGCCTGCAGGGAGACGGTCCGTCCGATCGCGCCGGAGCGGTCCGGAACGGAGACGTCGACCCCCGACGGACCGATCGAGACGGCGTGCGTGACCTCGCCTGCGACCCAGTTGCTGTTCGGGTCGACACGCACGTGCACGTACCCGAGGGTCGTGGGAGGCTTACCGGTCGCCTGTGCGACGCCGTTCGAGTCGGTCACGCCCTGGAGGCTCCACCCGGCGCCCCACCCCACGCCGTCCCAATGGTCGAAGACGAACTCGAGCCTCTGGCCCGGGACGCCGCCCGACCCCGAGGACTGCGTGAGCCGGGCCCTGTAGGTCAGCTGCTGCCCGACGCTTCCGTCGGGCGCCGAGAGGATGCCGAGGCGACCGTCGTGGACGTGCCAGACGGCGAAGGTGTGTTTGGCGCTCGTCCCGGCGTAGTCGGAGTCACCCGGGAAGAAGACCTCCACGTTGACGTCGCCGGGGAAATCAGGCGGGACTTTGTACGTCATCTCCGCAAGACCCTTGACCGTCGTGCCCCTTCCGGCAGGCTGGCCGTTCACGTTGAACGTCAGGAGCCGCCCGTCGATGCCTTCCTTGTCGGTCGTTCGCGCCAAGGAGACGTCGAAGGTCAGAGGGCTGCCCGGCGTGACGCTCTTGTAGACGCCGATTTCGGTCGAGTCGAACGACAGCTTCGTGCCGCCCTTGACGAGGAGGAACTGCGCCGAGGCTTTCGAGGCCGCCCAGGTGCCGTCTCCGGCGAAGCGGGCCTCGAGAGACTTGAACCCTTGCGCCATGCTCGGAACCTTCCACGAGCACGAGGCGACGTTCGCCGTCTCGACCTTCGCGGTGCAGGCCTCCTGGCCGTCCACGAGGAACTTCACCTCGCGGCCGAGGAATTTCGCGTTGACGTCCGGCGGCTTGGACAGCAGCGGGACCACCAGCTTGACCGTCTCGCCGACGGCCCCGCCCTGGTTCGTGAGCAAGAGGGTGGTCGGAGCGGGCCCGGACGGCGTCGGAGACGGTGTCGGCGCGGGCGGCGTCGGCACCCGCGCGGTCGTCGCCGCCGGTTTCGCCGACGGCTTGTTGTCCGCCGCGAGACGACCCGCCGCGACGACCGCGACCAGGACGAAAGCGAGACCAATCCTCCAGCTCCCGCGCATCGGAACCTCCTTCGGTCACGGCCGTTCGTGCCCTACAGAGGCGGAGACGGGGAGAGAAAGTCGTCATCCGGGGACGGGGGGTGCCCTCTTTCCTGGTTGCCGGCCGAGCGCGTGTCGTTGAGGCCACCCGGCGGAGGGTCGGCTTGAACGTGAGGCCTCCGGTAGCTCGGCGCGCGGCCGGATCGAAGGGGTCTACGCAGGAGGGAAGCGCACGTTGTGGACCGATCTCGAGTTCTTCCTGCTGCGTCGCGGAGCGCCGGCGACGGCGGGCGTGACCCGGGACCTCGATCCGACACCTCGAGACTGGCCTGCCCGGGGAGATTCGAACTCCCGACCCTCGGCTTAGAAGGCCGATGCTCTGTCCATCTGAGCTACGGGCAGGTGCGGAGCGAATCGGCGCGGAATCACTGTAGCACCGGCGTTCGGGCTAAGCTCCCCGCCATGATCACATGCCGCGTCACGCTCGCGTCCGTCGCCGTCTGCGCCTCCCTCGCCTTCGCTCCTTCGGCCCATGCCGGCACGAAGATCGTGAACAGCTGGGCCGACACGCAGTTCGGCAAGATGAAGTTCAAGAACGTGCTCGCGATCGTCGCGACGAAGGACGCGTCGCTCCGCCGCACGGCCGAGGACGAGATCTGCCGGAACGTCGTGAAGACGACGTGCACGCGCGGCTACACGATCCTCTCGGAATCCGAGGCCGGCGACAAGGAGAAGGCGATCGCGAAGATCAAGGCCGCCGGCTTCGACGCCGTGGTCCTCCTCCGCGCGCTCGGCGGGGACGGCGGCGTGACGCGCGAGGCCGGCGCCGCCCAGCCGACGTACTACTGGACGCTCTACTCCTACTACGACTACTGGGGCGGCAGCTGGGGAGTCCCGTACGTCGCGGCGAACACGAGCTACACGAAGACGCAGACGTACGTCACCCTCGAGACGAACATCTACGACATGTCCACCGACAAGCTCGTCTGGGGCGGCTCCACGCAGACCAAGAACCCCGACTCGGCCCGCGAGCTCGTCAAGGACGTCACGAAGGCCGTCCGCAAGGACCTGAAGGCGAAGGGCCTCGTCGACTAGGGGCGGGCCCGCGCCCTCAGGAGCGGATCGCGACGGACGTGCCGCCCCATACGTCGAGGACGGCGCCCGAGATCGACGCCGCCGCGGGGGACACGAGGAACAGGGCCGCGTCGGCGACGTCGCCGGGACGGAGCTTCCCGAGGAGGGGCTCGGCGCGGGCAGGCATGTCGATCTCGAGGCTCCTGTTGTCGGTCGCCCCCGGGCTGACGGCGTTCACCGTGATCCCCACGCCGCGGAGCTCCAGGGCGAGCGCCTTCGTGAAGCCGATCAGCCCGAACTTCGCCGCGCAGTGCGCGACGACGCTCGCCTCGCCGACGCTGCCGTGAATCGACGCGACGTTCAGGACGCGGCCGCGGCCCGAGGCCGTGAGGGCGGGGAGCGCCGCGCGCGTGACGAGGTAGCCAGACTTCAGGTTCGTGTCGAGGATGCGGTCCCAGTCCTCCTCCTCGAGTTTCGCGAACGCCCGCCAGACGAAGACGCCCGCGTTGTTCACGACGATGTCGAGGCGCCGCGTGGCGTCGAGCGTCCGTTGGACGAGCTCCTCGACGGCGGCACGCGACGTGACGTCGGTCGGCAAAGCGAGCGCGCGCCCGCCCAGCGACGCGACCTCGCCGGCGGTCCTTTCGACCTCGTCCGCCGAGCGGGACGCGATCGCGACCGTCGCCCCCGCGCGGGCGAACGCGAGGGCGATCGCGCGGCCAATGCCGCGCCCGCCGCCCGTGACGAGGGCGGTTTCTCCTTCGAGGATCCGGGACACGTGGAAAGGTTAGCAGGCCCCTAGAATCCCGCCATGGCGCGCGCCCTCGCCTGTGCGGTCCTCCTCTTCTCGGCGGCGGCTCCGGCGCGCGCGGCGCGGCACGCCCACGCCGTCCCCACGCGCCACATGCCGGGCGCCGTTCCCGTCCTCGTCTGGACTCCCCCCTCCTACGCGGCCGAGCCGCACCGCCGCTACCCCGTCCTCTACTTCCTGCACGACGGGCAGGGCGACGAGGCCGTGCTCTTCCGGCAGGGCGTGATCGACGCCCTCGACGCCGCGATGCGCGCGGGCCGGATCCCCGAGATGCTCGTCGTCTGCCCCCGCGGCGACGGGACCTGGTGGGTCGACGGGCAGGACCCGGCGCGGCGCATGGCGACGTTCCTCTCGGCCGATCTCGTCCCCTTCGTCGACGCCACGTACCGCACGCGCGCCTCGCGCGGGAGCCGGCTCGCGGCGGGCGTCTCGATGGGGGGATACGGGGCGTTCCGCTGGGCCCTCGCGCGTCCCGACCTCTTCACGGCCGCCGGCGGCCTCTCGCCCGCGATCGCCCAGCTCTGCGTCCCGACGGTCGCCGCGCTGCCGTTCTTCATCCGCCCGTCGCTCGAAGCCGCCTTCGGCGCCGACCCCGTCGACAACGCCCTCCGGCGGAACGACCTCTACCAGATCCTCCTCGACGACTCCTCGCTCGCCTCGCGGGCGCCGTTCCTCGTCGTGCGCTGCGGGACGGAGGACAAGTACCGCCTGTCCGAGATCGCGGGCCTCTTCGACCGCTTCGCGACCGCGGTCGGCCTCGCGCACGAGGTCCGGCTCGAACCCGGGATCCACGACTGGCCGTACTGGCGAAGGGTGCTTCCGGACTTCGTGAAAGGCCTCGCCGCGCGCCTCGCTCCGTCCGAGGCGCGGCCTTGAGAGCCGCCCGCGCGCGCCGCCCGCGGCTCGTGCTCTTCGACATCGACGGGACGCTCCTCTCCGGAGGGCGGGGAGCCCGCGACGCGTTCGCCGGCGCGCTCGTCGAGGTCTTCGGGACCTGCGGCGACGTCGAGGGCTTCGCGTTCGAAGGCAAGCTCGACCCGATGATCGTTCGCGAGCTCCTCCGGGCGGCCGGCATCCCGGAGGAGACGATCGGCCGCCGGCTCTCCGACGCGCTCGCGCTCTACCTCGACCGGCTCGAGGCCGCGCTCGCCCTGCAGCGTCCCGCGCTCAAACCCGGCGTCGCCGCCGTCCTCGACGGCGTCGCGGGCGAGGGCGCCGTCGCCGCGCTCCTGACCGGAAACGTCGAGCGGGGGGCCCGGATCAAGCTCTCGGCCGTCGGACTCTGGGAGAAGTTCGCCTTCGGGGCCTTCGGCGACGAGGCACCGCGGCGCGAGGACCTCGGCCCCGTCGCGCTCGAGAAGGCCCGCCGCCTCTTCCCGTTCGACGGATCCGACTGCGTCGTCGTCGGAGACGCCCCGCAGGACGTCGCGTGCGCCCTCGCCCTCGGGGCGCGTATCGTGGCGGTCGCGACGGGCAAGACGCCCGCGTGGGCGCTCGCGCAGGCCGGCGCCCACGTCGTCCTCCCCGATCTCGCCGATACGTCCCGCGCCCTGGAGGCCATCCTTGGCTGACGCCCGCAAACGCCGCGTCCTCCCCGCGATCGTCGCCGCGGCCGCGATCGCCGCGGCGGCCGCTTCCGCGTCCGCAGCCGACACGTTTCCCGGGCCGCCGTTCGATCTCTCGGCCCCGACGCCGCACGAGATCACGTTCACGATCGACACCGCTCCGGCCCGCGACGTCCTCGGACTGCTCACGGGGGCGCCCGGGCCGACGGCGGCCCTCCGTCGCCTGAAGGCCTCGGCGCACGCGACGCAGGCGATCCGCGCGCAGGACCTCTCGACCGACGACTACTACGGGAAGCTCGTGTCGGCGATCGCGGGCACACCGGACCCGCTCTTCACGTCCTTTACGGGCCGGAGCCCCTATTTCGCGAAGCTCCTCGACGACATGGAAGGCGAGGGGCCCGCCCTCGCCACGACCGAGGCGAAGCGGGTCGGCTCGATCCTCCCCCCGGGCACGCCCGTCAAGGCCCGCGTCGTCCTCGTGCCCTTCTTCGCGATCTCCGGCTTCGCGGAGATTCTCGCCGTGAGCGCCGACGGCGAGATCGTCCTCGCGGCGGACCTGCCGCGCCTCGTCGGGAACGTCGTGACGGCCCCGCCGCCCCGCGAGGTCCTCCTGAAGATCCTGCGGGCGGCGGCGGCCGAGGCGTGGCGGGCGATCTTCGAGTCGGTCGTCCGCAAGCCGCCCGCGTGGCCAGCGAACGGCGACAAGGCGCTCGATTTCGACGCGCTTCTCGCGCGCACCGTCGCCGAGGGGCCCGCGACGCTCTTCCTCGTGCCGGAGGACTTCTTTCCGCTTTCGCCGCTCCTCGAGGAGCCCATTGCGCGCAACTTCAGCCGATGGAACAGGGCGGCGGAGCTCCTCCTCGAGGGAAAGCTGAAGGCATCGCAGCGGCAGGACCTCTTCCAGGGCGCGGGAAAGGGCGACTTCTGGCAGCGCTACCCCGCGATCGTCGGCGCGCAGATGACGGACGGCGTCCTGCGCCTCGCGGGCCGCGAGAAGTTCCTCGCCGCGCTCGCGGCGGGCCCGCGGGCCGTCGCGACCCTCTACGTCGCGTCGACGAAGGGCAAGGGCTACCCGGAGTTCAGCAAGGTCGTGCGGAAAGCCCTGGCGGCTACACCGTCGGGAGCAGCGGGAAAGCCGTGACCGGCGGCAGGTCCGGCGGGTTCTCGCCCCACTCCCTCAGGCGCGCGTAGGTGTAGAGCCCGTCCGCGTGGCCGTCGCCCCAGAAGATCTGGAGGGCGTAACCGCCGACCGGCGACGTGCCGCGCACGTCGAAGGACTCCTTCGTCAGGGGCTTCTCGGGCGGCTTCGCGATGCGTCCGAGGAGGTCCCCTTCGCCCTGGCACGAGGCGCACGGGCAGAGCCGTCGGAGGTCCGCGAGCTTGAGGTACGTCTCGACGCCGTCGGCCCACGCGATCGCGAGCTCGTCGCCGAGGACCTGGACCTCTTTCGGCAGCGCCGCCACGGGGGGGATCGTAACCGGAACGCGGCGAGCCGGCCTACTCGTAGCGCAACGCGTCGATCGGATTCAGCCGCGCGGCCTTCATCGCGGGATAGATCCCGAAGAAGAGCCCGATCGACACGGACACGCCGAGCCCGAGGAGGATGCTCCAGAGGGGCGTCTCCGTCCTCAGGCTCGAGACGGTCTTGATCACGACGGACGTCAGGATGCCGAGGGTGACTCCGACGGCGCCGCCGAGAGCCGTGAGCGTCATCGCCTCCGTGAGGAACTGGAGGGAGATGTCGCGCCGGAGGGCGCCGACGGACTTCCTCAGGCCGATCTCGCGGGTCCTCTCGGTGACGGAGACGAGCATGATGTTCATGACGCCGACGCCGCCGACGACGAGAGCGATCGCCGCGATGAGGACCATGACTCCCGAGATCGCGTTCGTGACGGACTGCATCTGCTGGAGGAGCTTCTCGGCCGTGAAGATCGCGAAATCGTTCGGCGCGTTGAACGGCACCTTGCGCCGCGTGCGGAGGAGCGCCGTACCCTCCTCGATGACCTTGTCGACGAGCTCCGGCGAGCGCGGGATCGTCGCGATGTGAATCGTGTCGTCGTGCGAGTTCTTCGTCTGCGGGAAGTGGCGGTCGAACGTCGAGATCGGGATCACGACGATGTTGTCCGGCTGGCCGCCGAAGCCCGATGAGCCCTTCTTCTCGAAGGTCCCCACGACGCGGACGCGCTTGCCGTTGATCGTGAGGGACTCGCCGAGCGGGTCCTTCCCCTTGTAGAGCGATTCGACGACGTCCTGCCCGATCACGGCGACGTCCGTCGCGTGCAGCACGTCCGTCTCCGTGATGTTGCGGCCGTCCTTGATCGCCCAGTTGTTGCAGATCGCGTAGTTCTGGTTTACGCCCCCGATCTGCGGGGAGTTCGCCTCGACCCCGTTCGCCTTCACCGCGGAAGGCGTCCACATGTAGCGCTCGGGCGAGACGGCGAGGATCGAGGGGCAGAGCTCCTGCAGGGCCTGCGCGTCCTCGAGCGTGAGGTCCCTGCGCTTTCTCTCCTCTTCCGTCCGGTGGCCGGGGCCGAACCGCGGCTCGAACTTCTGGAACTGGACGAGGGTCGTCCCGAACGAGGAGAAGGCCTCCGTCTGCGAGCGATCGAAGCCCGTCACGAGCGAGACCATCCCGATCACGGTCCAGACGCCGATCACGATCCCGACCATCGTGAGGAACGCCCGGAGCTTGTGCGCCCTGAGGGCCGTGAGGGCGAAGCGGAGGTTCTCCGCGAGGACGCGCCGGACCGAATCCAGGATGCGCGCGATCACCGGCGCCTCACTCGAACCTCAGCGCCTCGATCGGCGTGAGCCGCGAGGCCTTGATGGCCGGGAAGACTCCCGCGATGACGCCCGTGAGCGTCGCGAGGACGAGCCCCGACACGACGAGCCCCGGCGTGACGAGCGTCGGGAGCGGCGTGAACGCGTCCACGCAGATCGCGATGACCCACCCGAAGAGGACGCCCAGCAGGCCGCCCCCGAGCGCGAGGAGGGCGGCCTCGAGGAGGAACTGGAAGAGGACGTCGCGCTTCTTCGCGCCGACGGCGAGGCGCAGGCCGATCTCCTTCGTCCGCTCGATGACCGAGACGAGCATGATGTTCGCGATGACGATCGCGCCGACGACGAGCGAGATCCCGCTGATGAAGACGAGGAGCGCGAACGCGGCCGCCGTGATCGTCCTCCAGACGACCTGGACGGCGTCGGCGTTCACGATGGAGACGGGATCGGGCGCGTTCGGGTCCGTGTGGCGGATCACCCGGAAGATCGCCCGCATCTCGTCCATGGCGGCCGGGACGCCCGGCACGCCGCCCTTGGCCTGGACGTAGATCCCGATGTTCCGGATTCCTCCCCAGGCCTTGCAGAGCGTCTCGCGCGGGATGTAGACGACCGTGTCCTGGCTCTGCCCGAGCACGGACCCCTGCTTGACGAGGACGCCGATGATGTCGAACGGGATCCCGTTCAACGTGAGCGTCCGGCCGACCGGGTCGAGGCGGGGAAACAGCTCGTCCCTCACGTCCGAGCCGATCACGGCGACGTAGGAGCGGTGCTCGTTCTCGGTCTCCGTGAAGAACCGGCCGGACTCGAGGTCGAGGTTCCGGATCTCGGCGACGTTCGCGGTCGTGCCCGAGACCTGCACGTCCGAGAGCTTGCGGTTCCCGTAGCGCGCGAGGCGCGTGACGCCGCTGGACGCTCCGATCTTCTCGGCCTGCCGCGCGAGCCGGCTCGCCTGGTCGAGCTCGGACCTGCTGATGGGCTTCCGCTTCAGAGCCGCGAGGAACTCCTCGCGCGAGGTGATGATCCCCCAGCGCGTCACGACGAAGACGTCCGGCGAGAGGGAGAAGATCTTCGTCGCGACGTAGTTGTTGAGGCCCGAGATCACCGCGACGACCGCGACGACCGTCATCACGCCGATGATGACGCCGAGGAGCGTCAGGAACGAGCGGAGCTTGTGCGCCGTGACGGCCTTCCACGCGACGCGCAGGAGCTCCCCGACGAGCATCCGATTCCTCAGGGCTTCTTGTCGGCGTCCGCCGCCGGTGCGGAGTTGTCGATCTTCACCCGGTCGCCGATCTTCAGCTGGCGCAGCGCCTTGAACGGCCCCGTGACGATCTCGTCGCCCTCCGCGAGACCCTCGACGACCTCCGTCTGGAGGTCGGCGATGATCCCGGTCTTGATCTTCCGGAACTCGACCGTGCCCGCCTTCGTGACGACGAAGACACCCTCGACGTCCTTCTTCCTCTCGGCGCGGCCGCCCGACGCCGGAACGGGCGCGGCGACCGCGGCGCCCGCGGGCGGCGTCTTCTTCGCGCCGGGCTTCACCCTTTCGAGCGAGGCCGGGTCCGAGACGACGAGCGCCGGGATCGGAATCGCGAGCGCCGCCTCGCGGCGGTCGGTCTCGATCTTCCCGGACACCGAGAAGCCCGGCCGGATGTTGGAGGGCGGGTTCAGGACCTGGACCTTGACCTTGAAGTTCACGGCCGAGGAGTCCGTGCCGAGCGCGGACTTCGTGATCGGGCTTCCGCCGATCTCCGTGACGACCCCGTCGAACTTCTGCTCGGGATACGCGTCGAACGTGAGCGTCGCCTTCTGGCGGAGCTTCACGTGCGGCATGTCGGTCTCGTCGACCTCCATCTCGCCCTCGACGACCGACATGTCCGAGACGGTCAAAAGGACCGTGCCCGGGTTGTTCATCGTGCCGACGATCGCGTTCTCGCCCTGCTCGACGGGCTTCGCGGTCACGACGCCGTCGATCGGCGAGAGGATCGTCGTCTTGCTGAGGCTGTCCTTGTTCGCGAGCAGGTTCTGGCGCGCCTGCTCGATCCGGCGCTCGTCGGCGAGCTCGTTCGCCTTGGCCGAGTCGAGCGCGAGCTGGGCCTTCTGGAGGTTCTGCTCGGACTCGATGTGCGCGTCGTAGTTCTTCTTCGTGCGGTCGAGGTCCCGGTCGGCCTGCTCGCGCGTGTAGCGGTCCGAGTCGCGCTGCGCGAAGAGGGCGTCGAGACCGGCTTGCGTCGCCCGCGCGTTCGCGTCGTACTGGACCTTGTCGATCTGGAGAAGGAGATCGCCCTTCTTGACGACGTCGCCTTCGACGACCGCGAGCGTCACGATCTGGCCCATGACCTGCGACGAGATGTCGACGTGGGTCTTCGCCTGGACGCGCCCGTTGCAGCTCACCGTCGACACGAGGGGCACCTTCCCGACCTTCGCGGTCGTGACCTTCAGGACGTTCTTGTCCCGGCGCGCGATCGACGCCCAGATGACGACCGCGAGAACCGCGACCGTCCCGGCCCCGATCGCCGCCTTGATCCGCCTGCTCATGAGACTCTTCCCCTCCGGTGCAACTGCTTTCTCCTCCGGCTCTTACGGGCTATCGGCCGGGTTTGTTTCAGGCCCGGTGACGAAGGCTGGCGGACAGGGGGGGATTCGAACCCCCGGTAAGGATTTAAAGCCCTACGGCGGTTTAGCAAACCGCTGGTTTAAGCCACTCACCCACCTGTCCGCAGCGGCGCCGGGCCGCGAAGTCTAGCAGGGAGAGGAGATAATCGCTCGTCGCGGATCCCATCCGGGGGAGTGGCCGAGTGGTTTAAGGCGGCGGTCTTGAAAACCGCTGTACCGAGAGGTACCGGGGGTTCGAATCCCTCCTCCCCCGCCGCCCGTTGCGGATCAGGCCTTCGCGATCTCCGCCTTCCCGCCGCAGTAGGGCCGGAGGGCCTTCGGAATCGCGACGGAGCCGTCCCGCCGCTGGCCGTTCTCGAGGATCGCGACGAGCGTCCGGCCGACCGCGAGGCCCGACCCGTTCAGCGTGTGGACGAGCTCGTTCCGGCCCCTGCCGCCGGACTCGACCCTCACCCGGATCGCCGCGCGGCGCGCCTGGAAGTCCTCGAAGTTCGAGCAGGAGGAGATCTCCTTGTACGCGTTCTGGCCCGGGAGCCAGACCTCCAGGTCGTACGTCTTCGCCGAGGCGAAGCCGAGGTCGCCGCGGCAGAGGGCGACGCGCCGGTACGGGAGCTCGAGCCTCTCGAGGATCGACTCGGCGTCGCGCGTGAGCGTCTCGAGCGTCTCGTAGGATTGCTCCGCCCTCGCGAATTTCACGAGCTCGACCTTGTCGAACTGGTGCTGGCGGATCATCCCGCGCGTGTCCTTGCCCGCGGCGCCCGCCTCGGCTCGAAAGCAGGGCGTGTACGCGCAATAGGAGATCGGGAGAGCGGACTCGGGCAGGATCTCGTCGCGGTGGAGGTTCGTGACGGGGACTTCGGCCGTCGGCACGAGGTAGAAGTCCGTGCCCTCGAGCCGGAAGAGGTCGGCCGCGAATTTCGGGAGCTGGCCCGTTCCGAACAGCGAGGCGGAGTTCACGATGAAAGGCGGAAGGACCTCCGTGTACCCGTGCTCTCTCGTGTGGACGTCGAGGAAGAACTGGATGAGCGCGCGAGAAAGGAGCGAAGCGCCTCCCTTGAGGACCGTGAAACGCGAGCCCGTGACCTTCGCCGCCCTCTCGAAGTCCAGGATGCCGAGGGCCGGACCGAGGTCCCAGTGCGCGAGCGGCGCGAAGTCGAACCGGGTCGGCTCGCCCCAGGTCTTCACGACGACGTTCGCGCTCTCGTCGGCGCCCTCGGGGACGGAGGAGTGCGGGACGTTCGGAAGAGTCTCCTCGATGGGAACGAACCGCGCATCCAGCGCCTTCAGGGATTCTTCGAAGGCGAGAATGGCGACGGCCAGCTCCTTCGAGCGTCGTTGCAGGTCCGAGGCGTCCTGGCCCGCGCGTCGGAGGACGCCCACCTTCTCGGAAATCGCGTTCTTCTCGGCCCGCGCCGCCTCCAGCTTCGTGATCGTCTCGCGACGCTCCACGTCGATCGCCCGCCACTCCTCGAGCGCGCCGGGCGGCAGGTCGCGCCCGCGGTACAGCTCGGGCAGCCGCTCGAATTCCTTTCGAAGAAGATCTCTCGAGATCATGGAGCCCCGCATTCTAGTAGCGGCGCGGGCACGGGGCGCCTCGCGACGCACGCGCGTGCTGTTTGAGCGAAGCGCGTTCACGCGCGAAGGAGCGGGGCACCCCGTGCCGGACGCGCCCCCGCACTATCATCGAACGGCGTGAGCGCCCCGCGCGTCCTCGTCGCGATCGTGTCGTGGAACTCGGCCGCGCACCTGTCGGCCGCGGTGAGGTCCGTGCCGCCCGGCGTTCCCGTCGTCGTCGTGGACAACGCCTCCTCCGACGGCTCGCCGGAGGCTGCGCGGAAGGCCGGGGCGCGCGTGATCGAGCCGGGTCGGAACCTCGGGTTCGGGCCGGCCTGCAACCTCGCGGCGAGAGAGGGCGCCCCGTCCGAGACGATCCTCTTTCTGAACCCCGACGCCGCGCTCGAGGACGGCGCGGCGTCGCTCGCGGCGCTCCTCGCGGCCCTCGACGCCGACGCGGCCGTCGTCGCCGCCGCGCCACGCCTGACGGGCGACGGCCAGGAGGCGTTCCAGCTCCGCCGCCTGCCGCGCCTCGGGGCGATCCTCCGCGAGGCGCTCCTCGTCGACCGGCTCTTCCCGGACAACGCCGGCCTCCGCCGCGACCGCTATCTCGACCGCGCGCGGGACGAGGCGTTCGACGTCGAGCAGCCGGCCGCGGCCGCGCTCCTCGTCCGCCGCGCCGCCTTCGAGGGCGCCGGCGGGTTCGACCCCGCGTTCCGGCCCGCGTGGTTCGAGGACGTCGACCTCTGCGCGAGGCTCCTCGCGCGCGGGGGGCGCATCCGCTACGTCCCGTCCGCGCGCGCGACGCACGTGGGCGGCGTCGCGATGGACGCGCTCTCGTGGCGCGACTTCCGGCCGCTCTACGTGCGCAACCAGCTCCGCTACCTGGCGCGACACGCCGCCTTCCCGATCCGTGCGGCGGCCTGGGCGGCGACGCTCGCGGGGGCCTTCCTCCGCCTCGGGCTCGTTCCCTTCGGCGGCGCGGACCACTCCCGCGCCGACGTCGCGGCGGCGCAGATCCGCGTCGCGCGCGGCCTCCTCGGCCTCGGCTGGCGGTCCGCCCTCCTTTCGGAGTCCGCGTGATGCCGAGCGTCCTCGTCTCCCTCGTCACGCACAACGAGTCGAAGGATGCCGAGCGGCTCGTCCCGTCCCTCTTCGCGCAGACGTTCCGCGACCTCGCGATCTCCGCCGTCGACAACGCCTCCGAGGACGGGACTCGCTCGACCCTCGCGGCGTTCGAGAAGGTCTCGCCCGTTCCGCTCGAGGTCTTCCCGTCGCGCGAGAACATCGGCTACACGGGCGGACACAACCTCTCGATCGCCCGCGCCGTCGAGCGGAGCATCCCGTGGGTTCTCGTCCTGAACACGGACGTCGTTCTCGCCCCCGACTTCCTCGAGACGCTTCTCGCGGAGGGCGCCCGTCGCGGGAAGGAGCGCGTCGCGACGTTCACGGGCAAGATCCTGCGGGCCGAGGGTCCCGAGCTGCGCCCGACCGCGAGGGTCGACAGCGTCGGCATCCGGATGACGCCGAACGGCCGCCATTTCGACGTCGGCGCCGGCGAGGAGGACGACGGCCGATGGGACGGCCCGGCCGAGATCTTCGGCGCGTCGGGGTGCGTCGCGCTCTTCCGGACGGAGGCTCTCGCGGACACGCGGATCTCGACCGGGTTCTTCGACGACGACTTCTTCGTCTACCGCGAGGACGTCGACCTCGCGTGGCGCCTGAGGGGCCGCGGCTGGTCCGCCCGGTGCGTCCCTTCGGCGCGGGCGTGGCACCGCCGCCGCAACCTCCCGGAGCGCCGCCGCGAGATGTCCCCGGTCGCGAACCTCCATTCCGTCAAGAACCGCTTCCTCCTCCGGGTCAACAACGCCGGGAGAGAGCACCTCCGGCGGACGTTCGCGCGCACGTTCGCCCGCGACGCGATCGTCGTCGGGGGCTGCCTGACCGTCGAAAGGACGTCCCTCGAGGCCCTCCGGTGGCTCGCCGAGAACCGCGAGCGCCTCCTCGGCAAGCGCGCCGAGATCCAGGAGCGGAGGACGGTCGCCGACGCCGGCCTCCTGCGCTGGTTCACGGACGATCCCCTCGGCGCGAGGATCGAGGGATGAGAATCGCCATTCTCGGGACGCGCGGCGTGCCGGCCGCGTACGGCGGCTTCGAGACGCTCGCCGAGGAGCTCTCGGCGCGCCTCGCCTCGCGCGGCCACGAGGTGACCGTCTACGCGCGGCGCGGCGCGACCGGTGCGGCCGTCGACGTGCATCGCGGCGCGCGCGTCGTCACGCTCCCGACGATCCGCCACAAGTATCTCGACACGGTCGTCCACACGGCCCTCTCGGGTCTTCACGCGGCCTCGCGCGACTTCGACGCCGTCCTCGTCTGCAACGGCGTGAACGCGCTCACGTGCCGGCTCGCGCGGCTCCTCGGCGCGCCGACGCGCGTCGTCCTCAACGTGGACGGCCTCGAGCGGAACCGCCGGAAGTGGAACGCCGCCGGCCGGCTGGCCTACGCCGTGTCCGAGAGGTTGAGCTGCGCGCTGCCCGACGTCCTCGTGACGGACGCGCGCGCCATTCAGTCCTACTACCGCGACGCCTACGGCCGGGACTCCGTCTACATCCCGTACGGCTCGGACCTTCCCGCGCCGGCGGGGACGGAGGCCCTCGCGCGGCTCGGGCTCGCGCCGGGAACGTACGTCCTCTACGTCTCGCGCTTCGAGCCGGAGAACAACGCCGACGCCGTCGTCCGCGCGTACCGCGGCGTCTCGGGAACGGCTCCCCTCGTTCTTCTCGGAGGCGCGCCCTACGCGGACGCCTACGTCGCCTCCGTCGCGGCCGAGGCCGCGGGCGATCCGCGCATCCTGCTGCCCGGGGCGGTCTACGGCGAGGGCTACCGCGAGCTCCTCGCGAACGCGGCCGTCTACGTCCACGCGACCGAGGTCGGCGGGACGCACCCCGCGCTCCTCGAGGCGATGGGTTTCGGCCGGCCGCTCGTCGTACACGACACCGCGGAAAACCGGGAGACGGCCGGGAACGCGGCGCTCTACGCGGACGCGCGGCGCCCCGAAACGCTCGCGCGGGCCCTCGGGACCCTCCTCGCCGACCCGGCGCGCCGCGGCCTTCTCGGACAGGCCGCGCGGAGGAGGGCCGCCGCCCTCTACCTTTGGGACGACGTCACCCGAGCCTACGAAAAGGCCCTCTCGGGGGCCTGAGCGGGCGCGTTTTCGCGCTCCTTGCTAGCATCCTCCTCCGGGGTCCGTCCGGGTCCCCCCGCGATGCTGAAGCAACAGGCCAGGGCGATTGCGGCTCTCCTCTACGCCGCCGACCTCGGCGTCACGCTGGCGACGCTGCCCGTCGCGTATCTTTTCCGCAGCGAGGTCCTCCCCCGCCTCGTGCCCCGCCTGACCGCTCTCTACGACTTCAACTGGTACCTCGTCCTCGTCGGACCGATCGTCCTCATCTGGTCCGGCCTCCTGTTCCTCGGCGGCGCCTACCGGAGCCGCCGGACGGAGGCGCTGAGGGACGAGGTCGCGCTCGTCGGCCGGACCGCGCTCCTCGGCTCGGTCCTTCTCGCCCTCGTCATCTTCGGCGCGCGCTGGGACTTCATCTCGCGCCCGTTCCTCGCGGCGTTCTTCGCCGTGAACCTCGTCTTCCTCGTCGCCGAGCGCGTCACGGTCCGGCTCGTCGCGCGAAGGGTGCGCTCCCTCGGGTTCAACTTCCGGACCGTCATCCTCGTCGGGGACACGCCGGGAGCCGCCGCGATGGCGCGGCTCATCCGCGACCACCCCTGGTGGGGACTCAAGCTCCTCGGCCTCATTCGCGAGAGCCCGCTGGAGACGGGCGAGACGACGACCGCCAACGGCGTCCCCTATCTCGGCACGCTCGCCGATTTTCCGAAGGTCTTCACGGAGTTCAGCGTCGACGAGGTCCTGCTCGCGGTGGACCGCGGCGACCTCCCGAAAATGGAGGACCTCTTCCTCCTCTGCGAGGAGATGGGCGTCAAGACGCGCCTCGTCCTCGACTTCTTCCCGCACGTCCTCGCGCGCGTCGAGCTCGAGGAGCTGGACGGGACGCCGCTCCTCACGTTCTCGACGACGCCCGACGACAGCGCCGCGATGATGGCCAAGCGCACGGTCGACGTGCTGCTCTCGCTCGTCCTCGGCGCCGTCGCGATCGTCCCCGTCACGCTCGCGGCGCTCCTCATCCGGCTCACGTCGAAGGGGCCCGCGCTCTTCCGGCAGACGCGCATCGGCCTCAACGGGCGGCCGTTCACGCTCGTGAAGCTCCGGACGATGGTCGCGGACGCCGAGCAGCGGCTCGCGGAGGTCGCCCACCTCAACGAGCTCGAGGGCCCCGTCTTCAAGTCGGCGCACGATCCGCGCCTCACGACGTTCGGGCGGCTCATCCGCCGCTTCTCGCTCGACGAGATCCCTCAGCTCTGGAACGTCCTCCGTGGCGAGATGTCCCTCGTCGGCCCGCGGCCGCCGCTTCCCGAGGAGGTCGCGCGCTACGAGAGGTGGCAGCGCCGCCGGCTCTCGATGAAGCCGGGCGTCACGGGCCTCTGGCAGGTCTCGGGCCGGAACGAGATCTCGCGCTTCGAGGAATGGACGAACCTCGACCTCGCCTACATCGACAACTGGAGCCTCTCGCTGGACGCGAAGATCCTGCTCCGGACGATCCCGGCCGTCCTGTCCGGCCGCGGCGCGCGCTGAGTCAGCCCCGCGAGACGGCGCGCACGCAGCGCAGGACCTTCGGCCCGGCGAGGACGCGCCGGAGCTGGCTGAGGTGCCGACCTTCGTGGCGCGCGAGGAACTCGAACCAGTCGAGGCCGCTGAAGCGCCCGAGGAGGAAGTGCGGGAAGACCATCCGCGCGAAACGCTCCTCGCCCATGCGGTCCGCGAGCGCGAGGAGGTCGCGGCGCGACGCCCGGAGCTGGTCGAGGACCTCGACGGGGCTCACCTCGGCGCGCGGGCGCGGGCGCACGAGCTTCGGCGCCCGGAACCGGATCCTCCAGAAGACGGGCGACATCGGCAGCCGGTAGAACCAGGCGCGTCTCGGAACGCGCGTCGGCTCGCCCTTCTCGAGCTTCGCGAGCGCCTTCACGAGCGACCCTTCCGCCTTCCGGATGTGGTCGAGGACCTCGGCGGCCGACCAGCCGCCGTCCGCCGGCGGACAGAGGAGCTCGGCGTCGGACTTCCCGGCGACGACGGCGTAGATCTCGGCCCGGACGGCCTCCATGCGCGCGCGGGCCTGCCCGAGGTCGTCGACGCGGCTCATAATCCCGCATCCTGATCGGGAAGGGGGTCTCCGTCAAATGAGACACATGCGTCTGCGTTCGGCGCTCGTTTTCGCCGCCCTCGCGGCCGCCACGGGTCCGCTCGACGCGGCCGAGCCCCCGCTCGCGGTGCGCTCCGGCACCCTCCTCGATCCGGGCAATCGCGTATCGAAAACGAATATGAAGATTTTCTTTGAAGGTGAAAAGGTGGCGAGGGTCGAGGCCACGAGCGCCGCCGACGCGACTATGGAGAAGACGGTCGCGGTGATCTCGCGCGGCAGAGTCGTCAAGAAACCGGATTGAGGGGCAGGGGGAGAGGGACCCGACCGCTTCGACACGCGCTGTCGCTGGCCGTCACGCTGGTTTTCTTCTTGGAAGGTGATTGGGCCCGAGCGGAGGCGCCGGCGGAGCCCCTGGCTCCGCCCGCGCAGGCTGCTTCGGGCTCTTCACCATTCGAAGAAGATCTTCATTCGCCCCCTCCTTCTGCTCCGCCGCCCGCCGCCTCGCTCGGGTCCGACTGGCACGTCATCACGTCCTACGGCCAGGCGTCCGCGCCGCGCTCGCAGGGCTTCGCCGAGTTCGGGTCGCTCTCTCTCGCGCGCGACTTTCCGCTCGGCCGGGGCCTCGTCTGGGGCGTGGAGCTGACGCCGCTCTTTTTCGTGAACCTCACGCGCGTGGATCTGCCGGATCGCCCGCGCGAAAGCCGCGCGGCGGTGGCCGCCGCGCCCTTCCTCGCCTGGGAGGCGTTTCCGCGGCGCGCCGCCGGCCTGCGCCTCGAGGCGAGCGTCGGGCTCCTCTGGGCCTTCGCGCCCGTGCCTGCCGAGGGCTCGCGCTTCAACGTCCTCGACGTCTTCGGCGGGCGCGTTCACGTCCGGCTCTCGGACGACGTCTCGCTTTCCTTCGGCCTCCGGCGAACGCACGTTTCGAACCTCGGCCTCGCCGGCCCCGACAACCCGGGGCTCAGTTTCTACGCCGGCGTTCTCGCGCTGGACATCGCCCCCTGACATATCCTTGCGGTGTTGCCCATCGCGCCCGGAACGCTCGTCGGCCCGTTCGAGGTGCTCGCCCTCCTCGGCTCGGGGGGGATGGGAGACGTTTATCGCGGGCGCGACACGCGCCTCGGCCGGGAGGTGGCGCTCAAGGTCCTCCCGGCGCACCTCGCCGACGACAAGGAAGGCCTCGCGCGGTTCGCGCACGAGGCCCGCGCCGCCTCCGCGCTGAACCATCCGAACATCGTCACGATCTACGACATCGGGCGGACCGACGACGCTCCGTTCCTCGCGATGGAGCTCATCTCGGGCCGGACCCTCCGGGATCTCGTGAAGGAGGGGCCCGTCCCGTTCCGGCGCCTCCTCGACGTCGCCGCGCAGCTCACGGACGGCCTCGCGAGCGCCCACGGCGCCGGCATCGTCCACCGCGACCTCAAGCCCGAGAACGTCATGCTCACGGCGGACGGCTTCCTCAAGATCCTCGACTTCGGGATCGCGAAGCTCGCGCCGACCCTCGCGGGCGGCGACCTCTCGCAGGCCCTCACGGGGACGGGGCTCGTGGTCGGCACGCCCGGCTACATGTCGCCCGAGCAGGCCGCGGGCCGCGCCGTGGACTTCCGGTCCGACCAGTTCTCCGTCGGGCTCATCCTCTACGAGCTCGCGACGGGCCGCCGCGCGTTCGAGAAGGAGACGCCCGTCGAGACGCTCTCGGCGATCATCCGCGACGAGCCCGAGCCGATCTCCGCCCTCGCGCCCCGCCTGCCAGCTCCGGTGCGCTGGGTCATCGAGCGCTGCCTCGCGAAGGATCCCGAGGAGCGCTACGCCTCGACGCGCGATCTCGCCCGCGAGTGGAAGCAGCTCCAGCGCAACGCGGACGCCCTCGCGGCCGACACGGCTCTCTCGACCGCCGCGACCGCGCGCGTCGAGGGCCCCTACACGGGCCGCGTGCGTGCCGTCGCGGGACCGTCCGTGACGGTCGGCACGCCCGTTCCGACCGCGTCCCGGGGAACCGCGCCGGCGCCCGAGTCCGGCGCGCGCCGGGCCGCGCGCGTCCTCTTCGCGGCGCTCGGCGCGCTCGCGCTCGTCGCGGGCGGCGGCGCGCTCGGCTACTGGCTGCGGCAGAAATCCGCCGACGCGCCTCCGCCGGAGTGGTCGGGCTCTCTCGTCATGGGAGGCGGCGCGCGCGTCCTCTCGCCGCGCTGCTCCCCGGACGGGCGGCGCATCGCGTTCCTGACGCCGGTCGGCGGCCTCACGCAGGTCGCCGCGATGGAGCCCGAGTCCGGCGACTGGACCGTCCTCACGAAGAGGAAGGACGCGGGTGCCGTCCACCGGGTCGAGTGGTCCCCCGATGGCACCCGGCTCTTCTTCGACCGCGTGACGGACGTCCCTCTCGGCGTCTCGAGCATTCCCGCGATCGGCGGTGAGGAGCGCCTCGTCGTGGAGGGGGCCGAGAGCCCGGACCCGCTGCCGGACGGCAGCCTCCTCGTCGTGAAGCTCGACGCCGAGCGCCGGTTCCAGCTCGTGCACGTGTGGCCGGACAGCGGCCGGCAGAAGACCGTCGGCCCGCCGATCCTGGCGGACTCGAGCGACCTCCTCTCCCGCGCCTTTCCGGACGGCAAGGAGGTCCTCGTCTGGGGACGTCTCGCGGGGGCCGGCGACGCCGGCGGGCGGCGCCTCCACGTGATCGACCTCGAGACCGGCGCCGCGCGGCCGTTCCTCCCCGACCTTCCCCTCCTGCCGCCCTTTCTCCCGACGCGCGACGGCACGCGCGTCGTCGCGCGCCTCGCGGCGGGCGACCTCCACCGCATCGTCGCGGCCGCGCGAGACGGCACCGGCGCCCGGACGCTCCTCTCGTTCTCGGACCGCCCGCGCTACCTCGCCGAAGGTGCCGGCGGGACGCTCTACGTCGGCTTCTCCGACGGCGTCGCGGACCTCCTGCGAATCCCCGCGGCCGGCGGCCTGCCGGAGCGCGTCGCCTCGGCGCCGGCGAGCCTCGTCATGACCCCCGTCGAGTTCGAGGACGGCCGCCTCCTCGTGCCGGGCCTCGTCGCGGGTCGCCGCCAGCTCCTCGTCACGGGTGAGGGCGGCGACCTCCGGCCCTTCACGGGCCTCTCGGATCCGACGTTCCCTCCGGCGGCCCTCGTCGGTCCGCGGGCCGTCGCCTTTCTCACCGGCCCCGCGAACGCCGCCCCCCTCCTCGGGATCGCGTCGCGGCTGGACGGCCGGCTCCTGAAGAAGCACGCGCTCCCGAAGGGCGCCGTGCCCTCGTCCCTCGCCGCCTCGCGCGACGGCAGGACCGTCTTCTTCGCCGACGGCGGCACGATCTGGTCCGTCGACGCCTCGTCCGGCGCCGCGAAGGCGTTCTGCCCCGGCCACGGGGTCGCCGGGTTTCCGGACGCCGACGACATCCTCGTGCAGCGAAACGCGGCCTCGGGCGTCCAGCTCGTGCGCGTCGCGCTCGCGACGCGCGCCGAGACCCCGGTCCTCGTGACGGGACCGCTGAAGATCGCTCCGGCGCCGCTCTCGGGCGGCGCGATCGGAGCGGACGGGAGGATCCTCGTCTCGGCCGTCTCGCCGGAGACGTGGCTCCCCTCGCCCGCGGTCCTCGACCCCGCGACCGGAGCCCTCGCGCTCGTTCCCGCGCGCGCCGCCGGCGAGATCCTCACCGCTTCCTGGGGGCGGGGCGGGACCATCCTCGCGATGGCCCTCGGCGCGAACGGCGAGTTCTGGAGCTTCCGCCCGAGGGACGAGGAGGCGGCTCCCCCGCCCCCCGGGCGCTAGCGCTCACTTCGCGCGGTAGCCCTTCGCGCCGACCTTGCCGAGCGCGGCGACCTCCGCGAAGTACTTCGCGAAGGCGATCATGCCGCCCTCCGCCTGCTCCCAGTCGTAGTTCTCGTTCGGCGAGTGATAGCCGTGCTCGGGGAGCGAGAGCCCGAGGAACACGATCGGGGCCTTGAGCACGCGCTCCATCGTGATGACGGCGCCGATCGACCCGCCCTCGCGCACGAAGACGGTCTCCTTCCCGAACGCGAACTTCACGCTCCGGCGCACGGCGTCCGCGAGCGGCCCCGTCGTGACGCCCTGGTACGGGTCGAGCCGCCCTTCGAGGACGACCTTCACGTCCTTGTTCTTCTTCTTCACGAAGTCCGTGACGAGCTTCGCGATCTTCGCGCCCGTCTGGTTCGGGACGAGGCGGCACGAGACCTTGACCTCGGCGCGCGGCGGGATGACGGTCTTGACGCCGGGGCCGGTGTAGCCGCCGACGAGGCCGTGGATCTCGAACGTCGGCTGGGCCCAGATCCGCTTCATGACGTCGAGCGCGTCGTTCGTGCGGATCGACTTGAAGAGGTGGTCCTTCTTGAAGCCCGCGACGGTGAAGCCCGACCTCCTGAAGTCCTCGAGCTCGGATTTCGTCGGCGGGACGACGTCCTTGTAGAAGCCGGGGATCTTCACCTTCCCGGTCTTCGCGTCGAAGCAGTCCGCGACGACCTGCATGAGCTCGGCCATCGGGTTTCGGGCCGCGCCGCCCGTGACGCCCGAGTGCTGGTCCGTCGCGCCCGTCTCGAGCGTGAAGAGCATGCCCTGCAGGCCCCGGAGCCCGGCCGGAGCGGCCGGCTTGCCGCGCGCGATCCAGATCGTGTCCGAGACGATGATCGAGTCGGTCGCGAGCGCGTCCTTCGCGGCCGCGATGCCCTTCGCGAAGCTCGGCGATCCGATCTCCTCCTCGAACTCCCACAGGACGCGGACGTTCACGGGGACGCCGGCGTCGAAGGCGGCCTTCGCGCCGAACAGCGCCGAGAGCGCGGGGCCCTTGTCGTCCGTCGTCCCGCGCCCGAAGTAGCGGTCCCCCTTCTTCGTGAAGACGAAGGGCTCCGTCTCCCACGGCTCCGTCTCCTTCGAGGCCGGCTGGACGTCGAGGTGGTTGTAGACGGTGACGGTCGGACGGGCGGGATCGGTCCCGAAGACCCCGTGGACGATCGGGTGGCCGCCCGTCTCGAGGACGGAGGGCGTGCCGCCGAAGGCCTTGATCGTGTCGCAGGCGAGCGTCACGCCGTCGGCGATCGCGGGCTTCTTCGTCGGGTCGACCGAGACCGTCGGGCGCTCGACGAAATCGCGGAGGAGGGCTTCGAAGCGGTCGCGGTTCCGGACCGCGAACGCCTCGAGCGCTTCCTTGGAGAGCTTGTTTTCGTTCATGGCGGCGAGTGTATGCCCGCCCCGCGGCGCGCGGTCAATCGCCCAGGAGGATCACCCGCCGTTGCCGCCCTCGACTCCCGGACCCGCGCCCGGCAGCGGGCGCCTCCGCTTCCTGTGCATGCGCTCCTCCTCCTCCTTGTAGAGGTACTTGATGGAGCGCTTCGGGATCAGGAGGTTGGGCGCGTGGTCGCGGTTGAGCTTGATGACGTCCTTGTCGTACCACTCGATCCAGCCGCGCAGCTCCTCGCCGTCCACGAGGCGGACGACGATCGGCGTCTTGGACTGCATCTGCTTGAGGTAGTAGTACGCCTCCGCGTTCGTCTGCTCGGGTGGCACGACGCGGCGGGCGCCGGCTCCGGCCGGCCGGGGCGTGCCCTGGTCGCGCATGATGCCCGCCAGGGACGGCCGGATGAGCTTGCGCGGGCCGAGCTCCTCGGCCGGACCTCCCCCATCGCCGGTCGAGGGAGCGCCGGGAACGGGCCTTTTCGCGGAAGCCATGTCGGAACTCCTCATGCGCGATCTACGCCATAGAGGGAACGGAAGTTGCCCGTAGTCTATTCCGGGAAGGGCGGGTCGAGGGGGCTCGCCTCAGGCCGGCGGAGGCTGGGGAGCCGGAACGGCCCTTTCGCGGCGCTCCCGGTCTCCGCCGTGGCCCATCCGGCGGGCGGCCTCGATGCCCCCCTCCAGCTCGTAGGCGACGCAGCACTTGAGCCGGCCGCACTGGCCCGTGAGCTTGGCCGGGTTGGGCGTCAGCCCCTGCATCTTCGCCATCCGGATCGCGACCGGATGGAAGCCCTTGAGCCACGTCGAGCAGCAGAGCGTGAGGCCGCACGAGCCGATGCCTCCGAGGAGCTTCGTCTCGTCCCTCACGCCGATCATCTTCATGTCGACCCTGAGATCGAACCTGTCCGAGATCGCCCGGGAGAGGTCGCGCGTCTCGGGCTTCTTGTCGGAGGTGTAGAGGACGGTCAGCTTGCGGCGGTCGAAGCCGACGGCGCACTTGACGACGTGGAGCTCGAGACCGAGCGCGGCCGCTTGCTCGTCCGCGAAGCCGAGAGCCGCCTGCTGGAGCTCGAGGCGCTCGGCGTAGTCCGCGTATTCGGAGTCGGACGCGAGGCGCAGGAAGCGGCGGGCCTTCCGGGCCGAGCAGGCGCGCGGAAGGGCGGGGGACGCCGTCGTGACCTCGGCGAACTCGGGGCCGTTCTCGGTCTCGACGATGAGGCGCTCGCCGGGCTTGACCTGGACCTCGCCCGTGAAGACGAGCGTCGTCTTTCCGTCGCTCGCGTCCGCGAGGCGGACCCCGACGTAGTTCCCTCCCGGGTTGAGCGAGGTGCCGAGGGAGCAGCCCGTGCAGCTCATGGGAGGCCCATTCTGCCAGAAGGACTTAAGCGGACTCAGTCGCGCGCGTAGAGGGCGGCGCCGAGAACGCCGGCGTCGTCGCCGAGACCGGCCGGCTCGACGCGGATCCGGCCGAGGTCCTGCGTGTAGGAAAAGGCGTCCGCCCAATGGCGGACCTCGGCGAGGTAGGGCTTCCCGACGTCCGTCGCGACCCCTCC